>Ga0209913_1000002_pt1 | contig 424067 bp, 372 predicted proteins | sample PersoiDNA2013203_FD_185805 | JGI IMG/M metagenome (GOLD analysis project Ga0209913, IMG submission 185805) | Permafrost soil microbial communities from the Arctic, to analyse light accelerated degradation of dissolved organic matter (DOM) -... | ecosystem: Environmental > Terrestrial > Soil >... | reverse complement strand
AGCAATGCAATTTGCCGCTGACCGGCGTGGGCGTGGTCAATCGCATCATCACCGACCTCGGCGTGATCGATGTGACGCCTGGCGGCCTGAAGCTCATTGAGTTGGCCACCGGCGTGAGCAAGGAAGAGGTCATCAGCAATACGGAGGCGACACTGGACGTGAGTGCGCTGTAAATGAAGTAAGGCAAACAGTGAGCGGCGTCGGCTGAGCAATCAGCCGGCGCCGTTTTTCATGAAATGAACCAAGGACAGATATGCGCGAAATTGCAACATTGGCAGAGTTGGATGCATTGGTGGGACAAGAAGTGGCGGTCAGCGACTGGTTTGAAGTCTCGCAGGAACAAGTCGATCGATTTGCCGACGCGACCGGCGATCACCAGTGGATACACGTCGACGTCGAGCGCGCCAAGCGCGAATTGCCGTTCGGCGGCACGGTGGCGCACGGCTTCCTGACGCTGGCCTTGTTGCCGATGCTGATGGGCCAGACCATCTCGATGGGCGACGTCAAGATGTTGCTCAATTATGGCTTGAACCGCGTGCGTTTTCCGTCGCCGCTGCCGGTGGGCAGCAAGGTGCGTGGACGCATTGGCTTGCAGTCGGTCGAAGAAATTCCGGGCGGCGCGCAAGTGGTGTGGGAAGTCACGATGGAACGTGAAGGCGGCGAGAAGCCGGTTTGCGTGGCCGAATTCATCGTGCGCCGTTATTAATCTGTCGTTTCAGGATGGCGTCGGCTCCGGGATCACCAACGGCCCGCAATTGCTGTCGGTGACGAAGATCGCCAGCAGTTGCGCCGGCTTGAGGGCATCCGGATTTTCGGCCAATACATGGAGCGCATACGGCGCTTCGCTCCAGGTCTGCCCTGGCCGGTAAATGATGGCCGGGCCGCCTTCCATCTGCGAGCGTACGCTGCCTTGCAGTACGATCGCCGTGACCGATCCTGGATGCCGGTGCGGGGCGGAATACGCCCGCGGCGGGAAATCGACGATCATTGTGGTCTGCGATTTCCCGGGTACATTCGGCAGCGCTTCGCAAGAGATTACCTTGACGCTGGTCGTGGGGCGTATCGCCGCCGCTGTGGACGCGCCGTCACCCGCCGGTGCTTGACTATGGTAGGGCAAAGCTGCCACGTCGGCCTTGCTGCGGCATAGGTCGCGCGCCCATTGCGCCGCGGCTTTCGGCACCGACGATGCTGCCGGCACGACACCGACGCCTAATGCGAGTAATAGCAAGTAATTGCCATTGCCGCGCGATGACAAAGCAGACAGTCGCATCTTCACGACCTGATGCTGCGCGCGGCGCGGAAGGCCGGATCCCAGCCGAGCACACGCCCCGCCTTTTCATTGTTGACGTCTGCATTGTTTCCGGTGATGTTGAATATGCCGACGGCCCCTCTTTGCAGCGCCAACAGGGCGGCTTGTGCGGCGGCATCGACGTGCACCGGACTGGCTCCCTGCGGCGTCATCGTCGAGGTTCCCGGACCGTACAGTTGCCCATAGCGCAGCACCGTGCCCGTGAGCTTGGGTGTGTGCAGTACTTGCGTTTCCAGCGCCACTACGCCGTCGATGCTGATGCGGCGTCCACCTGCGGCGTTGACATCGAGAGGACTTTCTTCCACATGACGCTGGTTGCCGCCGGCGTACGCCCAGGCGATGCTTTGCGCGATCATCCGGGTGCTGCCGGCGGCCAATGCGGCAGCGACCAGATTACGCGTGCCTTCGCCGCGTATGCGGGCATTGCGATGCACTGCTTCGGCCATCGCCTGTGGCTCCAGCAGGCGCGGTAAATCGGTGAGCTGGTGGATGATGGCCGCCGGTGCGATGGCGCGCACGGCGGCGTTGAGCGTGGCGGCGTCGAACACGTCGACCACCACGGGATGCGCACCCAGTTTTTTCAATGGGTCGGCGCGCGCCTGCTGGCGCGTGCTGCCATACACGACATAGCCCGCATCAAGCAGCAGTGGAACCAGCACGGTGCCGATGGCGCCTGTCGCGCCGGCTACAAATATTTTTTCAGCCATTACCTGTCCTCGTCATTGATGGCACCAGTGTAAGAGCAGGCTTGGCTGTGAAAAAGAGCCAAAAATGCACTAAATAACTAGGCCATGGTGGCGTGGACAGAGAAACTTGGGAGAACGATTGCGGTGCTGGAGAGCCCGGCGGGAGAGGGGCGCGGACAGCGCGCGGGCGTCGTCCGGTTTGCCGACAGCGCTACGATCAGCGCTTCTGGTATTGCGTATTGCCGAACAGGATGTCCTTGGCTTTGTCGTCGGTCAGCGCCTTGCGTTTGTCGGCCAGCACGGTGACGCCGCGTTGCACTGCAGGGCGTTCGTTGATGGCGTCGAACCAGCGTTGCACGTTGGGATAGTCGCTCAATTCTATGCCTTGATTTTTCCACGAGCGCGTCCATGGGAAGCAGGCGATGTCGGCAATGGTGTATTCCTCGCCGGCCAGGTAGGCGCTCTTGGACAATTGCTTGTCGAGCACGCCATACAAACGCTTGGCTTCGTTGGTGTAACGATTGACGGCGTAGTCGATTTTTTCCGGCGCGTAGAGACGGAAGTGATGCGCCTGACCGAGCATGGGGCCGAGGCCGCCCATCTGGAACATGAGCCACTGTAAAACATTGAACTTTTCGCGGTCGGTGGTGCCGAGGAACTTGCCAGTTTTGCCGGCGAGATAAATCAGGATGGCGCCCGATTCAAACAAGGAGATCGGCTTGCCGTCCGGGCCGTGGGAATCGACGATGGCGGGGATTTTGTTGTTCGGCGAAATCTTCAGGAAATCTTTGGCAAACTGGTCGCCGGCGCCGATGTCGACCGCATGCGCGCGATAGTCCAGGCCACATTCTTCCAGCATGATGTGGACCTTGTGGCCGTTCGGCGTGGCCCAGCTGTATACATCTATCATGGTCTTCCTTATTGCACTAGTAATGAGAGGGGATAAGCCGGGCTAGTGTAGCTGAAGGTATTGAAACGCGCTGACGGCGGCGCGTTTCAGAGCATCTCAGGCGCGCGATAAACGGCGTGTGACGGCGTAGCTGCGCAAGCGCGTATAGGCATGGAACAAGTGGGGCGCACGGCGACGCGGCGACAGCTGGATCGCGCTGTGATGCCACTGTTCCTGGGGATGCCAGCGCAATTTGGAATAATCCTGGCCGGTTGATAAATTGACGCATTCGAACCCATGTTCGATGGCCCATTGCATGGCATGTACCACGAGCGTGGTCATGATGCTGTATTGACCCCAGGCGATGTCGTAACCTGAGTAGTAGAGATAGAGCTGGCGATCACAGACAAATCCCAAGCGTGTGGCGATGACCTGATTGTCGACGACGATCTGGAATATACGCAGACAATCGCGCTGCGCCATATCGAGCGCGTATGCAGACAAGAAATCGCGACTCTTTGCTTCCGTAAATACGTTGGCGTGCTTCACGCTGTTGGCCGCCTCTGCGCGCAGAGCGTGCAAGCGGAAAAAGTGCCCCATCGCAGCGCCGACCTCGTGCGGCGCGCTGACGACGCGCAACGCATGGTGCACATTGGCACGTCTGAGGGAGTTAAAGCATTTTCGGATGGCTTCTTTCATATTGCGCGACAAGCCGGCCTTCAATTCATCCCAGGAAGCCGGCAACGGCAAATAATAGACCGGTCGCGGCTTACATGGCGGTGTGCCGGGAGACGACAGCTGGACTGCTTGCGTATCGCTCAATCCCGGCCACTCGGCCCAATCCCATTGTTTTTTGTTTTCCAGCAGATGGCGCTGGATGGCTGTCATGGCATTGCGGGCGTAATGCGGATCGCAGATGAAGCCGCGAATTTCTGTAATGTTAGGATCAGCGCCGAAGAATTGCAGAACCCGGATCCCGAAGGCGCCGATGCCGGGTCGCGTGCTGATCATCATCGGTGCAATGGCGACCAGCTCTCCTTCCTGATTGCGAAATGCAAAGGCATGCAATTCATCGTGTATCAGTATCTTCTTGGCGCGCAGATGTTGCCACCACAAGATATTCCAGCGCGCTGTGGTGAAGGGCACATGCAGAGGCTGTTTTTTTTCGAGCGCTTCCCATTCGCTGATCAACGCGATCAGAGGCTCTATCTCGGTGATGATCTCAAGTTGCAATTCCTCAAGCTTCTCCAAGTCCTGCGTAAATTCACGTCGCATGCTTCCCTTATTTTTATTGTCGGCATGGCAGTAATTTTCGCAGATATGAAGAAAAAAATTAACAAGTTAGGCGAAGTATTTTTACAATTGTTAAGAAAAAATCCTATATAAATCAAATCCTTGCGAGTAGGTTGTGTTTCTCTGCGCTGAAAACTTCAGATAGCGTGGTGCTCGCGCCATGGTTGCGCGAGGTTTTGATTTGCGTGAATTTTGCTGCCGGCGTGAGCGCCAGATGTTCTGCCCATATCAAGGCCTGATCCAGTGCGGCGCCATCAGCCACCAGTTTATTGACGACGCCGGCGCCTTGCAGGCGCGACGCGCCGATCGGTTGGGCATCGAATAGCATCTCCGACGCCAGTTGCGGTGGTAGCGCCTGTTGTAGAAACCAGCCGGCGCCACCGGCAGCGCTGAAGTTGCCGTGCGCGAGATTGACGGAAAAACGACAGGATTGGGCCGCGACGATCAGATCGCATGCCAGCGCCAAAGAAAATCCGGCATCGACAACTACACCTTCGGCGGCGGCAATGATCGGTTTGGGAAAACTGCAGATCGCTTCGATCAGGCTATGCAAATTTTCGAGTGCCGAGATCTTTTCGCTGAAATCCTTGCCCGCGTAGATGCCGCCGCAAAAATCGCCATCGGCGCCTGTCACGATGACGGTACGCACCGCATCGTCGCGTTCCGCCTTGGACAGCGTTTCGACCGCGGCAGCCAGGACGTTGCCGTCAGGGGCATTGGATTGCCCTGGATTGGAAAACGTGAGGATCAGCGTGGCGTCGCTGCGGCTTGCTTTGAGTTCTGCGGTCATGAGCGGTCTTGTCGTTATTGTGATGACGGTGCGTCGCCGGCTTTACAGCTTGGCCAGACGATCCAGCGCCAGGCGCAGGGTTTCATCCTTCTTGGCGAAACAGAAGCGCACGATGCCCGATTCCTTGGGGGTGTTGTAGAACGCCGAAACCGGAATCGCTGCAACGCCGATTTCGGTGGTCAGCCATTTCGAAAACTCCGCTTCCGGCAAATCCGAAATGGCGCCGTATTCCACGCATTGGAAATAAGTACCTTCCGAGGGCAGCAACTTGAAGCGGGTGTTCTTCAACCCGTCGCGGAACAGGTCGCGCTTGTGCTGGTAAAAGGCGGGCAGGTCGACGTAAGGCGCCGGATCCTTCATGTATTCGGTCAGGCCGTATTGCACCGGCGTGTTGACGGTGAATACATTGAACTGATGCACCTTGCGGAATTCGGCGGTCAATGCGGCAGGTGCGGCGACGAAGCCGACTTTCCAACCGGTGACGTGGTAGGTCTTGCCGAAGCTGGAATTGATGAAGGTGCGCGGCGCCAGTTCGGCATGACGGCACAGCGATTCATGGCTCTGGCCGTCGTAGACCATGTGTTCATACACTTCGTCGGACAGGATCAGGATGTCGGTGCCGCGCACGATGTCGGCCAGCGCGTTGATGTCGGCTTTTCTGAGGATGGAGCCGGTGGGGTTGTGCGGCGTATTGATCATGATCAGGCGCGTCTTGGCGGTCACGGCGGCGGCAACCTGGTCCCACGGCACGCTGTAGCCGGCGCTGCTGACGGTCATTTGCACGAACACCGGGATGCCGCCGGCCAGTTCGATGGCGGGCACATAGCAGTCATAGGCCGGCTCAATCACGATCACTTCATCGCCGGCATGCACCGCGCACAGGATCGACGTCAGGATGCCCTGGGTGGCGCCGGCGGTGACGGTGATTTCATTGACCGCATCGTAGTGGTGGCCATGCAGCGCCTGGATCTTGTTGGCAATCGCTTCGCGCAATACCGGCACGCCGGCCATTGGCGGATATTGGTTGAGGCCGTTTTGCATGGCATGCGTGACGGCGTCAACCAGCCTCGGGTCGCAATGGAAGTCGGGGAAACCCTGACCTAGGTTGACCGCGCCTTTTTCACTGGCAAGGGCAGACATGACGGTAAAGATGGTGGTGCCGACGTTGGGCAATTTGGAAACGATGTTGGCAGGCTGGCTCATTGCAGAAATCAGTGAAATTGGTCGGTAAGGATGAGGAAATCGCATTTTAGCCGGATTTGTCCTGCTGTTCCGGTTTGGTGCAAGCCTGCGCGCGGGGGGCTAGGCTGTGTTTGCGGTCGCCGCCGTCAGCGCGCTATGCCAGGTTTGCGGCGTCATGATGGCGAACATGTTCTTGCGCGCGGTTTTTTTCGCCAGCTTGAGCAAAGCCTTGTCTTTGGTGATCAGGACGTCGGCGTCGGCTTGCAGCGCCAGTTCGAGAAATTTCTGGTCATCGGGATCGGTGCATAGCGGCAAGCCGAAGGTATTGACGGCGGCCGGCGGCAGGCAGGCAATCAGGCGATCGAATGCGGCGCGTACGGCGGGTTTGTCTTCTTCCTTCAACGGCAGGTGCGGATAGTTGATCACCACCAGCCATTCCATACGGCAGTCTTCGCGTGTGACGGCGTGGACCGCTTTGCTTTCCATGGCTTGCAGCAAACCGTTCCAGCGCGGATCGCGAAAAACGAACAGGTCCAGGCAAACATTGGTGTCGAGAACGATGCGCGGCGTCTTGGCCGGATCCGGCTGAGGATAGGACATGGATGCGGATGAGCCGTCGAGGAGTGGATTGCTTGTTGCTGTACTAATTGTCAAAACCGCGTGCTTTCGTAGTATCTGCCTGGGTGCCTGATGCGCTCAGGTCGTTGCCTGTTTCCAGGACGTCGTAACCCTGGTCGGTGACGCGCCAGAATTGATGAATGTCGACCGCCACGAGTCCGCGGTCGTGCAGCAGCCGCAAATGATGGAGGATCAACTCCGGCGGCGTGTTTTGCGCGCTCAGGCTACTTTGGATTTTTTCAACGTCGCCGTAGGAAGTCCCGAACGAGGACAGCGTTTTCAGGATGTCCGCCATCAATGATTTGTCGCGTTTCATATCTCCTCCTGGGTAATCGTATCGTGCAGGAATCGCCGGTGATGCGCATAGTCGCTCAGGACGATGTTCCTGCCTTGCTCCACAAGCAAATACTAATCCATGTCTGCGTGCTTTGCTCAACTAGAAACGTGCTGCCGGACAAAGGCGTTTTTTGATATGCCTTGCATGGCGCAAAAAAAGACCGCAGCTGCGGGCATGCGGTCTGGTCGGTTTGCTATAAAAAGCCTGTGGCGCTTAAAACTGTTCCCATGAGCTGGCATCGTCGCTCGCGGTCGGCACGCGCACTGCCGGCTTGGCCGGCGCGCCGGCCTTGACTGTGGGCGTAGCGGAAACGCGGGGTGGCGTTCTGGCCGGTGCCGCGGTGTTGAGCGGTGTGCTGTCGAGCTTGAACACGCTGACGACTTCCGCCAGTTTGGCGGCCTGGTCTTGCAGCGACTGGGCCGCCGCTGCAGCTTCTTCCACCAGCGCGGCGTTCTGCTGGGTGACCTCGTCCATCTGCGTGACGGCTTGGTTGACCTCTTCAATACCGGCGCTTTGTTCCTGGCTGGCCGAAGAGATTTCACCGACGATGTCGGTGACGCGTTTGACGCTGTTGACGACTTCGATCATGGTGGAACCGGCTTGCGCCACCAGTTTGCTGCCGATATCGACTTTTTCCACCGAGTCGTTGATCAGCGCCTTGATTTCCTTGGCGGCGCTGGCTGAGCGTTGGGCCAGGCTGCGCACTTCGGAAGCCACCACCGCAAAGCCGCGGCCCTGTTCACCGGCACGCGCGGCTTCGACTGCGGCGTTGAGTGCGAGGATATTGGTTTGGAAGGCAATACCGTCGATGACGCCGATGATGTCGACGATTTTCTTGGACGAATCATTGATGGAACCCATGGTGTTGACCACTTGTTCCACCACGCTGCCGCCCTGGATCGCGACTTCAGAGGCCGAGGCGGCCAGTTGGTTGGCCTGGCGTGCGTTGTCGGCATTTTGTTTGACGGTGGACGTCAGCTCCTCCATGGAAGAGGCGGTTTCTTCCAGCGAACTGGCTTGTTGTTCGGTGCGCGAGGACAAGTCCAGATTGCCGCTGGCGATTTCGCTTGAGGCGTTGGCGATGGTGTCGGTGCCTTGTCGCACCTCGGTAACAATCTTGAGCAGGCTGTCGTTCATGGCCTTGAGCGAGATCATGAGTTGGCCGGTCTCATCTTTGCTGGCGGGGCGGATGTCGGCAGTCAGGTCGCCGGCGGCGACGCGCCGGGCAACGTCAACTGCCCGGCCGAGCGGGGTCGAGATGATGCGCGCGACCCAGACCGCCATGAGCAGGCCGAGCACGATGCATGCGGTCAATATGGAAAAGATCAATACACGGGCCTTACTGTAGGTAGTGGCCGCAGCTTGATTGGCATTCTGGGCATCTTTTGTATTGATGGCGAGCAACTGGTCGGCATTGGCGTACATCACGAGAAAAAGCGGCAAGGCTTGCTGGAAACTCATGCTGCGCGCGTCATCTTTTCTGTTGGCGCGCGAGGCCTCCAGAATTTTTTTCGATAGCGGCAGAAAGGAAGAAAAATTCTTTTTCAACTCTTGGTAGGCGGCTCGCTCGGCCTCACTGTCGACCAACTGATCATAGTCGGCCAGTTCCTTTTGAAGGGCAGGAATGAGCTCATCAAGTACCTTTTCAGTACTGGCCAGCTCTTCTTCGTTTGCTGCCAGCACATCCTGCAACTGGAAGGCGCGGATGCGCACGAGCGTCACCTTCATCTCGAGTGCGCTGCTGACGCTGGGCAACGATCTGTTGGCGATGTTGGAAGAAGACTGATTGACGTTGTCCAACTGGGCGTTGGAGAAAATTCCGAGCGTCATGGTCAGTGCAAGAACCATGGCAAAGGAAATGAGCAGCTTGTGAAAAATCTGTAAGTCGTAGAACCACTTCATAGAGCCTCCCTATCGATGAGTACAGCGTCTTGCGTTGGTCTAAGAACTTGTTCCGAGTCTTACAGAGAGGCCATGATCGGATGTCGTGCGGTGCGCGACAACTTCATGTCCTCGAGTACATTCTGTTTGATGCGCGCAGGAGCCATCAGCTGATGGCTCCTGCGCGCAAGACTTTGATCAGGTTCTAACAGTGAAACGCATGTCGTACCGTGGAAATGGGAGCGAAATACTTTGTGATTTTTTTGATATACAGCCTTGCCTTGCATTTGGTATTACGTGTTGATTATGTCACTAAAGTTGCATGGATGGACATACAGCCTGGTGCTTCGGCGCAACAATCCCTGCGCTTAAAACTGTTCCCATGAGCCGGCATCGTCGGCCGCGGGTTGTTTGATCTGGCGTGGCGGTGCCGCCGCCAGGGCTGCTGCGGCCGGCGCGCGCACTGCCAGCTTGGCCGGCGGCCCGGCCTTGATCGTGGGTAAGGTGGATTTACGCGGCGGAGTTCTGGCGAGCGAGGCGGTGTTGAGCTGCGTGTTGTCGAGCTTGAACACGCTGACAACCTCCGCCAGTTTGGCGGCCTGGTCTTGCAGCGACTGTGCCGCCGCGGCAGCTTCTTCCACCAGCGCAGCGTTCTGCTGGGTGACCTCATCCATCTGTGTGATGGCTTGATTGACTTCTTCAATGCCGGTGCTTTGCTCCTGGCTGGCTGCCGAGATTTCACCGACGATGTCGGTGACGCGTTTGACGCTACTGACGACTTCGCTCATGGTGGAACCGGCTTGCGCCACCAGTTTGCTGCCGGTGTCGACCTTTTCGACCGAATCGTCGATCAGTGCCTTGATTTCTTTGGCGGCGCTGGCCGAGCGTTGGGCCAGGCTGCGCACTTCGGATGCCACCACCGCAAAGCCGCGGCCCTGTTCACCGGCACGCGCAGCTTCGACTGCAGCGTTAAGTGCAAGGATGTTGGTCTGGAAGGCAATGCCGTCGATGACGCTGATGATGTCGACGATTTTCTTCGAAGAATCGTTGATGGAACCCATCGTGCTGACGACTTGTTCCACCACGCTGCCGCCCTGGATGGCAACTTCGGAGGCTGAGACGGCAAGCTGGTTGGCCTGGCGCGCATTGTCGGCATTTTGTTTGACGGTGGACGTCAGTTCTTCCATCGAGGAGGCGGTTTCTTCCAAGGAGCTGGCCTGCTGTTCGGTACGGCTGGACAGATCGAGATTGCCGACGGCGATTTCGTTGGACGCGGTGGCGATGGTGTCGGTGCCTTGTCGCACCTCGGTAACGATCTTGAGCAGGCTGTCGTTCATGGCCTTGAGCGAGGTCATGAGCTGGCCGGTTTCATCTTTGCTGGTGGGGCGGATGTCGGCGGTCAGGTCGCCATCGGCGACGCGCTGGGCGACATCAACCGCCAGGCGCAAAGGGTTCGAAACGATGCGCGCGACCCAGACCGCCATCAACATGCCGATGACAATGCAAATGCCGAGCATGGCGGTAATCAGGATACGGGAGGAGCGGTAGGTGTTTTCTGCTGATTCGTCGGCGTTCTTGGCGCCTTCCTGGTTGACCGAGACGAGTTTGTCCGCTGCGGCGAACATGGCCAGGTAAACCGGCGTGGCTTCTTTCACGATGACGTCGCGCGCTTCGTCGTTCTTGTTCGCACGCGACAACAGCAGGATTTTCTTTTGCAGGGTGAGGAAGGTATCGAAGTTCTTGACGAATTGCAGGAAGATCGCTTTTTCGGCTTTGGTATCGACCAGCTTTTCATAGTCGGCCAGTTTCTTTTTCATGGCCGGGACCATGTCGTCGAGTAGCTTTTCATTGGTGACGAAATCTTCTTCTTTGCTCGACAGTACGTGTTGCAACTGGACCGTGCGTATGCGCACCAACAGCACTTTCAATTCCAACGAAGTACTGACGCTGGGCATCCAGTTGGTGGCGATGTCGGTCGAGGCCTGGTTGACCTTGCCCAACTGGACGATGGAGAAGATGCCCAGCGTGGTGGTCAATGCGAGAACAAGAATGAAGGAGATCAACAGCTTTTTGGAAATCCGCAAATCGTAGAACCATTTCATAAAGCCTCCCTGTCGGTGACTATAGCGACATGCTTCGATCCGGCGATGCAATTCCTGATGCTGGGGGTGCAACGAAAACGGGAGCGGAATGGGTTTTATGACGTTGATTATTGGCCCCATAGCGCGTACGAACTTGAACGGCTATTCTATGAATAAGTTTAGAAGGCGGGCGAATTAGTTTTGGCTTTGGCGGATTTGCAACACCTGCCCGCGCTGCCGATGGTGCGCGGAAGGGAGAGTGTGGAGACGCTGCGTCTTGAGACGAGCTGCGCTGGTTTTCGGTATGATGACGGAAAAATTAAACGGATCCTTCTATGCTCATCGTTTTATCGCCTGCTAAATCTCTCGACTACGACACACCTCCCACCACCGACCTGCACACCAAGCCCGATTTCATCGCCCGCTCCGCCGAGCTGATCGAGGTATTGAAAGAAAAGTCACCGGCCCAGATTTCGACGCTGATGGGTATTTCCGATCAGCTGGCGGCGCTCAATGTTGAGCGTTATGCCTCCTGGTCGCGCAAATTCACCACCAAGAACAGCAAGCAGGCGGTGCTGGCGTTCAACGGCGACGTCTACGAAGGCCTGAACGCAGCATCGCTTTCCGTCAAGCAACTGGACTATGTGCAAACGCATGTACGTATCCTGTCCGGGTTATATGGCGCCTTGCGTCCGCTCGACCTGATGCAGCCCTATCGCCTCGAGATGGGCACCAAGTTGCCCAATCCGCGCGGCAAGGACTTGTATGCATTCTGGGGCGAAGACGTCACCAAGGCGCTCAATGCCGAGCTGGCGCAGCACAAGTCCAAGGTGCTGGTCAATCTGGCGTCGGAAGAGTATTTCAAGGTGGTCAAACCTAACGTGTTGGAGGCCAAGGTGATTGCACCTGTGTTTGAAGACTGGAAGGGCGGCAAGTACAAAATCATTTCCTTTTACGCCAAGCGTGCGCGCGGTCTGATGGCGCGTTACGCGGCGCTCAAGGCAATCAACCAAGCCGAGAAACTGAAGAGCTTCGATCTGGATGGCTATGCGTTTGACGAGACGGTTTCCAGCGAGACGTCGTGGGTATTCCGTCGCCGCGTGGGCGACTGAGTCGAACTGTCCCATGAAAGATGGAAGGCTTGTCACCAGTTATCTTTCCCAAATAACGACATTGTTTGTGGAAAAAATTGCGGTGGAAGCTGGAGGATCATGGGAATTACGATGCTTGCCGACGCTGTCGTGAGCATCAGGAAAATGAAAAAAGCCTCGCAATGCGAGGCTTTTGTGTGCGTGCAGATCCGTCGTGGATTACCAGATCTTCCACCATGGTTTGCCTTTGACGTCTTTCGGACCACCGGTGTAGTAAGGGCTGTTCGGGTAGGTTGCCTGGATCACGCGCTCGGTGTCGTCGCGCAATTGCTTCTGGCCCATGGCTTCGTACGAACGCATCATGATAAACAATGCTTCTTCGACTGCCGGCGTATCCGGGTATTCCTTGACGGCGGCCTGGGCGCGATTGGCGGCCGACACATAGGCGCCGCGGCGGTAGTAATACTTGGCTACGTGGACGTCGTATTGCGCCATCGAGTTGACCAAGTACTTCATGCGCGCCATCGCATCGGGTGTGTAGCTGCTCTCCGGGAAGCGCTCAGCGAGCAGCTTGAACGAATCGAAGGCATCGCGCACGGCCTTGGGGTCGCGCTCGGTGTTGTCCTGGTCAGTGAAAGTGTCGAAGATGCTGGTGCGATCATTGAAATTGATCAGCCCGCGCAGGTAATACATGTAGTCGACATTGGGGTGATTCGGGTGCAGCTTGATGAAGCGATCGACTGCCGCCAGACCTTGCGGCTGGTCGTTCAGGCGGTAGTAGGCGTAGGCGATATCCATTTGCGCCTGCTGGGCGTAAGTGCCGAAGGGATAACGCGATTCCAGCTTCTCAAAGTACTTGATTGCCTTCTCGTAACCACCTGCGGTCAGTTCGTCCTTCGCTTCCGAGTATAATTTGGACGCAGACCAACCAACTGTCTCGTCTTTTTGTTCCGGCAGCAAGCCGCATGCCGACAAGGAAAGGACGAATGCGACAGTAAGCAACTTCAATAAGATTTTTTGCATGACGTATGAGCAGTTTTAGCGGGTGCAAAGAAACAAAAATTTCAATCGATAGATTATAGCTGATGTCACGTACCACTCCCCCTAAGGTTGCAAAAGCATTTGCCGCCGACCCTATCGCAACAGACGAGGGAGAAGATTTGCTCGACGAAGTCGTCGACGAGTTTGCCGAAGGAAACGAACCGATCACCCTGAAAATGAGCGACGATGACTGCGGCAGCAGACTCGACAAGGTCTTGTCCACACTGGTCCCGCAATACTCGCGCAGCCGCATTCAGCAATGGATAGAAGCTGGTTACGTGACCGTCGACGGCAAACCGGCGCGCACCAAAATGACGGTGCTCGGCGATGAAACGGTGCTCATCATGCCTCAGGCCGCGCCAGAAGAAAAGGCTTTCCAAGCGGAAGCCATGGATCTGGCGATCGTGCATGAAGACAAGGCCATCCTGGTGGTGAACAAGCCTCCCGGCCTGGTCGTGCACCCAGCCGCGGGCAACTGGTCGGGCACGCTTCTTAACGGTTTATTACATCATTGCCCGGGATTGGGCGGGGTGCCGCGCGCCGGCATCGTGCACCGGCTGGATAAAGACACCAGCGGTTTGATGGTGGTTGCCAAGTCGCTGGCCGCGCAAACCGACCTGGTGCGCCAGTTGCAGGCGCGCACCGTCAAGCGCCGCTACCTGGCACTGGTATGGGGGACGCCGCAGTTGTCCGGCACCATCGAAGGCGCCATGGCGCGCCATCCGCGCGACCGTATCAAGATGGCCGTGTCGGAGAGCATGAGCGCCAAACCGGCGATTACGCACTATCAACGCGTGGCCGTCGGCGCACTGGACGGCCGCGCCGTCAGCCTGGTGCATTGCCAGCTGGAAACGGGGCGTACCCATCAAATTCGCGTCCACATGCAGTCGTTGGGCTTCGCGCTGGTCGGCGATGCTCTCTATGGCAAGACACATCTGATGCCGTTCTTTCCGCGTCAGGCCCTGCAGGCCTGGCGTCTCGGCCTGGTGCATCCGAGCAGCGGCAAACCATGCGAATGGGAAGTCGAATTGCCGGAGGATTTCACGGAGTTGCTCGGACGTGCCGGCATCAGCGTCGATGTACTCAAAACGCTGGACAAGTGAGCGTCTGACGCTATGGAATTGTTGATTCCCGACTGGCTTGATCGGCCTGCCAACATCGGCGCCCTGACCACTCTGCGCCAGGGCGGTGCCAGCCTTGGTCCTTATGGAGACGGCCATGGCGGCGCAGGCCTGAACCTCGGCGTGCATGTGCAGGATGCGCTGGAACACGTGGCACAAAACCGTCGTCAATTGCGCAGCATCCTGCCGGCCGAGCCGGTCTGGCTCACGCAGGTGCACGGCGTCAACGTGGTCGATGCCGCGACCGTCGAGGGTACACCAGATGCCGATGCCTGCGTGGCGACTAAGGCCGGCGTAGTGTGCGCCATGATGACCGCTGATTGCCTGCCGGTACTGTTTTGCGACGTCGACGGCAAAGTGGTTGGCGCCGCTCACGCCGGCTGGCGCGGTCTGGCTGCCGGTGTGCTGGAATGTACAGTGGAGAGCATGCGCCGGCGTGGTGCCGGAGAGATCCTGGCCTGGCTCGGGCCGGCCATCGGCCCACAGCGATTTGAGGTCGGCGCGGACGTGCTCGACGCATTTGCCGCGCATGATCCGGCCAGCAGGAGCGCGTTTGTGGCGATTGCCGATCGTGAAGGGAAATTCCTGGCCGATATCTATCAACTGGCTCGGCTGCGGCTGGCGCAAGCCGGAGTGCAGCGCGTTTCTGGCGGAGGCTTATGCACCGTCACTGATACGCGCTTCTATTCCTATCGGCGCGACAAGCTCACCGGGCGTATGGCGACGCTGATCTGGCGCAAATAATCCTCTCGTCAGAGGCTTCAGTGCGCTGACGTGCTCTTCAGCTGTTCCAGCAATTGCCGGGTGTGGCCCGGCAACTCCTTTTCATTCCTCATGCAAATCAACAGCTGGCGCGTCGCCCAGGCATCGCTCAGCGGGATGCATTTGATCGCCATTGTCTGCTGGTAGCGCAAGGCGGCTGTGGCAGGCATGACGCCGATGCCGACATTGCGCTCCACCATGCGGCAAATGCCGTCGAAACTGCGCAGGCGCACGCGGTATTGCAAGCGCTTTCCGGCGCGCATCGCGTGTCCCGCGAGATGTTCCTGCAAGGCGCTGCCGCCGCTCAGTCCCACAAAATTCTCACCGACAATATCTGCGAAGGCGATCTGTTTTTTGCGCGCCAGCGCATGCTTGCGCGGCATCACTGCCATGAGCCTGTCCTGGTGAAACGGCATGGTGTGCAAATGGCCGGTGTCGACCGAATCCGCGACGATGCCGATATCGGCTACACCGTCGATGATTGCTTGCACGATCTCGTGGCTGGGACGCTCTTCCAGGTCGATATCGATATACGGATTTTGCGCCAGGAAAATACCCAGTGCGTCAGGCAGGAATTCAGTGATCGAGGCAGTGTTGCCGAGCAGGCGGATATGGCCTTTGAGGCCTTGCGCATATTCGCTCAGTTCGTCGCGCAATCTGTCCATCTGCTGCTGCACCGTACGCGCATGGTGCAGCAGCGCGCGGCCGGCATCCGTCAACTGCACGCCGCGCCGTTCACGCAACAGCAGGGCGACGCCGAGCGCATCTTCCATGCCGCGGATACGCGCACTGGCGGAGGCCAGGGCCAGGTGGGCACGATCCGCGCCGGCGGTGATGCTGCCGCTTTCGGCAACATGCAAAAACAGGCGCAAATCGTGCAGGTCGAGGCGTGTGCTCATGGTTTGCTGTATCCGGGTGACGATATGGGATGTCGAGCCGCTAACAACACAGCGCTGACCGGGTTGTCATCGGCGTTTTGTTAGCGGTTCCTCAGCCTACGTGTGGAGCGAAGGCTGGCTTAGTGTATTCCAGATTTTCGGCGTTGACGATCACTGGCAAACTGGCGTCATCATCAATACAAGAGCCCGAGGGAAACAATGCAAACGGAATTGTCTTTCGATGCCGCACATATGAGCTTGTTGTCTGCCATCACCGCCATCTTCTTGCTGGCAGGTTTCGTCAAAGGCGTGGTCGGGCTGGGGTTGCCGACGGTGGCGGTGGGCTTGCTGGGTTTGTTCATGCCGCCATTGCAGGCGGCCGCTTTGCTGATTGTGCCGTCGCTGGTCACCAATGTCTGGCAGTTGCTGGCCGGCGGACGCTTCGTCTGGCTGCTGCGTCGCTTGTGGCTGATGCTGGCCGGTATCGTGGTCGGCACCTTGCTTGGCGCGCGCTGGCTGAGCGGCGATGACGGCGGACAGGCGACGGCGGCGTTGGGCGTGGCGCTGATCGTATATGCATTGCTGGGCTTGGCGGCGGTGAAGTTTTCGGTATCGGCGCAGGCGGAAAAAATGCTGTCGCCGCTCATCGGCCTGGCAACCGGATTGGTCACGGCGGCGACGGCTGTATTTGTGATTCCGGCGGTGCCGTATTTGCAGGCGCTGAATCTGGAAAAGGATGCGCTGATCCAAGCGCTGGGTTTGTCGTTCACGGTGTCGACGATTGCCATGGCCGTCGGTTTGGCGCAGGGCGGGGCGCTGCACCTGGGCGGCACGGCGATCTCGTTGATGGCGCTGGCGCCGGCGCTGGGAGGCATGTTCCTCGGCCAATGGCTGAGGGCGAAAATTTCGGCAGTGCTATTCCGTCGCTGCTTTTTTATCGGCCTGTTGTTGCTGGGCTTGCATCTGACTTCTCATTTGTGGCGCTAGCGAGAGTGAACTTGCAAGCGGAGGGCGGATTGCAATTCGACCTTGTGCTGCGCGCCGACGGCATCCGCATTTATGCCTGCCGCGGGAGCTGCGTCATCGGCGGACTGGATGCTGAATGGCATGGCAATTATTTGGCGATCGCCGCTATGTATGTCGTGCCGGCGTGGCGCAAACTGGGTGTCGGCAGTACGTTGAAAAAACAATTTTTTGCCTATCTCGACGTTGCTCCGGAAAAGTCATCCGATATCGTGATCCGGAGACGGCGCAAATAACAATTAAACGTCGGCTACAAATTTCGAAACTCTTCTATTGGCGGCTTTCTGCCGCCGTGTAATTCTCGCAGCCAAGATGATGCTCGATAGGATGCGACGACTGTTTTGAGGTGGGATCAGGCCAGGGCTTTTGCGATTCAAGACTCGCTTGTGTTGGCGGCGGTGGTCTCGCCAATGGGCTTGGCTCCAGCCTCTTGCGCGGCTTTCAATTTTTCCTTCATTTGACGATTCCGCTTGCGTTGCGGTGTGCCCATCAGGTATAAAACAATTGTCAAAGGAAATACGCCGTACAGGAAAAACGTCACGATTCCCGCAATGGCGGACTGTTCGGTAATCGACATCATGAAGACGACATATAACCAAGCGATTGCGACGATATACATTGTGGTTTCTGGCTTTTCAGACTGAGCGACAAACCGTAACAATACGCGAAAATTGTAGAAGCGAGCATGAATAAGCATAACGCGCAAAACGCGCAGAATGTCCCTCCCGTCTTTTCAGCATGGCTAAACCAGTTGTCTGATCCCAAGGTGTGGCAGTCGTTTCCGATGCCATCCGGGCAGCTCGATGTGAAGTCGATACAGGCCAAGCTGAGCGATCTTGGTGCGACGTTGGACCCCGCTGAAGTGCTTCGCTTGCAGCGCGATTACGCGGATCAGTTTGCCGGCTTGTGGCAGACGGTGATGAGTTCTAAAGTGCCTCCGGTTTCCGATCGACGCATGTCGGCGCCGGCCTGGCAATCCAATCCCTTTTTCGCCTTCCAGGCCGCGACGTATCAGCTCAACGCACGTTTTTTGACGGCCTTGGTTGATGCCGTGCAGGCGACCGACAAGGTCAAACAGAAATTGCGTTTTGCAGTGCAGCAAATGATCGATGCGCTGTCGCCGGCCAATTTCCTGGCGACCAATCCCGAAGCGCAGCAAAAGATCCTCGACACCAAAGGCGAGAGTCTGACGCGTGGTATTGCGCAGCTGTTCGCCGACCTGCAAAAAGGTCGCGTGTCGCAGACTGATGAAACCGCGTTTGAAGTCGGCAAGGATGTGGCGAACACCGAGGGCTCCGTGGTGTTCGAGAACGCCTTGTTCCAGCTGATCCAATACAAGCCGCTGACCAAAACGGTGCACACGCGTCCTCTGCTGATCGTGCCGCCATGCATCAATAAATTCTATATCCTCGATCTGCAGCCGCAAAATTCGCTGGTGCGCTATGCGGTGGATCAGGGCAATACTGTCTTCCTGGTGTCGTGGCGCAATGCCGATGCGTCGATGGAAACCACCAGCTGGGATCAATACGTCGACGACGCTGTCGTGCGCGCGATCCACGTCGTGCAGGAAATCTCCGGCCAAGAGCAGATCAACGCGCTCGGTTTTTGCGTCGGTGGCACTATTTTGTCGTGCGCACTGGCGGTGCTTGCTGCGCGCGGTGAAGCGCCTGTGGCCAGCCTGACCTTGCTGACGGCCTTCCTCAATTTCCTTGATACCGGTGCCATTGATGTGTATATCGACGACGCCCAGATCCAGATGCGCGAGCAAATGATAGGCAAGAGCGGCCTGATGTCAGGACGTGATTTCGCCACTGCTTTTTCGAGCTTGCGTCCCAACGATTTATTGTGGAATTACGTCGAGTCCAATTATCTCAAGGGTGAAACGCCGCAAGCGTTCGATTTGCTGTACTGGAACGCCGACAGCACCAATTTGCCTGGACCGATGTTCTGCTATTACCTGCGGAACATGTATCTGGAAAATGCGCTCAAGGAACCAGGCAAGCTGACCATCGCCGGTGAAAAGATCGACCTCTACAAGCTCAACATGCCGTCGTTCATTTACGCTTCGCGTGAAGATCACATCGTGCCGTGGGCCTCTGCCTATGCGTCGACAGCCATTCTCAATTCCAAGAAACCCGGCAACAACCGTTTCGTGCTGGGCGCCTCCGGCCATATCGCCGGCGTGATCAACCCGCCGGCAAAAAACAAACGCAGCTATTGGACCAACGACAAAATCGGCACGGATCCTGCAGCATGGTTTGACGGCGCCACGGAGCATCCCGGCAGCTGGTGGACGGAGTGGTCAGCCTTTCTGTCCAAGCATGCGGGCAAGCAAATTGCGGCGCCGAAAAGCGCAGGCAATGCCAAGTACAAAGCGATTGAACCGGCCCCAGGGAGGTATGTAAAAGTCAGAGCTGAATAAAGACCCTGAAAGTGCAACAAGAAGAGGATGCGGTTTCATAAAGATGCCTGCATGAGCAAAACAAATGAACGCGCGCAATAGCAGATGTCGTCATCCTCGGTAATCATCCACCCGACACAAATTAGGAGGCAGGACATGGTAAAGCGAATCGCATACGTGACAGGCGGCATGGGAGGTATTGGTACCCCAATTTGCACACGCCTTTGCAAGGATGGTTATACGGTAGTTGCCGGTTGCGGCCCCAACTCGGCGCGCAAGGACAAATGGCTGGCGTCGATGCGCGAACAAGGTTTTGATATTCACGCGTCCGAAGGTAATGTTGCCGATTGGGATTCGACCAAGGCGGCATTCGACAAGGTCAAGGCGGAAATCGGCGAGGTCGATATCCTGGTCAACAATGCGGGTATCACGCGCGACGGCCAGTTTCGCAAGATGACCAAGTCCGACTGGGACGCGGTGATAGACACCAATCTGAATTCACTGTTCAACGTGACCAAGCAGGTCATTGAAGGCATGGTTGATCGCGGCTGGGGACGTATCATCAATATTTCGTCGGTCAACGGCCAGAAGGGCCAGTTCGGCCAGACCAACTATTCGACGGCCAAGGCCGGCATCCATGGTTTCACCATGGCGCTGGCGCAGGAAGTGGCGACCAAGGGCGTGACGGTCAATACGGTGTCGCCCGGCTATGTCGGTACCGACATGGTGCGTGCGATTCGTCCGGAAGTGCTGGAAAAGATCGTCGCCGGCATTCCGGTCAAGCGTCTAGCCGAGCCCGAAGAAATTGCATCCATCATTGCCTGGGTGGCATCGAGTGAAGGTGGTTATGCCACTGGTTCCGACTTTTCGCTGAACGGCGGTTTGCACATGGGCTAAGTTGTGCGGACGGCGGACCTGCAGAATCTTTTGATTCTCCAGGGACGTCGTCCATGTTTGCTACGGGAAACTGCGTACTTGTATGTCATCGCAGTTTCCCGCCTATAATGCGATACGCCGGCGGGTCGACATCAACATAATAATACGATCCCGTTTAATAGCTGAAAACAGACTGGAATTTCAGATGACAAGTGCAAAAAACTCTGCAGAGCGGTTAATTAAAAAATACCCTAATCGCCGCCTGTACGATACTCAAACAAGTTCTTATATTACCCTGACCGACGTCAAGCAACTGGTGCTCGACAACGAAGAATTTGCCGTAGTCGATGCCAAGAATGGCGATGATCTGACGCGCAGCATTTTGCTGCAGATTATTCTTGAAGAAGAGTCGCATGGCGCGCCCATGTTCTCCAGTGCGGCACTGTCGCAGATCATCCGTTACTATGGCCATGCCATGCAGGGCATGATGGGATCGTATCTGGAAAAAAATATCCAGGCCTTTATCGACATCCAGAACAAATTGGCCGAAAACTCCAAGGGGTTCTACGAAGGCAAGCCTTTCAGTCCGGAAATGTGGGCTCAGTTCATGAATGTGCAAGGCCCGATGATGCAAGGCATGATGAGCAACTACATCGAACAGAGCAAGAGCCTGTTCATCCAGATGCAGGAGCAGATGCAAAGCCAGACCAAGAATATGTTCGGCACCTTCCCGTTCGTTCCTACAGAACCGGGTAAAAAGTAGGCACTCTGTCAAGGCGGGCGCGCCGTTTTACGGTCAGCCTGCCTGTCAACGGGTACAATAGCGGCTTCGTCTTGAATCTCGCTTTTTACACCGCCTATCATGTCCAATGCATCTCCCGTCGTACCCCAGGTAGCCCCCAAGGTCGGCTTCGTCTCACTTGGCTGTCCCAAAGCCCTGGTGGACTCCGAACAAATCCTGACGCAATTGCGCGCCGAAGGCTACGATACCGCCAAGTCTTATGAAGGCGCGGATCTGGTCATCGTCAATACCTGCGGCTTCATCGACGCCGCTGTTCAAGAGTCGCTCGACGCCATCGGTGAAGCATTGAGCGAAAATGGCAAGGTCATCGTGACCGGCTGTTTGGGCGCCAAGAAAGACGGCAACGGCAATGACCTGATCCAGCAGATTCACCCTAAGGTGCTCGAAGTCACCGGCCCGCACGCCGTGGGCGAGGTCATGCTGGCGGTGCACAAGCATTTGCCCAAGCCGCATGAGCCCTTCCTCGATCTGGTGCCGGCGCAGGGCGTCAAGCTCACACCCAAGCATTTCGCTTATCTCAAGATTTCCGAAGGCTGCAACCACCGTTGCAGTTTCTGCATCATTCCATCGATGCGCGGCGATCTGGTCTCGCGTCCGATTGCCGACGTCATGCTGGAAGCTGAAAACCTGTTCAAAGCCGGCGTCAAGGAATTGCTGGTGATTTCGCAAGATACCAGCGCCTATGGCGTTGACGTCAAATTCCGCATGGGTTTCTGGAACGGCAAGCCGGTCAAGACGCACATGACGCAACTGGTCGAGGCGCTCGGCGAGCTGGCCCGCCAATACGGCGCCTGGGTGCGCCTGCACTATGTGTATCCCTATCCACACGTCGACCATATCATCCCGTTCATGCAGCAAGGTCATGTCTTGCCCTACCTGGACGTGCCCTTGCAGCACGCGCATCCGGACGTGCTCAAGCGCATGAAGCGTCCGGCCAGCGGTGAAAAGAACATCGAGCGCATCCAGGCCTGGCGCGCGATGTGCCCCGATCTGACGATACGCTCGACCTTCATCGCCGGTTTCCCCGGCGAGACGGACGCGGAGTTCGAATACTTGCTCGACTTCCTCAAGGAAGCCGAAATCGATCGCCTGGGCTGCTTTGCTTATTCGCCGGTCGAGGGCGCTACCGCCAATCTGCTCGATAATCCGGTGCCGGAAGAAGTACGTGAAGAACGCCGTGGCCGCGTCATGCAATTGCAGGAAGAGATTTCCAAGAAACGCCTGCAAGCGAAAGTCGGCAAGACCTTGCGCGTGCTGATCGACGAAGTCGATCGTAACGGCGGTGTCGGCCGTTCTTCCGCGGACGCGCCGGAAATCGACGGCGTGGTCTACGTCAAACCGCCGTTTGAACCGCACAAGAAGTTAGTAGTCGGCCAATTCGTCGATGTCATCGTCACTGCTGCGGATGCGCATGATTTGTGGGCGTCTGCACAATGAAGGCAGTTGTACTGAAGTCGTTGTTGCCGTTGGTTCTGCTGTTTCCTTTCGTTCACGCTGACGCGCAACAAGTTGCCGGCGCCACCGCATCGACCGTAGTGGCGCCCGGCAGCCTACAAGATCTGGTGCGTAAGCCGATGGTGTTGCGCGGCACCCTGGGCGAGGACAAGATTCAGCTGAGTCTGCAGCCCAAGGTGGATGAGGATGGATTTGAGGGAAAATACTTCATTTTCGGCCAGGGATCGCAGATCTTGCTGGCCGGTGAAGTTGACCAGAATGATCTGATGATGGAAGAGTCCCACAACGGCAAGGACGTGTCCGGCCAGTGGGAAGGCAGCTTCAAGAACGGCGTCCTGAGCGGCACCTGGTCGACGCTGGATGGTTCGGTGAGCAAACCGTTTTCCCTGAAACTGGGTGCGCAATAGCCGCTGCGCGGCAGCGTGTCGATTTTTCCAGGCAGTTAACACAATACGCAGCAATTGAGGCAATTCGTGGCAGACAAACTTTCTCCGCAGACCGCGCTGGTGCACAGCGCCTATACCCCTCCTGACAATTTTGGCGCGTTGCCGGTCGGCATCCATCATGCGTCGACCGTGCTTTTCCCGAACGTCGCCGCGATGCGCGCGCGCAACTGGAAAGAGAAAAACGGCTACACCTACGGCTTGCACGGTACGCCCACTACGTTCACGCTAGAGGCTCGCCTGGCTGAGATCGAGGGCGGCAAGCATTGCCGCGTGGCGCCTAGCGGCCTGGCTGCCATCAGCCTGGTCAATTTCGCGCTCCTCAAGACGGGCGACGATGTGCTCTTGCCTGACAATGTTTACGGTCCGAACAAAGACCAGGCCCTGTGGCTGGAACGCGACTTCGGGGTGACGGCACGCTTTTACGATCCTCTGATCGGCGCCGGAATTACGGATTTAATTCAAGACAACACCAGGCTGATCTGGACTGAAGCGCCCGGTTCGGTGTCGATGGAAGTCTCCGATGTGCCGGCGATCTGTCAAGCCGCACATGCCCGCGGCGTGCCGGTGGCCATGGACAACACCTGGTCTGCGGGGCTGGCTTTCCGCGCCTTCGAGCACGGCGTCGACATCGTCATGCAGGCATTGACCAAGTATCAGTCGGGCGGCTCGGACGTGCTCATGGGCGCCATCATCACGCGCGACGATGACCTCAATCACAAAATTGAGCTGGCGCACATGCGACTCGGTTGTGGCGTCGGCATGGATGATGTCTATATGGTCTTGCGTAGTTTGTCGTCCATGCGCCTGCGCTTCGACGCGCATGACGCCGCAGCGCGCAAGATCGCGACATGGCTCAAGCAGCGCCCTGAAATCAGCCGCGTCTTGCATCCGGCCTTGCCGGATTGCCCGGGACATGACATCTGGCTACGTGATTTCAGCGGCGCCGGCGGCCTGTTTTCAGTGACGTTTGACGCGCGTTTCAATGAAGCGCAGATTGATCGTTTTGTTGACGGTTTGCGCTTGTTCAAAATCGGCTTCAGCTGGGGCGGAGCACATAGTTTGTGCGTGCCTTATCGCATGCAAACGATGCGCACAAGTTGGGCGGAGCAGGGTGCGCTGGTTCGGTTTAACATAGGTTTGGAGTCGGTGGAAGACTTGATTTCCGATATCGAGCAGAGTCTGCTGGCCATGCTTGCGGCCTGAATGAAGCTTATTGTGCCCGCGCCGCACCACGGTGACGGCGGCGGCTTAACAGAAACCGGCGCAGTCGAAGGAAACCGTAATAATTTGTAAGAAGGCAGGTGTTTTTCGTCTGTTTGTTGTTACAAGAAGATTACATGACGTGATGCTAATGAAGTTTGTAGTCGCTTGTGGACAACAAAGTAGGAAAGCATGTGGTTTTTTAATTGTGAAGAATCTTGGTAAAAATTCAAGTTTTAGTCTCGTTTCCTTGCGGAAATTTTTTAAATGAAGCTATTGCTTGCCCTTTGAAGAGTGAGTGCCAGCAAGGGTTTGCGAAAAAAATCTTGATTTTATAAAATTTTTTGCGGTATTTTTGTAAGACAAAATCCTACTTATAATGTAGGTCGTTACCGACGAAAAATACCGACTGCCACTAATTTCCCGCCTTTCCCCGTCCCCTCAGAATCGGCCTTACCGGTAAGAAAAAGTAACCGGTTGTAAATTGATTTCGAGCGGGGGTGCAAATGAATACCAATGACATGATGGCTGAAATTCGGGATGCAAATCTAAGTTATTTAATGTTGGCTCAGCAAATGATCCGATCCGACAAGGCCACTGCCATATTCCGTCTTGGTATCAGCGACGAAATCGCCGACATGATCCAGGGCTTGAGCAACGCACAAATTCTCAGACTTGCCGGCACCAACATGATGCTGACGCGCTTTCGCTTTGAGGACGGTGCGATCCTCGGCATGCTGACCAATTACAACAAAGACAAGGGTCTGGCACAGTCGCACGCAGCCATTCTCATGGCTTGCCAGCCAGTCGAACAAATTTCCTGACGCTTTTAACATTCTTCGTGGTATGTTGTGGTTGTATGGTCAACCCGGAAGGATGGCTCGACGTTGATTGTTCGAAGTCGGGTTAGAAGGTTGGTTAGCTTGTAATGAAAAAATATCGGGGGTGTTCATGGCTAAGAAAAGCGTGATTACAGAAGCGCAAGAGATTCGGTTGGCCATTGAGCTGATTAATTTGGGGGCGCGTCTTCAATTGCTGGAGTCTGAAACCTCCTTGTCGCGTGAGCGCCTGCTCAAGCTCTACAAGGAGCTCAAAGGTGTATCGCCGCCGAAAGGCATGCTGCCGTTCTCGACGGACTGGTTCATTACTTGGCAGCCAAACATTCATTCCTCGTTGTTCATCAACATCCACAAGTACCTGGTCGGGTACGCCAAAATCTCCGGTATCGAAGCAGTCATGAAGGCCTACAAGCTCTACCTGGAGCAAGCCGGCCAGGTCGCTGAGGGCGATGAGTCGGTGTTGTCGCTGACCCGTGCCTGGACGCTGGTGCGCTTTTTCGAAAGCAAGATGCTGACGACGACGCCGTGCAGCAAATGCGGTGGCCATTTTGTCGTGCATCGCCTGGACTTGCATCAAGACTATCTGTGCGGTCTGTGCCACATGCCGTCGCGCGCAGGCAAGACCAAAAAGGCCAAGGATGCCATTGCGGCGCCGCTGGTTGAAGCTTTGCCCATGGTTGCAGCGGTCGCTTAAGCCCATAGTTGGATTTGTCGTCGTAAAATAGTCGGCTTTAATGAGGGCTTGGAGGCCGATATGGAGTCGGGGCAGCGCAGATCCCTGCTGCAGGCACCCGCTGTACAAGCACTAATTGTTTTATGCGCAGCCTTTGTTCTGGCGCTGCTTGCCGGACGGGCGCTCGAGCGACTGTTCGGCGCGATCCTCACTCCCCTCCCTTTTGCAGTCTTGCATGGCGCCTTGGCGGCAGTCATTGCCTGTGTACGTCGCATGGCGTCGTGGTGGATGCCTATCCTCTTCTTTTTCCCGCCGGCTGCGGTGCTGGTCAATTCCCTGCAGTTGCCGCCGATGCTGTTCCTGGCGGTCTTCCTGTTTTTGTTGCTGCTGTTTTGGTCGACGTTTCGCAGTCAGGTGCCGTTTTATCCCTCCGGTTTGCGCACGTGGGATGCCGTGCTTGAATTGTTGCCGGCCGATCGGCCGCTCAAGGTCATCGATATCGGTAGTGGTCTGGGCGGTGCGGTCTTGTATTTGTCGCGCATGCGCCAGGACAGCCATTTTGTCGGTATCGAGCTGGCGCCACTGCCGTGGTTGGTGAGCCACCTGCGTGCCGCGTTGGCACGCAGCCGTGGCGCTTTCATCCGGGGCGATTACACGCAACTCGAATTTGCCGACTACGACGTCATCTTTGCTTATCTGTCGCCGGCGGCGATGACTGCGTTGTGGCAAAAGGCGCGTGCGGAAATGCGTGCGGGAACGCTGTTGCTGAGCTATGAATTCGTGATCGAAGGGGTGAAAGCGGACATTGCCGTGCAACCCAAGGAGAACGGTCCGGTTTTATATGGTTGGCATATGTGAAACAAAAAAGAGCTGTGTTACATTCAGTTCGCGTTATCAAGTTTTTATCTTTGGTGTCGTAATTGAAAATGAAAGCCCTCTTTCGGTCATGTATTCCATCATTTGCTTGAGAAGATTGCATGTAACCTGAAAGCAGGTAAAAAACACTGAACGCCACTGGGACGGGAGTAGGCACTTGTTAGTCATAATTGGATATGTGATCGTCATGGCGTCCGTCTTCGGCGGATTTGCAATGGCCGGGGGGCATCTAGGGGCACTCTTTCAACCTATCGAACTGCTGATGATCGGCGGGGCGGCAGGTGGTGCTTTTCTTGTCGGTAATAATAATAAGGCGATCAAGGCAACCATCAAGGCGTTGCCAACGGTCTTCAAGGGCTCGACCTATACAAAAGCGTTGTACATGGAGTTGATGTCGCTGCTGTTCGAAATTCTGACCAAGTCGCGTAAAGAAGGTCTGATGTCGATCGAAGGCGATATCGAAGAGCCTGAAGCGAGTCCGATTTTCAGCAAGTATCCTGGCGTCCTGGCCGATCATCACTTGATCGAATTCATGACAGACTACCTGCGTCTGATGGTGTCGGGGAACATGGATGCGTTCCAGATCGAAAACTTGATGGACAACGAAATCGAGACGCATCACCACGAAGGAGAGATCCCGGTCCATTGTATTGCCAAGCTTGGCGACGGTATGCCTGCGTTCGGGATTGTGGCGGCGGTGATGGGCGTGGTGCATACGATGGAATCGGTGGGTATTCCGCCTTCCGAACTGGGTATGCTGATTGCGCATGCGCTGGTCGGTACCTTCCTCGGTATTTTGCTGGCGTATGGTTTCGTTGGCCCGCTGTCGAGCTTGCTGGAGCAAAAACTCCATGAGTCGACCAAGATCTACCAATGCGTCAAGGTCACTTTGCTGGCCAGTCTGAATGGTTATGCTCCCGCCTTGTCGATTGAGTTTGGTCGCAAGGTCCTGTTCTCGACAGAGCGTCCGTCCTTCCTCGAGTTGGAAGAGCACGTCAAACAGGCAAAAAGCAAATAAACCGACATGACCAGTAATCAGCGGGGGTAAGGCATGGCCGACGAAGGGCTACGTCCCATTATTGTAAAACGCATCAAGAAGGGCGGCGGCGGACACCACGGCGGCGCTTGGAAGATCGCCTACGCTGACTTTGTGACGGCGATGATGGCGTTCTTCTTGCTGATGTGGCTGCTTGGTTCAACCGCCAAGGGTGACCTCAACGGTATCGCCGAATATTTCAAAACACCTCTCAAGGTAGCGATGGCGGGCGGCTCCGGTAGCGGTGATGCCAACACCGTGTTGCCAGGTGGTGGTAAAGACCTGACGCGCCAGGAAGGGCAATTGCGCAAGGGCGAAAATGACGTCGTCAGCAAGCGCAGCGTGCGCGCGGCCCAGGCCGAGCTTGAAAAGGCAGAGCGCTCGCGTCTGGATGAATTGAAGAAACGCATCGAAGCTGCCATCGACAGTAGCCCGACGCTGAAGCAGTTCAAGAACCAGTTGCTGATCGATATCACCTCCGAAGGCTTGCGGATTCAGATTGTGGACGAAAAAAATCGCCCGATGTTTGCCTTGGCCAGCGCCCAGTTGCAGCCTTATACGCGGGAAATTTTGCGTGAGATCGGCAAGACGCTTAACGATGTGCCGAACAAGATCAGCCTTTCCGGGCATACCGATGCGACGCCTTATTCCAGCGGTGAAAAAGGCTATAGCAACTGGGAGCTTTCGGCCGATCGCGCAAATGCTTCGCGCCGTGAATTGATTTCCGGCGGTATGGATGAGTCAAAGGTGTTGCGTGTGGTGGGTCTGTCGTCTGCGGTGCTGCTCGACAAGGAAGATCCATTCAATCCGATTAATCGCCGCATCAGCATCATTGTGATGAACAAGAAGGCGGAAGAGCTGGTGGAGAACAACGGATCGACCATGGATGTGACGTCGGACTCGGAAGTCAAAGAAGGTTTGAGCGCGCCAGCGAAGAATTAACTGGATTCTAAACTTGGCCCGATTGTGAAAGGGGCTTTTAATGTCGACACCTAAAATGCGGCAAGAACTGAAGCGCTTATTGCTCGACACGGCAAGCGGCGGAAGCAGGCAATTGACGGAAGTCGAGACAGATCTGGTGCAAACCAACATCTTGCTCGGTGAAGCCATCGAGAAGCTTGGATCGAGCTTCATGGAGTTGCACACGGCCGTGCTTGCGCAGCAAAAAGAACTTGAAGTCGTGATGGCAGGCAACGGTATCTTGTCCGCTGACGATATCGCTCGCCTCAAAGTCATGCAAGACGATATTACGGTGCACGTCAACGCCGCTGTCACCGGCTTGCAATTTCAGGATATGACCAGCCAATTGCTGGAACGTATCGTGCGCCGGGTCATCGGTTTGCGTGATGCCCTGGGCGTACTGAGCGCGAATAGTTTTGAAATCACGCCGGAGAGTTCGCAGTCTGTCGAAGATCTGGAAAGCTTGCTGAAGAATACCGTCGAATCCATGGAAGAGCGCTTGACCGCGCTTGAAAACGGTTTGTGGAAAACGGTGCGGCAAACACGAATGGAGAGCGGCGATATTGAATTGTTTTGATTCAAGGCCGCCTCGGGATGCGTGTTCTGCAAGTGCGATCAGTGACTTGTGCGGCAAGCTGAATTTACACGTGTGCTGGTAATTTTTGATAATGGATGCGGCATAATGGGTCGAACAAACTCAGCGCCGCACATGAAGAACAGGGAGTAATGATGTCTAAAACAATTCTTGCGGTAGACGACTCGGGGTCATTGCGCCAGATGGTGGTGTTCAGCCTGAAGGCTGCCGGCTATCAGGTTACCGAAGCGGTAGACGGGCAAGATGCGCTGGACAAAGCGAAGTTGCAAACATTCGATCTGGTGCTGACCGATCAGAATATGCCGCGCATGGATGGTCTGACCCTGATTCGTTCGTTGCGCGCGCTGACCAGCTATCAACGTGTGCCCATCCTGATGCTGACGACCGAGTTCAGCGACGAGATGAAAGCCAAGGGCAAGGCTGCCGGTGCCAATGGTTGGCTGGTGAAGCCTTTCGATCCGCAGCGCTTGACTGAAGTGGTTAAAAAAGTCATCGGCTAGTGTCAATAATCAACGATAAAAAATACACCTAAAGCATCTATGACGGAGCCCAATCATGACCATTGATATGAGCCAGTTTTTCCAGGTGTTTTTCGACGAGGCCGAGGAAGGCCTTGCCGAAATGGAAAAGCTCCTGCTGGCCGTTAATGTGTCGGATCCTGATGACGAAGATCTGAACGCAGTTTTTCGTGCTGCCCATTCGATCAAGGGTGGCTCCGCCACGTTTGGCCTGACCGATCTGACCGAAGTCACGCATGTGCTCGAGTCTTTGCTCGATCGCATTCGCCAGGGCCAGATGGCGCTGACCAGTCAGCACGTCGATGCCTTCCTGGCGGCCAAGGATATTTTGAAGTCCATGCTGGACGGCCATCGCCATGGTGCGACGGTCGATCTGGATGCCGTCGCCGACGTGCGCATGCTGCTGCAATCGCTCTCCGAAGGCGCCAGCAAGAAAGTCGCTACGCCGCAAGCGCTGGTCGGACCAGGCGGCGTCAGCCGCTATCGCATCGAATTACCGAATCTTGGCGAGCGTGAAATAGAGGCCTTGCAGCAAGAACTCGGTTTGCTCGGCACCATCGAGAAGGCGGATGCGGAAGAGGGCCGTTGCGTCTTCATCCTGGACACCGCCAAGGGCGCCGACAGCATTCACGAAATTTGTTCTTTCCTTGTCAATGCCGACGACCTCAAGATTTCCCAGGCGGTTGCTGCGCGCTCCAAAGAAGAAGAGCAAGGCTACGGTTTCTTCGCACCTTTTGTGCCGCAAGAGGCGACCGATGAAGAGCGTGGATATGGATTTTTCGCGCCCTTCGTGCCGGCCAATGCGACCGATCGCGAACGCGGCTATGGTTTCTTTGAGCCGTTTGTGCCGCAAGGTGATCTCGAACGCGCCAAGCAGGCCGAAGCTGCCGCACATGCCGATAGCGACGAGCCGCCGGCATTGGCGGTAAGCGAGGGCGGCGCCGAAAAGAAGGCAAAGGGCGAAAAGCCGGCCGTGCACGAATCGTCGTCGATTCGCGTCGGCGTCGAGAAGGTCGATCAATTGATCAATCTCGTCGGTGAACTGGTGATCACGCAAGCGATGATAGAACAGCGCACCGGCTCGCTGGATCCGATGCTGCATGAACATTTGCTCAACAGCGTCAGCCAGCTGACGCGCAATACCCGCGATCTGCAGGAATCGGTCATGTCGATTCGCATGATGCCGATGGACTACGTGTTTTCGCGTTTCCCGCGCATGGTGCGCGATCTGGCGGCCAAGCTGAACAAGCGCGTCGAATTCGTGACCCACGGTGCGGCCACCGAACTGGACAAGGGTTTGATCGAACGCATCGTCGATCCGCTGACGCACCTGGTGCGCAACAGTATCGATCACGGCATCGAAATCCCCGAAACGCGTCTCGCGGCAGGCAAGACGGATTACGGCACCTTGTCACTGTCGGCCGAACACCAAGGCGGTAATATCATCATCGAAGTCACCGATGATGGCGGCGGCTTGAACCGTGAACGGATTCTGGCCAAGGCCAAGCAACAGGGCATGGGCGTATCGGATAATCTGAGCGACGGTGACGTCTGGCAATTGATTTTCGAACCGGGTTTTTCGACGGCAGAACAGGTGACCGACGTGTCCGGCCGGGGTGTCGGCATGGATGTGGTCAAGCGCAATATTCTGGCGATGGGCGGCGCCGTTGATATTCGTTCCAGCAAGGGTTTCGGTACGACGATTTCGATTTCGCTGCCGTTGACGCTGGCGATCTTGGACGGCATGTCGATACGCATCGGCCATGAAATCTACATCTTGCCGCTCGGCTATGTGGTCGAATCTTTGCAACCGGCAACGCAAGACGTCAAGGAAATCAGCGGCCAGGGCAAGGTGATCAAGGTCCGTGGTGAATATTTGCCTTTGCTGCCGCTGTATCAAATTTTCAATATCGAATCGACTTTTACCGATCCATCTCAGGGATTGGTGGTTATTTTGGAGTCCGATGGCAAGAAAGCTGCGCTATTCGTTGATGATTTGATTGGCCAGCAGCAAATAGTTGTCAAGAACCTGGAATCCAATTATCGTAAGGTTGCAGGGATTTCTGGTGCTACTATTCTGGGTGACGGCGGCGTAGCCCTAATCATTGATGTTGCCGCTTTGCTACGATCTACTCGGCAGCACAGCGATGAATCCGTATTTTCCTGATTTTATATAAGGGCCATTTATCATGTCAGACAACATGTCGAAAACTATTTCCGGCTTTGGCGAAAAAGCCGACAGCACAGGAAATGAATTCCTTGCCTTTACCTTGGGCAAAGAAGAATACGGTATCGATATCCTGAAAGTTCAGGAAATCCGTGGTTACGAAGCGGTAACCCGTATCGCGAACTCGCCGGACTTCATCAAGGGTGTCGTCAATCTGCGCGGCATCATTGTTCCTATCGTCGACATGCGCATCAAGTTTCAGCTGGGCGAACCGACTTACGATCAATTCACCGTCGTCATCATCCTGAACATCTCCGGCCGCGTGGTCGGCATGGTGGTCGATAGCGTGTCTGACGTGATCACCCTGTCGCCTGAGCAAATCAAGCCGGCGCCGGAAATGGGCACGACCTTCGACTCCGACTATCTGATCGGTCTCGGTACCCTGGATGAGCGCATGCTGATCTTGGTTGACATCGACAAGCTGATGTCCAGCGCCGACATGGGGCTGATCGAAAAGCTGGCAGCGTAAGTACCAGCTCAGCCAGTCCCTGATACGGACATATGCCGCATGGCTCTGCGGCATATGTCCGTATTTTTTTGTGCGCTGGGTTTAGCTTGCAGAAGCAGTGCAGCTGCGGGAATGCGAGGAAAAGCGTGGAGCAAGCTTGAGCGCGGGGCGCTCAAGCAGGTTCGAGGAGCTGAAAAAGCTTAGTGGAAATGTTCCGTCGTAGCAGGTGCATCTTCCGGCATTTCCGCATGCACCAGGTCGCCGTCCGGCGCCGGAAACAGCGGCGTGCCGCAGTCGTCGCAAAACTCCATCGTATAGCGTTCCTCATGTAGTTTGATGTCGACGATGCCGCAGTCGCGCAAGACTTCCAGAATCTCTTCTATCGGCGTCTTCGGGCTGTCCGGCGCTGACAGGTCGCGCAGCTCGTCACCGTCTTCCTGTTCGTAAAGCGGCCACACGATGCCGTAGACGATGCTGTCATCACCGCCGACATTGAAGCCGATCCGATATTCATCGATCTGACCGTTGATATTCTCGCAGAAGCTGCCGATGTTGGCGTGCAGTTCCGACGATGCCACGCCCAATGACTGGGTGAGGTAATGGTCGGCGGCGCGGATGGCGGCCGGGCGTATACATTTGTCGGCTTCGCGGCAAGCGAAATAGTAGGGCTGCGGCAGCAGCAGCTCGACATTACAGCCAGGCAGGAAGCGCGTCAGCAAAGGTGTCGCCTGCGTGGTCCAGGCTTTGAGCGCAGCGGCCTTTTCATGGACGAAGGAAGCTTGCTCGTCCATCTGCCAGCGGAACATGGGGGCACCCGTCGGCACTGCTACGGCGGCAATCATGTAGCGTGTATCGGCCAGGAACGGCGCCGTCGGCGTTTGCTCCAGCGCGAGCTGGGGCTGGGTTTGCTTGAGCGCGGCCTGGCCCATGCGTTGGGCTAGCGCAAAGACATCGGCGTGATGGCGCGGCAACTGCTCGATCGCGTACAGCGTGGGCGCCAGGAAAACCTGCGCATTGTCGGCCAGGATGTGGGCGTGCAAATGCGCGAACAAGCCATTGCGCACGTCCGCCGGCAGGTTGCCGGAGGCGATGCTGAAGCGGGTCCAGGCCAATACGGGCAACGCCAGCAATTGCACGCTGTAGAGCTTGCCGTCATAGTCGAGCGTGCAAGATTCGCTATTGGCTTCGACGGCTTCGACCAGCACATCGTAAGCGGGCAGATCCGATTTGAACAGATGATCCAGGGCAGTGTCGATCAGATTCTGATGATTGCTTTTCAGTTGTTTGTGCAGCAGCAGATCGAGGGATCGCTCCCAGGCGCGCTCTTCCAGACGACTGGTGGAGCCGGCGACCGCTTGTGATGAGTTGACCAGGCGCTGACTTTCAGCGGACAACCTGGAGGAGGAACGTTTGGCGGGGCGGCGCATGATGAAATGTTGACAATCAAGTGATGAGAATTCCTATTGTAGTTGATTCGACATCGCACCGGGTATTGCTGTCCGGCGTGCGCGGCAGGGCAATAGTACGTCTGTCCTCATCAATGCCATCCGATGTGGGCGAGCGCGGAGTGGAGCATAAAAAAACGCCGGTCGAAACCGGCGTTTTTCTTGCCCGCAGAGGGGACGTCCTTGCTCAGGCGCTGATTAGGCAGCCAGCAATTGACGCAGCACGAATGGCAGAATACCGCCGTGCTTGTAGTAGTCCACTTCAATTGGCGTATCGATGCGCAACAGCAGTTTGACTTCCTTGGTTTCACCGTTCTTGCGATGGATCACCAGAGTCGCTTCCTGTTGTGGCTTGATCTCGCCTTCCAGGCCCTTCAGGTCGAACGTTTCTTCGCCTGTGATGCCCAGCGTCTGCACGCTGTCGTTGCCGATGAATTGCAGCGGCAACACGCCCATGCCGACCAGATTCGAGCGGTGGATACGTTCGAAGGAGCGAGTGATCACCGCCTTCACGCCCAGCAGTTGTGTGCCCTTCGCAGCCCAGTCGCGCGAGGAGCCGGTACCGTACTCTTCGCCGCCGAACACCATGGTCGGCACGCCGTCGTTGACGTATTTCATGGCTGCATCATAGATCGCCATTTGTTCGCCGGTCGGTTGATGGACAGTGACGCCGCCTTCAATGCCTGGCACCATCAGGTTCTTGATACGCACGTTGGCGAAAGTGCCGCGCATCATGATTTCATGGTTGCCGCGACGCGAGCCGTAGGAGTTGAAGTCAGCCTTCAACACGCCGTTGGCTTGCAGCCACTTGCCGGCGGGGCTGGAGTCCTTGATCGAACCGGCCGGGGAGATGTGGTCGGTAGTGATCGAGTCGCCGAAGACGCCCAGTGCGCGTGCGCCGGAGATGCCGGTTGCTGCTGCGGTCGGCACTTCGGTGAAGTTTTCGAAGAATGGCGGCTCAGCGATGTAAGTTGATGTCGGCCAGTTGTAGACTTCGCCCTTGGCGACGCCCTTGATGGCTTCCCACAGTTTGCCTGGTGCGCCCTTGACGTCGGCGTAGTTTTCTTTGAACACCTTGGCGTTCATCGCAAACTTCAACAGCTTTTCGATTTCTTGCGAAGTCGGCCAGATGTCGCCCAGGAAGATTTCCTTGCCGCCGCGGCCCTTGCCAACCGGTTGTGTCATCAGGTCGACATTGACATTGCCGGCGATGGCGTAAGCCACGACCAGGGGTGGCGAGGCCAGGAAGTTGGAGCGAATGTTCGGGTGAATACGCGCTTCAAAGTTGCGGTTACCGGACAGCACGGCGGAAGCCACGATGTCGTTCTTGACGATGGCTTCGTTCATTGCTGGTGTCAGGTCGCCTGCGTTACCGATGCAAGTGGTGCAACCGTATGCGGTCACGCCAAAGCCCAGTTTTTCCAGGTAGCTCAACAGGCCGGCTGCCTCCAGGTACTTGGTCACCACGCGGGAGCCAGGCGCCAGCGAAGTCTTGATGTGCGGCGCAACCTTCAGGCCGGCTTCAACCGCCTTCTTGGCCAGCAGGCCGGCAGCCAGCAACACGCTTGGGTTGGATGTGTTGGTGCACGATGTGATCGCAGCGATCAGCACGTCGCCGTTCTTCACGTTCACGCCATCGGTGTTGGTGTAGGTCGCAGTCAGATCTTCGATCTTCTTGTTGAAACCGTTTTCAGCCACAGGCTTGACGAACAGGTCGGCGAAGGTCGACTTGACGTTGCCGATTTCGATACGGTCTTGCGGGCGCTTAGGGCCAGCCAGCGACGGTGCAACGGTACCCAGATCCAGCGACACTTCGTTGGTGTAGTCGATGTCGCCGGCCTTTGGAATACCGAACAGGTTCTGTGCCTTGAAGTAGGATTCGAACGCGTCGATTTCCGCCTTGGTGCGGCCGGTGCCCTTGAAGTAGTCAATAGTTGCTTCGTCGACCGGGAAGAAGCCCATGGTCGCGCCGTATTCAGGCGCCATGTTGGCGATGGTGGCGCGGTCGGTCAGCGACAGCGACTTGGTGCCTTCGCCGAAGAATTCGACAAACTTGCCCACAACCTTGGTCTTGCGCAGCAGTTCGGTGATGGTCAGGACCAGATCGGTCGCTGTGCAGCCTTCGCGCAGTTGGCCAGTCAGGTTCACACCGACTACGTCAGGTGTCAGGAAGTAGACCGGTTGACCCAGCATGCCGGCTTCCGCCTCAATGCCGCCGACGCCCCAGCCGACCACGCCGATGCCGTTGATCATGGTGGTGTGCGAGTCAGTGCCGACCAAGGTGTCCGGATAGTAGACGCCGGTCTTGTTGTGCACGCCGCGCGCCAGGTATTCCAGGTTCACTTGGTGGACGATGCCGAAGCCGGGAGGCACGACGCCGAAAGTGTCGAATGCCTGCATGCCCCATTTCATGAACTGGTAGCGCTCGTTATTGCGCTGGAATTCCAGTTTCATGTTCAGGTCGAGCGCCTTCTTTTCGCGGAAGTGGTCGATCTGCACCGAGTGGTCGACAACCAGATCCACCGGAACCAGTGGTTCGATGTTCTTTGGGTTCTTGCCCAGCTTGCTGGCGACGTTGCGCATCGCGGCCAAGTCGGCCAGCAGAGGCACGCCGGTGAAGTCTTGCAGCACGACGCGCGCCACCACGAATGGGATTTCGTCAACGCGCGCAGCCTTGGCGCTCCAGCTTGCCAACTGTTTGACGTGTTCTTCCGTCACTTTTTGACCGTCGCAGTTACGTAGCACGGATTCCAGCACGATGCGGATCGACACTGGCAGACGGGAGATATTGATCCCGAGTTTCTTTTCCAGGGCGGGCAGGGAGTAGAACTTGCCTTTCTTGGAACCAGAAATCTTGAATTCCTTTAGGGTGTTCAATGTGTTGCGGGACATGGCCTCTTCTCCTTAGATTACGGATGGTATAAGTGTTTGCTTGCGCTGCGAAACCTGTGAAGCCAAGTTGCGCAGCAAATACGGGACTGCTCTACTGATAAATTCGTGCTGAATCTTGTTACCTGTTTGCTGCTTAGCTCTTCGGTGCCGCTGCTGCCGGCGCTTGAGCCGTCGGCAGTTCTACGTTCTTGCATTCGTTGGCCAGTTGCTGACCCTTCTTGGAATCCAGCAGGATGCCCTTGGCAGGGATGCCGATCCAGACGAGGCCGACCTTGCGGTTTTCAAAACGGTTGGCGCCGGTGGTGGTCACGACGCGGGTCAGGCGATTGACGCGCTTGTTCCAGCGAATGGCGATGTGCTTGTCGTCATCGTCGTTCTTGTAGATGGTCAGTTTGTTGCCCATTTCGCAATTGAAATCAGCCGACTTGGTGCCGCCGATTTCCGGTTCGTTTTCATCGTCGTCTGCGTCGGAGGAAAGCGGCATTTTTTCAACAGGTGCCGCAGCTGCCTTGGCAGGCGCTTTCTTCTTGACGGTCTTTTTTGCTTTTGGTGTGGCCGGTGCTGTTTCGGCGAATGCTTGTGGCATGCCGACAGCGAAGAGGGCGCTTACGAGTGTCAGGGCGGTCAGGTATTTTTTCATCTTGCGGGTCAATTGATCTTCGTTAATGTTCAATGTTGCAGGGTGGTTGAAAGCGGTGCGGTTGTTGCTGCTGTGCTGGTTTCTGCAAACCACTGTGCAACTGCCGCGGGTAAAGCAGCGCCGCCGGCGTGGCCGCGCTGCAGAATGCTCCAGTAATAGCGATAGCTCGCACGATCATGCAACGTGCCGTCGTGTTGTATCGGCCCCCATTGCACATCCCTGGCTTTAAGCAGGATTTGTGCCGCTTCACCGATTTCATCGTCGGCTGGCGAGAGCGTTTGCACGATCGCTTTGATCTGATTCGGATGGATACTCCACATCCGGGTGTAGCCGAATTCTTGTGCTGCGCGGCTGGCATCGCCCGTAACCACGGCGGCATCTTTGATGTCGGTGGTGACGTTGTGCGACGGTACTTTACCGTGTGCGTGGCAGGCCGCGGAAATTTCCAATTTGGCACGCGCTACCAGCGGGTGCGTGAACTGGCCGGGCGAGCGCATCGCGGTACTCGGGATCGCACCGTAGTGCGCGGATACAAAGTCCATCACACCAAAGGACAGCGATTCAACTTGTGGCAGCGCGGCGATCTGGTGCACATCTTCCAGGGCGCCGTGGGTCTCGATCAGTACATGCAGCGGCGGCATACGGCGGCCGGCTTCGCTGGTGTGACGAGAAATAGTGGCAATGGCGCGCTGAACATCGGCCAGACCGTCCGCCTTGGGCAGCATCAGGTAAGCCAGTCGCGAGATATTCGCAACGGCGGCGGTGGCGCAGATCGTCGCGACATCTTGTTCAAAAAAGGGGCTGGTGACGTCATGCACGCGGGCGCCGATGCGGCCAAAGCGATTGTCATCGCCGGCGATCAAGGAGCCAACCAGTTGCGCGTGTGCGGCTTCGTTGCCGGCGCTGGCGCCGTCTTCGCAGTCGAGCGTGATATCAAAAATCGGGCCGAGTTCTTGTTGCAGGGCAATCGACTTGCGCATCAGCTTTTCAGAGCCGGCGTAATGATCGCAGACCGGTATCGAGACCGGTTGTCGGGTGCCTGGGAACAAGACCTGGGTGGGATGCATTGCTGCTGAATTCCGAATGTATGCAAAATGACGCGGCGGCTGTATGAGCCCGCCGCGTGCTGGTCAATTAGCCGACCAGGTGTTTGACGCCTTCGCGCTCTTCCGACAATTCCTTGAGCGTGATGTTGATGCGCTCTTGGGAGAATTCGTCGATTTCGAGGCCTTGGACGATCTTGTATTCGCCGTTCTCGGTAGTGACCGGGAAGCCGAACATGGTGCCTTCAGGGATGCCGTAGGAGCCGTCCGATGGAACACCCATGGTGGTCCACTTGCCGTTGGTGCCCAGGATCCAGTCATGCACGTGATCAATCGCTGCATTGGCTGCCGAAGCTGCCGAGGACAGGCCGCGTGCTTCGATGATCGCTGCGCCGCGCTTGCCGACTGTTGGCAGGAAAGTATCCTTGTTCCAGACCTGATCGTTGATCAGATCCTTGACTGCCTTACCATCTGCTGTCGCGAAACGGTAGTCGGCGTACATGGTTGGCGAGTGGTTGCCCCAGACGCACAGCTTTTCGATAGCCGAAACCGGTTGGCCGATCTTGGCCGCAACTTGCGACAGCGCGCGGTTGTGATCCAGACGCAGCATGGCGGTGAAGTTCTTGGCTGGCAGGTTTGGTGCCGACTTCATCGCGATGTAAGCATTGGTGTTGGCTGGGTTGCCGACGACCAGAACCTTGACGTCGCGCGAAGCAACTGCATCCAGTGCCTTGCCTTGGACGGTGAAAATTTGTGCATTGGCTTCCAGCAGATCCTTGCGCTCCATGCCTGGGCCGCGTGGGCGGGCGCCAACCAGCAGGGCGATATCGGCATCCTTGAATGCTGTCATCGGGTCGCTGTGCGCGGTCACGCCGGCCAGCAATGGGAATGCACAGTCATCGATTTCCATGATGACGCCCTTCAGGGCCTTTTGCGCTTTTTCATCCGGGATTTCCAGCAACTGCAGGATCACTGGCTGGTCTTTACCCAGCAGGTCGCCGTTAGCAATGCGGAAGAGAAGGGAGTAACCGATTTGACCGGCGGCGCCGGTAACGGCAACACGCTTGGGGGCTTTAGCCATGTTGAATCTCCAAAGTGGTGATAGAAAGCGTTTAATGCTGCTATGAAGCCTCAATATGGTCCGAACTTCGCAGTTGCGGCTGCTTTGGGGCTTCTTGCCGACGTCTCGGAAGACGCCGACAATTACTTCGTATTCTTAAGAGACTGTAATCATACCGTCGAAAAGCGCACGTGGTCAGCTTGTTTCGCCGATTTTCAGCAGAGATCTGACAGTGCAAATCACGTGGATGTTGAGCGCGTTATGCAAGTGCAGGTCGATCTGTTGAAGTATGTGTCTGCTCGGGGTGTACTCGTCGCCGAATATGCCCGCGAGTGTAGGCTTGCCCGGGTGGTGTGTCAATCACTATCTTATGTCTTATATAAGACATATTATTGAGTACTTTTTGCTGGACGAGAGCGGGGGTTTTGTGGTCAAATTTGGGGTTATGAGCTCCACCCTGCCCAATCTGAACAACAGCGACGCGCAAAGCGTGGGCACCAGTGTTGCCGGAGCAGCGCCTACCTTTAGTCCCCTCTATCAGCAAATCAAGGCTTTAATCACGCAACGTCTGGAATCAGGCGAGTGGAAGCCTGGCGAATTGATTCCCAGTGAAGTTGAGCTTGGCAGTCGTTTCAAGGTGAGTCAGGGAACCGTGCGCAAGGCAATCGACGAGCTGGCGGCTGAAAATTTGGTCGTGCGGCGGCAGGGGAAGGGGACGTTTGTTGCTACGCATCATGAAACGCATGCGCAGTTCCGTTTCCTGCGCCTGACGGCGGATGTGGATGAGCCGCAACGCGCGGAAAACAAAATTATTGAAGTCAAGCGCGTGCGCGCGCCCGCTGAAGTGGCGCGCCAGCTTGATATTAAGTCGGGTGACTCCGTCATTTTCATCAAACGGGTAAAATCCTTTAACGGCGTTCCGACCATACTTGAAGATATCTGGTTGCCCGGTCTGATTTTCAAAGGGCTGACCGCGGAACGTCTGATGGAATATAAAGGGCCGCTGTACGGCCTGTTTGAAACGGAATTCGGGACACGCATGATTCGCGCTGCTGAGCAGATTCGTGCCGTGGGGGCGGATCCGGAGTCTGCGGGATTTCTGGGAGTCCCGCCCCAAACGCCTTTGTTGAGTGTCGATCGCGCTTCGTATACGTACGGCGACAAGCCTGTCGAAATGCGGCGCGGCTTGTATTTGACGTTGAATCATCATTATCAGAGTGAGCTGAATTAAGCGGGTAAGGCCTGGTCTTTGCTCGCATCCGTCTGCTGTCTGGGGGAAAGCTTAATTTGCTGCGAAGCAGAATAAGTGTTGGTGAACGTTCATGAAATCGGCGAAAATTGCAGGATTGTTTTAAATCTGAGGAGAACCTTGTTATGTCTGAAGCCGCTAAACCACCACGGCCACAATTTCGTAACATTAACATTACCCAAATTGCTGGTTACCGTATGCCGCTGGCTGCTCTGGTGTCGATCATGCACCGTGTCAGTGGGTTGTTTTTGTTCCTGATGTTGCCGTTCATCCTGTATTTGCTGGATAACAGCCTGCTCTCCGAGGGCACCTTCGACTACCTCAAGGGCTTTGCCTCCAACTGGTTCGTCAAGCTGATCATTCTGGCCCTGTCCTGGGCTTATCTCCACCACTTCTGCGCCGGCATCCGCCACCTGATCATGGATAACCATATTGGTCTGGACAAGGACAGCGCACGCAAGTCGTCGAGCGGCGTTCTGGTTGTCAGCATCGCGCTGGTGATCGTCGTGGCATTGAAACTGTTCGGAGCATTCTAAAAATGGCAAACAATAATATTGGATCGAAGCGCCTCGTCGTCGGCGCTCACTACGGCATGCGCGACTGGCTGGCCCAGCGTGCTACCGCCGTCGTCATGGCTTTGTACACTGTCGTGCTGCTGGTTTGCTTTTTGACTTCCAGCGGTTTTTCTTACGACGGCTGGGCGGCAATGTTCTCGCATCAGTGGTTCAAGATGGCGACGTTCGCAGCCTTCATGGCCTTGTTCTACCACGCCTGGATTGGCGTGCGTGATATCTGGATGGATTATGTCAAGCCGGTCGCTGTGCGTCTGGTGTTGCAAGTTGCCACTATCCTGTGGCTGATCGTATGTGCCGGATGGGCGGCGCAGATTTTGTGGAGAATGTAATCGTGGCTGCTATCAAATCCACAATCCCTACACGCCGCTTTGATGCGGTTATCGTCGGCGCCGGCGGATCCGGTATGCGCGCTTCGTTGCAACTGGCTGAAGCCGGTTTGAACGTTGCGGTCTTGTCCAAAGTTTTCCCGACCCGCTCGCATACGGTCGCTGCCCAAGGCGGCATCGGCGCATCGCTGGGCAATATGTCGGAAGACAACTGGTACTGGCACATGTTCGACACCGTCAAGGGTTCGGACTATCTGGGCGACCAGGATGCCATCGAATTCATGTGCCGCGAAGCACCGAAGGCAGTCTACGAACTGGAACACTTCGGCATGCCTTTCGACCGTAATCCCGACGGCACGATTTATCAGCGTCCGTTCGGCGGCCACACTGCGAACTTCGGCGAAAAACCGGTGCAGCGCGCCTGTGCTGCAGCCGACCGTACCGGTCACGCACTGCTGCACACGCTGTATCAACGCAACGTGCGCGCCAAGACCCACTTCTTCGTTGAGTGGATGGCGATCGACATCATCCGCGACCAAGAGGGTACCGTCCTCGGCGTCGTCGCGCTGGAAATGGAAACCGGCGAAGTCATGATGTTGCAAGCCAAGACAACCTTGTTCGCCACCGGTGGCGCCGGTCGTATCTGGGCTGCATCGACGAATGCCTTCATTAATACCGGTGACGGTATGGGTATGGCGGCGCGCGCAGGCCTGCCGCTGCAAGACATGGAATTCTGGCAGTTCCATCCGACCGGCGTGGCCGGCGCGGGCGTGTTGATCACGGAAGGCGTGCGCGGCGAAGGCGGCATCCTGATCAACAGCAACGGCGAGCGTTTCATGGAGCGCTATGCGCCGACGCTGAAGGATCTGGCACCGCGCGACTTCGTTTCGCGTTCGATGGACCAGGAAATCAAGGAAGGTCGCGGCGTCGGTCCGCACAAGGATCACGTGCTACTGGATCTGCGTCACATTGGCGCCGAAACGATTCAAAAGCGTCTGCCGTCGATTCTGGAAATCGCGCACAAGTTCGCCAACGTCGATGCGACCAAGGAACCGATTCCTGTCGTGCCGACCATCCACTATCAAATGGGTGGTATTCCGACCAACGTGCATGGCCAGGTCGTGGTGCCGAACAACGGTTCGTACAAGGAAGTCGTGCAGGGCATGTACGCCATTGGCGAATGCGCTTGCGTGTCGGTGCACGGCGCCAACCGCCTGGGCACCAACTCGCTGCTTGATCTGGTGGTGTTCGGTCGCGCCGCCGGCAATCACATCGTCGACAGCAAATTGCAAGACCGCAGCCATCGCGACCTGCCTGCTGATGCCGCAGATCGCGCACTGGAGCGCCTGGCGCGTCTGGAAAATAGCACCGGCTCCGAGCGCGTGCAAGACGTCGCCAACTCGATTCGCGCCACCATGCAGCACTACTGCGGCGTGTTCCGTACCGATGAGTTGCTCAACGAAGGCCGTGAAAAGATCATGGAACTGGATGAGCGTCGCAAGCACGTCTCGTTCAAGGACAAGTCCAAGGTCTTCAACACTGCACGCGTTGAAGCGCTGGAACTGGACAACCTGATTGAAACGGCCAAGGCCACCATCACTTCGGCCGCTGCCCGCAAAGAATCGCGTGGCGCGCACGCGCATCGCGACTATGAAAAGCGTGATGACGTCGAATGGCTCAAGCACACGCTGTGGTTTTCCGAGGGGAATCGTCTCGACTACAAGCCGGTCAACATGCAACCGTTGACAGTCGAAACATTTAAACCTAAAGCACGTACTTTCTAAAAGGTCAGAACATGACACGTACTCTGAAATTTAAAATCTACCGCTACGATCCGGACAAGGATGAAAAGCCGTACATGCAAGACCTGACCGTCGAGCTCAAGCCAACCGACAAGATGCTGCTGGACGCCCTGCAACGCATCAAGTCCGACGTCGATGATTCGCTGGCGCTGCGCCGCTCCTGCCGCGAAGGCGTGTGCGGTTCGGATGCGATGAACATCAACGGCAAGAACGGTCTGGCCTGCACCACCAACCTGAACGAGCTGAGCGAGCCTATCGTCCTCAAACCGTTGCCAGGTTTGCCGGTGATCCGCGACCTGATCGTCGACATGACCAACTTCTTCAAGCAATACGATTCGATCAAGCCTTACCTGATCAACGATAGCATTCCTCCTGAAAAAGAGCGTCTGCAATCGCCGGAACAACGCGAAGAACTCGATGGCGTGTATGAGTGCATCCTGTGCGCCTGCTGTTCGACTTCGTGCCCGTCGTTCTGGTGGAATCCGGACAAGTTTGTCGGCCCGGCCGGCCTGTTGCAGGCTTATCGCTTCATTGCGGACAGCCGCGACGAAGCTACCGGCCAGCGCCTGGACGATCTGGAAGATCCGTATCGTTTGTTCCGTTGCCGTTCCATCATGAACTGCGTTGATGTCTGCCCCAAGGGGTTGAACCCGAACAAGGCCATCGGCAAGATCAAGGAATTGATGGTACGTCGCGCGGTATAACGTAGTTTGCTGCAGACGGGCGGGAGGCGACTCCCGCCCGTGTTCTAACCGAATTACCCGAAATGAGTTTCTGCGCCGGTTTGCCAGTGTGGCCGGAAACACGGAAGTTTGTACTGATTTAGAAGTGAATTGAATCCATGTCCCAAAGCCATCAAGAGGATCCCGCCAAACGTGCGCGCTTGCGCTGGCGCGCCCGTCGTGGCTTGCTGGAAAACGATCTCATCCTGACGCGTTATCTCGACGCCAACGAAGAGAGCATGAGCGACGACGATGTCGACGCCTTCTCCCGCCTGATGGATCTTGGTGACAATGACCTGATGGATTTGCTCCTTGTGCGCAAGGAGCCTGAAGCCGCCGTGGATTTGCCGCAAGTCCACGCCTTGCTCAAAAAATTGCGTAGCGCCTGAACGTTCAACGGAGTTCTGGCAATATAGGTTCAAAAGCAACCGGTTTGTACTAGAGGCTGTTGCAAAGTGATTTGGCTGGCATCGCGAAGAAGAGGGTGCACAGTTCATTTTGCAACAGGCTCTAAAGCGGTTGATTTGCGATTTTTGATTAACGATTCATCATCACAGCTGAAGGAAGAACTATGCCCACCTCAGATATCAAAGCGACCCTGTCGTTTTCCGACGGTACGCCATCCCTGGATTTTCCCGTCTACAAGGGCACGATCGGTCCGGACGTCATCGACATCCGCAAACTGTACGGCGCCACCGGCAAGTTCACTTACGACCCAGGCTTCATGTCGACTGCGGCATGTAACTCGTCGATCACCTACATCGACGGCGACAAGGGCGAACTGCTGTACCGCGGTTACCCGATCGAGCAACTGGCCGTCAATTGCGACTTCCTGGAAACCTGCTATCTGTTGTTGCACGGCGAACTGCCGACCGCAGCACAAAAAGAAGAATTCGTTGGCACTGTGACTCAGCACACCATGGTGCATGAGCAAATGAACTTCTTCTTCCGCGGCTTCCGTCGTGATGCTCACCCGATGGCTGTGTTGACCGGTTCGGTCGGCGCCTTGTCGGCGTTCTACCATGACTCGCTGGACATCAGCAATCCTGTGCATCGCGATGTTTCCGCGATCCGCATGATCGCCAAGCTGCCGACTCTGGTCGCCATGGCATACAAGTACAACATCGGCCAACCGTTCGTGTACCCACGCAACGACCTGTCGTACAGCGCTAATTTCATGCGCATGATGTTCGCGAACCCATGCGAAGAGTACAAGGTCAACGAAGTGTTGGTGCGCGCACTCGATCGTATTCTGATCTTGCACGCTGACCACGAACAAAACGCGTCGACATCGACCGTCCGTCTGGCCGGTTCGTCGGGTGCGAATCCGTTCGCTTGTATCGCTGCAGGTATCGCTTGTCTGTGGGGTCCTGCTCACGGCGGCGCCAACGAAGCTGCACTGACCATGCTGGAAAGCATCGGTTCGGTTGATAAGATTCCTGAGTTCATCAAGCAAGTCAAGGACAAGAACTCCGGCGTCAAGCTGATGGGCTTCGGTCACCGCGTCTACAAGAACTACGATCCACGCGCCAAGCTGATGCGTGAAACCTGCTACGAAGTCCTGAATGAGCTGGGTCTGCATGACGATCCATTGTTCAAGCTGGCCATGGAACTGGAAAAGATCGCGTTGGAAGACGACTACTTCGTGTCCCGCAAGCTGTACCCGAACGTCGACTTCTACTCAGGTATCGTTCAGCGCGCACTGGGCATCCCGACTTCGATGTTCACCTGCATTTTCGCCATGGCGCGTACCGTGGGTTGGATCGCTCAATGGAACGAAATGATCTCCGATCCGGAGCAAAAGATCGGTCGTCCACGTCAATTGTTCGTCGGCTCCGCAAAACGCGACGTTCCGGCAATCGACAAGCGTTAATTGATGTCATTGTTGGCAGGTCCGGAAGGGTTTGTCATCATGCAGTCATCAAATCGTTGTTAGTTGCCTGGCGGCCACGACTCTGTCGTGCCGCTGGTTACAACAAATAACACAAATAAAAAGCGAATCTTCAGGATTCGCTTTTTTATTGGAAATTAGGATATATAATTCGGGCTATGCTGGCTGGATAACTCAAAAAAAGTTCAGGTAGACATGGTCCTTCCCCACAACTTGATGTGCAATCCGCTAACCGGTCAGGCCGTGTCGCGGAAGGTTAGATTAACCCGCTAATCTCGCGAAACGCGAAGAAAGGTGAGCCAGATATGACTCAGCTCTACGAGCAATACAATCTTAATTCCTACCTTTTTGGTGGAAATGCGCCGTACTTGGAAGAACTGTACGAGGCGTACCTCAATAATCCCGGATCCGTATCAGACAGTTGGCGTGCTTATTTCGACGCGGTGCAACATGTGCCTGCAGTTGATGGCTCCAATCGTCCGGACGTCGCCCATGCACCTGTGATCGCTTCGTTTGCCGAACGCGCCAAGCAGGGCCCGATCCGCACCGTCGTTGCTTCCGCCGATACCGAAATGGGACGCAAGCGCGTCGCTGCAACCCAGCTGATCGCCGGTTACCGCGACCTCGGTTCGCGCTTCGCGAATCTGGATCCGTTGCAACGCCAGGAGCGTCCGAGCATTCCAGAACTGGAGCCGACCTTCTACGGTTTCAGCGATTCTGATATGGACATCGTGTTCAATATCAGCAATACCTATTTCGGCGGCGAAACCGCGTCCCTGCGCGATCTGTTGCAATCGCTGCGCGACACTTACTGCCGTTCGATCGGCGCTGAATTCATGTACATCAGCGATCCGGCTGAAGTGCGCTGGATCCAGGAACGTCTGGAGCCGACCCGCGCGCTGCCGACTTTCACTGCTGAAAAGAAAAAGCACATCCTCGACCGCCTGACTGCGGCCGAAGGCCTGGAGCGCTACCTCCATACAAAATACGTCGGTCAAAAGCGCTTCTCGCTGGAAGGCGGCGAAAGCTTCATCGCCTCCCTGGATGAAACCATCCAGCGCGCCGGTGAAAAGGGTGTGCAGGAAATCGTTATCGGCATGGCCCACCGCGGTCGTCTGAACGTGCTGGTCAACACCCTGGGCAAGACCCCGCAAGAATTGTTCTCCGAGTTCGAAGGTCATCACGCTGACGACCTGCCGGCCGGCGACGTCAAGTACCACCAAGGTTTCTCGTCCGATATCAGCACCCCGGGCGGCCCGGTCCACCTGTCGCTGGCGTTCAACCCGTCCCACCTGGAAATCGTCAACCCTGTGGTTGAAGGTTCGGTCAAGGCGCGTATGGAACGTCGCGGCGACAAGGACGGCTCGCAAGTGCTGCCGATCCTGGTTCACGGCGATGCCGCCTTTGCCGGCCAGGGCGTGGTGATGGAAACCCTAAATCTGGCGCAGACGCGCGGTTACGGCACCGGCGGCACCGTGCACATCGTGATCAACAACCAGATCGGTTTCACCACTTCCGATCCACGCGACTCCCGTTCAACGCTGTACTGCTCGGACGTGGTCAAGATGATCGAAGCGCCTGTGCTGCACGTCAACGGCGACGATCCTGAAGCCGTCGTGTTCGCCACGCAAATCGCGGTCGACTACCGCATGCAGTTCAAGAAAGACATCGTTGTCGACATCATCTGCTTCCGCAAACTGGGTCACAACGAACAAGATACGCCGGCGCTGACACAGCCGCTGATGTACAAAAAGATTGCACAACATCCAGGCACACGTCGTCTGTACGCCGACAAGCTGGCTGCGCAAGGCACCATCCCTGCCGATGGCGGCGACGCCATGGTCAAGGCCTATCGCGATGCGATGGATGCCGGCAAGCACACTGTCGATCCGGTCATCACCAACTTCAAGAGCAAGTACGCCGTCGACTGGCTGCCGTTCCTGAACCGCAAGTGGACTGACGCTGCCGACACAGCAGTGCCGTTGGCTGAACTGAAGCGCCTGGCAACCCGCATCACGACGATTCCGGAAGGCTTCAAGGCCCACGCACTGGTGGAAAAGGTCATCAATGACCGCGCCGCCATGGGTCGTGGCGACCTGAATCTGGACTGGGGCATGGGCGAACATCTGGCCTACGCTTCGCTGGTTGCTTCCGGCTACGCGATTCGTCTGACTGGCCAAGATGCCGGTCGCGGTACCTTCGTGCACCGTCACGCTGTCTTGCACGATCAAAACCGTGAGCGTTGGGATGCCGGTACTTACATTCCTCTGCAAAACGTCGCAGAAAACCAATCGCCGTTCACCGTCATTGACTCGGTCCTGTCGGAAGAGGCCGTGCTCGGTTTCGAATATGGCTACTCGACTGCAGAGCCAAACACGCTGACCATCTGGGAAGCGCAATTCGGCGACTTCGCCAACGGCGCACAGGTCGTCATGGACCAATTCATCAGCTCCGGCGAAGTGAAGTGGGGCCGTGCCTCCGGTCTGGTGCAGATGCTGCCGCACGGTTACGAAGGCCAGGGTCCTGAGCACTCGTCCGCGCGTCTGGAACGTTATCTGCAACTGTGCGCAGACAACAACATGCAAGTTGTGCAGCCGACCACCGCCGCACAGATTTTCCATGTGCTGCGTCGCCAGATGATTCGCTTGTTCCGCAAGCCGTTGATCATCCTGACACCGAAGTCGCTGCTGCGTAACAAGGATGCAAGTTCGCCGCTGGGCGATCTGGCCAAGGGCTCGTTCCAGACGGTTATTCCTGAACTGGACGACAAGATCGACGCCAAGAAGGTCAAGCGCATCGTGGCTTGCTCAGGCAAGGTGTACTACGATCTGGTCAATGCCCGCAAGGAGCGTGGTCAGACTGACACAGCCATCATTCGTGTCGAACAACTGTATCCGTTCCCGCACAAGGCGTTTGCTGCTGCGCTCAAGCAATTCCCGAACTTCCAGGAATTGGTCTGGACGCAAGATGAGCCGCAAAACCAGGGTGCATGGCTGCAAATCCAACACAACATCTTTGAAAATCTGACTGACGGTCAAAAGCTTGCTTACGCAGGTCGTCCAGCCAGCGCATCGCCAGCTGTCGGTTACTACGACAAGCACTATGCGCAACAAAAGGCCCTGATCGACACCGCGTTTTCCAAGCTCAAGGGCTTTGTCCTGACTAAGTAAGCAGATCTTGCACAGCGCGCATTGCGAGGGCGATGCGCGCTGATGTTTATTGAATAACCCGAATCGGAGAAGTTACATGGCACAAATCGAAGTAAAAGTCCCACAATTATCAGAATCCGTTGCAGAAGCGACGCTGCTGCAATGGCACAAAAAAGTGGGTGAATCCGTTACACGCGACGAAAACCTGATCGATGTTGAAACTGACAAGGTCGTGCTGGAATTGCCGGCGCCTGACTCCGGCGTCATCGTGCAAATCATCAAGGCTGACGGCACCACCGTGGTCGCCGGCGAAGTGATCGCGATCCTGGATACTGACGCCGCTGCACAAGTGAGCCCGCTGGAAGTCAAGGCTGTGCCTGCACCGCAATCGACCAATGAACCGACTCCGGTTGCTGCGCCAGAACTGGCCAACAAGTCCGACGTCGCGATGCCTGCCGCCGCCAAGATCCTGGCGGACAACAACATGTCGACATCGCAAGTGTCCGGCACAGGTAAAGACGGTCGTGTCACCAAGGGTGACGTGCTGGCTTCCCTGGCGACACCAAAACCTGCTGCTGCTCCAGCTGCTGCAGCTGCCAAGCCGGCGTTGCAACAAGTTTCGGCACCTGGCAAGGCAAGCCTGGAAAACCGTCCGGAAGAACGCGTCCCGATGAGCCGCCTGCGCGCCCGCGTTGCCGAGCGTCTGCTGCAATCGCAAGCCACCAACGCTATCCTGACCACCTTCAACGAAGTCAACATGCAACCTGTGTTGGACCTGCGTTCGAAGTACAAGGACAAGTTCGAAAAAGAACACGGCGTCAAACTGGGCTTCATGTCATTCTTCGTCAAGGCCGTGGTTGCCGCACTGAAGAAATATCCTATCGTCAACGCTTCGGTTGATGGCAACGACATCGTTTATCATGGTTACTTCGACGTCGGCGTTGCAGTCGGTTCGCCACGCGGTCTGGTGGTCCCGGTTCTGCGTGATGCCGACCAAATGTCCATCGCCGACATCGAAAAGAAGATCGTTGAATTCGGTCAAAAGGCCAAGGACGGCAAGTTGTCCATCGAAGAAATGACCGGCGGCACCTTCACCGTGTCCAACGGCGGCACCTTCGGTTCGATGTTGTCGACCCCGATCATCAACCCACCACAATCGGCCATTCTGGGTATCCACGCCACCAAGGATCGCGCCGTGGTTGAGAACGGTCAAATCGTGATTCGTCCGATGAACTACTTTGCACTGTCCTACGATCACCGCATCATCGACGGCCGCGAAGCCGTACTGAGCCTGGTTGCAATCAAGGAAGCATTGGAAGATCCCGCACGCCTGTTGCTGGACTTGTAATGACCGCCGGGCAAGCTACTGCGCAACCCGATCTCGCCGCTGTGATGCTCGCCGTACGTTCATACGGCTGCGCTTCTCGCGACGACCTCGGGTCGTTCGCTACGCTTGCCCGACGGCCCACAGAGTCGGCTAGGCGCTGAAAGCTTCTGCGTTCAGCGCTTTTTTTGTCTCCGCGGGTCTGATTGGCCCGCGCACAACGAATTAGGAATACAACATGAGCAAAAATTTTGACGTGGTCGTCATCGGCGGTGGCCCTGGCGGCTATATCGCTGCAATCCGCGCAGCACAGCTGGGCTTCAACACTGCGTGTATCGATGAGTGGAAAAACGAAAAGGGTGGTCCTGCACCGGGCGGTACTTGCACCAACGTCGGCTGCATTCCATCGAAGGCACTGCTGCAATCGTCGGAGCACTATGAGCACGCCGGTCATGCGTTCAAAGAGCACGGTATCGACGTCAAGGGCCTGAGCCTGAACCTGCCGCAAATGCTGGGTCGCAAGAATACCGTCGTCAAGCAAAACAACGACGGCATCCTGTACCTGTTCAAGAAGAATAAAGTGACCTTCTTCCACGGCCGCGGCAGCTTCGTCAAGGGCGACGCCAACGGCTACGAAATCAAGGTTGCCGGTGCAACGGAAGAATCGATCACAGCCAAGCAAGTCATCGTCGCTACCGGTTCCAACGCACGTGCATTGCCCGGCGCACCGTTCGACGAAGAATTGATTTTGTCGAACACCGGTGCACTGGCCATTACCGAAGTGCCGAAGAAGCTGGGCGTGATCGGCGCCGGCGTGATCGGCCTGGAAATGGGTTCGGTCTGGCGTCGTCTGGGCGCGGAAGTGACCGTGCTGGAAGCGCTGCCTGCTTTCCTCGGCGCAGTCGATGAGCAAATCGCCAAGGAAGCGCAAAAGCTGCTGGCCAAACAAGGTCTGGTAGTGAGCCTGGGCGTCAAGATAGGCGACATCAAGGCAGGCAAGAAAGACGTTACCGTCGATTACACCGACGACAAGGGCAATGCGCAAAAGGGCGTGTTCGACAAGCTGATCGTGTCGATCGGCCGCACCCCGAACACTACCGGCCTGAACGCTGAAGGCATCGGCCTGAAGCTGGACGAGCGCGGCTTCATCGCCGTCGACGGCGAATGCAAGACCAACTTGCCAAACGTGTGGGCGGTCGGCGACGTTGTGCGCGGTCCGATGCTGGCGCACAAGGCGGAAGAAGAAGGCGTTGCCGTTGCCGAGCGTATTGCCGGTCAACACGGTCACGTCAATTTCAACACGATTCCTTGGGTCATCTATACATCGCCGGAAATCGCATGGGTCGGCAAGACCGAGCAGCAATTGAAGGCGGACGGCGTTGCTTACAAGGCCGGCACATTCCCATTCCTGGCGAACGGCCGTGCACGCGCACTGGGCGATACATCGGGTATGGTCAAGTTCCTGGCCGATGCCAAGACCGACGAAATCCTCGGCGTGCATATCGTTGGTCCGATGGCGTCGGAACTGATTTCCGAAGCCGTCGTGGCAATGGAGTTCCGTGCTTCCGCTGAAGACATCGCCCGCATTTGCCATGCTCACCCATCGTTGTCCGAAGCAACGAAGGAAGCGGCACTGGCAGTTGACAAGCGCGCGCTGAACTTCTGATGAAACGGATTTGCCTTTACCGGTAGATTCCAATCATCATCGATGGGCGAGCCTGGCTCGCCCATTTTGCTTTATGTTGTAACCGTTCGTCGCCGGCCGCAGGCATGCGTTGCCGGGGGCCGATCACCGTCTCTCCGTTGTCCGGACGAGGCGCATTAAAATAAAGATCAACCATGGATGTCCGCGAATTCTATGATCATGCGCTAAGCGAGCGTGGTTTCAAATCAGACGAGGCGCAGCAAAGCGCGATTGATCGCCTGCAACGCGCCTACGAAGAATGGGTGGCGTTCAAGTCGCAACGTTCAAGCACGCTCAAGCGCCTGATCAATCGTCCGGACGTACCGCGCGGCGTGTACATGTGGGGCGGAGTGGGGCGCGGCAAGTCCTTCCTGATGGACAGTTTTTATTCGGTGGTGCCGGTGGTGCGCAAGACGCGCCTGCATTTCCACGAATTCATGCGTGACGTGCATCGTCAGCTTGACGAGCTCAAGGGCATCGCCAATCCGCTGGATGAAGTCGCGCGTCGCATCGCCAAGAAATATCGCCTGATCTGCTTCGACGAATTCCACGTATCGGACATCGCCGATGCGATGATCTTGTACAACCTGTTGACCGGCTTGTTCGACAACGGCGTGTCTTTCATCATGACCTCCAACTACAAGCCCGAAACGCTGTACCCGGACGGCCTGCATCGCGATCGCATGCTGCCTACCATCAAGCTGCTCAATGACAAGCTCGACGTGATGAATATCGATGCCGGCGTCGACTATCGCAAGCGCGCGCTGGAGCAGGTCAAGATTTACCATGCGCCGCTCAACGCCCAGACTGACAGCGAACTGCGCGACGCGTTTGCCAGCGTGGCGGAAACTGCCGATGAAGATACTCGCGTGCACATCGAGGCACGTGAGATCCGCGCCTTGCGTCGTGCCGGCAGCGCAATCTGGTTTGATTTCGCCACCTTGTGCGGCGGTCCGCGTTCGCAAAACGATTACCTCGAGATCGCCAGCCGCTTCCAGACCGTGATCCTGTCGGGGATTCCGCAAATGTCGGCCGCAATGTCGTCCGAGGCGCGCCGTTTTACCTGGCTGATCGATGTGTTTTACGATCACAAGGTCAAGCTGATCATGTCGGCCGAGGTGGAGCCGGAAGAGCTTTACACCGCCGGCACCTTGTCAAATGAGTTCCACCGCACGGTTTCACGTATCATTGAAATGCAATCGCGCGAATATATGGATTCGGAACGTCGCCTGGCTGCCGATAAGCTTGCTTGAATATGGATAAGGGTTACATGCAATTATTTTTTGAACATTTTTCGCGTCGTTTGCTGGCCTGCGCCATCGCCGTACTGACTTGGCTGCCGTTTTCCGCATCGACGGCAACGGCCGCAAACCTGGTGTATGGAACGCCCGGCAAGCCGACATTCGACCAGCGTTATCCGTCCGGATCCATCCCTTCGACGGATGCTGCCGACGAGATCCTGGCCGAGGCGGATAAGGAACGTCAAGTCATCAACGATCAATACATCGATGACCAGCGCGCCTGCTATCACACGTTTTTTGTCGCGTCCTGCCTGGACGGCGCCAAAGAGCGCAATCGTGTCGCCGTCAAACAGGTGCGCGACGTCGAAGTCGAAGCCAATGCCTACAAGCGCCAGGCCAAGGCCGACGAGCGCGACAAGGCCTTGTCCGAGCAACATGCCAAGGATGAGCAAGACGCCGCGCGTCGTGCGCAAGACCAAAAAGACAAGGCCGCGGCATCCGCCCGCAAGATAGAAGAAAGCGCCGCCAAGCAAAAGCAGGTTGCTGAACGGGAGCACAAGACCGAAGGCCAGGAAGACTTGCGCGTACGGGCGCACGAAGCGCAAGTGCGCAAGACGCAAGCCGAGGAAGCCGCCAAGGCGCCGCAACGCGCCGCCAACGAACAGGCCTACAAGGAAAAAGCCAAACAAGCGGAAGCCCATCGCCTGGACGTGGAGGCCAAAAAGGCCGAGAAAAACCGCGAGCGTGCCGCCAAGCAACAGGTGACCCCTGCAGCAACCCCGGCTCCGGCCCCGCTGCCGGATCCGAGCTCGGCCAAATAAATCTCCCGGGCTGCGGCGATTGTTGAGCTGCGGCAGGTGGATTACACTGTCTACAGTTCTTTCCTTGGCGGCGGCTGTTTGCAGCCATCCGCCAATTTTGCAATAGAAGCCACATCATGACCATGACGCACCGCGAAGATATACAGCGCCGCATTATCGAATTGGAAGTCGAGCATCGTGACCTGGATGCGGTGATCGACCTGCTTGCGCAGGGAACCCGTCATGAGGAATTGCAATTGCGCCGTTTGAAGAAACGCAAGCTGCAATTGAAAGACCATATTGTGTTGCTGAAAATGCAATTGACGCCTGATATTCCAGCCTGATTCTGCGCTCCCGGTTCTCGCGCGCAAGCCGAGTCGGCGTGGCCGACTGGCGCCACTCCTTTTTTGCTCCATCGTTTTTCGCTTTAACCTCTTTACAGGCATGAGTCAGTGAGTTCCATCGAAGATACCGTCGCACCCGTTCCACATGGTATCCATGATGCCGAGGTTGAGCAGCTGTTCGGCGCCGGCGGTCCGCTGGGTGGGCAGGTCGGCAGCTATCGCCCGCGTCATTCACAGACAGAAATGGCCAAGGCCATTGCCGACGCCATCGCCGGTCAGCGCACGCTGATCGCGGAAGCGGGCACCGGCACCGGCAAGACCTTCGCTTATTTGGTGCCGGCGTTACTCTGGGGCGGCAAGGTGATCGTTTCTACCGGCACCAAGAACTTGCAGGACCAGCTCTTCCTGCGCGATATTCCCACCGTGCGCAAGGCCCTCAGTGCGCCGGTGTCGGTCGCACTGCTGAAGGGGCGCTCCAATTATGTCTGTCATTTCCACCTCGAACGCACGCTGCAAAACGGGCGCATGACGTCGCGCGACGATGTCGGCTACCTGCGCGAAATTTCGCGTTTCATGAAGACCACATCGTCCGGCGACAAGGCCGAGTTGTCCACGGTGCCCGAGAATGCGCCCATCTGGAATCTGGTGACCTCGACGCGTGATACTTGCTTTGGCGCCGAGTGCCAGTACTACCAGGATTGCTTCGTCATGAAGGCGCGCAAGGAAGCGCAGCAGGCTGACGTGGTGGTGGTGAATCACCACCTGTTCTTTGCCGATGTGGCGCTCAAGGACAATGGTGTGGCAGAGTTGCTGCCGACCGCCAACACCGTGATTTTCGATGAAGCGCATCAGTTGCCCGAAACCGCCACCATGTTCTTCGGTGAGACCGTGTCCACCTCGCAGGTGCTGGAATTGTGTCGCGACGTGCTGGCGGAAGGTTTGTCGCACGCACGCGATGGCGCCGAATGGGCCAAGGTGGTGGCGCCGGTAGAGAAAGCGGCGCGCGATTTGCGGCTGGCGTTCCCGGACGACATCGTGCGCCTGGCGGTCAGTCAGATTGCACCGTCGAGCGTGTTTTTTCCGGCGCTGGAAACCTTGCGCGACAACATGGACGAGATGATCGCCGTGCTGGAAAAGCAGGCCGAACGCGCCGAGACCATCGAGCAGTGCCGCACCCGCGCCATCGAATTGGCTAAGCAACTGGACAACTGGAACGGCGCACAAGACAAGGCCGCCGGCGAAGACGGACAAACCTACGTGCTGTGGGTAGAGGCATACACTTCCTCGCTGCAATTGCATCGCACGCCGTTGTCGATCGCGCCGATTTTCAACAAGCAACGTGAAGGCGTGCCGCGCGCCTGGATTTTTACCTCGGCGACGCTGGCGGTGAAGAATGATTTCCATCACTACACTTCGCAAATGGGCTTGTGGGATGAGCCGGCGAAATCCTGGCCCAGTCCATTCGATTACGAGCAGCAGGGGCTGTTGTACGTTCCCAATAATTTGCCGCAACCGAATTCCTACGAATACACGGATGCGGTCGTTGATGCCGCGCTGCCGGCTATCGTTGCCGCGGGCGGTCGCACCTTCTTTTTGTGCACCACCATCCGTGCCGTCAATCGCGTGGCGGAGCGCTTGCGCGAAGAGTTTGAAACGCGCGGTCTGCCGTTTCCATTGATGGTGCAGGGTGAAGCCGGGCGCACCGAATTGCTGGACCGCTTCCGCGCGTCGGGCAATGGCGTGCTGATCGGCAGCCAGAGTTTCTGGGAAGGCGTGGACGTGCGCGGCGATGCGCTGTCGCTGGTGATCATCGACAAGCTGCCGTTTTCGCCGCCCGATGATCCGGTATTGGCGGCGCGTATTGCCGAGCTGGAGAAGAAAGGCTTGAATGGTTTCGTGCATCATCAGTTGCCCTCGGCGATCATCAATCTGAAGCAGGGGGCAGGCCGACTGATCCGCGACGAGAGTGATCGCGGCGTGCTGATGATTTGCGATCCGCGCTTGATTTCCAAGGGTTATGGGCGGCGCATCTGGCAGAGCCTGCCGCCGTTCAAGCGCACTCGGGAAATTAGTGCCGTGGAAGATTTCTTCGCCCGCCGCGCTGAACTGGCTGCGGCCGCCAGCGAATCCTGAGTGCAATCGCCACGCGATTGCATGGTGGACCATACAGAGGATAGGCATGGCAAGTGCCAGCGCATCGAGCGCACTCGTACCGGTACGCGCCAGCGAGCTCATTGTCGGGCAGCCTGCGCCATGGCCGATTTATAACGACGTCGGCGAGTTGCTGCTGGCGCGCGGCAGCTTGGTGGAAACCCAGGGGCAGCTCGAAGGTTTGCTCGAGCATGGCCTGTTCCGCAATGACAAGTGGGGCACCGAGCCGGATTCCGATTCGGTGCCTTTGCCGCAGTCGCGCGACGTGCTGTAAAAACGTCGCCGCTCCAAGGGCTTGCGGCCGCCGGCGCCGAGCCGCGGACAAGAAAGCATCGTGTCCATGGATGAGGCGCGCTGGCGCATCGGCGACGCCTTCACCCTGCAGCAGAAGGAAGCGCCGGAGCTGCTCTACAACATCACGCTGATGGGTAGCCTGGCCGGCAAGAGCGTGCTGGTGTCGGCGCCCATCAAAGACGGCAAATACGTGCATCTGCGCGATGGCCAGATCGTCGTCGTGCGCGCCTTGTCGGGGCGGCGCGCTTATGCGTTCGCCGCCAGCGTACTGAAGTACCAGAACCTGCCGTATCCCTATTTGCATCTGTCTTGTCCGCGCGAAGTGCGTTGCACCGTCATCCGCCAGGACGCGCGCGTGGAGGTGGATGTCGACGCCTTCCTGAGTGTCGGCTCGGCGCCGCCGGCGACCTTGAATTTGCTCGACCTGAGCGTCGGCGGCGTGTCCGGCGTGGGCAATTTTCTGGGTGCTGCCAAGGATGCCAAGGGGCGTCTCAAATTCATCCTCCATGTTGCCGGCGAAGAACGCGGTCTGGATCTGGATGTCGTGTTGCGCACGGTCGAGGCCGACAGCGACCCCAGCTATGCCAAATACGGCCTCGAATTTGTCGGCGTGTCGGCGCGCGACCGCCTGATCCTGTCGGCCTTCGTCTATCAAGCCGTGAGCGAAACCGACTGACGCCGGTCCGCGAGTTTTGCCGTGGGTGGGGCTATTTCTCTGTCAATGTGGCGAGGGGCTTCGGGTAAAATGGCGGGATGAAAATTTTAATCAGCAATGACGATGGTTATCTGGCTCCCGGCATCATTGCGCTGGCCGATGCCTTGTCCGCCATCGCCGACATTACCGTGGTCGCGCCCGATAGCAATCGCTCGGGTAGCTCCAATTCGCTGACGCTGGATCGTCCCTTGTGGGTGGAGCGCGCCGGCAACGGTTTTTACTACCTCAACGGTACGCCGTCCGACTGCGTGCACGTTGCCCTGACCGGTTTGCTGCCGGACCGTCCCGACCTGATCGTGTCCGGTATCAACCAGGGCCAGAACATGGGCGACGATACGCTGTATTCCGGTACCGTGGCGGCTGCCACCGAGGGCTTCCTGTTCGGCATCCCGTCGATTGCGTTTTCCCAATTGCACAAGGGCTGGGAACACCTCGACAGCGCCGCACGCGTCGCGCGCGAGATCGTCGAGCGCCGCTTCGAAATGCTCGCCAAGCCCTATCTGCTGAACGTCAATATTCCCAATTTGCCGTATGAACAACTGAAGTCCTGTGTTGCGACGCGCTTGGGCAAGCGTCATACCTCGGAGCCGGTCTACAAGATGCGCGATCCGCATGGCAAGGATATCTACTGGATCGGACCGGCCGGCGCCGTCAAGGATGCCGGCGAAGGTACCGACTTCCACGCCACTGCGCTGGGACACGTCTCGATCACGCCCTTGCAGATCGATTTGACGCATACGGCGCAACTGGCCAGTTTGCAAAAGGTGTTGGCATGACCGGCAAGCCGAGCCGCTTTCCGTTGTCCTTGTCTTCGGTAGTCGAGAAGACAAGCAAGTCGTCCACGAGCACGTCGAACCGCTCTTCGGCGGCGCCGACGCGCACCGTGGTGACGCCGCAAACGGCAACCCGCAATGCGGCGCAGGATTCTGGTCGCCAGGCGGCCAAGGCGCAAGCCCAGGCACAGGCACAGGCGGCGCAACCGCTCGGCAAGCCTGCTGCACGCAGCACCTTGCCGACGCCGATCCCGACCGCTAACCGCCAAGCGCCGCTGGTCTCGGAAGCGGTACGCAAGGCGATGGTGGCGCGGGTCGCCAAGCAAGGCGTCAGCGACGCCAAGGTGCTGGCGGCGATGGAAGCCGTGCCGCGCCACATGTTCATGGAGCCGGGACTGTCGAGCCAGGCCTACGTCGACGCCTCGTTGCCGATCGGACATCACCAGACCATTTCCCAGCCGTATATCGTTGCCCGCATGATCGAAATCATGCGCGACAACAATAAGGGCAAGGTGCTTGAGCGCGTGCTGGAGATCGGTACCGGCTGTGGTTATCAGGCTGCGGTATTGTCGCTGGTGGCCAAAGAAGTGTATTCGATCGAGCGCATCAAGCCCCTGCATGAACTGGCCAAAACCAATTTGCGGCCACTGCGTATTGCCAACATCCGCTTGCATTACGGAGATGGTATGCTAGGCCTGCCACAGGTGGCGCCGTTCGACGGCATCATTCTTGCTGCTGCCGGCATGGAAGTGCCACAAGCGCTGTTGGAGCAGATGGCGATAGGCGGGCGTCTGGTGGCGCCGGTCGGGGGACGCCAGCAAATGCTGCAACTGATTGAGCGCATCAGCAAGTTCGAGTGGACCAGCGAAACGCTGGAAGAATGCCATTTTGTGCCGCTGCGTCCTGGCACGGTGTAACAAGAAATAAAATGAGCAGCACGGCTAACGGCAACAGGGCGGCTGATCGATGATCAGGCCTTGCTTGTTCCGATGAACTTCTCGCGCAGGGCGCGAGTCAACGTTATCGTTGTACAAAATTAATGTAATGAGCATGAATAAAATTCGTTTGGTTTGCCTGGGGTTTTCCATCAGTCTGCTGGCAGCGTGTTCGACCACGCCGCGTACCGCGGCTCCCGTGGTGGAGCGCACCACCGGTTCCGCCAAGCCTGCTGTCGATGCCGGCAAGCCCGCTGCAGTCGTGGCGGCGCGTCCTGAAGGAAAAGGGTATTACACCGTGAAGAAGGGCGATACTTTGTATCGTATTGCGTTGGAGTCGGGACAGAGTTATCGCGATATCGTGGCATGGAATAACCTGACTAATGCCAACGATATCAAGGTTGATCAGGTGTTGCGCGTGACGCCGCCGGACGGCGTACAAACCGGTGCGGTCGCCGTCGGCACCACCTCGGGTATCGAAGTCAAGCCGCTGGGCGCATCGACGTCTGCCAACAACGGCGTCGCGGCGCCGGTTGCCGGTGCCGGCAGCAACAAGATCGGCCCGCGCGGCGATAAGCGCGCTTATTCGGACAGCACGCTGGCCGAACTGGAAAAGCCGGATACCGCGCCGACCAGCGCCGCGGCGGCGGCTCCAGCCGCTGCACAGGGGCCGGCCAAGGCGGCGGAAGCGCCGCATGCTGCGGAGAAGCCGGCAGCAGCGGCCGCGCCGGCCGGCGACGACGAGGCGGTATCCTGGATGTGGCCAGCAGAAGGCAAGGTAGTCGGGACGTTTGACGGCGGTAAGAAGGGGGTCGACATTGCCGGCAAGAGCGGACAACCTGTGCTGGCGGCAGGCGCCGGCAAGGTCATGTATGCCGGCAGCGGTATTCGTGGCTACGGCAACCTGGTGATCGTCAAGCATACGAATAATCTCTTGTCTGCCTATGCGCATAACAAGACAATATTGGTGAAAGAAGGGCAGGCTGTAACCAAGGGACAGAAAATTGCCGAGATGGGAAATTCGGATAGCGACAGCGTCAAGTTGCACTTCGAAATTCGTCAGCAAGGCAAGCCTGTCGATCCGTCGAAATACCTACCGCCACGTTAGCGTATGAGCCCACGCCCTCACGATCACCAGCCAGACGACGAGTCACACTCGGACGATCCCGTCGAGCCAATGGATGCGGCTGAAGACCTGGAAGTGATTGAAGAGGGGGAAGTGGGCGCAGGCGAGGCCGAAGGTGGCGCCGAGGTTGTCGTGGCGACCGAAGGCGTCGAAGAGCTCAAGAAGGTGCTCGCAGCCGAGCTGTCTACCGACACCACTCAGCACTATCTCAATCAGATCGGCACCCGGCCTTTGTTGACCGCCGCCGAAGAGTTGTATTTCGCCACCCTGGCCAAGCAAGGCGACTTCACTTCGCGCCAGAAAATGATCGAACACAACCTGCGTCTGGTGGTGTCGATTGCCAAACACTACATCAACCGCGGCGTGGCTTTGCTCGACCTGATCGAAGAGGGCAATCTTGGCCTGATGCGCGCCATCGACAAGTTCGAGCCCGAACGCGGTTTCCGTTTTTCTACTTACGCCACCTGGTGGATACGCCAGAGCATCGAGCGCGCCATCATGAACCAGGCGCGCACGGTGCGTTTACCGGTGCACATGGTGCGCGAACTGAATCAAATCCTGCGCGCCAAATATCACTTGGAAGCGCAGCATCACGACGGCCGCGACGCTACCGCAGAAGACATTGCGCATCTGGTGGACAGGCCGGTCGAAGATGTGCAGGACGTGCTGACCCTGTCCGAGCATGCCGCCTCGCTCGATACGCCGCTGGATAACGATCCGCAAGCGAGCCTGATCGATCTGCTGCCGGGTTCGCTGGACGGAAATCCCGATACCCAAGCTGAACTGCATGAAATGTCGGTATTGATCCGCGACTGGCTCAAGAACTTGCCGGACAAGCAAAGAATCGTCATCACGCGCCGTTTTGGCCTCGATAACGACGATCCTTCCACGCTCGAGCAGTTGGCGACCGAAATGGGCATCACGCGCGAGCGGGTGCGCCAGGTCCAGCAAGAGGCGTTGATCAAGCTGAAGCGTACGCTGGTCTCGCGCGGCGTCAGCAAGGACGCGTTGTTTTAGCTTCCCTCCAATCTCTGGATCGCCGACAATAGCGGTTTTGGTTTTTTCGGTCGCGTCGGCGGCCGCATTCATTGTTTCTATGCAGCAAAATATCATCGATATCAAAGCCCTCGACATGGATGGGCGCGGCGTCGGCCATTTGGCCAACGAAGACGGTAGCCAAGGCAAGGTTGTGTTCGTCGAAGGCGCTTTGCCGGGCGAGCAAGTCAGTTTTCATTCCTACCGCAAGAAGCCGAAGTGGGAGGCCGCCACCATGACGGCCTTGCACCGCGCGTCGTCGCTGCGCGTCAAGCCGCAGTGCGTTTATTTCGGCATCTGTGGCGGCTGCGCCATGCAGCATCTGGAGCCTTCGGCGCAGGTCGCCATGAAGCAGCGGGTGCTGGAAGACAATCTCTGGCATCTCAGCAAGCTCAAAGCTGAAACCATGTTGCGCCCGATTTACGGTCCGACCTGGGGCTATCGCTATCGGGCCCGTATTTCGGTCAAGAACGTGGTCAAAAAAGGCACGGTCCTGGTCGGTTTCCACGAAAAGAAGTCGCCGTTCGTGAGCGACATGAAGACCTGTGAAATCTTGCCACCGCACGTCTCCGCCATGCTGGTGCCGCTGCGTCATTTGATCGGTTCGCTGACCATCATCGACCGCTTGCCGCAAATCGAATTGGCGATCGGCGAAGGCGATGATGGCCAGAAAACCACGGCCATGGTCTTGCGCGTAATGGAGTCACCCAGCGCCGAAGACGAGCTTAAATTGAAGGCTTTCGCCGACGAACACCAGGTGGAGTTCTGGCTGCAGCCTAAAGGGCCGGACACCGCTTATCCCTACTATCCGCCGCATACGAGCCTGCATTACACCTTGCCGGAATTCGGCATCCGCATGCCGTTCAAGCCTACCGATTTCACCCAGGTAAACCATCAGATCAACCGTGTGCTGGTGGCGCGGGCGCTGCGTTTGCTGGATGCGCAGCCCGACGACCGTATCGCCGACTTGTTTTGCGGCCTCGGTAACTTCACGCTGCCGATTGCGACGATGGCGAGGGAAGTGGTGGGTATCGAGGGCAGCACGGCGCTGACCGAGCGCGCAGCCGACAACGCCAAGGTCAACAATGTGGCCCAGAAGACCGCATTTTATTGCCGCAATTTGTTCGAAGCGACGACCGAGGACTTCATCGCATTGGGCAAGTTCGATCGTATGCTGATCGATCCGCCGCGCGAAGGTGCGCTGGAAGTTTGCAAGGCGATTGCAGGTCTGGGCGAGCAGCACGCGCATCTGAAGCCCAAGCGCATCGTCTACGTTTCATGCAATCCGGCGACGCTGGCGCGCGATGCGGGGGAGTTGGTCAACCTGGGCGGCTATCGCCTGAAACTGGCTGGCGTGGTCAATATGTTCCCGCACACGGCGCACGTGGAATCGATGGCAGTCTTCGATCTTGATGAATGAGTACAGCGTGCAGGCATGAAAAAAGCCGACCAGATGGTCGGCTTTTTTGTGTTGAAACGCCAGGGGGATCAGTCGCGGTTGCCGCCGAAGATGCCGAGGATGGACAGCAGGTTGACGAACACGTTGTAGACATCCAGGTAAATCGCCAGCGTTGCCGAAATGTAGTTGGTTTCGCCGCCGTTGATGACCTGTTGCACATCAAACAATATATAAGCCGAGAAAATTGCGATGGCCACGACCGAAATGGTCAGCTGCAGCGCCGGTAATTGCAGGAAAATATTGGCCAGCGATGCGACGATGATGACCAGCAGGCCGGCAAACAACCACTTGCTCATGCCGGAGAAGTCGCGCTTGGACACGGTTGCCACCGTCGCCATGACGCCGAAAATCAGCGCTGTGCCGCCGAATGCGGTCATGATCAATGTGCCGCCGTTGGAGTAACCGAGCGTGTACTCGATCAGGCGCGACAGCATCAAGCCCATGAAGAAGGTGAAGCCGAGCAGGACGGCGACGCCCAGGCCGGAGTTCTTGGTCTTTTCAATTGCATAAAAGAAACCAAATGCCACGGCCATGAACAGGACGAAGCTGATCATCGGGCTGCCGGCGAACAGGCTGAAATGCATCTGTACGCCCAGCCAGGCGCCCAGCACGGTCGGGATCATCGACAATGCGAGCAGCCAGTAGGTGTTGCGTAGCACGCGATTGCGCGCGACGGCGCCGGTGCTGACAGTATCAAAAGCGTTTTGTGGGTATTGACTCATTCTTCCTCCAGTTGCGTTAAATGCGAACCAAGCATAGCACGACAGTCACTCCGTAAGACATTGCTGACAGCGCGAAGTTCGAAGGGGATTTTCCGCTGTATTTGTCAAAACGTCATGCTTTGCAGCAAATTAGGCTGATAAATAGCGGTTTCGTGCTAGAATTAAAGGTTGATTGAATCGTTAATTAACAGCTTTAACCCTTTCTTTTTATTGGAGTTTTTACACATGGCAATTGAACGCACCCTGTCGATTATCAAACCGGACGCAGTTGCGAAAAACGTGATCGGTCAGATTTATACCCGTTTCGAAAACGCCGGCCTGAAAATCATCGCTGCGCGCATGATTCACTTGTCGCGTGCGGAAGCTGAAGGTTTCTACGCGGTTCACCGCGAGCGTCCTTTCTTCAAGGATCTGGTTGACTTCATGGTCTCCGGTCCTGTGATCGTGCAAGCTCTCGAAGGCGACAACGCCATTCTGAAGCACCGCGACCTGATGGGCGCAACCGATCCGAAGAAGGCAGAAAAAGGCACAATCCGCGCCGATTTCGCTGACTCGATCGATGCTAACGCAGTGCACGGTTCCGACGCGGCAGAAACAGCGAAAGTTGAAATTTCGTACTTCTTCCCAGCGCTGAACATCTATTCGCGTTAATTTGTAGCAAGTTGTCCTTGATGTTTAGCGATCTATGCATCAAGGTTAACGAAAAGTGGTACATGTCATGACAACAGCTCTCACCAATCTGCTGGATCTGGATCCCGCGCAGCTCGTCGCTTATTGTGGCGAGTTGGGTGAGAAGCCGTTTCGCGCCAAGCAATTGCAACGTTGGATACACCAATACGGTGTGGCCGATTTTGCCGAGATGACCGATCTCGCCAAGTCCCTGCGTGAAAAGCTGTCTACGCGCGCCTTCGTCGCAGCGCCAGCTATCATCAGCGATCATACTTCTACCGATGGCACCCGCAAATGGCTGGTCGACGTCGGCAACGGCAATGCAGTTGAAACCGTATTCATCCCCGAAGAAAACCGCGGCACCCTGTGTATTTCGACCCAGGCCGGCTGTGCGGTGAATTGCCGTTTCTGCTCGACCGGCAAGCAAGGCTTCAATCGCAACCTGAGCGTCGGTGAAATCATCGGCCAGTTGTGGATGGCCGAATTCGAACTGCGCAAGACCAAGGGCGTGGAAGCCGGTCCCAAGGGTGATCGCCAGATCACCAACGTGGTGATGATGGGCATGGGTGAGCCTTTACTGAATTTTGAACCTACCGTTACCGCCTTGAAGCTGATGCTCGACGATAACGCGTATGGCCTGTCGCGCCGCCGCGTGACGCTGTCGACCAGCGGCGTGGTGCCGATGATTGATAAGCTGTCGCAGGAATGCCCGGTGGCGCTGGCAGTGTCGCTGCATGCATCCAACGATGTGTTGCGCGACGGCTTGATCCCTCTGAACAAGAAATATCCGCTGCACGAACTGATGGCGGCCTGCAAACGTTATCTGGAGTTCGCACCGCGTGATTTCGTGACTTTTGAATACTGCATGCTGGATGGCGTCAATGACAGCGATGCGAATGCGCGCGAGCTGGTGGCGCTGGTGCAGGGCGGCGGCGATGGCGGGGCTGCGGTGCCCTGCAAATTCAACCTGATTCCGTTCAATCCCTTCCCTGAGTCGGGTTTGAAGCGTTCGCACAATCCGCGCATCAAGGCCTTTGCACAAATCCTCATGGATGCCGGCATTGTCACCACCGTACGCAAGACGCGCGGCGACGATATCGACGCCGCCTGCGGTCAGTTGGCGGGCGAAGTGCAAGATCGTACGCGGGTGCAGGAGCGTATGCAAAAAATGACCGAATATCAGCAGAAATTCGGCAAAGATTTTGGCCGTCTGGTGGAGATCTCGGGGTGATAGGTCGCAGGCAGAAAAGTACTGTTGCCCGTGCGCTGGCGCCTGCTTTGATGCTGACCGGATGTGCCGCTGCCAAGTCGGGCCGGGGTGTCGCACAAGTCATGCCGTATGTCGACGCCGCCGCGGCCAATCGCGCCTATCGCTCCCTTCGCAGGGCCTTAGTCATTGCGGGCGCCTGTGGTTTGAAATTGCCGGCTGCGGCGCGCTATGTTGCACGCGCGTTTGCATATGATGCCGCCAGTCCGGCGGCCAATGTTACGCTCAACAGATGGTATTTCGACCGGCATGAGTTCGAGCGTGCCCGCTTTCATATCGGTCTGGCAGCAAAGAATAACGTTTTGGATGTGCAAGCACTATGGCTTGCCATGCAGATTGAACGTAAACTAGGCAATCAATCAGCCGAAAATGATCTGGCGGCGCAGTTGCGCCGCCGCTATCCGTCTTCGTCAGAATACGCGGCTTATCAACGTGGAGCATTTGATGAGTGATCAGCAGGGAAATGAAACGCCAGTCCCCGAATTCGTTTCGGGAACAGAAGAAGCAAGGCAGGTTGCATTACCCGGCGCGCAATTGGCCGCACAACGCCAGGCCAAGGGGTGGTCGGTGGAGCATGCTGCCAGTCAACTGAAATTTGCCACGCGCCAGGTGATCGCGCTGGAAGCGGATAACTATGCGGTCTTGCCCGGTCCGGTGATCGTGCGCGGCTTCGTGCGCGCTTACGCCAAGTTGCTGGGTTTGGATGCGAACGCGCTGGTCGCGTCTTTGCCGCAGGAGGGCCCGGTACGCAATGAGCCCATCGTGCCGCAACGCACCTTGTCGACGCCGTTCTCGGAGTCGCCCTTGCCGCTCGGGAATCGTAGCAAACTATCGCCGGGCTTGATTGCCGGCGGCATTTTGGTGGTCGCCTTGGTAGGTGCGCTGGCCGCGGTTCACGAAACAGATCTGTTCGATGACGTGCCGCAACTGGCCTGGCTCAAGCCCGGCAGCAAGTCTGCTGCCGCGCCGGAAGAGCCGCCCGCCCCGGCACAAGCCGAAACACAGGATTTGCCGGCGGAAGTACAGGACGGCTCGGACAAAAATAAGCTGGAAAAAGCCGAAGCAGCAGTGGCCAGCGCCACCAGTTCGGCCATCACGACGGTGTCTGAGCGGGTGGCGAGTGTGGTCTCGGCGCCTGCGCCTCAACCTGAGCCGGTTGCGCCGCCACCAGCGCCGGCGGCAAAGCCTGCACCGTCCCAGTCGGCTGCTGCCCCGGTCAACCCGACTTCGCCGGTCACCGGTGGTTTGAGCATCAGCAATGGCAAGGATTTGTTGCGCCTGACCTTTCGTGAGGATTCGTGGGTGGAAATTCGTCGCAACGACAAGACGACCATGATTTCACGTCTACTGAAAGCAGGCACCACCGAGTCCTTCGATATTACGGAGCCGGTGACGCTGGTGATCGGCAATGCCGCCGGCGTCGATGCCAGCCTGCGTGGTTCCAAGCTGGATTTGCAGTCCGCTAACAATAGCAATGTGGCTCGTGTGAGCCTGAAATAAAACACGTATGTCATCTTCATCTTCTCCGATTGGATCCGGTCCGCTGACACGTCGCCAAAGTCGCCGCGCCATCATCAGCTATGGCGAGCGCCAGGTGGGGGTGGGCGGCGGCGCACCGGTCATGGTGCAATCGATGACCAATACGGATACCGCCGACGCCATCGGCACCGCGATACAGGTCAAGGATCTGGCGCGCGCCGGTTCAGAAGTGGTGCGCATCACGGTCGACACGCCGGCAGCAGCAGCAGCAGTGCCAGCCATTCGCGAGCAGTTGGACCGCATGGGCGTGGATGTGCCGCTGGTCGGCGATTTCCATTACAACGGTCACACGCTGCTCAACGATTATCCCGACTGCGCGCGGGCTTTGTCCAAGTACCGCATCAATCCGGGCAATGTCGGCAAGGGCGCCAAGCGCGATAGCCAGTTTGCACAGATGATCGAAGTAGCCTGTCGTTACGACAAGCCGGTGCGCATCGGCGTCAATTGGGGCAGTCTGGACCAGGCTTTGCTGGCGCGCATCATGGATGAAAACGCCCAGCGCAAGGAGCCGTGGCCGGCGCAGGCGGTCATGTACGAAGCCTTGGTGACCTCGGCAATTGAAAACGCCCAGCGCGCCGAAGAGTTGGGGCTGGACGGCAACAAGATCATCTTGTCGTGCAAGGTGTCGGGCGTGCAAGACCTGATCGCCGTGTATCGCGAACTGGCGCGTCGTTGCGACTATCCTTTGCACCTCGGTCTGACCGAGGCTGGCATGGGCAGCAAGGGCATCGTGGCTTCGACAGCGGCCTTGTCGGTGTTACTGCAAGAAGGCATCGGCGACACCATCCGTATTTCGCTCACACCGGAGCCGGGCGGCGACCGTACCCGCGAAGTGATTGTCGGCCAGGAAATCCTGCAAACCATGGGTTTGCGCAAGTTCACGCCGATGGTGATTGCCTGTCCGGGTTGCGGTCGCACCACCTCGACCGTATTCCAGGATCTGGCGGACAAGATCCAGACCTATCTGCGCGACCAGATGCCGGTCTGGAAGGGCGTTTATCCCGGCGTCGAAAGCATGAATGTGGCCGTCATGGGATGCATCGTCAACGGTCCCGGTGAATCCAAGCACGCCAACATCGGCATCAGCTTGCCGGGCACCGGTGAATCGCCGGCGGCACCGGTATTCATCGATGGCGAAAAACGCATGACCTTGCGTGGGGAACGTATTGCCGAAGAGTTCCAGTCCATCGTGCTGGACTACGTGCAATCGCATTACGGCAAACAAACCGCAGCCTGAGCGCGACGTAACGAGGGCATCCCGAGGGATCGCCTCCAAGTGAATAAACCTGAAGATCATTAGCATGTCTGAAAACAAGAAAATCGAAAAAATCGTCGGCGTCAAAGGAATGAACGACATTCTTCCTGCCGATGCGCCCTTGTGGGAATTGTTTGAAAACACCGTGCATTCGGTGTTGAAGAGCTATGGCTTCCAGCAAATCCGCACGCCTATCGTCGAGCCGACCGCCTTGTTTTCGCGCGGCTTGGGCGAGGTGACCGATATCGTCGAGAAGGAAATGTATTCCTTCACTGATTCACTGAATGGCGACAACCTCACGCTGCGCCCGGAAAGTACCGCGAGCGTGGTGCGTGCAACGCTAGAACATAATCTGACCTATGACGGTCCCAAGCGTCTCTGGTACGCAGGTCCGATGTTCCGCCACGAACGTCCGCAACGCGGCCGCTATCGCCAGTTCCACCAGGTCGGCGCCGAAGCCATTGGTTTTACCGGCCCGGATATCGATGCCGAGCTGATCATGTTGTGCCAACGCCTGTGGGATGACCTGGGTCTGCAAGACATTCGTCTGGAACTCAACTCCATCGGCGATGCCGAAGAACGCAACAAGCATCGCGCCGATCTGATCGCGTATTTCGAGCAGCACAAAGACGTGCTCGATACCGACGCGCAGCGCCGCCTGCATTCGAATCCTCTGCGCATCCTCGATACCAAGAATCCGACCATGCAAGAGATGGTCAATGGCGCGCCCAAGCTGCTCGACTATCTGGGCGATGAATCGCGCGCACATTTCGAGGGTGTGCAAAAGATTTTGAATCACAACAATATTCCGTTCACGATCAATCCGCGCCTGGTACGCGGCATGGACTACTACAACCGCACGGTGTTCGAATGGGTCACCGATCAACTTGGCTCGCAGGGCACGGTGTGCGGCGGCGGTCGTTACGATCCGCTGGTCGAAATGTTCGGCGGCAAGCCGACGCCGGCCTGCGGTTTTGCCATGGGCGTGGAGCGTTTGCTGGAGCTGATGAAGGCCAACGGCGAGCAATATGCACCGAACCAATGCGATATCTATCTGGTCCATCAAGGCGAGGCCGCCCAGTTGCAATCCTTTGTAATGGCTGAAAGATTGCGCAGTGCAGGGTTGGATGTTGTGCTACATTGCGCATCGGCGAGCGCTGGCGGCAGCTTCAAGTCGCAAATGAAGAAGGCCGATGCCAGCGGTGCGGCCTTTGCGGTCATCATCGGCGAAGACGAAGTGGCCAATGCGACGGCAACGGTCAAGAGCCTGCGCGGGACGGAAGGCGACAGCAACCAGATCACGATTCCATTTGATGGCGTGCCTGACTATGTGGTGGATCAGATTGTCGGCGACCACGACCATGATCACGAACACGTTCACTATCACCCTTAATTTTTAGACATATTTCATGGCATACGATCTCGAAGAACAAGAACAGTTGGCTTCCATCAAAGCATGGTGGAGCAAGTACGGCAATCTTCTGACCTGGGTGTTGATCATCGCGCTGGCCGGCTATGCAGCATGGAGCGGCTGGAATATTTACCAGAGCAAGCAATCGCAGCAGGCATCGCAGCTCTACGACGAGCAGCAACGTGCGGTTGAGGCGAAAGACAATGCCAAGGTGTTGCGCGCTGCGACCGACATGCAGGACAAGTTTAGCGGCACCGCCTATGCGCAGATGAGCGCGCTGGTGGCTGCCAAGGCGGCATTCGATGCCAATGATGCCGACACCGCCAAGAAGCAACTGCAATGGGTGATCGACCACGGCCGCGATGCAGAATACAAGGCGATTGCGTCGATTCGCCTGGCTGGCCTGCTGTTGGACGCCAAGGCCTATGATGAGGCGCTCAAGCTGTTGTCCGGTGATTTTCCTGCGCAATTCGCCGGCGCCGTGGCCGACCGCAAGGGCGATATCCTGGTGGCGCAAGACAAGCGCGACGAAGCGCGTGCTGCCTATCAACTGGCTTTGGACAAAACCGATCAGCGCAGCCCCGGTCGTCAACTGATTCAGTTGAAACTTGACGCTATCGGCGGCGCTCCGGCTAAAGCTGCAGCTTGAAAATAACGCCAACATCGTGAAATTCGGTAAGAGGAAAAACCATATGCGTCGTGAGTCACAAGTCGTTTCCAAGCGTGCAGCTTCGTTGGCTATCAAACTGGGTGCATTGGCGGCAGTTGCCGTCTTGTCCGGTTGCTCGCTGTTTTCCGGCAAGAAGGAATTGAATCCGCCGGCAGCGCTGGTTGAATTCAAGCAGACCATGCGTACGCAAACGGTCTGGACTGCGTCGGTAGGCAAGGCCGGTAATTTTCAATTCAGCCCGATTTTTGCCGGCGACAGCATTTTTGCTGCTGGTGCCGACGGCGCCGTGGTGCGTCTGAATGCGGCCACCGGTCAAGCCATCTGGCGCATCAACGCCGGTTCGCTGACCGCCGGTGTCGGCAGCGACGGCAGCACCGTTGCCGTGGTTGGCGACAAGGGCTTGGTCCAGGCGTTTGACGCCAACGGCAAGTCCCTGTGGAAGGCGAATGCGCCGACTGAAGTGTTGTCTGCGCCCGCGGTCGGCTATGGTCTCGTGGTGGTGCGCAGTATCGACAATCGTGTCACTGCCTTCGATGCCGAAAACGGCACACGTCGCTGGAGCATTTTGCGTCCTCTGCCGACGCTGACCTTGCGCACTGCGCCGGGCATCGTACTGGATGCGCAAAGCGCCTATGTGGCCTTGCCGGGCGGTCGGTTGTCGGTCTTGGCGTTGAATAACGGCGGTCCGCGTTGGGAAGTGGCTGTCGGTGATCCACGCGGCACCACGGAGCTCGAACGTATTGCCGACGTCTCCGGCGTGCCGGCGCTGGGCGTGCGCGACGTCTGCGCGGTGGCGTATCAAGGTCGTATCGGCTGTTTCGATGTCGGCAACGGCAACGTGCGCTGGGGCAAGGAATTCTCCAGCGACTCCGGTCTGACGCTGGATGATCGCTATGTATTCTCGGCCGACGACAAGGGCGGTGTCACCGAGTTTGCGCGCGATACCGGCGCTTCGATGTGGCGCAACACCAAATTGTCTTATCGCCGTCTGTCGGCACCGATTGCAGTTGGCAAAGCGGTCGCAGTGGGCGATTATCAGGGTTACATCCATTTCCTGTCGCGCGAAGATGGTTCTTTCGTCGCGCGTACAAGTACTGACGGCAGCCCGATTCAAGTGACGCCGATTGCCGCTGGGCAAAACGTCGTTTTTCAAACTCAAGCAGGAACACTGGTCGCCTTGGCGGCAGAATAATATTTAATGAAGCCGGTTATTGCACTTGTTGGTCGTCCCAATGTCGGTAAGTCGACATTGTTTAATCGGCTCACCCGTTCGCGTGATGCGCTGGTCGCAGACTTGCCCGGGCTGACCCGGGATCGTCACTACGGCGAAGGCCGGGTCGGCGAACGCCCCTTTTTGGTGATTGATACCGGCGGTTTCGAGCCGGTTGCCAAAGAGGGCATCATGTATGAAATGGCCAAACAGACCAAGCAGGCGGTGGTCGAGGCCGATGTCGTGATCTTTATCGTCGATGGTCGTCAGGGGCTCACGCCGCATGACAAGACCATCACCGATTTCCTGCGTAAATCAGGTCGTTCGGTCATGCTGGTCGTCAACAAGGCCGAGGGGATGAAGTACACCTCGGTCACTGCCGACTTCTACGAGCTCGGCCTGGGCGATCCGTATGTGATCTCCGCCGCGCATGGCGACGGCGTCTCCGATCTGGTCGATGAAGCCCTGGATATCGCCCTTGCTCAACGTCCCGACCTGGGTGAGGAGGTGGATGTCGCGCGCGGCATCAAGATCGCTATTGTTGGTCGTCCCAACGTCGGCAAATCCACGCTGGTCAATACCTTGCTGGGCGAAGAGCGGGTGATCGCATTCGACATGCCGGGCACTACGCGCGACTCGATCGAAATCCCGTTCGAACGCGACGGCAAGCAATACACGCTGATCGATACCGCGGGTATCCGTCGTCGCGGCAAGGTGTTTGAAGCGATTGAAAAATTCTCGGTGGTCAAGACGCTGCAATCGATCTCGGAAACCAATGTGGTCTTGCTGCTGCTCGACGCGCAACAGGACATCTCCGAGCAGGATGCGCATATCGCAGGCTTCGTGCTGGAGTCCGGGCGCGCGCTGGTGGTGGGCGTCAACAAGTGGGACGGCCTGCAAAGCGATCGTCGTGACGAGATCAAGATGGATCTGGAACGCAAGCTCAGTTTCCTGTCGTTTGCCAAGTTCCATTTCATCTCCGCGCTGAAGTCAACCGGCATCGGTCCGGTGATGAAATCGATCGATTCGGCGTATGCCGCCGCCATGTCCAACCTGACCACGCCTAAGCTCACACGCGCCTTGATTGAGGCCGTCGAGCATCAGCAGCCACGCCGCAAAGGTTCGATTCGTCCAAAACTGCGTTATGCGCATCAGGGCGGTATGAATCCTCCTGTCGTGGTGATCCACGGCAATGCGCTCGAAGGCGTCGACGACAGCTACAAACGTTATCTCGAAAAGCATTTTCGTGAAACTTTCTCGCTGGTTGGCACTCCACTCCGTATCGAGTTCCGCTCGAGCAAGAATCCTTTCATTCGCCAAGATAAATAGTCACGAATCTTGGCGCTAGGTAGGAAATCGTTTACATTCATAACGCATAGATTGGTAAAGCACTTGAAATTTTCTCAGGTGCCTCCAAATCCTAATCACAACAACACAGTGGAGCTGCCATGAGCAACAAAGGGCAATTGTTACAAGACCCATTTCTTAACGCCTTAAGAAAAGAACACGTCCCCGTTTCCATCTACCTGGTAAACGGCATCAAACTGCAAGGTCATGTGGAGTCGTTCGACCAGTACGTCGTCCTGCTGCGCAATACCGTCACCCAAATGGTCTACAAACACGCCATTTCCACAGTCGTTCCTGCTCGCGCCGTCAATTTGAGTCTCGATTCGGCAGAAGCGGAATAATGGTTTATTCAGCCGGCTTTACGCCGTGTGCGTTTTGATATGCGTGCCGCGTTAGTCGGCCTGGACTTTGGCAAGAGTGATTTTGCCGCTAGTCTGGATGAACTGTTTTTGCTGGCCAAGTCTGCTGGCGCCGAGCCTGTCACTACGATTACAGGCAGGCGTGCCAGTCCGGACGCGGCCTTGTTTGTCGGTTCCGGCAAGGCTCAGGAAGTCGCTGACGCCGTTGCTGATCTGGAACTCGACATCGTTATCTTCAATCATGCCTTGTCGCCTGCGCAACAGCGCAATCTTGAGCGCGTGCTGAAGACGCGGGTACTGGATCGCACCAGCTTGATCCTCGATATCTTTGCCCAGCGGGCCAAAAGCCACGAAGGCAAGGTTCAGGTCGAGTTGGCGCAACTGCAACATCTGGCTACCCGCCTGATTCGCGGCTGGACTCACTTGGAACGGCAGAAGGGTGGTATCGGCTTGCGTGGTCCCGGTGAAACGCAGTTGGAAACCGACCGTCGCCTGCTTGGCGATCGTGTCAAGGCGCTGCGTGCGCAATTGGCCAAGCTGCATCGCCAGCATGCGACGCAACGCCGTGCACGTGGTCGCAACGATACTTTTTCTGTTTCCCTGGTCGGCTACACCAATGCCGGCAAATCGACCGTATTCAACGCCATGGCCAAGGCCGGCGTGTATGCGGCGAACCAACTGTTCGCGACGCTGGACACGACCTCGCGTCGCGTCTACCTGGGCGAAGTCGGCCACGTGGTGATTTCCGACACGGTCGGCTTCATCCGCGAATTACCCCATCAACTGGTGGCGGCGTTCCGCGCCACGCTGGAAGAAACCATCCACGCCGACTTGTTGTTGCACGTTGTCGATGCTGCAAGCCCGGTCCGGATGGAGCAGATTGAGCAAGTGAACCTGGTTCTCAAAGAGATCGGCGCGGATCATATTCCGCAAATTCTGATCTGGAACAAGATCGATGCCGCCGAGCTGGAGCCGGCGGTTGAGTATGACGAGTATGGTAGAATCCACCGGGTTTTTGTTAGTGCGAAAACCGGTGCAGGCCTGGATTTATTGCGGCAAGCAATTGCCGACTCACTCAGGTCTTCAATCGAGGCGCGCAGGGGTGCGCAGTCTCAGGTTGTCGATTCTCAAGATGTGCACGCGCATTAGGTCGCTTAAGCCGTTCCCGAAGTTGGCGGGCATTCCCTTTTGATTCATTTAATAATTAAGCCGGATCGCAACGCATGCTTGTTTCTCTATTCAAAAAACTCGGTTTGAAATTTTCGCTGAACGACCCTCAATGGGGGCGCGGTTCGCAAGATGACAACAAAAACCAGAATAACGGCGGCAATGGCAACAAGAAGCCGGAAGACGGGCCTCCTGATCTCGATCAGCTGTGGCGCGATTTCAATCAGCGCGTGAGCCGTCTGTTCGGCAAACGTGGCGGTGGTGGCGGCTCCGACAACGGTGACGGCAACGGCAGCTTCAATCGCGGCGATATCAAGGGTGCCGGCATCGGCGCCGGCGTGATTGCCGTCATCGTCGCTTTCCTGTGGCTGGCCAGTGGCTTCTTCATCGTCCAGGAAGGCCAGACCGCAGTGGTCATGACCTTCGGCAAATACAGCCATACCACGCTGCCGGGTTTCAACTGGCGCTGGCCGTATCCGATACAGGGCCACGAGATCGTCAATGTCTCGCAAGTGCGTACTGCTGAAATCGGTTATCGCAGCAATGCCAAGAACAAACAACTCAAAGAAGCCCTGATGCTGACCGATGATGAAAACATCATCGACATCCAGTTCGCGGTGCAATACAAGCTCAAGAACGCCGCAGAATGGCTGTTCAACAACCGCGACCAGGATGAAACCGTGCGTCAGGTTGCTGAAACCGCAATTCGGGAGATCGTCGGCCGCAGCAAGATGGACTTCGTCTTGTACGAAGGCCGTGAAAAGGTGGCACTCGATGTCGGTCAATTGATGCAACAGATCCTCGACCGTTACAAGTCTGGCGTGCAAATCACCAATGTCACCATGCAAGGCGTGCAACCGCCTGAGCAAGTGCAAGCTGCCTTCGACGACGCCGTCAAGGCCGGCCAGGATCGCGAGCGCCAAAAGAATGAAGGCCAGGCTTACGCCAACGACGTGATTCCGAAAGCCAGCGGCGCCGCTTCCCGTCTGTTGGAAGAAGCCGAAGCCTATCGCTCGCGCATCGTCGCCAATGCGGAAGGTGATGCCGCCCGCTTCAAGCAGGTGCTGGACGAATATCAGAAAGCTCCGGCCGTGACGCGCGACCGCATGTATCTGGAAACCATGCAGCAGATCTTCTCCAACACGACCAAGGTCATGGTGGACGCCAAGAGCGGCAACAACCTCTTGTATCTGCCTTTGGACAAGCTGATCCAGCAAACCGACAGCGCTGCCGCCAAGCCAGCAACGGCGCCGGCTGCAGCAGCAACGACGCCAACACTTCCAGGAACCGATCCAGTGTATCCAGCCGATGTTCAGCGTGACTCCCGCAACCGGGATGCACGTGATTCCCGTGATCGCGAGGTGCGCTAATGAGCCGCCTGATCACCAGCATTATTGCCGTCATCGTTGCCATCTGGCTGTTGTCGTCGACCATTTTCGTCGTGGACCAACGCCAGTCGGCGATCGTGTTTGCGCTCGGTGAAGTCAAGCAGGTTGTAACCGAACCTGGTCTGCATTTCAAACTGCCGCCGCCGTTCCAGAACGTGATCTACCTCGACAAGCGCATCCAGACCCTGGATACGCCCGATGCCGATCGCTTCATCACGGCCGAGAAGAAAAACGTCCTGGTCGACTCTTTCGTCAAGTGGCGCATCGTTGATCCGCGTCTGTACTTCATCAGCTTCGGCGGCGATGACCGTCGTGCGCAAGATCGCCTGTCGCAGATCGTCAAAGCAGCGCTCAATGAAGAAATCACCAAACGCACCGTGCGTGAAGTGATCTCCGGCGAGCGCGGCAAGGTGATGGATGCGATCCAGCGCAAGGTCGCGATCGAAGCCAAGCAGATCGGCGCTGAAATCATCGACGTGCGTCTGCGTCGCGTCGACTATGTCGACCAGATCAACAATTCGGTCTACGACCGCATGAAGTCGGAACGCGCCCGCGTCGCCAATGAATTGCGCTCAACCGGCGCCGCTGAATCTGAAAAGATCCGCGCCGATGCCGATCGCCAACGTGTCGTGATCCTGGCAGAAGCCTATCGCGATGCCGAAAAGATCCGCGGTGCGGGCGACGCCAAGGCGTCCCAGGTGTATGCCCAGGCGTTCGGGCAAAACCCCGAGTTTTACAAGTTCTATCGTAGTCTTGAGGCGTATCGCGCCAGTTTCAAGAATCGGCATGACTTGATGGTCGTGGATCCAAATTCCGAGTTCTTCAAGTATTTCAAGGGTGTGGGTGGCATTAGCACCAAGAAATAAGGCAAGATCGAGAGCAAGGTCGTAAAATGGTGGGTGTAGGATGGATGCTGCTTGTTGAGGGCATCTTTCCATTTATCGCCCACACATTCGTTTTCCCCGATTGACTGTGATTTTCACAAGGCATGCACGTCTTCTGACGTGTGTGCTTTGCCGCGTGTAAAAAGAGCGTGGCTCAAGCATGTTGTTAAACACATTTTTCTGATTGATTTGTTTTATGCCGAACTGGCTTCTTCCTGAAAACATTGCGGATGTCTTGCCGTCCGAAGCGCGCAAGATTGAAGAGCTGCGCCGTCGCATGCTCGACAATTTCCGCCTGTACGGCTATGAAATGGTCATGCCGCCACTGCTCGAATACCTTGAGTCCCTGCTGACAGGGGCCGGGCAAGACACCGACTTGCGCACCTTCAAGCTGGTCGATCAGCTGTCCGGTCGCACGCTCGGCATTCGCGCCGACATGACCACGCAAGTGGCGCGTATCGATGCGCACTTGCTCAATCGCGACTCCGTCACGCGCCTGTGCTATGCCGGCAGTGTGTTGCATACGCGTCCTTCGGGCCTGCATGCGACCCGCGAACCGCTGCAGATCGGCGCCGAGATTTACGGCCATGCCGGCTTGGAAGCGGATGCGGAAATCCAGGCACTGGCGCTGGCTTCGCTGGCCCTGGCCGGTATCGACAAAGTGCGTCTCGACCTGTGCCACGTTGGCGTATTGCGCGCGATCATCGCTAAGGACGACAAGGCCAACAAGCAAGCTGCGCAGCTGTTCGGTTTGCTGGAATCGAAGGATATCCCGGGCTTGCAGGCGCTGACTACCGATTACTTGCCGGCCACGCGCGACGCCCTGCTGGCGCTGCCGAGCCTGTACGGAGACATCGACGTCATCGCACGTGCGCGCCTGGCCTTGCCGTCGCTGCCGGGCATCACGCAGGCGCTCGATGAGCTGCAGGCGCTGGCGCAACTGGCGGGCGAGGCCAATGTCACGATCGACCTGGCCGATTTGCGCGGTTACCACTATCACAGCGGCGTGATGTTTGCCGCCTATGTACCGGGCTTGCCCAATGCGGTAGTACGCGGCGGACGCTACGACCACGTCGGCGAAGCATTCGGACGGGCACGTCCGGCGACCGGCTTTTCCATGGATTTGCGCGAATTGGCCCGCCTGATGCCGGGCGCGGAAAGAAAGCGTGCGATTCGCGCGCCATGGGGCACTGAGGCCGGTTTGCGTGAGAAAATAGCGGAATTGCGTCGGGCTGGGGAAATTGTGATTCAAAGTCTCCCCGGACACGAAAACGACCAGGACGAGTTTGACTGCGACCGTGCAGTGGAGCTCAGCAATGGAAATTGGATTATCAAAAACTTAGGTTAAGCCATGTTACAGAAAAGCAATGCAAAGAATGTCGTCGTCATCGGTACGCAGTGGGGCGATGAAGGTAAGGGTAAGATCGTCGATTGGCTGACCGATCACGCGCAAGGCGTGGTGCGCTTCCAAGGCGGCCACAATGCCGGCCATACCCTGGTCATCGGCGGTCAAAAGACTGCACTGCAACTGATTCCGTCGGGCATCATGCGTGCTGGCGTGGCTTGCTATATCGGCAATGGCGTGGTGTTGTCCGTGCCTGATCTGCTGCGTGAAATTGACAAGCTGGAAGCTGCCGGCGTCGAAGTCGCTTCGCGCCTGAAGGTGTCGGCCGCCTGTCCGCTGATCCTGCCTTACCACGTTGCGCTGGACGTCGCGCGTGAAGCCGCCCGCGGCGCCGCCAAGATCGGCACCACCGGCAAGGGCATCGGTCCGGCCTACGAAGACAAGGTGGCGCGTCGTGCGATTCGCGTGGCCGACTTGCTCAACGAAAAGCGCTTTGCTGAAAAACTGCTGGAAAACCTGGACTACCACAACTTCGTCCTGACCCAATACCTGAAGACTCAACCGGTCGACTTCCAAAAGACGCTGGACGACGCGCTGGCCAATGTGCCGCGCCTGAAGCCGATGGTGGCCGACGTCTCCAACGACCTGCACATCGCCAACCAGAGCGGCGCCAACCTGCTGTTTGAAGGCGCACAAGGCAGCTTGCTGGACGTTGACCACGGCACGTATCCCTTCGTCACTTCGAGCAACTGCGTGGCCGGTAATGCCGCTGCCGGCGCCGGTGTCGGTCCTGACATGTTGCATTACGTCATGGGTATCACCAAGGCTTACACCACCCGCGTCGGTTCGGGCCCGTTCCCGGCCGAACTGCCTACCGATATCGGCGTTGGCAAGCACCTGGCGTCGGTTGGTCACGAATTCGGCACCGTCACCGGCCGTGCGCGCCGCTGCGGCTGGTTCGACGCTGCGCTGCTCAAGCGTTCGGTGCAGATCAACGGCGTCTCGGGCATGTGCCTGACCAAGCTGGACGTGCTGGACGGTCTCGAGACATTGAAGCTGTGCACTGGCTACACGCTCAACGGCAAGACCGTGGACATCTTCCCGGTCGGCGCTGAAGAAGCGGCCGCTTGCCAACCTATCTACGAAGAAATGCCGGGCTGGAAAGAATCGACCGTCGGCGTACAATCGGTGGACGGCCTGCCGCAGAACGCACGTGCTTACATCGCGCGTATCCAGGAGTTGGTTGGCGTGCCCATCGACATGATTTCGACCGGTCCTGACCGGGAAGAAACCATCGTCTTGCGCCATCCGTTCAAGTAATCTGTAAAAGAAATTCCGTACGACGAGTACCCAAAGAAAATGAAAATATCCGACGACAAAGACCTGTGGGTCTCCTGGGATGACTACAATCGCGCCATCGAAAAGCTGGCCCTGAAAGTGTATGAATCGGGCTGGCAATTTGATCAGGTGCTGTGCCTGGCGCGCGGCGGCCTGCGTCCCGGCGATGTGTTTTCGCGCATCTTCGATGTGCCGCTGGCGATCCTGTCGACCAGCTCCTATCGTGAAGCGGCCGGCACCATCCGCAGCAGCCTGGACATCGCCAAGTACATCACCATCACCAAGGGCAGCCTGTCGGGCCGCGTCTTGCTGGTGGATGATCTGGTCGATTCTGGTGTGACCCTGCAAAAGGTGCAGCAGCATCTGAAAGAGCATTACCCGGCCGTGACCGACATCAAGTCGGCGGTGCTGTGGTGGAAGGCTTGCTCCATCGTTGAGCCGGATTATCATCTCGACTACCTGCCGACCAACCCGTGGATCCACCAGCCGTTTGAAGACTATGACGGCCTTGGTCCGCATCAGTTGGCGGCATGGATCAAGAAGGGCGAGTCGCAGTAATTTCGTCTTTCTGCGGTCGCAATGAAAAGAGCTTACGCATCACGTAAGCTCTTTTTTTATGCCTGCATCATTGGTTTGGCGACGACTCAGGGAATGCTATTGCGACGGCGGAAATCGTCGAAGATCTGCATGAACATCGCCTCGGTCTCGACGTATTCATGAAAGCCGAAACGGCGCGCTTTGGAACCGTCGCCGAACATGTCGTAGTCCCACGAGAAGACGAAGTCGCTGAATTCCCACGACGACAATTCAGCCAGGCGATGCTGGGCCAGGCCGTGTTTCTCGACGATTGTTTGCCACAGTCCGGCCTTGTCTGCCATCACGCTGGTGAGCGACAGCGGTAACGGCGGCGCCACGTCGAGTTCGAAGTAACGCGCAATCTTCGGCCACATTTCATTCCAGCGGAACAGGTCGCCGTTGCTGATGTTGAAAGCCTGGTTGGCGCAGCGTGGCTCGGTTGCCGCCCACACCGTGGCCTTGGCCAGCAAGCCGGCGTCGGTCATCTCCAGCAGTTTGTCGAAGGCGCCAGGTTTGCCCGGAAAGCGCAGCGGCAAACCGAGTTCTTTCGATACCGTGGCATACACCGCAATCGACAAGGCCAGGTTCATCGGATTGCCGAGTGCGAAGCCGCCGACCACGGCCGGGCGTATGCCCGACCAGGTCCAGGCTTTGCCTTGCCGGCGCTGTTCCAGATAGGTCTGCTGATCGAACATGAATTCCGGCGGCATGAAATGCGCGTCGGTTTCGCGCGCCGGCGTCTTGAACGGGCCGAGATGACCGCCATAGACCTTGTAACCCTGCATCAGACTGACGTGCTGCAAATTACCGGCCACGGGTTCGATGCTTTCCAGCGTATTGGTCAACATGGCCACGTTCGGCGCCACCAACTCGGCCCAGGTCGGGCGATGCTGGTAAGCCGCATAGAAGATGTGGGTGACCTGAGTCAGGCTGCCCAGTTTGGCGCGGGCGTCGTCCTGGTCGAGCAGGTCGACCGCAATGTGCTGCACGCGTTCGTCGGAGGTACCGCCGCGCCGCGACAGTCCGATGATGTTCCAGTCTTCCAAACCGCGCAGATGATCGATCAGGTTGCGGCCGATGACGCCTTGGGCGCCGACTACCAGGGCTACTTTTTGGGTGTGCATGGTGGCTACTCGGATAGAGGTTGGACGGAGTACTTGCTTCAGCAAACGTCGTCGGCGGTCTTCAGCGTGGAAGCCGGGCTCGCCTGGCGATCCAGTTTCCAACTGATCAGCGCAACCAGCAGGCCGCCGGTGGTGATCAGGGCCGCCACCAGCGTGACTGCGTGCAGGCCCGGGCCGTGATCGATGGTGACGCCGCCCAGCCAGGCACCGAGGGCATTGCCCAGATTGAAGGCGGCGATATTCATGGATGAGGCCAGGTTGGGTGCGCCGGTGGCTTTTTCCAGCACGCGCATTTGCAGCGGCGGCACGGTGGCGAAGGCAGTAGCGCCGAGCAGCGCGACCGTGATCACGGTCGCCACCTTGTAATGGCTGGTGAACGAGAACATCAGCAACACACCGGCCAGCAAGACCAGGCTGATGACCAGCGTCGGCATCAGGTACTTGTCGGCAAATTTGCCACCGATCAGATTGCCGCCCACCAGGCCGACACCGAACAGCAGCAGGATCGGCGACACCGCGCCAGGCTGGAAGCCGGTGATGTCGGTCAGGATGGGCGCGATATAGGTGAACGCTGCAAACACGCCGCCAAAGCCCAGCACGGTCATCAACAGGCCCAGCAGCACTTGCGGGCGCGCCAGTACGCGCAGCTCGTGGGCGAAGTCGGTTTCCTGCTTGTCATCCGAACGCGGCACCAGCCAGGCGGTCGCCAACAAAGCCACCACGCCGATGGCGCTGACGGCCCAGAAAGTCGAACGCCAGCCGTACGCCTGGCCCAGCCAGGTGCCGAACGGCACGCCCAGCACATTGGCGACGGTCAGGCCGGTGAACATCAGCGCGATCGCCGAGGCCTGTTTTTCCTTCACCACGAGGCCGGTCGCGACCACCGAGCCGACGCCGAAGAAGGCGCCATGGGCGAACGAGGCGACCACGCGGGAGATCATCAGGATGGTGTAATCAGGCGCCATCGCACAACCGAGGTTGCCGATCACGAACAACACCATCAGGCTCACCAGCAAGGTCTTGCGCGGCAGTTTGCCGGTGGTGGCGGTGACCAGCGGGGCGCCGAAAAACACGCCCAGCGCATAGCCGGTGACCAGCAGGCCGGCCGAGGACAAGGTCGTGCCCAGATTAGCGGCGACTTCGGGCAGCAGGCCCATGATGACGAATTCGGTGGTTCCTATCGCGAATGCGCTGATGGCCAGCGCCCATAAAGCAATCGGCATGATGCAACTCCTTTTTGTTTGACGTAGCGCATTGTGCCGTTTATCTTTGTTGAGAAAAATAGCGTTAAAATCAAAAAATATTTGAATTGGAGTCAATAATGACCATGCAATCGGACGAAATGCGGATTTTCATCGCGGTGGTCGAGGCAGGTAGTCTGAGCGCTGCGGCCGAAGTGCTGGAGCAGACCACCTCGGGCGTGAGCCGGGCGCTGAGCCGGCTGGAAGAAAAACTGGGCACCAGCCTGCTGACCCGGACCACGCGCCGCATGGAGCTGACGGAAGAAGGGCAGGTATTCCTGGCGCAGGCGCGCGACATCATCGCCGCCATGGAACGCGCGGAGGAATCGATCCGCATCCGCAGCCAGAAGCCGGTCGGCAAGCTGCGGGTGGATGCCTCGGCGCCGTTCATGCTGCACTGTATCGTGCCGCACGTGGGTGCCTTCCGCGAGGCGTATCCGGATATCGAGCTGGACCTGACCACCAACGACCGCTTCATCGATCTGGTGGAGCAGCGCACCGACATCGCGATTCGCATCGGCGAGCTGCAGGACTCGACCCTGCATGCCAAGCCGCTGACGTCGGCACGGTTGCAGTTGCTGGCCAGTCCGGCTTATCTGCGCCGTTACGGCACGCCGAAAAACGTCAAGGACCTGGACCTGCATCAACTGATCGGCTTCACCCAACCGGAAGGGCTGAACCAGTGGCCGCTGCAGCATGAAGACGGCGATCGCTATCCGATCAAGCCGGCGTTCCGCGCCTCCAGCGGCGAGACCATACGCCAGTTGGCGCTGCACGGCCAGGGCATCGCCTGCCTGTCCAATTTCATGTCGGATGCCGACGTCGCGGAAGGCCGCCTGGTGCGCGTGCTGGAAAAATCGCACACTGCATTTCGCCAAAAAATCCACGCTGTGTATTATCGCAATACGCAAATATCGAGGCGCATCATTTGCTTCCTCGATTTCTTGCAATGCAAGCTGTGACACCGGCACCTGGCCCGAACCAATCGACGATGAACCTGTCTTGAACTTGTCACGGTGATTCGTCATCATGAAGCTTTGTCGGCAATTTATTAAAAAGATAACGGAGCAAGCATGCCGCTGATTTCCCCCCTCTCGATATTGACCCTGGCGCTGAGCGCGCTGCTGTTGTCACCGTCCGCGCCGGTGCGCGCTGCCGGCGTGACAGGCTTTTCACCGCAAGGCGAGGTGGCGCAGATTCGCCAGGTGCGTGCGACGTTTTCCGAAGCGCTGGTGAAATTCGGCGACCCCAAGGCGGCAGCGCCGTTCGATGTCAATTGCGCAGTCGCAGGTGCTTCGCGCTGGGCCGACGGCAAGAACTGGATCTACGATTTCGAGCGCGACCTGCCGCCGGGAACGCGCTGCAGCTTCACCCTCAAGCCTTCGCTCAAGGCGGTCAGCGGCGCTGCCCTCACGGGCAAGAGCGTGTTCCAGTTCAGTACCGGCGGACCGGCGGTGATCCGCCATTTGCCCAACGACGAGATCGAAGAAGAGCAGGCGTTCATCCTGTTCCAGAACGGCGCCGCCAATCCGGACAGCGTACGTGAACATGTGTATTGCGAAGCCGAGGGCGTGCATGAAAGGATTCCGGTCAGGCTTGCCGGCGAATCCATGCGCAAGGAGTTGCTGAAGCAATTTGCCCAGAACATCGACCCGGCCCTGGTCAGCATCGTGCAATGCCAGCAGCGCCTGCCCAACGATGCGGCGGTCCGCCTGACCTGGGACCGCGGCATCACCACGCCGAGCGGAGTAGCGACCACGATTCCGCAAACCTTCAAGTTCAAGGTGCGCAAGGAATTCACCGCCAGCCTCAGCTGCCAGCGTGAAAACGCCAATGCCGCGTGTTCGCCGATCTTGCCGGTGACGCTGACGTTCTCGGCGCCGGTGCCGCGCAAGCTGGCCGAGGCGGTCGAACTCAAGAGCGGCAACGGCAAGCTCAAAGCATTTTTCGAAAAGAGCGATGTCAATGAAACCGTCTACAACCTGACATTCAAACCGCCGTTTCCTGAGAATGGTGAATTCAGCATCAATCTGCCGTCCGGCTTCAAGGATGAAAGCGGACGCGCGCTCAGCAATGCTGCCGCCTTTCCGCTGAAGTCGCGCACTGCTGGATATCCGCCGCTGGCGAAATTTCCGGCGGCGCCGTTCGGCATCATCGAGTTGGATGCCGACGCCACCTTGCCGGTCACCTTGCGTCGGGTGGAAGCGAGTTTGATGGCGCGCGGCGTCGACGGCAAGGCCTTGCCGGGCAAGGTCGCCAATCTCAAGGTCGATGGCGACAAGGGCGTGATCGCCTGGCTGACGCGCCTGAATCGCTTCCACGAACGCTGGGGGGATAGCAGCGGCAAGACGCCCGACACGCGCGCCATTGGTTTGCTGGCCAAAGAGCCCGGCGTCAAGACGCTCAATTTGCCGGCCTTGTCCGAGGCCAAAGACGGCGAGCGGCCGTTCGAAGTGGTCGGCATTCCCTTGCAGGATCCGGGTTTTTATGTGGTCGAATTGCAGTCGCAAAAACTCGGGGCCTCGCTGTTGGGCAAAGCGGCGCCGATGTATGTGCGCACCAGCGCGCTGGTGACCAATCTGGCGGTGCACGTCAAACAGGGCCGTGAAAACGGCGCCGTCTGGGTAACTACGCTGGACACCGCCAAGCCGGTGGCGGATGCCGAGGTGCGGGTCTCCAATTGCCGCGGCGAAGAGCTTTGGCGCGGCAAGACCAATGCCAGCGGCGTGGCCATGATTAACAAGCGCATCGACGATATCTGCGCCCGCGGCGGCAATGAAGATGGCGCCATCAACGGCCTGTTCGTCAGCGCCCGCAAGACCGATCAGAAGGGCCGTGCCGACATGGCCTTCGCCTTGACGTCGTGGAATGACGGCATTGAATCGTGGCGTTTCAACTTGCCGACCAACCAGTCCGCCGATGCCAGCAAACGCGCGCATACCATCTTCGACCGCAGCTTGTTCCGCGCCGGTGAAACGGTGTCGATGAAGCACGAGTTCCGTGTGCAGAACATGAATGGTTTTGCGCTGGCCGACAAAAAGAAGTTGCCGACGCGCGTGCGCATCATCCATCAGGGCAGCGGGCAAGAGTTCCAGTTTGGGCTGAATTGGCGCAATCAAAAGAACGCCGAAACTGTTTTTGCCATTCCCAAGGATGCCAAGCTCGGCAGTTACGACGTCGTGCTCGACGGTGGCGCCGCCAAGGGCGATAACAACAGTGATGACAACGACGCCGGCGGCGACGGCGACTATGGCGCGGGCAGTTACAGTACCGGCAGTTTCCGCGTGGAGGAATTCCGCTTGCCGCTGATGCAGGGACGCATCACGCCGGTACTCGCGGGCAAGGGCGCGTTGGTGGCGCCCAAGGAGTTGCCGCTCGACGTGCAACTCAACTACATCAATGGCGGTGCTGCCGGCGGACAAGTCGTGCGCATCAGCAGCCTGCTGCGCGCCAAGTCGGTCAGCTTCCCGGCCTATGAAAGCTATTCGTTCGACGCCAACGGCAGCGCCAATGGCGATGACGAAAGCAGCAACAGCGGCAGCGACGACCAGAAAATCGTCGCCGACAAGTTGTCGGTGACGCTGGATAAAAACGGCGCTGGTCGCACGACGATCAAATCCTTGCCACTATTGAAAACGCCGCGCGAGTTGCTCAGCGAAATGACTTACAGCGACCCCAACGGCGAGATCCAGACCATCTCCAATGTCACGTCCGTGTGGCCGTCGGCGGTGATCGTCGGCATGAAGACCGACAACTGGGTGTCGGTGAAAAAGAAGCTGGCGCTGACCATGGTTGCACTCAATGCCGCCGGTCAGCCGCAGGCCGATGTGCCGGTGGAAGTCAGCGCAGTGAGCAAGCAAACCAATTCGCATCGCAAGCGCATGGTCGGTGGTTTCTATGCCTATGAAAACACCAGGTCGTCGCAAAACCTCGGCACGCTGTGCTCCGGCAAGACTGACAAGCACGGGGTATTGATTTGCGAAGTGTCCTTGTCGGAAGCCGGCAACGTCGAGTTGACCGCCACCGCCAAGGACGCCGGCGGCAACGCCGCGTTCGCTACCTCGTCGGTGTGGGTGACGCGCCAAGGCGAGCTGTGGTTCGACGGCGAGAACCAGGACCGCATCGACATCCTGCCCGAAAAGAAAACTTACCAGCCCGGCGAAACCGCCAAGTTCCAGGTGCGCATGCCGTTCCGTTACGCCACCGCTTTACTGGCGGTGGAACGCGAAGGCGTGATCGAAACCCAGGTGGTGCAACTGAGCGGACAGGACCCGACCATCAGCTTGCCGATCAAGGGCAGCTTTGCGCCGAATGTCTATGTCTCGGTGCTGGCGGTGCGTGGCCGCATGCGCGAGGTGCCGTGGTATTCCTTCTTCAGCTGGGGCTGGAAAGAGCCGCTTAACTGGTGGCATGAATTCAAGGAATACCAGGCGCCCGGCACCATGATCGACCTGGCCAAGCCGGCCTATAAATTCGGCATCGCCGAGATCGCCGTCGGCAGCGGCGCGCACCAGTTGAATGTTGCCGTGACTGCCGACAAGGCCAGTTATCCGATTCGCTCGATTGCCAAGGTCAACGTGCTGGTGACGCTGCCCGACGGCAAGCCTGCCGCCGGCGCCGAAATTGCGCTGGTGGCAGTCGACGAAGCCTTGCTCGAACTGCAGCCCAATACCAGCTGGAATTTGCTCTCGGCGATGCTGCTGCGGCGCAGCTACGGCGTGGAAACATCGACCGCGCAAATGCAAGTGATCGGCAAGCGCCACTACGGCAAAAAGGCCACGCCGGCCGGCGGTGGTGGCGGCAAATCGCCGACGCGCGAGTTGTTCGACACCCTGCTGTTGTGGAAGCCCTCTATTGTGCTCGACGCCAACGGCAGGGCGCAGATCGACGTGCCCTTGAACGACGCTTTGACGGCGTTCCGCATCGTCGCGGTGGCCGAGAGCGGTGCCAGCCTGTTCGGCACCGGCACGGCCAGCATCCGATCGACGCAGGACGTGCAAGTCATCTCCGGCTTGCCGCCGCTGGTGCGTGAAGGCGATCAGTTCAACGCCGTGGTGACGGTGCGCAACACCACCACGCGCGCCATGCAGATCCACCTGAACGCGAAAGCGATAACGGCGACCGGCGCAAGTGCGATGGCGCTGCCTGACCAGGACGTCGCCATTCCCGCCGGTGAAGCGCGCGAAGTCATGTGGCCGGTCGCCGTGCCCACCGACATCACGCAACTGAGCTGGGAAATCGCCGCGCAAGAGCGCGCCGGCGTGGCTGCCAAGGATGGCATCAAGTTCGTCCAGCGGGTCATGCCGGCGGTGCCGGTCACGGTGCAGCAGGCGACGTTGTTCCAGCTCGACAAGAGTGCGGCCATGAGCGTGGCGCAACCGGCCGACAGCTTGTCCGGACGCGGCGGCCTGAACATCTCCTTGAAGCCCAGTTTGGCAGGCGGCAGTGAAGGCGTGCGCAAGTATTTCATCGACTATCCCTTTGCGTGCCTGGAGCAGCGCAGTTCGAAAGCCATCGGCCTGCGCGATGAGGCGATGTGGCAAAAGATCGTCGCCGACTTGCCGACCTATCTCGATGCCGATGGCCTGGCGTATTACTTCCCGCCGAGCGAATCGAATGCGCGGCGCGGCAGCGATAGCTTGACGGCGTATTTGTTGGCGGCGTCGAATGAAGCTGCGTACGCCTTGCCGGCGCAGAGCCGTGACAAGATGCTCGATGGTCTGGCGGCGTTTGTCGACGGCAAGATCACGCGCGATTTCTGGTCGCCCAAGAAGGATCTCGATATCCGCAAGCTGTCGGCGCTGGAAGCGCTGTCGCGTTATCAGCGCATGCAGCCATCCATGCTCGGTTCCTTGCAGATCAATCCGAATCAGTGGCCGACCTCGGCGGTGCTGGACTGGATCGCCATCCTGCAGCGTGTCAACGCCATACCGGAGCGCGACAAGCGCCTGGCCGAAGCCGACCAGATCATCCGTTCGCGCCTGAACTATCAGGGTACGCGCATGGGATTTTCGAACGAAGAGAACGACTATTGGTGGTGGCTGATGGCCGGCGGCGACAGCAACGCCAATCGCCTGGTGCTGACGATGCTCAACAATCCAGCCTGGCGCGAAGACATGCCCAAGTTGATCAGCGGCGCCATCCAGCGTCAGCAGCGCGGGCATTGGAGCACCACCACGGCCAACGTCTGGGGCAGCCTGGCGCTGGAAAAATTCAGCCGCGCATTTGAAGCGGAAAAGGTCGCCGGCACCACGCGCGTCGTCTCCGATGCGGGCAGCAATACCTATGCCTGGAGCGGCGCCGGTGCGGCCGGCGGCAAGCTGCAAATCCCTTGGGGCACACCGATGCCGGGCACGCTGAAGTTCACGCAAGAAGGCAGCGGCAAGCCGTGGATTACCATGCAAAGCCTGGCGGCGGTGCCGTTGAAGACGGCGTTCTCGAGTGGTTATCGCATCACCAAGACCATCGTCGCGGTTGAGCAGAAACAAAAGGGCGTGTACAGCCGCGGCGACGTCTTGCGCGTCAATCTCGACATTGATGCGCAGACCGATATGACCTGGGTGGTGTTGAGTGATCCGATACCGGGCGGCGCCAGTTTGCTGGGCTCCGGCCTGGCGCGCGATTCGGCAATCACGCGCAGCGGCGAGGACGACGGCCGCTCGCGTAGCAATGCCTGGCTGGCGTATGAGGAACGCAGCTTCGAAGGCTATCGCGCCTATTACGAACGCTTGCCGAAGGGCCGCTCCAGCATTTCATATACGGTGCGTCTGAACAATGTCGGCGAGTTCAGTTTGCCGCCGACGCGGGTGGAGGCGATGTACGCGCCGGAAATGTTCGGCGAAGTACCGAACGCCAAGATGAGCATCAAGGCGCCATGATGCTGCCCGGCATTCGGCGACGTCTGGCGATGAGTTTGCTGGCGGCGGCCTTGATGACTGCTGCCGGCGGTGCGCAGGCGGTGCCGACTTTCACTGAGGTGCAGCAGTCGTTTCGCTCGTCGGATGCGACATTGTACGATCGCCATGGCGAGTTGCTCCAGCAGTTGCGCCTCAATCCTGACGAACGCCGCCTGTCGTGGATCGCATTGGAGGATGTCTCGCCGGCCTTGCGCAACGCCCTGATTGCCTCCGAAGACAAGCGTTTCTACCAGCACAGCGGGGTCGACTGGAGCGCCGTCGCAGCCTCTGCCTGGGGCAATTTGTGGAACACCAGAACACGCGGCGCCTCGACTCTCACGATGCAGCTGGCGGGTTTGATCTATGACGACTTGCGGCGCAAATCATCCGCGCGATCGATGACGCAAAAGGTTTCGCAGGTGTTCATTGCGCAGTCGCTGGAGCGCAACTGGCGCAAGGACCAGATCCTGGAAGCCTATCTCAACCTGGTCAGTTTCCGCGGCGAACTGGTTGGCGTGCATGCCTTGTCGCGCGTCTTGTTCGGCAAGCATCCCAGCGGCTTGAACCAGAGCGAAGCGGCGATTGCCGTGGCGCTGATCCGCGCGCCCAACGCCAGGCCGGCCAAGGTCGCTGAGCGCGCCTGCGCGATCCTGAAAGAACAACGCTTGCCGCAAGAGTGCAGCGGCTTGCAAGGGCGTACCGAGCTGGTGCTGGCGCGTGCGACAGCCAAAGGCGAAGTCAATGGCAGCAGCAGCGCTCCGCAACTGGCGCCGCATCTCGCCCGCAAGCTGCTCAAAGACGCCGGTCAGCCGGTGTATTCGACCATCGACGCCGCCACCCAGCGTTTCGTCAACGACGCCTTGCGCCGCCAGCTGTCGGCGCTGGTCGAGCGCAATATCGAAGATGGTGCGGTGGTCGTGGTCGACAACGCCAGTGGCGATGTGCTGGCCTGGGTGGGCTCGAGCGGATCGCTGTCGGGCGCAGCGCAGGTCGACGGCGTGTCGGCCTTGCGTCAGGCCGGATCGACGCTGAAGCCCTTTCTGTATGAAATGGCGATAGAGAAAAAATGGTTGACCGCGGCTTCGTTGCTGGATGACTCGCCGGTCAACCTGGCGACGTCGGCGGGGCTGTACATTCCGCAAAACTACGACAAGCAATTCAAGGGATTGGTGAGCTTGCGCACGGCGCTGGGTTCTTCGCTGAATATCCCGGCGGTGCGCACGCTGGTGATGGTGACGCCGGAACGTTTCTTCCAGCGCCTGCAAGCGCTGGGTTTCAATCTGCGCGAATCGGGCGATTACTACGGCTACAGCCTGGCGCTCGGCAGCGCCGATGTCAGCCTGTTGGCCTTGACCAACGCCTACCGTACGCTGGCCAATCAGGGCCGATACAGCGGCGTCAGGACCACGACCAAGGAGTCGCGTGCCGCCTTCCGGCAAGTGATGGACAACGGCGCGGCTTACATCGTCAGCGATGTCTTGTCCGACCGCAGTGCGCGCGCGCGTACCTTCGGCCTGGAAAACGCCTTGTCGACGCGCATCTGGAGCGCGGTCAAGACCGGTACCTCGAAAGACATGCGCGACAATTGGTGCGTCGGATTTTCTGCGCGTTATACGGTCGGGGTATGGGTCGGCAATGCCTCCGGTGCGCCGATGTGGGATGTCTCGGGCGTGACCGGCGCGGCGCCGATATGGCAAGAAGTGATGCAGTATCTGCATCGGCAAACTGCATCGCAGGAACCACTCAAACCAGCGCAGGTGGTCGCGCAGCAGGTTCAGTTCGAGAATCAACTGGAAGCGGCGCGCACCGAATACTTCCTGCCCGACACCAGCCAGCGCATGCTGCATATCGCCAGGGTGAGCGAGATCGCGCCGGCGATTACCTATCCGACGCCGGGTATGCTGGTAGCGATCGACCCTGATATTCCACCGGCGCATCAGCGTCTGCGATTCACGGCACAGGGCGTAAAGCAGGGCGTCTGGCTGCTCGACGGTAAGCCATTGCCGAAAGCGGCGGGGAAGAAGAGCAGCGAACTCGGCTACGACTGGATGCCCTGGCCGGGCAAGCACAAGCTGGTGTTGCAGGGCGCGAATGGCGCCGTGCTGGATCAATTGCAGTTCGAAGTGCGCGGCGCATTGGTGCGACCACCGGACGACAAGCCGGGTAAGAAGCGGGTTGGTTTGCCGGCGAAATAATTGCGCGGCATTCGATCCCGCAAGGCGCGCCGGTGCCTTGCTCGCGTACCCCAAAACGCAAAAGGCCGGATGACTTTCGTCAACCGACCTTTTATGTTTTGGTGCCTAGGCAGACTCGGTCACGTCCCGCGACCCCGCTTGGCCTGGCAAGGCCAAGCCTTCGAGCCCCTCCCGCAAGGCGCGCCGGCGCCTTGCTCGCGTACCCCAAAACGCAAAAGGCCGGATGACTTTCGTCAACCGACCTTTTATGTTTTGGTGCCCACGGAGGGACTCGAACCCCCACACCTTGCGGCACATGGACCTGAACCATGCGCGTCTACCAATTCCGCCACGTGGGCCTAAAACGTTGTCACGTAAAACTGTGCAGCGCTTAGAAGGGCTGAATAATACTGATATTGCATCTGATGGTCAATAGAATAATGCACAAAAATGGAACTGGTTTGTCGGCGATGCGGGAGACGAGAACTTGTGATTTTTTATTGGGTGTGGAAGTCGCGCGGTCAGTAAAAAAAACGATCCCCAAAACGCAAAAGGCCGGATGACTTTCGTCAACCGACCTTTTATGTTTTGGTGCCCACGGAGGGACTCGAACCCCCACACCTTGCGGCACATGGACCTGAACCATGCGCGTCTACCAATTCCGCCACGTGGGCAATTACGCGAAGAACGAGATTATAGCCGAATTTCAGGGGATGTCAACGACTTGGGCTGCGACAGCCAATTTATTTTCCGCTCATGGCCGAGCAGGGCTGTCAACACGGCGGTGCGCTAGGTAAATAGGGATAACCTCCGTTACACTAGGGCTGTTGTAATAATGTGGGCACGGGCCCGCGCAGTGGCGGAAACTATCCAGCAGCTCGCCCGGCGACTTGGTTGTCGCGATGCTGATGAATAACAATTTACCTGATTACACTTTTGAGCCAATTCCCCTATACCATTCCCAGCCGTGAGGAAATTCTCGGCATCCTGCGCACCTCTTCGGGCGCGCAAAATGCGATGACACTGGCCGCAGCGCTCAGCGTCAAGCCAGAAGAGATGGATGGTTTGACCCGACGTCTGAATGCGATGGAGCGTGATGGTCAGATCAAACCCGATCGCGCCGGCAATTACAAACTCACGCATTCCCCCGATTTTATTGAAGGTCGCGTCAGCAGTCACCGCGACGGCTTCGGTTTCCTGTTGCCGGAAGATGGCAGCGGCGACATCTTCCTGCCTGAAAAAGAGATGCAGAAAGTGTTGCACGGCGACCGTGTGCAAGCGCGCATCATCGGCACCGACCGCCGTGGTCGTCCGGAAGGCACCATTGTCGAAGTGGTGTCGCGCGCCAATACCCACGTCATCGGCCGCCTGCTCAACGAGAACGGCGTGTGGGTGGTGGCGCCCGAAGACAAACGCATCGGCCAGGATGTGATCCTCGCCGGTTCGCCCGGCAAGGCCAAGGCCGGCCAGGTGGTCAGCGTTGAACTGACCGAGCAGCCTTCGCGTTACACGCAGCCGGTCGGCAAGATCGCTGAAATCCTCGGCGACATCGACGATCCCGGTATGGAAATCGAAATCGCGGTGCGCAAGTACGGCGTGCCGCATGAATTCTCCGAAGCCGCCAAGAAGTTGGCGTCCAAATTGCCCGGTGAAGTCAAGCCGGCCGACCTGAATGATCGCGTCGATTTGCGCGACGTGCCGCTGGTCACCATCGACGGTGAAGATGCGCGCGACTTCGACGATGCGGTTTATTGCGAACCGATCAAGATCGGCCGCGCCAAAGGCTATCGACTGATCGTCGCCATCGCCGACGTCAGCCATTACGTCAAGCCCAACGACGCACTCGATGTCGATGCACTGGAGCGTAGCACTTCGGTGTATTTCCCGCGCCGGGTGATCCCGATGTTGCCCGAGAAACTGTCGAATGGCTTGTGCTCGCTGAATCCCGACGTCGATCGTCTGACGCTGGTGTGCGACGCCGTGATCACCGCCAAGGGCGAGATCAAGGCTTACCAGTTTTATCCGGCCGTGATCCACTCGGCGGCGCGCCTGACTTATACCGAAGTCGCTTCGGTACTGGCCAACACCAAGGGCCCGGAAGCCGCCAAGCGCGCCGCTCTGGTGCCGCATCTGCTGAACCTGTACGAAGTCTTCCAGGCGCTGCTGCAGGCGCGTCATGCGCGCGGCGCGATCGACTTTGAAACCACCGAGACGTATATCGTCTGCAACGCCGTTGGCAAGATTGAAAAGATCTTGCCGCGCACCCGCAACGATGCCCACCGCGTGATCGAAGAGTGCATGCTGGCGGCCAACGTGTGCGCCGCCGATTTGCTCAAGCGTCACGAGCATCCCGGTTTGTATCGCGTCCACGCCGGCCCGACCAAGGAGCGTCTCAATCAGTTGCGCACCTTCCTCAAGCAAATCGGCCTGAGCCTGGGCGGCGGCGATACGCCGAGCGCTTCGGATTATGCCGAGCTGATGCCGAAGATCAAAGTGCGTCCCGATGCCTTGCTGATCCAGACCATGTTGCTGCGTTCGATGCAGCAAGCCGTCTACAGCCCGGAAAATATCGGCCACTTCGGTTTGTCGTATGAATCGTATGCCCACTTCACCAGCCCGATCCGCCGCTATCCCGACTTGCTGACGCATCGCGCCATCAAGGCGATCTTGCTGGGCAAGCGTTACGAGCCGAAAGGCATCGACACCAGCGTGTTGAATACGATGTTGTCGCCGGCCGCGCGCAAGGCGCAGGCGCTGGATCGCGCCAACGGCAAGAAGAAGTCGGAAAGCAGCCTGGCGATCTGGGAAGCCCTGGGCGTGCACTGTTCGGCCAACGAGCGCCGCGCTGACGAAGCTTCGCGCGACGTCGAAGCATGGCTCAAGTGCTACTTCATCCGCGACAAGCTCGGCGAAGAATTCACCGGCACCATTTCCGGTGTGGCGACGTTCGGTATCTTCGTGCAGCTCGATGCCTTGTATATCGAAGGCATGGTGCATGTCACCGAGCTGGGTGCTGATTACTTCCAGTACGACGAAGCGCGCCATGAGCTGCGCGGCGAGCGCACCGGCATTCGCTATCAACTGACCGACCGCGTGACGGTACAGGTCAGTCGTGTCGACCTGGATGCACGCAAGATCGATTTGCGTCTCGTCACCGAGCCGGGCATTCGCACGATCCTGAAGAACGAAGCACGCCGCGCCGATGCACAAGGTGCACGCGGCAAGAGCGGCAAGGGGGTCGCTCCGGCAGCCAAAGCGGGCGGTGCAAAAACAGCACCGGCGGCGAAGCCTGCCGCTGGCGCCAAAACACCCAAGGCAACCGCCAAATCCGGGAAGGCTTTGCCACGCGTCAAGGGCGGCATCGAGTCGGAGCGCAAGCGCGCCGCCAAGGGTTTTTCGCGCCCGAGCAAGAAAAAGCGCTGATGCAGGCAGTGCCGCGCTAAAGCCGTAGGGACCAAGGTCCCGGCAAGCGCGGAGCAAAGGCGTTAAACATGCGCTGAAAATGCGGGGCCACATGGCCCCGCAGCGTTCAGTGCCGATTTATTGAGTAGAGAAGCAATACACATGAAAAGTAAAATGATTTTTGGCTTCCACGCCGTCACCTCGCGTATTCGTCACGAGGCTTCGTCGGTCGAGGAATTGTACGTCGATGCCGACCGCAACGACGCGCGTATGCGTGATCTGCTGCACGCCGCCAAGGCTGCGGGCGTGCGCATCATCCAGGCGGATGATCAGCGCTTGTCAAACATCGTCGGCACGCGGCGTCACCAGGGCGTCGTCGCCAAGGCCGGCGAGCTGTCGCTGGCGCGCAATCTGGACGAGCTGCTCGATGTGGTCGAAGGTCCGCCGCTGTTGTTGATCCTCGACGGTATCACTGATCCGCACAATCTCGGCGCCTGCCTGCGGGTTGCCGATGGCGCAGGCGCACACGCCGTAATCGCACCGAAGGACCGCGCTGTCGGCCTCAATGCAACCGCCGCAAAAGTTGCCAGCGGTGCGGCTGAAACCGTGCCCTATATCACCGTGACCAATCTGGCGCGCACCATGCGCGACCTCAAGGATCGCGGCGTCTGGTTGATCGGCATGGCCGATGACGCCGACAAGGATTTGTACGCAGGCGATTTCTCCGGCCCGACCGCGCTCGTGATGGGCTCGGAAGGTGAGGGCATGCGTCGTCTGACGCGTGAAACCTGCGATATTCTGGTCAGCATTCCCATGTTCGGTTCGGTCGAAAGTCTGAACGTCTCCGTCGCTTCCGGCGTCTGTCTGTACGAAGCTCGCCGGCAGCGTCTGCCCAAGTAATTCGGGCTGCCTGCCGGGTTCACCGGCGGGCATTTCTCCCTCGTGTGATCCCCTATTGACGTCAGGAAAACCCTTCCGTTTTCGGCAAGGCCCGACGTAAACGATTAAGATTGCACATCCCGCATTGATACCAACACTATGTTTACCCAACTTCGAGAAGATATTTCCAGCATCATCGAGCGCGATCCTGCTGCGCGCAACGCCTGGGAAGTCTTGACCTGTTATCCGGGTTTGCACGCGGTGGTTTTGCACCGCATCGCGCGCAAATGCTGGGTGAATGGCTTCAAGTGGCTGGGGCGCTTCATTTCTCAACTGGCGCGCTGGTTTACCGGTATCGAAATCCATCCCGGCGCCACCATCGGCCGGCGCGTGTTCATCGATCACGGCTTCGGCGTGGTGATCGGCGAGACCGCGGAAATCGGCGATGACTGTACGATTTATCAAGGCGTGACACTGGGTGGTACTTCGCTCAGCAAAGGTGCCAAACGTCATCCGACGCTGGGGCGCGGCGTCATCATCGGCGCCGGTGCGCAGGTGCTGGGCGGCTTTACGGTCGGTGACGGCGCCAAGATCGGTTCCAACGCGGTGGTGGTCAAGGAAGTACCCGCCGGCGCCACTGCCGTGGGCAATCCGGCGCGCGTGCGCAAGGAAGTGCTGGATCCGCGCGAGCAGGCTGCTGCGCGCATGTTCGCCGCCTACGGCGTGACGCCGAATGGCGACGATCCACTGTCGAAGGCCTTGCATGGCCTGATCGACCAGGCGGCAGCACAAGAGCACCAGATCGAAGTGATTCTGGCGGCGATCAAGTCTGCCGGCATCGGTTGCGAGAAATTGCAGGAGCTGGAGAAATTCGACGCTGCGCAACTCAACAAGTTGGTGGAGTAGACAGGTTGCAGGCATAAAAAAAGAGGCGCAATTTGCGCCTCTTTTTTTGCGTCTGTTTTACGGCGTCGGTTTATTGGATGTCGTGGCCGTCGGCATCGTAGCGATGCAAGACGCCATCTGCACTCAGGCTTATCCAGCCGCCGCGCCTCGGCTCGGCATCGTATTCCCAATCCGGCAAGACATAGCGCAAGCGCGCCTGTGCGCCAGCTTCGGTCTTATGCAGCGCCGGACGATGCGTGTGGCCGTGGATCAACGTCGACGTGCCGGTGCTGTCATACAGCGCGCTGACGGCGTCGGCGTTGACGTCCATGATCTCGTAGGATTTTTCCTTGTTGGCGTCCTTGCTGTTCTGGCGCACGCCCTCGATGATGGCTTTGCGCTGGGCCAGTGGCATCGCCAGGAAGTGCTGCTGCCAGGCCGGTTGGCGCACCTGCGCGCGAAATGCCATATAGGCGGTGTCGTCGGTGCATTGCGCGTCGCCATGCGCCAGCGTGATGTCGCGGCCGGCAAGGCGCAGCACTTGCGGATCCTCAAGAATGGTCAGCCCGGCAGCGGTGGCAAACGCTGCACCGACCAGGAAGTCACGATTGCCGGCAATCCAGAACAGTTGCACGCCACTGTCGCTAAGGCGGCGCAATGCTGCGACAATTTCGCTGTTGTAGGGGGTGGCGAGGTCATCGTCGCCGGCCCAGTATTCGAAGATGTCGCCGAGCAGGTAGAGGCGTTCGGCCTGCATCGCATGCTGCGTGAGGAAGGCGTAAAACGCCTGCGTGGTGCGCGGCAGGCTGGCCTGCAAATGCAAGTCGGAAACAAAAAGCGCAACCGCTTTGGGTTGCGCTTCTGCTGCTGATGAAATGTTCGTCATCGGAGAAAGTGGCAGGCGTCGATTTAGACGACTTCAGCTTTTTCGATCACCACATCTTCAACCGGCACATCGGCAAACATGCCCGAGCGCGTGGTCTTGACGGCCTTGATTTTGTCGACGATGTCCATGCCTTCGACAACCTTGCCGAATACACAGTAGCCCCAGCCGTCCTGGCCCGGGAAGTCGAGGAAGCTGTTGCTCTTGACGTTGATGAAGAACTGCGCCGACGCCGAATGCGGTGCCGAAGTGCGTGCCATGGCCAGGGTGTAGGGCTCGTTCTTGAGGCCGTTCTTGGCTTCGTTTTCAACTGGATCGTTGGTCGGCTTTTGCTTCATGCCTGGCTCGAAACCACCGCCCTGGACCATGAAGCCATCGATCACGCGATGGAAAATGGTGCCGGTGTAGTGGCCGGAGTTGACGTAGGCGAGGAAGTTTTCAACAGTCTTGGGCGCTTTTTCTGCGTCCAGTTCGACCTTGAAGGCGCCGTGGTTGGTGGTGAAAAGAACAGCCATGAGTATCCCTTTTGCGTAAATAATAAAAAATGAAATGCTAAAAAATCTGATGCGGCCGGATGTGCGCCTTGGCGCTTACTTGAGCACCGTGGCCGACTGGATCACCACTTGCGTCACCGGTACGTCGTCGAACATGCCGCTGCTGCCGGTGCGTACTTGCTTGATCTTGTCGACCACGTCGGCGCCTTGCACCACCTTGCCGAAGACCGCGTAACCCCAGCCGTCGCGGCTAGGATAGTCGAGTGCGCGATTGTTGCCGACGTTGATGAAGAATTGTGCGGCAGCCGATTGCGGGTCCGAGGTGCGCGCCATGGCGATAGTATACGCCTCGTTTTTCAAACCGTTCTTGGCTTCGTTCTTGATCGGCGCCTGGGTCGGCTTTTCACGCATGTTCTGGTCGAAACCGCCACCCTGGATCATGAAGTTGCCGATCACACGATGGAAGATGGTGCCGTTGTATTGGCCGCTCTTGACGTACTGGATGAAGTTGGCGACGGTCACCGGGGCCTTGTCTGCGTCCAGTTCCAGCACGATGTCGCCCATGCTGGTCTTGAGCTGCACGCGCGGTGCATCGGCAGCATGCGCCAGTAGCGCGGCGCCGGACAGGGAGAGGGCGGCGATGCATTGCAGCAACTTGCGACGGGACATCAGGGCTTGAATCATGGTGCTTCCTAGCTGGGTGAATGTAATTGGAACAGGCTGCTCGCCGCCGCGCGGATCAGCAGCAATCCGCGGATCCGGGCCGGCGATATGGATCCCGATGAAGTCGCTCAGGCAGTGCCTTCGTAGACGATCTTCCATTGCGATCCTTCTTTTTGCCAGTACTGGCGCTTGCGGACCGCATTCTTGTTCTTGCCGACCGAAGTTTCCTGGACGAAGGTGCTGACGATCATTTCATCCTTGCCGGGATAACGATACAGGCTCAGGTCACGCACTTTGACACTGGAAGGTCGCGCGCCGTTCAGGCTTTTTTGCTGGCGGCCGAACCAGGTGCTCAGGCTCTCGCCGAGGTTGGAGCGGAACGCGGGCGAGTAGTTGGCCAGCACCTTGTCGGCGTCGCTGGCTTCCATGTCCTGTTGCCACTGATCCATGAATTTGCCGGCCGAGCTGCGTTCCTTGTCCCACTCCGACTTGTTGACGAACTGGACATTGTCGCTGATCACGACCACGGTCTTGCCGACTTCGGCTGTGGCGTACAGGCTTTGCAGGTCAGGATTGGCCAGCACCACACAGCCGTCGGACGACAGCGGCGGACGGCTGAAATTGTCGGACGGCGTGCCGTGCAACCAGATGCCGGATCCGCTGCGACCGTTGCGCTTGTCCCATTCGTTGGGATAGTTCAGCGGCAGGGCGCCGGTGCCGTAAAAGTCGGGTAACTTGGGGCCGGGGATGCGGGCGTTGACGTAGTACACGCCGATCGGCGTACGCTGGTCGCCTTCACGCGACTTGTTGACGCCGTAGCGGCCTTGCGAAATGTAGTAGTCGGTCAGGAACTTGAGCTGACCGCCCTGATTTTCATAGACGTACATGCGCGAACGCGATGTATCGACCACCAGCACGTTCTTCTGGTCGTCGCCGACTTGCAAGACCGGCTTGGGGATCATGCCGGGATTGGGGCGCTCCTGCAGCGACCTGATGCGCACCATGGCTTCGGCGCGCAAGTCCTTGAGCTTGTCGGCAGGGGCATCGGCGATGGCGCCGAAGCTCTTCACCGGGCGCACATGCATCATCAGCAAATCGCCACGCACCAGATGGCCGAGACGGAAATGCGGATACGCCGCGACCAGAGCATCAGCCTTGGCCTGGGCTTCCTGCAGGCGGTTGTTGCCGAGATCCTTGTAGACTTCGATCAGCAGCGCTTCCGGGTCGGGTTTGCGCATCTCCGATTGCAAGGCTTGCGGCGGGATCGCCGAGGAGGAGGCGACGCTGCTCGCGACCGGCGTACACGCCAGGCAAGCCAGGATCAGTCTTACAAGGACTGATGGCAAGGGCGGACCCTTGCCTTGATGTGCAGCGAAACGAACCATTACCCTCCCGAGCGCTCCTGTTTGATCAGCCACTTGTTGCCCTGTTTGACCAGGATCAGTGTCTTGCGGCTGTTAACTGTCAGACGGTTCGAATTATATATCTGACGGAAGCGAACGGTGGCAGTGTCGTTCTTGATCGTGATTTGAGGTACGTCCACCTTGACGCTGATATGGCCTTTTTCCTCGATACGGGCGCGACGTTCGTCCGCCCATTCCTTGCGCGAGTCACCCTTGGGCGTCTGGAAGTCGCCGGCATAGGCCGCCAGGTAAGACTTCACGTCCATGTCGCTCCAGGCCTTGGCCCAGTTGTTGACGGCGCTCAGGACGACGGCCTTGTCCTTGTCGGCGCGTGCGGCTTCGGCGGCTTTTTCGGCCTTCTCCGCAGCCTTTTCAGCGGCCTTGTCGGCCTTGCTTGGCTTCTCAGGCTTGTCGACCGGCTTTTCAGCAGGTTTCTCGGCGGGTTTTTCTGCCGGCTTCTCTACCGGCTTCGGTTTTTCTACCGGCGCCGGCTTCACCGGTGCTACCGGTTCAGGCTTGGGCTCTGGCTTAGGCTTGGCTTCCACGACCGGGGCAGGCGTGGCCGGGATGACGGGCGTGACCGGGGTTGCCGGCACCACAGTCGGCGGCAATGCTGCCGGCTTGCTGGCGCTGGTATTGGCGCTGGCCAGCTTGGGGATGGTGCCGCCGGTGATGTTGCCGGTCAGGGTGCGCACCAGCGTCAGTTTGGGTTGCGGGACATTGCTGCCGGGATCGATTTGCAAGGCTTTGTCATAGGCTTGGCTGGCCAGTTTGGCATACACGTCGCCGAGGTTTTCCAGCGCCGTGGCGTAGGTCGGGTTGGTGTGGATCGCCATGTCGAGCGTGGCGCGCGCCTTGTCGTATTGACCATTGGCAGCGTACAGCACGGCCAGGTTGTTGTACGGCTCGGGCAGGTCGGGGAAGTCTTCGGTGAGCTTGCTGAAGATGACGATTGCTTCGGCCGACTTGTTCTGTTCTGCTAAGATCAGGCCCTTCACGAAGCGCATTTGCGCGTCACGCGGGTGCTTCGCCAGGACGGCGTCGGTTTTGACCAGGGCTTCGGGATATTGCCCTGCGCGCATGAGTTTGCTGATGTCCGAGACTTCGCTTGCTTGCGCCGAGTAGATTGCGGCGATCAAGCCGGATAGAATAACGGTCTTGCTCAAAATGCCACGCAATGCATTGCGATATGGGTGCGGAGATGCAAGAAGCATGGTTTTCATCAATGCTATACTCAAACGAAAAGACGCATTTTATCAAAGAAGCACTACAAAAAGGGTTTTGGCAATGGTGTTGTATTCATGTTGTTGACCGCTATAAAAGAATAAGCGCGGGCACATAGCACCGTGCCGGCAGACGGCGATTCACGTCGTCCGATCGGCGCCATGAAACACACGACGAATAAAGCCGGAACCGATATTTCCCATCCATGAGCAATCTGAAAATCTACAACACGCTGGCGCGTGATAAGCAGGTCTTTTTCCCTATCGAGCCAGGTAAAGTCCGTCTTTACGTGTGCGGCATGACGGTGTACGACTACTGCCACCTGGGTCACGCGCGCGTGATGGTGGTGTTCGACATGGTGCAGCGCTGGCTGCGCGCGACCGGCTTCGACGTCACCTATGTGCGCAACATCACCGATATCGATGACAAGATCATCCAACGCGCCATCGAAAACCACGAAACCATCGGTCAGCTGACCCAGCGTTTCATCGACGCCATGGATCAGGACTCGGCCGCGCTCGGCGTGCAAAAGCCCGACCATGAGCCGCGTGCCACCGCCTACGTGCCGCAAATGCTGGAGCTGATCCAACAGCTGCAAAACAATGGGCTGGCGTATCAGGGCAGCGATGGCGACGTCAATTATTCCGTGCGCGATTTCCCCGGTTACGGCAAGTTGTCGGGAAAATCGCTCGACGATCTGCGCGCAGGCGAACGCGTCGACGTCAATACCGGCAAGCGCGATCCGCTTGACTTCGTGCTCTGGAAGGCCGCCAAGGAAAGCGAGCCGGCCGAGGTGAAGTGGGATTCGCCCTGGGGCCAGGGACGTCCGGGCTGGCACATCGAATGCTCGGCCATGTCCAACGATTTGCTCGGTGAGCATTTCGACATCCACGGCGGCGGCCAGGATTTGCAATTCCCACATCATGAGAATGAAATCGCCCAGTCGGAAGGCGCGCACCAGCACGGCTTCGTCAATTACTGGATGCACAATGGCTTCGTGCGCGTCGACAATGAAAAAATGTCGAAATCGCTTGGTAATTTCTTTACCATTCGGGATGTGCTCAAAAAGTACGATCCTGAAGTGATACGCTTCTTCATCTTGCGCGCGCACTATCGCAGTCCGCTGAATTACTCGGATGCGCATCTCGACGATGCGCGCGTGGCCTTGACGCGGTTTTACACCGCGTTGAAGGATGTGTCGGTAGACGAGGTGGTGGTGGATCAGACTGAGGCGCACGCGCTGCGTTTTACCGAAGCGATGAACGACGATTTCAATACGCCGGTCGCGATTGCGGTATTGTTTGATCTCGCCAATGAAGTCAACAAGAGCAAATCGCCGGTGCTGGCACGGCAATTGAAGGCATTGGCAGGAGTGATCGGCTTGTTGCAGCGTCCGGCCGACGACTTCCTGAAAGCGCGTATCGGCGGTGACGCCGAAGGACTTTCGGAAACAGATATTGCAGCAAAGATCGCGGCGCGTGTCGCCGCCAAAAAAGCTAAGAATTTCGCCGAAGCAGACGGCATTCGTGCCGAACTCGCTGCGGCCGGCGTGATTCTGGAAGATAAGCCGGGCGGTTTGACCGAGTGGCGACGAGGCTGACAAGAATGACAAAAATTATTCCTGCTGATCTGGCGATCAGCGTGCCGGCGTATTGGGAGGATGCCAAGGCCGAGCTGATGAAGCGCGACCGCATCATGCGCAAGCTGATCCCGCAATTCGGCGACCTGCAACTGACCGGTCGCGGCGATGCGTTTACCACGCTGGCGCGCTCCATCATCGGCCAACAGATTTCGACCAAGACCGCCCAAGTCGTGTGGCAGCGTTTCCTGGAAGAATGTCCCAAATGCACGCCCTTGCAAGTGCTCAAGGCCGGCCCCGAGAATCTTGTGGCCTGCGGCCTGTCCAAACGCAAGGCGGAGTACATCCTCGATCTCGCCAACCATTTCAAGGCAAAGACGGTCCATCCCGACAAATGGGCGGAGATGGATGACGAAGACGTGATTGCCGAGATGCTGCAGATCCGCGGCCTGGGCCGCTGGACAGCCGAGATGTTTTTGATATTTAATCTGCTGCGCCCGAATGTCTTGCCGCTGGACGATCCGGGCTTGCTGAAAGGCATCAGCAACAGCTATTTTTCCGGCGAACCGGTGTCGCGCAGCGATGCGCGCGAAGTCGCCGCCAATTGGGAACCGTGGCGCACCGTTGCCACCTGGTATCTGTGGCGTAGCCTGGATTCGGCCGCCTCCTGAAGAATGTTAATGAATGCAGCGCCGGCCGCCATCGTGATGTTGACGAAGCGGCAACGCGAACGGGGCAGCGCGGGCTGTTATACTCCCGCCTGTTCATGAAAATGAGTAAAGGATTACGATGAGCAAGTCGACCACGACATTTCTGGGCTTCGAGCAGGCAATCGCCGAGCTGGACGCCAAAATCGAAGAGTTGCGCTTTGTGCAAGACGACTCGGCAGTCGATATCTCGGAAGAGATCGAGCGCCTGGTCAAGAAGAGCCAGCAACTGACCAAAGATATTTACGCCAAGCTGACGCCATGGCAAGTGTCGCAAATCGCCCGTCATCCGCAACGTCCTTACACCATGGACTATGTGAATGAAATCTTCACCGACTTCCATGAGTTGCACGGCGACCGTACGTACGCCGATGACTTGTCCATTGTCGGTGGCCTGGCGCGCTTCAATGGCCAGGCCTGCATGGTGATTGGTCACCAAAAGGGACGCGACACCAAAGAACGGGCGCTGCGCAATTTCGGCATGCCGAAACCGGAAGGCTATCGCAAGGCGATGCGCCTGATGAAAGTCGCCGAGAAGTTCAATTTACCGATTTTTACCTTCGTCGATACCCCGGGTGCATTCCCCGGCATCGATGCGGAAGAGCGCGGCCAATCCGAAGCGATCGGTCATAACCTCTACGTCATGGCCGAACTGAAAGTGCCGCTGATCGCCACCATCATCGGTGAAGGCGGTTCCGGCGGCGCGCTGGCGATTGCCGTCGGCGACTCGGTGCTGATGCTGCAATACGCGACTTACTCGGTGATCTCGCCGGAAGGTTGCGCATCGATCCTGTGGAAGACCGCCGACCGCGCCTCCGACGCTGCCGAAGCGCTGGGCCTGACGGCCCATCGCCTCAAGGCCATGGGCCTGATCGACAAGATCGTCAATGAACCACTGGGCGGCGCCCATCGCGATCCCAAGCAAATGGCTTCGCTGCTCAAGCGCGCGCTGGCCGATACCTTGCGCCAGTTCCAGGGCGTCAAGACCAAGGAACTGATGGCTGCGCGTCACGAAAAGTTGATGAGCTACGGCAAATTCAAGGAATTGAATCCGCAAGAATAGGCCCGAGCCAGTTCGGCATCGCAATACCCCGCATGGCGGCGCAAACTTCGGTCTGCGCCGCCATTGCAGTTTTTCAGCAGGCAAACTGAAGCCGCCTGCCCACAAGATCGTCGACCGCCTCCGCGTTCAGTTTGCAGGAAAGTCCACCATGTCTGCCACCTCCGGCGCCAAGCTCACCCTCCCGCAAGAATTGACGCAAGCATTGCAGGCGCTTGCCGCTGAAGGCAATGGCGCATTCGCGGCTGCATTTCCTTCCATCGCCATCGCGTACAGCGGCGGCCTCGATTCGTCCGTGTTGCTGCACCTGGCGGCAGCGTTTGCGCGCGAGCAGGGCGTGCGCCTGTTCGCTTTCCACATCCATCACGGCATCAGCGCCAACGCCGATGGTTGGCAGGCACATTGCCGCGCACAGGGCGAACGCAGCGGCGCGGCGTTCGATACGCGCAATATCACGCTTCAGGACCTGGGCAAAAGCGGCGTCGAAGAAGCGGCGCGCATCGGCCGCTATCACGCACTCGGCGAGCTATGTCACTTGCACGGCGTGGGCTTGCTGCTGACCGCACATCACCAGGACGACCAGGCCGAAACCATCTTGCTGCAACTGTTGCGTGGCTCCGGCGTGGCCGGCATGTCGGGCATGGACCAGGCCAATGTTGCCGCCAAGCTGCTCGGCAATGATCGCCTGCTGCTGGCGCGGCCCTTGTTGGGCATATCGCGTGCGGCGCTGGAAGAATACGCTGCGGCGCAGGCGCTGGCATTTGTCGACGACGAATCCAATCAGGATACGCGCTTCGTGCGCAATGCCTTGCGGCATCAGGTCATGCCGGTGCTGTCGGAATTCTTTCCCGGTTTCCAGGAGCGCTTCACGCGCGCAGCCGGCCATGCGCAAGCCGCGCAACGCTTGCTGGTCACGCTGGCTAACCAGGATCTGGCGACTTGTCTGGACGGCCAATACCTGAGCGTACCGGCGCTGCGCGCGCTGGATGTCGACCGTGTCGACAATCTCTTGCGCCACTGGTTTGCCTTGCGCAATTTGCGCATGCCGTCGTCGGCGTGGTTGCTGGAATTGCGCACGCAATTGCTGGAAGCCAAAGCGGACGCGCAATTGTGCGTGACGCATCCGGACTGCCATATCCGACGCTACCGCGAGCGCGTGTTCCTGACGCCGCGACGTCCGGCGTTCGACGAGCACACCGCGCCGCAAGCGTTTGTCTGGCGCGGCGAAGCGCAACTGCATTTCCCACAATTTGCCGGCACGCTGTTTTTCGACGTGACCGAGAACGGATTTGACGCTGGATGGTTACGCACGGCCGCGTTGTCGGTGCGTTTGCGCAGCGGCGGCGAACGCGTCAAGCTGGCCTGGAATCGTCCGACCAAGAGCGTCAAATATCACTATCAGGCGATGGATATTCCGGCTTGGGAGCGCGCCTATTTGCCGATGGTGTTTGCGGATGAACAGATCCTGTATGCGGCAGGCATAGGCATGGATTGCCACGCTCAACGCGACACGGCGCCGGCCACCACCGAAGGCGAGCACGACGGTCGGCGGATTGCCTTGCGCTGGCAGACGGATCTGGGCTGACGCAGATTGATGGATGAGAGGGATGCATGAACTTCTTCATGCGAATTGCGTGCGGATATCGACAACAAAACGGCTTGCCATTCACATGGCAAGCCGTTTTGCTTTACTCCCTGAGCATGGATTTCTCAGTGCGACGCGCTGCGTGTTGCGTTCACCGCATGCGCGTCTGGTCAGGCTGGGCGATCGCGTTGCTTACTTGGCCTTGGCTGGCGCTGCCTCAGTGGCAGGCTTCGCTGCTGGCGTTGTGGCAGCCTTTTCCTTCTTGGCGACGTGCTTGACCTTCTTGTGTGTAGCAGCCTTTTCAGCCTTTGGTGCAGCGCTTGCGGCTGCAGGTGTAGCTGGTGTGGCAGGGGCGCCGGTCTGGGCAAACACTGGCAGAGCCAAAGCGGAGAGCAGGGCAGCAACGATGATGGAAGTCGATTTCATGATGGTTTTCCTTGGGAAGAAATTTTTTCGGTTCAAGCTGTTACTTCAGCTCATGCGTGTTTAATCAGGTCGGCGCGTGCTTACTTGGTCTTGGCTGGTGCAGCGTCAGTTGCAGGCTTCGCTGCTGGCGCTTCGGCAGTCTTGTCCATCTTGGCGGCGTGCTTGACCTTCTTGTGCTTGGCAGCCTTTTCAGCCTTCGGTGCAGCAGTTGCAGCTGCCGGCGCGGTCTTTGCTGCAGGGGTTGTTGGTGCAGCAGGCGCACCGGTTTGAGCGAACACTGGCAGAGCCAAGGCAGAGAGCAGAGTAGCAACGATGATGGAGGTCGATTTCATGGCAGTTTCCTTAAAGAGAAGTTTTTCAATTTCGGCGTTTGCTTTGCTTGATCAGCTTGTTTGCTGCGCCTTACTTCCATTAACGAGCCTGCCACCGAAGCGACGACGTTAAAGTGTTTCAAAACATGCCATATTTGTAAGCGACTGTTGCTGAGGTATTTTTCTTGTCTGCTCGCCAGCGCTACTCAAGAAAAGGGCCAGCCATGCGAACCGAACAAACCGACCAGGCCGATCACGATCAGATAGATCGCAATGATGAAGTTCAGCAGGCGCGGCATCACCAGAATCAGGATGCCGGCGATCAGCGCAACCAAGGGGCCGAAGGAAAGATGGATGTTCATGTCGTACTCCTTATTAATTCATTTTTAAATGGAACAACGATAGTCGTCTGATGGCATTCCGGCGCAGGAGTTCAGGCGATGCGGATGCACTGAGCGAATTGTTGGCGCAATCTTTATAATGCAGGTCTGATTATTTGCTGAAAGTAAGGCATGGCTTTTCAAACTTGGTTTGCGTTTTTCCTGGCAGCTTGCCTGATTGCCATTTCTCCCGGCTCCGGCGCGGTGTTGTCGATGAGCCATGGCTTGAATTACGGCGTGCGCCGCACCAGCGCCACCATCCTCGGGTTGGAGATTGCGCTGGTGTTGATTCTGGTGATTGCGGGCGCCGGCGTCGGCTCGCTGCTGGTGGCCTCGGAAGCGGCTTTCAACACCATCAAGATCCTCGGCGCAGCCTATCTGATCTATCTCGGCTGGTCGCAATGGCGCGCGCCGGTGCATATCGATGAAAAGCAGTCGCTGCGTCCGGTTGCCACCACCGCCTGGTGGCAACGCGCGATTACCGGTTTCCTGACCAATGCCACTAATCCCAAAGGCATCGTGTTCATGGTGGCGGTGTTGCCACAGTTCATTCATCACGACCAGCCGCTGTGGCTGCAATTGCTGGTGATGGCGGTAACCATGGTGATCGTCGACCTGGTCGTCATGCACGGCTATGCGTTTGCCGCCAGCCGCATGCAGCGCTTCTTCCGCGACGCCAGGGCGGTCAAGATACAAAACCGCTTTTTCGGCGGCGTACTGATGCTGGTCGGGGCCGGTTTGTTTTTCTTCAAGCGTAGCCAGGCATGATGATGTCGAACTGACATGTTGTGAACGCCGAGGCAAGAAAAAGCCCGTATCAGACCTGGTCTGATACGGGCTTTTTGCTTCCTCGGCCGCCATCATGAAATGGCGGCGGGCGTCTTGCGTGTGCTTACTTGTCTTTCTTCAGGCACTCTTTCATGAAAGCCTTGCGGTCGTCGCCTTTTTTGCCGGTGGCGTCCTTGTTGCAGCTTTTCATCTTGTCTTGCTGCGTCATCGGTGCGGCTGGCGCGGCGGGCTTGTTGGACAGGCATTCTTTCATGAAGGCTTTGCGTTCATCGCCTTTCTTGCCGGTGGCGTCCTTGTTACAGGTTGTCATTTTGCTTTGTTGCGCAGTTTCTGCCATGGCAAGCGGGCTGAACATGACGGGGGCGATGATGGCGATGGCGGCGAGCAGCTTTTTCATGGGTTTCTCCAATAAGGAATAACGTGGTTGGTCAGTTCTGATACCGTGTCCTGCGCGTTGAGGGTATTACAGCATGACATGTATTGCCTGCCAATGAACGCTTGCCCCCGCATCGGCGTTGACAGCAACCAGGCGGCGATTGCGGCGCCGGTGGCTAGCGTGGGCAGTTGAGGTCGCCTTCCGGGCAGTCAGCGAGCGCCTTGAGCTCCCTGGTGCGTTCTTTGGTCTTCTCGGCCAGACAGGTTTGCAGCGCCATGTCGTGGGCCGAGCTGCCGGTAGTGCTGGCGCTGGCATACTTGCAGGAAAGATCACGGTATTTGATCCAGGCCAGTTGCACGTCGCGGATCTGGTTTTGCTGCGCCTTGTTGAGGCGATTGCGATAGTCGATATAGGTCTGGTTCAGTTCGGTATCGGCCTTGTTGAGCGCTTGGGCGGCGCATTGGTCCATGTCGCTTTGCGTGTCGGCCTTGGCGCAGTCGAGCGCATGGGCGGAAACGCTCAGCGTGGCGAGTGATATCAGCGCAGCAACGCGCCATAAAGATAAATTCATTTGTTTCCTCAACTTTGACTGGTGATCAGTGTCTACCCAGTAGATTACGATGGCAAGCAATCGGCAAGCGCTGCTTTAAGGGCGGCGCGGCAGGTTCTTAGAAGGGCCCGCAGTTATTGAGTTCAATTAAAGACGGAGCACGCGCATGGCGATTAACTGGATTGCAGCATTCAAACTGATACCGTGGTCGGACGTGGTGCAGGCTACGCCGACGGTAGTGCGCGGCGCCAAGGATTTGTGGACGCGCGCCACCAAGTCCAAGGCCAAAGCCGTTGCTGCCGACGCTGCTGCTGGTGGGGCGCAGGTGGCCATCGGCAGCATCGAACATCTGGCCCAGCGCGTGGCGCAACTCGAAAGCGAACAAGTCGATGCCTCCGCGCTGATCAGTACGCTGGCAGAGCAAAACGCGCAGCTGGTGGCGGCGCTGGACAATCTGCGTACGCGCATGAAAGCGCTCTTTGCCCTGTGTGTGCTGCTGGCACTGGGCGGCGTCGCCTTGTGGCTGCGCTGAACACCATCGCAGTCGCCAGCAAGGAATGTACAAGCGTATTAACATGGTCCGACTTGCGTTCTCGTATTCATCAGCATCGTCACATGGACCGCGCCGCACTCATGGCGCCGCCTGCAGAGTCTTCTCCCGGTCTCGTCTCGCATTTCCCCTCAGCCCCTTGGAAAGAAAGGATTCATCATGTTGACATCCCTCGGCTACGCAGCAACTACCGCGCAATCCGCATTGTCCCCTTACCAATTCGAACGACGCGAACCCGGTGCGCACGATGTGCAAATCGAGATCATGTATTGCGGCGTCTGCCACTCCGACCTGCACACCGCCCGCAATGAATGGCACAACACGGTCTATCCGGTCGTGCCCGGCCATGAAATCATTGGTCGCGTCAGCAAGGTCGGTTCCCACGTCAAGCAATTCAAGGAGGGGCAAGTGGTCGGCGTCGGTTGCATGGTCGACTCCTGTCAATCCTGCGCCAGCTGCGCCGAAGGCCTGGAGCAGTATTGCGAGAACGGTTTCACCGGCACTTACAACGGCGAAGAAAAGCACATTGGCGGTGTGACCTACGGCGGCTATGCCAACAACATCGTGGTCAGCGAGAAATTCGTGCTCAATGTGTCCGAAAAACTCGATCCGGCCGCCGCCGCGCCCTTGCTGTGCGCCGGCATCACTACCTATTCGCCGCTGCGCCACTGGAAGGTCGGCAAGGGGCAGAAGGTGGGTATCGTCGGCCTCGGCGGTCTCGGTCACATGGGCGTCAAGATTGCGCATGCCATGGGCGCGCATGTGGTGCTGTTCACCACCTCGCCGGGCAAGGCTGCCGATGCGCTCAAACTGGGCGCTGATGAAGTCGTGATTTCCAAGGATCCCGATCAAATGGCGCAGCACCTGAACAGCTTCGATTTCATCCTCAACACTGTGGCGGCGCCGCACGACCTCGACGCCTTCCTGGTGCTGCTCAAGCGCGACGGCACCATGACCCTGGTCGGCGTGCCGGAATTGCCGCATCCGTCGCCCTCGGTGGGCAATCTGATTTTCAAACGTCGCCACTTGGCCGGCTCGCTCATCGGCGGCATCAAGGAGACCCAGGAAATGCTGGATTTCTGCGCCGAGCACGGCATCACCTCGGACATCGAGATGATCAAGATCGAGGACATCAACACCGCCTACGAGCGCATGCTCAAGAGTGACGTCAAGTATCGTTTTGTGATCGACATGGCCTCGCTGGCGGCATAGGCCTTGTCACGCGGCTGAAGCAAAACGGGATGGCACCACCGCCGCGTGGCGGGATGCGCTATCCTGTTTGCCGTTTGCCCTGAAGCAGCGGTGGCTTGCGCCGCGGCTGGGCGTTTGCTTTCCGTTCTATCGTCTTTGTCCCCGGGACCTGCATGTTTTCTTTATCGTTGCGTATGACGCGTCGTGACTGGCGCGCCGGCGAACTGCGTTTTCTCTTGATCGCCCTGATCGTCGCCGTGGCCGCGTTGTCGTCGGTCGGTTTCTTCGTCGACCGCATGCGTGCAGGACTGGTGCGCGACGCGCACCAATTGCTGGGCGCCGATTTGCTGGTGGGCGCCGACCAGCCGCTGCGGCCCGAATGGCAGGAGCAGGCCGCGCAATCTCATCTTGAGATGGCGCAGACGGTGGTTTTTCCGAGCATGGCGATTGCCGGCGAGGGCGATGCGGCACGCTCGATTCTAGCGTCGATCAAAGCCGTCTCCAGCGCTTATCCCCTGCGCGGCCAGCTCAAGCTGGTCGATGCCGGCGGCGGCGCTGACCGGGTGGCGGACGGCGCACCGCCGGCCGGCAGCGTCTGGGTCGATCCCAATATTTTGTCGGCCTTGCAGGCCAAGGTCGGCGATACGCTCAAACTGGGCGACAAGCGATTCCACATCGCCGCCGTCATCGCGGTGGAACCGGACCGCGGCAGTGCCTTTGTCAATTTTGCACCGCGCGTGATGTTGTCGATGACGGATCTGGTCGCGACCGGCCTGGTGCAATACGGCTCGCGCGTGACCTACCGCTTGTTGTTGTCCGGCGCGCCGGCGCAAGTCCAGGCCTACCAACAATGGCTGCAAAAAACCATAGCTGACGGCAACCTCAAAGGCGTGCGCATCGAGTCGCTGGAAAACGGCAGGCCCGAAATGCGCGCCACGCTGGACCGCGCCGAACAATTCCTGTCGCTGGTCGGTTTGCTGTCGGCCTTGCTGGCGGCGGTGGCGGTGGCCATGGCGGCGCGCCGCTTCATGCTGCGCCATCTCGACGCCTGCGCCATGTTGCGTTGTTTCGGCATGACCCAGACGCAAGTGACGCTGATGTACCTGCAAGAGTTCGTCCTGGTCGGCCTGGCCGGCAGCGCGCTCGGCGTCTTGCTCGGTTTTGCCGCGCACTTCGTCTTGCTGGAATGGCTCGGACGTTTCATGCCGACCGCCTTGCCGGCGGCAAGCTGGTGGCCGGCGGTGCAAGGCCTGGCAATCGGCTTGCTGTTGCTGGTCGGGTTCGCCTTGCCGCCGCTGCTGCAATTGCGCAATGTGCCGCACAACCGCGTCATCCGGCGCGAGTCTGCTGCGCCCCAGGCCATGAGCATCGCCACTTATGCGCTCGGCCTGGTGGTATTTGTCGGCTTGTTGTTGTGGCAGGCCGGCGACGTCAAGCTGGGGGCGATGACGGCGGCCGGTTTCCTGGGCGGCTGCGCCTTGTTTGCGCTGATCGCCTGGGCTTGCCTGAAGGGCGTGCAATCCTTGCGCGGCCTGTTCGACAACCAGAGCTGGCGGTTTGCCATTGACGGTTTGCAGCGCCGTCCGGGCGCGACCACCGTGCAGATTGTGGCGCTGGGCCTGGGGTTGATGGCGCTGTTGCTGCTCACCGTGATTCGCGGCGATTTGATCGGCGCCTGGCGCCAGGCCACACCGGCCGATGCGCCGAACCGCTTTGTGATCAACATCCAGCCCGACCAGAAAGACGTGGTTGAGCAACAACTGCTACAGGCGGGCGTGCCGCAGGTGCGCCTGTTCCCGATGATCCGCGGCCGTCTGGTACAGATCAACGGCAAGCCGGTGACCAACGACACTTACCAGGAAGACCGCGCCAAGCGCCTGGTGGATCGCGAATTCAACCTGTCCACCATGCGCGAGCTGCCGGCGCAAAATACCGTCGTCAGCGGCAAATGGTATGACGACAGCCGTCCCGAAGCCTCAGTCGAAGAAGGCCTGGCCAAGACGCTCAAGCTGAAGCTGGGCGACCAGTTGCAATTCGACATGGCGGGCCAGCTGGTGACGGCGCCGATCACCAGCATACGCAAGCTCGAGTGGGGCTCGCTGCGGGTCAATTTCTTCGTCATCCTCAATCCGGCGGCGATGAAGGATACGCCGCAAACCTGGATCACCGCCTTCCATTTGCCGGACGCCAAGGCCGCGTTGGGCAATCTGCTGACGCGTGATTTTCCGAATCTGACGGTGGTCGACATCGGCAGCGTGCTCAAGCAAATCCAGGACATCGTTGATCAAGTCATTGCTGCAGTGGAATTCCTGTTCCTGTTCACGCTGACGGCCGGAGTGCTGGTGTTGTATGCGGCGCTGGTCGGCACCCAGGACGAGCGCGTGCGCGAAGCCGGCCTGTTGCGTGCGCTCGGCGCCACGCGTAAGGAACTGGCGCGTGCGCAACGCATAGAGGTCATGCTGATCGGCGGCGTCGCCGGTTTGCTGGCGGCCAGCGGCGCGGCGGCAATCGGCTGGGCGCTGGCGCATTACGTGTTCGACTTTGAGTGGCGTTTCAGCCCTTGGCTGTGGCTGGCAGGCGCCACCATCGGCATGGCTTGTGCGGTGTTCGGCGGCTGGGCCGGTTTGCGTAGCGTTTTGGCAAGGCCGCCGCTGCAGACCTTGCGCGAAGCCTGAAATTTATGGTCCTGAGATCAGGCTGAACGGGCAGCAGGAGGGCAGCTGCGCTATCATCTTGGTCTATGCAAATCGAAGACCCAAATCAACCGACTGTCTACGACATGATCGGCGGCGCAGACAAGCTGCGCGACATGGTGGACCGCTTTTACGATCTGATGGATCTTGAGCCGGAGTTCGCCGGCATCCGTGCTTTGCATCCGGTCACGCTGGACGGTTCGCGCGACAAGACTTACTGGTTTTTGTCGGGCTGGAGCGGCGGCCCCAATCTGTACATCGAACGCTTCGGCCATCCTTTCCTGCGCGCGCGCCATCTGCCGTTCGCCATCGGCATTTCCGAACGCGACCAGTGGCTGCGCTGCATGGCCTGGGCGATGGAAGATGCCGGTCTCGACGAAACGCTGCGCACCCGGCTGATGGAATCGTTTTTCCAGACCGCCGACTGGATGCGCAACAAGCCCGAATAAATCAATCCGAATCCGTTTTATCAAGACCAAGCAAACATGACCCAGATTGAATTGATCCTTATTGCCCTGATCGCCGTCGGCCTGGTGCTGCAAGTACTGATTTTTCTACGGGCGCGCGGCGGCGTCGACATCGATACGCCCCTGCAACAACTGAAGAGCGAGTTGCAGCGCCACCAGAGCGAACTGGCCGAACGCAATGAACGCGAATTACGCGCGCAGATGCAAAACAATGCGCAGAGCACGCGTCAGGAACTGGGCAGCAGTTTCGGCCAGCTGCAGCAAACGCTGGCGGCGCAGATGACCAGTGTCGCCACCTTGCAGAACAACCAGATCGACAGCTTCGCCCAACAACTGGTCAAGCTCAACGAAACCAATGCGCAGCAGCTCGACGGTATGCGCCAGACCATGAATTTGCAGGCGCAGGCCAGCCGTGAAGAGCAGGCTGCTTCGCTCAAGCGTTTCGGCGATACCCTGAACCAGACGCTGTCGACCCTGACCGAATCGAATGCCCAGCGCATGGCTGAAGTGCGCGCCACGCTGGAAGCCAAGATCAAGGACCTGCAGCTCGACAACGGCAATCGCCTGGAAGAGATGCGCAAGACCGTTGACGAAAAACTGCATGCGACGCTGGAGCAGCGCCTGGGCGAATCCTTCAAGCTGGTTTCCGACCGTCTCGACAAGGTGCATCAGGGCCTCGGCGAAATGCAGCAACTGGCCATCGGCGTGGGCGACCTGAAGCGTGTGCTGACCAACGTCAAGACGCGCGGCACCTGGGGTGAAGTACAACTGGAAATGCTGCTGGAACAAATGCTTACGCCCGACCAGTACGCCAAGAACGTCGAGACCGTGCCCAACAGCGGTGAACGCGTCGAGTTCGCGATCAAGCTGCCGGGCAACGACGATGGCGGCACGCCGGTGTGGATGCCGATTGATGCCAAGTTCCCGAAAGAGCAATACGAGCGCCTGGCCGAAGCGGCCGATCGCGCCGATGCCGAAGGCGTGGCGCAGGCCGGACGTGAGCTGGAACGCGCCGTGCGCGGCGAAGCCAAGACCATCGCCGAAAAATATCTGTCGCCGCCGCTGACCACCGACTTTGCCATCCTGTTCCTGCCGACCGAAGGCCTGTATGCGGAAGTCATGCGTCGTCCGGGCTTGTCGGATGAATTGCAACGCCTGCACCGCATCAGCATCGCCGGTCCGTCCACTTTGTCGGCGCTGCTGAACAGCCTGCAAATGGGGTTCCGCACCTTGGCGCTGGAGAAGCGTTCATCGGAAGTATGGCAAGTGCTGGGCGCGGTCAAGACCGAGTTCGGCAAGTTCGGCGATGTACTGACGGCAACCAAGAATGCGCTCGAGCGCGCCGCCAAGAATATCGAACAAGCCGAAACGCGCACGCGCCAGATGACGCGCAAACTGAAGTCGGTGGAAGCATTGCCGAGCGACGCCGCACAGAAACTGCTGGGCACGGCCGAGCCGGAAATCGACAGCGAAGGCCAGAGCGAATTGCTGTAAATAGACGCCGCAAACTTAGCGTATCAACAACTTCATCAATAGCGCAAACGCCTTGCCATAAGGTGGACTGAACAGCCGCATCGCATTGAGGCGGCTCTGCGTGAACACCGGCTTGAGGTGCGAGAAACGGCGGAAACCTTCTTCGCCGTGATAAGCGCCGATGCCGGACGCGCCGACGCCGCCGAACGGTAAGTCTTCCTGCGCAATATGCAGCAAGGTGTCGTTGACGGTGACGCCGCCGCTGACGGTTTGCCGCAACAGCTGGTCTATGGTCGCTTGCTTCGTCTCGAAGACATACAAGGCCAGCGGACGCGGTTTGGCGTTCACCAGCGCGATCGCTTCATCAATGCTGTCGTAGCCTATCAGCGGCAATAGCGGCCCGAAAATTTCTTCCTGCATGATGCGTGCGCCCGGCGCAACTTGCGTCAGCACCAGCGGCGGCAACAGCCGCGTGGAGGCATGCGCAGCGCGCCTGCTCAGCGGCGTCAGCAAGGCGCCGTGCCGTTCGGCGTCGTTACGCAATTCCTGCAGCCGGTCGAAATGACGCTGGTTGACGATGCTGGTGTAGTCGTCGGTCGGCCAGCGCTCGTCATTGAGCGCGGGATACAGGCGTGCGACCACCGCGCGCGCACAGTCGATGAAGGCCTGTTCGCTGCCTCTGGGCAGCAGCACGTAATCCGGCGCAATACAAGTCTGGCCGGCATTGAGCAGCTTGCCGCTGATGATGCGTGTGACCGCATGTTTGAAATTGGCTGCAGCGCCGATGATGGCCGGCGATTTGCCGCCGAGCTCCAGCGTCACCGGCGTCAGTTTTTCGCTGGCGATGCGCATGACTTCCTTGCCGACGGCGGTGGAACCGGTAAACAGCAGATGATCGAAAGGCAGTGCGCAAAACTCCTGTGCCAATGCGACGCCGCCGTTGACCACGGTAATTTCATCTTCCGAAAACGACTGGCGGATCAGGCGGTCGAACAGTGCGCCGAATGCAGGTGAATATTCCGACAGCTTGATCATCGCCAGGTTGCCGGCCGCCAGCGCACAGGCCAGAGGGCCGATGGTCAGCAGCAGTGGATAATTCCATGGCGTCATGATGCCGACCACGCCGAGCGGTTGCGGCAGCACGCGATTGCGCGCCGGCTGGTACCAGATCGCAGTCGGCCGCGCTTGCGGCTGCATCCAGATGTGGCCGTGCGCGAGCGCGTGATCGATCGCCTGCAGGCTGGTGAAGATTTCGAGGAACTGGGTTTCGTGCTGCGAGCGATTGCCGAAATCGGCGCTGATGGCGGCGCCGATGTCGTGCCGGTTGCGCAGCAACAGATGGCGCAGGCGTGCCAGCCTGTCCTGGCGCACGTCCCAGCTCACCACCGTCTGCGCGCGCGAGTGCAGATGCTGGAGCTCGAAGCGGGCGGCGAGCGACATGGGAATCAGGTCAGGCCGTCGAACAGCACGACTTGCACGGCGTCGCCGGCGGCGACGTCGCCTTGCGCATCGTCGAGCACGATGATGCAATTGGCGTCCGACATCGAGCGCAGGATGCCCGAGCCTTGTGCGCCGGTCAGCTTGACCTTCCATTCGCCATCGTCATCGGGTGCCAGCACGCCGCGCTGGTATTCGGTGCGGCCGGGTTTCTTGCGAATGGCCGACAGCGATTTCGCCTTGAGGCGCGGCAGCGGGCTGGCGTCGGCACCGGACATGCGCAGCAGCGCATCGCGCACGAAGAAATAAAAACTGACCATCACCGCCACCGGATTGCCGGGCAAGCCAAACAGGTAGGCGCCGCGGCCTTGCGAAGCAATACGGCCGAACGCCATGGGGCGGCCGGGGCGCATGCCGATCTTCCAGAACAGCATGTCGCCGAGTTTGGTCATGGTGGGTTTGGTGTAGTCGGCCGCGCCGACCGAGACGCCGCCCGAGGTAATCACCGCATCGGCGTGCTCGCAGGCGCTGCGAAAGGCGGCCTCCATCGCCACCGGATCGTCTTTGACCACGCCCATATCGACGATGTCGCAGCCCAGGCGCGTCAGCATGCCGTACAGGGTGTAGCGGTTGGAGTCGTAGACGCAGCCCGGCTCCAGCGCTTCGCCCACCGAGCGTAATTCGTCGCCGGTGGAAAAGAAGGCCACGCGCAAGCGTCGTTGCACGGTGACTTCGGCCACGCCCAGCGAGGCCAGCAGGCCGATGTCGGCGGCCCGCAGGATCTTGCCGGCGCGCAGCGCAATCTGGCCGTCGCGCAAGTCTTCGCCGCGCAGGCGGCGGTTGTCGCCGCGGCGCACGCGACCGGCCGGAATGGTGACGGCGCTGTCGCTGGCGTGTTCGGTGAATTCTTGCGGGATCACGGTATCGCAATCGGCCGGCATGGCGGCGCCGGTCATGATGCGTAGGCATTCGCCGCTGGCCACCGCACCGTCGAAGCGCTGGCCGGCATGCACGCTGGCGACGATGCGCAGCTTCACAGCCTTGCCGTCGGCCAGATCGTCGCCGCGCAGGGCGTAGCCGTCCATGGCGGAATTGTCATGGGCGGGCACGTTGATGGTGGAAGTGATGTCGCGCGCCAGTACGCGATCAAGCGCGCTGCGGATGGCGACTTGTTCCAGCGCGGCAATCGGTTGCACGAAGTCGTGAATGATCTTTTGCGCTTGCGGCACGGTCATGGCATCGGGGTCATACCCGGACACGCAGCTGACGATGTCGGAGAGGGAGAGTGGCGTCATGTGTTCGGATTCCCGGATTCGGATGCTAATTCGCGCAGCTCTGCCAGCGTATTGACGTTGCTGAAGGCGGCTTCATTGTCGAAGTGGACGCCGACGGCGTGGATGCCGGCGAACCAGCGCTCCATCTTGCGGCCATCATTGTTCAGGTAATGCGTGAGCGCCGGCAGCAGGGTTTTCTTGAGCAGGCAAAACACCGGATGGCGTTGCTGTTGCTGCGGTTCCGGCACTGGACCGGTTACGGCAAACGCGGCGTCGGCCTGATGTTGCGACAGGGCATGGGCCAGTCTGGCGACCAGATCGACGGGCAATAGCGGCGAGTCGCAAGGCACCGCAACCAGGTAGTCGGTGAGGCAATGTGTCAGGCCGCTGTGCAGGCCCGCCAGCGGGCCGGGGAAGTCTGCCAGCAGGTCCGGCCACACCGGCGCATCGAAACCTGCGCCCAGCGCCGCGTAGTCGTTCTGATGGCGATTGGCGTTGATGGCGATGTATCGGACTTGCGGCGCCAGGCGTTCCATGGCGTGTGTGGCCAGCGCTTTGCCGTGCAGGGTTTGCAGGCCCTTGTCGACGTGTCCCATGCGGCTGCCGCGTCCGCCGGCAAGGATCAGCCCGGTGATGTTGCCGGTGACGTCTTGCGGCGTGATGGACACGGCCGTCACCCGCCGATATACGACATTTCAACCTTGCGTACCGGCGGCATCGATGTCGTGGAAGAGCCTTTGTTTTCACTGCGCAGTTCGGAGTAGCGGTCGCCGCGCAGGCGCCAGAGGCTGGCGATGGCCGTGGAGATTTCGGCGTCGCTGCGGTCGCCGCGCAGCAAGCCGCGCAGATCATGGCCTTCGCTGGCAAACAGGCAGGTGTAGATCTTTCCTTCGGTGGACAGGCGCGCGCGGCTGCAGTCGTGGCAAAAGGCCTGGGTCACGCTGGAGATCACGCCGATCTCGCCGCTGCCATCCTGATAGCGCCAGCGCTGTGCAGTCTCGCCGGCGTAGTTGGCGTCAATTGCCTCCAGCGGCATGTCGGCATGGACGCGCGCAATGACGTCGCTGGATGGGAGCACTTCATCCATGCGCCAGCCGTTGGAGCTGCCGACATCCATGTATTCGATGAAGCGCAGCACGAAGGGCGTGTTCTTGAAATAGCGCGCCATCGGCAGGATCTCGTGATCGTTGACGCCTTTCTTGACCACCATGTTGATCTTGATCGGGCCCAGCCCGACTTTGTGGGCGACGTCCAGGCCATGCAGGATTTGCGAGACCGACACGTCGACATCGTTCATGCGTTTGAAGTTGGCGTCGTCGAGCGCGTCCAGCGACACGGTGACGCGTTTCAGGCCGGCGTCTTTCAAGGCCTGTGCCTTTTGCGCCAGCAGGGTGCCGTTGGTGGTCAGGGTCAGGTCGAGTTCGCGACCGTCGACGGTCTTGATCTGATGCAGCATCGCGATCAGGCGTTCCAGATGCTTGCGTAACAGCGGCTCGCCGCCGGTCAGGCGGATTTTTTCAACGCCGTGGGCGACGAACAATGTGGCCAGGCGCGTGATTTCTTCGAATGACAGTAGCGAGGCGTGCGGCAGGAAGCGGTAGTCCTTGTCGAACACTTCCTTGGGCATGCAGTAGACACAGCGGAAATTGCAGCGGTCGGTGACTGAAATGCGCAAGTCGTGCAGCGGGCGCATCAAGGCATCGCTCAGAAAACCGGTCGGCGCTTCCAGTCGCTCGGGAACGGCCGCAACGCTACCGGCAGGGCGTTCGTCGAAGATGGGAATGATGCGCGTATTCATACTCGCTACGATAGCACGAGGAGGGCGTTTGCACAGTGTACAGAACCAATATCAGGGGCAAGGTACAGCGTATAGTCGGTGCTGTTTTGATTTCTGAGCGGCAATAAAATTCAGGTCGGTGCGCCGCAAGATGTGCGCGCCCCTCGTTTGTTTTATTAAGAACCCGTTTCACAAAAAAACATGAGTGCGAGCGAGTCCTGTTTGGGATGGAGTGCAAGGCGCGAATCCGGGGCAAGACTGGGCGTCTTGCTCCTGATTCGTCACGCAGCAATCCGCCCAAACAGGCCGCTCCCTGTGGGTTCTGCTCAGAAGGCATCGCATGTTTCTTTGTGAAACGGGTTCTAAGGAAACGGCAGGCGAGAAAAAAGGGAGCAGAAGCTCCCTTTTTTCATTGCATTGCGGCGTCGGCGTTCAGTCTTGCCGACGCGCCTGCATCAGTGACGCGTTTCGACTTGCACCAGCGGTTCAGTTGGTTGTGGCGGCAATGGCTTGCGTTCACGTGGCACATGCACCGGCGGCACGATCTGGGCTGCGGCAGCCTGAGCGGCGCGCAGTTTTTCCGGATCGGTGCTGGCCAAGGTCAGTCCGGCCGACGACAGCATGTCGTTGAGCTCATGCCATTGCTTGCCGCCGGATGCTGCCGGTGCTGCCACAGGCGCAGGGGCTGGTGCCGGAACAACCGGGTCAGCAGGCTGCACTGGCGCTGCCACGGGAACCGGCGCAGGCGCAGGTTCCGCAACTGTCGGAGCAGTTTCTTGCGGTAACAGGCTGATTTGTTGCGGCACTACTGCGGCCGGCGCTTCGACTGCGACAGGCGCGGCTTCGGCCACGACCGGTGCAGCTTCTGCAACCACGGGCGCGGGTGCTGCGACAGGTGCTTCAGCGACCACCGCGACTGGCTCTGCAGCCGGCGCTGGTGTCGCTGCGACTGGAGCGGCTTCAGCTTCAACAGCTGGAGCTGCTTCTGCTGCTACCGTTTCAGCGACAGGCGCTGCGGCAGTCGCAACCGGTGCTGCAGGTGCCTTCTCGTACCAAGGGCGTTCGGCTTGCTCTGGCGCAGCGGCAGGCGCGTCGCCGGCCGGCGTTGCTGCTTGTGCCGATTCTTCGCCATCTGCCAATTCACCGTCGACGTTATCGCCTGCTTCGCGATCACGACGATTACGGTTACGGCCGCCGCGACGACGACGACGACGCGGTTCGCCATCTTCGCCGATGCCTTCAACTTGGTTGCCGGCCACTTGCGCCACTTGCGTCGCTTCGGCGCCTTCGACTGCTACGGCGACAACATCGGTTGCCAGTGCGGCTTCCAATGGCAATGCTTCTTCCGTTTTTGGCAGGTCCTTGCGTTCTTCGCGCGGAGGACGTGGCTGACGCGGCTCGCGCTTTTCACGCGGCTCGCGTGGTTCACGGGCTTCGTTGCGGCCTTCATTGCCTTCGCGCGGCTCACGGTTTTCGCGTGGTTCACGCGCTTCTTTCGGCTCGCGTGGTGGACGTGGCGGACGCACCGGCTTGGCTTCGGCGTCCTGCTTGCCGGATTCTTCGCGGGCGTTTTTCTCAGGTGCTGCACCGTCGCGCTCTTCGCGCTCGTTGCGGTTGCGGCCATTGCGATTGCGACCGTTACGGTTGCGACCGTTACGGTCGGCGTGGTCGCGTTTTTGCGGCGTCTTGCTGTCGGCTGGGGCAGCCGCCGGTGCGGCTTCTACCGGCTTGGTGCGGAAGAAGCTCCAGATCTTGCTGAAGAAGCCCGATTCAGGCGCCAAGGTCGGCAGCGGTTCCGGTGCGGCGACCTTGCGTTCGACGATAGGCGCAGGCTGGTCGGGGGTAATGCCCTTGACGACGGCTTCCTGACGCGGCTTGACGTCTTCTTTCTGGCGCTTGCTGTAACCGATATCGGTTTCGGCTTGTTCGGCCATGGCGTAGCTGGCTTGCGCATCGTCCAGGCGCGGATCGTCGTGCTTGATGCGCTCGAGCTTGTAATGCGGGGTTTCCAGATGCTTGTTCGGGATCATGATGACCGTCACGCGATGGCGTGTTTCGATCTTCAGGATTTCGCCGCGCTTTTCGTTCAACAGGAAAGCGGCGACGTCGACCGGCGCCTGCACGTGGATGGCGGCGGAGTTTTCCTTCATTGCTTCTTCCTGGATGATGCGCAGGACTTGCAATGCGGACGATTCGGTGTCGCGGATGTGGCCGGTACCGTTGCAACGCGGGCAAGTCACGTGGCTGCCTTCGGACAGCGACGGACGCAGGCGTTGGCGCGACAATTCCATCAGGCCGAAGCGCGAGATCTTGCCCATCTGGACGCGGGCACGATCGTGGTGCAGGGCGTCTTTCAGGCGCGATTCGACTTCGCGTTGGTTCTTGGCGTTTTCCATGTCGATGAAGTCGATCACGATCAGGCCGCCCAGATCGCGCAAGCGCAACTGGCGGGCCACTTCGTCGGCGGCTTCAAGATTGGTGTAGAACGCGGTGGTTTCGATGTCGGAACCGCGGGTGGCGCGCGCCGAGTTGACGTCGACCGAAACCAGGGCTTCGGTGTGGTCGATCACGATGGCGCCGCCGGATGGCAACGGCACGGTGCGCGAATACGCGGTTTCGATCTGGTGTTCGATCTGGAAGCGCGAGAACAGCGGCACGTCGTCGTGGTAGCGCTTGACGCGGTGGACCATGTCCGGCATCACGTGCGCCATGAACTGCTGGGCTTGCTCGTGGATGTCGTCGGTGTCGATCAGAATTTCGCCGATGTCAGGCTGGAAGTAATCGCGGATGGCGCGGATTACCAGCGAGGATTCCTGATAAATCAGGAAAGCGCCGGAACCGGATTGACCGGCGCCTTCGATGGCGCGCCAGAGTTGCATCAGGTAGTTCAAGTCCCATTGCAGTTCGTCGACGTTGCGGCCGATGCCTGCTGTGCGGGCAATGACGGACATGCCGTTGGGCAGGTCCAGCTTGTCCATGGTTTCGCGCAGTTCCTGGCGATCTTCACCTTCGACACGGCGCGAAACACCGCCGCCGCGCGGGTTGTTCGGCATCAGGACCAGGTAACGGCCGGCCAGGGAGATGAACGAGGTCAGGGCTGCGCCCTTGTTGCCGCGTTCTTCTTTCTCAACCTGGACGATGATTTCCTGGCCTTCGCGCAGCGCTTCCTTGATGGAAGCATTACGTACATCGATGCCTTCTTTGAAATAGGTGCGGGCGACTTCCTTGAACGGCAGGAAGCCGTGGCGTTCTTCGCCGTAATTGACGAAGCAGGCTTCCAGCGATGGTTCGATGCGGGTGATGACGCCTTTGTAAATATTGGATTTACGCTGTTCGCGTCCGGTGGCTTCGATATCGATGTCGATCAGCTTCTGACCGTCAACGATGGCTACGCGCAATTCTTCTTGCTGCGTAGCGTTGAACAACATACGTTTCATGTTTCACTCCGTGGCACTGAGGCCGTAATGGCGCTTTTTATAAGTACGCCATAAGTACAAGGATGTACGCGAGAATGAAGTGGTTGGGGGAGGGAATTGCCTTAGTGTGTGGAGTGCGCCTTGACGGCGGCGGCACTCAAGCACAACGGGGCGCGGACGCGCCGAACCGGGAAGCCGAGCAGCTCCGTATCCACGCCTACCGTTCCGCATGAGGCGGTCACGGTCGCTGTGGACGGTAAGCTGTCATCAAGAGCCAAACCACGATCTTGCTGCGAGGCCGGTATCCGGCATCGGGCGGTGCTCGGAATCCTCACGCACCTGAGTACGTTCCGGTTCCTGTGCGCCGGCCGCCACCAGTTGATGGCCTTTCGCTACAGATCGTAAAACAGCTTCTAAAGTTGGCAAATCGGCGAATCGGGTTCAACGCATCAACCGGCAAGCACTGCGTTTTGCAACGGCAGGTCTTGCCAGACTTTATCCTGATAATCCAAACACATCTATTCAGCATCCAAGTGCGTTATCCGATTGCAACTGCGGTGCAAACTGGACTCGCGCAGGGATGATGCGTACACGTTTTAAGGAACCGTCCAATCCGCGCGGGGCAATGTCGCGTCCACAATGTCTTCGTAGGGTGTACGAGGCTTGCCGACAGGACCCTGTCGCCGCATGCTGCGATTTTTCGTGGTTCCCCTCATCTAATTTGCAAATTAGCGAGGCTGATGAAGACGCCTCTGTGTAGAATGGTCTTTTTTATTCTTACACTGACACCGGTTTTCTGACCAGCGTCGAGCGATTATATATTCAAAATGAAGGACTTAGCGAGATTTTCTGGGAAGACGCCTGAAAAGCCTGAATCACCCGCGTCTACCCAATCTGCACCTGCTTCGCCGCAAGTCCAGCTGCTCACGATTTCGGAAGAGGAAGCCGGTCAACGCATCGACAACTTCCTCTTGCGCGTCTGCAAGGGCGTGCCCAAAAGCCATATTTACCGTGTCCTGCGTTCGGGGGAGGTGCGCGTCAACAAAGGCCGTATCGACCAGACTTATCGTCTGCAAGACGGGGATATCCTGCGCGTGCCGCCGATCCGTATTGCCGAAAAGGCACCGACGGCCGTTGCCCCCGGCGCCGAATTCAAGATATTGCTCGAAGATAATCACCTGCTGATCATCGACAAGCCTGCCGGCGTTGCCGTGCACGGCGGTTCGGGGGTCAGCTACGGCGTCATCGAACAATTGCGCGCCTCGCGTCCGGACGCCAAGTTCCTGGAACTGGTGCATCGACTCGACCGCGATACCTCGGGGATTTTGTTGCTGGCAAAGAAACGTTCGGCGCTGACCAATCTGCACGAGCAGATCCGCGACGGCCTGACCGACAAGCGCTACCTGACGCTGGTCCACGGCGACTGGAAAAATGCCCGCCAGCACGTCAAGTTGCCGCTGCACAAGTACAGCACGGCTGATGGCGAGCGCCGCGTGCGCGTGCAGGAAGATGGCCAGGCCTCGCATACCGTGTTTTCGCTGATACGTCGTTACGGTGAATTTGCCTTGCTCGAAGCGGAACTCAAAACCGGTCGCACACACCAAATACGCGTGCATTTGTCGGCCAGCGGTTTCGCCATCGTCGGCGACGACAAATACGGCGATTTCGGACTGAACAAGGCATTGCAGAAGGCGAACGGCGAACGCGTCGCCTTCAAACGCATGTTTTTGCATGCACACCAGATCAGTTTTACGCATCCGGACAGCGGCAAGACGCTGACGCTGAAGGCCGGCTTGCCGCCCGAGTGCCAGCGCTTCCTGAAAAGTCTCGATGCCGCCGGCGCCGAGGCCGAGAGCGCCTGATTGTTCTGCGCCGGCCGCCACACCCATTTTGATTATGTTGAAAAGTGAAACATGGCAAGAAAGCAATTTGATTTAATCGTGTTCGATTGGGACGGCACGCTGATGGACAGCACCTCGACCATCGTGCGCTGCATCCAGGCTGCGGCCCGCGACCTGGGTTTGCCGATTCCCGACAAGAGCGCCGCTTCCTACGTGATCGGCCTGGGTTTGCAGGACGCCATGCAGGCGGCAATTCCTGATGTCGATCCGAAATACTATCCGCGTATCGTCGAGCGCTATCGTCACCACTATCTTGGCCAGGACAAGGACCTGACGCTGTTCGATGGCGTCAAGGAAATGTTGGAAGACCTCGGCCAGCAAGGCTATTTTCTGGCCGTGGCGACCGGCAAGAGCCGCGTCGGCCTCAACCGCGCGCTCAATTCGACCAAGCTGCTGTCGGCGTTCGACGCCACCCGCTGCGCTGACGAAACTTTTTCCAAGCCACATCCGGCCATGCTGCAAGAGCTGACCCGCGAACTCGGCCAGGAAATGGGGCGCACGCTAATGGTCGGCGACACCACCCACGATTTGCAGATGGCCATCAATGCCGGCGCCGGCGGGGTTGCGGTAGAATTCGGCGCACATCCGGTGGAACAGTTGCAGGCGCTTAATCCGCTCTTTTCCGCCGGCTCGATCAAGGTCTTGCACCAGTGGCTCAACGACAATGCCTAGCCAGGCATAGGGACGACGGCGATGGACGAAGTGGAGATTCCAGTATGTGCCTCGACGGAGATCGAGGAGGGCGGCAAGGGCAAGCGCTTCACGGTATCGGTGCACGGCGATGACGCCACCGGCTTTGTGGTGCGCTATGGCGGCATCGTCTACGGCTATCTGAACCGCTGCGCCCACGTGCCGATCGAACTCGACTGGGCCGAAGGCGAATTCTTCGAATCCAGCGGCTTGTATCTCATGTGCGCAACACACGGCGCGGTCTACGCGCCGGAGTCCGGCAAATGCGTAGGCGGCCCCTGTACGGGAGCGCGTTTGCGTAAGATCATGGTGGTTGAGAAAGACGGCGGCATTTTTTGGTCGCCCGACGATTATGTAAGGCCCGCGCTGGCATAAGCCATGCGGGAACCAAGGCGGCTGAGGCGAAAACGGATTTTCTCTTCAGGCGACCTCTGCGAGTGACAATATGAGCAATAACGAATTCGACAATCCAGAAGCGCAAGCACCAAAACCGGCGGCGCCGGCAACACCGCCATCGCCTGCACCTACCGTTGCGACGACACCTGACGACAAGAAAGGCGGCTGGGAACGCGACGTGCTGGAAAAGCTGGCCCTGTTCGCCGTCAAAGAACAGCGCGCGCGCCGTCGCTGGAGCATCTTCTTCAAGATCGCCGGCCTGGCGGTATTCATCTTCGTGATCTGGACTGCCTTCAACTACACCAAGTCGGATGCAGAACCGGTCGGCACCCACACCGCGCTGGTCGAAATCAACGGCACCATCGAAGCCGAAGGCCGCGGTTCGGCCGCGGCCGTGATCCCGGCGCTGGACAAGGCCTTCGCCGCCGACGACTCAATGGGCGTGATCCTCAAGATCAACAGCCCCGGCGGCAGCCCGGTGCAGGCCGGCATGATCAACGATGAGATCGTGCGTCTGCGCAAGGAATATCCGAAGAAGCCGCTCTACGTGGTGGTGGAAGAAATGTGCGCCTCCGGCGGCTATTACATCGCTGCGGCGGCCGACAAGATCTACGTCAACAAGGCCAGCATCGTCGGTTCCATCGGCGTGCTGATGGACGGCTTCGGTTTCACCGGCCTGATGGACAAGGTCGGCGTCGAACGTCGCTTGCTGACGGCCGGCGAAAACAAGGGTTTCCTTGATCCGTTTAGTCCGCAAAATCCCAAGCAAAAGGAATACGCCCAACAGATGCTGAGCGAAATCCACCAGCAGTTCATTGACGTCGTGCGCAAGGGGCGCGGTCAGCGCCTGAAAGAAACACCGGAAACTTTTTCGGGCCTGTTCTGGACCGGTTCCAAAGCGGTTGAAATGGGCCTGGCGGATGGTTACGGTACGGTCGACAGCGTCGCACGCGATGTGATCAAGGCCGAAGACCTGGTCGATTACACTCAGACTGAAGGCTTGCCTGAGCGCGTGTTGAAGAAGTTCGGCGTGGCGGTTGGCAGCGGCGTCGCCAAATCGATGCTGAGCGGCAGCAGTATTCAACTGCGCTGATTTTCGCCGCGTGTTCCAGTGAAAAGGCGACCTCGGTGTCGCCTTTTTTTTATAGCCGGACGAGTATGAAAACAGGAGATGACGATGCGTGCCACAAGACTTTCGATCAGGGCCCTGCAGGCAGTGCGACAGGTTTTTTCTGCCATCCTGTTGACTCTTGCACTGGCGCCTCCGACATGGGCGCAAGCCAATCCGGCGCAGCAATTTACCCGCCAGGTGATCGATGTGCCCACGCGTGCGGGTGTGACGCAGCGCTTCGTGTATCTGCTGCCGCAACATCCCATTGCGACGCTGATCCTGTTTTCCGGCGGGCAGGGTGGTTTGCGTATATCGGCCGAGGGTCAGTTTGGCGGTGGCAGCGGCAATTTCCTGGTGCGCTCGCGCCAGTTGTTCGTCGAGCGCGGTTTTGCCGTCGCCGTGGTTGATGCACCGTCAGACCGGCAAGTGCCGCCGTTTCTCGGCGGTTTTCGCCAGACGCCGCAACATGTCGAGGACATCCAGGCCGTGATGGCCTGGCTGCGTCAGCAAGCGGCCATCCCGGTCTGGCTGGTCGGCACCAGTCGCGGCACCCAATCAGCCGCGTTCATCGCTACCCAATTGGAGCGCGCCAATGGCGGCCCGGACGGCCTGGTGCTGACTTCGACCATCCTGCGTGAGAACAGGGACTCCCGCGCAGTGCCTGACATGGCATTGCAACGCTTGCGGATTCCGGTGCTGGTCGTGCATCACGAACAAGACGGTTGCAAGCTGTGCGCGTTCAGCGACGTGCCGCGTCTGATGGATGCGCTCAGTGCGGTGTCGCAAAAGGAATTGATCAGCGTGCGTGGCGGCGCCAATCAAGGCGACCCTTGCGAAGCAAAGGCCTACCATGGCTACAACGGCATCGAGCAGGATGTCGTCACGCGTATTGCCGATTGGGTGACGGCCAGCGTGGGCAGCAAGGATTAAGGCCGGCGCCGGGGATTACTCAGCCAGCAGCAAAAACACGGTCGGTTTCTTGTGGAAGTCCGGCGTCTTGCCCGCGGCGATCTCGCTTTTCCATTTGCTCGCCGTTTGCGTCTTGATGGCTTCGCTGGCCAGCGTGAGGTCGGTAGCAACGCTGATCAGCGTGCTGCCATTGCACGTGCTCGCCAGCGCTTCCAGCATGGCGCTGTTGCGATAGGGCGTTTCGATCAGCAATTGAGTCTGCTTTTCCTGGCGCGAACGTTCTTCCAATTGCTTGATGCGCTTCATCCTTTGCGCCGCGTCGGTCGGCAAATAGCCGTTGAAGGCGAAGCTCTGGCCATTGAGGCCGCTGCTCATGACTGCCAGCAGCAAGGAGGATGGCCCCACCAGCGGACGTACCTGGATGCCGTGCTGATGCGCCAGGCGAACCAGGTTGGCGCCCGGGTCGGCCACCGCCGGTACCCCTGCTTCGGAGATCAGCCCCGCATCTTGGCCTGCCAGCAAGGGCTCCAGTAATGCCGGCAGCGCTTTCGTTTCGGTATTGACGTTGAGCTCGGCAATCCTGATCTCTTGCAAGGGCTTGGCCAGCGGGTAGGCCGCATTGACCAGCTTGAGGAAGGCGCGCGTCGTCTTGGCGTTTTCGGCGATGAAATAATCGAGGCGCGCGGCCAGCGCTTGCACCTCGGCAGGCAAGATCGAGGCCAGCATATCGCTGTTGGCGGTGTCGGCGGGGCCCAGGGTGTTGGGCACGAGATAAAGAATACCAGGCATGTTTAAATCGTTAAAATAAGGGCTGGCGCTATTAGACCTGATTTCACCGTCGCCGGCGAGTTTGTTCGCAGGCGGTGCCGGACAAGCCTTATACGGATGTCATCAAACTGTCATGCTAAGCAACTATTGTGTCAGTTCGGTCGTAAATTGAAATTTGTTAAATAATTTCCGTCGGGTCTCGATATCCGTACGAAAGGGAATGAATGTTTGCAGCAGTAGATCTTGGTTCCAACAGTTTTCGCATGCATATCGGCAAGCACGAAGGCGACGCGATCCGCGTCATCAAAAGCGCACGCGATCCGATTCGCCTGGCAGCCGGCTTGGACAAGAACGGCAAACTGACGCCGCAGGCGATCGCCGGCGCGGTTGAGTCGCTGGCGCGTTTTCGCACCATATTGCGCGACTACCAGCTCGACGCGGTGCGCGTAGTCGCCACCAATACCTTGCGCGTCGCCAAGAATGCCCATGAGTTCCTGCCCGACGCCGAACGCGCCATCGGCTATCCGGTGGAAATTATTTCCGGTGAGGAAGAAGGCCGCCTGATATACATGGGCGTCGCCGGCGCCCTGGCCTTGCCCGACGAAGATCGCCTGGTGATCGATATCGGCGGCGGCTCCACCGAAGTCATCCTCGGCCGCGGCAGCGAAATCAAGCGTGTCGAATCCTTCGGTATCGGCAATGTCAACCAGAGCATGGCGTTTTTCCCGGACGGTCGCATCGATGAAGACGCCTTCGAGCGCGCGATACTGTCGGCGCGTTCGCATGTCGAAGACGCCGTGGTGCCTTTCGGCGCCCAGCATCGCAGCAAGGTCTACGGTTCCTCCGGCACCATGCGTGCGATTGCCGATACGATTGCCAAGAACAGCATGGGCGACGGTCGCGTGACGCCGGTCAGCGTGGAAGCGCTGAAGCAACGCCTGGTCGCTTTCGGCCACGTCAGCCGGATCGAACTGGCCGGGCTCAAGCCCGACCGCGCCGCCGTCATCATGGGTGGCCTGGCGGTGCTGATCGGCTTGATGAAAGAATTGAATATTGCCGTGATTGCACCGGTCGAGGCCGGCTTGCGCATGGGCGTGATGTGGGACTTGCAACTGCGCGCCACGCAACGCGACCGGCGCGAACAATCGGTGGACGATTTCAGTCGTCGTTTCCATATCGACGAATTGCGCGCGCGCCAGGTGGCCGAAACTGCGCTGGGCTTCTTTGACCTGCTCAAGCCGGGCAACGAGGTCTATGCCAAATACCTCAACTGGAGCGCCTTGCTGCATGAGGCCGGCCTGATCGTGTCGCAGAGCAGCTATCACAAACATTCGTCCTACCTGATCGCCAACGCCGATTTGCCGGGCTTCACCACGCGCGAGCAACGCGTGATGAGCACGCTGATCCTCGGCCAGAAGGGCAACTTGCGCAAGCTCGGCGAAGTGCTGGCCGATGCCGATTTCGCCAAAGCAGTGTTGGCGTTGCGCCTGGCGGTGATGTTCATGCATTCGCATATCACGTTGGACCTCAACGATATCCGCCTGAAGATGAAAAACCGCATCGACCTCGAAATCAAGCGCGACTGGGTGCGCGATCACCCGACCGTGTCGTACTGGATGCAGAAAGAGCAGGAGTGGTGGAGCGGCATCGGGGTGGATTTCTCGATTCGCGTCAATGCCTGAAGCTGACCCCGATGGACAAAAAAATCCCCGCACGTAGCGGGGATTTTTTATGCCGGCCGGCTAAACTCAGTCCAGCTTGGCTGCATGTTCGCGCGTGGCGTGGAAGATGATGTCCGGCCAGCGTTCCTGCGTCAGGCGCAGGTTCACGCCTGAGCTGGCCAGGTAGGCCAGGTTGCCGGCGGCATCGTGCGCCAGGTTGAAACCGGCTGACGATTTTTCGAAATCGGCCAGTTTCTTCTTGTCGTCGCAGGTGACCCAGCGCGCGCTGCTGATGCTGGTGCCTTCGAACACGGCATCGACGCCGTATTCATTGAGCAGGCGGCTTGCCACCACTTCAAACTGCAGCACGCCGACCGCGCCCAGCACCAGGTCGCTGTTGTTGGTCGGTTTGAAAACCTGCACCGCACCTTCTTCGCCCAGCTGTTGCAAGCCCTTGTGCAATTGCTTGATCTTGAGCGGGTTGCGGATGCGCGCGACGCGGAAGAAATCCGGCGCGAAGTAGGGGATACCGGTGAACTGCAGCAATTCGCCTTCGGAGAAGCTGTCGCCGATCTGCATGTTGCCATGGTTCGGTAAGCCGATGATGTCGCCGGCATAGGCTTCTTCAACCTGTTCACGGCTCGAGGCCATGAAGGTCACCACCGACGACACCTTGATTTCGCGGTTCAAACGCAAATGCTTCAATTTCATGCCACGCTCGAAGCGGCCGGAGCACACGCGCAGGAAAGCGATGCGGTCACGGTGGGCCGGGTCCATATTGGCCTGGATCTTGAACACGAAGCCCGAGAACGGCGCTTCGTTGGGCGCCACGCTGCGCACGGTGGCGTCGCGGCCGCCCGGACCGGGAGCCCAGTCGAGCAGGGCGTTGAGGATTTCGCGCACGCCGAAGTTGTTGATCGCAGAGCCGAAGAACACCGGCGTCTGGATGCCGGCCAGGAAGTCTTCCAGCTTGAACGGATGCGATGCGCCGTGCACCAGTTCGACTTCCATCTTGAGCTGTTCGATTTCCAGCGGAAACATCTCGACCAGCTTGGGGTTATCGATGCCCTTGATGATTTCGACATTGCCGTCGGCGCGTTCTTCGCCGGCTTTGAACAGCATGATTTCATCGCGCAGCAGGTGATACACGCCACGGAAATTCTTGCCCATGCCGATCGGCCAGGTCACCGGTGCGCATTGGATCTTCAGCACCGATTCCAGTTCGTCGAGCAATTCAAGCGGATCGCGGGTTTCGCGGTCCATCTTGTTCATGAACGTGATGATCGGTGTGTTGCGCATGCGACAAACGTTGAGCAGCTTGATGGTTTGCTCTTCCACGCCCTTGGCGGCGTCGATCACCATCAGCGCCGAGTCGACCGCCGTCAGCACACGATAGGTATCTTCCGAGAAGTCCTGGTGGCCCGGGGTGTCGAGCAGGTTGACGACGTGATCACGGTATTCGAACTGCATCACCGAGCTGGCCACTGAAATGCCGCGCTGTTTTTCGATTTCCATCCAGTCGGAGGTCGCATGGCGACCGCTCTTGCGCGCCTTGACGGTGCCGGCCAGCTGGATCGCACCCGAGAACAGCAGTAGCTTTTCGGTCAGCGTGGTTTTACCCGCATCGGGGTGGGAAATAATGCCGAAGGTGCGGCGTCGCGCAACCTCGCGAGCGATCAGCTCAAGCGGGACTTTGCTGCGTGAGCCTGAGTCGTCGTTCGCGGAGTCGGAAGTAATGTCTTGCATCGTAAGTCGGTGGGTCGTAAGGCGTTAGCGATGAGAGCCATCGGCGGACTGCATGGATAACGCGGTCGCAGCCATGGATGTGACAGAAACGAAAAAGGGCTGGAAGATCCAACCCTTTGGATGGCGCCTGGTCACGTCTCGGAAGCCGAGATTATAGCGTATTCGCGACCATATTCCGCCAGATCGGCCCATGTTGCAGCCGAGTATTGCTTATATGCTACTTGTCCTCGGGCCGATGCGGGCGCTCCTCGTGTGGCTGCGGTTTTTGCTCAGGTCGTGCTTGTGGTTCATGTCTTTCCGGCGGACGCGGCGCTGCTGCGCGGACTTCCTGGGGCGGACGCTGGGCATGTTGCTCGGGGCGTTCAGTCCGTTCCGCGCGATGCTCGTTGTCCGGGCGGTTCGGGCGGGCGACGGGGGGCGTTGGCACTGCCGGCGCCGGGCGCGCTTGCGGGGCCGGCGGCGCAACGTGGACTTGCGGGGCTGGTTGCGGGCGCGATGCCGTCTGCGGCGGGTTGTTCGGCGCCATCAATGCCTGGGGCGCACGTTCGTTGGGCGGGCGGCGGTCGTCACGAGGATTGCGCTCTTCTCGCTCATTGCGATTGTTGCGGTCGGCGGCAACAGGTGACTGCGCCTGTCCGGGGCGCTGCTCAGCACGTGGCGGCGCCGCAGGCGCCGGTGGTGCGTTGGGACGTGAATTGGGTGCTTGATTTTGCGCCTGGTTTAGCGGTGCATTGGTGCGCGATACGTTGCCGACGTCCGGACGACGATCATTCTGGCCGTTGCGTCGGCTGTGTTGCCACACTACCGGCTGATTGTTGACGGTGACATTGCGCGTGATGTTGTTGGTCACGTTGACATTATTGATGTGCATGTTGTTGACCAGCACATGATGCTGGCGCCAATCGGGACGGGCGTCGCTATACACCGAACGCACGATGCCGGTGCCGGCGCCGAAGAAGATGCCGGCGCTGATCGATACGTTATAGCTGGGCGGGCGATAGCGCGGCGGCGGCGCCCAATAAACCGGCGGGCGTTGCGGCCACCACCAACCGCCGTAGACGATGGTCGGGTTGTAATAAGGCACGTAAATGACTTGTGGGTTGACCGGTTCGATCACGATCACCTGATCCTGCTGCAGGATGCGTTGCTGGTTGGTCGACTGCAGATTGCCGGCCACCTGGGCCTTGATGCGCAGGTTTTGCACGGTGTCCATTACATTGGCCTGTTGCGACAAGAATGCGTCGCCCAGGCGCTGGGTCCAGTCCAGCTTGTCGTTCATCATGGCCAGCACCGCAGGGAACTGCGCCAGCGACTTCACGCTAGGGTCCCACGGCATCGGCGCGATGGCGCGCGCCAAGCCGTCTCCTTGCAGGCCGGGGCGACTATCGACGAAGCGTGCGGCCTGGACTACTTCAAGCGGATAGGTGGAGGCCATCAGTACTTGTGCCAACAGGGAATCCGGATACAAGGCGATCGGCGCCAGCATCTGATCGAGATCTTCCTGGGTGAATACGGCAGGCGGGCGATTCATGTCTTGCGCGGAAACTTGCGAGATGCCGGAGGCCAGCGAAAAAATCGCAGAGGCGATCAAGGCGAGGCTTTTTTTATTCACGATATTTCTCCTGATGTGCGATGGGTGCGAAAGCGGTAGTCGTTCATTGACGTTTGTTCACACAATACGCACAGTAAAAAATGCTGATGTGCGCGAATCGAAACCGAACGACGACTGTTGATCGCATGCATGGACTTATCTTTAATCAGGAAAGCGAAACAAGGTGTAACTAAACTGCAAGGGATGTTTCAGCATTCAAATGCAGACGGGGATTGAGCTTGCGCGCGATGGAGGATGTCGGAGATGTCTGACGGACAAACAGGAGAGAGGCTTGCGCAGGGAAAAAAGTAAAATATTTGAATAAAAAGCTGAAGAAGGTGTTGACCGAATACCCATGTCGGGATATTATCTCGCTTCTCGGAGTGTAGCGCAGCCCGGTAGCGCACCTGGTTTGGGACCAGGGGGTCCAAGGTTCGAATCCTTGTACTCCGACCACACATGAACGGGCTGTCGAAAGACAGCCCGTTTTCATTTCCGAAGACGATTTCAAGTAGCGGTTTTTTTTACTTGGCTCCTCTTGATCTGCCCTTAGCTCAACCGGATAGAGCAATGGCCTTCTAAGCCATAGGTTAGGGGTTCGATTCCCTTAGGGCAGGCCACTTCTTCTAAATAGTTTCCAGTTTTTCTCACTCGACGCGTTCTGCTGTCCGAGTCTTTTCCTTTTTTGTTTTTATCTTTTTGTGTGTTTTTGCGTTGACTCTGCAGTTCCGGCAGTTCAGTTCGTAATCTTGTCGGTCGGATAGCGAAGCGAATCACGCAACATGTAGCTCATCGGCATGTTCAGCGATTTGCCGTCGGGGCCGACAGGTTGCATGAACCAGCGGTTGTAGAGTTTGAGGAGTTCTCCGTTGGCTGCCAACTTGGCCATTTGCTTGTCGACCATCTTTTTGAACTCCGGATCGTCCTTGCGCATCATTATGGCGTAGGGCTCGACGGACTGAGATGTGCCCGTTATGACCAGCTTGTCCGGATTGTTCGCAGCCGCACGTGCGGAGTACAACAAAATTTCGTCCATGACAAAAGCGTCAACGAGTCCTTGTTCCAGCATTTTCACGCATTCCTTATCGGAATCCATTTCTGAAATCACCAGATCGAGGCCACTCAAGTTGCTGCGTTTGTTGATCACATCGACGATCGCACTTCCTTTGCTCGTGACGATGCGTTTGTTGCGCAGATCGCTCCATTCCTTGATGCCCGAGTTTGTACGCGCCAACATACGGATTCCCGTAAAAAAATGGGGGATGGTGAAGGTGACTTTCTTGCGGCGGTCTGCGTTGTTGGTGCTGACGCTGCATTCAAGGTCGGCGCGATTATCGAGCAAAACGCTGAATCGCGTCATCATTGTGACGGGGATAAACTGAACCTTGAGATGTGGGAGTTTCATTTCCTGTCTGATGCCTTCAACTATCTTCAGGCAAATGTCGATGGAATAGCCACTGACTTCGCCATCAGGTTCGATTAGGACAAAAGGGGAAAGATTGTCGACGATGCCCATGAATGCGACCACAACCGTCCGGCTCTCTTGAATTCGTTTAAGCGTGTCACTCGCGCTGACTGGGTAAGCGACCAGGTTGATCAGTAATAGACAAGTAAGGATCTTGAAAGGACAGCGCAGGAATCTGAGTATCGGAGTCAGGTAGCTCATTTCGAAAGGCCATTTATCTACGACATCGCCAATTGATCTTAGAGGGCGAATAGGGAATGTTCAAGTCGTAGGATGAACTCTGCGTCAGGAGGGGCCGAATAGTTTCCGCGCCTGAAAATACTTCGAGGAAAATGCGTTCATTGAGTTGTTTGTCTGCATCAAAGAGAGACAGCGGATTTTGAAAAAGTAAAAAAGCCGTGTCACCTTTAAGGTGATCACGGCTTTTTCGCTTGCGTCAGATACTGGCGGTATCGGTGCGGGTGCGTATTGGGGCTAAGTTTTCTTAACCACGGCCAGTAAGATGGCCGTTCACGACACGAACCTGATCGCCGACATGCCAGCCTTCGCCTGATTGTGGGAACGAGCGAATGCTGCCATTTTCCATTCGAACGTCAACGACATAGGTTGTTGTGGTGCGTGTACGCTTTTCCACTTCGTTACCTGCATAGCCGCCAGCACCTGCGCCGGCAACTGTGGCAAGCGTACGGCCGTTGCCGTTACCGATCTGATTGCCCAGAACACCACCTAACACTGCACCGGCGACAATGCCGACGCCGCTGGCCTTGGGCGTGTGTTGGACTGCGCGTACAGCCTGGACTTCACCGCAGCTGGAGCAGCGAGCTACTGCTGCAGGCGCCGGTGTGCCGTAGCCGCTGCTTTGTTGAGGTTGTGCGGCGTAGTTTGGTTTCGGTGCTGATTGGGGAGCGGGCTGCACATTATTTTGTGCTTGTTGCATTGCCTGTTGCGACTGCGGCGCCGCCGTATCCGACAGAGCTTGTGGCGGCGCATTGTTGCTGCTCGATGTCGGCAGCAGGCCTGTAATGGCAGCGACGCCAACCAGACTGACCAAAGTGACGGCAACTGCTGCCGTGGCGACTAAGGGATGAATGCGGCTGGGGGATTTGACGACTTCCATGATGGACCTCTTTATATTGTTGTGTTGTGGGTGTTGATATGAGGTGATTATGGGGGACAAAGTTCAGGAAAAAAATGCGAATAGTGTGTCAGTTGTAAATACTTGTAATGCCTTTGTAGGACAAATGGAAACAGCCCGTAGGAGCACGTGAAGTGCGCCACTACGGGCTGCTGATTTCTTGCTGGAGCGACAGGGAAATAGTTGTTTTCCGGGCGTTCCGTTTGAATGGTTTTAGTCTTCGCGGCGCAGGTGAGGGAAGAGAATGACATCGCGGATGTTTGGCGAGTCGGTAATCAACATCATCAGGCGGTCGATGCCGATGCCGCAACCACCAGCCGGCGGCATGCCGTATTCGAGCGCGCGGATGTAATCGGCGTCGTAATACATGGCCTCTTCATCGCCTGCATCTTTCGCGGCGACTTGCGCCTGAAAGCGTGCGGCCTGGTCTTCGGCATCGTTCAGTTCCGAGAAGCCATTGGCGATTTCGCGACCAGTGATGAACAGCTCAAAACGCTCGGTGATGCCCGCAACCGTATCGGAGGCGCGTGCCAGCGGCGACACTTCAACCGGGTAATCGATGATGTAGGTCGGTTCCCACAGTTGCGATTCGGCTGTTTCTTCAAACAGCGCCAGTTGCAGCGCGCCGATACCTGCCTTTGCAAGAGGGGCCTGGTCGGTCTTGACGCCGAACTTCTTCAGCGCGGTGCGCAGGAAGTCGATGTCGTTCAATTGTTCATCGGTGTATTCCGGTGCGTACTTCTTGATCGCGCCGGTAATGGTCAGACGCTGGAACGGCTTGGCCAGATCCAGCTCGCGACCTTGATACGTCAGCGTGGCAGTGCCATGTGCATCGATCGCGGCCTGACGAATCACTTGTTCGGTGAAGGTCATCAGCCATTGGTAATCGACGTAGGCCGCATAGAATTCCATCATCGTGAATTCAGGATTGTGACGCGGCGAAACGCCTTCGTTACGGAAGTTGCGGTTGACTTCAAACACGCGGTTGAAGCCGCCGACCACCAGACGCTTCAGATACAGCTCAGGCGCGATACGCAGGAACATCTGCATGTCCAGCGCATTGTGATGCGTGATGAAAGGCTTGGCCGCCGCGCCGCCGGGGATGGTGTGCAGCATCGGCGTTTCGACTTCCATGAAGTCGTTTTTTTCCATGAAGCGGCGGATCGATGACATCGCGGCCGTGCGGGCCTTGAAGGTACGGCGCGTTTCTTCGCTCATGATCAGGTCGACATAGCGCTGACGATATTTGGTTTCCTGATCCGACAGGCCGTGGAACTTGTCCGGCAGCGGGCGCAGCGACTTGGTGATCAGGCGCAGGCCGGTCACCTTGACCGACAATTCGCCGGTCTTGGTCTTGAACAGCGTACCTTCGGCGCCGAGAATGTCGCCCAGGTCGTAGTGCTTGAATGCGCCGTGTGCTTCCGGACCGGTCACATCGTTGGTGACATAGAGCTGCATGCGGCCGTCGGCGCGAGGGCCAGACGAGTCTTGCAGCGTCGCGAACGATGCCTTGCCCATCACGCGCTTCAACATCATGCGGCCGGCGATCGAGACCTTGACCGGATTGGCTTCCAGCGCCTCGTTGTCCAGCTCGCCGTATTGCGCGTGCAATTCGGCAGCCTTGTGTTCAGGACGAAAATCGTTAGGGAAGGCGACGCCTTGCTCGCGGATCGCATTCAGCTTGGAGCGGCGCTCGGCGATGATGGTGTTTTCATCTACTGGCGGCTGTTGTTGCGCTGGCTGAGCGGCGTTGTCGTTTTGTGTGGTCATGATGTCGAGAATTCGTTAGTAAGCGTGGGAGCAGGAGGCGCTGAAAAGCCGGCTTCAATGATTGCATCCGGCAGCCATGGATGGACGCCGGATGCTACAGGAATCAGACGCCTTGTTTCAGCGAGGCGGCGATAAAGCCATCCAGATCGCCGTCCAGCACTGCCTTGGTGTTGCCCATTTCAAAGTTGGTGCGCAAATCCTTGATGCGCGACTGGTCCAGCACGTAAGAGCGGATCTGGTGGCCCCAGCCGACGTCGGTCTTGGAGTCTTCCAGTTTTTGCTGTTCGCTCATGCGCTTGCGCAGTTCCAGTTCGAACAGCTTGGCGCGCAGCATGTCCCATGCCTCGGCGCGGTTGCGGTGCTGGCTGCGGTCGTTCTGGCATTGCACGACGATGCCGCTGGGGCCGTGCGTCAGACGTACCGCCGAATCGGTTTTATTGATGTGCTGCCCACCGGCGCCCGACGCACGGTAGGTGTCCACGCGCACATCAGCCGGATTGATGTCGATCTCAAAGGATTCGTCCACTTCCGGATAAACAAACAAGCTCGAGAACGAGGTATGGCGGCCGTTGGCGGAGTCGAACGGCGACTTGCGCACGAGGCGGTGCACGCCGGTTTCGGTGCGCAGGAAACCGTAGGCGTATTCGCCCTCGACCTTGATCGTTGCAGTCTTGATGCCTGCCACTTCACCGTCGGACTGTTCCAGGATTTCAGCCTTGAAGCCTTTACGCTCGCAGTAGCGCAGGTATTGGCGCAGCAGCATGGACGCCCAGTCTTGCGCTTCAGTACCGCCGGCGCCGGCCTGGATGTCGATGAAGCAGTTGTTCGGATCCATCGGATTGCTGAACATGCGGCGGAATTCCATGCCTTCGACCAGACCCTTCAGGGTTTCTGCGTCGGCTTCGATGGCGATCAGCGTGTCTTCGTCTTTTTCCTCGCGCGCCATCGCGAACAGGTCGCGCGTGTCGGTGAGGTCGCCGTCAATCTTGATCAGCGTATGGACGATGTTTTCCAGCGATTTTTTTTCTTTGCCTAGATCTTGCGCGCGCTTGGGATCGTTCCAGACTTCCGGATCTTCCAATTCGCCGTTGACCTGGTCGAGTTTCTCTGACTTCACATCGAAGTCAAAGATACCTCCGTAATTCAGCTGCACGCACCGCGAGGTCGTCCAGCAGGGATTGGAGGGAATTGAGGCGTTCTGCTTCCATGATTATTTCTTTTGCAATCAAACCGCACATTATACAAGACTGAGAGCAGGGTTTTCCGTGTCATAAGGCGGTCATTTTTGACGATTAGCATCACGCGCTTGCAACTGGCGTGTCAGCTATTTGTCAGAATGTTGTCAAAAGGAAAATTTCCATGAAAAATCTCCCGTCCGTCCCCGCCATCCAGACCAAGCGTCGCGACTTGCTGAAGGCCTTCGCCGCCGCACCGTTGTTGCCGCTGAGCCTGCCGGCAGGGTTGCTGGCAGGCTGCGCCACGGCGCCGCGCCGCGGTGATTTCGCCTCCGCCAGTTTCAGCCACATGGCGGCGCCGTCGCTGGCCGACCCTGCTGCGATGGCCACCACCACGGTGCAGTCCAGCCTGGACGTGCTTTATCGCGACGGCTCGCGCCAGAGTTATCGCTTGGCTTACCAGCCATTTTTCATGACCGGCGACAGGGTGCCTGACGGCAAGGGCGGCAAGACGCTGGCCGGCGGTTACTACGACATCAACAACCAGCCCATCGTTGACCGTTCGGTGGTCGGCAAGGAGCGCCAGTTTTTCTCCGATTGCCCGGATGGCTCCTCGTTGCTGACCATGCAGGGGGCGCAAGTCGCCGGCGTCGCAGGCAATGCCGTGTTCGCCGTGGTGCAGTTTGAATACACCACGCGCGACCAGAAACTGGCCGCCATGTATGGCCAGTTGCCGTCGCCGATCGCCGTGTTGACGCTGGACCAGGATCCGTCCACGGGCAAATTGTCCCTCGTCAAGTATCACAACGTCGACACCTCCGCCGTCAACGGCCTGTGGATCACCTGTGGCGCCAGCCTGTCGCCATGGAATACGCACTTGTCGAGTGAAGAGTACGAGCCGGACGCCACTGCAATTGCCGCCAACCCGCAATTCCAGGCTTTCAGCAAAAATCTGTTCGGCGACGCTGCCAAGGCCAATCCCTATCACTACGGTCATCTGCCGGAAATCACCGTGCACACCGACGGCAGCGGCAGCGTCGTCAAACATTACTGCCTGGGCCGCATCTCGCACGAGCTGGTGCAAGTCATGCCGGACCGGCGCACTGTGCTCATGGGCGACGATGCTACCAACGGTGGCCTGTTCATGTTCATCGCCGACCGCGCAGCCGACTTGTCGGCAGGTACGCTGTATGTCGCCAAATGGGCGCAAACCTCGGACGTGGGCCCCGGCGCCGGCACCTTGAGCTGGCTCGCACTCGGCCACGCCCGCAGCGCCGAGATCAAGGCGCTGGCCGACAGGCTCAAGGCGGCCGACATCATGGACGTCAAGACCAGCGATCCGCAAGATGCTTCCTATGCCAGGATCCCGTTCAACGGCAAAACCAACTGGGTCAGGCTCAAGCCGGGGATGGAGCAGGCTGCGGCCTTCCTCGAAACCCATCGCTACGCCGCGCTCAAGGGGGGCAGCCTGGGCTTCACCAAGATGGAAGGCACCACCGTCAACGCGCAGGACAAGATCGCCTATTCCGCCATGTCCTATGTGCAAACTTCGATGCTCGACGGCTCCGGCGGCATCAAGGTGCAAGGCCCGAAGGCCGGCGCGGTGTACGCGTTGAACCTGAAGGGCGGCCAGCGCGACCTGGCGGGCAAGCTGATGGACAGCGCCTGGGTGCCGGTCGACATGGCGCCGCCCCCGGCGCTGATCGGCCAGGACTTGAAGCAAGCCGATGGGCTCGGCAATCTGGCCCATGCCGACAAGATCGCCAATCCGGACAACATCAAGTTTTCCGAAAAGCTGCGTACGCTGTTCATCGGCGAAGACAGCGGCATGCACGTCAACAATTTCCTGTGGGCTTACAACGTTGACACGCAGCAGCTTTCGCGCATCCTGTCCTGCCCGGCGGGGGCGGAATCGACCGGGTTGCACGCGGTCGACGAGATCAACGGCTGGACCTATGTGATGAGCAATTTACAGCATGCCGGCGATTGGGAAAAGCCGCTGCATGACAAGGTGAAGGACGCGCTGGATCCGCTCGTGCGCGCCAACTACAAGGACCGCTTCGGCGCCACGGTCGGTTACCTGACCGGGATGCAGCTGCCGCCGCAAGCCTGATTCATCGTGGCTGCAGGAATGAAAAAAGGAGGCATGGCCTCCTTTTTTCATTTTCAATGTGTTTTGTATTGCCTCACGCGTGCATCTTGGCCTCGGTCTCCGCATCCAACTCCGCACAAATTCTGGCAGCCTCTTCTTCGCTCGCCAGGCCGTCTTCCCACTTCGCCACGACGGCAGTGGCAATCGAATTGCCGACTGCGTTGGTGGCGGAGCGTCCCATGTCCAGGAATGTGTCGATCGCCAGGATCATCAGCAAGCCGGCCTCGGGCAAGCCGAAATGCTGCAACGTTGCGGCAATTACCACCAGTGATGCGCGGGGTACGCCTGCCATTCCTTTGGACGTCAGCATCAGCACCAGCATCATGGTGATCTGGGTCGAGAGCGACATGTGAATGCCGTAGGCCTGCGCGATGAACAGCGTGGCGAAGGTGCAATAGATCATCGAGCCGTCGAGATTGAAGGAATATCCCATCGGCATGACGAAACTGGAAATCCTGCGCTGCACGCCCAGACGGTCCAGCGCATCCAGAATCTTGGGGTAAGCCGCTTCTGAGCTTGCCGTTGCGAATGACAGCAGAAATGCCTCCTTGATCAAGACCAGCAGCCGGAAAATGCGTCTTCGCAAAAACAACAGGCCTGCGCCGATGAGCACCAGCCACAGCACCAGCAGGGCCAGATAGAAGTCTCGCATGAAGACGGCAAACGTGAGCAAAATGCCCAGGCCGTTGGTCGCCACCGTGGCGGCGATCGACGCAAACACCGCCAGTGGCGCGAGCTTCATCACGTAGCCGGTGATCTTGAGCATCGCGTGCGACAACTCTTCAATGGAGGCGACCAGCGTTTTTGCCTTGTCCCCCAGCGTCGCCAATGCAACGCCGAAGAACATGGAAAAGACGACGATCTGGAGAATCTCATTGTTGGCCATCGCTTCTACAAACGATTTTGGCACCGCGTGGCCGACAAACTCCTTCAAGGTGAGTTTGGTCGTGGCCAACGGCGTAGCCATGCTGCCGTCCGGCATGGCCAGCGCCAGCCCATCGCCGGGTTGCATCAGATTTGCCATGACGATCCCGAGAGACAGCGAAATCAAGGAGGCGATCATGAACCAAAGCAGCGATTTGAAAAAAATACGGCCGACCGACTTGGCGTCACCCATGTGCGCAACGCCGATCACCAGGGTGGAGAAAACGAGCGGCGCAATCAGCATCTTGATGAGACGCAGGAAGATATCCGACATCGTTGCGATATAGCCTGCAATCATTGCCGCGGTCTTCTTCTCCGGGAAACTGATGAATATGGCATAGCCGGTGGCGATACCAAGCAGCATGGCGACAAAAATATAGACGGTAGAAGATGGCTTCTTTTTCATGGACCGATCCAGTGCGAAGGTCAAGAGTTGTACAAGTGCGGCAGACAAAAACAATCTGAATGATGCGCAGGAAGGTGGTTTTTTCGTCAACATCCGAGTCTGCGCGTCGGCGACCCTCTTCCGGTTCGATCTATCGTTCTTGAGATGCCGTCAATGGCAGTGGCATGCGAACTTAGTTTTGATCGACAGGACAGTCAATCGGAAAACATTGAGAAACGCCTAAACAGCGAGCACGGCGCTTGCTAGTTGGAAAAATAGTAGGTTTGCTGGAGATATTCCTTGGAGGAACGCTTATTTTTGTTTGCATTTCATCAAAAAAAAACGGTGTAATCTGGCTACCTTCGATGGCGTGCAAAAAGAGGGGACGGTAATCTGATGCCCGGTACTTTGGCATTAACGCCCTGGAGAACGCTTCGCACCGAAATTTGTGGGCCGGGCCAAGAACTACGGTTGGCTTGGCCAGTCACATCGGAATGAAAAAAATGAGACCAAGCTCCAACGTATTCGCGTCCGTCTGTGTATCGGGATCCGTCATTGCCTTGCTGGCGCTGGTCTTGTCATCCTGCTCTTCTGCCCCCACCACGCGTGGCGAGGTCAAGGGCGCTTCCGCCAGTTCGCGTGAAATGGGGCAGTCCGACACCAATCGCGTTGCCACCCTTGCCATGCGCGCCAACCTGGAAAGTCTTTACCAGCTCATGGACAAGCTCTACCGTCGCAATCCGGGCGAGTGGAAGAAATCCGGCGCCAGCCGCGAAGAGGTCGCCAAGCGCGTACGCGAGGCCGTCGAAAAGCGCCAGACCTGGGACGACCTGCAGGGCAAGCACGACATCGCCGCCATGTCGCTGGCGTTGTCGCCGGATTTCAAAGCGGACCGCGTCGCCGCCTTCATCTACGCCACCGCCGACATGATCGTCACCGCCCACGGCGGCAAGATCGAGTTCTTCCTGATTGACGGCCTCGACGCCCAGTACCTGTACAACGCCGCACGCAACGTCGAAATCGCCGTCTGGATGCTGAACAATCGCCGCAACACCGCGGGCCAGCCCTTGCTGCTGTCCGACGAGATCAACGCCGCCGAGCGCAACCTCAGTTTCGAGCGCGAGTTTGGAAAGATTATCGGCCGGCTCGATCTGCTGGCCGAATTCATTACTGAAAAATACCGCCGCGCCGGCATCAGTTATGTGCAGAACCTGCTCGGTGGTTCGTTCCTGCAGTTCCTGCCGGTGCGATAGAGGACATTCGAGTCCGGCAACGACCTCCGCATATCCATATGCGAAAAAATTTGTTCTGGATTCGGCAGGCAGCGCCGACACTTCCGCTCACTGAAATCAGCCTGAAAGCATTCCCATGAGCAACTGGACACTTGAGACCATCCACGCCGCCTTGCCGGCCATGGAACAAGAGCTGGCGCGCACCGCCGCCGAGCGCGACAAGGCCGGCGGCCACGCGGCCGAACAGAAGGAATTGCTGCGCCAACACGGCTTGCTGCTGCTGGTGGTGCCCAAGGAAGACGGCGGCATCGGCGCTTCGTGGAGCGAAGCGTTTGCCATCGTGCGCCGCATTGCGCGCGTCGACAGCGCCATGGCGCATTTGCTGGCGTTCCAGACGCTGCAGCTGTCGGGCGTGATTTCCTACGGTTCGGACCAACAGCGCAAGCTTTATCTCGGCGAGACCGTGGCGCTCAATCACTGGTGGGGCAACTCCGCCAACCCGGCCGATCCGCGCCTGATCGCGACCGAACAGGGTGGCGGCCTGGTGTTGCAGGGCGTCAAGGGATTCTGTTCCGGCACGCTCGGTTCGCATCGCCTGCTGACTACGGCGATCCACCAACCCAGCGGCAAACTGCTGATTGCTGTGTTGCCGACTGCGCGCGCCGGCATCAGCATCCATGACGACTGGGATCCCATCGGCCAACGCCAGACCGACAGCAGCTCGGTCAGCTACGAACAGGTGCACCTGGACTGGAGCGAAGTGCTGCATCGGCCCGACGGCGTCTCGACGCCGTTTCTGACGCTGCGCGGCGTGATGGCGCAACTGATCCTGGTCAACCTCTATCTGGGTATGGCAGAAGGTGCGTTCGAACAGGCGCGCGACTACACGCTCAATCAAGGGCGTCCCTGGTTCGCCTCAGGGGTGCAACGCGCCGCCGACGATCCTTACGTCATCCATCGCTACGCCGAAATGCATCTGAAGATCCGTACTGCGCGCGCGCTGGCCGACGAGGCCGGCGTTGAGCTGGACCAGGTCTGGCGCATCGGTCGCGACCTCAGCGCCGAGCAACGCGGCAGAGCGGCGCTGGCGGTGGCCGAGGCCAAGGTGCTGGCGCATCGGGCGGCACTGGCGGTGGGAGAAGATGTGTTCGACGTGTGCGGTGCACGTGCCACCAAGGCGACGTTGGGGCTGGATCGTTTCTGGCGCAATGCGCGCACGCATACCTTGCATGATCCGATTGACTACAAGCTGCGCGATGTCGGACGTTACGCCCTGGAACACCTGCTGCCGGAGCCCACGCTGTACTCTTGATGTTCCTTTTCAATGATGGCCGGATATGTCCGGTCATTGTCCTGAGCATGGCTGGCCCGGACAGACGGCTTGCGGTAACATGATTTTCCCAAGTTCACTTCTCCCAAGGAAATCATGGTGCAAACCGCGCTATCGGACACCGTCATTCCCGTCTATTTTCTGTTGCGCGAATCGGCGCTCACGCTTGACTTGATCGGTCCGGCGGAAGTCTTGCGCTACGCCAATCGTTTTGCCGAAAAATCCGGTCGCACGCCTTATTTCGACCTGCGTTTCATCAGCGCCCATCGCGAAGTGGCGACCTCGGTCGGCTTGACCATGAGCGGCTTTGAGCCCTTGCCCGATGGCCTGCCGGACAACGCCATGCTGGTGCTGAGCGGCTGTATCGACAAGGACGACGATTTCCGCAATCCAGCCGATCAGCAAGCGGTGCGCTGGCTGCAGCGCCACTACCAGGCCGGGCAAAAGCTGGTCTGCATTTGCACCGGCGCCTTGCTGGCCGCTTACGCGGGCTTGCTGGGCGCGCACAAATGCACCACGCATCACAGCCATATGGATGAATTGCGCCGCTTCGCGCCGACCGCCGACGTGCTGGAAAACCGCATCTTCGTCGAAGATGGGGCTGTCTACACGAGCGCCGGCGTCACTACCGGCATCGACCTGGCGCTGCACATCGTGGCGCAAATCGCCGGCCATGCCTGCAGCGCTTCGGTGGCGCGTTCACTGGTGGTGTATCTGCGTCGCACCGGCGGCGATCCGCAATTGTCGCCGTGGCTGACGGCGCGCAACCATTTGCATCCGGCCGTGCATCGCGTGCAAAACGCCGTGATCAAGGACCCGGCGCACGACTGGAGTGTGGCCAGGCTGGCCGACATCGCCTGCACCAGCGAGCGCCACCTGACGCGTTTGTTCCGTGAACATACCGGCGACAGCCTGATCGACTACATCCATCGCATCCGCATCGCGCTGGCGCGTGATTTGTTGGCGCAATCGCCCTTCGACATGGAAAGAGTGGCTGAAAAATCGGGCTTTCATTCCAGCCGGCAGTTAAGGCGTGTGTGGAAAAAATTTGAAGCGCATTCACCGTCGGCACACCGTGAACTGGCAGGTGTGCAGGCGGGTTAGCGGCAGTACGGAGGAGGGCAGCGACCGTCGCATGACGATCGCTGCATGTCAGCGTGCTGCGGTGTTATTCAAACGCGTTTGCCAGCTTGTCAGGCAATGGCACATTGAGCCACTTCTTGACGATGGCGTTGAGTTCACCTGATTTCTTCGCCTTGGTCAGGATCTCGTTGACCTTGGCTTGCAAGGCCGGTTCGCCCTTGTTCAAACCGACTACGCAACGCGATTCCTGGATGATGTATTTGAAGACCGGTTTATGCGACGGATCCTTTTCACCCAGCGTGATGGCGACGAAGTCGCCGGTACCGATCAGCTTGACCTGGCCCGACACATAGGCCGAGATCAAGGTGTTGTTGTCCTCATAGCGTTTGATCACGGTGCTGGACGGTACGGAAGCGGTTAACTGGATGTCTTCGAACGTGCCGCGCGCCACGCCGATCACTTGCGAAGCCAGGTCGGCCGGGCCGCCGACCTTGATGTCGGCAGCGCCGAACACGCTATTGTTGAATGGTGCGTAAGGCTGGGAGAAATCCAGTACCTTGTCGCGCTCGGCGTTGCGCCCCAGCGTTGAAATCACCAGGTCGACCTTGTGCGTTTGCAAGTAGGGAATGCGATTGGCGCTGGCCACCGGCACCAGCACCACTTTCACGCCCAGGCTCTTGGCCAGCAGGCGCGAGACGTCGATATCGAGGCCTTGCAACTGAAGGTCCGAGTTGACTGAACCGTAGGGTTGGAAATCCTGAGGAACCGCGACGCGCAGGGTGCCGCTCTTGGTGATGTCGGCCAGCGCGTCGGCGTTGGCATGCGATACGGCGATCATGAGCGTAGCAGCAGAACAAAGTGCCAGGAATTTCGCAAATTTCATTTCTTCCCCCAATTAAACGTGTTGAAACGTGTGTAGCAAAACGCACTCGTGCAGACGTGCTCGGATAGTACAAAAAAGCGCGCACGAAACCGGTGTCAAAAAAATCCAGTCTCATCGCTGTTGCGCCGGCAAGTGTAGGAGTGAGGCGGCACTCTGTAAATTACTGTTTAAGCATAGAATTTATCCTTTAAAAGTATAAGGTAAATTACGCTGAAGTCCTTGTGAATACTGGGAAATAGGCATTGTCGTCGCGCACCTTTTTAAGCAGTTTTTTGTATGAGGTGCTCCATGTCAGTGCGCGCTCAGGACAGGCTTGCGATCGCGCTGCATCATTTTCAGGCGCGTCCAGGAAATGACGAAAGCGGACAGGGAAAATTGTGTGCGACGCGCGCTGGCGAACACCATCGCGCGTCGCTGTGGTCGATGGGGAATGTCCGGCTTCATGTGCTCAGCGGCGCCGGGTCCGAGTTCATGATGTCGACAAATGCGCGCAGTATCGGTGATTCGTTTTCGGTCTTGAACACGAATTCAACATCGTGCACGTGAGCCAGTTCGGCGTGATGGTGCAACACCACGCCGCTCGGGCTATTGTATTTGGAGGCTTCCGACACGATGGAATAGCCCATGCCGGCGGCGACCATGCCCAGCGTGGTGCCGACGTCGCCGCCGATCAGGATTTGCCTGGGCGTGAGCCCTGCCGCGTGGCATTGCTGGATCAGGTAGTCGTGATACACCGGTGAACGCGAGCGCGGGAACCAGACGCAGGGTTCGTCCATGAGGTCGCTCAGTTTTGCCGGCGGCTGTTTGGCGTATTTGTGATCAGCGGGGAAGGCCAGCATCAAGCCCGAACGCAGTACTTTGACGCCGGACAGTTTTTTGTCGCGCAGGTCGCGCAAGCCGATGAAGCCGCCGTCCATGCGTTCTTCCTGGATCTCTTCCAGTTGGCGCGGCGCCAGCACGGCTTCCAGCATCAACGCCACATCGGGATAGGTATCGCGAAAGCGACGCAGTCGGCGCAGCAATTCCGGGTGCGCCGTGTGATTGGGAGAAATGCCGATACGCAACGAGCCCAATTTTCCGGAGGCGGCCTGCAGCGCGCGCTCCTTGGCTTCCTCAAGGTCATCGAGCAGCTTGCGCACATCCTTCGTGAATTGTATGCCGGCCACCGTCAGTTGCGCGCCCTTGATGCTGCGCTGAAATAACTGCGTGCCCAGTTGATCTTCCAGATCGTGGATCTGCCGGCTCAGGGCGGGTTGGACGATATTGAGCTTGCGCGCCGCTTCGGCCATGCTGCCGTGGTCGGCGACGGCAAGGAAGTAGCGCAGGTGTCGTATTTCCATAATCGGCTCTATATACCTGGAAGGTAGCTTGTCTATATAAAAACAGTAATTTTCAAGCGCAGGCAATCTGCCTACACTCGCTCCTAATGAGCCGGCTGCAACCATGCCGTGCGATAGGCGGTTCGCACGTTCTCTGCTTGTTGATACTTCGTTCTTTGTTGTTTTCTGACGCATCGACTTGCATTCGATGCTGCTGAACGATTTCCCGGAAAGACGATTTCGGATGGATTCGACATCTGGGCAGATGTCGATTGTTGTTTAATATTCTACGGCAGTAAATATGAATCTGATAAAAGAATTGGAAGCGGGGCAAGCCGAGTTTGTCGGCATCCGACGCGACCTGCATGCGCATCCCGAGTTGCGTTATGAAGAGCATCGCACCGCCGATGTGGTTGCCTCGACGCTGCAAAAATGGGGTATTCCGGTTCATCGTGGTTTGGGTGGTACAGGCGTGGTCGGCGTCATCCGTGGCGGCAGCGGAACGCGCGCCATCGGCTTGCGCGCCGATATGGATGCCTTGCCGATCCAGGAAAAAAACACCTTCGCGCATGCCTCCAGACATGCAGGCAAAATGCATGCCTGTGGCCATGACGGACACACCGCGATGTTGCTCGCCGCGGCCTGGCATTTGCATGTCACACGCCAGTTCGACGGCACCGTGTATGTGATTTTTCAGCCGGCCGAAGAGGGCGGCGGCGGCGCCGCAAAGATGATTGCCGACGGCTTGTTCGAACAGTTCCAGATGGAGTCGGTGTATGCCTTGCACAACTGGCCGGGCATGCCGCTGGGATCGTTTGCCGTCAATGCCGACGCGATCATGGCGTCCAGCAACGAGTTCAAGATCGTCTTGCGCGGCAAGGGTTCGCACGCCGCCTTGCCGCACAACTCCGTTGACCCAATTGCCGCGCTATCGGCGTTGTCGCAGGCCTTGCAAAACATCCTCACGCGCAACAAACGTCCCGGTGACGCGGCGGTCCTGTCGGTCACGCAAATCCATGCAGGCGAAGCCAGTAATGTCATTCCCGATTTTGGCTGGCTTGGCGGCACTGTCCGGACCTTCTCGATTGCCGTGCTCGACCTGATCGAAAACCGCCTGCGCGATATGGCCGAACATCTCGCGCGCGGCTTCGGCTGCGAAGCCGAGATCACCTTCAACCGCAATTACCCGCCGACCATCAACCATCCGAAAGAAACCGCGGTGTGCGTCGACGTGATGCGCGAGCTGGTGGGGGCGGAGAACGTCGACGCCGACGTCGATCCACCCATGAGCTCGGAAGATTTTTCATTCATGTTGCTGGCCAAGCCGGGTTGTTACGCACTGGTCGGCAACGGCAGCGGCGGCCATCGCGACCACGGCCACGGCCCCGGTCCCTGCATGCTGCATAACACCAGCTACGACTTCAACGACGACTTGCTTCCCATCGGCGCCAGCTATTGGGTCAAGCTGGTGCAGCGTCTGTTGCCGTCAGCCTGACGCGCGGCGCAGGTCCCGGCCCACGCGCATTCAATTGTTGATCGCCTTGTTTCAGGGTAGGGTGCGCCGGCATCCTCTTGCTTTGCCATGGGGAAATGGTGTTTTGTGGCGTGTGTGTTGGGTGCAACATTCCGCGTAGAATTTAGTAATTAATAATATAAGTAATAACCATTATTAATTACAATTTTCAATATTCTTCGATCCCAACGCTTGCCGGTTTTGTCCTTGCGTCAAAACCCGGCCTCAGATCTTTCCACAAGGACCCTATGTACCCTCGTCTGAACCCGATGGCAATGGCGCTCGCGCTTGCCTTTGTCGTCCCCGCATCGTTGTCGCAACTGGCCCGGGCGCAGACCGCCGCCGCGACCACGGAAGCAGCAACAGCCGACACGGCTTTACCGTCCATCACGGTCAATGCCTCGGCCGATGCCTCGGCGGCAGGGCTGTCAGAAGCGTATGCGGGCGGCCAGGTGGCACGCGGCGGACGGGTCGGCTTTCTGGGGACCCAGGACTTTCTGGATACGCCGTTCAAAAGCACGATTTACACACAAGAGCTGATCAAGGATCAGCAGGCGCGCGGCGTCGGCGACGTGCTCAAGAACGATCCGGCAGTGCGCGTCACGCGCGGCTTCGGCAATTATCAAGAGTCGTACATGATCCGCGGCTTCATTGCCAACTCGGACGATCTCTCTTACAACGGCCTGTACGGCATCTTGCCGCGCCAGTATGTCGCAGCAGAGATGATAGAACGGGTGGAAGTATTCCTCGGCGCCAGCGCCTTCCTGAACGGCGCTGCGCCCGGCGACGGCGGACTGGGCGGCACCATCAACCTGTTGCCCAAGCGCGCCGGCGCGGAGCCGGTGACGCAATTCACCACGGGTTATGAAACCGGCGGCCAGACTTATTTCGCCGCCGATATCGCGCGTCGTTTCGGTTCGGAAGATCGTGTCGGCGTCCGCATCAATGGCGTGCGCCGCGAAGGCGGCACTGCCGTCAACGGCGAGAATCGCGAAGTCAATCTGATGACGGTCGGCCTCGACTACCGCGGCAACAGTTTCCGCCTGTCGGCCGACATGGGCTATCAGGAAAACAATCTCACCAATCCGCGTCCCAACGTCACGGTGCCGACTACTTTCACTTCGGTGCCGGCGGCGCCGAGCGGCGCCACCAATTTTGGCCAGCCCTGGGTATTTTCCAATGAGCGTGACAAGTTCGGCACCGTGCGCGGCGAGTGGGACCTGAACGACAAGACCATGGCTTGGGCTGCATTGGGTACACGTTATGGCACCGAAAACAACTCGCTGTCCGGGCCGACCGTGTCCAGCCTGAATGGCGCCGCCACTGCGCGTCGTTTTGACAATGCCCGCGAAGACACTGTGCGCACCGGCGAAGTCGGCTTGCGCAGCAAATTCAACACCGGCCCGGTCGCCCATACCGTCAGCACCACCGCATCGAGCTATTGGCAAGATTCGCGTAACGCCTTCGCCACCAGCGCCACCGGTGGCTTGATCACCAATATTTATGCGCCGACCTATAGCGCGATACCGGTGCTGACATCGACCACCGGCGGCAATCTGTCCAGCCCGCAGACGACCAGCAAGACGCAGTTGTGGAGTGTCGCGATCGCCGACACACTGTCCTTTTACGACGACTTGTTTTCGCTGACGCTGGGCGCGCGCAACCAGAACCTGAAGGCCAATGCGTATTCTTACGGCACGCGCATCTCGACCACGCGCTACAACCAGAGTGCGGTCACCCCGGTGGCCGGCCTGGTAGTGAAGCCGCTCAAGAATCTGTCCTTGTACGCCAACTACATTGAAGGCCTGCAACAGGGCAAGCAGATTACCGACACCACGGCGGCCAACTTCGGCCAGATCCTGGCGCCCTATAAATCCAAGCAAAAGGAAATCGGCGCCAAATACGATGCCGGCACGATGGCTTTCGGGGTTGCCCTGTTCAGCACCAGCAAGCCGCTGGCCTACAAGGATCCGAGCACCGGCATCGAGAGTACCAACGGTCAACAGCGTAATCGCGGCATTGAATTCACTGCGGTCGGTACGCCCATGCGCGACGTGCGCTTGCTGTCCGGCCTGACGTTCTTGCGCGCCAAACAGGAGCAAACTTCGGGCGGCGTCAACAATGGCAATTACGCCATCGGCGTGCCGAAGACGCAGGCCAATATCGGCGTCGAATGGGATATTCCGTGCATCAAGGGCTTGACCATCAATGGTCGCAGCACGTACACCTCGACCCAATATCTGGATGCGGCCAACAAGCAGCAGTTGCCGTCATGGGTGCGTTACGACCTCGGTGCTCGCTATACGACGCAGATCGGCGGACGCGTGGTGACGTTCCGCGGCGCCGTCGAAAACCTGACCAACAAGAACTACTGGGAGTCGGCCGGCGGCGCATCGAATTCGGGTTATCTGGTGCTGAGCACACCGCGCACCTTCGTGACGTCGATGTCGCTCGATTTCTGATGACGGCATCGTAGTGTCAGCATTGGCGCTTGCGCCGCCGCGCCATGTCGTTCTGATGTGGCGCGTTTTTTTGTCCGCGATTTCACACCGTGCGTATCTCCAGCGGCACGCGTTGCAGGAAACGCTCGAAGCTGCTCAGGAAGGCCTGTTCCGCGGCGGACAATTTGCGCTGTTTATGCCAGGTCAGGAAGACATCGATCTCGGCCACCGGTTCGCTCGCTTGCAAGACCTTGAGATCGCCGTTGGCGACGTCTTGTCGCGTCAGGTGTTCCGGCAAAAAACTCAGGCCGACGCCGGCCACCACCATGCGGCGGATTTCCTCCACGTAGGGCGAGGTGCCGGCGATGTGGCCGGTGAAGCCCTGCTGGTCGCGGAACACCGTCAGCGGCGAGAGCGTGTCGCCGAGCTGGTCGCTGGCGAAGCAGACGAAATTCTGGTTGACGATATCCTCGACGCTGACCACGCGCTGGGCGAACAGCGGATGATGGCGACCACACACGATCACGTAGCGATGGCGCAGGAATAGTTGACGCTCAAGCTTTTCCACCGGCTTGCGGCACAGGCAGATGCCGAGGGCAGTGACGCCTTTGGCGAGCGCATCAAGGATGGCGGCGCTTTGCATCACGTCAATACGGAACTCGACCTTGGGATAGCGGCGGTGGAACTGGGCCAGGAAATCGTCGTAGGCCGTGCTCTGCACGCGGCTCATCAGGAATAGACGCAGGATGCCGGCGACATCGTCTTCGGCATTGCCGGCGGCGCCATCGATGCGCGTGACCATGCCGTACATCTCGCGCGCGACGGTGTAAATTTCTTCCCCTAGCGTGGTCAGCCGGAATTCGCCATTGCGTCGGTGCAGCAACACGCCGCCCACGGTTTCTTCCAGCCGGCGCAAGGCCTGGCTGACCGCCGGCTGACTCAGGCACAGCGTATTGGCGGCGCGACCGACGCCACGTTCCTGCACCACAAACATGAACGTGCGCAACAGGTTCCAGTCCATGCGTTCCGGCGAGATGGCCGGGTGCAGCTGGCGTTGCGCGGGGGCGTCGTCGGAAAAGGGCATGCGAATTGGCTATCCAGGCTGATTGGTTGGCTCGCCGCATCAGCGCCCGTTGCCTGACTCATCACCTGTTCTCAGGCATGCGCCAGTCCGGCGAAGAAACGATGGGCGTTGTCTTGTAATCCTTCGATATAGTAACCGCCTTCTTGCACGATCAGGCTGGGTAACTTGAATGCGCCGACCGTCTTGCCGAGCCGTTCGAAGCCGGCGGAGGTGACGCCGACCATGGCTTGCGGATCTTTTTCGAAAATGTCGAAACCGAGGCTGAGCACCAAGGCGTCGGGCTGGAACAGTTCGATAGCGCGGCAGGCTTGCGTCAGTTGCTCGAAGAACATCGACTCGGGCGAGTGGTGCGGCATCGGCAAGTTGAGGTTGTAGCCATAGCCGGCGCCGCTGCCGCGCTCATCGGCGAAACCGGCCACGACCGGATAGAAATTCTCCGGATCGCCGTGGATGGAGATGTACATCACATCGTCGCGTTCGTAAAAAATCTCCTGGATGCCCTGGCCGTGGTGCATGTCGGTGTCGAGCACCAGCACGCGCTTATATTGCCTGCTCAGCATCTGTGCGGCGATGGCGGCATTGTTGAGGTAACAAAAGCCGCCGGCGGCTTCGCGCCGCGCATGATGGCCGGGCGGACGGCAGATCGCATAGGCCTGGCGTTCGCCTTGAAGCAAGGCTTGCGCACCGGCGATGGCGCACTGCGCCGACCAATAGGCGGATTGCCAGGTGCGCGGGCCGACCGGGCAACTGCCGTCGGCCAGATAACGGCCGGCTTTCGCCAGTACGCCGCGCAGCGCGTTGGGTTCGCGCACGAAGATATTGGAGACAACTTCCTGGCCCCAGTCTTCCGGCAAGGCCATCCATTCGCGGTGCGCATCCTGCAGGAACTGCAGGTAGGGCAGCGAGTGCACCGCGCTGATCGGCCCGGCGCCGGCATCCAGCGGTTGTTGCACGTCAAAACCGAGCTGCTGCGCAGCGATGGACAATGCGTCGAGGCGCGACGGCACTTCTTGCGGCACGCGCATCTTGCCGCGCGAATAATAGCTTTGCGGGTGATGCAGTTTTTGGTCGGGATGGAAAAATGCTTTCATCGAATTTCTCTTGAAGATATTAAACGGCGCGACGTTGCGATCCGAGCTTGAACACGCACAGCGCCGAGAGCAGCGAGATGGCGCTGAACAGCAGCGCCAGCGGCCACCAGTGGCCCTGGGACTTCTCGGCCAGGAAGGTGCCCAGCATCGGCGTCAGGCCGCCGAAGATGGCGCCCGAGACTTGATAGGCCATCGAGATGCCGGTGTAGCGCATGCGCGTCGGGAAGCAATCGCTGACATAGCCGGCGATCACGGCGTAGTAGGCGCCGATGAACAGAATCGCGAGGCCGATGCCCAGCGTCAGGTTCAGCAGCGAGCCGGTATCGACCAGGTTGAACATGGCGTAGGGCGTCAGGATGGATAGCGTTGCGGCGACGACCAGGAAGCGGTGATTGCCGACCTTGCCGGCGAAATGCGCGGCCAGCGGCGTGATGAAGAATTGCATGATCGAGACCGCCAACAGGCAGTTGAGCACCAGTCCGCGCTGCAAGTGCAGGTATTGGGTGGTGTAGACCAGCATGAAGGTATTGGTGAAATAGAAACCGGCAATGCCGAGCACGTTGGCGCCGATTGCCAGCGCCAGCAGACCCGGTGCACTCTTCAATACTTCCAGCAGCGGCGCTTTTTCAGTGGCCTTGGTGGTGGCGCTTGCATGCTGTTCGGCTTGCCGGCGACGCGCTTGTTCATCGAGGAAATCAGGCGATTCCTTGACGCTCAGGCGGATGAAGAAGCCGACCGCCAGCAGCAGCGCGCTGAACAGGAACGGCACGCGCCAGCCCCAGTCGAGGAAACTGGCATCGTCGAAGGTGCTGATCAGCTTGAACATCAGGGTGGCGAGGATCAAGCCGGCCGGACTGCCAAGCTGGGCGAACGAGGCCAGGAAGGTGCGCTTGCTCTGGTCGGGCGAATGTTCGCTGGCCATCAGCACCGCGCCGCCCCATTCACCGCCCACCGCGATACCCTGGATAAAGCGCAGCAGCACCAGCGCCACCGGCGCCCATATGCCGATGCTGGCATAGGTCGGCAACAGGCCGATCAGCACCGTCACCGAGCCCATCATCAGCAGCGTGATCACCAGCGATTTCTTGCGGCCGACGCGGTCGCCGATATAACCGAACACGACGCCGCCCAGCGGTCGCGCGAAGAAGCCAACTGCAAACGTGCCGAACGCCGCCAGCGTGCCATAGAAGCCGGTGCTGGTGGGGAAGAACAACTTGCCGAACACCAGTGCGGCGGCCATGCCGTAAATGTAGAAGTCGTACCATTCGATCATGGTGCCGACAAAAGCCGCCAGTGATGCGCGTACCGGCTGGTGACGCGACGATGCGTGGGGTGCGGCGAAACTCGCGGCGGGCATGGTTTTCATTATTTTTATCTCCAGTGTCAATGTGTGATTGATACTGGATTTATACGTGCGCCGCCGGCATAAGAAAAATTATTATTTCTAATCCTTCGTATTCGTTTGCCTTATGGCCTGGGTTTGTTTTTCTGCGCCCAGTGCGTTCAGGAAGAATTGGCTGATCGCCTGATTGAATGTCGCGTGGAAGGCGCGACGGTCGAAGCCTGCGGCGCTGCTGCAGATTTCCGGCGCGCGCATCGCCAGCGTATCGTTGCAAGGCGCCAGGAAATCGAAGTGTCCGGCTTGCGCGACCAGGTGGTATTGCGGCGCTTGCGGCAGGGCCAGGCGCACCGCTTCGGCGTACCAGGGATGCGGCAAGACCATGTCATTCTCGGCGCGCCACAGCTGGACCGGCACCGTTACGTCGCGCAAGCCGTCCGCGGAAAAAGTGAAGCCGAGCGCAGGCGCGGCAACCACCGCAGCCTTGATGCGCGCGTCTTTCGATCCCAGCGGGCCGGGCGTACCGGGCGCCACCACGCCGGCCGCGCCGCCAGCGCCGCCGCGTGCGATCAGCTGGCAAGCAAAATCGCTCGTGTGGGTACTGCAGAAGGGCGTGATTTTTGTCATGTCCGGACGACCGCCTATGCTCACCAGCGTGGTGAATCCTCCCGCTGAAAAACCGAACATGCCGATTTTTGCGGCATCGATGTGTGCGTGTCCGCTCCAGGTCGACAACAGGTAGTCGAGCATGCGGCTGATGTGGCGCGGGCGCTCCAGGATGAACAGGCTGCGGCTCTGGTCGAGGTAATTGTCGCCGCTGTGCGTCACGGCGGCGACCACAAAGCCGGCCTCGGCCAACGCGATGGCGGTGTCGTAGTGAGCTAGATAAGAGCCGCCTGTACCATGTGAAATGACGATCAGCGGCAGCGCCGTTCCCGCTACTGGCGCATCGACGGCGACGGTCTGGGTGACGGCGCGCAAGGTGACTGTGGTCGGTGTCGCCACGCTCGGATACCAGATGCCGACTTCCAGCGGGGCACCGTCTGGATCCGGTGCCGTCACATGCTGGAAGCCGACCGCCCTGGCTTGGGTAGCGTAAGAAAAGAGCAGGACGGCGAGCGTCGCCAGCAGCGTGCGCAACAAAGTGTTGATTGTCATTTTCATGCCTGAGTTCAGGGGAGGAGGGGACGCACCGGGAGCAGCAAATCGGTGCGCAGCGCTTCCGGCGGTACGCTGCGCGGATGGTTGTGATACAGCTCCAGCAGTGGCCGGTGGTCCGGTTCGTAGCCGCTATAGGGCAGCCACAGGGAGTACAGGGCGGCGATGCTGGCGTTGATCTGCGTATAAGGCCCCATCATGGTATGGCTGGCGTAGCAGCCGGCCGGAATCTCGATGGGCTCGACCTCGTCGCTGATGAGGCTGCCGTCGGCCAGCGTGGTGGCGGCGAAATAAGTGAAATCGCCATTGCCTTCCGGGTCGCCGTAACTGATGCCATACCATTGCCCGACCGTGCGTTGTCCGACCAGTTGGCGCAGGTGGCGATGCGTGTGGGGAATGGTGCCGGCCGGACCGTGGTGCCGCATTCCTTGTACTTGCAGCGCGCCTTGCTCGAGTAATTGCAGCTCGGGGCGGAAAGAGGCGTGCCGGTCCGCGGCAGGCGGATTCGGTTTCGCCAGTTGCAGGACTTTGCGCTGGAACTCGCGCGGCGATGCGCCGGAGAACTGGCGGAAGGCGCGTGTGAATGCCTGCGGACTGTCGTAGCCGGCGGCCAGCGCGATCTCGGTCACGCTGCGCTGCTGTTCGCCCAGCCAGACGGCTGCTTGCGCCAGCCGCAGGCGACGCACGGTTTCCATCACGGTCTCACCCATCAGGGCGCGATACAGGCGATGGAAGTGGAAGGGTGAAAAATGCGCTATCGCCGCTAGCGCGTCGAGGCTGTGCAGCGCCATCGGATCGGCCACAATGGCAGCGACCACGCGCGCCATGCGACTGCGGTAGTTTCGTGCGGAACTGTCAGGTTTCATGCTTGCAGTTTATCCGGCGCGACCAGGGAATACTTAGCCGCGTTTGCTCAATCCTGGTGTCAGCCGCAGTCCTGCAAGTCGCCTCAGGTCAGGTTCAGGCCGCCATCGGCGAGCAGCACTTCACCGGTCAGATAATCCGACTGCAGCAGCATGGCGACGAGCTGGGCGATGTCTTGCGGTTGCGCGGCCCGGCGCATCGGTGCGCGCGTGCGCCACAGTTCTTGTGCGGCGCTCCAGTCGGCGGTCAGGGGCGTGTCGACCAGGCCGGGGGCAATCGCGTTGACGCGGATCTGCGGCGCCAGCGATACCGCCAGCAACTTCGTCACATGATTCAACGCCGCCTTGGTCGCCGCATAGGGAATCGAGGCACCCTTGGGGCGTACGCCGGCGTGCGAACTGATATTCACCACGCAAGCGCTTTTGCCGCCGGCAGCGCCAGCGCGCAAAGCGGCTTCGGCCAGCGCGACCAGATGGAACGGGGCGATGACGTTGACTTCGTGCAGTTCACGCCAGACCTCCGGCGAGGCGGCGTCCAGGTCGCCATGGGCGATCACGCGGCTAATGCCGGCATTGTTGATCAGCACATCGAGGCGACCGTGGATTGCCAGCACTTTCTCGATCAGCATGACGCGCTCGGCATCGACGGCAAGATCGGCTTGTACATAAGCGGCGTGGGGCAATTCCTCCGCCAGCCTGCGACCGCTCTCGGTCGAGCTGCGCGAATGCAGGATGACGGCATAGCCGTCATGCGCCAGCCGCCGTGCGATGGCGACGCCGATGCCGGAGGTGGAGCCGGTGACCAGGGCGACCGGCAGGTCATTCGTTTGTCGTGTGGGTGCTGGCATGGTCTGGTTTATTTTGCGGGCCGCGTCAGCAGCTCTTTTATCCAGGGAAGTTTGTCGCAAGCCGCCTGGCGCGCCTCGTCTTCGCTGGCATACACGGATTGGGAGTAATCCGCGACCAGCGTCCATTGGCCTTCGTCTTCGGGATCCTTGCGAAATACCTTGAAAGTGAAGCTGGCGTCGGCATGGCGCGTGATGTCGACGCAGTGCATGCCGGTATCGTCTTCAATGCTGAGGATCACCGCTTTGTCGCCTTGCGTCATGCTCATAGACAAACCTCGCTGGCGGGCGCGATCACGTAGCAGCCGCGACCTTTGTTCTTGGCGTCGTACATGGCCTTGTCGGCAGCTTGCAGCAATAGCTCAGGATCGCAATCCTGGTCGCATACGGCGATGCCGATGGAGACGCCCAGTTTGTAGTCGCCCTGTGGCAGCTTCAAGGGTTCGGCGACGATGCTGATGCACTTTTCCGCCAAGGCGCGTACGCCTAGTGCGAGCGGCGTGCCGAGGTCGGTGGCCAGCAGCACGAACTCGTCGCCGCCGACGCGCGCCAGGGTGTCGCTGTGACGCGCCACGCGTAGCAGGCGCTGGGTAATTTCCTGCAGCACCTGATCGCCGGCCTTGTGGCCGAGTGTGTCGTTGATCGGCTTGAAACCGTCGAGATCGAGGAATAGCAGGGCGACGCCGGTGCGGTCACGGTTGGCGTGGGCAATCGCCTGTTGCATGCGGTCGGCCAGCATGACGCGATTGGGCAGGCCGGTGAGGATGTCGTGGTGGGCCTGGTGCTGCAACTCCGACTGGTGCACTTTGAGGCGCGACAGCAAGCGGTTGAAGGCCATGGTCAGATGGCCGACTTCATCGTCGCGCGCGACCGGCAGCGGCGTCAGCGGCAGGTCGCCGCGGGTCATCCGTTCGGCCTGGTCGGCGGCGCGCCGCAAGGGTTGGAAGAACCACACCACCACCAGGATCACCAGCAGGAAAATTACCAGCGCCTGCGCCACGCCGCCGCGCAGGATGAAGGCTTGCACATGCGCGACCGTCGGCAGCGCCGCCGATACCGGCAGGCGCACGGCGACGAACCAGCCGGTGCTGGGCACGGCCGCAATCGCCTTGATTTCTTCGATGCTGCCGTTGCTGCCGATGCCGGTGCCGCGATAGCCGGTGACCGCCTTGTCCAGCAACGCATCGACGCCGACCTGTGGCAAGGGCTTGAGCACGGTGTTCGGATCATTGGCGGCGATGATCAGGCGGCGCGCCGGCGAGACCAGGATGAAGCTGCCGGAGTCGCCCAGCCGCGCCTGCTGCAAATGATCGAGGAAACCGGGCGCCGTCAGCGCCGTGGTGCCGCCGAGCACGCCGATGAATTTGCCGCTGCTATCCCGCAGCGGCGCCATCATCGGCATGATGGCTTGTTGCGATGCCGGGCTGATCAAAGGTTCGCCGATGATGAACTTGCCGCCCTTGGCCAGGTGGAAGTCGGGATAGCCGCTGATCGACAAGCCCATGCGCCCGATCGAGGCCGGATAGTCGACCACGATCACACCGTCGGAATCGGTGACGAACAGGCCTTGCGAAAACAGCGGTTGCAGTTCCTGGCGTTCACGCAACCACGCACGCAGTTTTTCCGGTTGCGCCATCAGCTCCGGCGGCAAGGCGGTAGCCAGTTGCTCCAGGAAATGGCGGCGCTCCATGATGCGATGGTTGATGTCTTGCGCCAGGTAGCTGGCGATCGTGCTTTGCTGTTCGGCAGCGACTTCGGTCAAGTCTTCATGCAGGAAATTGGTCAGCACATAATAGCGAGCGATACCGCTGGCGATGACCACCAGGATGCCGAACAGGACGAGACGGGTGACGAGGCTGTTGATGAAGCGTTTGAGATTCATTGCGTTGGCAGGGATGTTGTTGTTATTTCGCGCTGGTGCGCGGCTTCGCTGATACGGTCGCGCACCACGCGTATGGCTTGCTTGAGCGCATAGACATCGCCGTAATAGCGCTGTGGTATATCGATCTGGTTGGCGTTGGCGTCGATCTCTTCGATCTCGGCATGCCATTCGATCAGTTTTTCTTCCGTGGGCGTTTCGGTATTCCAGATTTCTTCTTCGAGCAGGTGGATTTCCTTGTACCACACTACCAGCCGTTTTTTCATGCTGGCTTCATACAGGCGCGGCACCGCCTGGACCAGACCGAACAGGACGGCGATGAAGGGCAGCAGGATGGTGAAGCGCCGCTCAATGAAATTGGCCAGCCAGAACGGCAGGTAGCGTTGCAGGAAAGGGCGGCCGGATTTGAAATAGCGACGGGTCTCGTCGGAGATGGTGAAGTCTTCGATGTTCTGGTTGGGGAAGTAATTGCGCGGCGTGAAAAAGTCGGGGGCGTTGTGGATCACGTTGGCGGCGTCCAGCAGCAGGTAGGCCAGCGCCGGATGCAGGCTTTCCTTGGAGACCAGCATCGCGGTCGCGGCCAGCAGCGTGACGTCGTGCGAAGGGCGGTCATTGATCAGGCTGGTGGCGCCGCGCGGATAGGTGATCTTGGACAGTGACGGGAATTTTTGCACCAGCGCATCGGCCTGTGAAAAACTCATCAGCTTGATGCCGCTGTTGAGCAGCGTATGGATCAGGTCGCTGTCGGCGCGGCCGATGAAGAAGGCGGCGTCGATCTTGTTGTTGAGCAGTTGTTCGTAGGCGTTGGCGCCGTTCAATTCGACCAGCGTGGAATTGTTGGTGGTGATACCGTTTTCGGTCAGCAAGTCGTTGGCGACGATGCGCAGGCCGCTGCCGGGCAAGCCCAGGGAGATGCGTTTGCCGCGCAACTGCGACAGCCGGTCGTAGGTGGGCGCGCCCTGGTAAAACACCCAGATCGGTTCGTAAGAGATCGCGGCGATGGTCTGGATGCCGGGCGCCTGTTCGCTGTTGCCGGTGCCGGACTGGATGAAGCCGACCTGGAATTCATTGTCTTCTTCGCGCAGGCGCTGGAAATTTTCGACCGAGCCGGAAGAACTGCGGATGTCGAGCGTGATGCCGTCGCGTTTGAGGATCTGGGCGTAGCGCTCGGCGTAGTTGTAATAGATGCCGCCTTTGGCGCCGGCCGACACCACGATCTTGCCTTGCGTGGCCGGTTTCAGCATCGCCAGCACAATCCAGCAGATTGCCAGCAATACCAGCGAGCCGATCAGCATCAAGCGGCGCAGGCGCTGTGGCGTCATCGGCGGCTTTTGAATGCGGTGGAGCGGAAGAGGTGTCTTGGACATAAGTCGCTGCTGGTTGTGCTGCTGCCGTTTATTCAGCCCCATGCATTCGGGCACTTCGTTGTTGTCGCCGGCACGCTCTGCGCTGTCAGTGTTGTGTCAGCAAGCTAGGCCGGTTCCGCGTGTTCCACCATCAACTGTACCTTGGTTGTGCCGTTATATTCGTTGGCATCGAGTCTAAAAGCAACTGTTGCGTAGTCGGGCAAGGCGTCGGCGTGACCGAACCAGATCGCATCGTATTTCTGGCCGTCTTTTTCCAGCAGCAGTTTGAGGTGTTTTTCCTTCAGCACGCGCTGGCTCAATACGCGGAAACGATCGCAGAATACCGGCGGCGCAAAACCCTGGCCCCAGACCTGTTCATCCATCAGGCTGATGAAATTCACCGAGTAGTACGCGTCTTCCAGCGCGCCGTCGGTTTCGACCACGCGTTCCAGCTGGTTTTGGCTTAACCAATCTTTACCAACTTCTTCGAATGCCAGCGCGAAAGCGTCGAAGGCTTCCGCATGGATGGTCAGCCCGGCCGCCATCGCGTGGCCGCCGAATTTGGTGATCACCGAGGGCGCGTGCTTGGACACCAGGTCGAGCGCATCGCGCAAATGGAAGCCGGCAATCGAACGGCCGGAACCCTTGATCAAGCCCTCGTCTCCCGGCGCAAACGTGATGGTCGGGCGGTAGAACTTGTCTTTCAGGCGCGAAGCCACGATGCCGATCACACCCTGATGCCAGGAAGCATCGAACACGCTGATGGTGCGGCGGTCTTGCGGGTTGTAGTCGTCCAACAGCAGCATGGCGGTGTCTTGCATGCCGGCTTCGATGTCGCGGCGTTCACGGTTGATGGCATCGAGCTGCTGGGCGATTTCCCAGGCGCGGCCTTCGTCGTCTGTGGTCAGGCATTCGATGCCGAGCGCCATGTCGGCCAGGCGGCCGGCGGCGTTGAGGCGCGGCCCGACCGCAAAGCCCAGGTCGAACGGCGTGGCGCGACGCGCTTCGCGACCGGCCGCGCGAAACAAGGCGGCGATGCCGGCGTGCATGCGGCCGGCGCGCATGCGCTTGAGGCCTTGCGCCACCAGGATGCGGTTGTTGGCGTCGAGCTTGACGACGTCGGCCACCGTGCCCAGCGCCACCAGATCGAGCAGGCTGTCGAGCTTGGGCTGGGTTTGCGCATCGAAGACGCCGCGCTTGCGCAGCTCGGCGCGCAAGGCCAGCAGTACGTAAAACATGACGCCTACGCCGGCCAGGTTCTTGCTCGGGAAACCGCAGGCCGGCTGGTTGGGATTCACGATCACGCGCGCGTCGGGCAAGCTGTCGCCGGGCAAATGGTGGTCGGTGACGACGACGTCGATGCCGTGCGCCTTGGCGGCCGCCACACCCTCGATGCTGGCGATGCCGTTGTCGACGGTGACGATGATGTCGGGCGCTTTTTCGCGGATGGTCAGTTCGACGATTTCCGGTGTCAGGCCGTAACCGTATTCAAACCGGTTCGGCACGATGTAGTCGACTTGCGCGCCCAGGCTGCGCAAGCCGCGCAGGCCGACCGCGCAGGCGGTAGCGCCGTCGCAGTCATAGTCGGCGACGATCACCATTTTCTTGTTGGCGGCGATGGCGTCGGCCAGGTAGACCGCCGCGGCATCGATGTGCAGCAGGCCGGACGGGGCGATCAGGGCGCTCAGTTCGCTAGCCAAATCCTTGGTGGTCAGCAAGCCGCGGGCGGCATACACGCGCGCCAGCACCGGATGGATGCCGCTGTGGATCAGATCGTCGGCGTGGCGCGGGTCGTAGGCGCGGGTAGCGATGCGTATCATGTGTCGCTCCTCAGCAGGCCAGTTTGTTGAGCGAAGGCTGGCGCCAGAACTTGCGCAGCGTAGACGCCGTTGCAGTCAGCTGCAGCAGCTTGTCCTGGCCGCTCAGGATCAACCCCAGGCTGGCCAGTCGTTTCTCGCGCAACGCCTGCAGCAGTGGCGCGAACCAGTGCGCATCGAGCGCTTCCATGCGTTGCAGCCAGTAACCCCATTCGTTGGTCAGGCCGGGCGCCAGCAGGCTGTCGAGCAGCAACAGGCCGTGTTCGGCACTGTCGGCGAGCAGGGCCTCGGGGGCATCCGCGGCTTGCGTAGCGGCCAGCGCATGCGACCAGCCGCCGAGCTTATAGCCGGCCTGGTAGCGGGCCGACGTCGCTGCGACTGCGGCTGCATCGCCGCCGCCCCATAACCACAGTGAATTGACCGGTTTGAGGCCGCGCATTTCACGCGCGTCGTTGAGCGATTCGGAGAACCATTGCATTTGCACTTCGTTTTGCAGCTTGCGCCAGGCCAGTTCGCCCGGGCCTTCCGGCATCCAGATATCGACGTTGCGGCCGCTGGCGGCTTGCGGCGAGGAGGTGCGCAAGCCGGCCCAGTCGTCGGCGCGCATCATCCAGGTGGCGGCGTCGACATAGATCAGCGTGCGGCCGATTTCTTCAAACAGCGGCAGGGCCGACTGAAACAGGCGGCGCGACTCGGCTTCTTCGAGTTCGAGCTGGCCGACGTCGGTCAGCACCAGATGGTCGCGGGCGATGTGGATGTGGGCCGGTTGCAGGATGAACCAGTGGCCTTCCGGCGCTGCTTGCGGCACGGTTTTCAAGAGTGAGGGCGCGGCTGCGGGGCTGTTGCCGCGCTCATCCTGGCCGGCGGCGGTCAGGCCGAATTGGCGCGCCAGCCAGTGTTCATGCGGCAGGGCGCGCGAAAACGGATCGAGGTGTTGCAGCGGCTCGCTAGTCTTGCTGCGCGCCAACAACATGGCCAGCGCCGGGGCTTTGCACTCGCGCAGCAGGTCGCGCGCGATCTCGGCCTGCGGCAGGCCGAAGGGGATAAGGATATCAAGATGATTCATGCCGCGATTGTAGGCGAAAACCTTTGCGCCGGTCGAAAAGCCGCTATGAAGAGGCTGGCCGGCGGCAGTTGAAAATGCAAATAAACCCGGACGGTAAAACTAAGTCGCGCTTTTGCAATCTGAAGGTGGCTTCTGCAGGGAACGACAACAGTGAAAGAAGCCGGAGAGTGTGGCAAACTGGCGCATTGTCGTTCGGCATCGTTTTTACCGCAGTTTTCCTGGTTTTTTGCGAACATTATTGTTTTGCACCAAGTTTTTCGCCGTTCCGGCAATCCTCCTTCGTGAAAAGTGAGTCAAGGTTTGAGTCTGATAAAAAATTTACCCTTCGAATGGCTGGTTGGCATTCGTTACACGCGGGCCGGCAAGCGCAGCGGCCGCAATAGTTTCATCTCCTTCATTTCCCTGATTTCCATGGCCGGCATCGCGCTCGGCGTGGCGGCGCTGATCGTCGTGCTGTCGGTGATGAACGGCTTCCAGAAAGAAGTGCGCGACCGCATGCTGTCGGTGCTGTCGCATATCGAAGTGTTTGATGCTTCCGGCGCCATGCAGGATTGGCAGGCGGTCGCCAAACAGAGTTTCCAGAACAAGGAAGTCATCGGCGCCGCGCCTTACGTGGCGGCGCAGGCGATGATGACGCGCGACGACAATGTGCGCGGCGTGGTGATTCGCGGCGTGTTGCCGAGCGAAGAACCCAAGGTCTCGGATGTGGCCAATCAGATCAAGCAGGGCAAGTTTTCCGACCTCAAGGCGGGTGAGTTCAACATCGTGCTGGGCGGCGAGCTGGCGCGCAGCCTGCGCGTGGGCCTGGGCGACAAGGTCACGCTGATCGCCCCGCAAGGCCAGGTCACGCCGGCCGGCGTGTTGCCGCGCCTGAAGCAGTTCACGGTGGTGGGCATCTTTGAAGCAGGGCATTACGAATTCGATTCTTCGCTGGCGTTCATCCAGATCGAAGATGCGGAGCGACTGTTCCGCCTCGATGCGCCGTCCGGCGTGCGCTTGCGCATCAAGGACATGTTGCAGGCGCCGCAGGTGACCTATGAATTGTCGAAGACGCTCAACGGCAATCTCTACCTGCGCGACTGGTCGCAGCAAAACAGCAACTGGTTCGCTGCGGTCAAAACCGAGAAGCGCATGATGTTCATCATCCTGGCGCTGATCATTGCGGTGGCGGCGTTCAACCTGGTGTCGACGCTGGTGATGACGGTGACCGACAAACAGGCCGACATCGCGATCTTGCGCACGCTCGGCGCGTCGCCCGGATCGATCATGAAAATCTTCGTGATCCAGGGGGCGCTGGTGGGCCTGATCGGTACCGCGCTGGGGGTCGGTTTCGGGGTGCTGGTGGCGCTCAATATCGACGTGATCGTACCGTTTATCGAACATCTCTTGCACGTGCAGTTCTTGCCCAAGAGCATTTACGTGATTTCCGAATTGCCGTCCGACCTGATCTGGTCGGATGTCTGGACCATTGGCGGCGTGGCAGTGGTGCTGGCCTTCCTGGCGACGCTGTACCCGAGCTGGGCGGCAGCGCGCGTCAAACCGGCAGAGGCTCTGCGCTATGAATAATCCCATGACTGAAAACAATCAAACTGTGCTGTCCTGTCGCGGACTGGGCAAGACCTTCACGCAAGGCAAATACTCGGTGAAGGTGCTCAGCAGCATCGATATCGACGTCAAGGCCGGCGAGCAGGTCGCCATCGTCGGCGCCTCCGGCTCCGGCAAATCGACGTTGTTGCATCTGCTGGGCGGACTCGACACGCCGACCACCGGCACCGTCAGCCTGCAAGGCAAGGATTTCGCCAATCTGGGCGAGACCGCGCGCGGCGACTTGCGCAATGCGGCGCTGGGTTTCGTGTACCAGTTCCATCATTTGCTGCCGGAGTTTTCGGCGCTGGACAACGTCGCCATGCCGCTGATGATCCGTCGCATGAAGCGCGACCAGGCGCAGCAGCAGGCGCGCGAAATCCTGACGCGCGTGGGCCTGGAAAACCGCGTGCGGCATGTGCCCGGCGAGCTCTCCGGCGGCGAACGCCAGCGGGTGGCGCTGGCGCGTGCACTGGTCACCAATCCGGCCTGCGTGCTGGCCGATGAACCGACCGGCAACCTGGACCGCTCGACCGCCGACAAGACGTTTGAGTTGATGATCGAATTGTCGCAGACACTGGGCACGGCCTTCGTCATCGTCACCCACGATATAGAACTGGCGCGCCGCTGCGGCCGCGTGCTGCGATTGTCTGAAAACGGCTTGTCGCCGTATAGTGCGTAATCAATAGAGGAAATCATCATGAATACCCGACAATGGCTGGAACAGCTGGTCGCCTTCGACACCACCAGCCGCAACTCCAATATGGAACTGATCACCAGCGTGCGCGACAGTTTGCAGCAGCAGGGCATCACGCCTTGGTTTGCGCATAACAAGGAGCGTACCAAGGCCAATCTGTTTGCCACGCTGCCGGCCACGCAAGGTCCTGAAGCGGGCAATACCCAGGGCGGCATCGTGTTGTCCGGGCACACCGATGTGGTGCCGGTCGACGGCCAGCAATGGGATAGCGATCCCTTCAAGCTGACCGAGCGCGATGGCCTGTTGTATGGCCGCGGTAGCTGCGACATGAAGGGCTATATCGCCGCTTCGCTGGCGCTGGTGCCGGAGTTTTTGGCGATGCCGCGCAGCAAGCCGCTGCATCTGGCGTTTTCGTACGACGAAGAAATCGGCTGCGCCGGTGCGCCGGCTATGCTGGCTGAATTGCAGGAACGCGGCATTCATCCCGAAGGTTGTGTGGTCGGCGAACCGACCAATATGCAAGTGGTGGTGGCGCACAAGGGCATCAATGTGTTTTCTTGCCGCGTGCATGGCAAGTCGGCGCATTCCTCGCTGACGCCGCAAGGCTGTAACGCCATCGAATACGCCGCGCGCCTGATTTGCGCGATTCGCGATTTTGCCGACGCCTACAAGGTTAACGGTCCTTACGACGCGTTGTATGATGTGCCGTTTTCGACTATGACCACCAACCAGATCCGCGGCGGCATTGCGATCAACACGATTCCCAACCTGTGCGAATTTACCTACGAATTCCGCAATTTGCCGGGCATGTCGCCGGACAAGATCCAGGAGCAGATCACGCACTATGTGCGCGACCACTTGCTGCCGAAGATGCAGGCGGAATACCCCGAAGCGCAGATCGACATCGGCGTCGTCGCCGGTAGCCCGGCGCTGGAAACCGCCGAGCAGGAAGCCATCACCGCGCTGGTGCGCGCCTTGACCCAGGACAATGAGAAGCGCAAGGTGGCGTATGCGACCGAAGCCGGCCTGTTCCAGCGTATCGGCATTCCGACCATCGTGTGCGGTCCCGGCGACATCATCCAGGCCCACAAGCCCAATGAGTTCGTGGCGATCGCGCAGCTCGAGCGTTGTGAAGATTTCTTGCGCAAGCTGGGACGTTCCTTGCAAACTGCTTGATTGTTGCAGATCCATCGTCCTTGATTGTTGGTGAAGGGGAGCATGTCTATCAACTGGATCGATACCCACTGCCATCTGGATGCCGGCGAGTTCGCCGGTGAGGAGCTCGCCGTCGCTGACGGTGCGGCGGGGCAGGGTGTCGCCATGATCGTAGTGCCGGCGGTGGCGGCCTTCAATTTCAAGACGGTGGCGACACTGGCGGCCCAGCGCGCCAATTGCGTCTATGCGCTGGGGATCCATCCGTTGTATGTGCCCACGGCCGGGGAAGACGACCTGGTGCTGTTGCGCCAGGCGATCGAGTCGGCCTTGCAAGATCCACGTTTTGTCGCCATCGGCGAAATCGGCCTCGATTTCTTCGTGCCCGAATTGAAGGAAGCCGTGTTGCGCGAGAAGCAGGAGCATTTCTACCGCGAGCAGCTCAAGCTGGCGCGCGAGTATTCCTTGCCGGTGCTGCTGCATGTGCGGCGCTCGCAAGACATCATCCTCAAATACCTGCGGCGCATCGCCGTGCCGGGCGGTATTGCACATGCCTTCAATGGCAGCTTCCAGCAGGCGCAGACTTTCGTCGACCTTGGGTTCAAGCTGGGTTTCGGCGGCGCCATGACGTTTCCGCGTTCACTGCAAATCCGCCGCCTGGCGACCGAGCTGCCGCTGGAGGCTATCGTGCTGGAAACCGATGCACCCGATATTTCTCCGGCCTGGTTGCACCCTGCGCGCAACACGCCGGACCAGATCCCACGCATCGGCCAGGTGCTTGCAGAGTTGCGCGGCATCGCTATCGCCGAGATCGCCGCAGCGACTTCGGCCAATGCCCACGCGGTGTTGCCGCGTCTGGCGGCGGTCTCTTAAGCCATGCGCAGCGCCATTCTCGGTTTTGCCGCAGGAATAGCGTTGTTGCAAATGCAGGCGCAACTGCTACCGTTCGAGTGGCTGATGGGCTTGCTGGCGCTGGCGGCGATCCTGTTGCTGATCGGCTGGCGCTCGCCCAAGGGCGGCCTCGGTGCGGTCGTACGGATTGCCGTGTTCAATCTCGCCGGCATCTGCGTCGGCTTCGCCTGGGGCGGCTTGTACGCCCACTACTATCTTGACCAGCAGTTGCCCAGCGCCTGGGAAGGTCGCGATGTGACCGTGGTCGGCACCATAGAAAGTTTGCCGTATCGCGTTGAGCGCGGCGTGCGGTTCAATTTCCTGGTCGAAAAAATCGCCCCGCAAGGACTGGAAATACCGCCGATTCCCGAGCGGCTATCGCTGGCCTGGTATACGGCCGGCGCCTTCGATCGGCCCGGTACGGTGCCGGCGGCTGCGCTGCCCGAGTTGCGACCCGGCGAGCGCTGGCAATTGACGGTGCGCCTCAAACGTCCGCACGGCAACGCCAATCCGCACGGCTTCGACTATGAAGTGTGGTTGCTGGAACAGGGCTTGCGCGCCACCGGCACAGTCCGCCCCGATGCCCAGCTGCCTTATAAAAATCAACGTCTGCAAGCGTTCATCCCGAGCCCGGGACATATCGTCGAGGCCAGCCGCGGCTGGCTGCGCGAGCGCATCCTGGAGGCCTTGCCCAGGCAAAAATACGCCAATGTCATCGTCGCGCTGGTGATCGGCGATCAACGCGGCATCGACCAATCCGACTGGGCGATTTTCAATCGCACCGGCATCGGGCATCTGGTGGCGATCTCCGGCTTGCATATCACCATGATCTCGGGTTTGTTTGCCGCGCTCGTCGGTTTCCTGTGGCGTCGTTCCTTCTTCACACGGGCGCACTTGCCGCTGCTGTTGCCGGCGCCCAAGGCGGTGGTGCTGGCTGGCTTGGCGGCGGCCTTTCTGTATGTGCTGCTGGCCGGTTTCGGGGTGCCGGCGCAGCGCACGCTATACATGCTGGCGGTGGTGGGCGCAGCGTTCTGGATGGGCCGCCTGACGCATATCTCGTATGTGATGTGCCTGGCGCTGGGCGTGGTGTTGCTGGCCGATCCCTGGGCTTTGCTGTGGCCCGGCTTCTGGCTCTCGTTCGGCGCGGTGGCGATTATCCTGTTTGCTTCAGCAGGACGGGTCGGTAGCGACGCCGTGACCGAACCCCATGTGCTCACGGCCGTCGAGCGCCATCGCAAGCCTTCGCGCGGGGTGCTGCTGTGGCGGTCGATACGCGCAGGCGCTTATACACAATATGTCGTGACGCTGGGTTTGCTGCCGCTGACTTTGCTGTTGTTCGGTCAGTATTCGCTGGTGAGTCCGCTGGCCAACGCCATCGCGATTCCCTTGATTACCTTGTTGGTGGCGCCGCTGGCATTGCTTGGCAGCGTCTTGCCGGCGCCCTTGTCGGGATGGCTATTGTGGACGGCGCATGCGCTGGTCGAGTGGCTGGTGGCCGTATTGCGCTGGCTGAGCAGCCAGCCGTTCGCGGTCTGGCAAACGCCGTTGCCGACCATGTGGATGTTTTTGCTGGCATTGGCCGGCACCTTGCTGTTGCTCGCGCCGCGCGGCTGGCCGGCGCGCTGGCTGGGCCTGTTCGGCTGGCTGCCGCTGCTGCTCAATAGTCCGACCTGGCCTGGGGAGGGGCAGATGCAGGTGACCGCCTTCGATGTCGGCCAGGGCATGGCCTTGCTGGTGGAAACCTCCGAGCATCGCCTGCTGTACGACACCGGGCCTGCCTATGGGCCGCAGTCCGACGGCGGCAATCGGGTGATCGTGCCGTATCTCAAGGCGCGCGGCATCAATCATCTGGACGTGGTGGTGGTTTCGCACAGCGACAATGATCATGCGGGCGGCGCGCTGTCGGTGCTCAAGGAAGTCGCGATCGATCGCATGTATTCGTCGCTGCCGCCGGACAGTCCGGTGGTGCAGGCCGCACCCGACCATCGTCGTTGTCTCACCGGGCAGCACTGGCGCTGGGATGGCGCCGAGTTCAGCATGTTGTATCCGGCGCCGTCCATTTACGAAAGCGAAAAATGGAAGCCCAATGCGCACAGCTGTGTGCTGAAAGTCGCATTGGGTAAGAACTCCATCTTGCTGCCGGGCGATATCGAAGCGGTGCAGGAAGATGAGCTGCTCAACAGCGCCGCCGCAGCCAGCTTGCGCGCCACCGTGTTGCTGGCGCCGCATCATGGCAGCGGCACCTCCTCGACGGAGGCTTTTCTGCGCGCAGTCAATCCTGAGGTCGCGCTATTCCAGGTCGGCTATCGCAACCGCTTCAACCACCCCAAGCCGGAAGTGTTCGAGCGCTATGCGCGGCTGGGCATACGGGGCATGCGCAATGACGAGTCGGGCGCCATTACGGTGAAGTTCGACAAGGGCGTGCAGGTAGAGGAGTACCGCAGCGAGCACGCGCGTTACTGGTATGCGCGTTAGCTCTGCGGGCAGCCCCCCAGCGGATCAAGAAGTGAGAGATAATCTAGAATTAACTCGATGTCCGTGTCTTGAGTGCTTCTCATGAATAAACCCATCTTGCATTTTGCGCATGCCAACAGTTACCCGGCGGGGACTTACGGGATGTTTTTCGACCAGTTGGGCCAGCACTACGATGTGCGCGCCTTGCCCATGCACGCGCACAATCCCAAGTATCCGGTCGACGACGGCTGGCGCAAGCTGGGCAAGGAATTAGGCGAAGAACTGGCGCAGCGTTACCGCCAACCGGTGATTCTGGTGGGGCACTCCATGGGTGGCATCCTGAGCTTGCTGGCGGGGCGCAAGCGGCCCGACCTGGTGCGTTGCGTGGTGCTGCTGGATTCTCCCATCGTGGCCGGCTGGCGCGCTTCGGCGCTGCACCTGGCGAAGTTGTTAAAGATCGAAAGCAAGCGCTCGCCGGCGCTGGCGTCGATCAAGCGCCGCAATGCCTGGCCCGACATGGAAGCGGCCTATCAGCATTACGCCGCCAAGGCCATGTTTGCGGCCTGGCCGGAACGGGTATTGCGCGACTATGTCAGTTATGGCGTCGAGCCGGAGCCGTCCGGCGGCGTCAAGCTGCGCTTCTCGCGTGAAACCGAAACCGCGGTCTATCGCACCATCCCGCATCACCTCGGCGCATTGACACGGCGTCAATATCCGGTGCCCATCGGTTTCGTCGGCGGCGTCGATTCGGTCGAGTGTCGACTGGCCGGGCTGGGCGCCACCAAGAAACTGGTGGGGCCGTATTTCAGGCAGATCGCTGGCGGCCATCTGTTTCCGATGGAGTCTCCTGAAGCGGCTGCGGGCGCCACGCATGAAATGATTCAGGCCTTGCTTTCCAGTCAATGAAATCACGGGTTTTCCGGCAGGAAATCTCGCGCGCGCCGAAAACAGGGGGATCAAAAGCGGGCGGTTTGAGGTATAATTTGAATTTCCCGCACGTGCCGTTCGGCACTTCTTTGTAATGACCAAGTTTGTATTTGTCACTGGCGGCGTCGTGTCTTCCCTGGGTAAAGGGATTGCCGCCGCGTCCCTCGCTGCGATCCTCGAATCGCGCGGCCTCCGAGTCACCCTTCTGAAGCTCGATCCCTACATCAACGTTGATCCGGGAACGATGAGCCCATTCCAGCACGGCGAAGTGTTCGTCACCGATGACGGCGCTGAAACCGATCTGGATCTCGGCCACTATGAGCGCTTCATCACTGCCAAGATGAAGAAGGTGAATAACTTCACTACCGGCCAGATTTACGAATCGGTGATCCGCAAGGAGCGTCGTGGCGAGTATCTGGGCAAGACGGTACAAGTCATCCCGCATATCACCAACGAAATCCAGGACTTCATCCACCGCGGCGCCCAGGGTTTTGACGTTGCCTTGGTCGAAATCGGCGGTACCGTCGGCGACATCGAATCACTGCCTTTCCTCGAAGCTGCCCGCCAGCTGAGCCTGCGCGCCGGCCGTAATGCCGCCGCCTTCGTACATCTGACGCTGGTGCCTTTCCTGGCGTCGGCCGGCGAGCTCAAGACCAAGCCTACCCAGCACAGCGTGCAAAAGCTGCGCGAAATCGGTATTTCGCCGGACGCCTTGCTGTGCCGTGCCGATCGCCGCATTCCGGACGATGAACGCGACAAGATTTCGCTGTTCTCCAACGTCGTCGTCGACGCCGTGATTTCGGTGTGGGATGCAGATAGCATCTATAAGATTCCACAGATGTTGCACGATCAGGGATTGGATAACATCATCTGCGAAAAACTGGGCCTGTCGCCAAGCCCGGCCGATCTGTCGATGTGGGACAAGCTGATCCACGCGCAAGAAAACCCGACCCATGAAGTCACCATCGGCATGGTCGGCAAATATGTCGATCTGACCGAGTCGTACAAGTCGCTGACCGAAGCATTGCGCCACGCCGGTATTCATACCGGCAGCCGCGTCAATATCGAATACCTGGATTCGGAAGAAATCGAAACCACCGGTACCGCCGGTCTGGCCAAGTACGACGCCATCCTGGTGCCGGGCGGTTTCGGCAAGCGCGGCGTGGAAGGCAAGATTGCTGCGGCCCGCTTTGCACGTGAAAACAAGGTGCCATACCTGGGCATCTGCCTGGGTATGCAGGTGGCGCTGCTGGAATATGCGCGCAACAAGGCCGGTTTGAGCAAGGCCAACTCGACCGAATTCGATCCCGAAACGGAACAACCGGTGGTGGCCCTGATCGACGAGTGGCAAAACCACGACGGCAAGGTTGAAAAGCGCGACGCCAATTCAGATCTGGGCGGCACCATGCGCCTGGGCGCACAGACCTGTGCGGTCAAGCCGGGTACGCTGGCTGCCGAAATTTACGGCAGCACGGTAACGGAGCGTCATCGCCATCGTTACGAAGCGAACAATTTTTACCTGCCGCGCGTCGAAGAGGCCGGCATGATCGTCTCGGCACGTACACCCAGCGAAGACCTGTGCGAGATCATGGAGTTGCCGCGCACTGGCGGCGATAACGCGCACCCATGGTATCTGGGCGTGCAGTATCACCCTGAGTTCAAGTCGACGCCGCGCGATGGCCATCCCTTGTTCATCTCGTTCATCAAGGCGGCACTGGTAAGTCATGAGGCGACGAAAGGAAAAGCATGAAATTATGCGGTTTTGACATCGGCCTCGATCAGCCGTTTTTCCTGATCGCAGGCACCTGCGTGATCGAGTCGGAACAGATGACGCTGGATACTGCCGGCGCCTTGAAAGAGATCACGACTGAACTGGGTATCCCGTTCATCTACAAGTCGTCCTTCGACAAGGCCAACCGCTCATCCGGCACGTCGTTCCGCGGCCTGGGCATGGACAAAGGCCTGGAGATCCTGGCCAAGGTCAAAAAGCAGATCGGCGTACCGGTCTTGACCGACATCCACGACATCGACGAAATCAAGCCGGTCTCGGAAGTGGTCGACGTCTTGCAGACGCCGGCTTTCCTGTGCCGCCAGACCGATTTCATCCGCGCCTGCGCGCAATCGGGGCGTCCGGTCAATATCAAGAAGGGCCAGTTCCTGGCGCCGCACGATATGGTCAACGTGATCGCCAAGGCGCGCGCCGCAGCCAAAGAAGTCGGCCTGCCGGAAGATAACTTCATGGCCTGCGAGCGCGGCGTGTCCTTCGGTTACAACAATCTGGTTTCCGACATGCGCAGCCTGGCGATCATGCGTGAAACGGGCGCGCCGGTGGTGTTCGATGCGACGCACTCGGTGCAGTTGCCGGGCGGGCAGGGCACCTCGTCCGGCGGCCAACGCGAATTTGTACCCGTACTCGCCCGCGCGGCGATTGCGGCAGGTATTGCCGGCGTGTTTATGGAAACACATCCCAACCCGGCCGAGGCCAAATCCGATGGCCCCAACGCTGTTCCACTGGCTCGTATCAAGGAGCTGCTGGGCACGATGATCGAACTGGATCGCATTGTGAAAAAGTCGGTTTTCCTGGAAAACGATTTTTCCTGAAGCTGAACGGGTGGCGCGCCTCGGCAGCAGCTGGAGCACGCCATACTAAGCCCTGCGTCCCCTATAAAAATTTGCTTAAAACCTTGCTTGATGGAGATGTTTGAATGAGTGCAATCGTTGATATTATCGGCCGTGAAATAATCGACTCGCGCGGCAATCCTACTGTCGAATGCGACGTCCTGCTGGAATCCGGCGTGCTGGGTCGTGCTGCTGTGCCTTCCGGCGCCTCGACCGGTTCGCGTGAAGCGATCGAACTGCGCGACGGCGACAAGAGCCGTTATTTCGGCAAGGGCGTGTTGCAAGCCTGCGAAAATATCAACACCGAGATCTCGGAAGCGATCATGGGTCTGGATGCCAATGAGCAGGCTTTCCTGGACCGCACGCTGATCGACCTCGACGGCACTGAAAACAAGGCTCGTCTGGGCGCCAACGCCACGCTGGCGGTGTCCATGGCGGTCGCCAAGGCTGCTGCTGAAGAAGCCGGCCTGCCGCTGTATCGCTATTTCGGCGGTAGCGGCGCGATGCAAATGCCGGTGCCGATGATGAACGTCATCAACGGCGGCATGCACGCAGACAACAACCTCGATCTGCAAGAATTCATGATCATCCCGGTCGGCGCACCGAGCTTCCGTGAAGCGATCCGCTACGGCGCTGAAGTGTTCCACACGCTGAAGAAGATCCTGCACGCCAAGGGCCTGGCGACGTCGGTCGGCGACGAAGGTGGTTTCGCACCGAACGTGGCCAGCCACGAAGCGGCGATCCAGCTGATCCTGCAAGCGATTGAAGAGGCCGGCTATGAAGCGGGCACACAGATCGCCCTGGGTCTGGATTGCGCCGCCACTGAATACTACAAGGACGGCAACTACCATCTGGCAGGCGAGAACATGGTATTGACGTCGGCGCAGAAGACCGGCCTGCTGGCGTCGTGGTGCGACAAGTACCCGATCATCAGCATCGAAGACGGCATGGCAGAGAACGACTGGGCCGGCTGGAAGCTGCTGACCGAAACGCTGGGCAAGAAGGTGCAACTGGTCGGCGATGACCTGTTCGTCACCAACACCAAGATCCTGAAAGAAGGCATCGACAAGAACATTGCCAACTCGATCCTGATCAAGATCAACCAGATCGGCACCTTGACCGAGACTTTCGCCGCGATCGAAATGGCCAAGCGCGCCGGTTACACCGCCGTGATCTCGCACCGTTCCGGCGAGACTGAAGACTCGACCATCGCCGACATCGCCGTCGGCACCAACGCGCTGCAAATCAAGACCGGTTCGCTGTCGCGTTCGGACCGCATGGCCAAGTACAACCAGTTGCTGCGCATCGAGGAAGACCTCGGCGATATCGCCAGCTACCCTGGTCGTTCCGCTTTCTACAATCTGAAGTAAGCAAGATGTCCGGCAGCATGCGTCTGCCGGACAATCACCCGGCATTCTTCCGATGCGCCTGATCATTCTCTGCCTCACAGCACTACTGGTGCTGATCCAATATCCGCTGTGGCTGGGTAAGGGGGGATGGCTGCGGGTATGGGACCTGGACAAGCAAGTCCAGCAGGCGCAAAAGAAGAATGACGAACTCAAGGCGCGCAACGCCAAGCTCGAATCTGAAGTCGCCGACCTGAAGCAGGGCACCGGTTCGGTGGAAGAGCGTGCGCGTTACGAGCTCGGCATGATCAAGCAAAATGAAGTGTTCATCCAGGTGCTCGACGGTGGTCCGGTCGGCGCCAGAACACCGCCGGCGCCGCTGCCGGTCGCGCCTGGTACGGACGCCGCAACTGCCTCGACATCTTTGCCCATCACTCCCGCTGCCGCACGACCCTCGTCCTCACGCTAGGACGCTCGCATGTCCCTCAACGATAGTTTGCCGCTGCTCGGCTTTGTCACCACGCCGCTGGAACTGATTTCCTTCGTGCTGGCGATCATTACAGTCGCACTGAATATTCGCCAGAACCACTGGGCCTGGCTGTTTTCGATTTTGTCCTCAGCCTTGTACGGCGTGGTGTTCGTCAACTCACGCCTGTATGGCGACGCCGGTTTGCAATGCGTGTTCGTGGCGGTGTCGGTGTGGGGCTGGTATCAATGGCTGCGCGGCGGCACCGGGCATCAAGCCTTGCGGGTATCGCGTTTGCACAGGAGCGGCGTGTTGTGGTCTGCCGTGGCGTGGCTGGCGGGCTTCGCGGTGTTGTCGGTGTTCTTGCGGTATTTCACCGATACCGACGTGCCGCACATGGATGGTTTCCTGACTGCCGGCAGCCTGGTCGGGCAATTCCTGCTGTCGCGCAAGAAGATCGAAAACTGGCTGGTCTGGATCGCCGTCGACATCCTGTATGTCGGCCTGTATCTCTACAAGCAGTTGACGCTGACGGCGGTGTTGTATGGTTTGTTCGTGCTGCTGGCGCTGGCCGGCTGGCGCGCCTGGAAAAAGGCGCAGCCGGCTGGAGTTTAATCGGCCAGAATCACGCGGTTCTTGCCCGCGTTCTTGGCCTTGTACAAGGCCACGTCGGCGCGCTTGATCAGGTCGGCCTGGCTCTCTCCCGCGGCACGATAGGCGACCCCGGCGCTGAAGGTGATCAACAGGCGTTGGCTGTTGTGCATGAAGATGCGCTTGGTCAGCTCGCGTTGCACGCGCGTAATGATTTGCATCGCTTCGGTCGGTTCGGTTTCCGGCAGCAACACCAGGAATTCCTCGCCGCCGAAACGCGCAATCACATCCAGCTTGCGCAAGGTGTCCTTGACCACACTCACCAGATGCACCAGCACTTCGTCGCCGGTGGCGTGACCGTGGGTATCGTTGATGCGCTTGAAATCGTCGAGGTCGAGCAGGGCGATGCACAGCGGCGTACTACGGCGTTCGGCATTGAGTACTTCGCGTTCCAGCGACTCATCCATGCCACGACGGTTCAGGCTGCCGGTCAACTGGTCTTCCCGCACCAGCTCGCCCATATGCACCAGTTGCGACTCCAGTGCCTGGATGCGCGCTTCGGCCTTTTGCATTTCCTGGCGCGCATTGATCATTTCATCGCGCGAACGCAGGGCGTCGTCTTGCGCACCCTTGGTGGCGTTCATGATGCCGGTCAGCACCGAGTTCAGGTCGCTGATATCGGAAGCCTGGCTGATCTGTTGTGAAAAGCCGGTAATCGTCTTGTGATAATTGTCGGTGGTCGAGACCATCGCGCTCAAGCGGTCAACGAAGGTCAGCATCAGGTTCTTGGCCGTGACTTTCTCTTCCGACAGCGTGTTCTTCAACAAGCCTTGCTTGTAGATGACTTCTTTCAGGGTCTTGGTGGCGTCGGCCAGCGAAGTCTTGCTGATCGGACCGGTAATCAGTTCTTGCACTGCCGTGATCTGGCTGCTCAGCCAGGAGCCTTTTTCCAGCAGGCCGTGTATGTTTTCCAGCAGCAGCTGGAACAGGCGCATCAGCAATTCCTGTTGCTGGGCGATGTCTTCCGACTTCAGTTCGATCTGGAAGCTCATCTGTTTGATGCGGCCGATCACGTCGTTCATGGCCTGTTCAGAGAAGGCCGTTTTGAGATCGTTGCCGATGGTCTTCGATTCCAGCACCAGGTCGGGCGCGTCTTGCAGCAGTGAAGCCAGGTTGAAGATCAGGACGCGCGCCAGCGCTTCGCGCAGCATTTTCTCTTTCTTGCTGTCGCGGATGAACTGGCGTTCCATGTCGATCGGCACCAGTTCGCCATGCGGCACCAGATTGCGTGAGGGAAAGTACTGCTCGACGAAGTTGTCGAGTTCTTCGCTATATTCTTTCCAGTCGCTGCCTTCGGTCGACTTTGACAGGCGCTGGCCGAGTTTGCCGATGTCGCCCGGTTGCTGCGTCAGGTGAACGGCAAAGGCCGCCAGTACGGTCTCAGGCTTGATGCCGGTGCTGGCGCCGGTGATTTCTTCGTAGGCTTCGCGATAAGCGTCAGGGGTAGGGGCAACGCGCCGCGTGGCTAGCTGTTGGAACGCTTCGCGCGCGATGTCGACGGGACTTTGAGCTGGCTTCTTGGACATGCCTGATGTGCGGCTTCTTATTCAAACGAATTGAGGATTGATCTCCCTGTATTTCGCAACGACATTGACATACTTGCCATGCTTTGCATCGATAAAATACGAGAGATGCAGGCGGAGCAGGGCGTCTGGGCCGGAGCGAAACGTCTTCCTTTAACGCATTTTACCGTCACGCGGTGTACTCGGGGCGGCGCTTTATCCGCTTTTATTCAACTAAGTTGTTTTTCAAGGCGTAGTGCGTCAGCTCGGCGTTGTGGCGCAGCTTCATTTTCGCCAGCACGCGTGAGCGGTACATGCTGATTGTTTTGACGGACAGCAATAGTTCGGCGGCAATGTCGCTCACGGTCTTGCCGGAGGCAATCAGCACCATGGTCTGGTATTCGCGGTCGGACAAGGTTTCGTGCAGCGGCGTTTCATGGTCGAAGCCGATCTGGTTGGCGAGTTCTTGCGCCAGCGAGGGACTGATATATTTCCTGCCGGCGGCGGCCTGGCGTATCGCATTGATCAATTCAGCCGGCGCCGCCTGCTTGTTCAGGAAACCCGCTGCGCCCGCTTTCAAGGCACGGATCGCATATTGGTCTTCGCGGTGGATGGACAGCATCAACACCGGCAGCTTGGGGATTTCCTTCTTGATCTGCTTGAGCACGTCGATGCCGGTGCGATCCGGCAGCACGATATCGAGCAAGAGGATGTCGCAATTGCCGAGACGGCATAGCTTGATCGTTTCCAGGCCGTTCTCGGCGCTGCCGACGACGACGATATCCTTGGTGCTGCTGCAGATTTGGCGGAGCCCCTCGCGCACGATCGCATGATCGTCGGCGATGGCAACTTTAATGGCAGCACTGTTTTTTTTCGTCATGGGCTTAGGTGTTGCGTCTGACTTCAGACTGGAAGTGAGCGCTATTCTATAAGGTTATTGGCCGGTAGGGCAGGAAGCGAGACGGTGAGTTTTACGCCGCCGTGCGCGCCGGCTTGCAGCGTCAGTACAGCGCCGATGGCAGCGGCGCGACGCTGCATGCCGCGGATCCCCGACGACTGCGTCCGGCTGGCGGCTTCGGCGGCGCCGTTTTCCAGACCGACGCCATCATCGGCGACCTCCATCGTCAGCACGCCGCCGGCGTGCCGCAAGCCGATGCTGACGTTGCGGGCCTGCGCATGGCGCCCGGCATTGTGCAGCGCTTCGCGCGCAATGCGATACAGGCTCACGGCCTGGAAGGCGTCCAGCAACGTGGCCGGCACATCCTCGTCGCCCAGCAGGCGATGCGCCACGCCGGTTTGCCGGGTAAAAGTTCTGGCCAGCCATTCCAGCGCGGCCGACAGGCCCAGGTCGAGTACGGCGGGGTGCAGGTCGTCGATGATGTCGTGCATCGCACCGATGGCATCGTCGACCCGTTGGTCGGCGTAGCGCGCTTGCTTTTGCATGGCGGCGTCTTGCACCGGCAGTTGTTGCGCAAGCTGCGCCAGCGCCATCTTGATGGCGGTCAGACGGCTACCCAGCTCATCGTGCAAATCCCGGGCAATCCGCGCGCGCTCGGTCTCTCTGACGCGATCCGCGGAAAAATTGTTGGGTGGTTCCGGCAGCGTACTCTCAGGCATATCGGCAAGTTCTACAGTGGCGATGAATCAAGCTGGAATCATAAGGTAGATATGCACGCGAACAGCGCCAAAAGGGCGATAAAAATGCCCGGAAATTAACTTTGGAGGCGTTTCCAGGAAGTTTTTTGGTGCACCTCTTCCATTTTGAGCAAAACTGGTGCTATAATTTCATTTTTCGCGGCTGTAGCTCAGCTGGATAGAGTACTTGGCTACGAACCAAGGGGTCGTGGGTTCGATTCCTGCCAGCCGCACCAGATATAAAGGGTCCATCGTCAGATGGGCCCTTTTTTCTTTTCCGCTCGCCGCATCGGCATCAAGACTTCCTCCGTTCCCGCCTTCCCGCCTGCGATGTCATCATCGGCGACGACGTTCTCCTGCATCGCCAATTTTAACTGCTCCTGATGTGGCATAAAATGCTTGCGCTTGAAGCGCTGCGAACAAGGCGGAGCGCGCTGCCATACCCAAACGGAAGGGGACATACAAATGATGTATTCGTGGATCAAGGCACTACACATTGCATCGGTCATCACCTGGATTGGCGGCATGCTGATCATGGCGTTGGCGCTACAGGTCGCGCAACGCTCACTGCAGGAGCGATCCGCGGCGGCAGAGCGCCTGTTGCAGGCGGTGCGCCGCTGGGACCAGCGCGTGACCTCGCCGGCCTTGGGGTTGGCGTGGCTGCTCGGCATTGCGCTGGTGTATTTCGGCCACTGGCATGCGGCGGGTTGGCTGGTGGTCAAGCTGGTGTTTGTCTTGATGCTGTCGGCCTTGCACGGGATGCAGTCCGGCTACTTGCGCCGCCTTGCTGAGACGCCCGAGTTGGAAGCCTCGGCGCTGCTGAAGAACTCAGGGCCGCTGACGATTGCGGCGGTCGTGGTGATCGCCTGTATGGTCGTGCTCAAGCCGTTTTGATGGCATGATGGGGGACGGATGAAAAAACAGTTGCAGCAATCTGAAATCCCTATATAATCTCGCCTCTTACGCGGCTGTAGCTCAGCTGGATAGAGTACTTGGCTACGAACCAAGGGGTCGTGGGTTCGATTCCTGCCAGCCGCACCAAACATGAAGGGTCCGTCGAAAGACGGGCCCTTTTGTTTTTCCGCCATCCGTATTTCCGAGCAGTGCAACCAGTGGAGAATCAGATGACTTCAGCACACAAACTTCCCTACAAAGGGCATGCGATCTTCCCGCAAGTCGCCCTTCAGGAAAACGGCCAGTACGCCGCCTTGTTCACCATCAAGGCCGGTTACGACGGCAGCGGCGAGACGCGTTATGTCCGTGAATTGCCCAGCACCGAGTTCGCCAGCGAAGATGACGCGACTGCTTACATCCTCGATTTTTCGGCGGACTGGATCGACCAGAATCCGATCTGAAGATTTCTGTCGGACTCAAGCCAGCAACATCACCTCGCGCGATGAGGAGAGTTTGAAGGTGTTGACCACCTTCACCAGCGAGCCGGCCTGATCCAGCAAGGATTGCGCGGCGGCGGTGGCTTGTTCCACCAGCGCGGCATTGTGCTGGGTCACATCGTCCATCTGCATGATGGCCTGGTTGACTTGTTCGATGCCGGTGCTTTGCTCGCGGCTGGCGTTGCTGATGTCGGCGACGAACTGGCTCAGCGTCTGTATGCTTTCGACGACCTGGCCGATGGTCGCACCCGCTTCTTCCACCAAGGTCCGGCCGGATACAATCTTGCCGACCGAGTCATCGATCAATCCCTTGATTTCTTTCGCGGCACTGGCCGAGCGCTGGGCCAAGGCGCGCACTTCGGTCGCCACCACCGCAAAGCCGCGCCCCTGTTCACCCGCGCGCGCCGCTTCCACCGCCGCATTGAGCGCCAGGATATTGGTCTGGAAGGCGATGCCGTTGATCACCGCGATGATGTCGACGATCTTGCGCGAGGATTCGTTGATGGTCGCCATCGTCCCCACCATCTGATTGACCGCATTGCCGCCGGCAATCGCCACCTGTGAGGCCGACACCGCCAATTGGTTGGCGTGCTGCGCATTCTCGGCATTTTTCTTCACTACCGAGGTGAGTTGCTGCATTACGGACGCAGTTTCTTGCAGCGAGCCGGCCTGGCGCTCAGTGCGCGAAGACAGGTTCAGGTTGCCGACCGAAATTTCCTTGGAGGCGGTGCCGATGGTTTCCGCCGATTGCTTGATGTGATCGACCGAGCGGGCCAGGTTGGCTTGCATCATCTTCATCGCGTGCATGAGGCTGAAGTCGTCGTTGGCGGCCAACGGAATATGTTCGCTCAGGTCGCCGCCGGCGATGCGATCTGCCACATGCACCGCGTGCGCCGGTTCCCCGCCAAGTTGTCTCAGCAGGCTGCGTGTGAGCAGCATGGCGGCCGCCAGGCCACATAACAGGGCGGCGCCGGTCAGCGCCAGTAAAATCAAACGGCTGGAACGATAGGTCGCATCAATGCTTTCAGCCACTTCATTGATGCCTTGCCGTTGCAGGCGCAGCAGTTTGTCAACCGAAGCCTGGTAGTGCGTGGCGCTGGGCAGATACTCTTTTTCAAAGGCATTCTTCGCCTGGAACAATTTTCCTTCGGCGCGCAAGGTCAGGATATTGCTGCCGGCAGCCTGGTAACGCTTGCGGCTGGCGTCGATATCGGCGAACAGTTTTTGCTCTTCAGGCGTGCGCAACAATTGCTGCACTTTGGTTTGCAGCTCGGCGGCATTGTTGGTCGAGGCGGCAACGGCGGTTTCGAAGTAGGTCGCAAGACTGAGGTCGGTGCTGCGCGCGATGGCGGTGGTGCGCGTGACGGATGTGGATATGTTGGAGTACCAGTCACTGATCAGGCGCTCCTTGGCCAGCGGCATTTGCATCATGGCATTGGTGGCTTCCGCCACCGATTGCAAGCGCCAGATGCCCATGCCGGCGACGGCGATCATCAATACCAGCACTACGCCAAAGCCCGCGGCAAAGCGCGTTCCGACTTTCCAGTTTTTCATGCGTCTCTCGTTCCTGTTTTTGGTTCTTGTGCCGGCGCGCGCATGCACATTGCGCGCGAAGCTACCGGCTATGGGAGTCGAGAGGATGCTAGCACCGGAGAGTGATCCGGAATAATGAAAAAAAACTGCAAGTCCATATCAAAACCGGCGAAAGAATTTCTACTCTGCCAATATTGTGGGTACTTCTTTTTCCGCGGGAGAGCATACGAATGGGGCCTCTGCAAGAGGTCCCATTTCTTTTTGTTAGCGACCAGTACCGCCTGCACTTCCGCTGGCGCCCGCACTGCCGCTGACGCCGGCGCCGCTCGCACCTGCACCTGCACCTGCACCTGCCGAGCCGCCGCTGGTCATGCCGCCGTTGGCGCCACCGGGTGTCGTGGTGCTATTGCTGCTGGTTGCGCCGTTCGAACGCTGGTTGTTGTTGTTCGATTTGGATTTTTTGCTGCCCGGCTGATTGCTGGTACCCATGTTGTTGGCACTTCCGCTGCCGCCGGTGCTGCTGCTTCCTGTCGCACTGCTGGAGCCGGCCGCGCCGCTGCTGGTGCCCGTGCCGCCCTGGCCTGAGGTTTGCGCGTAAGCGCCGGTGCTGAATGCAGCCACTGCCAGAATGGCGATCAATTGATGCTTCATTGTCTGCTCCTTGGGGAATGATCGAAGAATAGAGCCGCATGTCTGCACGGCGTGATCTGATCCTAACGAAAGCGGGGGGAGCTGGCAGTCGGTGCACGCCGCGACATGGCGTCGGACGGTGTGAGCCTGTTTGTCGGCGACACGCGAGTTGAGGCGTGGACTCAGGGATTGAGCGCGCGTAGTACCTCGTCGTGAATCGCGCCGGCAGTCGCCACGATGGCGCTCGCACCGATCGGCGTATTGCCTTGCCAGTCGGTGATGCGGCCGCCGGCGCCTTCGATGATGGGGATGAAGGACATGATGTCCCAGATCTTCAGGATCGGGTCGAGCATGATGTCGGCGCCGCCGGTGGCGAGCTGGAAGTAGCCGTGGCAATCGCCCCAGCCGCGATACAGGCGAGCCCGGCGCGACAGTTGCTCAAAGGCCGGGCCGTTATGGTATTTGAAGATGTCCCAGTGATCGGTGGCCAGCAGCATGGCGTCGCCGATGGCGCTGCAGCTGCGCATGCCGACCGGTTTGCCGTTGAGTGTGGTGCCGTTGATCGTGCCGATCAGCAGATGCTCCATCAGCGGGCTATGCAACGCGCCGATGATGGGACGGCCCTGGTGCGTCAGCGAAATCAGCGTGCCGAAGATATAGCAATTGGTGACGAAGGCCTTGGTGCCGTCGATGGGATCGAGGATCCAGCAGTAGTCGGCATCTTGCTGGTGCGAGCCAAACTCTTCGCCGATGATGCCGTGCTGCGGATAGCGCGCCATGATGGCGGCGCGCAGCGCCTGTTCGGTTTCGCGGTCGGCGGCGGTGACCGGCGACTGGTCTGATTTTGATTCGACCGCGGTGCCGCTCAGATAGTGGCCGCGGATGATGGCGCCGCTGATCCGGCTCAGTTCCAGGATGAAGGCGCTGAATTCTTGCAGTTGCGCAGCGTCGGCAGCTTTGGTGAACAAGGGGGCGGGCGGCAGGAAAGTGGACATGGCGGAATAAGGTAGTCGGATTGTTCGGGAATGTTTACTGACGCAAGGCCACGATGCCGCACAGGATCATGGTGGCGCCCAGCCAGCGCGCCAGCGACAGTTTTTCCTTGAGCAGGAAGGCGCTGATGAAGGCGGCAAAGATGACTGAGGTTTCGCGCAAGGAAGCGACGGCGGCAGTGGGCGCCTTGGTCATGGCCCACAAGGCGATGCCGTAAGCCAGCATGGAGAATGTGCCACCGATCACGCCGCGCTGCCAGTGCAGGCGCGCATGCGCGATGAAGGCACGGCGGCGCAGCCAGAACACCAGTGCCGCAAACGGCATACCTTCGAGGAAGGACATCCACAAGACATAGCTGGGCGCATCGCCGGCCTGGCGCACGCCGGCCGCATCGACCATGGTGTACATCGCAATCAGGCTGGCGTTGGCGAACGCAAACAGCATTACCTTGCGCACGCCGTGCTGCAGGTTGCCGGCCAACAGGCTCAGGCTGATGATGCCGCCGGAGATGCTGGCGATGCCCATCCACATTGCCGGGCTCAGCGATTCGTGCAGCACCAGCGCGCTGAACAAGGCCACCAGCAGCGGCGCGATGCCGCGCATGAGCGGATAGCCGAGGTTCATGTCGCCGGCGCGATAGGTGCCGACCAGCGTCAGGTAATAGCCGATGTGCAGCACGATGGAAGTGAGCAGGTAGGGCCAGCTGGCCAGCGGTGGCGGCGCAAAGAACAGCAGCAGCGGCGCCGCTACCGCGGTTGCGCCGGCCGCCACCAGGGCGGTATCCATCAAGACATCACGGCCACTTTTGATCAATGCATTCCAGCTGGCGTGCAACAAGGCGGCAAACAGGACAATGACGGTGATGGTCGGCGTCAATGTCATGGACGTACGCAACGCTCGACGTAGCGCGTGAAGTGCGCATAGTCGGGCGTCAGGTAATCGGCCTGTTTGGCGAGATCGTCCCAGCGCCGCAAACGCACGGCGTCGGCCGCATAGGGCAGGGTGATGAAGGCCGCGGCTTGTTCCGTATCGAAGATGCCGCCTTGCAGTTTCAGGCTGCGCACCGAGTCCGCCGACAGCGCTGAAAAATACGCCGGATCGGTCGCGCACAGATAGCGTTTGGCGTCGACGTGCAGGCGGATCGGCGCCAGCACGTCTTCGTCGAACAAGTTGCGCAGGAAAGGCAGGATGCGATATTGATGCAGGTCATCGATGCCGGCCATGGTCGGCGTGTCGCCGAGGTCTTCCAGCATGTGCCCGAGATCGTGCAGCAGGCTGGCGGCGATCAGGCTGGGCGGCGCGTCTTGCTGCTCCGCCAGCGCGGCGGTTTGCAAGGCATGCTCCAGTTGCGTGACCGGCTCGCCAGTGTATTGGGTGGCGCCATGCTGTCGGAACAAGGCGTGGATATCTTGCAAGCTCAATGACATGAAAACCTCTGCAATTTGTGCGGTAACTTACCAGGGCAGCGAATACGTCTTGGTATTGGTGAAACTCTTCATGGCTTCCTGCACGCCTTCCTTGTAGCCGAGGCCGGAATCCTTGATGCCGCCGAACGGCGTCAGCTCGAGGCGATAACCCGGCACTTCACGCACATTGACTGAACCCATGTTGAGTTCGGAAATGAAACGCGTGATGTAGTCGAGCCGGTTGGTGCAGACCGACGACGACAAGCCGTAGGCGGTACCGTTGGCAATCCTGATCGCTTCGTCGATGCCGGAGACACGGATCACCGGCGACACCGGGCCGAAGGTTTCTTCGCGCACTACCGTCATGTCCGGCTTGACGTGGTCGAGCACGGTCGGCGCATAAGAGGCGCCGCGTCGTTGATTGCCGACCAGCAGTTGAGCGCCGCCGGCAATTGCTTCGTTGACCACGCTTTCAAAACGGATGGCGGCAGCTTCATCGATCACGGTGCCCATGTCGACCTCGGCATCGAAGGGATCACCGTAGCGCAGCGCCTTGGTTTTTTCCACCAGCAGTGCGACGAACTGGTCGGCGACGCGCTCATGCACCAGCATGCGTTTGATCGCGGTGCAGCGCTGGCCGGAATTCTTATAGGAACCGCTGGCCGCCAGCGTCGCCGCTTCTTCGACATCCGCATCCTCCATCACGATGATGGGATCGTTGCCACCCAGTTCCAGGATCTGGCGTTTGTAGACAGCCTTGCCGGCGATGTATTTGCCGATGGCGACGCCGCCGGTGAAGGTGACCAGATCTACATGCTCATTGACCAGCAGCTCGTCGGCGATTTCAGCCGGATCGCCGGTGACCACCGACAGCATGTGCGGCGGCAAGCCGGCTTCGTACAACACGTCGGCCAGCGCATAGGCGGTCAGCGGCGTCTTTTCGCTGGGCTTGAGGACGATGCGGTTATTGGTGGCGATTGCCGGCGCGACTTTGTGGATCACTTGGTTGAGCGGATGATTGAACGGTGTGATGGCCGAGATCACGCCGAGCAAAGGTTCTTTCATCGTGTAGACCTTGCGGCTCTTGCCGTGCGCAGTGAGGTCGCAGGAAAAAATCTGGCCGTCGTCGATCAACGCCTGATTGGCGGCAAACAGCAGTACGTCCGAAGCGCGGCCGGTTTCGTACATCGAATCCTTGAGGCAGAGGCCGGACTCCAGCGTGATCAGACGGGCGAACAATTCACGTCGCGCGGAGATCAGCTCGCCGGCACGCATCAGGATGCGATAGCGTTCGTGTCGCGTCAATTTTGAGCGGTAGGCGGCCGCGATCGAAAACGCCTGGCGCACCTGCTCGACGCTGGCCTTGGGAATCGTGGCAACCAGCTTGCCGGTGTAGGGATGGCGCACGTCAATGTTGCGCTCGCAGGCGACTTTTTCACCGGCGATGCGCAAGCATTCGTGGAGGATGGCGTTGTGGCTGGCGTCGACATTTGTGTCGGGTGCGGCTGGTGCGGCTTGCAGGGAGGCGGTCATGCGGCGCTCCTTTCCTTTGCACTAGCGTCGGCGGCGACCACGTGGTTGAGCGCCAGGTCGAAGGCGTCGAAATTGCGCAGGCGCCGATTGCCGGCCACGCCTTCGACGCGGCGATTCAGGATCAGCGGCACTTGCTGTTCGGACAGGCCGCCGTGCGAGCGCAGCGGCACGTCCAGCCCCGACAGATCATGGCGCGACGCCGCCGTGCCGAGCACGGTATCGCGTTGCGACACGATGACGATGTCGCCGATGCGGTCCGGCGGCAATTCAAAACGCGCGGCGGCATCGGCGCGATTGAGCACCACTTCAACACCAGGCAGCAGCGCCAGCCGTGCGATCAATTCCTGGGCGTTGAGCTCGGGCGGCAGATGGATGGTGGCGTAAGATCCCAGCGCGCCATGGTGCACTACATAGGGATCGGTGATCGGCAGGATCACGCGGGTCTTGCCTTGGCCCAGCCACTGGTCGAGCACGTCTTGCAGGTAGATCACGTTGGGCGAGCCGTCGCTGGCGTGCTTGGCGTTCATACCGTGGTCGGCGGTCAGCGTGATCACCGCGCCCATCTCGTCCAACTGCTGCAAGTAGCGGTCCATCATGTGATAGAAGGAATTGGCGTCGGGCGTACCGGGCGCGGCCTTGTGCTGCACATAGTCGGTGGTCGACAGATACATCAGGTCGGGGCGGTAGCGCTGCATCAGCTTCACGCCCGAGGCGAACACGAACTCGGACAAGTCGGCGCTGTACACCGACGGCACCGGCAGGCCGACCATGGCGAGCACGTCATCGATGCCGTTCTCGGCCATGCTGACCTGGTCCGATTTTTCTGACGAGTAGCAAATGCCTTTGAGTTTGTGGCCGAGCAGTGTGCGCAGCTTGTCCTTGGCGGTCACCACAGCGACCTTGGCGCCGGCGTCGGCGAAGGCGGCCAGCAGGGTGTCGGCGCGCAGGTATTTGGGATCGTTCATCATCACTTCTTCGCCGCTGGCAGGGTCGAAGAAATAATTGCCGCAAATGCCATGCACGGCCGGCGGCGCGCCGGTGACGATGGACAGGTTGTTGGGATTGGTGAAGGTCGGCACCACGCTGTCGGCGATGAAGCGGCTGCCGTCTTTGAGCATGCTGCCGATGAAGGGGGCGACGCCGGCGGCGACGGCCGCGACCAGATAATCGAATTCACAGCCATCGACACACACCACGACAACCGGGGCATCGGGCCAGCGGTAGCTGCGTTGGTTCACATTCACAGTTTTGCTCATGTTGCATCCTTATCAGGTTGATGGTCGCGGCCAGGGCAGACCGCGTGTTTGCATCCTTGGGATTGCGCCAGCTGCGCCGGCTATGCTGCCGGCTTGCACATCGGGTCCGGGTGAGCGCTCAATTGGGCGCACCTTCGACCGCGCGATGCATGCGCGCGCGGCTCAGTTCGGAGTGACGGCGCAACATGGCACCGGCTTTTTCGGCATCGCGTGCGGCGATGGTTTCGTAGATCTCGCGATGCTCCTGGCTGGAGACATCCATGCCGCCGCCGGCCGACAAACCGCGCCGGCGGAACAGCAGCAATTCCTTGGTCAGCTTGCGATACACCGCGACCAGTTTGCTGTTGCCGGTGAAGCTCACCAGCGCGTCGTGGAATTGCAGGTTGAGCGGGTGGTAGAGCGCGACGTCCTTGCTGGCGGCGACTTCTTCCATGTGCTCGACCTGGCGCTTGAGTTCGGCCAGTTGTTCTTCGTTGATGTGTTGCGCCAGCTTGCGGCCGATCAGGTCTTCCATGGCTTCGCGCAAGTCATAGATTTCATCGGCTTCGGCGATCGAGATTTCACGCACGAAGGCGCCGCGGTTTTTTTCCTGGCGCACCAGGCCGGACTCTTCCAGGCCGCGGAAAGCTTCGCGGATAGGGCCGCGGCTGATGCCGAAGTGTAGTGCCAGCTCGCTCTCATTGAGGCGGCCGCCCACGCTGATCTCGCCGCGCAAGATCATTTTTTCGACTTCTTCCTGGATGATCATCGTCAGCGAATTCGACTGGACCAGCTGCAGGGGACTGAGTTTTTCCATGGTGTATTGAGTGCATCGACTTGGTGCGGTGCACTGTTTTGGTTTGAGTGCAGCCATTTTTGCAAATCAATCGCTTACTGTCAACTGCAAACTGTTGACAATCTGCGATTCCGTGTTTAAAGTTAAAACCGTTCCATCAATTGGTATAAATAATTCGCAAATTTTCGGGATCGGCAGTGCAGAGGTGTGGCCGGTTTCGCTTCTATCGTTGTTTGATTCTTGTTTCTTACCCATCGGAGAATGCAAATGAAATCGACGTTGTCCCCCATGCTGGCGTTGTTGTGCGCAGGATTGTGCAGTCTGGTGTCCTGGTCCGCTGCCGCCGCTGACCGCGTACCCCTGCTGGTCTATACGGCGCTCGAAACCGACCAGATCAAGGCCTATAAAGAAGCATTCGAAAAGACTTACCCTGATGTGGAAATCAAGTGGGTGCGCGATTCGACCGGCATCATCACCGCCAAGCTGCTGGCCGAAAAAGCCAATCCGCAAGCCGATGTGGTGATGGGCGTGGCCGCCAGCAGCCTGGCATTGATGGATGCAGAAGGCATGTTGCTGCCCTACAAGCCCAAGGGCTATGAGCAGCTCAATACTAAATATGTGGACACCAAGCCGGTGCCGAGTTGGGTCGGCATGGACGTGTTCGGCGCCACTATCTGCTTCAATACCGTCGAAGCCAAGAAGCTGAATTTGCCGAAGCCGGAAACCTGGAAGGACCTGACCAAGCCCATCTACAAAGGCAAGATCGTGATGCCGAATCCAGCCTCGTCAGGCACCGGTTATTTCGACGTCACTGCATGGCTGCAATTGTTCGGCGACCAGGGCGGCTGGAAATACATGGACGCATTGCACGAAAACATCGCGCAATACATGCACTCCGGCTCCAAGCCCTGTAAGTCGGCCGGCAGCGGCGAATTCCCGATCGGCATTTCATTTGAATATCGCGGCAACCAGGTGAAAAACAGCGGTGCCCCGATCGAGCTGGTGTTCCCGAAAGAAGGCCTGGGCTGGGAAATCGAAGCCACCGGTATCATGAAGACCAGCAAGAAACTCGACGCCGCCAAGAAACTGGCAGATTGGTCCGCCAGCAAGGAAGCCAACGAGTTGTATCAAAAGAACTTTGCCATCGTCGCCAATACCTCAGTGCACAAACCGCCGGTCGGTTTGCCGGCCAACTACGAAGAAATGCTGATCAAGAACGACTTCGCCTTCGCGGCCAAGAACCGCGACAAGATCCTGACCGAGTGGAACAAGCGTTACGACGCCAAGAGCGAACCGAAGTAGGCGGGATGCGCGGGCAGGGCACGTTTCCTGCTCGCCTTTCGCATGGCTCCATGCTTGTTCCCGCTTCTATCGGTGCGATGCAGTGGCAAGTCGCACCCTGTTTCGGGGATAAAGTTGGCATGACAACGCTTGATCAACCGGATCACAGGCTTCGTATGGACATGACAGATTTTTCGGCGGTGCAATCGCTCTCGGCCAGCACCGAAATCGCGCTGGAGCTCAGCGCGATACGCAAGGACTTCGGCAGTTTCAGCGCCCTGGGCAATATCGATCTGCAAGTGCGACAGGGCGAGATGCTGGTTTTCCTGGGCCCGTCGGGTTGCGGCAAGACCACCTTGCTGCGCATCATCGCCGGCCTGGAAAGCCAGACCGCCGGCAGCATTTCGCAAAACGGCCGCGACATCTCCTGGTTGCCGCCGGAACAGCGCGACTACGGCATCGTATTCCAGTCATATGCCTTGTTTCCCAATTTGACGGTGGCCGAGAACGTCGCCTACGGCCTGGTCAACCGGCGCACCCAGCGCGCCCAGATCCAGGCGCGCGTGGACGAGTTGCTGACCATGGTCGGCTTGCCGAGCTCGGCCAAAAAATATCCCTCGCAATTGTCGGGCGGTCAGCAACAACGGATTGCACTGGCGCGCGCGATGGCGACTTCACCCAGGTTGCTGTTGCTGGACGAGCCGCTGTCGGCGCTCGATGCGCTTGAGCGAGTGCGCCTGCGCAAGGAAATCCGCAGCTTGCAGCAACAGCTGGGCGTGACCACCATCATGGTTACGCACGACCAGGAAGAAGCGCTCAACATGGCCGACCGCATCGTGGTCATGAACCAGGGCGCGATCGAGCAGATCGGTACGCCGCAAGAGATTTACGAACATCCGGCCAGCGCCTTCGTCGCCGGCTTTGTCGGCAAGGTCAATGTGATCAAGGCGCGTGCGCTGGGTGAGCACGTCTTTGAATGCGGCGACCAACGCAACTTGCGCATCGTGCGCAATCCGGGCGACGCCACTGCGGACGCCGGCGACTATCGTCCCGGCAGCGAGGTGCGCCTGTATGTCCGGCCGGAAGACCGGATCGCGGAAGACATCAACGACGCCACTCCCAACCAGGTGGTCGGTGTGGCAGGACGGGTCGAGTTCCTCGGCGGCATCTGCCTGGTCGAGTTCGATGTTGCCGAGCTCGGCAAGACGCCGCTGACGATACAGTTTTCGCTGAACCAGATGCATGACCTGAACATCGTGCCTGGTGTGCGCATACGCTTCGCCCTGCGCGCCGATCGGATTCGCGTTTTCCCTGCTTAAGGAAACCTGACGATGCAAGCAAGTTCAAAACTGAATCCGGTGCTGATGCCAACCACGCGGCGCAGTCTCAAGCTCAGCGGCAGCGATGTGCTGGCGCGCGTCTTGCTGGTAGCGGTGGCGGCTGGCCTGGTCCTGTTTTTACTGGCGCCGCTGGTGACCATATTGATGCGCGGCATCCTCGACAACGACGGCAATTTTGTCGGCCTGCTGCACTTCCGCGATTATCTGGCGACGCCGAGCCTGAAGCGCGCGATCATCAATTCCTGCGGCGTGGCGTTTGCGGTGGTGTTCATTTCGGTGCCGATGGCATTCTTCTTTGCCTATGCCATCAACCGCAGTTGCATGCGCTTCAAGGGCGGCTTCAAGTTCATCGCCTTGCTGCCTTTGCTGGCGCCGTCGCTGCTGGCGGCGATCTCTTTCATCCAATGGTTCGGCAACCAGGGCGTGCTCAAACCGCTGCTGGGCGGCGCCTCCATCTATGGCGCGCCGGGCATCATCCTGGCCGAGGTGTACAACACCTTTCCCCACGCGATGATGATCATCACCACCGCCTTGTCGCTGGCCGATGCGCGCTTGTATGAAGCGGCGGATTCTATGGGCACGGGCACGCTGCGGCGCTTTTTCACGATCACGCTGCCGTCCTGCAAATATGGTTTGATCAGCGCGGCGACGGTGGTGTTTACCTATGTGATCAGCGACTTCGGCGCACCCAAGGTCATCGGCGGCAACTTCAGCGTGTTGTCGGTGGACGTGTTCAAGCAAGTCGTCGGTCAGCAGAATTTCGGTCGCGGCGCGGTGGTCGGCGTGCTGCTGTTGTTGCCGTCGATATTGTCGTTCGCGGTCGACAGCTTCGTGCGGCGCAAATTGCAGGCCCAGTTGTCGGCGCGCTCGGTGCCCTACAAGCCCAAGCTGCAGCGCGCGTTCGATCGCTGGATGACTGCCTACTGTGTGCTGATCAGCATCCTGCTGCTGTCGGTGGTCGGCATGGCGATCTTCAGTTCCTTCATCAAACTGTGGCCCTACAACCTTGGGCTGACCTTGCGCCATTATCAATATGCCTTGCTCGACGGCGACCTCAGCGCGGCTTATACCAATTCGCTCAAGCTCGGTTTTTTGACGGCATTCTTCGGCACCATCGCGGCCTTCAGCGGCGCCTACCTGACTGAAAAATCGCGCGGCCTCGGCAAGCTGCGTCCGCTGGTGCATCTGATGGCGATGTTGTCGATGGCGGTGCCGGGCCTGGTGCTGGGGCTGGGTTACATCATGTTCTTCAACCATCCGGACAACCCGCTCAATTTCCTGTACGGCTCGATGGCCATCCTGGTGTTCTCCACCATCATCCATTACTACACCTCGAGCCACCTGACGGCGGTGTCGGCCTTGAAGGCGCTGGACAACGAGTTCGAAGCGGTGGCGGCATCGCTCAAGATTGCGTTCTACAAAACCTTCCTGCGCGTGACCGTGCCGGTGTGCCTGCCGGCCTTGCTCGACATCGCGCGCTACTACTTCGTGGTGTCGATGGCGACCTTGTCGTGCGTGGTGTTTTTGTATTCACCGGACACCATTTTGTCGTCGGTGGCCATCATGAACCTCGATGAAGCCGGCGACATCGGCCCGGCGGCGGCGCTGGCGTCGCTGACGGTGGTGACTTCGGCGCTGGTCTGCCTGCTGTACGGCTGGATCACCAAAGCACTGATCAATAAAACGCAGGCCTGGCGGACCTGCACCATGCATTGAGTTTTTCGCCTGGTTTGAAGTTCGTTCTGCAGCATTTCCCTAATTCGAAGGAGACACCATGTCCGTTGCAACTGTCGAGCACAAAGATCCCATCCTGTTGACGCCCGGCCCCTTGACGACCTCGCTGCAAACCAAGCAGGCGATGCTGCGCGACTGGGGTTCATGGGATGGCGACTTCAACCAGATCACCACGCGCGTGCGCCAGCACCTGCTCGAGATCGCGCATGCCGGCCAGACGCACGAATGCGTGCCGCTGCAAGGCAGTGGCACCTTCTCGGTAGAGGCTGCCATCGGCACCATCGTGCCGCGCGACGGCCATGTGCTGGTGCCGATCAACGGCGCCTATTGCCAGCGCATTGCGCGCATTTGCGAATACCTGGGACGCCGCGTCAGTACGCATGGTTATGCCGAAGACCAGGCCATCTCGGCGGCCGATATCGATCGCCTGCTGAGCGTCGATCCGTCGATCACGCATGTCGCGCTGGTGCATTGCGAAACCAGCACCGGCATCCTGAATCCCTTGCATGACATTGCCAAGGTGGTGCAAAAGCACGGCAAGGGTCTGATCATTGACGCCATGAGTTCGTTCGGCGCAATCGAAGTGGACGCGCGCGTGACGCCGTTCGACGCGTTGATCGCGGCTTCCGGCAAATGCATAGAAGGCGTGCCGGGCATGGGTTTTGTGCTGGCGCGCCGCAGTGTGCTGGAACAGTGCAAGGGCAACGCCCATTCGCTGGCGCTGGACCTGTACGACCAATGGGTCTACATGCAAAAGACCTCCCAGTGGCGCTTCACGCCGCCGACCCATGTGGTCGCAGCACTCGACCAGGCGCTGCAGCAGTATCGCGCCGAAGGCGGCCTGGCGGCGCGCGGTGCGCGTTATAGCGGCAACTGCAGACAATTGATCGACGGCCTGGCGGCGCTCGGTTTGACGAGTTTCCTGCCCAAGGACATCCAGGCGCCGATCATCGTCACCGTGCATGCCCCCCAACATGCCAACTACAACTTCCAGGCGTTTTACAATGCGGTCAAGCGCCAGGGTTTCATCTTGTACCCGGGCAAACTGACCACGCTGGAAACCTTCCGGGTCGGCTGCATGGGACATTTCGGCGATGAGGGTATGCGCGGCGCAATTGCGGCGATTGCCAATGTACTGGAAGAGATGCAGATCACGACTGCCAAGGCGGCTTGATTCGGTCGACGCTGTGCAGCGCGCAGTGTTATCAAGACTTGTTAATATCCGTAACACTTTGTAAGAGCGATAGATGCGGGGCGGGCAGGGGTATATCTTACGAACTCCCCCCTCTAATTCATCCCCTGAATTAGATTTCAACCCGCGCCGCAAGGTGCGGGTTTTTTATTGCTCAGGCAATTGTCAGCTTGCCTCGGATTCTTTTCTCCTCTTGCGCTTTTCACACGACGCAGTGCAGTGCGCTGTCGCAGATGATGCTATACTTTAATGGTAATCATTATCATCTAACGAGTCGGAGAGAAATCATATGATCGGTATCAAGAAAATCGCAGTCGCCGCCGCCATGTTTGCAGCCATGTCTGTTGTCAGCGCAGCCGAATATCCTATCGGTAAACCGCAGATTCAAAATGGCATGGAAGTCAGTGCGGTTTATCTGCAGCCGATCAAGATGGAACCGGACGGCATGATGCGTAAAGCCGAAGAATCCGATGTCCACCTGGAAGCCGACATCCGCGCCGTCGCCAAGAACCCCAACGGTTTCGCCGAAGGCGACTGGATGCCTTACCTGAACATCAAGTTTGAGCTGAGCAAGGCCGGCTCGACCAAAGTGATCAAGGGCGACATGATGCCGATGGTGGCCAGCGACGGTCCTCACTACGGCGACAACGTCAAGCTCGACGGCCCGGGCAAGTACAAGCTCAAGCTGACAATCTCGCCGCCATCGGGTCACTTCGGTCGTCACGTCGACAAGGAAACCGGTGTGGCGCCCTGGTTCAAGCCTTTCGAGCTGTCATATGACTTCACCTTTGCCGGTGTCGGTAAAAAGGGCGGCTACTAAGCTGAGTTGAACGCGGCATGCGCCGGGCGAGAGCGTCTTGCGCATGCCATGCTGACCCGGTCCTGCTTCGTGCAAGACCATGCAATGTAGGAGCAAAGGATGTCTTTGCGTAAAACGCAGTTCATGGCCGGTCTGATCGGTCTGGTGTGCACCTTGTCTGCCGCGAGCGCATTTGCCGCGGATATTCTGACGTTCAAGCTTGAAATGCAGGACGGCAAGTTCCTTCCTGCGCGCATCGAAGTCCCGGCAGGGCAGCGCATCAAGATCGAAATCCACAACATCGGCAAGACTGCCGCCGAATTCGAAAGCGTCGAGCTGCGCAAGGAAAAAGTCCTGGCGCCGGGCGCCCAATCGTTCGTCGTGATCGCACCCTTGCGTCCGGGCGAATACAAGTTCTTTGACGACTTCCATCTGAATATGCCGCAAGGCGTGATCGTCGCCAAATAAAGCGTAATTGAAAGGAAAGTAATGGGCCAGGTCCTGTTTATTGTCTGGCGCGAAAGCGTTGAGGCCTTGCTGGTGGTCGGTATTTTGTATGCCTGGCTGAATAATGGCGATGCCGCTGCGCGCCGCGGTTTGCCTTATCTGTGGGGCGGTGTGGCGGCAGGTATCGTCGCCGCCGTGGCGCTGGGTGCGGCCTTGCTGGGTTTCAGCGAGTTGCTGTCGGGCGATGCGCAAACCTATTTCCAGATCGGCATGGTGCTGATTGCGGCGGTGCTGATCGTGCAGATGGTGTTCTGGATGCGCAAGCACGGACGCACGCTCAAGAAGGACATGGAGTCATCGCTCAAGGAAAGCACGGAAGCGGGCAATTGGTGGGGCGTGTTCCTGCTGGTGGCGCTGGCGATTGCGCGCGAGGGCAGCGAGACCGCGGTGTTCTTGTACGGCATCGGCATGGGCGAACAAGACGCCAGTCGCGGCGCGCTGGTTTTTGCCGGCGTGCTCGGCTTGGCGTTGGCTTTCCTGACTTTCTACCTGTTGCAATTGGGCGGCAAGGTGTTTTCGTGGCGCCGTTTTTTCCAGGTCACCGAAATCATATTGCTGTTGCTGGCGGCGGGGCTGTTGCTGACCGGCGTTGAAAAGTTGCTCGATCTGCTGCTCGAAAGCTCGGACTGGTTCTCCTCGCTGGGCTTTGTTTCCGCCTTGACCGCACCGGTGTGGGACACCAGCTGGCTACTCGATGATTCCAGCACTTTCGGCAGCCTGGTGTCGACCTTGACCGGCTATCGCGCCCGTCCTGCGTTGATGAGCGTGGCCATCTATGTCATCTATTGGCTTGTGGTATCCTCGGCCCTCGGCAAGTTGAAGAAACCGCAAGTTAATAACAAGCAAGTCGCATAATCTTATGAGCACCTGTACGCTTCCCAATACCCGCCTGGCGCGTACGGGTGACTGGATGCGCCGCAATGGCGCATTGATCCGCGGTATTCAGTGGATCATCGTACTGGTCTATGCCATCCTCATCCTGGTTCCGATTTTCTTGCCCTTGCCCGATGAAACGGCGCACATCTGGTCCAACCTGACCCTGATTTCGCAGTTCTGTTTCTGGGGCATCTGGTGGCCGTTCGTGCTGGTCAGCATGGTGCTGATGGGGCGCGTGTGGTGCGGCGTGTTGTGTCCGGAAGGCGCGCTGACCGAGTTTGCCAGCAAGTTCGGCCGCGGCAAGACCATTCCGCACTGGATGCGCTGGGGCGGCTGGCCGTTCGTCGCCTTCGCGCTGACCACGGTCTACGGCCAGATGGTCAGCGTGTATCAATATCCCAAGGCAGTGCTGCTGGTGCTCGGCGGCTCCACACTGGGCGCCATGATCGTCGGCTACCTCTACGGCCGCGAAAAGCGCGTCTGGTGCAAATACCTGTGTCCGGTCAACGGCGTGTTCGGTTTGCTGGCCAAGCTGGCACCGTTCCACTACAAGGTCAACGAAGACGCCTGGCGCGCCTCCTACGATACCCACGGCAAGAAAACCATCCCGATCAATTGTGCGCCGCTGGTACCGCTGCGCAATATGAAGGGTGCCTCCGATTGCCATATGTGCGGACGTTGCAGCGGTCATCGCGACGCCATCGCGCTGACCTGGCGTGCACCGACCGTGGAAATCGTCAAAATCGGCAACAAGAACAACAACCTGTGGGAAAGCGCGCTGGTGCTCTACGGCCTGTTCGGCATCGCCATCGGCGCGTTCCACTGGAGCGCCAGCCCCTGGTTCGTCGAGGCCAAGCAATTCATCGCGACCTGGCTGATCGACCGCGACATCATGTGGCCGTTCGATACCAATGCACCATGGTGGCTGCTGACCAATTATCCGCAACAAAGCGATGTGTTCAGTTGGCTCGACGGCGCCATGGTGGTGACCTACATCATGGGCACCGCACTGGTGTTGGGCACTGCGCTGACCGCCTTGTTTGCCATCAGCAACCGTGTGCTGGGAACATGGAATCGCTCGCGCTTCAACCATCTGGTGCAATCGGCAATTCCGCTGGCCGGTTGCGGCGTCTTCGTCGGCTTGTCGGCTACCACCATCAGCCTGTTGCGCGCCGAACACTGGCCGGTCGACTGGGCCAATGACGTGCGCGCCGCCTTGCTGACCGTGATGACGCTGTGGAGCGTCTGGCTGGCGTGGAAAGTGATCGGCGAACATGCCAGGTCCGTGGTGCAGCGTGTCGCCGCCTTGCTGCCGGTGCTGGTGGCGCTGGCCCTGGTCAACTACGCCTGGTTGCTGATGTTTTGGATCTGGTAGGCGTATTCCGGTCCGTTTGGCTGCTGCGCTGAGCCGGTCCACCGGCAAGGCCGGCAGAGTGGCGTAAAATAGCGGGTTTGGTCCGCTACGGACTGTGCTCACTACTCTTCCGATATTCCTATGGCCCGCCCCCGCTTTTTACCCGACAACCTCACGCTGATGCTGCTGGCTGTCGTCATCACCGCCAGCTTTCTTCCTTGTACCGGCCAGGTCGCCGTCGGTTTCGACTGGCTCACCACCTTCATGATCGGCCTGCTGTTTTTCATGCACGGCGCCAAGTTGTCGCGCGAAGCGGTGGTGGCGGGCATGGTGCATTGGCGTTTGCACCTGACGGTGTTGTTGTGCACCTTCCTGGTCTTTCCGCTGCTGGGCTTGATGTTGAAGCCGGCCTTGCTGCTGGTGATCACGCCCGATTTGTATCTGGGCATCCTGTTCCTGTGCGTATTGCCATCGACCGTACAGTCCTCGATTGCCTTCACCTCGGTGGCGCGCGGCAACGTGCCGGCGGCGATCTGCAGCGCCTCGGCCTCCAATTTGCTGGGCATCTTCCTGACGCCGCTGATGGTGAGCGTGATCGTGGTGGCGCATAACGCCCAGCATTCCTCGCTGGAGTCGATATTGAAAATTGTCTATCAACTGCTGCTGCCGTTCGTCGCCGGCCAGATCGCACGCCCGTGGATCGGCGCCTGGATGGACAAGAACAAATCCTGGCTGCGCTGGGTCGACCAGAGCTCGGTACTGCTGGTGGTGTATGTTGCCTTCAGCGAGGCCGTCAATCAAGGTTTGTGGCGCCAGGTCCCGGCGACCATGCTGATTAGCCTGATCGTGATCAGCGCCTTGCTGCTGGCGATCATCATGGCGCTGACCACCTTCGGCAGCCGCCGCTTGGGCTTCAACAAGGAAGACGAAATCACTATCGTGTTTTGCGGCTCCAAGAAAAGCCTGGCCAGCGGCGTACCGATGGCCAAGGTCTTGTTCGCCAGCCAGACCGTCGGCATGGTGTTGTTGCCGCTGATGCTGTTCCACCAGATTCAGTTGATGGTGTGCGCGTTCATGGCGCAGCGCTATCGCAGTCGTCCGGAAGAGAGCGATGCCGGCGCACCGTTGGGCAGCGCGAAGTAACGCATGTTGCCATGACAAAAATAGCCCGCTGCTGCGGGTTTTTTTATTGGCGACGGTGGCGCGCAAAGAAGGCCAACATCAGCTTTCCCGCATCCGGTCCCTTGGCGTGAAACGGCAGCTTGTCGTCGCCGCCGCTCCAGGCGTGGCCGAGCCGTTCAATGTGGATGGTGCGTATCAGTACCGACTTGCCGGCGACGAAATCGCGGATCTGCATGGAATTCTTGCGTGGCTGGGCTTTCGAGGTCCTGCCGAATTGTTTGACCACAGGCGGTAGCGGCGTCAGGTTGACGGCGCGGTTCAACTGGATGAATTGCCCGACCAGTTGCACCTGGTTGAGTGGGCGCACGATCTTGTCATCGTCGCCGGTCATCAAAATCGCCGGCATGATCGGGAAACCGGGATTTTTGACCAACACCCGGGTGATCGCGGCGACGGCATTGGTGCTGCCTCGCTGCATCACGCCGTAAGCACCCATGGCGCTGCGACTGACGCCGAATACCGGCCCGGAATGCATGCCCACGGCGGCGATCAATTCAGGATGCGTGAGCGCAAGGATATGTGCCATCGCGGCTCCCGCGGAGATACCGCAGACATAGATGCGGCGTCGATCGACGGCATGTTCGTCCACCACCTTGTGGATCATGCGAGCGATCAGGTCAATGTCGCCGCCACCCCGTTGCGTCGCCGGGTCGTACCATTTCCAGCAGCGATGTGCATGGGCTTGCAGCGATTGCTCCGGATACAGCACGGCATAGCCCTGCTCGCCGGCCAACTGGTTCATGCGCGTTCCGGCGGCAAAATCGGCGGCATTTTGTTCGCAGCCGTGCAGCATCACGAGCAGTGGCCGGCCCGCGGCGGCGGGCGCCGGCGCGCTCGGCAGGTAGAGCCGGTAACGCATGCGGCGTACTGGTATGGCGCTGCTGACGCAATACGCGCTGCGCCAGTCGCCCGAGGGCGCCGCAGCCGGCTTGTGTGTCTTCAACGGTTTGGGTTTGGCCAGCATCGCCTTGAACAGTTTACCCGTGCGCGCCTGCTGGGCCTTGCCGGCTTTGCGGATACTGCGGAGCCACATGCGATTGAGCTGTTTCAGCATCGTTTCCTGTGCGGGGTAATGGGGCCTGCTCGGCCGGATTACAGAAGACGTCGCGGCTTCAGCATTGTTCCCCAAAATTGCCGCGCTGCAGTAAAGTGCCTGATATCGTCGTTAAAAATAGCTTGTTATCAAGGAGGTTTCCTATGGATCTGGTGATACGCAACGCGACGCTGCCGGATGGCGGCCACTGCGTGGATATCGGCATCGCCTCGGGCCGCATCGCGGCGATCGAGGTAGCGCTCGCCGCGCACGGCGCCAGCGAGATCGACGCTGCCGGCGACCTTGTCAGTCCGCCGTTCGTGGATGCCCACTTCCACATGGATGCGACCTTGAGCTACGGCTTGCCGCGCGTGAACGCCTCCGGCACGCTGCTGGAGGGCATCGCACTGTGGGGCGAGCTAAAACCTGAGCTGAGCCAGGAAGCATTGGTGGCACGTGCGCTGCACTATTGCGACTGGGCCGTCGCGCGCGGTTTGCTGGCGATACGCTCGCACGTCGATATTTGCGACGACCGCCTGCTGGCAGTGGAGGCCTTGCTCCAGGTGCGCAAGCAGGTGGCGCCGTATCTCGACCTGCAACTGGTGGCTTTTCCCCAGGACGGTCTGTTGCGCAGCCCGACCGCGTTCACCAATCTCAAGCGCGCCATTGCGATGGGTGTGGACGTGGTGGGCGGAATCCCGCATTTCGAGCGGACCATGGCGGACGGCGCCGAGTCGGTGCGCCTGCTGTGCGAATTCGCTGCGGAAAAAGGCTTGCGCGTCGACATGCATTGCGACGAATCGGACGATCCGCTGTCGCGCCACATCGAAACGCTGGCCTATCATGCGCAGCGGCTCGGTCTGCAGGGCCGGGTAGCGGGCTCCCATCTGACCTCGATGCACTCCATGGACAACTACTACGTCAGCAAATTGCTGCCCCTGATCAAGGAAGCCGGCGTTGCCGCCATCGCCAATCCGCTCATCAATATCACGCTGCAGGGGCGCCACGACAGTTATCCGAAACGCCGCGGCATGACGCGCGTGCCCGAGATGCTGGCCGCCGGCATCGACGTCGCCTTCGGCCATGACTGCGTGATGGATCCCTGGTACAGCCTGGGTTCCGGCGACATGCTGGAAGTCGCGCACATGGGCTTGCATGTGGCGCAGATGACCGGCCAGGCCGCCATGCGCGCCTGTTTCCAGGCCGTCACCGAAACCCCGGCGCGCATCCTCGGCCTGGAGGGATACGGTCTGCAGGTCGGCTGCCACGCCGATCTGGTGGTGCTGGATGCCGCCGATCCGATTGAAGCCATCCGCCTGCGCGCCGTCCGCCGCTTCGTGATCCGCCGCGGCCAGGTAGTGAGCCAGGCGCCGTCCGCGCATGCCCGCTTGAATCTGCCGGGGCGGCCGGAGCAGGTGGATTTCAGGTTGGGGAGATAGCGGCGTGGTGGCTACGCTAAGGCCGGAAAGAAAAATGCCCGCAGTGGCGGGCATTTTTGACACTACGGGCGGAGACGGACCGATTCGCCTGTGTTGTACAGGCCGCTTACGCGTCTTCGCAGATGGGGTGGCTGCGCAAACAAAAAGGGACGCACAAATACAAACACCCGCCGTCCCTGTATTCAGGCACGCCTCTAATCCTCTTGCAACTCCTGCTGTAGCGAACACATAGATTGTCTGGCCTATGATTGCTTCATTTTCATTGATTTCAGTCATCTGATTATTCCAGCCTTGCAGTTGCAACAAGCCAGTGGCGGTGCGACAGCGTCCTTGAATATGCATTCCTGCTGCCATTGCGGCGTCGAGACCAAATTAAAAGGGCTGAGTCCTGTGCAATACAGAACTCAGCCCTCAAGGCCTTGACCAGACTCTCTGGTCGTCAGGCTTCACGGTGGCAGTTGCCGGCGCGATACCGGGTGGTTTCGCTGCATCAACGGGGCGAGTGCCGCATGATATCCACGCTTACTTCGGCCTTGGCGTTACAGGCCTGTGGTCAGGTTCGTGTTCAGATGATCCGCTGGCAGGCTGATGCCTAGCTGGCTATAGGGAGCTCGGGGCAGATCGTTGTCCGACGAGCCGAAGCTGGAGGTGGACGGATTTTCGGGGAACTGCTGCGGAAGCGGATTTTCTGAGACCGGCTGCGGACGCGGATATTCGGTCTTGAGCATCCAGGCTTCGTGGGCAGCGAAGTATAGCGACATGCTCTTCAGGTTGTCTTTGCTCAGATGCGACTGCCTCATGCCTTCCTCAGAGCACAGCGAGACGATAAAGTCGGTGCCCTTTTGGCCGGTCTTGGCTACCGCGGCGGTGACGTTGGTCGGGGAGAACTCCAGATCGGTGGAGCTGCCGGGTTGTGCCTTGGGAGGTTCCTTCTTCAGGATCAGCGGCACCGAACGGATCTTGGCGCTCTCCCTGTTGTCCACGTTCTGGTAAGTGGCGAAGCGCAAGTCATAGGCTTCGTTTTTGTCAGTCTCGTCGAGCTTGAGCAGCGGCATGACCATGAAGGGATAGCCTGCACCCTTGCCGAACAGACCTTCGATTTCAACGATGTTCTGCTTGAAGCGCTCCATGAATGCCTCTTTGCTTTCGTTGGTCTTGGGGGCGATGATGCCTTTGCTTTGACCGGTACCATTCGGCTTGAACAATGGCTTGAGACCGACCTTTTCAAAGTCGTCCCAGGCCGCCTGGACGCCTTCCAGCGCTTCTTCGGCGCTGACGCCGCGGAAGTAGGTCGAACGCAATTCGAATTTTTCGAGTTCGGTCTTGCCGGTCAGGTCGGCCGGTTCCGCTGCGCCGCGTTGGAAGTGACGCACTTGTTCCACGCCCATCGGATCGAAGGTGAAGCCGCGTGACGCGGCGATGCCGGTCAGCTTCTTGAAGTCATCGCTGTCCAGGAACGCAGCACGCGATTTGGCGGCTTCGAACTTGTCCACGCCTTCCTTGATGCTGGCATTCATCGGGCTGAATTTCAGGAAACTCAGGTCTTTCTGTTCGGTCAGCGCCAAGTTCTGCAAACCGCGGTCGTTGACGGCACCGTGTACCGGACGGCCGAACAGCATCGGACGGCCGTCTTCGATCTTGCAGCACGAAGCCATGTCGCGGCTGTAGCCGAGCAACACCAGCGGTTCGTCCTTGTGCTGCGCCATGCGCGCAGTGGCGTTTTGGTAGGCTAGCTCCATGGCGGCCTTGCGATCGGTCGGCGTCAATGTGCCGTTGCCGGCGATGGCATCGATCTCTGCGTAGTAGGCAGTGACGTGCGAATCCAGCGATGAGGCGAAGACATCGCGGTCGGGTGTCGCTACCGATTGCGCCAAGACGTCGGCGACGTACATCTTTTCCCAGATCATCTTGCTATTCGAGCCTGGCTGATAGGCGCCATCGGTGCGGCTGGCGCCTTCGCGGCCGGAGTTGGCCACGATGATCAGCGGAGCTTCACCCTTGGCCTTGGCGTCGGCGGCAATTTCTTCGCCGGCGCGGCCGTAGGTGCGCATGACTTCCTGCAGTTGTTCGGGATGAATGTCACGAATGCCGCCAAAGCCGGTGCCGTTGATTTCCGGGCAGTTGTAGCGCAGCTTGTATTGGCCGTCGGAGGTCGGTACGCGATAGGCCATCAGGTCGGGCGGCAGACAGATACAGTCAGAAGCGCGGGCGCCTTTCGGGGAATCCATTTCACCGGCCAGGGCAATTTCGCGCGACAGTGCGATGTCCTGCTCCAGACCGACCGAAGTCTGGTTGTCGACGCCTTTGAACAGCGCCTTGACGTTTTCATAAGACTGGGTGCGCACGCTGTCGCTGTGCGGGGTCTGGATTCCCACGTCCCTCATGCCGGCGCGGTTCGGGTTTTGTGTGTAGGTATCCTCATGTACGAACTGTAGCGCTTGCGGGGTGGTGGTGCCCGTCACGGTATCGGTGCTGGTGCGGTAAGCCGCTGCCAGCGGATGGTTGCCGGATGTATGACGGCGAGCTTCTGCACTGGCGCTTTCGGTAGGCAGTGAGGGACGCGTTTCGACGTCGGTCTGGGTGCCCCGATCGGCAGTTGGATGTTCGGGGATGTTAGGAAGGAGCTGAATATGAATGTGTGCCATGGTAAGAGTTTCCTGTTTTCTTTTAGGTATTTCGTTAATGATGCAAGCGGTCGGTTTCACGGGCTTTCGGCTCGACGAATCATCGCCAGGAACTGGCGTACACCGCGACATCGCAACATGGCGAAGGGGCTAAAGGCCGTGAAAGAGCTTACAGTTGGGGTTCGTCCGGCGCTTGGGCATCCTCGACGAGACCTTACGCATGAATATCTTTCCGGGCATGGTTAGTTCCACCCAAGGTGGTTTTCCTCATAAGAAAGAGGAAAATTTTTTCATCGCGCGATAATTTTTGACTTCAAGCGTGGTCAGATTTGGACCATGGCTTTTCTGCTCGCTGCATGTCACCTGTTGTCGATGTCATCTCCATCATTTTTTATGGAGCAATCTTTTCAATTGCTGCCACTCATGCAATGGGAATGTAACAAGATCGCAACAAGGGACCTGTCGGCCTGCATTGCCTCGGCTCCGGCCAGAGGCGCAGCGCCGCGAACAGGACAAATAAGGGAGTCAATAAATGGATGTCATCACTTTTCTGGGAATGCCTGCCGTGCTGAGCACATTGATCGTGGCGCTGGTGTTCGTGTTCGCCTGCGTCTTCGGGATGTGGTTCGGTATGTTCCTGTCCGGCTACGCGCCGGATCTGGCCAACGCAGAGCACGACGCCAATGCGCCGGATGCCAATGCACTGGAACATTGAAATACCGATCATGGCGTATTTGGGCGTACTGGCGCCCGTTGTCCCGAACCAGAGGGAAATCCTGACAATCTATAACATCCTGACAATGGAATAATGCCATGGATAGTGAAGCGCAACGCATTGCCGAATTCTTGAACCAACCGGTGAAGATCTGGATGGTGGTCGTGGTATGTCTTTTCACGAGGTTGCTCAGGACCCTGCGACGACACTCCAGAGAGCAGGCCTATCAGCGGCAAGTTATCAATGGCTTCATCAAGCGATCACGTACTTCTTCCGAAGAACGGGCTAAGAAATTACTCAGCGACCACAAGCCATCGGGACGCAGGAATGCAGACATGAAATAGCGTTTTGATTGTCCATGTTATTCCACGAGTGGCCGGGTACTGTCGAACACAGTTCCCGGCCTTTTTACTGGGTATCCAATGCGTTTCGGCGACCGATTGGTCATCTCAACTGGTGTGACGATGCATGACGGGTATGAAAAAGACGCTCAGGGATAACTCCCGGAGCGTCTCGCGACAAGTCAGTCAATCAAATCGTCGCATTGGGAAACCTGCGACCAAGCGGGTCGGGACGCACTTCGGCCTCGGCAGATGCCAGGCTCGACGAGCTACTGTTGAATCCCGAGTTGAAGTCCGGCGCCGAATCGGTCGCTTCCCCGCGCGGGTACTTGTTCGCCAGCAGCCATGACTGGAAGGCGCTGAAGTACAAGGCCATGCTCTTGAGTTGATCTTCGTTCAGGCCGCTTTGCTCCATGCCTTGCTTGCTGCACAGCGGGATGATGAAATCCACGGCGGGGCGACCTGTGAGGGCCACGGCGGCGGTAATGTTGGTGGGGGAAAATTCCAATGGACCGGTACGGCTACCTTCCGGAGCCGGCTCTTTCTTTAGCAGCAGAGGAATGGTCTGGATGGCCTTCTGGATGTTCGGGCCGTAGCCGCGGCCACCGGTGAAGTAAAACGGTGTCTTGGGATTCTGGAAGATGGTAAAGCGCAAGTCATAGTTTTCGCCTTCCGCAGTACGTGCCAGCTCCAGCAGCGGCACCACTTCGAAAGGATAGCCGGCGCCCTTGCCGAAGTTCTTTTCCAGTTGTTCCAGGTTTTGCTTGAAGCGCTCCAGGAATTCTGCCTTGCTCTCGTCGTTACGCACGCCGATGATGCCTTTGGCCTGGCCGGTGCCGTTAGGTTTGAACAAGGGACGGATATCGAAACCCAGTGCCTTGAAGTCGTCATATGCCCTCGCCACACCATCGAGGCCCTCGTTTTCTTCGATGCCCCGGAAGAAGGTGGAGTAGTGGGCAAAGCGATCCAGGTCGGACAGTCCTTCGATATCGCCCTTGTTGTCCTGGGAGGTGTAGTGAAAGGCCTTGTCCAGTCCCTGGACATCGTATTTAAAGTCGCGTTCCTGGGCGATTCTCGGCAGATTTTTGGCTTCCTCGCTCTGCGCAAACTCGGCGCGCGCCAGTGCTGCGGAGAATTTGTTGACGCCTTCGTCGACCGTGCTGTTGATCAACGCCAGCTTGCGGAAATCCAGCTTCTCGCCTTGCGTCATATTCAGGTTTTCGATGGCGCGGTCATTGACAATGCCATTGATGGCGCGTCCGAACAGGAAGGCGCGGCCGTCCCGGATGTCGGCGCATTCAGCCAGGTCGCGGCTATAGCCGAGCATCACCAGCGGTTGGCCGTCGAACTGTTTCATCGCTTCGGTGGCCCTGGCATGCGCAGCTGCACGTGCTTCGGCAAAGGCGGCAGGGTCGTTCTTGTACGTGCTCTTGGCTACATCGACTTCAGCGTGGAAAGTGGTGATGACCTCATCCAGCGAGGACGGTAAGCATGGGTGCGCTGCGGTGCCGAATTCCTTGGCGCAAATATCGGCAATGTGTGCCTTTTCCCAGATCATCTTGCTATTGCTGTTCGGTGGGTAGTTGCCATTGCTGCGTTCTGCGCCTTCGCGTCCCGAGTTGGCGACGATCATCAGCGGCGACTCGCCACTTTGCTCGCACTCGTGCTTGATATCTGCGGCGACCTGGCGATAGGTCTCCATGACTACGCCAAACTGCCGCGGCGGCATGGTGCCGATGCCGCCGAAGCCGGTGCCGTTAATTTCCGGGCATGTATAAAGCATTTTTTTCTGGTCGCCGTGGCGCACCCAATACGCCATGACGTCGGGCGGCAGCACCACGCAATCGTTGGAACGTGTGGTCGATGGCAATGCCACTTGCGAGGCGATCTGGATATCGATGGCCAGTTGCTGATCCTGCCTGCGGCCGGTGCCGCTCATGTCATCGGGTTTGCCGAACAGGCCTTCCAGGCGCGCCAGGCTTTCTGGACGCATGGTGTAGTCGTGGTGGTGGAGCGGCGCAGTCCTGGTTGCCAGGTCGGGGTGGCTGGGACCGCGTGCACGCCGACTGGTGTTGCCTTCAACTTGCTCCTGTGTCGGCGCGATGATGTTCTGCGCGGCTTCCGTGTTGCCGGCAGGGTTGGTGGGTGTGTGGGCGTCGATCACGCTATGTGGATCAAAACTGCTGGATGAAACGTGTGCCATGGATAACTCCTTTATGATTTTTAGAATAGGAATTCCACAAATAAGAAGAACGGTCGCTGCGCTGATGCGCCGTTGGTCTGGTTCGGACTTCATGTCGTTGGGTGGAACGCAGGCCAACGCTGTCAGTATTTTGGGAATTCTGTCGATGAAGGAAGGGCGCGCAGATCTCGGATGAATGCTCTGCGTCGCGCTGCCCGCTTCACTGTTTATATGTCGCCCTGTGTATAAGGGTTCGACACGCTCCATAGAATCTTTCCGCGCATGCGCAGGCGATTTCTGCATGTTCTTGCGTGCATCCGACCATGACCGGCTATCACGGACTTATTACAGGCGTGTGAAATTGCCGATAATAAAAATTAAAATTGGTACGTACCTTTAATTGACAACTGGTACGCACCAATCCATAATCGTTTCATGGTTCAAGACACAGAATCGGCCTGTACGGGCCGTCATGGGTCTGCTTGCAACCATTTTCTCCGTCGACGTCCGATCCTGGCTGTCGCCCCGTGTTTGTCTGGCGTGGCGCCGTGCGACGTCGGCATGTTGCTTAACGCCTTGATAACGAAAGAGTGTCAGTCATGCGCAGATGGGAAGAATCCGAGAGCCGTAAGGCGCGCATCGAAATCATTCCCATGATCGATGTGATGATGTTTTTGCTGGTGTTTTTTGTCTTGCTCAGCCTGAATGTCATTCCGGCCCTGGGCATCAAGACGGCGTTGCCGTCGTCGTCCTCGGCCAGCGACTTGCAGACCCAGAACCTGGTGCGCATCACCCTGGCGGCGTCCGGCGAGATCCAGCTGGAAGGGCGAACGGTGCAGAGTGATGCGCTGGTGGCCGGCCTCAAGCAGATCGCGGCGAAAGACCCCGGCAAGAAGCTGGTGTTGATCGTCAACGCCGACCAGAAGATCGAGTTCCAGCACGTGGTTGATCTGATGGACACGCTCAAGGGCAACGGCTTTGATGCGATTTCCTTTGTCACCAGGCGGAAGTGAGCGATGGTCACGGCTTATCACAACAGGGACCTGATCGCCGCATTGCCGTCAGTCGGGCTGGTGATGTTCTTGCTCGTCGGCGGTGTGCACGAAGTGCGCTCGCTTAAGCCCAAGTACGACGAGCCGGTCAAGCTGGAAATCATCGACGTGGCCGAAGTGCCTGCGCCACCGCCGCCCGAGCCGCCCAGGTTGCCGCCCGTGAAGTCGGTGGCGCCGCAGCCACCACAGGTGCCGCCATCGCCGGTAAAGGCGGTGCCGCAGCAGCCGAGTCCGCAGTTGAGCTTGCCATCCACCGCGCCGGCCCTACCTGCAACGCCCGCCGCGTCGTCGGTGGCTGCGCCGGTAGCAGAGTCCGCGCCGCCGAAGCAGGCCGAGGCGCCGCAGGCCCCGCCTGCGCCGAAAGCCAATGTCGAGGCCGAGTTCGTCGCCCGCATACGGGCCTACCTGAATTCCGTCAAACGCTATCCGACCGGCCGCGAGGCCAGCCTGGCGCGCCCCGAGGGCAGCGTCAAGATCTGGTTCGTGTTGCGGCGCGACGGCTCGCTGGTGGAGATGGGTATCGAGGAGTCGTCCAACTCCGGGCTGCTCGACGAGGCGGCGCGCAAGAGTGTCAGTCGCGGCAGTTTCCCGGCATTCCCGGAGCAGTTCAAGCCGGGTGAGCAACAACATAAATTCGTGGTTGACCTGCAATTCAAGCCCACCGGGGGCTGAGCTGCAGGCGTAAGGATGCATACAACAGACATCGGATCGACGATGCGTAGAGGAGCACATTGCTATCCGGGCACCGACAGCGATGACGCTGGCGAATACCGGGCTGCCATTGAACTTAAATCTTATTGGGGAGTAATACGATGAAGTTGAAAATCAGGAAGCTCGCGCTGATCGTGTCGAGCCTCTTCGTTGCCGATTGGTCGTTGGCGCAGACGGCCGACACCACCGACCTCGGCCAGGTGACCGTGCATGGCCAGGTCGGTGGCACCGATACCGGCCTGATCCAGCAGGAAGAGTCGCCCAAGGCGCGCAGTTCGGTCACGCGTGCGGCGATTGAAAAGCAGGGCGGCAGCGTCACTGCGTTCCAGATGATCCAGAACCTGCCGGGGGTGTCGACCTTTGACCAGGACGGCACTGGCCTGTTTGGCGGCACCCTGCGCGTACGTGGCTACAACAGCAACCAGATGGGCGTGACGCTCGATGGCGCACCATTGAACGATTCGCTCAACTACACCATTAATATCCAGGAGTTCGCCGATCCGGAAAATACCTGCGAGGTATTCCTGACCCAGGGTAGTACCGATATCGACGCGCCGCACGTCGGCGCCAGCGGTGGCAACATCGGCATCAGCACCTGTGATCCCAAGGATACATTGGGCGGCAAGTTCTTGTTTTCTGTCGGTTCCAACAGCTACCGCAAAGAGTTCTTGCGTTTCGATTCCGGCAAATTCGCCAATGACCGCGCCAAGTTCTTCATTTCGGTTTCGCAGGCCGGCGCCGACAAGTTCAAGGGTGACGGCAGCGCCGACCGCAAACACATCGACGCCAAGGCCGTATTTGATTTTGGCGCCGGCAGCTATTCCAAGCTGGCGTTTCTGTACAACAAGATGGACAACGCCAACTATCGTACGCTGAGCAAGAACGATATCGCCACCGGCGGCTATAACCTCGATTTCGGCACCGTCGCACCGGTGCATCTGCCGGGCGTCAACGGCACCGTTCAGGACGAGACCGGCGGCGCCAATGCCGCTGTCATCGCCAACGGTTACTACGGTTTCAACAACAACCCGTTCGAAAACTATCAGGTGTCGATGGTCAACCATTGGCAGCTCTCTTCCAAGGCCAGCCTTGACGTCAATCCGTATTACATCTACGGCTACGGCACCGGCGGCAACCAGTTGATCGCCGTCAGCGAATCGGCCACCGGCATTCATGGCGGCGTGGCTGACATCAATGGCGACGGCGACACCCGCGACAAGATCCTGGCCTATGGCAGCAACATCAGTCAGACCAGTCGCTGGGGCCTGACCACCAAGCTCAACTATCAGTACGACATCCACAACCTGAGCGGCGGCCTGTGGTTCGACAGCGGCATCTCGCGCCAGTACAGCCCGGTGGTACGCATTGACAACTTTGGCGCCACCGGCGACTACTGGCTGCGTGACACCAATGCCTACCTCAAGTATGCGGACGGCACACCTTACAACGCCAGCCGCAACTGGAAGACCAATGTCAACGCCCACACCTTGTTCTTGCAGGATAACTTCAACCTGCTCAACGACAAGCTGAACCTCCTGCTCGGCCTCAAGCGCCAGGTGGTGCAGCGTGAGTTCAACAACTACGCCAGCGGCAGCACCGTCAACGGCAACGGCGTCGACTACACAGTCAACCAGAGCTATGCCAACTACCTTGGCAACGTCGGTTTGCGCTTCCAGTTCACCGACCGCCAGTCGGTGTTCTTCAACGCCGGCCAGAACGCCCGCGCGCCGGAGAACAATGCCAATACCGGCCTGGCGCAAACCAACGCCAGCGCCGACTACACCACCAGCATTGTCAATGGTGTGATGATCGCCAAGGACGCTTCGGGCAATATCATTCCGGTACGCATCGCTACGCCCAATATCAAGCCGGAAAAGTCCAACAATTTCGACCTCGGCTATCGCTATGCCGGCGACAAGCTGACCTGGTCGAGCTCGGTGTTCTACGTCGATTTCCAGGATCGTCTGGCCAGCCAGTATGACCCGACGTCCAACCTGACCACCCAGTTCAATGTCGGCCGTTCCCGTACTGTCGGCCTGGAGCTGGAAGCCGGCTACAAGCTGAACCAGACCTGGAGCCTGTATGGATCATTGACCCGTACCGATTCCACCATGCTGGACGACAAGGTCGCCGTCAGGACGACCAACGGCTCGGCTGGCTACCTGCCGACGTCGGGCAAGCAGATGCCGGATACGCCTGATTGGCTCGGATCGCTGGCGCTGCAATATTCGAGCGGACCGTTCTATGCCAGCGCACAGGGGCGCTATGTCGGTTCGCGCTATACCACGCTGGTCAACGATGACAAGGTCGGTGGCTATACCTTGTTCGATCTCGGCGCCGGTTATCGCTTTGCCCAGGCGCTCTTCATGAAGACGCCGACCATCCGCTTTACGCTGACCAACCTGTTCAACAAGCAATACCTGAGCATGACCGGGCCGAGCGGTTCGTCGTTTTCCACCAATGTGCAGCCGGTGGTGACTAGCAACGGCACCGTGGCAGGTAACGTCGGTGTCAGCGGGGCGCCGACCACGCCATCGTTCTATGTCGGTGCGCCACGTGCCTTCCAGGTGTCCTTCAGCAGCGATTTCTGACGGGCGCATCTTTTACCAACCGAGGCGCCGCAGGCAGATTGTTCCGGCGGCGCCGTTCTTGCAGGGGATTGACATGAATCTCATCCAGTTTTTCCATGACGCTACGTTTTACGCAATGTACGTCGCCGCCGGTGTAGCAATTTTCCTGATCATCGAGCGCCAGCTGTTTTTCTTCTTCAATGCACGCGACGCCCGAAAACTGCTCGCCACCATGACCGCTGCCGACAACTACACTCCCCGTATCGACGCTGTCATGCTGGAACGGAAGACCGTGCCCGTGGCGCTGGTGCGGGAAACCTTGCAGGCGCGGCGGCAGACTGTCGACCGGGTGCAGTTGGAAGACCTTTCGGAGGCGATCTACATCTCCAGCAAGACGCGCGTCAACGCTCGTCTGTGGGTGCTCGACACGGTGGTGACGGCGGCGCCGTTGTTGGGCCTGGTAGGCACCATCCTCGGCATTATCGATACCTTTGCAGTGCTGGCGTCCTCTGGTATTTCGGATCCGTCCGGCGTTTCCAAGGGGATCGGCACGGCGCTCTACGCTACCGCACTGGGGATTTCGATCGCCTTGACCGGCTTGTTGTTTTACAACTATTTACGTGCCTGTGCCGATCACTTGAACGACCAACTCAAGGAATTGCTGTTGCGCGCCGAAGGCTTGTCGCATGACGACCAGATACCATCTGGAAATCCAGTGCGGCAGCCGCAGCGTCAGGAACATGTGGGGCGCGAGCCGATGCAGGCAGTGCGGTAGGCGAGCGGCGTCGGGGAGTCCAGAATGCATGCAGGGATGCGCTATGCTGGTGCCGCGGCCGCAATCGATGCTCGCAATGAGTGCATCGCTTGTTTACAAATGGTACGTACCAATATAGTATGCCAATCATGATAAAAAATATGAATGCTTCGACTTCCGGACCTGTCCAGCCGCGCTACAAATGGTTGGCCGATATCATTCGCGACACCATTGATAAGGGCGTGTTGACCGACAACCAGGCGCTGCCGCCCGAGCGTGAACTGGCCGAGCGCTACGACGTCAGTCGCGATACCGTGCGCAAGGCGGTGCGTTACATGGAAGAGCGCGGCATCATCTACAGCGGACACGGGCGCGGCACCTTCGTGGCGCCGGCAATCGTGCGCGGCACGACCCGTTTCATCGACAGCTTTTCGCAGGATACCGACAGTCGCGGCGGCGTGCCGGGACAGCGTATTCTCAGCGTGGAAACCGTGGAAGCCAACATGGCGATTGCGGTCCTGCTCAATGTCGACTCGGGTTTCCCGCTGGTGCGGGTGCGCCGGATACGTCTGATCGACGACGCCCCGGTGGGCTTGCATGACGCCTATTTTGTGTTGCCGCGCGGCGCCAAGCTGACCCGTTCCCAGATTGAGAAGACCGGTTCGCTCTATAAATTACTGACGGAAAAGTTTGGATTTTCGCCGGCCGAGGCGGTGGAAAATCTCTGTTCCGGGGCGGCCGCGACGGAAGACGCTGCGTTGCTGGGCATTGCGGTCGGGGATCCGTTGCTGGTCTGCGAGCGCATCACCTTGTCCGAGCGGCGCGAGCCGATCGAATATTGCCTGATGAAGTACGTCTCCAGCTATCGTTATCGCACCCGTATCGCCAAGCACAGCGGAGGCATGGCCTGATGCGTCTGCGCCTGGCACTGTCCCGGCGTGACTGAGCGCAGATCGCCTGAATGCACCAATGAACCTGAGCGCCAAATTCGTGTTGACCCGCACGGCCTGGGCCGTTGGTATCTTTGTTGTGCTATCGGCGCTGGCATCGCTGTCGAGCCGGCTGGAAGCGCGTAAGGACGGCGCTTACCGCTTGCGTGCGGCCTTGTTCGTCAACGGTACGCTGGGCGACAAATCATTTTTCGACTCCGCCGCGCACGGCATGCAGGAGGTGCGGCGCACCTTGCCGGTGGCGGTGCGTGTGGTCGAAGGCGGGACCGATCCGACCCGCTGGGAGTCGGCGCTTGCAGATCTGGCCGATAGCGGCGACTACGACGTGATCGTGGTCGGCACCTTCACCATGGTGCCCTATGTGCAGAAACTGGCCGGCCAGTTCCCGGCCGCACGCTTCATCGTCTTCGACGCCGCCGTTGATTACCGGCGCTGTCGCTGCAGCAATGTGCATTCCATCCTGTTTCGCCAGAACGAAGGCGCTTACCTGGCGGGTTACCTGGCAGCCGATCTGGTGCGCAAGGGCTTGCCGGGAGTCGCGCGCGACAGTGGTCTGGGGGTGGTGGGAGGAATGCAGTTTCCGGTCATTGAAGACTATATCGTCGGTTTTCGCGCCGGCGCAGAAGCAGCGGCCCCCGGGATTCATGTCGCCAGCCAGTATGCCAACGGATTTTCCGACCCCGCCGCAGGCAAGGAAATTGCGCGCGCACAAATGGATCAGGGCGCTGCAATCGTTTTTCACGCCGCCGGCGCCAGCGGGCAAGGCGTCAACGAAGCCGCCAGCGAAGCGCATCGCTACGCCATCGGCGTTGACCTCGACCAGTATGCGTTGTACCAGCAGAGTAGTCCGGCCAAGGCTGCTGCCATCATTACCTCGGTGCTGAAGAACGTCGATGTGGCCATTGAGCGCGCCATCGCCTTGCAGTTGCAAGGCAAGCTTGCCTACGGCAGCGTGGAGTCGCTCGGGCTGGCCGAACACGGCGTCAGCCTGGCGCGTCATTCGACGGTGCTTGAACAGCTGCCGACGGCGCGCCTGGAGCAGCTTGACGCCATCCAGCAGGACATCATCGCCGGTCGCATCCGCGTGCCGAGCGCGTTCGGGCAGCGAGCGGGCGCAGGAGCGGGGGCGACATGAGCATCTCCCTGCCGCCGGTGCTGGTGTTGCAAAGCGTCTCCAAACTGTATGCCAACGGTACGCTGGCCAACGACAACGTCAGCATGGAGATTGCCGCCGGCGAGATTCATGCCGTCATCGGCGAAAACGGTGCCGGCAAATCGACCTTGATGAAACTGCTGTATGGGTTGGAGCAACCGAGCAGCGGCCGGATCCTGCTGCATGGCCGGGTATGCGTGTTGCGCGATCCGCGCCAAGCCATTGCCGCCGGTATCGGCCTGGTGCCGCAGCATTTGCAACTGGTGCCGTCATTGACGGTGACGCAGAACGTCGTGCTCGGGAGCGAGCCTACCCGGGGCCTGGGTCAACAACTGCTGCACAGCCGGGCTGCCGTGCAAGCGGTCAGCACAGCGGCGCAGCGCTTCGGTTTCCAGCTGGATCCGTATGCCGTGGTCGGCGACCTGTCGGTCGGCGCCCGGCAACGGGTCGAAATCCTGAAAACCTTGTATCGCGGCGCGCGCATTGTCATGCTCGACGAGCCGTCGGCGGTATTGAGCGAACAAGAGGCAAGCGCCTTGTTCGCCTCCTTGCGCAGGATGGCGGAGCAGGGGCTGACGGTGTTGCTGATCACTCACAAGATCCGTGAAATCCGCACCGTATGCGACCGCTTTACCGTCCTGCGCGGCGGCCGCGTTACCGGCGGCGGCAATGCACAGGATTTCAGCGACGCCGCCATTAGCGCGATGATCGTCGGCCGTGAATTATCTGCTACGTCGTCGGCGACACTGACGCGTCGCCCGCCGGGGCAGAACGCCGTGGCGCTGGTGGGCGCGCACGGCCTGACGGTCAAGCGCGCGGATGGCCGCGTTGTGCTGAACGGTGTGTCCTTCGAGATTGCCGCAGGAGAAATTCTTGGTGTGGCCGGCGTCGAAGGCAATGGGCAGGATGTCCTGGCACACGTGTTGTGCGGCCTGCGTGCGCCGTCGCAGGGCCATGCCGACATTGAGGGTGTCGTCTTCACCTCGCGCGGTGTGCGTCGCGCGCGTGCCGTCGGTGTGGCGGCGACTCCGGAGGATCGCCTGCACGACGGTGTTGCACCTGCCATGAGCATCATCGACAACGCCATGGCGGTGCAATACCACCAGGCGCCGTTGTCGCGGCGCGGCTGGCTCGACCTGGCGGCAATGCGTGGATTGGCGCGCAGCATCATGGCGCGCTGCCAAGTGGCGGCGGCCGCACCTGAGGCCCTGATCGGCACGCTGTCCGGAGGCAACATGCAAAAGATCGTATTAGGGCGGGAAATCGCTTCCGCGCCACGCTTTCTGATCGCCAGCCAGCCGACGCGCGGCGTCGATATCGGCGCTGCACAGGTCTTGCATGAACAATTGTGCGCCTTGCGCGATACCGGCGCGGCGATCCTGCTGATATCGGCAGACCTGGATGAACTGCTGGCGCTGTCGGACCGCATCATGGTGATGTCGCAGGGCGAGATCGTCGCGCATTTTCCGGCGCAGCAGGTCGATCCCGGCGTGCTCGGGGGCTACATGACCGGCGCGTTGCGCGCAGCCGCAGCCGCAGCCCTGCTGGCTTCGCCGTTCACCGCATTGCCTGCGCCAGCGCATCACGAGGAGCAGGCATGAGCGAGTCGACGGCACAAGCCTTGATTGCGCAGCAGCAGCGTCGACAGATCCTGCAACAGCGGTGGCGTCTGCCGCTGGTGATCCTGGCGTCGCTGGCGGTCGGTTTCGCCATGACGGCGATGGTCAGCGAGGAGCCGTTGCAGGCTTTCCTGACCTTGCTGACGGGCGCCTTGCCGCGCCTGCAATGGAGCCCGGAAGAGGGCTGGCGACTGTTGCGGATGGTGCGCTTCGGGGCCGTCATCGAAGACGCCGTGACCTTGACCTTCCTGGGACTGGCGGTGGCCTTGCCGTTCCGTGCGCGGCAGTTTTCGCTCGGCGCCGATGGCCAGATGTTCCTGGCTGCGCTGGCGGCCGCGGCGGTCAGCCTGTATGTGCCGGGGCCGGCTTTTGTGGTGCTGCCGCTGGTGTTTGTCGCTGCCTGTGCCACCGGGTTTGCCTGGGGGGCCTTGCCAGGCGTGCTCAAGACACGCTACCAGGCCAATGAAATCGTCACTACGCTGATGCTCAACCTGATTGCGATACAGTTTTATCGGCTGCTGGTGTCGGGCTGCATGCGCGACCCCGGTGCCGGTTTCCTGGTGACGCCGCTGTTGCCTGATCGGTTGATCTTGCCGTTGTTGCTGGACAAGACCAACGTCACCGTCATGCTGCTGCTGGCGCCGCTGGTGGTGGGGCTGGCCTGGCTGCTGCTGATGCGCACCACCTGGGGATACGAGATCCGCCTGGTCGGCCAGGCGCCGGCGTTTGCGCGCCAGGCGGGCGTGCCGGTCGAACGTGCGATGTGGTTGTCGATGGCGTGCGGCGGTTTCTTTGCGGCATTTGCCGGAGTGCACGTCAGCAACGCCTTGCTCAAGCGCTTGCCGGTCGATCTCACGCCGGGACTGGGTTATGAGGGATTGCTGGTGGCGCTGCTGGCGCGCAACGAACCGCGGGCAATCCCATTTGCCGCCTTCATGTATGCGTACCTGCGCACCGGTGCGCAGGCGATGGAGCGCACCACTGACGTCTCGCGCGAAGTGGTGCTGGTGATCCAGGCGCTGATGATCCTGTTGGTGGTATCGGAGCGCTTGCTGCCGCGCCTGGCCGAGGCCTGGCGCAGCCTTGTCCAGCGAGGTGCACGATGACGCCGGAACTGCTGAGCGGGGGCCTGTTGCTGGCGGGTTTGCTGGCAGCCATGCTGCGTGCGGCAACGCCGATCCTGCTGGCGGCGCTGGGTGGGTTGGTGTCGGACCTGGCGGGCAGCGTCAACGTGGCGCTGGAGGGGCTGATGCTGGTGGCGGCATTTTTTGGCGTGATCGTGTCTGCGCATGCCGGGATGTGGTTTCCGCAACTGGCGCCGGCCTGGTATCCGTGGCTCGGTTGCCTGGCCGGCTTGCTGGCGGCGCTCACGCTGACCGGCGTACTGGCGGTATGCCATCTGGAGTGGGGCGCGGACCTGATTGTCGCCGGCATTGCCGTCAATATCCTGGCGGCGGGGCTGACGGTGTTCCTGCTGGCGTCGCTGGTGGGCGACAAAGGTTCCACTGCTGCGCTCAACAGTCCGGTGTTGCCGTCGCTGCATTGGCCGGTGACGGCGGACCGGCCCTGGCTCAACGTGCTGCTTAATGGTGCGTACGGTCAAGGCCATCACGTGCTGCTCTATGTCGCGTTGCTGGGGGCACCGCTGTTGGCGTTGTTCCTGAAGTACACGCGGTACGGCATCTGGTTGCGCGCCGTTGGCGAGAACCGCGAAGCGGCATTCAACGCCGGCATTCCGGTCCGGCAGGTGCAGTACGCGGCATTGCTGCTGAGCGGCGTGCTGGCCGGATTGGGCGGAATCTACTTGAGCATGGGCTATCTCAGCCTGTTTCAGGCCGACATGACGGCCGGGCGCGGCTTTCTCGCGCTGGCGGCGATTTTCCTGGGGGCGCGCAGCGTCGCGGGGACGTTTTGCGCCGCCATGCTGTTTGGCGCATCGACGGTGCTGGCGACGCAGTTGGGCGCGCAGCAGATTCCGACGCAACTGGTCTACATGGTACCGCCGTTGGTGACGCTGCTGGCGTTGGTGGCATCGGGTGCGCGCCGGCGTGCGAAGGCGCGTTCGTCATGAATTACAACTTTATTGAACAGGAGATCCGAGTGGTCAAAAATAACATTCGGGATGGCATCCTTGCTTCCTTGTCACTGGCGGGAATGGGGGATGCACTGGGGGCGCAGACGGAACAGTGGAGCATCGAAGAAATCGCCCGCCGGCATGGCGGGCTGGTCAGCGCATTCGGTACGCCGCCGGCCGATACCTTCGCCGGCGCCAACGCCGGCAAGCGTGCGGAGGTCACCGACGACGCCAGCCAGATGTATTACCTGGCGCGCGCGCTGATTGCCGCGCGCGGCCAGCTGAACTACGACAGTTGGGTGGCGTGCCTGCTGGACTGGGCCGAACATAGTCCCAAGGCCGGATTCATGGGGCCGAGCACGGCCTTGATGGTAAAGGCCCTGCAAGAAGGCAGCGACACCGGCGAGGTAGGCATTATCGGCAGTTCTCGCCGCAAGATGACGACCATCGGCATTACCAACGGCGCCGCCATGCGTGTGGCGCCCGCTGGCCTGATCTTCCCCGGTCGGCTGGAGGAGGCTTGCCAGCAGGCGTTGGTGACCTGCCTGCCGTCGCATGATACGGATGTGGCAATCTCTGCCGCGTGTTCGGTGGCGGCGGCGACCGCGCAGGCGCTGGTGGCAAGGGATTGGTCGGAAGTACTGGCTGCGGCCGTGCGCGGCGGCCACATCGGCGAACGTCTGGCGCGCGAGCATGCGCGCAGCGTCGCCGGCCCGAATTACCTGGCGCGGCTGGAGATGGCGTTTCGCATCGCCGAGGAGGCGCATGACGACTACGCCTTCCTGACCCGGATGGAACGCCTGGTCGGCAATTCGGTGCTGGCCGCCGAATCGGTGCCGGCGGCGCTGGGTGTGGTCATGTACGCCAAGGGCGATCCGCTGCGCACGATTACCCTCAGTTCGTCGATCGGTAACGACACCGACTCCATCGCCACCATGGCCGGCGCGATCGTCGGTGCCTGGTGCGGCACGGCCGCCTTGCCGCAGGAAATGTGGCGTGAATTCCGCGCCGCCAATGCTGCCGATTTCGACCTCGATGCTTTGGCTGATGGCCTGAATGGCGTGGCCCTGTGCGGATTGGTTGCCTAGATGGACAATGACCACTTCGCGCTGCTGGTGACGCAATGGCTGGGGCAGACCGCCGGCCGGCGGTTTGATCTGCTGGCGTTTGGCGATCCGGTGCTCGATATCGTGACCGGCATCGACGCCATGCCGACGTCAGGCGGCAAGGTGGTGGGGCGTGCGCTTGGTTGCTGGGGCGGCGGCACTACGGCCAATGCTGCCTGCGCGGCTGCGCGACTGGGGCTGGCCAGCGGCATGTTCGGCCGGGTCGGCGACGATGCGCATGCGGCGCTGCTACGTGAATCGCTGGCGCTGTTCGGGGTTGACCTGAGTTGCCTGGTATCAGTCGGCGCGACCGCGTCGGCATCGGCGATCACCATGATCATGCCCGACGGCGAGAAGGCGGTCATCTACATGCCGATGCCGGTCGCACCGGCGGCCGGCATTCGCCTCGATGCCGCGCTATCGGCGGCGCGACTGGCGTATGCGATGCCCTATGACCTCGACGAACTGGTGCAACTGAGCACGCTGGCGCGCAGCCACGGCGCGCTGGTTGCCATCGATCTGGAGGCCGCGGTGGCGCCGGATCCGTATGCCATGCGTGCGCGTGTCGCGCTGGCCGATATCGTGTTCTTCAACGAAGCCGGATTCACGGCCGGCGTCGGTGCGCCGCCGAGCGAGGCCGCCATGCGCCGCGTGCTCGAACTCGGACCTGCGCTGGTGGTGGTGACCTGCGGCGCCGCCGGCGCCATGGCGCTGGCGTTGGGGCAGGCGGATGTCCAGTACGCCAACCAGGCGGCGTTTCCGGCCGAAGTGGTGGATACCACCGGCGCCGGCGACACCTTCAATGCAGCCTTCCTCAGCGCGTTGTTGCGCGGCCTCGACGTGCGCGCTGCGCTGCGCTTCGGCTGTGCCGCCGCCAGTTGCACGGTGGCGGCAATGGGCGCACGCGCAGGACTGCCGGTACGCGCGCAAGTGGAGCAGATCATGCAAAAAGCAACATTGAACCAGCAATTGAAAGCGAATCCGACATGAGTCCCGTCATCATTGACTGCGATCCCGGCATCGACGATGCGCTGGCCTTGCTGCTGGCAGCCGGCAGCGCCGAACTGGAGATCCTGGCGGTGACCACCGTGGCCGGCAACCGGCCGGCGCCAGTGACTGCCGCCAACGCGCGCAAGATCCTCGACCTTGCCGGCAAGTTCGCGGTGCCGGTGTATGCCGGCGCGGCACGGCCGTTCGGCGGCAGCGACGCGCGCTGCAATCTGGTGCACGGCGACGATGGCTTGGGCGGCGTGGTGCTGGCGGCCGCAGGTGCGGTGGCGCCAGGCCATGCAGCGCAGAAGCTGGTGCAGCTGCTGCAGGAACATCCCGCCGGTACGCTTGAACTGGTCGCGGTGGGGCCGCTGACCAACCTGGCGCTGGCCGAAATGCTGTCGCCCGGCGTGCTGCGCCGGGCCCGGCGTTTGCTGATCATGGGTGGCGCGGTGCAGGTGCCGGGCAATATCACTCCGGCTGCCGAATTCAATTTCTATGCCGATCCGCAGGCCGCGCATATCGTGCTGGGCGCGCAGGCCGGGATCGTCCTGTTTCCGCTCGACGTGACCGGCAAGGCGATCATGGATGACACCTGGATTGCCTCGCTCAGTGCGCTTGGTTCTCGCAGCGGCAGGGCGGCCACGGCAATGCTGGCCGCTTATGCCGAGCAGGATCCGTTGTTGCATGATGCCTGCCCGGTGGCGTACTTGCTGGCGCCGGGCCTGTTCTCCGGCGTGCCCTGCGAGGTTGCGGTGGACTGGCGCAGCGGTCCGACCGAAGGACATGTGCTGGCGTATTTTGAAGAACGGCGCGGTGCGGCTTTTGCGCCCAATACGCTTGTCATCAGCGGCGTGCAAAATGCTGAACTGCTGGCGCTGGTGCGTCGTCGGATTGCCAGTTTGCCGTGATATCGACCAGAGGAAAGCAGAGATGAATCGTCGTTCAGGGAAGTTCTGGCTGGCGTGCGCTGTTGTTGCGCTGGCGTTGTCTGGTTGTGTCGCAACGGCCCCACGCGACGCCGGCCTGGCGCCAGCACCGGTCGCTGTCGGCAACGCGGCTGCGGGCCATCGGGTGGGGAGCCTGCGCCTCATCGGTGAACAACGCATACCGCTCAATTACCGCTTCATGGACACGGTCGTCGGCGGCTTGTCCGGCATCGACTACGATGCTGCGACCGATACCTGGCTGGCCGAGAGCGACGACCGTTCCGAAGTCAGTCCGGCGCGTTTTTACACCTTGCGCTTGCGCTACGACCTCGACGGTTTCCACCGCGCCGAACTGACCGGCGTGACATTCTTCCGCCAGGCCGACGGCAGTACCTATCCCGATGTCGCCGCGTTTGCCAGGCGCGGCGGCGATGTGCCGGACATTGAAGCCATTCGTGTTGATCCCCGTGACGGCAGTGTCTGGTACTCCAGCGAAGGCAATCGCCGCCTGGGACTGGCGCCGTTTGTCCGGCAGGCGCGGCGCGACGGGACGCTATTGCAGCATTTCGCAGTCGGCAAGATGTTCGCCATCGACACGCGCGGCGAACGCGGGCCGCGTGACAACCTCTCGTTCGAGGGGCTGAGCTTTTCGCCTGACGGGCGTTACCTGTGGCTCGGCATGGAAGCGCCGCTGTATCAGGACGGACCGGTGACGACGGTGCAGGCAGGTGCCATGTCACGGATCACCAAATATGAACGCGACGGCACGATGGTGGCGCAGTACGCCTATCCGCTCGATCCGATTCCGGTAGCGCCCGGTGGCCTCTATGCCGATAACGGCCTGTCCGAGATACTGACGGTGGATGAGCAGCGTCTGCTGGGCATTGAGCGCGCCGGGGTGCAGGACAAGCAGGGCGTGTTCCATTTTCATATCCGCCTCTACGAGATGGATGTCGGCGACGCCACCGATATCCGCAGGATTGATGCGCTGGTCGGCAGCAACTTCAAACCGGTCGCCAAGCGGTTGTTGCTGAACCTGGATCAGAGCGGGCTGGCGCAGGTCGACAACCTGGAGGGTATTGCCTGGGGGCCGAAGCTGGCCAACGGCCACGATAGCCTGGTGCTAGTCTCCGACAACAATTTCAACGCCACGCAGGTGACGCAACTGCTGGTGTTTGAAGTCCTGCCGCCCTGACGGGGAAGGGGCTATCGGTCGGCCGCGGCAGCCTGCTGCATGGTCTGTCTTGTTCCTCTTGCTCGCCTGTTGCTCCCGGCGGGCAGATGGAGCACGATGGTCGTTGTCTTTCTTCATTTTCCCTCTGGGATGACACAATTCAAGAATGCCGAAAAGGCAAGCTTGCACATGCTGTTTCCCTCTGGAATCCCCCTGGAATCTCCCTGTCAGAAGGTCCTGATTGCGCTCTGCGATTGAATTGGAGGTTGTTTCGTTTCATAAAGTGAAATAAAATTTCCCCAATCAATCCGAACGCCGTTCGACGAAAAGAAGGTTATGACATATACAGTTGATGCCGTATTGAAAGCAATGGAACTCTTGTTCCTGGTGGCAGAGCAAGATGGCAAGGGCGTCACCGAGTTGGCGAAGGGATCGGGCAACACCAAGGCGCGCGCGTTCCGCCTCCTGACCACGCTGGAGGAAAGCGGACTGGTGCGACGCCAGATGCCGATGGCGACCTACAGCCTGGGTTACCGGGCGCTGATCATCGGCGCGGCGGCACAAAACCAACTGAGCCTGCTGCAGGTGGCCAACGAAATCCTGGCGTCGGTGGGGAGCGAGTGCAATGAAAGCGTGCTGGTGCGCATCCGCGACGGCCTCGAAACAATCTGCATCGCCTGGTGGGATGCGCCGCATGCGGTGCGCGTGCACACGCAATTGGGCACCCGCCGACCGCTCGGCGTCGGGGCATCCGGCAAACTGCTGCTGGCCTATGCGCCCGAGGATGTACAGGCGCAGCTGCTGGCCGGGGATCTCAAGAAATACACCGACAAGACCCTGACCAAGCGCAGCGAAATCAAAAAAGAGCTGAAAAAGATTATCGAAGAGGGCGTCAGCATCTCCGAATCGGAGCGCACCGCCGAGATGGTGGCCATTTCAGCACCGGTGCGCGACGCCAGCGGTGCGGTTGTGGCATCGTTGTCGATGTCGGCGCCGGCCAGTCGCACCACCAAGACCAGCATGAAAAAGCATACCGAAGCCATCATCCGCGGCGCCGGGCGTTTCTCTGCTGCATTGGGTTACGTCGCCGAATAATACGGATAATACGTGCAACAGGATCGGGTCGGCGCAAGGCCGACTCGCCTGCGCGTCACTGAAATACCGAATGCGCAGTCAGCGCGGAGAAGTGTTCCAGCGCGGCGACACCCGCCACCGAATTGCCGTATTCATCCAGTGTCGGCGACCAGACGCAGATCGCCATCTGTCCCGGAACGATCGCCACAATGCCTCCGCCCACGCCGCTTTTGGCCGGCAATCCCACCTTGAAGGCAAAATCCCCCGCCGCATTATAGGTCCCGCATGTCAGCAGGATCGAATTGAGCCGTCTTGTCGCCAGTGGCGTCAGGATGGCTTTTCCACTGTGCGGCGCAATGCCGTGATTGGCGACGAACAGCGCTGCGCGTGCCAGTTCGACGCAACTCATCTCGATCGAACAGTGCTGGAAGTAGGTTTGCAAGACCGCATCGACATCGGTGGCCAGGTTGCCGAAGCTCTTGATGAAATGGGCCATGGCGGCATTGCGATGACCATGGCCGGCTTCCGATGCGGCCACCGCTGAATTGAAGTTGACGTCGCCGGCGCCGCTGATCTCGCGCAGGAAATCAAGGATGGCCAGTGAGGGGTGGGCATAGTGTGCGCACAATGTATCGGTGACCACCAGGGCGCCGGCGTTGACGAAGGGATTGCGCGGAATGCCGTGGTCGATTTCCAGTTGCACCAGAGAGTTGAATGGCGTGCCCGACGGCTCTCGGCCGACTCGACGCCACAAGGCATCTCCCTCCAGCCGATAGGCCAGGCTCAGGGTGAACAGCTTGGACACGCTCTGGATCGAAAAGCGTGTATCGGCGGCGCCGGCGCTGAAGGCGGTGCCATCGACCAGGCACAGCGCGACGCCGAACCGGCCGGGCGCAACCCGGGCGAGCTCGGGAATGTAGTTGGCCACAGCACCCTGATGCGTCAATGGCGTTGCAACATGCAGCATTTCATCAAGCACGCGCTGGTAGTCGATTTCCCTCTTCATGCACTTGTCTGTCAACCGAATCGGCATGGCGGGAGCAATGACTGTCTTGATTGCCGGTGCCGCAGAGCCTATTCTTGATTAAAATTGAAACGAAGTATTATTGTGTGATACATAGTGAATTCGTCTCCGGCTTTTGTCAAGCGCGGAGGATAAATAAGATGGTTGTCGGCGTCGAAATCTTGTTGCCGCCGTTGCTACCTGCTGGCCCTTCCAAGCCACATCAATAGAGGCACAATGACCAATTCACCGTACATTGATGGTTTATTAGGCGATACAATGTATTTTTTAATGAAACAATATTGACTTGCCGGTTTGAGCGCATTTATGATGTTGATCAGTATTACATTGTTTTGCATGGCAAAACGAATGTCGCCTCCAGCGCTGCGATGACGCGCAGCTCCGGAGAGGATCAATGACCTTATCGGGTATGGATGGCTGACTACATTATCGATGCTGTCGAAGAAGCAATCGAAGTGCTTTCGTTGATCGCCCGCAATCCAGGTCTGGGAGTGACGGAGCTGTCGGTGCGTTCCGGCAATACCAAGGCGCGCACGTTTCGCATGCTGAGGACACTGGAAAAGAACGGCCTGGTATTCAGGTCAGGGGCGGCGCCGATTTATACATTGGGTCTCAAGGTCTTGTACCTGGGGCTGGCGGCCGAAGGACAGATTGTACTGGCGCGGGCGGCTCGGTCCTGTATGCGCGAACTGGGCACCGCGTGCGACGAGACCGTGCAACTGCGGATTCGCGACGGTACCGAGTCGATTTGCGTAGCCCGTTGGGAAGCGTCGCACCGGTTGCAGATGCTGGCCAAAGGATGGGGAGCGCGCCGGCCGTTGTACGTGGGCGCATCAGGCAAGGTGCTGTTGTCGCATGCGCCGCAGGATATCAAGGATTCGGTATTTTCGATGGAGCGGGTCAGTTATACCAAGGCCACGCTGGTGGGGCGCAGCAACCTGAAGCAGGCGATGCACAAGATTGCCCAGGCCGGCTATGGCGTCTCGCATGGCGAGCTGGTGGCGGATGCGGTATCGATTGCCGCGCCGATACGCGACGCCAATGCCGAGGTGGTCGCCGCCATCAGCGTGGCAGGGCCGGCGAGTCGTCTTGCCAGGGAGGATATGCAAGGCACCATTGACCTGGTGGTCGGTGCTGCCAGGACGCTGTCGGATATTTTGGGGTACCGGGACGAATAAAGCATGCATGCCGCCATCGGCGCATGATGCCTGTCGGGCCGGAGCCGTTTGTATTGATGTCGTATTTCAAGAGGGGGGTTGTATGTGGAATGTGGTGAAAAAAGTGCTGGCAGGCGCACTGGCGGCAAGTTGTCTTGTAACGTTGACTGCTAGTGCTGCCGAGCTCAAAATCGGCTACAAGTCCGAGGTGACTTCGGCAGATCCGCATGTGCTCAACGGCGCCAATCGCAATATCTGGAACCATGTCTATGAATCGCTGGTGGCCAAGGACGCGCAACTGCGACCGAAGCCGAGCCTGGCGCTGTCGTGGCGGCTGGTCAATCCGACCTTGTGGGAGTTCAAGCTGCGTCCCGGCGTCAAGTTCCAGAATGGCGCGGCCATGACCGCCGACGATGTCAAATATTCGATTGATCGCGCCATGCACCAGACCGGGCCGCGCACCTATCGCTCCTACCTGAAGGATGTCGATAGCGTCAGCGTATCGGGACCACTGACGCTCCAGGTCAAGACCAAGGTCGTGAGCCCTACACTGCCGGAAAACATCGGCCTGGTGGCGATCATTCCGAAATCCCTGGGTGAAAACATCTCGGAAGACAGCTTCGCCAGCGGCAAATCGGCCATCGGCACCGGCCCCTACAAATTCGTCAGTTGGGCGCACGGCCAGAACATCGTGCTCGCCAAGAACCCCGATTACTGGGGCGACAAGGAACCATGGGACATGGTGACCATCCAGTTCATTCCACGCGAACCTGCGCGTGCAGCGGCGCTGTTGTCCGGTTCGGTCGACATCATCAACGATGTGACCGCCAACATGGAATCGTCCTTCAAGGATTACAAGTTGACCTCGGTGACGTCCTACATGCTGAACTACCTGGCATTGGATGAATACCGCGACAACTCGCCGTACATCAAAGGTATCGATGGCGCGCCGCTGCAAAAAAATCCGTTCAAGAACCTGAAGGTGCGCCAGGCGCTGATGACGGCGATCAATCGCGACGGCATCATCAAGTTCCTGATGAAGGGCGACGCCACCGCCTCGGATCAGCTGGTACCGAAAGGCTTCTTCGGTCATGATGCCAGCTTCAAGCTGCCAGCCTACGACCTGGCAAGGGCCAAGGCGCTGCTGGCAGAAGGCGGCTATCCGAACGGCTTCCAGCTGACCATACATTGCACCAACAACCGTTATATCAATGACGCCAAACTGTGCGAGGCAATCGCCCAGGTATTCAACCAGATCGGCATCAAGACGGACGTGGCGACCATGCCGTTCTCGGTTTACCAGACCCGCGTGTTTGGCGGCGGCACGAACGGCGAGCCCGAGTTCAGCGCGTTCCTGCTGGGCACGGGCGCCGTGACAGGGGATTCCGGCACGTTGCTGACATCGGTCATTCACTCCGGCAACAAGGCTGCCGGTATCGGCGCCAACAACTACGGCCGCTATGCCAACAAGGATGTCGACGCCCTGATTGACAAGGCGGTCTCCACCACTGACGAAAAAGCGCGCGAAGAATTGCAGAAGAAGGCTGCACAGATCGCGCTGCAAGATGGCGCAATCATCCCGCTGCTGCATTTGAACGTTGCCTGGGCCATGAAGAAAGACCTGTCGATCGTACCGCGTGCGGACGGTTTCACCATGGCGACCGACATCCGCAAGAAGTGATCATTGATTGCCGTGCCGATGCCGCCATGATGCGGCTTCCGGTACGCGCGGCGGAGCGCAACTCTTCGCCGCAATAAGGCGCAAGGACTTGTCCTGCTGCGCCTTTTTTTATTTCCCGACCGGTTCGTTGATTGCCGCCGCCCTTGCCGGCCATGCTGGCAACGGCGCGTTCCGACGGAATTTTTCGCGTGTTGTCATTGCGGGAACGGCGCAGTTCTCCGCGCAGAGCGCTCGCCATCGATGCCGGTGTCGGAAAAAAACAAAATATTTAAAAAATTTTTTACTCACCAATTTAATGCGCAGTGCAGCGACATGTACCGAATATGGTGAGGCTATTTTTGACGTGCAATGTAACCCCCTTGTTTTTAGAGGCTTTGCGGAGGTTTCATGTTTGCGAAATGGATGATTTTATTTGGTGCTTTGCGCAATAAATTGGTGCTTCTGTGTATCGCTAAATAAAACAGTGGATTGTTTGTCGAAACCTTGTTGACGATGCTGATTTCGATAATTAATATTGTATCGACTGTTGATCATTAGTCTCATTTGATGAGACGTGCGATCTGTCATGAAACAGCCTTTTCAAAATAAAATTTTACATGGGAGCGAGTATGAAAAAAGGCGTTATGGGGTTTGCGGCACTGTCCGCAATTGCAGGTGGGGTGCAGGCGCAGGACAGTAGCGTGCAGATTTACGGTATCGTCGACGCAGGCTTGATCTACACGAGCAAGGTGGCGGCGCCGGTGACCGGTAATCTCCGCAACACCGGCAGCAAGTTCGCGCTGGAAAACGGTCTGCTGCAATCGTCGCGTATCGGCTTTCGCGGCAAGGAAGACCTGGGTGGCGGTCTGTATGCCGAGTTCGGCCTGGAAAACGGTTTCTCGGTGGATAACGGCGCGGCGCTGCAAAACGGCGCGGTGTTCGGACGTCGTTCGATCGTGGGTCTGAGCGGCAGCAGTTTCGGTGTATTGCATCTCGGTCGCCGCAAGGACTTTACCGATGAAATCGCGGCACAATATTCCAGCATCACGCCCTTCAGTGGCCTGATCACTGCGGTCCACGCCAACAACCTGGACCGTATCGGCGGCAACCGCGCCAACAACATGATTTACTACAGCACACCCACTTTCTCGGGCTTCCGCGCGAACATCAGTTACGGCTTCGGTGAAGCGGCAGGTTCAACAAGCACCGGTCAGTCGCTGGGTCTGGGCGCCAACTATGATGTCGGTCCTTTCAGCATCGGCCTCGGCTACTGGCGTTCCAAGCTGGGCACGGCGACAGTTCCGTCGAGTGACCAGGGCGCTACCAGCGGCGCCGGTTGTGCGGTGACGGCAGGCAATGGCGGCGACACTTGCATGAAGATGTGGATCCTGGGTTCGGCCTACAAGCTGGGCAGTGTGACTTTCCGCGGCACCTTCTCCAAGGTTGACCAGCCATTGCTGAAGACATCGTCGGGTACAGCAGCCAATTTCAACACCACGTTCACCGCGACCGCCGGCACCAGTGCATTTACCGCTGGCGGCGTGAACAACGACCAGGCCAAGATCATCGACGTCGGTATCGACTTCGCCGTGGCGCCGCAGATCCTGCTGACCGGCAGCGTACTGCAATCGCGCTACAACTTCGTCGGCGCGTCGCAAAAGGGCAAGCTGACCGAATTCATCGCCGGCATCCAGTACTTCCTGTCCAAGCGCACCACCTTGTACAGCACCATCGGTACATTGAGCGCTTCGAACATGTACAACCCAGGCATCAGTGGTGGTGCCCCGGGCGCCGACAGTCGTTCTTCCATCGTTGCAGCTGGCATGCGTCACACGTTCTAAGTTTCAACTGTTTCTTGGTCATCTCCTGACATCCTTTTGCCGATCCTGCGGGATCGGTTTTTTTTATCTGTGCTGTGTTATCAAAGGCAACAACATGCACCATTACTATCGTATTTCCAACCTGGCCGCGCGCCTGACGCTGGTCGGTCTGCTGGGTCTGTTGGCCTGGCCTGCGGCAATGGCTGCCGATGGCGGCGAAACACACAAGAACCCGCTGTCGCCGTCCTGGACCCAGGCCAATGTGCCGAAGAATTTCACGCTGGCGGCGGTCGGCGACCTGATCATCACCGAAGCCATTTCGTCGCGCATGAAGCGCACCTCGCCCGAACTGCTGAAGCTGTTGCAGGGTGCGGATGTGAGTTTCGGCAATTTCGAGGGCACCGCCGCCGACCTGCGCAAGTTCGGCGGTTATCCGGAAGCCTTGTCCGGTGGCGGCTGGCTGCTGAGTTCGCCTTATGTCCCGGCCGACCTCAGGGCGATGGGCTTCAACATGGTGGGACGCGCCAACAACCACACTACCGACTGGGGCGTGGCCGGCATGCGTTCCACCGACAAGTTGCTGGATGAAGCAGGCATTGTCCACGCCGGCACCGGGCAGACGCTGGCGCAGGCGCGTGCGCCGCAGATCATGTCGATCCCGGCCGGGCGTGTTTCTCTGATAGCGACGGCGTCGCGTTTCGAAGCCAATGCACGCGCCATCGATCCGCTCGGGCAGATTCCCGGACGTCCCGGCGTGAGCGCCTTGCGCACTACCCGCTATGTTCTGGTGTCGCCGCAGCGGCTGGCGCAGTTGGCGGCGATCCGCGACGCCCAGCCGCCCGGCTCGGTACGCGAGACCGTCTTTGCCGCGGATGCGCGCACCCATACCGTGACCCTGTTCGGCACCAAATATCGCGCCAGCACCCAGGTCGGCGACGGCATGGAGTTTTCGTTCACCATGGATGAGCGCGATCGCAAGGAGCTTATCCGCAATGTTCGCCAGGGCAAGCAAAGCGCCGACTTTGCGATTGCCTCCATGCATACGCATGAGCCGGGCAATTACAGCGCGGTGCCGCCGGATTTCATGGTGCAGTTCGCGCACGAGACCATCGACAACGGCGCCGATGCCTTCATCGGGCATGGCCCGCACCAGTTGCGTGGCATCGAGATCTACAAGGGCAAGCCGATCTTTTATTCGCTGGGCAATTTCTTTTTCATGGACAACACCTGGCAGCCGATCACGCGCGACGAGTACGAAGCAGCGCACGTCGAGCCGGGCAGCATGACCGATGCCGAGTTCACCGAAACGTTGCGGATTGAAGGGGTGTTCAAGGACGCGTTATGGTTTGAAAGCGTGATCGCTGTCAGCCGCTATGACGAGCAGGGGCGGATGCAGGAAGTGCGCCTGTATCCGATTGAGTTGAACTGGAATGGCGCGCGTGACGCGGATCGTGGCATTCCGCGCACCGCACCGCCGGCAGTCGCGCAACGTATCCTGGAACGTCTGCAGAAACTGTCGCAACCGTTCGGCACCCGTATCGAGATCCAGGGTGGCATTGGCGTCATCCGGGGCGGTGCCTGAACATGACGCCGCCGGGTGGCCGGCTTGCGGCGCAGATGCCGCAAGCCGGTGTGCTGCCGATCAGCTTTCTGCCGGGACGGCGGCGATCGTCGCTGTCGTTGTTGCCGGCGCCGAGAAGTGCGCGCCGCGGCTGGCCAGGTCGCGATAGGTGTCACCGACCCATGTCTGGATGTCGGTATAGTCGCTGGCGGCAAAGCGCTTCAGTTTGCCCAGCAGTTGCGTGACCGACCGGTTGACCTCGTCGGTGCCGAAGCTGCCCGGCATACGCGAGTGTTGCGGTGCCGTGGCGCTCTTGATGGCGCCATTCTTCAGCACGTAGCGTTCGCGATTCGGGTTCGGATAGCTGCTGGCCGCGATCGCGTGCAACAGGTTGCCGGCGCTCAGGCCATTGCCGTTGATCTGCACCGGTGCGGCGACCAGTTCGCCTTCGTGATAGCCCATCATGTAGAAGCCCTTGGGACCCACACCGATCATCGACGGACCGGACGGCTCCCAGGTCATGTCGAAATGATCATGCGTCTTCACAAAATGCGCCAGTTTGACTGGCTCATCCTTGTCCACTTCATTGCCCTCGGCATCGGTGCTGCGGATTTTTTCGGTCTGTACTTTGCCATCCGCGTCCACTTGCAGCATCAGCAGCGGCTTCATCAGCGCCGTTGACGCCAGGCGCGCCAGCAATTCACCGGGGAAAGGCTGGCCCTTGGCGAGTGCGACGGCCGGAAACTCTTCTTGCATCGACAGTCGGTTAAGCTCCCTGATGGCCGGTTCAGCCGCAGTGCTGATGGCAGCCAGACGGGCTTCGTCTTCCAGGCGGTAGGCATTGTTCCCCTCGTAATAGCCGCCATTGCGGCGATCCACTTCATGGTGGGTGTTACGCACCGCATCATTCAGGTAAGGCGTCATCGGATCGTCCATCAGGATCGCCGCGCGGATGCTGCGACGCACTTCTCCCGGGCTGGTGGGCGAGGTGTATGGATAGCGCCAGCGCGCCGGCTGGTTCTCGTCGGTTTCCAGCTCGGTGCCGAGGAAATAACTCTTGCTGGCGATCACAAATTGCATGCTCTGGCTGGCCGCGTCGTATTTGAAGAAATGGCCGCTGACCGGATCGATACCGAGGTCGCCTTCCTGCATCGTCGTGACCAGAGGCTTGCCGGTGCGCTCGCTGGATTCCTTGGCTTTCTGAAAATCGCGATATTTTATCTCCAGATCGTAGGTATTGATGCGCGCCATGTAGACCACCTGGCCAAGATTGTCGGTAGATGCGGCGGCGCCGGTCGTTGCTGAGGCGGGCACCGGCGGATCGGCGTCGATGCGGGTGACGACAAATACGCCGCCGGGCAGCGAGATGGTCTCGGCCTGCATCAGTTCCGTGTACTTGGCGATGTTGACGGCGGAATCCTGGTGAATCACGATGCGCAGGCTGCGGTCGTTGGCGGCGGCGCCATAACCGAGTGCGGCAAGGAACGCCGCCGCCAGCTGCTCGGCGCTGGTGGTGGAGAGGATTTCGGTCAGAGACACCCGCTCGCCTTCGGTGATGACACCGATACGGCGCTGGTCTTCCGGCAAGGGGAGGTAGCGTGCGTCCGATACCACTGCGCGCTGCACGATGGCCGGGAACGTCTTGGCGTGCAGTGCGCCGAGGTTGATCAGCAGCGGATCAAGCCCGGAAATCTGCATGTCGGGGTCTCCCTGCGTGTTGCCGCGCTTGTTCATCATGACCACGCGCATCGGCACCCCGGGAACAATGTCGACGTAATGATCCTGGCCGGTCGACGGCCAGCGCAGCAGATAGTGGAACGGCCCTGATTCTTCCGTGTACTTCACCACGGCATTGCGGATGCCGCGCAGGATCGGGCGCGTCAGCGCCGGGTAGGCGGGGTTGCTGTCGCCCGGCTCTTCGGGCATGCCCTTGACGGCGTCCATGCTGTGATGGATGTGCGCAATGTGCTCGGCCGGAATATCGCTGAAGGTGGTGATCATGCGGCGCAGGCGATCGGTCTTGATGCCCAGGGCGGCCGAGGCCTGGGCAAAGTGCGGCAGCGAGGTGCTGAGGAAGTCCGGCGGCACCTTGGTCGGATAGTTGTTGTCGCCTGCGGCGTAAGTTTCTTCGAAACTGTCCATCAGCGACGCCATGACGCGTTCCATTTCGGGCGGCAACTGCGAGCGGTTGTTGGACACGGCCAGTGTGGTGTCGACATGCGGGGTTGGCCGCGCTTCTACTTCAGGCGATAGCGCTACCGGCGCCACCGGATTTTCGCGCTGCGCCTGCAATGCCAGCGAGGCTTGCGTCATGCCTTCGAAGCGGGTGGTCAGTCCGTTCAGGTAGGTGACCTGCTCGTCTTCGTTCATCTCGTGGAAACGGGAGGCATCCTGCACCGCCAGCAATTCCAGCGGGTTGGGATCGCGAACATCCATCCCCATGCGGTTGATCGACTTGTTGGTATGTTCGACCATGACGGCTGCCAGGTGGATGGTGTGCGCCAGCGCCTCGATGTCTTTCTTGACAACGCCTTCCACGCTGTCGGCCACTTTGGTGCCGACTTTACTTACGGTCGCGCTGAGTGCGCGCAAATAAGAGACCAGGCCGTTGTAGCGATCCTCCTGGGTCACCTGGTCGTCGTAGGCGCGCGCGTTGGGGCCGAGCAGGCCGGCCGCGCTCAGGGCGGTTGCCAGGATCGGTGCTACCCATTTGTCGACGCCGCGCGTGGCCATGCGGGTAAGCAAGGCCTCGGCATAATCCAATCCGCTGTACTCGCCCTTGAGCTGTTTGCTGCCGGCAGTCGCGCCCAGCGCCCGGAACAGCAGGTCGCACACAAAGAAGTCGATGGTGTTGTAGACCACTTCGGCGGCAGGATGGCTGGCGCTTTCTCCCGAGCGGCCACGAGCAAAGCCGACGGCGGTATGCAGAGCGGCGACGCCGGCCAGCGTGGCGACGTCGATGGCGTTGCCGCGTGGCAGTTTGAGTCCGCTCTGGATGCCGTAGTTGAGCACCAGGCGCAGGAATTCGCTGCCCAGCGGCAGCACCGCTTCGTTAAATATCTGGCCGCCGATGGTTTCTCGGCTCTTGTAGGCGTCTTTCAGCAGGTTCTTGTGGGCGAAGTCGAACACCCGTGTCAGGACGTCCTGGGCCACCACCGTCAGCGCCACCACACCGGCCAGGTGACTGCTGGTGACGGTGCCGTAGCCGGTCGAGCTGAACGCGTGGGCGCCACCCAGCAGCGTACGGGTATCCTTGTCGCGGGCGGCGTTGAGCATGGCGTTCATGCCGTACACCACTGCTGCCACTGACGCCGCGCGCAAGGTGGTATTGACGGCGCCGGTCAGGCGCGCCGAAGTCATGCCGAAGGTGGCGCTCAGGGTCACCAGGTTGCCGGCCAGGTTGCCCAGGGCGCGGGCCTTGCCCTCCAGGCCGGAACGATTGATCAGCAGCGGCCCGGCCAGCAGGTGTTCGCCGGTCGACAGGATCAGTTCGGGGTTGGCGTAGCCTGACAGGCTGCCATAGAGTCCGGTATTGCGGCCTTGGTAGCCGTACAGGGCGACGTCGGCAGTGGCGATCGGCCGCATGACGCCGACACCGGAGGCCTTCGGTTGCAGCAATTGCATGCGCAGGCCGCGCGCGGTGTACTCGAGTTCATGGATGGCGCCGTCTTCGGTGGTGATGTGCAGCTTCATGTTCGCCTCGGGATTGTGCAGCAGCGCGCGCAGTGCGGACAGTTTGACGCCGGGCGTCTTGCCAGCCGGCCCCATGACTTCGACGGTACTGATGCCCTGGATTTCGGCGAGTACACCGCCTTCGATGTTCAATGCTGCCGGGATCTCCTTGCCATGGCGTGGCTGCATCGGACGTGCGGTGACGTGGTGGTCGGGATCGGTCAGGAAAATTATCAGGCGGTTTTCGATGGCGTTGTAGTCGGCATAGCCGAGGAAGAAGTCGCTGGCTTGGGCTTGTCCGGGGAGCGTCGGATGACCGCCGAAGCCGGCGGCCATGTAATTCTCGCCATTGGCCCAGGCGCGTCGCAATGGCATCGGCATCGCATTGGGCGGCACCGGCATGACCGGATGCGACGATTCGTCGTGGCTGCGCCGTGCAAACAGCGAAGACGTTGCCGAGCATTCCTTGAGGTAGGCCAGGAAGCTAGTCTCCATGCCTTGCTTTTTGACCAGGAGGTCGTATCGCGGTCGCTTTGCTTCAAACGCCTTGAGATCGTCGATGCCGATCAGGCGGTTGCCGAAGCCCTTGATGAAGTAGCGCTCCTGAGGGGTGGTCTCGCCTGGCCCCGGCGGCACCGTATCCTTGATCACCGCCAGATTTTCTGCAATCTGCGTGCCGCGCGTATTGAACGGGATGTTGACGACGCCGACGTGGTCGTTCAGCGAGGCCAGATGCAGGCCGGCTGACTTGGATGGTTCGTATTTGCCGCCCAGCGCCTGTACTGCGGCGTGCAACTCTTGCAAGGTGCAACCGACGGCGCGCATGTCGCCGTGCAGTTTTTCCAGCGCTTTGGCGCCGGAGGTCTTGTCGGTCGTCGTCGGCGCCGAGGGGATCAGGCCGGATTGGCGTGTTTCGAACACTTCGGCGTCCGGGCGCGGCGCGACCTCGGCGACCGCCCGGGCGATTTCGAATCCTCCCGATTTGCTTTCCTGGATTTCCTTTTGCAGCGACGCCGGACGTCGTTCGCCTTGTCCGAGCGCCGATGGCAGCGCGCCGTCGGTGTTGCTGTTGTCGCGATTGGTCAATTCAATATCCTGGTCTTGCTGCGGCGTCAAACCGCGCGTGGCTGCCTCCAGGTCGTAGTTGTCGGCATAGCTGGCGCTGTTGCCGTGAATAGGGGTATGCATGATGGTCCTCTTGGGTGGGTTGCGCACCGCGCCGCAGGAATGCGGTCGATTATTGCGATGCATGGTGAAATTCACCCGTGAGTAAGAACCTGTTTTTGGTGGTTCCTATGTCATCAAAATGTCATTTTCGTCATAAAAAATTCGTGTTGTCGATTTTTTATGCATGATTGATGTGCTGGTTGTTGCCGGCAAGATTTGACTACATGCGCTCATCTGCGGATATTTATTGTGGATGTGTGCAGGTGCACATCCGCCGCGCCATTGTGACAAGGGCGGTGCTGACGCTGTGGCCGCGCAAGAACAGGGTCATATCGCCGCATGCCGGCAACAGCCGGGACGAGGCCGTGCCGGATGCGCACCGAATGTTGATTCAACAGTCGGGCGACATCAGGTCGAAGGAAATGTGTGGAAAGCTGTGCCGACGATGGTCAGCAAGGGAGGGCATGGCTGGAAGCTTGACAGCGGCGATGCGACGGCATTGTGGCCGCACCGTGGCGTTCGCGGCCCCTGCAGTTCAGTGCAAGGTGCGTTGGCGGGGGCCTTGCAGCGGCGTGAATTGCCATGCTCCGGCTTCGGGGACGAACACGGCGCATTCTTCGGTCGTGCCGGCCTCGGTCCAGGCGGCGTGGTATTGCGCCAGCGCCATGATCTGTGCCTTGTCGAGCGCTTCGGACGCGCATCTGGCAAGTGCCAGGTCTGACCAGTGCTCCAGCGAATGCACCTGATCGGAATAGTTGAGGCCGCCGATGCGTTCCCACCATGCGTGAATGAACTCCAGCACTTCGGCGTGGATGCGCAATTGCGAAACGCCATGCAGGGAGTGTTGCAAATCGAATGGAATCGGCAGCAAAGGCGTGATCAGCGCATGGTCGGCATCCAGCAGCAGGTCGTTGGTATCGGAAGCGAAGAAGCCGAGCGCCAGCATGAGTCGTCGTTCCGGCTCCGGCACCTGCGCCATGACGCGAGCCAGGTCGATGCGTTCGAGACGTTGGCGGCACCAGCCGGGGATACCCGCCGCGGCCAGGCGCTGGCTATAGATTTCGGCGTCGAGCGCCGAGGCAAAAGTGAGGATGCCGCTCTGGTCGCGCATCTTGATATAGAAGGTCTGGTCGCGCCGGCCGGTTTCAGGATCGAGTGCCGCGGCATGCACCAGGCCCCAGAGCGGGAAGGCGGCATCGTTCGACTGCAAGAATTGATTGTCCATGGTCTTGTGCTTTTGTCAGGTTGAGCGAAACGATGTCCGGAAACCGGATGTCGCGGACAACACGGAAATGCGCGCCGGCAGAACGCGCGCGGCCCTGTCCCCGATGAGTGTCGTGGGCAGGGGGCCGGTTCCCGCGAGCGGTGCAGAGGAGTAGGTCGTTACGACGGCCCGGTTGCGGTGCCGATGTCAGGCTGGTAATAGCCCAGCAATCAGGCGCGCGGCGGCGTGCGTAGCGCGGCGATGTTGTCGCGCAACCAGTCGAGTGCTTCCTGTTGTGATTCGGGGCCGAGCAGGATGGCGCCGAGCGCGCCGTCGGCATGCACCAGTAGCATCTGCCCCTTGGTTGCCTGGCCGGAGCGGAAGCGTTCGCGTAGTCGCCGGTACGCTTCGGCGGCGGCGGGCGATGGGAACACGGATGGATCAACGCGCCATTTATCGACGTTGCCGCCCCACCAGTAGTGGCGTTCGCCTTCGATCAGCGCCACCAGCGCGCGTCGGTTGCGACGCGCATGTTCGGCACGCAAGAACGCAACTTCCATGGAGTGATCGAGATACATGATTTGCCGCCGATTCATTTTTCAGAAATCTGAGTCGCATCCGGCGGGGAAAAAGTTCAGTCGGCGCGGCGCCGCCATCCGGTCGGCTCAGGCCGCCATGTGGGCGCGCGGCGAGCGATGCGCCGGCAACTCTGTCGTCTCGTAGGCGTGGAAATGCGGGGCGTCGATCAGGATCAGCAATGTCGATTTTTCTTCCTGGGCGAGAAAGCGGGCTACCACGTGGATGATGGCTTCATGCGCGTAGTACAGGTTCAGGTGGCTCATCGCATAGCCGTGACGCCGGCTCAGGATGTCCAGCGCCTCGCGGCTGATCACAAAGGTGCGCTCGCCGCTGGCGCAAGGAAGCTGAAACGCCAAACCAATATCAGTCAGATGAGGATCGTGGGCCACATTGGTCTCGCTGAAAAAGAGTCAGGTACGGAAAGCTACAGTTGAGTAGGTTGTCTGTTTCTTTTGGTAAAACAATGTATCATTTGTCGACATTTAGTGTATTTTAATTGGAATGCAGGGTCAAGCACTCGAGGGCGTTCCTCGAGTGCTTGTTATCGAGGGTGCGATGACTTATCTGATGGACGGGACTGTCGCTGGAGCGACAGATTCGACTGCGCTATTGTTTTTTATTGTCAGGTGAAATTGCCGCAAACGATGTGTGGGAACACGTTGTCCCGACAAGGGAAAGGCAAGCAGCGACAAGGCTTTTCGAGGAGATGCGTGGTTCGCATATGTGGCATTTTTCCTCTATAAAAATGACGTCGTTCAACGATGACGAACAAGAATGACGAGCAAGAAAAGGAATGGTTTATGAGTTATACCGTTGATGCGGTAAGCAAGGCGATTGAGCTGCTGTTTCTGGTGGCGGAGCGTGATGGGAAAGGTGTGACCGAACTGGCGAAATTGTCCGGCAATACCAAGGCGCGGGCGTTTCGCCTGCTGACGACGCTGGAAGAGTGCGGCCTGGTGCGGCGGCAACTGCCTCTGGCAACATACAGCCTCGGCTATCGCGCCCTGATTGTCGGCACGGCTGCGCAGAATCAGCTGAGCCTGATCCAGGTCGCCAACGAGATTCTTGAGCCGATTGGGCGGGAGTGCAACGAAAGCGTGCTGGTGCGCATACGCGACGGCCTTGAAACGGTTTGCGTGGCGTGGTGGGATGCGCCGCATGCATTGCGCGTGCATAGTCAATTGGGTGAGCGCCGACCATTGTTTGTCGGTGCTTCCGGCAAGCTGCTGCTGGCGCACGCGCCGGCACAGATCCAGGAAGATATCCTGAGCGGCAAGCTGGAGGCATTTACACCCAACACCATCGTCAAACGCACCGAGCTGAAGAAAGAACTCAAGAAGATCCTGACCGAGGGCTACAGTAGTTCGTTTTCCGAGAAGGCCACGGACATGGTGGCGGTGGCCACGCCGGTGCGCGACGTGACCGGCACGGTGGTGGCATCGCTGTCGATGACTGCGCCCGCCAGTCGGGTGCCTAAGGAAAACCTCAAACAATACGTCGACATACTCAAGTTCGCCGCCGTGCGCTTCTCGGCGGCGCTGGGGTATGTGGAGCCATGACGGCGCCGCGCCGCACAGATTGCCGCCATTAATCGCAGGCGCATCCTGCGATTTTTATAGCAGCTTCAATGCTCTGGCGGTATCGTCGAGCGCCAGCGTCAGTTTGTCGACCAGTTCGTCGATGTCGTCAGGCGTGGCTACCAGCGCCGGCGCGATGATCACCCTGGCACCCGTGGTGCGGACGATCAGGCCATGCTCTTGCGCCTTGCGCATGCAATACAGGCCGACCGCGTTTTCGTTGCGAAAGCGCTCTTTGCCGACCTTCGACAGCGCCAGTTGCAAGGCGGCGACCGCGCCTGCGCCCTGGATTTCCCCCACCAGCACATGTTGCGAGAACGCCTCGCGCAGGCGATATTGGAGATAGGGGCCAAGGTCGTGGCCGACATAGTCGACCACGCCGCCCTCATCGAGCAGGCGCAGCGTTGCCAGCGCCACTGCCGCCGCCACCGGATGTCCCTGGTAGGTCAGGCCGTGGGCAAACAGGCCGCCGCAGTCGGCCAGGGCGTCGGCGATGCGCTTGGACAGCACCAGGCCGCCCATCGGTACATAACCCGAGGTGAGGCCCTTGGCGATGGTCAGCATGTCGGGTTCGAAACCGAAATAGTCGTGGGCAAACCAGCAGCCGGTGCGGCCAAAGCCGCCGACCACTTCATCGGCGCAGATCAGGACGTCGTATTTTTCGCAGATGCGCTGGATTTCCGGCCAATAGCTCGCCGGCGGGAAGATCATCCCACCGGCGCCCTGGAAGGGCTCCGCCACAAACGCGCCAACCCTCTCCGGCCCCAGCTCGAGTATCTTGATTTCCAGTTCCATGGCAGCTTGCAGGCCAAACTCCTGTTCCGTCAGCGCGCCCTGGTAGCCGAACCAGTACGGCTCGGAAATGTGATGGACCTCGTCGAGCATCGTCTCGCCCAACTGGTGCATCAGTTTCATGCCGCCCAGCGAGGCGCTGCCGACGGTGGCGCCATGGTAGCCGTTGTGGCGTCCGATCAGGATCCGCTTCTCGGGACGTCCCGCCAGTTGCCAGTAACGGCGTACCAGCTTGATCAGTATGTCGTTGGCCTCCGAACCGGAGTTGGTATAGAGAATGCGGCTGTAGCAGGACGGCAGGATATCGAACAATTTGGCCGACAGTTGCGCCACGGCCGGATGCGTGGTGTTGAAAAACTGGCTGCAATAGGACAGCGACGCCATCTGCGCGGCGGCGGCGGCGACCAGTTCGGGACGACCGTAGCCCAGCGCGGTGCACCATAGCCCCGACATGCCGTCGAGAAAGCGCCTGCCGCTGTCGTCCCAGAGGTGCAGGCCCTCGCCGCGCACCATGACGCGCGCGTCTTCCGCCTTCAGGAACTTATGGTCCTCGAACGGCAACAGATGGCGCGCGACGTGTATCTCCCGATAATCTTGCTGTGCCAGTGCATGGCCGACGATGTCGTTCATGGAAATTCCTTGGGTGACGATGATGGAGGACGCGGTTGCTTGCATTTTTCTGTTGAGTGACGCTGCTGCCGGCGCGGTTCCATGGCGTCGTCGGAGCGATCTGGAGGAAGGTAACGATGAAAGCAATCGTCAGCGGTCACAGCCGTGGCCTGGGAGCCGCCATTGCAGCCGATTTGCTGGTGCGCGGCGTGGCCGTCATGGGTCTGGCGCGCCGGCCCAATACCGTGCTGCAAGCGCGTTTTCCGCAGTTGCTGGTGCAGCAGGCGCTCGACCTTGCCGATACCGCAGCGTTGCTGGAGTGGCTGCAAGGGCCGGCGCTGCGCGACTTTCTTGGGACCGATGACGGCGTCGTCCTGGTCAACAATGCCGGCGTCGTCCATCCGGTCGGCGCGCTCGCTCAACTGGAGCCGGCAGCCATCGCCGCTGCCGTGGCGATCAATGTCAGCGCACCGCTGATGCTGGCCTCGGCGCTTGCCGCGCATCCTTGTCGCGAGCGCCGCATCCTCCATGTCTCCAGCGGCGCCGGTCGCGATGCCTATGCCGGGTGGGGCGTGTATTGCGCCACCAAAGCCGCGCTCGATCATCACGCTCGCGCCACGGCGCAGGAGCATCGTCCGGGATTGCGCATCTGCAGCGTGGCGCCGGGCGTCATCGACACCGACATGCAGGCCGAGCTGCGCGCGGCGACGCCGGACCGGTTTGCGCTGCGCGAACAGTTTCATGCATTGCAACGTGACGGCCATCTGGAGACGCCGGAGGATTGCGCCGCGCGACTGGTCGCGTTCCTGCTGGCGGCGCAATTTGGCGCTACACCGGTCGCCGCGCTGCGGTAAGCGTGCAATGAAGTCAGGTCGAAGTCAGCACCGTGTCAGTGTGTTGCAAGCCCCGCCAACGGGAGCTTTGGCATGGTGTTGTGCACCATCGGTAAACAGCAAAAAAACTTGACTTGTATCATTTAACGACATATCGTATCTAACAGTGAAACATAACGTGAGAAAAATATGCAGAGGAATGCAGTAGCAACCTGGGGCATCGCGCGCTCGTCCATCCCTTTTTTCGTCGTCATGACCACTGATGGTCGCTGATGGATTCGAACCTGCCGAGGCCGTAATACCGGCAGCAGAGGTACTTGCGACCCGGATCGCACATTACGTCAGCAATTGAACAAGACTGGCAATGTCGGAGACTTATTCCCTGAAATACGACGGCGTTCGCAGCGCCGGCCATGCTGACGGCAGTCGGGCAGGGCGTTCCACATTCATTCAATTCGAACAATCATGAAATATTCCAAGCATTTCTCTCAACTGCGTACAGCCGAGGGGCTGGACGCATCGACCGGCAGTGCTGCCGCAGCGACGCCTGCCTACACGGTGCTGCGCGATGTGATGGTGGTCATGCGCGATGGCGTCAGGCTTGCGACCGACATCTATATTCCGCAGCCGGCGGTCGGTGCGACGTCGCAGAAGCTGCAGAAGTTACCGGTCGTGCTCGAGCGCACTCCCTACGGCAAGGAGATCGACAGTCGCAGCGAGCGCACCGCCGCCGATGCGCGGGTGAAGTCGCGTGTCGAGGTGGCGGAGCATTTCCTGCAGCATGGCTACATCGTGATTTATCAGGATTGCCGCGGCCGCTATCGCTCCGAGGGCAGTTTCGTCAAGTACACCAGCGACGCCCAGGACGGCTTCGACACCTGCAGCTGGATCGTGGCGCAGCCCTGGAGCAACGGCCGCATCGGGACCATGGGCCTGTCCTACGCGGCCCATACGCAGGCGGCGCTGGCCAGCCTGAATGCGCCCGGCGTGGTGGCGATGTTCCTGGATTCGGGCGGTTTTTCGAATGCCTATCAGGGCGGGATCCGCCAGGGCGGCGCCTTCGAAATGAAGCAGGCGACCTGGGCCCTCAGGCAGGCCATGGAGAGTCCGGAGATCCGTAACGACGATGATCGTCATGCGCAATTGAAGGCGATCGATATCCGCGAATGGTTCACGCGCAGCCTCGAGTGGAAACCGGGGGATTCGCCGTTGACGCCTGCGCCGGAATATGAGGAGTATCTGTTCGACCAGTGGCAGCGCGGTGCGTTCGATGCCTACTGGCGCCAGCCCGGCCTGTATGCGCAGGGCTACTACGACAGCTTCAGCGACGCCGCGATGGTGCACATGTCGTCCTGGTATGACCCGTATCCACGCACCGTGACGGAAAACTTCATCGGCCTGTCGTCGCGCAAGAAAGGGCCGGTATGCCTGATCCTCGGTCCCTGGATCCACGGCAACCGCTCGGTGACGTATTCCGGCGATGTCGACTTTGGCCCGGCGGCCACGCTTGACGGCCAGTTGGCGACGGATTTCCTGGAATTGCGCCGACGCTGGTTCGACCGCTGGCTCAAGGATGACGCCGGCGTGCCGTCGCCATTGCCGCCGGTGAGCCTGTTCGTCATGGGCGGCGGCAGCGGCCTGAAGAATGCCGAAGGGCGCATGCAGCATGGCGGTGCGTGGCGCTCGGAAAGCGACTGGCCGATTCCCGATGTCTGTTTCACGGCGTATTACCTGCATGCCGATCGCAGCTTGTCGCAACAGGCGCCATCGGTGGCGCAGGCGTCGCTGACGTATCAATATGATCCGCGCGATCCGGTGCCGACCGTCGGCGGCGCCGTGACCTCGGGAGAGCCGCTGATGGTCGGCGGCGCCTTCGACCAGCGCGAGGCGCCGGGGGTGTTTGGTGCGGTTGCGCCATTCCGGGCGCTGGCCGAGCGTGACGACGTGCTGGTATTCCAGTCCGCGCCGTTGGAACAGGACGTCGAGCTGACCGGTGCGGTGACGGCGTCGCTGTGGATTTCGTCGGATTGTCCCGATACCGATTTTACCTTCAAGCTGATTGATGTCTATCCGCCCAATGCTGATTATCCGGAGGGCTATGCGATGAACCTGACCGACGGCATCCTGCGTGTGCGCTATCGCACTTCATGGGAACAACCCGAACTGATGGAACCGGGACGGCTTTATCAGATCCGGATCGAGGCTTTTCCGACCAGCAACCTGTTCATGCGCGGCCACCGCATCCGTATCGACATATCGAGCAGCAATTTCCCGCGTTTCGATTGCAATCCCAATACCGGTGAGCCGGAAGGGGAGGCCGGTCCGGCCCGGGTTGCCACCAACCGTATCCACTTGGACCAGGATCATCCCTCGTTCGTGACATTGCCGGTGATTCCTGTGCGCCGCGGCTGACAACCGGTCGCCGGCAGGGTGACGGCGAGCAGTTGTGCGCCATCATGTTGCAGTGCACGTTTTACGTGCAGCACCATGGGTGCGCTTCTTGCATAAAAAGAGGGCATTTGTTCTTTCGCAGTGCAAAACAGTGCCCACTCTCAGTGCCTCGCCGATGCCCGTCTGGCGCGGCTTTTGCCGCGAGGGAAGAGATAAATGGACGGTGAAGTTTATTTGACATCGTATCGTTTGGTGATATATAGTGTTGTCTAGCGATACAAAATATAGATCGAAAAAATAGTCGCAGACGGCATCCGGAAAAGGCCCGGCAGAGCGGGTGCAAAATGGCAAATGACAGCTGGCGCCGAGCGTGTTGGCCGGCGGCTGCCAGGGGCGCAGTTCAATGCTGTGCGGTCGTTTGCAAGGATGAGGAGAAATCGATGAGCGGAGCGATGCGATGGTTGAAATGCTGGTGAAGCGTGCACTGCAAAGTGTGCTGGTGATTTTTGTCATGTCCATCCTGGCGTTCGTCGGGATCAACCTGGTCGGCAATCCTATCTACCTGTTGGTGGCGCCTGACGCACCGATCGAAGAAATCCGGCGCGCGTCCCATGCGTTGGGGTTGGATCTGCCGGTATATCAGCAATATGGACGTTTTCTGTACAACGCCTTGCATGGCGACCTGGGCAACTCCTTCATCTTCAACCGACCGGCGATCGGGCTGATTTTCGAGCGCATGCCGGCCACCTTCGAGCTGGCCGTCATGGCATTGTTGCTGTCGGCCCTGATCGGCATCCCGCTGGGCATGTGGTCGGGCTTGCGTCCCGGCAGCCGGCTGCACAAGTTCGCGATGGGCTTCTCCGTCCTCGGTGTGACCATTCCGGTGTTCTGGCTGGGGCTGATCCTGATCCTGGTGTTTTCCGTCAATCTTGGTTGGCTGCCCTCCGGCGGTCGTGGCCCGACCACCTCCTTGCTGGGCATTGACGTCAGTTTCCTGAGTTGGGCCGGCATCAAGTTCATGCTGCTGCCGGCGTTCACCCTGGCGTTGCACAACGTGGCGCTGGTCATGCGCATGACCGAGGCCGGTACGCGTGAGGTGGCGGTCCAGGAATACGTCAAGTTCGCCCGCGCCAAAGGCGTCGGGCCGGTACGCCTGATGTTTCGCCATATCGCCCCTAACGTGATGATTCCCATCGTCACCGTGATGGGACTCGAATTTGGCCACCTGATTGCGTTTTCACTGATCACCGAAACCATCTTTGCCTGGCCAGGCATGGGCAAGCTGATCATCGACTCGGTGCTGCAACTGGACCGTCCGGTGGTGGTGGCTTATCTGATGGTGGTGTTGATGTTGTACGTATTGATCAATTTCACCGTGGATGTGCTGTACCTGGTGCTCGATCCACGACTGCGCGCCCGTTCGGGGTGAGCTCCGGCATGACTTCGGGTATGACCGACGAGCGATAAGTAAAACGGTTCCCGCCATGGCGGGCGATGACGATCAGCGGCCAGTTCCGCCACTACAAAAATGATGATGAACGAAATCAATTCTCAAGCGCTGCCGGCGTCGGCGGAAGTACCGGTAGCACCGCCCGAGACACCGATGCGCCTGTTGCTGCGGCGTTACTTCAAAAGTCGCGTTGGCACCATTGCCGCCGTGTTCCTGCTGTTGCTGGTGGCGATCGCGGTTGCGGCGCCTTTCATCGCGCCGCAGGATCCTTACGACCTGACCAAGGTTTCCATCATGGAAGCCGAGCGTGCCCCCGGTTCGGCCAGCTCCGACCAGAAGATGACCTACCTGCTCGGCACCGATGGCGCCGGGCGCGACATGCTCAGCGCCATCTTGTATGGCTTGCGCATCAGTCTTGGCATCGGCGTCGCCAGTGCGCTGGTGGCGCTGGCCATCGGCACCAGCATCGGCCTGATCTCGGCGTACTTCGGCGGCAAGGTCGATGCCATCCTGATGCGCATTGTCGATGTCCAGCTGAGCGTGCCGGCGATCCTGGTGGCGCTGGTGCTGTTGGCGGTGTTGGGGCAGGGGGTGGACAAGACGCTGATGGCGCTGGTGCTGGTGCAATGGGCCATCTTCGCCCGCAATGTGCGCGGTTCGGCGCTGGTCGAGCGCAACAAGGAATATATCGAGGCAGCGGTCGGGCAGGGCCTGCCGGCGCGCCGCATCATGTTCCGTCACGTGTTGCCGAACTGCCTGGCGCCGTTGATCGTGACGACCACCAATCAAATGGCCAATGCCATCACGCTGGAAGCGACCATGAGTTTTCTCGGCATCGGCTTGCCGCAAACCAAGCCGTCGCTGGGCCTGCTCATTTCCAACGGGTTTGACTACATGCTTTCCAATCAATACTGGATCAGCGTGTTCCCCGGCATTGCGCTGGTGCTGCTGGTGGTCGTGGTGAGCCTGGTCGGCGACCAGTTGCGCATTGTGCTCAATCCCAAGCTGGACGCATAGAAAGACAACATCATGGCACTTCTGGAAGTCAACAACCTGGTGACCGAATTTCATACCGAAGCCGGTGTGGCCAAGGCGCTCGACAATGTCTCCTTCACGCTGGAGCGCGGCAAGGTGCTGGGCATCGTCGGCGAGTCCGGTTCGGGCAAGTCGGTCACTGCTTTTTCTTTGATGAACCTGGTGGAAAAGCCGGGTCGCATCGCCGGCGGCGAGATCCTGTTCAATGGCGAAAACTTGCGTAATGCATCGGTCAAGCGCTGGAGCCAACTGCGCGGCGATCGTATCGCCATGGTGTTCCAGGACCCCATGATGTCGCTCAATCCCGTCATGCGCATCGGGGCGCAACTGGGTGAAACGATTGCCATTCATCGCAAGGTTTCGCGCGCGGAGATCAACGAGCAGGTTTGCGCCGCGCTCAAGCGCGTCGGCATCCCGGCGCCAGTCGAGCGCATGCGTGCCTATCCGCATGAGCTGTCGGGCGGCATGCGCCAGCGCGTGGCCATCGCCAACGCCATCGTCAACAGCCCGGATCTGATCATCGCCGATGAGCCGACGACGGCGCTTGACGTCACCATCCAGGCACAGATCCTGTATGAGATGAAAAACCTGGCGCGCGCCAGCGGCACCGCGCTGATCTGGATCACGCACGACATCAGCGTGGTCAAGGACCTCGCCGACGAACTGTGCGTCATGTACGCCGGGCGCATCATCGAGCGCGGGCCGGTGGCCGAGATCATCCGCAATCCCCTGCATCCCTACACCCGCGGCCTGATCGATTCGTTGCCGCAGGCGGAAAACCATGGCAAGCGGCTGTATTCGATTCCAGGCGCCACGCCGCCGCTGCTGTCGTTGCCGCCCGGCTGCACTTTTGCGCCGCGTTGCTCGCGGGCCACCGGCGAGTGCCACAAGATCCCACCGGTATTCAAGCTGGAAGGCCGTGAATATCGCTGTTTCCATCCGTTAGCTTAATCATGACTACCATGCTTGAAACCAGAGACCTCAGCAAGAGCTTCAGCATCAAACGCAGCACTCTGGCGCGCGCCGCCAGCGCAGTCGGTTTGTCGCGCCAGGCCGATGCTCGCGTGTACGCCGTCAATGAAGTGTCGCTCAGCGTAGCCAGCGGCGAGGTGCTCGGACTGGTTGGCGAGTCGGGTTGCGGCAAGTCCACCGTCGGTCGCATGATCGCGGGCCTGCTGCCGGCCACCAGCGGCGCGCTGGCGTTCGAGGGCAAGGACATCACGACGCCCAGCGTCGACACCCACCTCAATATCCAGATGGTGTTCCAGAATCCTTATGCCTCGCTGAATCCGCGCCAGCGCGTCGACCAGGTCGTCAGCGAGGCCGCCATCTACCACGGGCTGGTGGACAAGAAGGACGCCAGCGGCTTTGTCAGCAGCCTGCTCAAGCAGGTCGGACTCGATCCGACCTATGCCAGCCGCTATCCGCACCAGTTCTCCGGCGGCCAGCGCCAGCGTATTGCCATTGCGCGCGCACTGGCGCTCAATCCCAAGTTTATTGTCTGCGACGAAGCGGTGTCGGCGCTGGACGTATCGGTGCAGGCACAGATCCTCAACCTGTTCATGGACCTGCGCGAATCCAAGGGGCTGACTTACCTGTTCATCAGCCACAATCTGGCGGTGGTGGAATATATCGCCGACCGCGTCGCCATCATGTATCTCGGCCGCATCGTCGAACTGGCCGATACCCGCTCGGTGTTTGCGCGTCCCAACCATCCCTATACGCGCGCGCTGATCGCCGATGCACCGCGCCTGGACAGCAAGGTGGTGGAGCACCGTCCGATCCAGGGCGAGCTGCCCAGCCCGCTCAAGCCGCCGTCCGGATGCACCTTCCATCCGCGTTGTCCGCATGCCATGCCGCGTTGTTCTGAACAACGGCCGCTATTGCGGCAAGTCGCGCCCGGCCACTGGTCGGCGTGCCACCTGAACGATAGCGATGTCTCCGCCACCCCTGAAGTCGCCGCAGCTTATGATCAAGTCAATTAATCAGGTCTATTCCGTCATCCGTCCGAGCATCGCCGAGACGGTCCTGCCGATCGTGGTCGATTCGCCGCACAGCGGCACCCTGTATCCATTCAACAGCGGTATTGCGGCGCCGGTGGCGGCACTCAATTCGACCTGGGATGCCTTCGTCGACGAGTTGTGGTCGGCCGCGCCCGGCCTTGGCGCACCGCTGCTGGCGGCACGTTTTCCGCGTGCTTACATCGATCCCAATCGCGCACCGGACGATATCGACCAGTCCATGCTCGAACAGCCATGGCCGGAGCCGTTGGCGCCCTCGGCGACCTGCCTGCGCGGGATGGGGCTGATTCGTCGCGACGCCTTGCCGGATGTGCCGATGTATCGCAACAAGCTGAGCCTGGCGGAATTGCGCCTCCGGCTCAACCAATACTACCTGCCGTATCACAGCGTGCTGAAATCCTTGCTCGACGACAGCGTCGACAAGTTTGGCGCGGTCTGGCACATCAACTGCCATTCGATGAAATCGATCGGCAACGCCATGAATGTCGACAGCGGCGCTGCGCGTCCGGACATCGTGGTCAGCGATTGCAATGGCGCCTCGGCCAATCCGGTTTTCACCGAATGGGTCGCGGCGCAGTTCGACCAGCTCGGCTACAAGGTGCTGATCAATACGCCGTACCAGGGTGGCTATATCGTCGAGCACTATGGCATGCCGCAACAGCGTCGCCACAGCGTGCAGGTGGAAATCAAGCGCGGCATCTATATGGATGAGCTGCGCTGCGAGAAGAACGAAGGGTTCGACCAGCTGCAAGGCGACATTGACGACGTACTGCGGGCGCTGGCCGGCTATGTGCGCGCGCAGATCGACCGGCAATAAATGGAGTCATGCCGACCAGGAGCGGCGACCCGATGTCAGGAGCAAGCTGCAACCGGGGAACCCCGAAGGTTTCCCTTCACCGTTTTTCCTTGAAGGGGAGAAGGGCAATGAAAATTCGTGGCATATCCATCGGCGCCAGGCTGATCGTCGGCTTTGGCCTGGTGCTGGCGATCCTGATCGTGGTCGTGGCCGTTACCGCGGCGTTGACGGCATATAACAAAACCCGCCTGATCTCGGCGCTGGAGCGCACCAACGGCAAGAACGTCCAGGCCGTACGCATGAAGAGCGCCTTGCTGGAGGCCGGCGTGGCCATGCGCAATATCGGCCTGCAATCGGACGTCAGCGACATGCAGCGCGAGGCGGCATTGGTGGTAGAGAACAACAAGCAATATGTGCAGGCATTGAATCGCCTGAAAGCACTCGGCCTGACTGCCGACGAGCAAAAAATGGTGGACGAGACGGCACGGTTGCAAGCAGCTATCGAAGCGGCGCTCAAGGAAGCAATGAACGACGCCTTGTCGTTCAACATGGAAAACGCCACCCGCACCCTGGCCACCAGCATCGATCCGCTCTACAAGCGCGCCGCCGCCGAGGTCGACAAGCTGGTGGTGCTGCAACAGGACGAGGCGCGCATGGTGCTGGCGCGATCGGTGCAGGATGACCGTCGCCTGACGCTGATGCTGTTTGCCATCGGCACGCTGGCCTTGCTGGTGGGCAGTAGTTTCGCCTGGGCCATCCGGCGCAGCATCGTCCGGCCGTTGCATGCGGCGGTCGAGCTGGCGTCGCGGGTGGCGCGCGGCGACCTGTCGTCGGCCATCAGCGGCAATAGCAGCGACGAGATTGGCCGGCTGTTGGCGGCGCTGGGACAGATGAACCAGCAGTTGGCGTCGATCGTCGGCAATGTCCGCAGCGGCACCGACACCATTTCCACTGCCTCTACCGAGATCGCCAGCGGCAACGCCGACCTGTCGGCGCGCACCGAAGCGCAGGCGATGTCGCTGCAGGAGACTGCGCATTCCATGGGCAAGCTGACCGAAGCAGTGCGTTTCAACGCCAACAACGCCCAGCAGGCCAATCGCCTGGTGATGTCGGCCTCGGACGTGGCCACGCGCGGCGGCGACGTGGTGGGCCGCATGGTCGATACCATGAACCAGATCAAGACCAGCTCCAGCCGCATCCGCGAGATTACCGGCGTGATCGACAGCATCGCGTTCCAGACCAATATCCTGGCGCTCAATGCGGCGGTGGAAGCGGCCCGGGCCGGCTCGCAGGGACGCGGTTTCGCCGTGGTGGCGTCGGAAGTGCGCAGCTTGGCGCAGCGCTCGGCGGAAGCGGCCAAGGAGATATCTTCGCTGATTTCGGATTCGGCCAGCAAGGTCGAGGCCGGCAGCCTGATGGTCAATGATGCCGGCAACACCATGAATGAGGTGGTGGTGGCGGTCAGGCATATCGCCGATATCGTCGGCGAGATTGCAGCGGCAAGTGAAGACCAGACCGGCGGCATTGAAAAGATCAATGAAAAAATCACCCAGATGGACGAGATGACCCAGCGCAATGCCGCGCTGGTGGAGCAAGCCGCGGCAGCCGCGGCAAGCATGCGCGAACAGGCCGCGACGCTGGCGGCCACGGTGTCGGTCTTCAAGCTGGCGGCGGGTGCGCCTGGCGTTGCCGCGATGCCGGCGCCAATGCAGAACAAGCAGCGGCGTCGAGCGCGGGTAATATCGCTGCCGGCGGCGGACGATCCCGTTCGCTGAGCGGCCGGATTTTTCACCTGAAAGGACGGACATGGACACCCTCGTAGCAGCATTGAACGCCATTTGCGATGCACAACCTTTTGTCACCAGCTGGTACCTGAAAGACCTGGTCAGCGGCCGGCAGGCCGATCGCGGCGGCCATATCCCGTTTCCATCCGCCAGCACGCGCAAGACCTCGATCATGATGGCGGTGCTGCGTGCGGTGAACCAGGGACGGCTCAACCTGGAGGCGCCCATCGTCTATGAAGAGCGCCTGCGTGAAGGCGTGATGTCGGGCACGTTCAAGTTCCTCACGCCGGGCTTCACGATCACCTTGCGCGATGCCCTGGTGCAGATGATCGTCATCAGCGACAACGTTTGCACGCGCATGCTGCTCGAACGCATCAGCCTGGTTGAAATCAACGATTTCTGCCGGAGCGTCGGCATGCGCGACACCATGCACCGGATCGCGGTGCCGCGTCCGGACATGCCGCCCGACCACAAGCTGGAGGAAGTCACCACCATCAGCGCCTGCGACCAGGGTTTGCTGTACGACCTGATCCTGCGCGGGTGCACCGATCCGGCCGCCGCGGCAATACTGGGCTGCACCGCGGAGCAATGCGCCTTTGCCATCGAGGTGTTGAGCTGGCAGAAGCTGCGCACCAAGATTGCCTCGCAGTTGCCGGCCGATGCCAAGGTGGCGCACAAGGGCGGCACCGGCAAGCGCGGACGCATGGATGGCGGTATCGTGTTCCGCCACGGTGTGCCGCTGTATATCCTGACCTGCTATACCGATCAGGTGCCGCTGCAGATGCCGGACGGCCTGCCGGGTTATGCGGCCGTGTTCGATGCCATGGGACGCATGTCGCGCCTGTGTTGGGAACAGCTTGGCGGGAGCTTGCCGGCGCGGCTGGCAGCCTGAACAGGGAAGGGCCGGCGCGCCAGCCGGCTGGTTGCCGCAACAGAAGGGACGTGCGATGCCGTTCGGTGCAAACCGGACGGCATTTGCATTTGGAGGAGCGATTGGAACTGTTTAGGTACAGGGTCTGACATATCCATGCTTACTTCAAGCACAACCCTTTTACAAGGAGCAACGATGGCACTGATCCCCAATCCTTTGAACGCCCTGGCCAATCCGCTGGGCATGTTGACCGACCCCATTGGCACGCTGATGGGCGGTGGCAAGCCGCCACCACCACAAAACGAAGATATCGAGTAAGCCGGCAACGACAAGCAGGCAGCGCCGCTGCGGTCAGCCAACGCCGCGGCGCTGTTGCCGTTGACGTCGCGCGTGGGCGAGTGCGCCCTCTTTCAACAAGAACAAACTGGGGCAGCATGTCGATAGAACGCTACCGCATCCTGATAGAACAACTATGTACCGAATTCCGCATTCCGCAGCCGCGCGTACCCTACCAGGCGGCCGTCATTCCCGCCTACGATACCCAATTCCAGCTGTTCCACGGCGGCGTGCTGGCGCCTGACAGCGTGCTGTTGTACTGCGATGTCGGCCGGTTGCCGCAACAGGCACGGGAAGCCGTGCTGCTGCGCCTGCTGGAGTTGAACGGCGACCTGTTCAGCATCCACGACGCAGTATTCACCTGCGATGTGCCAAGCGACACGGTCGCGCTGGTATGCAAATTGTCGTTGCGGCAGGCGAGCTTGTCGTCGACATTGGTATTGCTGGGACATTTCGGGGAGCTGGTGCAGCAGTGGCGTCGCTGTCATTTCCTGGCGCCGGGAGAAGGTGAGGGGACGTAATGTGACGCATGATGCTTGACACAGCGGCAGCGCGCTGGCGTGGCGGCGAGGTGTCGCCCCTGCCCCGTGGCCGCCGGCGTCACGAGGCAGGCAGGACCGGCTGCAAGGCCGGTCCCGTGCCGGCGTATCAACCGCCCTGGATGTCGGTGTCGCCGCTACCGGTGCTGCCTTTGCCCTTGAGCGCTTCCAGTGCGTTCGGATCGACGCCCAGCATGCCGGCCAGTTTTTGCAGTTCTTCCGCCGTGATGGTGCCGTCTTGCAGCTTCTTCAGCAGTTTTTGGATGTCGTCTTGGCTGTCGCCCGCGCCGCCGTTGTCACCATTGGCCTTGGAGCCTTCCGTGGCACGATTCTGTAGTTCTTTCAAGATCGCGTCTTTCTGCCACGGCTCCGCGCCGGACTTGCTCAACGCGCCCAACAGATCTTGGGTGGACGCGCCTTTCAAGCCGTCGGAGAAGGAATTCATTTCGGAAGAACTTGGGATCGACGAAAAATTGCCGGTGGAAGAAATGCTCAGACTCATGGTATTTCCTTAAATGTGGAGTTGAAAAAATTGTTCCTTACTGCGCAAATAGGTCACGCCGGCGCGCGCAAGAGTTCCACTTCATGCAACGCAACGAACCGTCGGCAGTGGCGCGACATTCAATCAACAGGCGCAGGTGGGGCGTGGCGCCGGAAAGTTTTTTCCGGGGTGATGGAACCGAGCGATTTTCAGCCCCCACTTATGGGCGACCGTCTCGTTTTAGGAATGCAGCATGGGCGGTGTGTTTTCAATCAACCATGAACCATGGAGGTAATTATGGCCGCAGTAGCAGCAGGGTCCGCAGTTGGCGCAGGTCAGGCAATCGTTGACCAAGAAGGTACCAATGCAGCAAAGACGCTCGTCGATGCTGACAATGCAAAGTTGAAAATGGAAAAAGCAGGTCGCGACAACTCGTTGCAATTGATCTAAAGAGTTTCGCAAACTATGCAGGATGCGGTTTTCCTGCGGATAAGAAATGAGGCTGTCGCGCATTTCTTATCCTTCCCGGTTTCGTGGTGCGGGACGGCCTGAGGCAGGACGTCCCGGCCAGATATATGGTTCCATGAAAGGTAGATGATGTCGACATATCAAAGTCAGCTCGGCGGTGCGCAAACCGACCAGAATCCGTCCATGCGCCAGGGTTCCGGCAACGCCATGGTGGCGTCGGCCCAGGCCGGTTCTGCCGCGGCGGTGGAGTTCCAGATGTGGGTGTCGCAACAGGCAACGTCGCTGGCCAAGCTGAAGGTCTTCAGCAGCATGGCCAAGAACGTCAACGACCAGCAGTAGTCCAGTCCACCGCGCCGCCAGCCCCCCCCCGCCGGTTGCGGGCACCGGCGGGCGGGTGGGAAGCCTTGCTCGCCTCACGTCGTATTTTGCCGGAGTCGCCATGACCACTCAAAACACACTCGATACTTCCGGCGCCACCGCCGCAGCAGCCCGTAGCGGCGCCAGTCAGTCCATTGCCCAACAGGAGGCCGTCGCCGCCGCCAAGACCGACCTCGACAACGTCGCGGTCTTCACCAAATTCATCAAGAAGGCAGAAGAAGCCGCCCAGTCCGCCATCTGATCCTTGCTGTTGTCTGTGCCGGTGTCAACCCACCGGCACAGGCGGCAGTGCCTTGTTCGTCAACGATTGCCGGATTCCGCGTACGAACGTCGGCGTCCGTCCGTTTTTGCCCGCTTTTGTCCGCCTGGTTGTGCTCCTGTCGCCTGTCCCCGCGGCCGCGGGAGCACGGCTGCGACCGTCCACTTGTCATGCAGCGTGGGCGCGCAGCGCGTTCGCCACGGCCGTTTTCGCTGGAACTATCCAATTGGCTATGCCACTCAACCAGGAGTCCGCGAAGACCTGCTCCGAATGGGTGCGTATACGCCCGTGCGGGTCCGTTCCGCCGCCGGAAAGCGAGACGCATTCGAGACGTTTAAGTACCCACCCCATTTCGGAGAAAAGCATGACGGCTACAGTAACTACCACCACGACCACCACCTATTTCGATGGCGGACCGCCACCGTCTTATCTTGGCAATCTGCACTTGAACGGTGGCGATTCCCCGGAGCTCCACGACATCATCAACCACAGTGGTTGCCACAATATGCAGCCGGACCAGGTGTCGCAGTGGCTCAATAGTTTGCCTGTACCGGACAGCGTCAAGAACATGATCCGCAACATGATGGGACTTGGTTCGGAAAACAATCTGCCGTCCGATTCCAGCGCGGCCAAGACCATCAACCAGTTCCAGAAGGATCATGACATCGGCCTGATGTCGTCGCAGCAGATGCAGCAAGTCGCCGAGACCGGTTACTTCACGGACAAGAACGGCAAGACCATCCAGGTGCCGCCGGAAGTGCAGGCCGCCGCACAAGCGTTCATGGCCAACAACGGCGAGTTGTTCAAAAAGATGGAATCGGCCACCGACGGCAAGCACGACGGCCAGTTGGGGCAGGGCGATTACGGCAACGCCATCAAGGACGGCACCATCTCGGCCAATCCGAGCAGCAGCAACAACGGACCGGTGTCCTATGGGGTTCCCAAGGGGTGTTTCATGGACGCCGTCATGAATGGCAATATTTCGCCGAACCGGCCTTCCGAATACAGCGCCGCCAAGACCATCAACGATTTCCAGAAGGACCACGATATCGGCCTGATGTCGTCGCAGCAGATGCAGCAAGTCGCCGAGACCGGCTACTTCACGGACAAGAACGGCAAGACCATCCAGGTACCGCCGGAAGTGCAGGCTGCCGCGCAAACCTTCATGGCCAACAACGGCGAGCTGTTCAAGAAGCTCGAATCGGCCACTGACGGCAAGCACGACGGCCAGTTGGGGCAGGGTGACTTCGGCAACGCCATCAAGGATGGCACCATCGCACCGGGTAGCAATCAGCCTGGTAACGGTCCGAATTACAACATTAACCCGGGCAATTCGAACTACAACACCGGCGGCTCCAGCCTGCCGTCGGAATCAGGCGCGGCCAAGACCATCAACCAGTTCCAGAAGGACCACGATATCGGCCTGATGTCGTCGCAACAGATGCAGCAAGTCGCCGAGACTGGTTACTTCACGGACAAGAACGGCAAGACCATCCAGGTGCCGCCGGAAGTGCAGGCCGCCGCGCAAGCGCTCATGGCCAACAACGGCGAGCTGTTCAAAAAGCTTGAATCGGCCACCGACGGCAAGCACGACGGCCAACTGGGCCAGGGCGATTATGGCAATGCGATCAAGGACGGCACCATTTCGTCGGATGGCGATGGCCCACCGGTGGTCGACCGTACCGGCACCTTCGGTACGCAGAACCCCAACACCAACATCAACCCGGGCAACACGAACTACAACACCGGCAGCTCCAGCCTGCCGTCGGAATCGGACGCGGCCAAGACCATCAACCAGTTCCAGAAGGACCACGACATCGGCCTGATGTCGTCGCAACAGATGCAACAGGCCGCCGAGACCGGTTACTTCACGGACAAGAACGGCAAGACCATCCAGGTGCCGCCGGAAGTGCAGGCCGCCGCGCAAGCGCTCATGGCCAACAACGGCGAGTTGTTCAAAAAGCTCGAATCGGCCACCGACGGCAAGCACGACGGTCAACTGGGTCAAGGCGACTACGGCAACGCCATCAAAGATGGCACCATCTCGGCGAATGGCGGCGGTGCGCCGGTGGTCGACCGTACCGGCACCTTCGGTACGCAGAACCCCAACACCAACATCAACCCGGGCAACACGAACTACAACACCGGCAGCTCCAGCCTGCCGTCGGAATCGGACGCGGCCAAGACCATCAACCAGTTCCAGAAGGACCACGACATCGGCCTGATGTCGTCGCAACAGATGCAACAGGCCGCCGAGACCGGTTACTTCACGGACAAGAACGGCAAGACCATCCAGGTGCCGCCGGAAGTGCAGGCTGCCGCGCAAGCGCTCATGGCCAACAACGGCGAGCTGTTCAAAAAGCTCGAATCGGCCACTGACGGCAAGCACGACGGCCAACTGGGCCAGGGTGACTACGGCAACGCCATCAAGGATGGCACCATCTCGGCGAATGGCGGTGGTGCGCCGGTGGTCGACCATACCGGCACCTTCGGCAACGGCAATCTCAACCTGCCGCCTACCGGCGGCAACCAGTTGCCGTCCGATTCCAGCGCGGCCAAGACCATCAACCAGTTCCAGAAGGACCACGACATCGGCCTGATGTCGTCGCAACAGATGCAACAGGCCGCCGAGACCGGTTACTTCACGGACAAGAACGGCAAGACCATCCAGGTGCCGCCGGAAGTGCAGGCTGCCGCGCAAGCGCTCATGGCCAACAACGGCGAGCTGTTCAAAAAGCTCGAATCGGCCACCGACGGCAAGCACGACGGTCAACTGGGTCAAGGCGACTACGGCAACGCCATCAAGGACGGCACCATCTCATAAACCAGGCAACACAGCGCCGGGCGACCGGCACCCCCGCCTGGCGGGCGGTGCCGCAATCGCCTCGGCGCAAGTAACACGGTTCGCCCGGAGGCCAGGCTTCCCGGCGAACCGGCATCTCTTGAAAGGAAAACACGATGAGTCCCATTCATCCTGTCGTCGGCGGTTACTCGCGAGCCGGCGATATTGCCGGGCTGCTGGGAGACTACAGCAACCTGATGGACCACATGGCCGACAAGGCGGCGCCCTCGTCGACGAGTTCGTCGACGCCGCCGCAGCCAACGCTGTGGCGTGTGGCCATCGACAAGCCGTCGCGTGGCGTGCGGGCGTTCAACGCGCTGACCAGCGCGAGGCAGTCAGGCAATTTGAACGTCGGCAAGGCGCTGCCTTCCCGTCCGGATCCGGACGACCAGGGCAACATGCCGGTGTGGAATCGCCTGCATCAGCAGGACTACGCGGCACTGGAAGCGATTCCCGGTAACAACCACGCCGAGCAGCCGGTGCAGCCCGAGCGCGCTTACCTGCGCCGCGTCGGTGACGACGCCGGGCAGGGCCAGCCGCAGGCGGCCCTGGCAGCCGCGCTGACACCGCCGCCGGCAACGCGTACCGAGTCGGCGCTGGCCGCCCGCATGGCCGATCGTTATCGCGCCAACCTGTTGCGCCTGTGCAGCAATGTCGGCGCGGCGCTGCCATTGCCTGGCATGGCCACATTGAACGCATTGCGACCGTTGGCCGTGGCGCGCTGAAGCAGTTGGGTGGTATGCCGTGCCCGGCTGCGTGCCGGGGAATCGCACGAGTCAATTTTTCAATCGGTCCTTGTTCAATTTACTTTTGTCGGAAGGTCGCCATGGATAGCATCGCATTTACGTTCAATCACATTGCTCATCAAACTGCCTTGTATGCCGGGCAGGCGCAGGATGCGGCGAGTGCCTGTGGCGCCGCCACCCTGGCCGACGATTTTCCGTGGCATCGCATCCGTCGCCTGTATCGCAAATAACACGGCGTCATCCCTGCGCGGTGGCCGCATGAAGGCTACCGCATTTCTTGTTTCGGCCGCGCTTCTGCGTCTTGCGAGGCTTGCTTCATCTACCGAGGATTGCATATGGATTGGCATGAAGGTTACGTTTCCGATATCGACTACCTGGCGGAGTTCTTCCCTGAACAGAGCCCCACCTTGCTCAGTTTCGCCTGCATTCTCAATGGCATCGAGCCGGTGCCGCTGGACCGGCCCTTCACGTATTTTGAACTGGGGTCGGGGCAGGGCTTTACCGCCAACATCCTGGCCGCCGCCAATCCACAGGGCGATTTCTACGCCGCCGATTTCAATCCGGCCCATGTTGCCGCCAGCTGCGAACTGGCGCAGGCGGCCGAGCTGGACAACATGCATTTTCTCGAGAGCAGCTTTGCCGACCTTGCGGCAGGCCGGGTGGCGTTGCCGCAGTTCGATTTCATCACGCTGCATGGCGTCTACACCTGGGTCAATGCCGACAACCGCGCGCATATCGTGCGCTTCATGGAGCGCTACCTGAAGCCGGGCGGCGTGGTCTACCTCAGTTACAACGCCATGCCCGGCTGGACCACCACCTTGCCGCTGCAACGCCTGATCCTGGAGCACGTCGATCTGTATCCCGGCAGCCGCCACGAGCAGATCGTGCAAATGCGCCGTCTGGTGACCGGCCTCAGCGACAACCAGGCGGCGTACTTCACCGGCAACGCCAGCGCCAACCTGCGCAACTATCTGGATGCCGTGATGGATGGCGACGCCAGCTGGTCCAGTTACATCGCCCATGAATACATGAACCATGGCTGGCAGCCGCTGTACCACGCCGATGTCGCCCGCGACGTCGCCGCCGCCAAGCTGGACTATGCCGGTTCGGCCTGCCTGCCATGGGCGTTTCCCAAACTGTACCTGACGCCGCAGCAGAGCACGTTGCTGGCGTCGATCCCTGATCCGGCCCTGCGCGAGACCGTGCTCGATTATCTGAAGAACACCTGCTTCCGCAAGGATGTCTACGTGCGCGGCGCACGCCGCATGAGCGCCGCCCGGACTGAGCAATGGCTGGCGAAAATCGGCGTCGCGCTGGTGTCGCTGCGGGAAACCGTGTCGCTGGAGATGCGCTTCCCGGTGCGCCAGCTGGTGCTCGAGCGCGCCGAATACGATCCCTTGCTCGACGCCCTGGCCGAGGGGCCGAAAACCCTGCTCGAGCTGGCCGCCTTGCCGGCGCTGGCAGGCAAGGGCTTGCACGGAGTTGCCGAAATGGTGGCATTGCTGGCCGAGACGCGCCACGCGAGCGTGTATTTCCTCAGCGCGGCCGGGCTGGATACTGCGCCGGCGCGCCGCATGAACGATGCCGTCGCCCAGAACGAACGGCTCAACGGCGAGTACCGCGTGTTCGCCTCGCCGTTGCTGGGTAGCGGCGTCAAGGCGCCATTGTTCCAGCGCCTGGTGTATCAGTCCTTGTCGGCCGCGGGTGCAGGCCGGGCCGGCAGCAGCGACGCCGGTGAAATCGCCGCGCAAGTCTGGCAGCGCGTCAAGGAACAGCAGCAGCCGGTGATCCTGGGCGAGCGCGAGCTGCACTCCGAAGACGAGGCCGCGGCCGAAATCCGGGCCACGGTGCAGGCGATCCTGCAACGACGCCAGCCGATCTGGCGCGACCTGCGGATTTTGCAGGACTGATTGCAGGATGGGCCCCGACACCGGCCTGGCGTAGCGCGACACATTTGACAACACAACACGAGAGGGAGAACCAACGATGGACTGGAGCGACGGTTATGTGGCGGGTATCGATTATCCGGCGGCCTTTTTTCGCGAACAAAGCCCGGCGCATCTGAGCTTTTCCTGCGTGCTCAATGGCGTCGAACCGGTACCGCTGGATCGACCCTTCACCTACATGGAACTGGGGGCGGGACAGGGGCTGACCTCCAACATCCTGGCTGCCAGCAATCCTCAGGGACGATTCTATGCGGTCGACTTCAGTCCGTCGCAGGTGGCCTCAGCGCGCCAACTGGCCGAAAGCGCCGAGCTCGACAACCTGGTGTTTCTGGAAAACAGCTTTGCCGAGCTGGCCGCCGGCAAGGTCGAATTGCCGCCGCTCGATTTCATTACCATGTACGGCGTCTACAGCTGGGTCGACGCCGGCAATCGCCGCCACATCATCGACTTCATCAGCCGCTATCTGAAGCCGGGCGGCGTGGTCTACCTGAACTACAACGCCATGCCGGGCTGGAGCGCCACCTTGCCGCTGCAGCGCCTGATCCTGGAGCATACCCGCCGCCACAGCGGCACGCCGGAACATCAGCTGGCGCAAGCGCGCACGCTGGTCGACGCATTGCAACAGGCCGGCGCCACGTATTTCGACGGCAACCCCAACCTGGGTTACCGGCTCAACTCGCTCTACAAGGACAAGGCGCACTATCTCGCCCACGAATACATGAGCGAAGGCTGGCAGCCGCTCTATCACGCCGATGTGGCGCGGGCCGCCGCCGGCGCCAAGCTCGACTATATTGGCTCGGGCGAGTTGTCGCATGCGTTTCCCGAACTGTTCCTGACGCCGCAGCAGCGCGCACTGCTGAGCGACATCGCCGATGTGGCGCTGCGCGAAACGGTCAAGGACTACCTGGCCAACACCAGCTTTCGCGAAGACGTCTACGTACGCGGCGCCCGCCGCATGACGCCGGCGCGCCAGGAACAATGGCTGCGCCAGACCGGGCTGGCGCTGACCAGCCTGCCGGGGACGGTCGCCGATACCTTGCAATTGCCGGCCGGCGTCACGCGCATCGACACCGATGCCGCCCAGGCCATACTCGATGCCCTGGCCGAGCGGCCGCATGCACTGATCGAACTGGCCTGCCTGCCGCCGTTGCGCGACAAGAGCATCTTCGATATTGCCAGGCTGGGCGCGTTGCTTACCGCCGACGGCCTGGTCTCCACCTATTTCACCTGCTCGGCGGCGATGCCGACGGCGCCGGCGCAGCGCATGAACGCCGCGCTGGCCGAAGCGTCGCGCCTGGGCGATCAATACCAGGCGCTGGCGTCGCCGTTGTTGGGCAACGGCGTCAAATCCGGACTGGTGCAACGTTTGCTCTACGGCCTGCTGCTACGGCACCCGCATGAGATCGATACGACCGCGTTCGTCGATCATCTGCGCGACGCGTTGCGACGCCAGGGACAGCGGCTGGTCAAGGACAACCGCACGCTCGAGTCGGATGACGATATCCGGGCCGAGCTGCATTACCTGACCGACGCCATCCTGCGGCGCCGCGCGCCGGTATGGCGGGGTTTGCAGATATTGTGAAATAAGTTCTGGAAAGAAGGAAGTGCGGATGGAACGGCTGCCTGCGGGGCGGCCGTCTGTCCCTGATGGCGATGTCGCTGCGGTGGTTCAGCAGGCGTGCACGCCGTTACTTTTGACGAGGTGTTTTCCAACGGACATCCGGCGCAAATGATTGTGCCGGATGCTTGCGTCCTTTGGCGCGTTTTGTATTAGGAGGTAAAATGACCAAGCTGATCATCTATCCGGCGCAAGCCGTTGCGCTGCCGCGCTATCTTCACCTGTTGCGACTTTACAAGGCCCTTATTTTGCAAAGCGAAGACCACAACCAGCCAGACATGTCGGTGACGGCGGTCAATCGCCTGTTGCAGGACCTGATTGCGCTGGCAGGGCAACAGGTCGACGGTCCGCCGGCGCTGGAGTTGCAGCTTGGTGAAGTGTTCACCCGTTCCGCGGTCGAACGCGGCGGCGTCGATCACTATCTCTCGGTCACCGCCTTGTTGCCCAAGTGCGAACAGCCGCATTACCTGCCGCTGCTGCACGCGCCCCTGGATGCTGCCGGCGCTGATGCCGGCCAGGCGGCCGCGGTTGATTTTCTCTGGCATGCCGACGAAGGTCGTTACATCGTCGTGCGCAAGATCCCGATCCGGCTCTTGAGCGATGAACGCAGCGTCATGGACGCCATTCTGGCAACCGCCGACATTGCCGCCCAATACCTGGAAGCGGTGCGCGCCGGCGACGCCGGCTGAGTCCGTCGTATTGCCTTCGTTGCAAGCATAGCCGGGCGCCTGCATCTCAATTCTGTCCGCGTGCACGGGAGTTGCCGTATTCGTTGCGTACTGCAGCGCGTACCCGCGAGACGCGCGAGCGGACGGTGCCGATGGGGATGTGCAGGTGCTCGGCGGCTTCTTCATAGGTGGCGTCGCCATCGAGTACGGCTTCAAAGGTGCTGCGGATCTTGGGCGGTAGTTCGCTCAACAGGTTTTCCACTTTCTGCGCGATCTGGCGCAATTCAAACAACATGGCCGGATCGGCATGGTGGTCGACGATTTGTTCCATGAAGTTTTCTTCCACCATCTCATAGCGGTCGGCGATGTTGCGGCGTACCTGATTGCGCGCCAGGTTGAGGGCGATGCCGAACAGCCAGGTGGAAGGTTTTGACAGGCCGGAGAAGCGATGTGCGCAACGCACTGCTTCGATGAAGGTGTTCTGGACCACGTCTTCGGCGTCTTCATGATTGCCGACATAGCGCTGCACGAAGCGCAACAGATGGGTGCGGTGTTCCGAATAGAGTTGCACGATATCGATAGGCTGGCCAGATGCTGCTGCGGCTGCCGGATCCGACGATGACGCTGCAATATCGGCATCGGCGGTGGTGTCAATGCCTGCCTCGGCTGCCAATGGCGTCGCGTGGTCGGATGTGGAATGTTTCATTGTAATCTCCTGGGGACAACAACTACTGTGGGTAAAAAGCGAGGCGGCGGTACCGCACGGTGACCGGCTGTCGCAACACCACCTCGGCTGGTATGGTCACAAGATAGCAGCGTACGTCGGCAATGCAAACGTTCCGTGAGGATTCGTGAGACATTGAAAAAAAATGAGAATTGGCGATCAATCCGCACGCCAAAACATGGAACCGGCGGCACGCTGAACACCACAAGCAAGGATCGACGCTCGCGCGGGTTGCCCATCGGGCATCATCGAACCGGCATGGAACCATGCGCCACCGCGCCGACACTGAGTGGCTATGAGTCCGCAAATCACCTCCGTCAACAACGCTCCGCTGGAAAATCCGGTCATCCTGCGTGCGCCCGTCAAGTCTGGGCACAAGCATGGACTGGATGGCAACCTGGCGGCCAACGTCGCCACCGATTTTCGACCGACTGACGCCGTCGATACCCAAGGTGGCGTCAAGGAAGGCCTGATCTACAAGAGCAGGTCATTGCGCCAGCGCTTCGCTAATCCGGCGCGGCAGCAGGCGCAGGCACGCACCAATACGCCCACGCGCAAGTACCGCAGCAAGGTCGATGAACGCAACGGCGAAGACGATGAAGAGTCCTACCTGGCGCCGATCCTCGACACGCTCGACATGTTGCGTGATGACACCAGCAAGGACAACCAGGAAGAGATCGAGGCGATGCTGGCCGAGTTCTTCGAGCCGCTGCAGCGCTACAACGTGATCTACGAAGCCCTGGATAAAGTCGACGAACAACCCGTCAGCGCCCTCAAGAAGCTCTCGATGAAGAATGCGCTTAAGGAAATGCTGAGCGACCTCATTGAAAACCATCCCTACGAGGTACGCCGGGCGCTGCAGGAATCGGACGTCATGGTCAACTCGCTGGAGGCCCTGGCTGCCGACGACAATGCCCAACGAGCGACTTCGACGCGCGACCTGCGCTTCCTGATCGGGGCCAAATCGACAGGTAATTTCGATGGACCTCTGACGGCGTTGACGATGCTCAAGGCGCTCATAAAAAATTTTGGGCCCGACAAGTGCATGGATGTGCTTGTCAGCCTCCGTTCAAGAATGATGTCAGGATTGTAAGGATGAAAAATATGACAACGGATCAGATCAAGAATCCGCTCAAAAGTATGACCCGCCGTCTGGCGGAACGCGCCGCCCAGGCTGTGGCGCCGATGAAGTTTGGTTTTTCGGTCGCCGACGCCTTGCGGCGCGACCTGCTCGACGGCCGCTTTCGCCTGCCGGCGCAGGCTGGCCAGGATGAGCATGTGCATATGAAGTTCATGCGTTGACCAGGCGCGCCGTCACTACATCGTTGGAACTATCGAGGGCCAGTCATGAAATCGGATCTACGCAAAAATCCCATGCGCAGCATGGGACGCTATTGGTTGACGATGTCGGACGCCTCCGCCTTCATGCTGGTCAAATCCAGCGTGGCGGTGGCCGAGACCTTGCGCCGCGAGCTGTCCGACAAGGCCCAGGTGCATGTGCGCGTGACGGCGCCCGAACTCGCCGTGATCCTGCTGACGGCGGCTGAAGCCGGCTGGGGCAAGGGCAAGGCCAGCCAGCTGATCAGCCAGATTGCCGAAACCAAGAATACCGCCATCGAGCAGCGCAGCCGGGTATTCCTGCTCATGCGCGAGGCCATGGCCAAACTGCCGCTGACGCTGTGGACGCAGGACAAGTTGCAGGCGCGTCGGGAATTGCTGGAAGAACTGACGCGCCAGATCAACTTCATGCAGGCGGAAGTGCCATCGCTGCCCAGTCGCGAAGAAGTGCGCGAGCAGGCCTGGCGCAACGCCATCGCTGCGTCGGGCAAACGGGAACTGCAACAACGGCAGCGCAGGTAGGACGCATTTCAGCAACGCAATAACGGGAAAAGGGGGCCGCAATGGAAGAGTTACTGGCGCGTTTGGCCAACGAGGCGCGCATGCAGCAGGCGGTGGCCATGGCCACGCTCGGCAATGGCATGCAGCTGTTTGCCTATCCGCTCGACGAGGGCATGCTGGTTGCGCTCGGCGTAGGAGCGGAAGCGATGCTGGAAAACCAGGCGGTGTTGCGCAAGCGCGCCGAAGACATGGTGCGTTTTGGCGCCTGGCTGCCGGCCATGTTCAATGATGGCAGCCTGTATGTGTTACGGCGCATGGTGGAACACGGCGACGATCTGTCGTCGTTGACCGCCGATGAGCTGAGTGCGGCCGAGGAGTTGCTGAGTTGACCGCCGTGCACAACGGCGCGCTTGACCGCGTCCACCCGCTCGACGTCGGCGAACTGGCCGAGATCCACAGCGTCGGCAACGCCAATCCTATCCTCAAATCCCGGCCGGATCTGCTGCCCGGCGAGGAGGAAGCATCGCTGCCGCCGCTGGAAGTACAGAGCGACCCGACCCTGGTGTCGCTCAAGCAGTTGCTGGGCGAGCGGCTCACCAGCGGCAATGCGGCCTGGAGCGGTGATCCGATTCCGCGCATGCGGGCGCTGCAAAAGAAGCTCATCGAGCACTCACTGACCCTGGAGCAGGCCGACCGCATGCCTTGCATGGACGCCATTCGCGTGGTCGAACTGGCAGTGCAATGGCGATTGCGCTGGCAACAGATGCGGCGCAGCGACGTCGAAGCCAATCTGGAAGAGAACCATCCCAACCAAACCGAGGAGCCGTTCCATGAGGAAGAAGAAGCCGCGTGAGTCCATGCCGGAAGAGCTGCAACTGGCCATCGGCCTGGTATGGGGCCATCTCAACGCTTACCAGCACGAGCAAGCCTATTTGCTGGCGCTCGGTTGCCTGAAGATCTGGCCGCACGAGACGCGCCTGCAATTGATGGCGGCCTATGCCGCTGCCGAAGTGCTGGAGCCGGTCGACCGCGAGCAGTTGCTGGCGCTGCGCAATGCCCAGAACGACGCCTGGATCAGACTGGTCCTGCGCCGCCTGGACATCCACCAGGACGCCGCCGCGGACAGGCCTGCGCCTGATTTTTCCCGTGCCGCAAACGCCAGCCTGCCAACCGCATAAGGAGTCGCAATGAAGGCGATGGGCATCGTACTGTTGTTGAACAAGTTTTCCGCCAGGCTGGCCAAGCGCGCCGAGCTGCTGGCGGCGGCGCTGGTCATCGGCATTGTCTTCATGCTGGTGCTGCCGATGCCGGTGTGGCTGCTCGACATGCTGATCGCATTGAGCCTGTGTGCAGCCGGGCTGATCGTGATCGTCGCCATGTATATGCCGGGGCCGACCGCGTTTTCGACGTTCCCGGCGGTGCTGCTGCTGACCACCTTGTTCCGGCTGGCGATTTCGGTGTCGACTACGCGCCTGATTCTGTTGGAGGGCGACGCCGGCCATATCGTCGAAACCTTCGGCAACTTCGTGGTGGGCGGCAACCTGGTGGTCGGCCTGGTGATCTTCCTGATTTTGACGGTGGTGCAGTTCATCGTCATCACCAAGGGGTCGGAACGCGTCTCGGAAGTGTCGGCGCGCTTCTCCCTGGACGCCATGCCCGGCAAGCAGATGTCGATCGACAGCGATTTGCGCGCCGGCATCCTCACCGCCGAAGAAGCCAAGTCCAAACGCGCCAAGCTGGGCCAGGAAAGCCAGTTGCACGGCGCCATGGACGGCGCCATGAAGTTCGTCAAGGGCGACGCCATCGCCGGCCTGTGCATCGTCGCCATCAATCTGATCGGCGGCATCTCCATCGGCATCATTCAGCGCAACCTCGACGCCGGCGAAGCCATGCGGGTGTATTCGATCCTGTCGATCGGCGATGCCCTGATTGCGCAGATTCCGGCGCTGCTGATTTCGCTGGGCGCCGGTATCATCACCACCCGCGTCAGCAACGACGACCATGAAGAAGAGGGCGAAACCAACATCGGCCGCGACATCGTCGGCGAGCTGTTTGCCGAACCCAAGGCGCTCTTGACCGCGTCAGCCATCATGTTGCTGTTTGCGCTGATTCCCGGCATGCCGTGGCTGGTGTTCATCGTGCTGGCGCTGGGCTTGTGCACCGCCGGCGTGATCGGCATGCTCAAGCCGCTGGCCGACGCCGAATTGCAACGCGAGGCCGATGAGCTGGAGCGCAAGAATGCCGGCATTGTCGATCTGACCAATTTTTCGGCCACCACGCCGTTCATCCTGCGCATGCCTGAAGGCATGCGCAATACCCCGGAGGCCGAAATCATCCGTTCCGCGGTGCGCGTCATGCGCAACGGCATGCTGGAACGACGCGGCATTCCAGATCTTAAACCCATTGAATTCGAGTTCCATAGTGCGATTCCGCTGGGACGCGTGCATTTCATGATGGCCGAAGTGCCGCTGGTCGACAGTGAAGTGATGATTGGCTGGGGCGCCACCCGCGAAACGCTCGAACGCGTCACCGAACTGGGTTTCCAGGGTGTGGAGAACAACATCGCCGGTTCGCGCCGGCGCCGCGTCTGGTTGCGCCTGGAAGAAGAAGAGCGGCTGGCCGAAGCGGGGATTCCGTTCCAGCGCTGGGAGCATGTGTTCGCCGCCGACATCGAGGTCGAGATGTTGCGCAATTGCCAGATGTTCGTCGGCGTCAATGAAGTCATCCGTTTTACCCGCTGGGCCGAGCGGCGCTATCCGGAGCTGGGCAAGGAAGTCATCAAATCGGTGACCTTGCCGCGCCTGACCGAAGTGGTGCAACGGCTCACGCGTGAAGGCGTGTCGTTGCGCAACGCGCGCCTGCTGCTGGAGACCACCCTGGACTGGGCGCCCAAGGAGCGCGACCCCGATGTGATCGCCGACTACGTGCGGCTGGCGTTCAAGCGCCAGCTGTGTTTCGAGGCTTCGCGCGACGGCCTGATCGAAGTGATCCTGTTGTCGCCGGAGCTGGAGGACCAGTTGCGCAACGCCATGCGCCAGACCAGCCAGGGCAGTTACCTGGACATCGATTCCGAGCTGGAACAGATGATCCTGGATCGCCTTAACGAACTGTCGACCAACGTCAGCACTCCCATCACGCCGCCGGTGCTGGTCACGGCGGCCGATATCCGGCGCTCGGTGCGCAAGCTGATCGAGGAAGAGTTTTTCCCGGTACCGGTGTTTGCGTTCTCGGAGCTGACCCAGCACGCCAAGGTCAAGCCGGTCGGCATGATCGAGATGTGAGGCCGGATCGGATGCTACGGACTTGTGCACACGACGATTGCCGCCATGTCGATGCCACAGTGGAACCAGGCAAGGTCGGCAGACATATAGATATATCCGCCTGCAACAACGCGACTGCGCGCGATCTCCGCGGCATTGTCAGGACATCGCGAGAGCAGGCCAGGGACCGTTTGAGCGGATCCTCAAGAATCCGATTGGAGCAATAACATGGCAGGACCACATTCTACGAATGGCGCGCATAGCAATGGCGCGCAGAATATTTACGGCGTCGATCACGATGCCGATGACAGAGCACATCACGACAATAACCGCCGGCAGGGCGGATCGGGCATCTCCGGCGCATTCCATGGCCTCATCAATCGGATTGCCGCGTACAAGGCCGATTCGCTGAGTGGCATCATGGGCACCTACTTGCAACATCGCTCGTGGGATGGTTCAGGGGCGGGGAAGGCGCTCGACACCGGCGCTTTCATGCACTCGATTATGGATATGGCCAAGGCCAGGCTCAGCGGCATCGAGCATGAATATCGTGATGCCGTGTTCCGCATGCGCGACGTGGTTGACGATGGCGTGTACCGCGCGCAGGCACGGCACAATGGCGAGCCGATGCCCGATGATGCTGCGTCGCTGTCCTCCGGGCGAGGGCCGGCGTCGACCAGCGCCGCGTCGAGCGAGCACCATCGCGCCCGCGCATCGGCGTTACGTAACTTCCGCGACTTCCGGACGCATGTACCGGAGGCGCCGCCGGGAATGACGCGATGGGAAGCAGACAATCCAGGCGCCGCGCGCATGCAGGCGGAACCGTTCAATCCGTATGAAGGCATGAGCGAAGAAGACCAACTGGCAGCGCGTGAGGCAGAAGAACAGATGGCATATGCCGGACGTACAAATGCCTTGCATCTTCTGGGCGGGCAGGCAGTCGGCAATCATCCGCGCCGCAACCAGCCGCACGGTTTTCCGCCGACGGCGGAGCCTGGCTACACCGATGCAACGCCATCGAGCGCCGGCACCAGCGACACTGACGACACTGACGACGCTGAACCGCCTCGCTGATCCGCTAACCCCAGGCGGGCCTGCTTGCGCAACATGGCGCAGAGCCCGGATTGAATCATTCGCTTGACTTTAACGGAGCACAGTCATGAGCTTTCCAGTAAAAGAGACGCCGAACCGCGATCATGCCGTTGCGATGACGCATGACGAGGCGCTGCGCATCATCGAACATGCCCGCAAGGACAAATTCAGGGCGCGCGAACTGGAGCAGTTGCGGGATAAATGCTGCCTGTTCATCAGCGAGGTCATGAACGAGGTCAACCAGGCCTTGGTGGAGAAGGAAAAACGCACGCCGGCGCTGTTGCGTAGCAAGCCGGAACCCGCCGACAGCGCCGTGTCGTTGCGCGCCGAGGCGCGCCAGCGCGAACAGGCGGCAAAGGAGCGACGCGAACTGGCCGAAGCGATGGTGATCGGCGCGCTCATGAACAGCGGCAACCCCGACTGGAACCCGCTGGATCCGTCCACCAGCCGCAGCGGCACCGGCAGCTTGTTGCTGGCGCTGCTGAAGACATCGCTTGACTAGCAAAGCCGAACGCAGAACAGTCTGACAACCCTGTAGGAGGTGGGAATGAGCAGCATGGCAAGGTTGCCGGTTACCTGGCAAGACTATGCGGATCTGTGGGCGCACGATCCGGCGCATCAACGCGAATATGCCATCATCAAACCGACGCTGGATGCGCTGGGCATCACGCCCGGCGGCAGCGGCAATCCGGATACCTATCCGGTCAATACGCCGAAGAGCCTGTACCACGTCGACACCATCGGCGGCAATGATCCGCCGACCAGTGTACCGGGAACGAACAGCGATCTGGGCCCAGGCCTGCCGCCTCAGGCGGAACCCTACAAGAGCATGATCGAGGAGGCCTCGCGCCGAACCGGCGTGCCGGCGTCCCTGCTGGCGGGACTCATCCACGACGAGTCGCGCTGGCAACCGGGCGCCGCCAGCACCAATGCCAACGGCGGCGGCGACACCGGCCTGGTGCAGATGAACGACAACACGTTCGCGGCGTTGCAGGCGAAGCACCCGGAACTGCAAGGACGCAACAAGAACGACCCGGCCACCAATATCCTGGCGGGCGCTTACTACCTGGCCGACATGAAATCCCTGATGAAGGAAAAATACGGCGTCGACAGTTGGGAGATTGCACTGCGCGCCTACAACTCCGGTGAAAACGGCGTCGATCCGCACAACCTCAGCAACTTGCCGGCCGGCACCGGCGATCCGAACTATGTGACCAAGGTCATGAACTATTGGCACATCATCGACAGCGGCGGCCAGCTTCCTGCCTGAGTGGATGAATGACAGTTGCGTGCGTCGTCGACGCACGCATTTTCTATTGTGGATAGCGTTTGCGTCGTTCTTGCGAAGATGGAACCGGCGGCCGCGATGAGCCGACTCATCAACAGTTCCAGTACGGAAAATCAGATGCGGCAACGCCGCCCCGTACCGGTGGCAGGCCCTAGCGGCAGCACTGTGCACAATTGAATCAGCAATGGAGTAGCAACATGGTCGAACTACGAATACTTAACGGCTATCACCGCGGCGCCACCTTGCCCTTGCACGGCGAGGTCCTGACCGTCGGCGCCGGCGAGGACGCCGATGTGGTGCTGGTCGATCCCGGCATGCAGGAGCGTCATGCCAGCGTCATGCCGGCGGCGTCGGGCTGGTCGCTGCGCGCGCTGGATGGCGTCGTGCGCGACGCCGACACCAATCGCGCCTGCGAGGAATTGCAACTGCCCCTCGGCGGCTTCGCCCGGGTTGACCACATCTGGTTGACCGTCGTGGCGCAGGACAGCCCCTGGCGCGACCCGCCGCCGGAACCGCAGGACGATGGCGCACCGGAACCGCTGCCGGCGACGGCCGACAGCGGCGAGCAAGAGGACGAGGACAAGAAAGACAACGAAGAGGACCGCGAAGCGCCGCCCATCGAACAGCAGGAGAACGCCCGTGTATTCCCGGGCCGGCGTTCACGCAAGCATCGTTTGATTCTGGCGCCGGTGGCAGTGGTCGCCGTGCTGTCGGCGGCTGCCGCGTATTCGATGACGCGCAGCTACACGCCGCTCAACAATACCGAATCATTCTCGGCGGGCGAGGTGGAAATCAATCCGGTCACCATGGAACCACTCAACTTGCCGGTCCGCGGCGCCATCAAGATGGGCTCGCTCAGCAGCATGGGCAATCCCGACGACATGGTGGCGGCACGCAAGGCGAAGGGCAATGCCGGCCCGGCAATATCGCACCCGGCTGCACTCGCTGCGGTTGCGCCGGCGCAGTTGTCGCCGGCGCAGTTGCAGGAGGCGTTTCGACGACGACTGACCGAGGTTGACCTGATCAAGCGTTTCAACCTGGAACTGGATGAGCAGTCCTGGACCATGCAGGCCGCGCTGGACGAAGAGGACGCCGAACGCTTCCAGCGCATGCTCAAGGCCTTCATGAAACGCTACGACATTCGCTTTCCGGTCAACGTCAAGATCGGCAGTGCCGAGTCGATGCTGCCGTTCCGCATTCAGCAAGTCATTTCCGGCAACAACGCCAGCATCGTCACCGACGACGGCCGGCGCATGTATGTCGGCGACGAATATCGCGGCACCAAGCTGGCGGCCATCGATGGCAACCAGTTGAGCTTTACCGGCAAGCGTTCCATCGATATCAAATGGTAGCCGCAGAGGCGTTTTCCGCGGCCCTGGCGCAGCGCCTGGACGGCGCCCAGGAGCGCCTGCAGGCGTGGCGCCAGGCGATCCCGGCCAGACCGGGTTTTTCCAGTCATGGAAAAGTCTCGCAAGTGCTGGGCACGCTGATTGAAGCCCATATGCCGCCGGTACAGATCGGCGAGCTGTGCCATCTGATCAATCCCGATGTCGCCGCCAAGCCCATGCTGGCCGAAGTGGTCGGCTTTACCGATCGTGCCGCCATCCTGTCGGCGCTCAGTCCGCTGGAAGGCGTGTCCACGCGTACCGTGATCGAGCCCTTGCGGCGCGCCCATTCGATTGACGTCGGCGACCACTTGTTCGGGTGCGTGCTGGACGGTTTTGGCCGCTGGATGTTTCGCGCCCCGGCTGCGGTGGACAACGTCGCCACCTGGCGCGCCACCGTGCCGGTCATGCGCGACGCGCCCAAGGCCACCGACCGGCCGCGCATCGCCACGCCGTTGGCCACCGGCGTACGCGCCATCGACGGCTTGCTGACCATGGGCATCGGTCAGCGTATCGGCGTGTTCGCCGGCCCGGGCTGCGGCAAGACCACCCTGATGGCCGCCATCGCGCGCGGTTGCGAGGCCGAAGCCATCGTGTTCGGCCTGATCGGCGAACGCGGTCGCGAACTCAATGAATTCCTCGAACATGAACTGGATGCCGAGTTGATCCGCAAGACCATCGTGGTGTGCGCCACGTCGGACCGGACTTCCATGGAGCGTTCGCGTGCGGCGTTTACCGCCACCGCAATTGCCGAAGCGTTTCGCGACCGCGGCAAGAAGGTATTGCTGCTGGTCGACTCCCTGACCCGCTTTGCGCGTGCCCAGCGCGAGATCGGACTGGCCGCGGGGGAACCGCCGGCACGCGGCGGTTTTACGCCATCCGTCTACACCATGCTGCCGCGCCTGATCGAACGCGCCGGCGGCACGCCGCAAGGCTCGATCACCGCCATGTATACCGTGCTGGTGGACGGCGAATCGGCCTCCGACCCCATCGGCGACGAAGCCAAATCGCTGCTCGACGGTCACATCCTGTTGACGCGCAAGCTGGCCGAGCAGGGTCACTATCCGGCCATTGACGTGCTGGCCAGCATCAGTCGCGTGATGAGCAACGTGACTTCACGCGAGCATCGCAAGGCGGCTTCCCATTTCCGTGAGTTGATGGCGCGCTACCAGGAGATGGAGTTGCTGATCCGGCTCGGCGAATACAAGTCCGGCACCGACCCGGTGGCCGACCGCGCCATGCAGCTGCGCCCGGACCAGTTGAGCTTCCTGCGCCAGGACACCAGCTCCAGTGCGGCGTATGACAAGACGCTGGCCAAGATCATGGAAATGCAAGGATGAACGGGCCCGGTGCAGCGGCAGGATTCGGCGCCCCGCGCGGGCGCCGCGAAGTGGCCGATGTGGCCGAACCGAAGGTCAAGGACAAGCGGCTCGACCAGCTGCTGCACGTGCGCAAACAACGCCTGGGGCGTCTCGAGCGCGAGCGCAACGAGGCGCGCGAAGCCTGGCGGCGGCAACGGCAGGTGCTGCACGACAGCAAGCTGCGCTGGCGCCAGGTCAAGGTCGACACGGCGCAGCAGTGGCAGCAATCGCGGGCGCAGTTCCTGGCCATGACCATCACCAGCGGACAATTCCGCAAGGCCAAGTCGGTGTACGAACGCATGAAAAAAGAGACCGCGCAACGCTACCTTGAATGCCAGAACAAGCTGCGCGTCTGCCGCGAGGCCGGCGTGCGCTTCTTCCAGGCCCGCCTGCAAGTGCTGGAGGTCAGCCGCCAGCAGGAAAAACTGACCATCCTGCGCGACGAGATGCTGGCGCAGGCGCTGGCGGCTACGGCGGAGAACTGAGATGGCGCTCGATTCCTTGACATCGCTCTGGACGGAAGCACCGTCCGAGCCGCCGGCGCCACGCCCCAAACCGCGCCCGGCGGCGCCGCTGGCCAGCGGCGCGGTGCGGACCCCGACGCCGCCGCCGACGCCGGCGCCAACTCCGCTACGCCAGCAGCCGCGTACTCAGAACAACGACGAGCGCGATACCCGCAAGAGCAACCAGCGCTACGAAGCGGCCGGCGCCAGCGCCTTGTCGGCGAGCAGCGTCTGGTTGCCGCCCGGCTTGTTTGACGCCGCCGGTGGCGACGGTCATTCCGGCAGCGGCCACGAAGCCTGTGAACAGGCCGGCGCTGCCGACGATAGCGGCGATTGCGATGCCGAGGCCTTGCTGGGTTTGTTGCCCAGCGACGGTCAGAGCGGTATTTTCGAGATCCTGTTGCCCAATGGTGAACGCATGGGCGTCATGGTCGACGTGCGCGAGTCGAGCGCGTCGTTCCTGTTGTCTCCTTCCGGCGATCGCTTGCGCGACCTGTTGCGCAAGAAGCGAATGGAACTGGAAGAGGGTCTGGCACGACGTATGGACAAATACGTCAGGCTCGCCGTGCTGTAACTGCTGTCATTGCTTTAACAAAGCGCCTTCCCACCCCGTCCAGGGCAGTTCCGCGACAAGGGTGGCGATAGGGAATCCATCGGCATGTGACGTGATCATCCACTACCAGAGTACCTATGTCCGATAGCACTTTTTCCGATCCTTCTGCGGCGGTGACTGATGTCGCTGGCGTTGCCATGCAGGAGTCTGTCCGTCGCAGCGTGTTGTTGCGGGGCGCGCCGCGCGTCGGCAGGGCACATGCCGGCTTGACCCGCCGGGTCGGGCGCGGCCTCGTCCAGTCGCTGCCGATGCCGGGCGCGACCCTGACCTTGCAGTTGGGCGGCGACAGCAGTGCGTGGTCGGCGCCGCTGGTGCTGGCCGGCGCCGGCGGCGTCATCGAGATTTCTCAGGGCGCGCGGCTGTTACAGGCCTTGACCGGGATCGACCTGAGCGCTGCGCCGGCTGACGCCGGCGCTACCTATCCCGATTGGCTGGCGGCAGCCGTACTGGGCCGCCTGGCGGGAACGCCGCTGGCGATGTTCAATCGCTTGTTGCCGGGCCCGGCCCCTATGCAGGCAGCCAGCAAGCTGCAATTGAGCCTGCAGCAACAGCAACATGCGCTGGCGTTCGAGGCGCGTGCCGACGCCGCTGTCTGGGGGCAATTGCTGCAGGCCGGACAGTGGACGCCATTGCGCACCGCAACCAGGCAATACGCCGCGCTGGTCCTGTGCCAACCCGTCGTGCTGGGCCGCCACCGGCTGCCGGCGGCGCGCGCAAAACAGCTGGACGTCGGCGACATCGTGTTGCCGGACACCCTCTATTTCGCCGTTGACGGCAGCGGCGCACTCAGTCTGGCAGGCAGGTTCTGGCAGGCGCGCTTTCGTCGTCCCGGCAGTGTGCAACTCATCGCTTTGGAGAACAGATTGGAAACTGAACTGGCCATGCAGCACCCACAATTCGCTTCGTCCGATCAGGATGAAAACGCTATGTCCGCACAGGCAGAGGCCAGGGAGGATGACGCGCCGGAAGGCGCGCTCGACGATGTATCGCTGCAATTATCTTTCGAGTTGGGACGCGTCAGCCTGTCGCTGGCCGAGATCCGTGCGCTTGGACCACACTGCATCCTCGGGCTGCATGACGGCAAGCCTGACAGCATTGCCATCGTCTGCGGCGGTCGCACGGTCGGGCGCGGCGAAGCGGTCGACGTCGACGGTGCATTGGGTGTGCGCATCACCCAATGGGGCGGTCCATGCTGAGCAATCAATATGACATCGTCTCGTTTTCGGTGCTGCTGGCGATGCTGGCGCTGGTGCCGTTGATGGTGGTCACGACGACGTCATTCCTCAAGATTTCCCTGGTGCTGCTGGTGTTGCGCAATGCGATCGGCGTCCAGCAGGTACCGCCGACGCTGGCGATCTATGGCATTTCGCTGGCGCTGAGCGTGTTCATCATGGCGCCGACGGTACAGGAGATCGGCAAGCACGCGCTCACCTTCGAGACCAACACCGCCAGTTCGCGCACCACGCCGTTGCTGGTCAAGGCGCAGGAATCGTTCGAGCCGCTGCGCAAGTTCATGCTCAAGTTCAGCAAGCCCGAGCAGCGCGAGCTGTTCCTGACGTCGGCCAGGAAGTTATGGCCCAAGGAGGCTGCCAGGGATGCCCAGCAGAGTGACGCTCTGATCCTGATCCCGGCCTTTGTGGTGTCGGAGTTGCAGACCGGCTATGAGGTCGGTTTCCTGATCTACATTCCGTTCGTGGTGATCGACTTGTTGATTTCCAATCTGCTGATGGCCCTGGGCATGCAACAGGTCAGCCCGCAGACCATCACGATCCCGCTCAAACTGCTGCTGTTTACGCTGGTCGGCGGCTGGGCCAAGCTGCTCAACGCGCTGGCGCTGTCGTATGCCTAGTCATGCAAGCGCATTCACTTCACCGGAAAGGTAAATCATGGCGGATACCCTCAATTTCTTCCAGCAGGGACTATGGATGGCGGTGATGCTGGCGGCGCCGCCCTTGCTGATCGCCACCATGTGTGGCCTGGTGGTATCGCTGATCCAGGCGGTTACGCAGATCCAGGACCAGACCTTGCCGTACGTGGTCAAGCTGGTGGCGGTGGCGGTCACGCTGGCCGGCATGGGGCGCTGGATCGGCGTTGAACTGATTCACCTGGCCGACCTGGCGCTGGCCATGGTGCCGGATGCCGGTCGCTGACGGTCGCCGGGGAGCACGCTGATGCATGCTTCATTGCTGATGGACTTGCAGGCCTTGCTGGTCACCATGGCCATTGTGACGCCGCGGGTACTGGTTTGCCTGGTGATCCTGCCGGGCTTCGGCCTGAACGTGCTGACCGGCATGGCCAAGAACTCGGCCGCCATGGCGATTGCCTTGCCGGCCGCCTTGCCGACCTACTATTTCGTGCAGACGAATTCGCCGGACTTTTTGTTTTCCGGCATGCTGGCCTTCAAGGAAGCCATGATCGGTCTGATGTTCGGGGTACTCATGTCGATTCCGCTGTGGGTGGTGCAGTCGATCGGCTCGATCTTCGACACCCAGCGCTCGCCGATCCAGATCCAGGCCAACAACGCCAGCGTCGACCGCGACGCCAGCGCCATCGGCGCCATGCTGATCCAGGCGGCGGTGGTGGTGATGGTGCAGGCCGGCTTGTTCTCGGCGCTGGCGCGCATCCTCATCGAAAGCTACGGCGTGTGGCCGGCGTTTGAATTGATGCCGCCGTTCGAGCCCGGCCATTTCGATATCCTGCTCAAGCGCTTTGGCGAGTTGCTCTGGTATATCGTGGTGTACGGCGCACCGGTGATCATTCCGCTCATCCTTATCGAGTTCGGCTTCGCCATCATCGGCGTATTTGCCTCCAACCTGCAGGTGTCGTTTGCGTCGGCGCCGATCAAGAGCCTGACCGGCCTGTTGATCCTGCTGGCCTACTGGGCGACGTTTTCACATTATGTGGCGGGCGACTTTGCGCACCTGCTCGACCTGGCGGCGAGCCTGATCGAGGTGCACAAGTGAGCGACGACAAGAACGAAGAACCCACCGACAAAAAGATCGACGATGCCAGGGACAAGGGCCAGATCGCCGTCAGCCGCGACCTGGCCAAGCTGGCCACGCTGGTGGCCATGGCGGAAGTCGCCTTGATCACGGAATCGTTGTGGCGCGGGGTCATCGTCAACCTGATCGAAACCAGCATCCTCGACGTCAACCGCGATTTCGCACCCGCCATGATGCAGATGCTGACCTCGGTCGGCATCTTTCTGCTGATCGTGTTCTTTACCTGCTTCCTGGTGTGCGTACTGGTATCGGTGGCGGCCCACTGGGGCCAGTTCGGCGTGCTGGTGGCGACCGAGGCGCTGGAGCCGAAGCTCGACAAGCTCAATCCGGCCAATGGCATCAAACAGCTTTTTTCCAAGAAAAAGCTGATCGAACTGTTGATCACGGTGGGCAAGGCGATGCTGATCGGCGGCATCGTATTCATGCTGGTGCGCAGTCATTTGCCGAGCATCGTTGCGCTCTCGGGCGGAGAGCCCAAAGACATCTACCAGGGATTCATTGAATTGTTGAAAGGCATATTCCATGTGATCGTGGTGGTGTGCCTGTGCCTTGCCGTGCTCGACTTCGCGGTGCAGAAGCATTTCCACAAAAAAGAACTGATGATGGACAAGGAAGAAATCAAGCGCGAACACAAGGAATCCGAAGGCGACCCCATGATCAAGGGGCAGCGCAAGCGGCTGGCGCGGCAATGGGCCAACGAGAGCCCGGTTGCCAAGACCGAGGACGCCAATGCCGTGGTGGTCAATCCGACCCACTTTGCGGTGGCGATGTTCTACGACGCCGCCGAACAGATGGTGCCGCTGGTGCTGGCCAAGGGCAAGGACGAGGTGGCCCAGGCGATGATCCGGCGCGCCCGTGAATGCGGCATTCCGGTGATCCGCCATGTCTGGCTGGCGCGCACCTTGTATGCCACCTGTCGTCCCGATACGGTGGTGCCGCGCTCCAGTTACGAAGCGGTGGCGCAGGTGTACGCGGTGGTGCAGGAACTGGTGGCCACGCAGCAGCTCGACAAGCAGGTGGAACTGGAGAGTTTCGGCGAACCGCCGCACAGCGAGCAGCCGCGCGCATGACGAAACGGAGACAAGGCCGGTGAAGCCGTTCGAATTGCCAGTCGGCAGCGACAAGGACGGCACGCTCGACAACGCCGCCCGCGGCCGTGCGCGCCAGGCCACGCAAGAGGCCGAGCGACGCGCTCACGCTGCGCGCGTGCAGGCGCAACAGGCAAGTGATCCCGCCGCCGCCGAACCCGAAGTAGAAGGCGTTGCACCGATGGATGCGGTGATCGGCGTCGAGGTCCTGAGCATGCCGGACGGGCCGCCTGCTGACAGCGGCGCCGGTAGTATCGGCAGTAGCCGCGCTACGGTGCAGACCGGCAGCCATGGCAGCCTGGGCAGCGCCGGCGGCGTATTTGGCGGCCTCGACCTGCTGCTCGACGGCGACGACGAGCGTGCCGATGAAACCATCATCGGCAGCGGGGATCGCGCCCATCACCTGGCGTTGAAGTCGGCCATGGTGATCTATCCGCCGCTGCCGCTGCGGCCGGCGCGCACGTCGTTGCCGCCGCTGCGTCCGGCGTCGCGTGCGCAATGCCAGCGTCGTTGCGGCAAGGCCGGCTTTTGCGATCCGTCGTCCGAACTCGGTTGCGGCGGCGAATATTGCGGCAATCGCTACGAACCGTTGTGATCCTTGCATATCAGGTGGAACCCGGCGCCTTGCGGCAACCACCTAACGGGACATGCAGGAAACGCGACTGGGGCAACCGGTGCGGGGCTTGCTGCACTTTCAGCGGCAGTTACAAAATGCCTCTGGCGTTGTTGTACCGCCTTGCCGTACGTCCGTACTGCCTGCGTCGGTACGCTTTAGCCTGCGGCATTTTGTAACAGCCTCTTAACGTATTTCGTGGAGCCGGAAAACATGGATGCAACATCGCAGGTAGCAGCGGTCTCTGGAATCTCTTCGCGCGGCGCCGAACAAAAGACGCAATTCTCACTTGAAATACATGCGGTCGACGGTGGCGACACTACCCAGTTTCGCGCTGCGCTGGAACGCCAGATGCAGCAGAAAATTCCGGCCATCAAGGCGGACAGCCATTCGCTCGGCAGCGCGATCGCCGGTCGCGCCACCAACCTGGCGTCACAGGTCAAGCAAGACCAGCAGTACGTCTCCAAACTGCTGGAGCAGGCCACCCGCACGGGCGACTCGCTGCAGCTGATGAAGGCAATGATGGCGCTCAACGACTATCAGCTGCGCGTACAGACCATTTCCAAGACGGTATCGAAAGCGGCGTCGTCCGTCGATTCGCTGACCAAGTTGCAGTAAGTTTCCGGGGAATTCGTCGCGGTCATTGCGGCGGGTTCCATGCCCTTATCGTCATCCAGTCCGGCCCCTGGGTCGGTATCCGCGTCCGTGAAAAAATGAAAAAACTGTTCAATTGGGGAGCATTCCTCGTGGCGTCGCTATTGCTGGCGGCCTGCACCAAAATGGTTGTGTTGCAGGCCGGCCTGACCGATGTCGACGCCAATGAAATCGTGCTGGTGCTCAACCGCAAGGGCATCGAGGTCGACAAACAGAAAACCAAGGAAGGCGTCGTGCTGTCGGTGCGCGAGCCGGACCTGTCGCGCGCCACTGAGGCGCTCAACATCGCCGGCCTGCCGCGTCGCAACCTGTCCAACCTGGGTGAGGTGTTCAAGAAGCAGGGCATGATCTCGACACCGATGGAAGAACGTATCCGTTATATCCACGGCTTGTCGGAAGAACTGGAATCGACGCTGCAACAGTTCGACAACGTGGTGGCCGCACGCGTGCACGTGGTGCTGCCAGAGCGCATCGCACCGGGCGAACCGATCCAGCCATCGTCGGCGGCGGTGTTCATCAAATACCATCCGCCGCTCGACGAAGACACCGTCACGCCGCGCGTGCGCCGGCTGGTGGCGTCGGCGATTCCCGGCTTGTCGGGCGACGACGGCCGCAACAAGGTGTCGGTGGTGATGATGCCGGGAGAGGCGCCGCCACCGGGCATCGAATGGACCACCGTGGGACCGTTCACGGTGGCGGCCAAATCGGCCAGCGGCCTGATGTTTACCCTGATCGTGATGGCCTTGCTGGCGTTGTCCGGCGCAGGCTACGTGGGATTCCGCCAGGCCGTGCGCAATCCACGGGTGGCGCGCATGGTGCTGCAACTGGCCATGCGTCGGGCCGCCAAGCGTAGTGCCGCCGGCCAGGCCGCGGCAGCACCGGACGCGTCGGCGCCGCTGCGTGAGGCGAAATCATAACGACCATGGTGAGCTCATCGTCTGCGGCGCCGTTGGCGCCGACCTTCCTCGACTGGTGGTTTGCGCCCTGGAACTATCTTGACGGTCACGCGCTGGCCCTGGCGGACGGCATGCTGGCGCAGCGCGACGGTTATCGTTCGTGGTGTGCCAAGGCTGGCGTGGCGGCCGAGTTTCCGTCCCGATTCGACGCCGCCTGGCATATCGCCGCGTTGCAGCGGCCACAGGAATTGCGTCGTTGCGCCGCCTTGTTCGGCGGCCTGTTTGCCGCCCGCACGCATAGCAAGGTCAGCCAGGCCAGCCTGGCGCAACTGCCGCGCGAGCAGCAACGCTGGTGCATGAGCGTGGCCATGGCGCAGCCGCTGGCGTCGGCCGGCGTGGTGCTGGGGCCTGATGCCGGCGCGGAAGAACAAGGACTGGCAGAACTGGCGTTGCGCCTGGAACGCCGCTTTCCCGGCATGTGGTCGCGTCTGGCGCTGCTGTTGCCGACGCATCTGGCGCTGGCGCTGGGGCAGTCGGTGCGGCAGGTCCTGGCCGCCGGCGCGGTCGAGTCGGACGCCGCTAATCTGCGTGCCCAGCGTTGCTGGAAGATTTGCCTCGAACGGGTACGCGCGGGGGCAGCGTAAACAGGACCACAGAAGCTATTGAGGATGAAGATGAGCGATTTTTGCATCGAGACGATTGCAGTACCGGACAAATTGCGGCCCGCTCACGGCGTGCTGCGTGCCGCATCATTGCAGGTGGCGACCGAGGCCTCCCAGGCTGCTGTCCTGATGATGCAGGAGGCGAGCGCGCAAGCACAGGCGATACAGGCCGCGGCGCAACGGCAGGCGCAGGACGCCGTGCGACAGGAGCAGGAAGAGGTGGCGCGGCGCGCCACCGACCTGTTGCAGGCCTTGCAGCAGGCGCAACACCTCCTGATCGAGCAGGTCGATGCGCTGGTGGTGGCGCTGGCGCAGGAAACCTTCGACCGGCTGGTGCTGGAGCTGACGCCGCGCGAAAGGGTCGAGGCGGCGTTCCGGCGGGTAGTGCAGGAAGCGCCCGCCAAGTTGACGGCGCCGGTCCTGTGCGTACATCCCGATGACGTGGCGCTGGTGCCGCAGAGCACCTGGGAGTTGAAGCCGGATCCCAGGCTCGCTCCTGGCACTTGCCGGCTGGAAGCCGCCAGCGGCGAATGGCGCGCGCAATTCAATCTTGCCGTCGACGCACTGCGCGCGGCCTTGGGCGACGCCGGCCAGGTCATCGTCGCCCGGGCTGAAACTGCAGGACCGCCCGCGGAAGAATCCGGGCTGTCATAAATGTTGAGCCTTCCGGCGCCGAACTGTCGGCGTTGCCGCGTCACTTATCGGTGACAGCAACACCCCCCGGTCTTTCACCGCACAGCAAGGAGAACCACCATGAGCAATCAGAATCCGGTATTGCAGAACTTGCGTCACCTGAACCAGAAGTTCGACGACATCGGCAACCAGCTCAATGACTTCAACCGTCGCCAGGCCGATGGCGAAATGCCGGATCCGGCGCAGTTTGTCGATCTGCTGCAAAAGCAATCGGTCACCCGCACTGCGATGACGGCGCAATTCAACCTGCTGCAAAAACCCCTCAAGACCGTCCTGAACGAATCCAAGTAAGGCCATGGCGAACAACTCCCTGGAGCAGTGGCTGCAAGAGCTGCCGCTCGACGAAGTAGTTGAGATCGACGGCGAATCGGTATTTCTGAAAGTGCATCCGCATGGCGCCGAACTGGGCGTCTATCTGGCCAATTCCTGCACCGACCAGATGCTCAGTGACGCCTTGCGCACCGGCTTTCAGAGTGCGCTCAGTTTTGACGCCGGGCTGGGCGTCTCCGGTGAGGGCAATCATCTCACGCTGTCGCGCTGGCTGCCGCATGTCGAATCATGGACCGATGTGTCCGAGGCGCTGGAAGACCTGTTGAACCAGACCGCCATGTGGCGCGCGGCCATGGCCTACAGCGGTCCGGCCCGGGATGACAAGCTCAATCGTAATGAAGCGCGCGTGCGCCAATTTTTTTCCGAGGAATAAGATGAAACTCCCTGAGCTTCTCAAGTCGTGGTGCATGGGATGCCTGCTGGTGGTGCTGCTGCTATGGGGCACCACCTTGCATGCGGCGGTGCCGGCGGCGTGGAAGGACACCGGCTTTTCCATCAACGCCAACGGCATGACCTTGCGCAGCGTGGCCGAAGAATTCAGCCGCACCTACGGCGTGCGATTGCAAATGAGCGCCGAGAGCGACCGCATCGTCAAGGGCCGGCTCAAGGCCGACAACGGTATTGAATTTCTCAATCGTCTGGCCGGCACCTACAAGTTCCGCTGGTTCGTCTATAACGAAACGCTCTATGTGGTGCCGGCCAATGACAATACCTCGGCGCGCATGGACATCGGCGAGGATGCCGTGCAGGACGCCAAATCGGCGCTGATCGGCCTGGGCCTGTTCGATGAGCGCTTCGGTTGGGGCGAGTTGCCCGACGAAGGCGTGGTCATCGTCAGCGGCCCGCGCAGCTATGTCGAACTGGCGCGCGGGATCTTGCTGCCGGAGGAGAAGAAGGAGCTGCGCAAGGGCAAGCAGATCATGCTGTTCCGCCTGAAATACGCGACCGCCATGGATCGCGTGATCAACTCGCGCGGCAAGAGCGAGACCATCCCCGGTATCAAGACCATCCTCAGCAACCTGTTGTTCGGGCCGCATTCGTCGGAAAAGGTGACGGCGCCGGGAGCCAATTATGACGCCGACAGCAGAAAGCGTTCGCGCCTGCCCAAGAACGAGCGCTCCAGTGACCGCCAGAACGCCGACGAGCGCTTCCTGCCGTTGTTTGCTGCGCCTGGCGCCAACGGCAAGAATGCACTGACCCAGGGTGGCGGCGACGGTGGCGGCGACAGTCGGCGGTCCGGCGGCGGCGATGATGACGGCCGTCCGCGTATCGAGGCGGATCCGACGCTCAACGCCATCATGATCTATGACAACATCAACAAGAAGCCGATGTATGCGTCGCTGATCGAGCAACTGGACATCCAACCGCAACAGATCGAAATCGAAGCGTTGATTGTCGACATCGATCGCAGCAAACTTTCCGACATGGGCGTGGAATGGGGCGTGCGCGCAGGTGCGGTGAACAGCACCATCAACAGCACCATGACTACCTCCAGCGGCACCACTTTGCCGCTGCCGGGGGCGACCCTGCTGATCAGCAACGCCGCGCGTTTCTATGCCCGCCTGAAGGCCATGGAGTCCAACGGCGAAGCGCATGTGCTGGCCACGCCAACGGTGCTGACCCTGGATAACGTGGCGGCCGTGCTCGACCTCAGTCGCAGTGCGTATGTCTCGCTGATCGGCGAACGTGTGGCCGACATGTCTGACATCACCGCCGGCACCATGCTGCGTGTGATTCCGCGCATCATCCACGAAAACGGTCAGACGCGCGTACGGCTGGAGGTGGACATCGAGGATGGCTCGCTCGACAGTTCGGATGGCAGCAGTTCATCGTCCGGTTCGAGCACCAACACCGGCACCATCGCCGCCAGCGTTACCCGTTCGACCATCAGCACCCAGGCGATCATCGACATGCAACAGACCCTGATGATCGGTGGTTATCGCGCCGAGTCGTTGACCAAGAACAAGCAGAAGGTGCCATTGCTGGGTGATATCCCGTTGGTGGGAGGCCTGTTCCGCAGCGAATCGCAATCGACCAGCACGCGTGAACGCCTGTTTCTGATCACGCCGCGCATCACCGGCACCGACGGTGTCGCCGCCAACGCTATGTCAAAGACAACCGACCGTGCGCAAACCACGGCGCGTGAACAGCGTGCTGCCGCCAAGCGTGCCCAGGCAGCCGAAGCGGCGGCGCCGGCGTCGGCGACTCCGGTAGTGGCGCCGGCAGCAGCAGCTGCTGCGGCGCCCGTGCCTGCGGCCCCTGTTGCACCGGTGGCGCCCGCTCCGGCAACATCAGCGAGCGCACTGGCGGCGCTCCCGGCAGGCACGCCGACAACGTCGGCGACTGCGGCCAAGGCTGACGCTACGGCGACTACGACAGGCAAAGCGCCGACGCTGGCTGTCGCGCTGGAAGACAACGCGGCCATGTCGATGCCAATGGGGGGCGGCGTGCACGTGCCGGTCCGTGTCAAGACCAAATGCACCAGGCCGAGCGGCATCGGCATGTTGTGAGCAGCGCAGGATTTGCGCAAAAAAGAAAAGTAGTGCCATGGTTGCAGGGAGTGGAACTCAGGCGTTGCGGAGGTCCACTCACCAGCACCAGCCGGCAAGCCTTTGCGACGCATCCCTTGCGCAGCGGAGGGTGTGTTGGCGACAGGATGTGAGTTTCATCACGATAAGCAGGCAGCGTCTCTCAAGGAAGTTCGGCAGTGACGCAAGCAGGCACGACAGTTTTCGGTATTGCCTTTGTTTACTGTTCGCTCAAATCAGCAGTTGTAAAGATTTGTGGTCATATTTTTTGAGAATTTTTATCTGGGACTTCGCTAACATCAGAAAAAATTCAATCGCATTCCAACAAGGAAACGCGAGAATTTTTTGACCGCCGTCACATTAGAAAAGTGACATTGCCCGACAGGCAAGTTTGAGAAAACGGCAACCATGCAGATGTGACAACTGGAACGCGCGCATTGATTCAATTTAATGTCGAAGGTGTGCGTTCAGCAAGATCGTTCAAGGCTTTGCATTTATTTTCGTCAGCGCACTTCCGGAAGGATCGGATGCAGGCGCGGCGTCGGCGTCGCATGTGACATGGCGACGGGGGCGCTGCTGTTCCGGACGGGAGGCGCTAGTTGATTTTTTACTATGCGGCAGAGAAGGGTAGGTTATGGCTTTCACATGCAGATCCGGCAGGCGCCGGGACAAGAGCGTCGGCTTGCTGGCGACTTCGATTTTTTTACTTTGCAGCGGCATGCAGGCCGCGCCAGCCTACGCCGCGAGGGCCGATGCTCCGGCCACCATGCGCTATAGCGGCGGCGCCGGATTTGGAGGCAGCGTGAACTTCGACCTGCTGGCGGTCGATACCAGCCTGGACGACTGCGACGACTTGCCGGCAGCTGCCGAACGGGTCCGCGACGACAGCGACACCATCCTGCTGGCCAAGCTTGATACCGAAAAGAAGAGTCGCAGCAAATCGAAATCATCGTCTTCCGGCAGCGCCGCCAAGGAGACGCCGGCGCCCGCTGCCACGCCTGTCGCAGTCGATCTCAAGCCGACCGAACAGATGTGGGAAATCATCGTCTCCGACAAGACCCTCAACGCCGCCATGGCGCGTTGGGCGGCCCAGGCCGGATGGCAGTTGCTGTGGGAACTGCCGGTCGACTATTCCGTGGACGCCAGGACCACAGTGCGCGGCAGTTTTGAAGAGGCCGTCAACACCGTGGCAAAGAGCATGGAGTCTGCGGAGATTCCAATGAAAGCCGTGTTCTATCAAGGCAACAAGGTGTTGCGCATCATGTCGAAGGGGAGCGAATAATGTCTTTCAAAATCACCTCGCTGTTGCCGTTGATTCCTGTGGTCCTGGTGATCGGCGGTTGCAGCGGACTGGCCAACAAGCTCGACACCGACATCAGCCAGAGCGGCGACAAGGTCCAGGATATGGTCAAGGAGGTCGGTCGCACGGCGCCCGGCGCGGTACTGCCGTCGGCGCCGTTGGTGACGCATGAAAGCGGCATCTGGCTCGGCAAGAACGTGGTCAAGCTGGGACAGCCGGCGTTGCCGCCGATTTTCTATGAGCCGACCACCTTTGACCGCACCATTAATTCGCTGACCGAACTGGCCGAACGCATCACCCTGCGCTCGGGCATCCCCAGCAAGGTGACCCCGGATGCCCTGAACGTGGCCAGCGGTGCTTTCCGTACTCGCGTGGGTTTGCCTGGCGGCGCAGGCGGCGGCCCGCTGTTGCCGTTGCCGGCGGGATTACCCGGCGACACGGCGCCGCCGGGGGCCATGCCGGCGCCACGCAACGGCGGTGGCGGCGCGCAATCGCAGGCGTTTAGCGATGTGCCCAACGGCGTGCGTATTTCCTACAGTAATGGTCCGCTCAAGGGCTTGCTGGATACCTCGGCGGCGCGCTTTGGCGTATCCTGGAAATACGTCGACGGCAGCATCCAGTTCTTCCATACCGAGTCGCGCAACTTCCAGATCAACGCCATCCCGGGCGATTCCACATTTACGGCCACCGTCACCAGCGGCGCCACCTCGACGGGCGGCGTGTCCACCAGCGGCAGCGGCGGAGGTGGTAGCGGCGGCGGTAGCACCAGCGGCAGCGCAGTGTCGGCCAACAATTCGCAGAATACCGGCGTGGCGTCCAAGCTGTCGGTCTATACCAGCATCGAGGGCGCCATCAAGGTCATGTTGTCGCCCTACGGCAAAGTACTGGCGTCGCCTGCCACGGGCGCCATCACCGTGGTGGATACGCCCGACTCGCTGGACCGCATCGCCCTTTACATCGAGGGTGAAAACAAAGCCTTGTCGCGCCAGATCGCCATCAACGTGACGGTGCTGGCGGTCACCATCAGCGAGTCGGATGAATACGGCATCAACTGGACGGCGGTGTATCAAAGCCTCAACCGCAAGTTCGGCATCTCCAACAGTTTTACGCCGTCGACCGGCGCCGTCGGATTCACTGCCGGCATCCTGGGCAGCTCCAAGTTCTCCGGCACCACGGCGCTGATCAATGCCTTGTCGGAACAGGGCAAGGTGCGCCGCCAGACCACTGCTTCGGTGGTCACGCTGAACAACCAGCCGGTGCCGGTGCAAGTGGCGCGCCAGACGTCCTACCTGCAATCGTCGCAGACCTCGATTGTGGCGCAGGTCGGCACCACCACCACGCTGATTCCGGGCGTGGTGACCGCGGGCTTCAACATGAGCATCCTGCCGCACGTGCTGACCAACGGCACCGTGATGCTGCAGTTCTCGACCGATATCTCGACCTTGCGCAGCATTCGCCAGATCGAAAGCAACGGTACCCGCATCGAGTCGCCCGAGCTCGATACCCGCAACTTCCTGCAGCGTGTGTCGATGAAGTCGAACGAGACCCTGATCATCAGCGGCTTTGAGCAAAAGGACGACAACCTCGACTACCGCGGCGTCGGCACCCCCAAGAACATGTTGCTGGGCGGCGGTCTGAATGCGGCCAGCAACAAGGAAGTGATCGTGGTGCTGATCACTCCGATTGCAATGGCCGGATCCTGATACAGGGGGAAACCATGGCCATTTACGTTACACAGATAGAGAAGCACAAGTTCGTTTGCGGCCTGTTCTGGCAGTCGTTGTCACGCCCGCGTGAGCTGGTTAAGGAAGCGGCGGATCTGGGGCGCAAGATCGAATCCGATTTGATGATCATCCGCATGGATCATTCGACGGCGCAGGCAGGTTTTGGCCAGAGTGCGGACGGGATCCGGCGCGGGATATTCTCGCTGGCGGCGATTGTCTCCAAGACGCTGGCGCTGGAAGGCGCGTTCTATGACGGCGAGCAGCAACCGGTGCACAACTGGCTCGGCGCGTTTGCGCTGCCCGACGGCAAGTGGGCGTACTTTGCGGTGCGCGACGCCAACTTCCTGCCCAACGGCGATTTCGCCGGCAGCAAAGAGGAGGTGCTGGAGCGCCTGCACAGCGACTATGCGCTGGGTGGCTGGAACGTCATCATCGGCGAGGCCGAACTGGCCGACATGGGGTTCCACAACTTCAATGCACGCGACATCGAGAGTTTCATCCCCCGTAAGCGGGATGGGTCGATCCGGGTACACAGTTGGTGGGGACTGCGCCAGATCGACGGCACACCATCCTGGGTGAAGCCGGCGCTGGCGGTCGCGGCGATGGCGGTGGTCACGGTCGGCTCGGCGCTGGGCTGGCGCTACTACCAAGAAAAGAAGGAGGCGGAGCAGCGCGAGCGTGCCATCGCCCTGGCACGCGCGGCCATGCTGCGCGAAGCGTCAGCAGCGGCGCGGCCATGGTCGGCAAGGCCGTCGCCGCTGGAGGTGGTGCGCGCGTGCCAGCACCAGTTCACCCATATCACGGCGGGCGGCTGGCAGCTCGAGTCGTATAGCTGCACGCCGGAGCAGCAGTCGTATGCCTGGTCGCGCAGCAATTCGACCGTGGCGCTGCTGCGCGAGCAGGTGCCGGGCGCCGCGATTGAAGCCAGCGGCGACAAGGCCTCGTATACCAAGGTGCTGGCGACGCTGAAGGGACAGAACGACAACCTGCTGGAACAGGAGCGTTTGCTTGATCCGATGGTGTCGCGCCTGCAGTTGATGGGGATGAGCGTCAAGATCACGCCGCAGGACCTGCGCAATGCATCGGCGGCAAATGCGGCGAACGCAGGCTGGCAGCCGAACTGGAAGTCTTTTTCATTCACGTTGAATGCCCGCGGCGTCGAGCCGCTGGAGATTGCAACGATTCTCAACCGCCCCGGTGTGCGGGTAGACAAAGTGACTTACCGCGGGTCCGAATGGTTCATGGAGGGTACGATCTATGCAAAGTAACTTGACAACAAACAGGCTGGCAATTCCGGTGGCCTTGCTGGCACTGCTGTTTGCCACCACGGCCGGCGCCGAGAGCACCTCGGACAGCCTGACCCGCATCGAAGCGGAAACCCTGGTGCTGAAGGCGCGGGAGAAGCAGCTCGAAGTGCAGGCCAGCATCGTCGGCAGGCAGAACGAGATCGCCGCCAAGCAAAGCATGACGAATGCCATCACCCAGACAGCAGTGGTGGGCGACCCGGTCATCAAGGCCATCGAAGGTATCGGCGGGCGCATGTACGCCACATTGCAGCTCAGCGACGGCAGCGTGGTCGATGTGCAGCAGGGCGACACCTTGTCGACCGGCCTGAAGATCATCCAGATCAATCCGCGCGAGGTGATTGCGCAATCCAAGGGCAACCAGCGCATCCGCCTGGCGACCTATGCGCAACTCAATGGCGGCTTCAACCCCAACTTCCCCGGTGCGGGATTGTCGCTGCCGGTACCGCAACTGAAGGGAGCGCAAAGATGAAATTGCGCATCGCCAGGCATGCCGAACAGGCGCAAGGCCACGCCGTCAACATGTCGTTCGACGACATTCAGGACGTCAACAGCGCCGATATCCTGAGCAATTCCGGCGCATACCAAGCGGGGGAAGAAGAAAAGAAACTGTTGTGCCTGCTGGCCGACGGCCGGCTGCTGGTGGCGTCCGGACAAAATCTCAACCCGCATGTGTTGTCCTATCAGGGCCGACTGGAACGCATGGGGCGCACGTTCCATGTGGTCTATACCAGCATTGAGGTGATTCGCCGCATCAACCAGAACGGTTTCTTCATGCTGGCCGACCGTCATCAGGAACATTCGATGATGCAGGTCACGGCCAAGGATCTGTTGACGAAGGCCTGCCGCGCGCGGGCGTCCGATGTGCATATCCGGGTCAAGAAGAACTGCACCGAGATCTTCTTCCGCATCCACAACGACCTGGTGCCGGTAGGCGGCCAGACGCGCGAATATGGCGCGCGCTTGCTGGCGACCTTGTATGGCGCCATGACATCGGTGTCGGACAGTTCGTACAAGCCCACTGAACGCCAGGACGCCAGCATTGCGGATCGCGACAAGCTGCCGCCGGATCTGTACGGTGTGCGTATTGCGACGGTGCCGACCAACGAGGGCAACGTGATGGTGTTGCGGCTGCTGTACAACGATGCCGGCGACAACATCGATTTGCGCCCTCTGGGATTTTCGGATGCGCATGCCGAGGCCATGCAGCAACTCAAGGAACAGCCGGTAGGCATGAACATCATCAGCGGCCCCACCGGTTCGGGCAAGTCGACCACGTTGCAACGCGTGTTGTCGGGCGAGATCGTGGAAGCCGCCGGCAAGCTGCATGTGCTTACCATCGAGGATCCGGTGGAATACCCGATTGAAGGCGCGGTGCAGACCTCGGTGACCAACGCCGGCACCGAAGAAGAGCGCTCGCGCATGTTTGCGGCAGCAATTTCCAACGCCATGCGGCTGGACCCGGACACGATCATGATCGGCGAGGTACGCGACAAGGCATCGGCGCAAAACGCACTGCGCGCGTCGATGACCGGTCACCAGGTATGGACCACGGTGCACGCCAACAGTGCGGTGGCCATCATGGACCGGCTGATGGACCTGGGCTTGCCAATGAGCCTGGCGGCGGATCATACGGTGATCACCGGCCTGATCAGCCAGCGCCTGGTCAAGCTGTTGTGCCCGGAGTGCAAGCTGCCCCTGGCCGAACACCAGGATGCCGTGCCGCATGCGACGCTGATGCGCATCAAGCAGGCGGTGTCGCCGCTGCTGCAGGAGGTCTGCATCATGGGACCGGGCTGCCCGACCTGCGCCCAACAGGGCACCGTGGGGCGTACCGTGGTGGCCGAGGTGATCATCCCGGACGACCGCTTTTACCGTTATCTCCGGCAAGGCGAGAAGACCCTGGCGGTCAACTACTGGCTGCAGGAACTGGGCGGCAAGACCATGCAGGAACATGCCATCGACAAGGTCGCGGCCGGCTTGATTGATCCGCGTATGGCCGAGAAGGTGGTGGGATATTTTACGGCCCCGACGGCGGCGCAACAAATGCCGTTGCTGCACGTGGTGGAGGGCGGCGGTGCTACCTGACCTCAATCGAATCTGGGCGCGCCTGCAGTTCACCGACACCCATCGGCTGCGCCTGTATCGCAAGATCGCCAAGATGTTGTCTAACGGATTGCCGCTGCTGAAGATACTGGAGGAGTTGCGCGACCGCGCTTCCCTGCAGGGCAAGAAGCCGCACGAGCCGCTGGCGATCATTCTCGACGATTGCCGTCGCACGGTGCAGAACGGGCGCCTGTTGTCGGATGGCCTGGAGCGCTGGGTGCCGAAGTCGGAGCAGATGATCCTGATGGCGGGTGAGCAGTCCGGCCGGCTTGAGTCGACGCTACTGTCGGTGGTGAACGTGGTGCAGGCCGGCAAGAAGATCAAGGGTGTGATTGTCGGCGGGATTGCCTACCCGATCACCATCCTGTTCCTGGTGTGCGTGTACATCTATCTGTTCGGCACGCAGGTGATTCCGCAATTCACGCGCATGGTCGATCCGTCGACCTGGCATGGTGCAGCCAAATCACTGTACTTGATGTCGCTATGGGTGCAGAACTGGATGTTGCATGCGGTGATCGCCGTGTCGCTGTTGCTGCTGGCCTTGTTCATGTCGTTTTCGCGCTGGCGCGGCAGTTTTCGGGTGTACTGCGACCGCATTCCGCCGTATTCGATTTATCGCCTGTTGGCGGGCAGCAGTTTTCTGATGGCGTTTTCAGCCTTGCAGTCGGCCGGCGTGACAGTGGAAAAATCGCTGGTGCGCCTGTCCGGGATGGCGCAGCCATGGTTGCGTGAGCGCCTCGACGGCGCCTTGCTGGGGGTGCGCTCGGGTCTTAATTGCGGCGAGGCGCTGCGTAACGCAGGATATGAGTTCCCATCGCGAGAAGTCATCGATGACTTGTGCGTGTATGCGGAATACAAGGGATTCGCCGACGCCTTGAAGCTGTTGGCGGATGAGTGGATGGAGCAAGGGGTAGAAACCATCTCGCTCCGGATGAAGGTGTTGAACGGTTTTGCCATTGTCGTCATGGCGTTGGTGATCGGGTGGCTGGTGACGGGTTTTTTCGGCATCCAGCAGGAAATCGCCGCGCTGACTCGTAGCGTGCATTAACTCTCTTTTGTATGTCTGCACTAAATGTCAATTTACAGGGAAATCAACCATGGATCGTGAACATAACCTCACTATGAAAACAATAACACTGCGTTCCGACAGCAAGCTGGCGCGCCAGCGCGGCGCCTCGCTGCTGGAAGGAATTGCTTATCTGGGCATTGCTGCGCTGGTAGTGCTGGGCGCGGTATCGTTGCTCACCGGCGCGTTCGGCAGCGCCAAATCGAATCAGGCCACCGAAGAGGTGGTGGCCATCCGGACCGCTGTGCGCAAGCTGTATATCGGCCAGAGTTATCCGACTGCCAGCCTGATGCCCAACTTGCTGGCGGCCAACGCCATCCCCGGCACGCTGGCGCGCGACACCACTGCAAACACCGTCAGCAACAGCTGGGGCGGTGCAGTCACCGTGACCGGAACTGCGAGCGGTTTCACCGTTACTTATGCAGCAGTACCGAAGGATGTTTGCGTCAGTATGTTAAGTGGCGCGAACGGCTGGACCCAGGTGGCGCAAGGCGGTTCGTCGTTTACAACGTTTCCGCTGACGGCGGACAACGCCGCTGCCTTGTGCACGGTGGCTAGCGCGGCCGGCAATACCGTCACCTTTACGGCGTCGTAAGCTTTAGCGCCACAGGATGTACTACCGGCCATCCCGCGCACAGAAGGTGCGGGATGTGTCCGGATGCCATAGAAAAATACAAGAATGCCGATTCGGCAATGGCGTGCATGTTGTCACCACACGGCGCCGAATCACGATTGCAACCATGGACGCCTCTCTATTCGCAGTGGCAAGGGCAGGAGCTCGCTATGTGGAATATCGCCGTACTTGTCGTGTTGATGGCGGCGGCCGGAATATACGGCACCCGCAATCTGCAGACGATGGATGTCACGCAAAGTCATGTCGCCAATGCGGTGGCTGCCGATATGGCCCTGTATCGCGATGCCGTCGTGCGCTACTTCAGCGCCACCAACCAACTCAATGCCAGCGTCAGTTTTGCGGCATTGAAGAGCACCGGCATGCTGCCGTCCTGGAGCACGCTCTACCAGAGCGGCAGCTCGCCGGCCTGGAATAACTATCGCGACGCCAACGGCATCATTTACGTGTATGCCGATGCGCTGCCGACCGACAATGTTCTGACCGAGTTGGCCAGGCTGTCGCACAACTCGATGCTGGTCGGCACCTATCGAACCGGATCGGCGACGCTGCAATCGCCGGTTTTTGGGGATACGCTGATCCCCGTCACCGCACTGAACGGGAAATCCATCCCCGACGGCGCACCAGTATGGATTGCGATGACAAAATGAAACGCTCACTGCCACGTCCGCTACCGCACGCAGCACGATGCTCGCCTCAACGCCGGCAGCAGCGCGGATTTGCCATTCTCGAACTGCTCGGCGCCCTGGCGGTCGGATCGATCGTCCTGTTGGGGTTGTCGACCGTTATGGACAATTCAATCGATGACCTAAAGGGACAACAAGCAGCTTACTACCAGTCGCAGATCGTCGCAGCGGCAGCCAAGTACATCGGTGCCAATCAGGCCGCATTGCAAGCAGCCACCCCAAGTTCGACAGTGGTGGCAGCAGTAACGCTGGCGCAACTCAAGGCTGGCCAGTTTTTGCCCAACGGCATGGCGACCACCAACGTCTACAACCAGGCGCCGTGCGTACTGGTGCGGCAACCGGATCCAGTGAACTTTCCCGGGCAGTTCGATGCACTGGTGACGACTACCGGCGGGCGCGCCATCCCTGATCGCGAGATCGCTGCCATTGCCATGAATGCCGGTCCCGGTAGCGGCTATATCGCATCAACCGATACCGCCACCGCGCGCGGCGCCAACTGGAGCATCAACACCAGCGCGTATCGCTCGGTGGCGTGTGCCGGTGTCACGGCCCTGAGCGGCGGCAGCGGCGACGGCGGTCATCTGGTGTCGAACCTGTTTTCCGATGGTGCAGGCCAGTTGTCCACCGATTTTCTGTATCGCAACAACGTGCCGGGCCATCCGGAATTGAACCGCATGAATACGCCAATCCGTATGGCCAGCGCTGCGCTGGTGACGGCCGGCAGCTCTTGCCTGAACCAGTCCGGTGTGGCCGAGGCCGGCCTGGCGCTGGATTCGAGCACGCGCAACCTGTTGACCTGCGGCAGCAGTGGCCAATGGTCGTATCCGTCGCAATGGAAGGAGCCGGTCGGCGCCTATGCCGATCTGCCGCCGTCAACCGCCGGCAGCGTGCTGGGCGACGTGCGCATGGTCACCAGCCTGAGCCGTGCATTTACCTATAACGGCGGCTCGTGGGTGGCGCTGGCAGTGGACCAGAACGGCGACTTCAATGCACCGGGGACGATCACTGCGGCCAACATGACGGCATCGCAGGCGATCGTTTCGCAGGGAACCATGCATGCCGACGGCAATATCACGACCAATGCATCGGTCGCGGCGCAAAAAAATGTTTCGGCGGTAAAAACCGTTTCCGGTTTCGACGTCCAGGCGTCACACAACGTCACAGCAGAAGGGATGCAGGCCTCCGATTGGATGCAGGCGCCCACGGTCACCACCTGGTACGTCATGAGTCCGGGAGACACTTGTCACTATCCTATCTGGGACAGTGTCGACCAAACCTATTACATCGCCTATCCGCAAGGAACGTTAGCTGTGGACAGCAGCTACCGGGCGCTCATTTGCGGATCGGACAAAACCATGAGATATGTCAATGGAACCTATACACCTTAATATTTTCCGACGGAGAACGCGGTTGCTCCTGCAACTCGCTATCGCCGTCCTTGCCATCCTGGCCAGCGCGCCGGCGGTGGCCTGCTGGGAGGAAGTCGCGGCCTGGTATGGAATCAATGTACATTTGTTGTACGCGATTGCCAAGACCGAATCGAACCTTAACCCCGGCGCCATGAATCGTAACAAGAACGGCTCGTACGACATCGGCCTGATGCAGATCAACAGCAGTTGGCTGCCGACGCTGAAGAAATACGGCGTGGAAGAAAAGCAATTGAAGGATCCCTGCGTCAACCTGCAGGTAGGCGCATGGATCCTGTCGCAGAACATGCGCAATCTGGGGGTAACCTGGGAAGCCGTGGGGGCCTATAACGCAAAAAATCCGGCCCTGCGCGTCAAATACGCTAAAAAAGTTTACAAAAACATTCCCGAAGAAGTCCTGAGCGAGCGTTGATACGCTGGCTTGACGGCAGCCCGGCGCCTGGACTCAGGCGCCGGCGCACATTTCGAGCCGGTAGCCCTGGCTGTAGGCAGTGCGGATCATGACGACCGGTTCGCCGTCGACGACCAGCTTCTTGCGCAATTTGTAGACGTGCTGTTCGATGGTTCTGCCGGCAACCTCGCTGTCGGCGCTCCAGATGACGGCGCCGATGGTCTCGCGCGAGATATAAATGCCCGGCGACGAGAAGAACAGCCACGCCATGCTGAATTCGCGGGAAGTCAGTGAAATGGGGCGGTCGAGATAAGTGAATTTTGCATTTTCCCGATTCAATGAAAATCCTGCATACTCTATAGTACGGCGGATGTTGACAGGAGCGCAGCGGCGCAGCAAGGCGTTGATGCGGGCGACCAGTTCGATCGGTTCGTACGGCCTGACGACAAAATCGTCGGCGCCGCTATCCAGCGCCAGTGCGGCCAATTCCGCATTGCGCAGCGGCGACAGCATCAGCGTCGGGGTGCGATTGCCGGTACGGAAATTGAGCCACGAAAAAATGCTGTCGTCGTCACGCGGCATGACGGCGATGTCGATCACGATCAAATCGAAGGTGTTGCGCTGCAAGCTGCGTAGAAACGCAGTTTCAGAATCGTAATGAGCAGGTTCGAAGCCGGAACGTATGAGGGTGGCTCGCACTTGTTCGAAAACAGTTGTATTGCGGATGTAACATGCGATTTTCATGGTTAAAAAAATCAAACGGCGTTACGTCGTGCGGACCGGTAATTTTTGTTGCCTTCGGGCTAGGATATCACCGTTGAGAATTCTTGAATATTGCATAGACTCAATCGATGTATACTTGTTTGAAGGTCGATAAACGAGATCGCTGACAGGCGATGAAAGGACAAACAATCGTCGGCCTATGCTGTATCGGGCTTCACTCGAACCTCCTTGTTGCTGAAAATTACGTTATCCGGCAGTTTGAGAAATAAAGCAGAGCTGGTTGGACATATCAAGAAAAACACCCGCTCCGCCCCGACATGCTTTTCAAAACTTAGGTGGTTGAATGCCAAACAACTTTTCCATGACCCGCAATCTCCAGCAAGAAGTACTCTCTCTCGTCAATGCCGAGCAAACCTTCTCGGACATCCATATCGAGCAGGGCGAATTGATCATGATCAAGACCCCGCGCGGCTGGCAGCCTGTCGGTGATGCGCCGGTCGCCATCGACGCGTTGGGCCCGTTGCTCAGCGCCATCGATGAAGACTGGGAAGACAAGATCATCGACAAGGCGATCGATTGTCCGTACATCCTGGAACGGTGGCGTCTGCGCTGCAATATCTACCGCATGGACCGCGGCAGCCGGGTGGCTGTGTCGATCCGCCGGTTCCCGCTGCAGCCCATCGCGCTCGAGCAGACCGGTTTGCCGACCTACGTGAAAACGATGCTGGAAGCAACCAAGGGCATCATCCTGGTCACCGGCCCGACCGGCGCAGGAAAGACGACCACCATTGCCTCGATGCTCGACTATATCAACACGACTCGTCATGGTCATATCGTCACCATTGAAGAACCGATTGAATACGAATTGCGTCGTAAGCAATCGATCATTTCCCAAAAAGAGGTTCCTACAGATACGGTCAGTTTTTCCAGCGGCCTGCGTGAAGCACTGCGGCAGAAGCCGGATGTATTAATGGTTGGCGAAATCCGCGACTTCGACACTGCCGATACGGTCCTGCATGCAGGCGAGTCCGGTCATCTCGTGCTGGCGACCCTGCATACCAGCAGCGCGGTGCGCGCCATCACCAAGTTACTCGGTTTCTTCCCGCAGGATCAACGCGCTCAGCGGGCTGCCACACTTGCGGACTCTCTGGTAGGTGTCATCTTCCAGAGCCTGTTGCCGTCCGAGGATGGCAGCAGCCACGTCATGGCCAGCGAAATGGTGTTCAACAACAACCAGCAAATCGCACCGTACATCATCGATCCCAACAAGCTGCACATGATCGCCGAGTTCATGAAGCGCAAGGAAGACAACATGTCGCGCAATCTTAACGAGGTCTTGCTGCAGCTGGTCACCAAAAAGGCTGTCAGCGCACGCGACGCCTTGCGCGTTGCCTACAATCGCCTTGAGCTGCACGACATGCTCAACAGTAAACGATAAACGCCTTTGTTGAACTGATCCTTACAGCATTACATTAAAAACAAAAAAATCTTGTGTGTGCTTTAATTAATGAAACAGCATTTCGTTTGCAATGCATCATTTGCTACAACTATCTTGCTCATTGACTTTTTTGATCGAGTGCCCCGCGGTGCCAACAGGCGGCGATCCATGGCGCACTGTTGGCGCATGCGGTTTTCAGCTATGAAGGGATCAGAGATGTCAGAATGACACCTCGCAAATGGCGTTGACATTATTTTTGCAAGTTTGCAGGGTGCAAAGCACACGGCCATTCTCCCAAGTGAATGTGGCAACAGCAAAAAATCACATCTGAATTCAATTTCGCGCCGTTCTGGCGCGTTTTTGTAACCAATACTTTGTATCGTACCATAAAACTCTCGTTTGTGTGCCGGGCTGGGCGCATTCTGTTTCTGTTGGTGGAACCGTTTTTCGCTGGCTGTCTACTCATGATGGCGAGCGAGTATTTTCCGATCGTCTGGCGACAACATTTCTAGCCTTCGGATTGCTTCCCATGTGGTCGATGCGACCATCATCCTCGTATGCATTGAATATTCCCGCGACGCCCGACGACTGCCTGTCGCAGCTCGCCATGCTGTTCGCTGTACTGACCACAAGAATGGAAGATGACAAGATGAAACAAAAGAATTTCCGCGCCCTGGTGGAAGAGATTGCCGGCATCGCCAACGTCGCCGAGCTGACCCGCGTTGGCAACCACGCCCAGGTCGATGTGGATGGCGTGTCCTTCACGTTGATGGAAGGCGTCGAGCTCGAAGAAGGAACGGCAGCCTATTTCTGCGATTTCGGCGCGGTTCCCGCGACTGCTGATCGTGCTGAAATCCTGCAGCGCCTGCTGGAATGCAATCTGCTGATGTTCGGCGTCGGCACGCCGACCTTTTCTCTCAATTTCGAAACCGGCCACGCCTTGCTGATGGGGCGGGTTGAACTTGAAAAAATCGAGGCGAAGAGCTTGCTCAGCGCATTTGCGCAATTTTCCGCCCAAGCCAAATTGTGGCGCCAGACCTACTTCATGGAAGGCCTGAAAAAGACGCGTGCCAAAACGCACCGCTTGCTGGCTGCCGCCGAAACCCCATAACCCAATCAAAAAAGAGAACTCTCATGGCTCATGCTTCACAACAAATCGGCTCCCCATCGGGAGTACACGCCGTCGGCGATCTTGCCGACACCAACAATCCCCGACCTGTCTCCGGCTCTCATGTTCATATCTCAACGACCATGCCGCCATCTCGTGCATTGCAGCACACGCCGCACGTGCCGGGTCAGTGGCCGGCAGAGCATATTGAAATGGAGGACGCCACCGAACAGCACGACTGGCAGAATGCGCTCGCAGCAACGGAGGAGCCCCAGAATGTGCAGGATGTGAAGCTGGAAGGCATCCTGGAAAAGTATCTGAGCACCGAGAAGCAACGTGTAATGCCTCCGGAACTCGTGCTGCCGTTCGTCAAGGAACAATTGGCCCAACTGGCGCGACCTGAAAACCAGCGCAACTGGGCCGAAGCGGAACGTCTTTACCTGCAGATACATGGCGTCGACGACGCCAAGCTGACGGAAATCAAAGGCGGCCTGTTCAAGGGCGGTTGGATAGGATCCGGCAGCCTGTATGCGTTGAGCGGTCAGCTGATGTCGTTTGCTTCGCTGATTCCTGCGATCTATACGGCCACCGTCTCGCCGGCAGACTTGAAAAAGGATCCGGTGTACTACGCCTGGCTCAATCTGGGCATCCAGTTGGGCGTATCGCTGGCGACGCCGTTCGTCAATTCCGCCATGCAGATCGTCATGGTGGCGCGCCAGGAGTTGATGCGCGGCGAAGGCCAGTCGGCGCGCTCGAAGGAGATGAAGGCGCGCGGCTATGAAGCGATCACGGCCGAGATGACGGAAGTGACGACGCAGATGGATGCGGCGCGGACCAAACTCGACGCCCATCGAGAAGCGTTGCGCGACCTTCCTCCCGGCGGTCCGGAGGTTCAGGCGCGTCAAGCCCTGATCGAGGCAGACAGTGAGGAAATAGTGCGCCTGCTGGCGCGCTCGGGCGACCTGGCGCATGAATTCCAGGTGCGCCATGACGTGATCGACCTGAACTACGTCGGTCAGTTCAACCAGTCGCTGGTGCGGGTTTTCCGTTCTGTGGTCAACATGACTTCGGCGGTGGCGGGACTGGAAACCGCCAACACGCATCTCGGCAATCTCATTCAGATCGGCGGCACGCTGGTGGCGATGGGTGGGCAGCAGTTCTGGGCCGCGCCGGCGGATGTTGCCAACAAGGAGCAAAAGACGCTGGGCGCGACCATCATGTCGACCCGGCTGGTGCGTCCCGAGTCGCGCAACAAGCCGGTCGACGAACTGGGAGAAGCAGATCTGGACATCTCCGATTTGAGCAAGCAATGGAAGGGGCCGATTTCGACGGCCAAAGGACAGTTCCAGGAGTATCTGGATATTGAAATCGCCTATTGCGAACAAGGCATCGGCGATCTCGTTAATCTTGAACCGCATGAGTTCCGACGCCTGGAGCAACTGGAGAACAAACAAGGCAGTGATTACCCGGTGCTGGATGCAACAGAGCAGGCGGATCTGACGCGGCTGCAGGCCAAGCGTAGCGAGATGCCGACCGGCAGCAAGGCCGAACTGCACCAGCGCTTGAGCGAACGGTTGGGAACGCTGCGTCAGGATGTGGCGCATCTGAAGACGGACAATTGGATGGCACTGTCGCCGGAGAACCGTTCGTCTTTGCTCAAGGCCGTCAGCGGCGACAGCCCGTGGAGTTTGTCGGCGCAGTCGGCGTGGGCGCGCATGCGCTTGCCGTCCGACTTCATCGCGCAGATTGCGCAACGCTTCGGTTCGCAGTTTGCCATGATTTTTGCCGGCACCAATATGCCGCTGATCCTCAATGCCTTGTTCCGTCTGGTGACGGCGTACAAGAAAGAAGAGGGTCAACAACCGCCGATCCCCAACGGCTGGCGCGATACGCTCAGCGTGACATTCATGTTGATCGCCGTGGCCGGGGCGTTGACCGCCGGCGCCGGCGTCAACGACAAGATCACGCAACGTTCCAAGATGAAGAGCGATGCCGACAGCGGTGCAATGTCGTCGCGCGTGGGTTTCCAGCCGCGCTTGGCGGGTACGGCGCTCAAGGCGATTAGCCAGGCCATGTTCGCATTTCCTTCGGCCATCAGGCAGCGCCTGGCGATCAATTCGGCATCCACCAGCAGCAATGCTTCCCGCGAGCGCCTTGAGCGGCAATGGGGCGAACTGAGTCAACACGTAGCGCAACTGGCTGAGCATCTCTCGGACGACGAAGGGGATGACGAGATCGGGAGCAGTAGCGTAAATCCTCAACGGGCCTGACGGCCGCCGGCGCCGACGTATCGGCACGGGAAACAAAAAAAGGGGAACCGGCGAGGTTCCCCTTTCCACATATGGACATTCGATCAGTTTCATTCACCAGGGGATACGCCATGTCAAAAGCACTGTTTGTCGAGTTAGCCAGCAAATTCTGTCAACTGGCCCGTCTGCCGGAGCCGGAACGGCTGCTGGAAGGCAATGCCATCGAAGTCGACGGTGTGGATTTCTACCTGGCTTACGACGAAGAAGAAGAGCCGGACCATCTGGTGGTGTATTGCGATTTCGGCGTTCCACCGGCAGAGCGCCGGCTGGAAGCTTACGAAGCACTGTTGGAAGTGAACATGGCGATGTATGGCAGCAATCCACCGGCTTTTATGTTATCGCCGGGTAAGCGCGTCGCGCTGGCGTACCACTATCACCTCAAGGAGATTGTGGCCGAACAACTGATGAATCTGTGCGCAGGTGTTGCCGGTCAGGCACGCGAATGGCGCCAGGACTATTTCCTGAGCGTAGCCGCCTGATATCCAGGCCTCGGCGTTCGCTCTGGACCCATCTATTTATATAAGGAGTATCAGAATGGCTCACGGCATTTCTGATGTTGGCAAGGGTGGCTACTTTCACCATGTGGACGACGACACGCAGCTCAAGACAGCGCAGCGCAGTACGTTCCAGGCGACCGCAGGCAACAAGATATCAAACTGGTTCGCAAAGAAAAATGACCTCAATGCGCAAAAGATCGGCTCTGGCCTCAAGTCGTTGCGGCAAGCGGACCTGAGCACGCGCAAGGCATGGTCTGCGACATCGAGTGGATTGCAGCGATTTAGTGCGAAGTTCGGGGTCGGGGCACAGATTGACAAGTTCAAGGCGCGCGGCAATGAGACCGCGCGCGCCGATGTGGCCGAGCGTCGCCAGCAAAAATTGGACGGGATCAATGACCGTGCCGAACTCAAGAAGGCCCGTCTTGAATGGAAAGAGAAAATCAATCAGGCCGCTCCTGAGGAAATGGCAGAGACAATCGCCCAAGCCGATGAAGAATTTCAGGCGCTTTTGGATAGCAAAAATTACGCAGAGTTGGAGGGGCTGTCTGGTATTGCTCCTGTAAAGGAAGAGCCTACCTATATGATGAATGCTGACGGCCATCGGGTGCGCACATCGGACCAAAAGCTGCCTTTCGTTGCGCGCAAGGTGGCCGAAATGGGCAGTCGCCAGTATGAAAACGGCGTCACCGGAGTCGAGCGGGCAATCAAGCGCGGCGCCCAGTATGGCGCAATCGGATTGTCCAGCGGCGTGCAATTGGCCAAGCAGGGCGTGTATACGGTGGCGGCAAAGATGTCGTCGCACGAGAGCGAAGAGCGCGACAATTTCTTGCGTCATGCGGGACGCGCGCGCGACATGCGCCGTCTCAACAGCGCCTCCCTGAAAGGAAATCAGGCACTGACGGAGAAGTTTTACCAAGTGAATACAGGACAGGAAATAATGCGCGCCGAGATGTTCGACAGAGCCGGGTACGAGGAGGTTGGTGGCAGGAAGGAGGGCGTTGCGCCACCCAAGACTCGCTATTCTGCGCGCAAGATGGATGAGTATTTCGGCGATCCTGACGACAAAAAACCCAAGATGCGCAGAGTTGCGGCCGCCTATGTCGGATTTGCAAACCTGGGTTCGAAAATGTCGCGCTCCTATCACAACAAAATGGTGAGCTGGGCCAGCAATCGCAAAGATGCCGACACGCCGAGGATGCTGCAAACCCGGCGCTACCATGAGAATAAGAGTTTTAAAGCCAACTTCAAGATAGACACCAGCGTGGCCGCGCTTGATGGCCGGTTGCGGGGAGAGCCGCTGCGTCCAGAGCCGGACAGCGAAGCGGAATATCAGGAAACTGAATACGGCAGCCGCTCGTCGTCGCCAGTGTCGCACGTGGACAGCCGCCGGCCATCGCCAGTGTTGTCCCCTAGTCCTATTAATCTCAGTCCCAGTGCGCGAGCGAGCTTTCTGGATCAACGCATCGAGGACTCTGAGGAAAAGGAGCACGACGCTCGCCTTCGCTTTGCCACGCCGCCATCTTCTCCAACGCCCTCGTCTCTTCGCCAGCAGACTGACCGTAGCGATGACGATGACGATTTATATGCTTAAGGCAGGTTGAGTCATCATGCTGAACATCTCATCAGAACAACCCCCGGACTGGATGCAGTTTTCACGGACTGCCCACGTCCGTTGGGGCGACATCGACGCCATGGTCGAGCGCACGTACGCTGCGATCCGTGACGAATGCACCTTGCTGGTGGCGGTATTGCGTGCCGGCAGTCCGATCGCGGCGCTGCTGGCGCGCAAGACCGGGTTGCCGCTAGACTACCTGCTGTGCAACCGCATCAACCCGCAGCCGCACTTCATCGACGGCGCGGCGCGTGCCCCGCACGGGCACCGCATTTTGCTGGTAGACGACGTTTGCGGCAGCGGCTGGACGTTCGAACGCACCAAGGCCTATTGCGAAAACCTCGGCAATCGCGTCAAGACCTTGAGCGTCTATCGCTGCGAAGGGCCGGGGATGTACGTGCCGGACTACAGCATGCCGATGGATAGGGGCACTTATCTGCGCTGGCCGTGGGAGTATCAGCGCGAAATCGAAATGCCGGAAGAGGGTGGCCTGCTTCGACCCAGCCATCTATCAGCCACTACCCGTTGTAGGCCGACACCGCACTTGCTACCGGACTGAATGTGTCGTGGTAGTTTCTTCGCCCGAGATTGCCCCCAGCTTGCTGGACTTCTGCAACTACTTCAGCGCATGTTGTGGTGGATACGAACGGCGGATCTAACGGATAGCGTGGTACCGCCAGCGCTCGATAAGAATCAGGGCTTCCTTGAGGCTGTAGAAGATTTCCCCGTTGAGAAACTGATCTCGGAATTTGCCGTTGAAGGACTCGCAGTCGCCATTCTCCCTAGGGCTTCCTGGTTCAATATAGGCTGTTTGCACACCGATCTTGGCAAGCCGCTGGCGCAGCGCGATGGTAACCAATTCAGGGTCATTGTCCGAACGAATGTAAGCCGGCACACCCCGGGCAATCATCTGCACGGAGAGCGCCTTGAGTACATTCATGGCCTTGATATGACGGGCCACGACCAACGACAGGCATTCACGTGTGTGTTCATCGAGAAGGACAAGCACTCGGAATTTACGGTCGTCGTGTGTCTGGCAACTGACGAAGTCATCGCTCCGGATATGATTCCGATCAAGGCCGACTCATCGGCACGGGGAATCGCTTGATGGCGTTGTGTCGTTCGGGGTTGCCCCACCACCCGGCAGGCAATGCGTTGCGATACCTAAAATCGACTCATGCGCATCGCCACCACATCGCGCTGCCGTGTGGGGCTTACCAGTTTGCCGAGGCTGACTTTACCCTGCGCAGTGAACACTTCGATCTACCGCAGCTTGGCGATAATTTGTTCTGGCTTGTGATGTTTGATTGGCATGACTTGCTTCTCCAAAATAACGTCCAACTTGTGAAATCCTCTCACATTGGCTGGACTAATTACGTCGGGCCAGGTCAGGTCGATAGGCTATGACTTGCCGGGTAAAGTCTTGGAAAAGTATTGATCGGGGAAGTGCCCAAACAGTTGTTGTGCGTCGTATTTGGTAACTCCGGGTAACGCATGTGCTGCATTCTGCGCGCCGTTAGATCGCTCTTTGTTTTTGATCTCAGGTCTGGGGAGTTGCTGCGGATGCAGGATGTCTAGTGGGGATTCCATAATTAAGAATGGATGTTCTGAAAAAATAGGTCATGAGTTGAAAAAGGCATTTCCTTTGATAAGTGCACCCACTCTACAGTGGCGCGCCCTCTGCGGTTACCGACTATGAGAACGTCCGAAATTCTCACTTGCGCACGGTATTTCTCTCGCTGCAAACGACAGAGTTCGTCCGGCCTTTCTGTTCCCAAGCCTTCTTTCGAAGGGGCCGGTTACTCGGCTTATCGGTTTTTAAGTTCCGTAAGCAATATAGTGCGGTTGATTTGCAATTATGGATTTGCGCTATTTACGTCAGGCGCCTGACGTGGTGTATCTCCGGTTACTGGTCGCCCTGTCGAAACCTGTTCACCCCCTTCAGATGTAGGCGCATCCGGGAGGCTCCGACATTTGGTGGAGGTGGGGGGAATCGAACCCCCGTCCAAAACGATTTTTTCCTTCGGGTCCGCGATCATGTCGCACACACCAATACTGTTTATATGTTGAGTGATAGGGCGGAGTTCCATGCGGCCAAACCTGTGGCCGTCAAACGTCGCAGAGCTGACTTCGCACAATTTACAAATTGACCATGCGGCGCTAAGAAAAGCTTCCCGGCGAACCGTGGGCATTATTCATGCCACTAAAGAATATCGAGAAAGAGATACGAGAACGTCGCATCTCTTTCTTCAGGGAGGATCGGTCTTGATAAACTTTATTTGGAGTTCGAAATGATCACGAAAGTTGGCACGATTGGCGATGTTTATTATTGCCCAATTGACGATAAGACGTACAAAATCACCCGCGACCATACAGTGATCCAAGATGACGATCCCAATGACATTCGCGCCGCGCACGATACCCACGTCAGCAACTGGAGGGATTTTCACGTTGATGGGCAAGTGAGTCCTGCCGGCGATATCGGCGATATTCACGACAATTATCCACCCCAGAAAGCTCTCTACAGTAGTGGCAATACAACTTCCACCAATAACAATACCAATTACCCAAGCGATATTCCCGCCAACGTCCGCTCCTGGGTCGACCAGGCAGCCCAGGAACTGGAGAAGAATGGCATCCACATGAGCGACCAGGACAAGATCAACATGGCGGTCATCGCGATGCACGAATCGGGCGGCGACCCTAATGCGGTCAACAACACGGACGAGAATGCACGGGAAGGTCACCCCTCGAAGGGATTGGTGCAAACCATCGATTCGACCTTCAGCGCCTATGCGCTGCCAGGTCATGGCGACATCTTCAACCCAGTGGACAACATCATCGCCGGTTACCGCTATGCGGAAGCTACCTACGGTTCGACCAACACTGTGCCAGGCATCGTGGCGCTGAATCGGGGCGACGGTTACATAGGTTATTGAAATCGGCCTATCGAGCAGGGTTGACGACTGCCGCGCATCGCGGCTTGGTGCTATTCCCACATTTACCACCGAGCCCAGGTGCGGGCTTTACAGACAAAACAAAGTTCCGTCTTCTTTGGGCAATAAAAAGCCCCGAGGTGCGGGGCTTGGCGTTTGCTGGTAATACTTAGTCAGTAAAAAATCTTAAACAGGATAGCGACAGTTCCGGCCAGCATAAAGCCGAGCCTCCATTGAAGTAGCTCAAGCTGTCCTTTGACCTCTGTGAACTTGATTCCGACTTCAGAGCGGATTTCGTTCAGATTGTTGATTTGTGCTGAAATTTGACCCGCTTTTGGAGTGAGCCCCTCGGGCTGGGCCAAGGTCGATCTTTGGAACTATTCATCAATGCCAATCGACTTATTGACCCGAGCATGATGTTATTTAAATTCAAAGGAGAATACGATGGGTATCAGTTTTGGCGATTTGACGAGTACGGTGCATACACTCAAAGATCAGGGAGCTTCGGATAACGATATCAAGAATTTATTCAAAGAAGCCAAAAAAGATGGAGTTGATCCCGGAGACATCGTGTCTGCCGTAAAAAATGGTGCTTCTCTGGACGAGGTGAAAAGTTCCTTGCATCAAAAAGAGCATAAAGCAAAGGAAAAATCCTTATCGGAAATTTCAGAGGGATGATGTTCAGGAAGAGTGTACAAACGGCACATCCGAGACGCGTGGGGCATACCGTCCTCCGTTTGCACCACGCGCCGGTCGGCCGCTAGTGGAGTGTCATCGTTGATTCACACGTGATGCGTCGTGTGGAGTCGAAATACGTCCACTTCGCTGTTCGATTTATTCTACGTGCGGACAAGGCGCGGAGTTTGGAGGCGGTCAATGCCGCACTGAAATTGCCGGATTCCGCAGTTAATCCGCAGTACGCCGAATTCCAGAAATAGAAAAGCGCCCCGAAAGGCGCTTGACTATTGACTTCTACATACAAAATCACTGGCGACGGAGGGATTCGAACCCTTGGATGGGGGTAATTGAGGGGCATGAGAGGTCATTTTTCAATGACTTAGCTCCCCTTGGCACCCCCTGTTTTCCCTGATTTCGCAGTGAATTCCGCAGTGGCAATCGCTGGATGTCTGCAAATATCCGCTGAAGCCAATCTGTTTCCTCAGTAATTTCGTTCACGCGTATGGTTCATTATGAGTCGTCGTAACCTAGGTTTGATTCGAAACGTCAACGGCTGGCCGATTGCGGACATCTAGATCAACACTGGGTTGCATTGATTGGAAATACGCATACGCTTGTTCCCACTTCTCTCTTGATCGATGTCGTTGAGGGCCGCTTTTGGCCATTCAGTTTTTAGCGAGAAAAAATTGCCTGGGAGAGCATCCACCCGCGCGGGTATTCGACGCTGGCAACTTCGTGACCAGGTCTCATTGCGAGAGATTGCCGGACGTCTAGGCATCTCACGCAACACCGTCAGACGATACATTCGCGCGGAAGCCGTTGAGCCGGCCTATGCAGATAGGCGCCCCGGAGCGCGCTGGACAAATGCACGTTCAAACTCTCGTCCTGGCTAAAGACCGAAGGTAGCCAAATACCGCAAGCAATGTCGTACGTTAAAACAGCTCCATTTGGAGCTGCGAGCGCAGTGGTATGAGGGAAGCGTACGATCGGGTCGCAGCCTTCGCCAGGCGCTGGAGGGGGGAGCAATTGGAGTGGTGCAATTTTGCGTATAAATCAACCGCTGTTGTGATTCATGATGCCGTCACTAACGGCCTCTTTAACAAGGGCATGGCCATTTTTAACATCGCTATCCAGTAGATTGTCTTAATTTTTTAACGTTGTTTGTGATTGGGGGAGAAAAATATTGTCATATTTTTCATAAAGTGTTCTTTATCTGAAAGGAAAATGTAACAAATTAAAAAAAGTTGTAACAATATGTAATATAAAAACATACTTGGAATCTTAGTTTGCGCGAAGCAATTCCAAATGGCAACCCTTTAAACTCAATGGCTTACGGCAATATTCTCGCAAGTATCTTCGTGGGTGTAGCAAGGGAATCGTTTGCACTTCGGAGAAATATTCGGTGGCTCTTAAATTATGTAACAAAAAACTATTCAGTCAGGGTTTTGGCAGAGAGATGTCAGGCAATCGTCAGACAATAATTTTCCCACTCAGTAAGAATGCTTCCAAAAACCAGTTTTAAAAAGATCGCGAACGAGGTGTTGATGAAAAGAGGGGGGCGTGCTACTGAAGGGGCCCAGGGGAAAATTGTTGGATTGGTAAAACGAAATTGGTTCTATGGCAGGTCACGATCATATTGCTTTTGGTTTTCTATCGGCAATATAGCCACTCAAACAGCAATATCTTCAGCGGCGATTCTTACTGCCTCGTTTTGATAAGAGCGAACGGGAAATCGTCTCGGAATTGACATTGAGAATGTACAAGCAATATTTCCCATGTCTTTTTAAATCGCTGGTAACGCAATATATAAGTTCATCTCTCAGCTTAATTTCTGGCTCTTTCAATATTCCCTGGCACGCTTTGGCAGTGTGAATGTACGTCGAAGGTTTCCTTCTGATAAATGGGAAAACAGTATTTTAGTCAGCAAGAGACGTGAATTAAGTGGGATAAATGGCCGACGGTTTGATGGGATTTTTAAAACCTTGGAATTTGGCTAAACGAAGGATGTGTTTGAGCGCAAACGAGTACATAAAACATTCAAAATTACAGCGATCAAGCAGGTCGGAGCTTCATGGCTGAGATGGCTAATCCCGGCGGAAAATCTGTTTCTTCCTCTAATAGGTAAAAATCATTTGTAAATTTATTGTGCTTGGAATGAGATGAAGAAATTATTTAATAAAACTCTCAGAGGAAACCGAGCTCTAGCGGGATTTGTTGCACTTCTCACGACATTTTTGGTGTTTTACTCTCACGAAGTGTTGCTGTCACCGACCCATTTGCGCGAGCTCGCGGGGCCATACGACGGCTACTATGGAGAAGTGGCGCAATTCCAAATCAGCCTGGAGCGCATGAACGGCCAGGCAATGCGCTTTTCTGCCGGGATCGATAAAAATGTAGGCACATTGAAAAAATGCCGGGATCTGCTGGCATCAGATTTCAATGCACTTAAGACATTATCGTCGCAGACTGATTTTTTTCGGGTGATTGACGAGTATCACGGCTATATCGCCATATTGAGCATGTTGATGCGTGATATCGACATGGACATCCAAATGCTGCCCCGGGATCCGGGTGTGATTCAAAGCTTGGCAATGCGCTTTGATGACATTCGTCCCATCGTGAATGACTTGTCCAGCAAGGTTCGTATTGCCGAGGCCCGCCAGCGCGAGATTGTTTTCAATGACTTTGTACAAAAGCGCAGGCTGTTGTATTTCGTAGGCATGAGTTTGTGGGTCGTCTTCGTGATATGGCTGGCATTGAATGTCAGACGTACACGCAAACTCCTGGAAACTGAAAAGCAAGTCAGCGCGGTGGCTCACGATGCAATGTTTGCAAAGAATAATTTCCTCGGCATGATCAGCCATGAATTGCGCACACCCTTGCAAACCATCCTTTCTTCGATCGATCTGATCACCTTGAAAGCTCCTTCCTTAACAGGAGGAGAGGTGATGAAACGCCTGAGTGCCGCAGCCGAGCACCTGGAGATGCAGCTCAAGGATCTGACCGACCTGGCACGGCTTGATGCCGGCAAGTTGGCGCTGCATGAAGCACCGTTTGATCCGAACGAGCTGATTCAAATGGTGGTGGAAGATTTTCGTCCTGCAGCAGAACGCAAGGGACTTGAAATCGTGGCCGATGTCGAAAGCGATCTCAGAATTGTGGTTTCGGATGCCTACCGCATTCAACAGATCGTCAACAATCTGACAAGCAATGCCATCAAATACACCGACAGCGGTCAGATCCACGTCCAGGTCAGGTGCATCGACGGACCTGAACCACAACTGGTGATCACCATTGCTGATACCGGTATAGGCATCAGTGCGGAATATTTGCCCCGCCTGTTCAGTCCCTTCATGCAAATTGAAGAAGGCAATACGCGCCGTCACGAAGGTGTCGGAATGGGCCTTGCGATCGTCAAACGTTTGCTTGATCTGTTCAACGGCAAAATCGATGTCCAGACAGCCTTGCACGCGGGTTCACGCTTTGAGGTACGGATTCCGGTCAGGCCGGTCGAGGGTACTGCCAGTGAGAGCAAGGGCATGGTAGAGATACGCAAGCGCCGGGACAATATTCTGATTGTCGACGACCATTTGGACATTCGCGATTCGTTCAAGGACGTCCTGGAGGAAATCGGCTATCACTGCGATGTACTTGAAAGCGGCACCAAAGCGCTCAAAAAAATGGAGTACACACGCTATGCCGCTGTTCTATTGGATATCCAGATGCCGGAACTGGATGGTTTCGCGGTCGCCAATTCCCTGCGCAGCAAGCCGGGACCGAATCAACATGTTCCCATCATCGCCATCAGTGCGTATCCGTCGAATTTCAGCGACGCCGAGCGCAACAAGATCTTTGACGATCATCTGTCCAAGCCGATAAGAAGCGATGCCCTGGCGGAAGCCTTGAAAAAACTGACGCTATGATCGTCGGCAGGGGATTGCTGCGCCAAGCCTCCTTGGTGCAGCCGGCACGGACCTAATCGGCGTTAAGCGCCTTGGTCAATTCCGCAACGATGATGGGCAGGCGCGTTGGCTTCTCTTGGCAGATGACATCGTAATCCATGATCACGCGTGCGACTTCTGATTCATTGGCGCGGCCATTCGAGAGTGCCCCGGTGAGCAGGAAAATAGGCGCATCGGCATTTTCGGATTGACGGATCTGGTGAATGAAGGTTTCCGCAGTTTGTCCGCGCAGGTACCAATCGACAATGTAGCCATCGAACAAGGTTTCCCGCATCGCCTTTTCTGTCGCGTCGGTGTCGTAAAAGGCGATGGCATTGAAACCGCACTCGTTCAAATAGTCACGCAAGTTGTCGGCAGCGTCTTTTTCGTCATCCAGGATCGCGATGGCGAAGGTCTTGGGTTTTCGCACGCAGAGTTCCAGTTTTTTTACTTTATACAGTTTGGCATTCGTGGGCGCGTTTGCCGCGGGCACGACATGCCATGCATCCTCACGTTGCCAGGCCACGAATTCAACATTGCGGGTCGAGTGCAGGCGGCCGCTGACCCAGAGAAGACAGGCGAGTGCCTGCGACTCGATGCTCAGGATTGCCGGCGCTCCGGGTTCTTCCGAGGCCGGTGGTATGAATTTCCCGCCGGTAATTGACTCCTGGAAATATTCCTCGACCTGGCGCAACTGCGTGCCGCTCCATTCGCCGCCGTTCAATTTGCGATGGGCTTGCGCGTAGCCGAGATTAAGTATTTCCGCCAGCTTGGTCGACAGCGAGCGCTTGGGGATGCCATGGCGCAGCATCAGTTCACGCACGTTATTGGCGATCGCTAGGCTTGCCGGCGAAGCGCTTGAATTGGCAAGGGTGTTATCAGTTTGCGTGTGTTGCATTATTTTTTACTCGAAGAAAGGCATGGCGCAAAAGAGTGTTTATTCGAACAGGCGTTAGTTTGCACAAAAAGAGTCTTTTTGTTAATAGTTATATCTATATGTAAATAATTGAAAGCACTTTTCCTTGACACGCTGCATTTCGTTATTTATATTGCTTAAAAAGATAGTATTTATTTTGTTGTTTTCTTTTTGAGTAATTTTCAAGTGGGGAAGTTCATCAGGCGCGCGGAAAATCCGCCGAACTCACCTCCGCAAAGACTATTGTAGCTTTTAACAAATTGATAAGTCAGGGGCTGTACCGCCTTGTGGAGTTGTCGAGTGAATACGCTGCATCCTGATTTTGCCTTGCACATGATGAGTGACATGTTTTTAACTGGACTCATTGTATGTGCTCCGATACTTGGTTTGACTTTACTAGTCGGATTGGTGGTGAGCGTGTTGCAGGTTATTACGCAAGTGCATGAAACCTCGCTTACCTTCATTCCGAAGTTGCTGGTGGCAACGTTCGGGATGATTCTGTTCGGCTCATGGATGCTGCGTAAGCTGGTGCAGTACTCGATTCATTTGTGGTCAAGCATTCCCTCTCTCTTTTAGCGAGAAGGTGGAGCGATGACCGGCCTTGCAAGTTCCCTGGGATTGTCCGCCGCATGGCTGACGAAAGTTTTGCTGCTATCGCTGCGCATCGGCGCCGTCTTCATGATGACGCCTTTGCTGGCGCCGGCCAGTGTACCCTCCATCGTGAGACTTCTGTTCATTCTTGGTCTGGCGGCAGCCTTGTCGCAGGCACTGCCGGCTATCGCGCTTGCTGAGCCGGAGCTGCACGGCAGTGTCATGCTGATCCTGGCGGCCTTGACCGAGCTGGCTCTCGGGGCCACTTTGGCCGTCGGAATACTGGTGGCCTTTTCCGCCTTTGCGGTGGCTGGCCGCTTGCTTGACATCCAGATCGGATTTGGCATTGGTCAGGTGCTTGATCCCGCATCGAATACCCAAGCGCCCATATTGACGACGTCTTTCAACCAGATTGCGCTATTGGTTTTTTTTCTCGTCAACGGTCACCACGCATTGTTGCGTGGGCTGGCATACAGTCTTGAACGCTTTCCATTGGGGCGTGCCTGGCCGCTGGACGCGGCGTTGGTGCCGTTGATCAGGCAAATGGCTGGTTTGTTTTCCCTGGCTTTCTCGCTTGCCGCACCGGTGGTCTTCTGCCTGTTGCTGGTCGAAATGGCGTTGGGGGTGCTGGCCCGCAATTTGCCACAGATGAATATGCTCGCGCTGGGCATCCCGGTAAAGATCGTTGTTGGCATGCTGGCCTTGTCGGTGTGGTTTGCCGGGATCGGCGATGCCATGTCGCGCATTTACGGCAGCATCTATCAGACTTGGGATGCCATCTTCGTATTCCAGGCCGGGGCGCAGTGATGGCAGATCTGGATCAAAACAAGGATGCCACGCCGCATAAGCTGCAGGAAGCGCGCAAGAAAGGGCAGGTTGCCAAGAGTACCGACGTGGTGTCCATGCTGGTGTTTCTTGCCGCCATGGTGTTCCTTGCCACGCAAGGATGGCAAACCTGGCGCAAACAGATCAAGTTCGACCGGGCTTTGCTGGCGCAGGTCGCGCGTATCAACGGTAGTCCCGCCGTGCTGTGGAATCTGATCGAACACATGGTGCGCATCAGTGTCGACATGGCCGTGCCGTTCTTTGTTACGTTGCTGATTGCCGCGCTGGTCGGCAATCTGTTGCAAACCGGCGTGGTGTTGTCGCTGGACCCGATCAAGCCCGACCTGGAGCGCATCAATCCGGTCAGTGGTTTCAAGCGCCTGCTGTCGATACGGACCTTGTTCCTGGCCTTGCGCGCGCTGCTCAAGTTAGTCTTGCTGGGGCTGGTGGCCTACTTCGCATTAAAAAACATGCTGCCGCAGTTTTACTATCTGGCGTCCTTGTCGCCTCTCGGGCAGTTCCAGACACTACTGGGCGATCTGGGATCGTTGGGACTCAAGATCGCCGGCATGCTGGCGTTCGTGGCGCTGCTCGATTTCATTTACGTTCGGCGCGAGTTTGCCAAGAAGATGCGCATGAGTTCGAGGGAAGTCAAAGACGAATCCAAGCAACGCCAGGGTGATCCTCGCATTCGTTCTCGCTTGCGTGAGTTGCGCCGCGAAGTGTTGAAGCGCAGTCTGGCTTTTCGCAATACAAAAAATGCCGATGTCCTGATTACCAATCCTACGCATATCGCGGTGGCATTGCGCTACGACCACGGCCGTATGACTTCGCCGCAATTGATAGCCAAGGGAGCCGGATTTCAGGCGGCAGCCATGCGCGCCATCGCCGCCAGGCACAATATTCCGGTGGTGCAGAATCCGCCGCTGGCGCGCAAGCTGTATCGCGACCTGGGCCTCGACCGGCATGTGCCGCAGGATATGTATGCCGAGGTGGCGCGCATCATTGTCTGGATATTTGCCATGCGCAATCGACGCGTTGCAGCTTCACCGGCAGCACCTGCCTCCCGTCCCGGGAGTGGAGCATGAACGCGATGAGCCGCTTTTTCGGCAAGCACAGCGACATCGCCATCGTGCTGTTGGTGCTTGGCGTGCTGGTCGTCTTGTTCGCGCCGATTCCATCCGGTCTGCTCGATTTCCTGATCCTCACCAATTTCAGTTTCGCCACGCTGATCCTCTTGCTGACCTTCTATATGGCAAGGCCGGTTGAGTTTTCCACTTTTCCGTCGCTGTTGCTGATTGCAACGCTGTTCCGCTTGTCGCTGAACGTCGGGGCAACCCGGCTGATTCTGTCGGACGGTGATGCCGGCAAGGTCATCGGCGCGGTCGGTTCTTTCGTTGTGGGCGGCAATTATGTCATCGGGTTGATCGTCTTCCTGATCCTGATCGTGGTTCAGTACGTGGTCATTACCAGCGGTGCGCAACGGGTGTCGGAAGTCGCGGCCCGCTTCACGCTCGACAGCATGCCCGGACAACAGATGAGCATCGATGCCGATCTCAACATGGGATTCATCGATCAGGCAGAGGCACAAAAACGGCGCAAGAACATTGAAAAAGAAGCCGCGTTTTACGGCGCCATGGATGGTGCCAGCAAGTTCGTCAAAGGCGACGCCATCGCCGGCATCATCATCATGCTCATCAATATCGTCGGCGGTCTGGTCATTGGCGTGATGCAGCACGGTATGCCCTGGGGCCAGGCGCTGCAAACCTATACCTTGCTCACCATCGGCGATGGCATCGTCACGCAAGTGCCGGCACTGGTGATCGCGGTGGGCACCGGCATCATCGTCACGCGCTCCTCTTCCGATGTGAACCTGAGCCGGGAAGTCTTGCGCCAGATCACGTCGTTTCCCAAGACCCTGATGCTTGTTGCGGGGGCGCTTTGCGGATTGCTTCTGTTGCCCGGCATTCCGGTCGTGCCGACCTTTATACTGATTGTGGGCGTTTTGCTTGCAACCGTCTGGGTCTACCGGATCAAAGCAAGTGAGGAGGCCGAAACAGGGACTGGGGCGGCAGCCGCGTTGGCAGAAAACCCGGCCGCCTCCGGCGAGCAGGATGCGTATGAGTTGCTGACGGTCGAGCCTATCGAAATCAATCTCGGCAGTCATTGGATCGCCTTGGTCAATCAACCGGGAAGCTTGTTCATGGAGCGGATTGTCACCTTCCGCAAGCAGTACGCCCAGGAATCCGGCATGGTGTTGCCGCGCGTGCGTTTCAAGGATGCCGCCAAGCTGTCCCCGGATCGCTACGAAATCATGCTCGACGGTGTGCTGTGCGCGAAAGGCGAGGCCCGCACCGATCGTGTGCTGGCAATTCATCCGACCGGCGATACGCGCTCCATCCCCGGCGACGTCACCAAGGATCCGACCTACGGCTTGCCGGCGCTCTGGATAGACGAATTCCATCGCGAAGCTGCCATCGCCGCCAGGTACACCCTGGTGGATGCACCCACCGTCTTCATGACCCACCTCACCGAAGTATTGCGGCGTGAATCGGCGAGCCTGCTCACGCGTGCCGAAACCGACAAATTGCTGTCGCGCGTACGTCAGGGGCAAGCTGGCCTGGTGGAGGAGTTGATTCCGACCGTCTTGTCCGTCAGCGATGTGCAAAAAGTATTGCAAAACCTGCTGCGCGAAAAGGTGTCGATCCGGCACATCGAAGCGATCCTGGAAACCTTGGCAGATGCCGGTCGCCAAAGCAAGGACGTCAGTCATCTGACCGAGGTGGTGCGGCGGCGCCTCGGCCACGCGATTTGCCAAAGCCTGTTGGGCGAAGCGAGCGCCTTGCAGGTCTTGACCTTCGATCCCATGATCGAAAGCGAATTCATGCAAAGCGTTCATGCCGCAAGAAATGCCGACGGCGCTGCGCAAGCCTTTGTGTTGGAGCCCAAGCTGGCGGAAAAGATCATCGGCCGCCTGGTGCAACAGGCCGAGAAAATGATGAAAAGCAATTTGCTGCCGGTGCTGCTTTGCTCGCCTGAATTGCGGCGCCACATCCGCGCCATGTCCGAACGTGTCATGCCGCATTTGCGCGTGCTGTCGATGGCCGAAATCCCGCAAAACATTGAACTCAAATCATGGGGAGTGATTTCCCTATGACGCTGCCGCATCACCACCGATAACCGAGCTTTACCGAAACAAGCAGTCAATTGTCAACCGTCCTGGAAAAACATGCAGCCCATCTTCGCAGTCACGCTTCGCGGTATGCAGCAAGACATCGAGCGCTTGGACCGCACTGCGCTCAATCTGGCGAATGTCTCTACCGCCGGCTACAAACGTGAAGTGGTCATCGCACGTCCCTTTATCGATGCCATGGATGATATCGGCGCGCTCGCCGGCACGCCGCCTGCCGACGCCACGCTCAATACCTCCTCGGCGGCAGCCGTGCAAGTGTTGTTCGATACCCATGCCGGTACCTTGAAGATGACCGGCAATCCGCTGGATGTAGCTTTGGACGGCGATGGTTTCTTCGAAGTCACTACCGAACATGGCCCGGCCTACACGCGTCAGGGTGATTTCAAACTCGATGCGCGCGGCCGCCTGGTGACAGCCAAGGGATATCCGGTCATGGGGAAAAACGGCGACATCTATTTGACTACGCCGACACCGGTCATCGACGCGATGGGCAACGTGACCGAACCGAACGCCACCACCGGCCCATCGGCCATGGCTCCCGGTACGCCTGTGGATCAGATCAAGGTGGTGCGTTTCGATGACGCGAAATCGTTGCAACGACTCGGTGAAGGTCTGGTGGCGCCAGGTCCGGGCATGAGCATGGTGGGCGAGGCCAACGTACGCCTGCGCCAGGGCGCCCTAGAAAACTCCAACGTCAGTTCGCTGCAGGAAATGATGCAAATGATGCAAACCATGCGCCACTTCGAGTCGATGCAAAAGATTACCCAAGGTTACGACGACATGATAGGCACGGCAATTCGCAAACTGGGCGATCTCTCATGAACGTCATTGATCGACACCAGCCAGACGCCTTCAATACCCTATTGACCACTGATTGCAACCGGTACCCATGCCATGCTTGATTCTCTCTATATCGCCGCCACCGGCATGCAAGCACAACAGCTTAATGTCGACACGATCGCCAATAACCTGACCAATGTGAACACGGCCACTTTTAAAAAGGGTCGGGTCAGCTTTACCGACCTGGTCGCGGTGGAAGCCGAACGCCTAGGTCCGGGCGGACAGGCTGCCGCCAGTGCTGCAGATGCAAGCGCCGCCGCCGGTCCGCTGGCGACAATTGCGCGCACCGGCGTGGGGGTCGGGGTGGCCAGCGTGGGCAAGTTGTTCGACACCGGCACGATTACTGCAACCGGATCGACCTGGGATCTGGCGGTCAACGGCGACGGTTTTGTTGAGGTCAGTATGCCCGACGGTTCGATCGCCTACACCCGCGGCGGCACGCTCAAGGTCAATAGCGATGGCGTATTGGTGACGCAATCCGGTTATCCGCTCAAGCCCGGCATCACCGTTCCCGCCAATGCCACCAGCATGAGCATCAGCAGCAGCGGTGCGGTCACGGCGGTGGTTCCGAATCAAACCAATGCAGTCACCCTGGGGCAGTTGCAACTGGCCCGGTTTGCCAATCCCGGTGCATTGTCGGCGCAGGGCGGCGATTTATATCGCAGCACCGACGCTTCGGGCGAACCGATTACCGGCAATGCCGGGCAGGATGGTATCGGCACGCTGGTGCAAGGAAGCCTGGAGGGATCGAACGTCAAGCTGGTCGACGAAATGGTGAACCTGATGGTCGCGCAACGGGCGTATGAAGCCAGCGTCAAGGTGGCGCAGGCTTCGGACGAAATGCTGGGCATGATCAACAACTTGCGCAAGTGACGCCGGTCTGATGTCCCTTCAACTTACTCTATTCAAGCGCCAACTGCTCCCGGGGCGCTGCCTGCTTATCCTGATTGCGGCCCTGGCAATGGCAACGGCGCGCGCCGGCAACGCCCGCGACGGCGGGCAGGAGATGCCTGCCGCATCGATCCAGATCGAGTTACAGGCCACTGCCATGGTCGATCATGCACAGGTGACGTTGGCCGACATCGCCCATATCAGCGGGCCAAACAACGCAATTGTGCAGCGTTTGAAGAACTTGCCGCTAGGAGCAGTGCCGCGTAGCGGCGAGGTGGTCCATCTTGAGCGCGACATGCTGGCACGCTGGATACGTACGCGCATCGGCCTCGATAGCGCCGACTTCGCCTGGTCCGGTGCTGCCGTCAACGATGTGCGCCTGCGCATCGGCCAATTGGCCGGCGACAGCATCGCCCAGCAAGCCAGGTTATCGCTGCAGGCAGCGGTGAGCGCCAAAGGCATGCGTGCCGATATCGGCGTGAGCCAGGCGCCGCAGGATCTGGCAGTGCCAGCCGGGGCGCTGGAATTACGCGTGCGCGCATTTGCGGACGCCTCGTTGATGGCCAAGCATCAATCGGCCTGGGTTGATATTTGGATCGATGGCGTTTTCTTGCGTACGGTGCCAGTCGGGCTGGAGGTCAGCGTGTTCGGCCCGGCCTATGTGCTGACAAAGAACATGAGCGAAGGCCAGGCCGTGGAACCGACGGCCCTGGCTGTGCGCGAAGTGGAATGGAGCGGCCATGCATCCTTGCCATTGCCGGTTGCACAGGCCAACGCTACCCAGCCCGGTTCAGAAAAAACGCTGGAGACCTTGCGGGCGCGTCGCTCCTTGCGGGCTGGCGAGACCCTCACGCGGGCCGCGGTGGAGACTGCACCGCTGGTGCAGCGCGGCGATTTCGCCACGCTGCGCAGCGGCCAGGGCGGGCTGGAACTGGAAAGCCGGGTAGAGGTATTGGAGGATGGCGGCGTCGGACAAACGGTGCGCGTCAAATTGCCAAACGCCTCCAGCTCCATCATGGCGCGCGTGTCGGGACCGGGTACTGTGGAGATACGAGAATGAAGCGGGCTGGCATATCAAGCATTTTATTGTTGGTGCTGGCGGGCATCGGCGCCCTCCAGGCTCAGGCCGAGAGTCTCTATGTCGAGAGCTCTTATCGTTCCCTGGCGGGCGACAACCGGGCCTATCGGATCGGCGATTTGTTGACCGTGCAGGTGTATGAAAATTCATCCGCCTCAACCAGCACCGATACCAGTACCCAGCGCAGCAACAATGTGACGGCCGGCCTGGGTTCGTTGCTAAGCACCAGGCAATTGGGCGGGTCGATCGCACAGTCCGGCACTTTCGATGGAGGCGGCACCACCCAGCGCGCCAACAAACTGCTGACCACGCTCAGCGTGACTGTGCGCGAAGTGTTGCCCAATGGCGACCTCAAGGTGGCCGGAGAGCAATTGCTGATGGTAAATGAAGAACAGCACAAGGTCGACCTGGAAGGACGGGTCCGGCCTCAGGATATTTCCACTGATAACGTAGTGCTGTCGACGCGGCTGGCGGATGCGCATATCAACTACATCGGCGAAGGTGATTTGTCCGATCGTCAGCGACGCTCATGGTGGCGCAAGTTAACGGATTGGCTTGGACTGTGATGCGGAACATGAAAAAACTGCTGACTATCAGTGTACTGATGCTGGCGGCTGCATGGAGCACGGCGCCGGCGGCAGACAGCATCCGCGTCAAGGACCTGGGCAAGTTGCAGGGATGGCGCGACAACTCGCTGGTCGGCTACGGAATAGTCACCGGCCTGGCCGGGACCGGCGATGCACCGAGCAATCCCACCACGCGCCAGGCCCTGTCGAATGTACTGGCGCAATTCAATCTGACGGTGCCGGCGGCGCAAGTTCAAAGCCGCAACGTCGCCGTGGTGATGATTTCGGCCGAACTGCCGCCGTTCGCGCGCGAGGGCGATACCCTGGATGTCACCGTGACCTCGGCCGGCGATGCGCGCAGCCTGGTCGGCGGCAGCTTGCTGTTGGCGCCCTTGAAAGGCGCCAACAACCGCATCTATGCATTGGCGGAAGGGCCGCTCTCTATCGGCGGCTATCGTTACGACACCAACGGCAACGTGGTGCAAAAAAACCATCCTACCGTCGGTTCCATTCCCAACGGCGCCAAGGTCGAGGTCGGCGTGAAAGCGCAAATGCTGAATGCCGACCAAATGATCACGTTTGTGTTGAGCGATCCTGATTACACCACTGCCAATCGTATCGCCACGGCGATCAACAAGGCCATGGGGGCAAACCTGGCGCACTCGCATGACGCCGCCGGCATCGACATCAAGGTGCCGGCTTTGCAACGCGATGACCTGGTGGCGTTCGTGGCAAGCATTGAAGCAGTCAATGTCGAGCCTGACCGGCGTGCCAAAGTGGTGATCAACGAACGCACCGGGACAGTTGTGTCCGGCGGCGACGTGAAAATCGCCAAGGTCGCCATTTCGCAAGGCGATCTGAAAATTTCGATCGCCAGCCAGAACACCGTTTCGCAGCCCTATGGCGTCTGGCAACCGGGGCCAGGCGTTCGTACTGCGATCGTGACCAATACCCATATCGATGTGACGGAAGACAACGGCTCCGGTTACGTGGCGCCGGGCAGCATCACGGTGGCCGACCTGGTGCAGTCGCTGGCCAGGCTGAAAACCAATACGCGCGACGTCATTTCGATTTTGCGGGCCGTCAAGGCGGCCGGCGCCATGCACGCTGAACTGATTATCCAGTAAGGAAAAAATAGACATGACAGACGGAATTGAAGCAGTCACCACCAGTGTACTCGGCCTGGCGCTGGACGCGGCCAGCCTGCGCCAGCAAGCGATCGCCGCCAACATCGCCAACGCCGATGCCGTGGGCTATGTGCCGCTCAAGGTCAGTTTCGAAGCGCAGCTCGAAGACGCCCGTCGGGCGCTGGATGATGGCGGCAAGCTCAGCGCCGACATGCTCGCCGGCGTAGCGCCCAGAATTGAGGCCGATACCAGTGCCACTACCTGGTCAGGTAAGGTCAGGCTGGATGTCGAAATGGCGAAGATGACCCAGAACGCGGTGCAGTACCAAGCCTTGATCAAAGGGCTGAGCAAACATTTTTCCATCTTGTCGAGCGCCGTCAACGACGGCAAACGATAAGCGCACCTCACCGGGACAGACACCATGGATTATTCACAGAGCTTCGCCATCAGCGCTGCCGGCATGGACGCAGAGCGCACCCGCGTCGACGTCGCTGCGCTCAACCTGGCCAATGCCAACACCGTACAAACGCCGGATGGCCTGCGCTATCGGCCGCTCACCGTGCTGGCGCGCTCTGCGCCCGTCGCGTTTTCCAACCAGGTCGAGCAGGGACTCAACAGCGCCATGCTGACGTTGCCGCAAACGCTGGTCGAAGCGGCTGCGGTCGAGCCGCGCAGTGTCTATGAACCGGGCAATCCCCTGGCCAACAGCAAGGGTTTTGTCATGTACCCCGGCGTCGACGTTGCCACCGAAATGGTCAACATGATGAGTGCGCAGCGCTCCTACGAAGCCAACATCGCGGCAATGAACGCCACACGCACCATGGCGCTCAAGGCGCTCGATATCGGAGGATAAGACGATGGACGGCAACGCATTGGCAGCATTGGAAGCACTGGCGCCGGCCTCGGCTGCGCCCGCGCTGGCGCCGGTCAATCCGGTATCGGCGCAGAGCGTGGCGGGTGGTTTCGACCAGATGGTCAGCGACGGTTTGAGTACGGTAAATCAGCAATTGCTGGTTTCGCAAACGGACCTGCAGCAACTGGCGACGGGCAATGCGCAGAACCTGCATCAAGTCATGATCCGCATGGAAGAAAGCCGCCTGTCGTTCGAGCTGTTGATGCAAGTTCGCAATCGCGCGTTGGAGGCGTATCAGGATGTCATGAAGATGCAGGTGTGAACAGTTGGGAAGGAAATGGGCGCGCCGGCACAGGGGGCGTTCAACAGTTTCAGGGACGGGGCACGATTTCCCAACGAGATCGTCAGTCGGGCTGGAACATGGTTAATTCGGGAGCGGGGAAGCGATGACGGTTTTTTGGGAACGACTTGGGCGTGCTGCCCGTATCAGTCTGGTGGCTGGTGCGGCAGCTATTGTTGTGGGCACCATCGTGCTTGGTTATTGGCTGTTGAGGGTCGAAAATCAGGTACTTTTTGCCGATCTGACGCCTGCCGACACGGTTGCCATGACCGCCGAGCTGGACCGGCTCAAGATCGCTTATACCCTGAGCGATCAAGGCAGCGCCGGCGCCACCATCCTGGTCGACAAGAACGAGGTGTATAAAACCCGCATCAAGCTGATGGGAAAAGATATTCCCTTGCATGGCGCGGTGGGATTCGAACTCTTCAACAACAGCGATTTCGGCATGACCGAGTTTTCGCAAAAGATTACCTATCAGCGCGCGCTGCAAGGAGAGCTTACCCGCACGATCCTGTCGTTGGCCGAAATCCGCGACGCCAGGGTGTTGCTGGCTTTGCCTGAGCAGGGGCTGTTCAGGCAGGCCAACATACGGCCGACCGCATCGGTGACGCTGACCCTGAAGCAGGACCAGGTCTTGCGGCCGGAACAGGTCGGCGGCATCCAGCGCCTGGTGGCCGCTGCGGTGCCGGGCATCGCGGTGCAGGATGTGACCTTGGTCGACCAACGCGGCGTGGCATTGACGCGCGCCGCCGGCGACGGTGACGGCGACGCTGCCGGCGGCCGGCTCGATCTGAAAAAAGACACTGAAAAATACCTTGCCCTGAAAGCCGGCAAAGTGCTTGAGCGCGCTCTCGGAGCGGGACAAGCCCTGGCTAGTGTGGACGTCACGCTGAGCATGGACCGGATACAGACCAACACGGATGAGGTCGTCGGTGCGCCCACGAAGGAGGATGCCGAGCCGACCGGCATCGTGGTGCGGGCGCGCGACAGCAGCCATGACACGGGGCCGCCGCTCAATACTCATAGCAGCGATGGCAACAGCTTGACCGCGGGCGGCAGCAGCCAGCGTGAAGTGGAGTATGCGGTCGGCCACAGGATAGAGCAGGTGGTCAGCCAGCCCGGTGCGATTCGCCATATCGAGGTGGCGGTGGTGGTGAAGACGGCGCTCAATCCCGAGCAACAGGAGCGCTTGCGCAAAATGGTGGCGGCTAGCGTCGGGGCGTCGTCACAGCGTGGCGACACCGTTGTGGTGCAGACCCTGGACGATCTCAAGGTCGGCTCGGCCGACACAGGCGCATCCGTCTTGCCTGCGCCGCTGGAGCCGACAGTTACGGCAGCGGCGCAGGCCGCCGGCAAGTCGCATGGCGCATCCGTGAGCTGGGGCATGCCTGCTTACGGCGCACTGTTGCTGGCAGTGGCGGGGATCATCCTGGTGGGCGTGATGCTGGTGCGTCGCCATGCCGTGCCTCCGGCAGCGGCCATGCCGGCCGTCGCTTTGTCGGAACAGCAGCGCCAACTGGCGCTCACGCAACTGCACGACTGGATGCGGCAGGATCGCCTGGCTGCCGGCCAGCGTTCTCAATCTCCGTCGGGAGGCGCAGCATGAGTGCAGAACAAGCTTTTGCACCTTACTTCGCCGTTAATACGGCGGCAGCAGGCGGCGACCGGCACAAGGCCGCGCTGCTGCTCTACACCATGCCGGCAGCTGACCGCGACTGGTTGCTTGCGCGCTTGCCGGCAGACCAGCAAGAAACCCTGCAGCAGTTGCAGGAAGAGTTGGCGCAGCTCGGCATTCCGGCGGACCGTTCGCTGCTCGATGAAGTGATCGGCCAAGGCGACGCTTGTAGCGATGAACCATCGCTGCAGGCGCTGTCGGGAATCGATGCCGCGCTGATTGCCGACATGTTGCGGGAAGAGCCGGTAGCGCTCATTGCACAGCTGTTGTCGCTGCATCGCTGGCCTTGGCGTGCGGCCGTGCTGGAAGCGGTGGGCGTGCTGAAACGCCGGCAGATAGAAAACCATTTGATGCTGTTGCAGAAAAAAGCGGTCGATGTCGCCGTCGATGGCAATCCGCAGCCCATGGGCAGACTGCACCAGCAATTGCTGGAGAGCTTGCAGACACGCCTGGAAACGATTTCCCCCGACTGGCGCACAGCCGGCAAGAGGGGCCCCGCAGCCGCCGCCGCGACCAGCACTTCAAGGCGCTGGACGCAACGGCTGAGGACGGCGTTGCCGTGGAGTGCCCGGGCATGAACCGTACGGCAAGCCGTCAGCCTCTGGCGCCATCAGTGTTGCGCGACATCGGTATGCAAGCCGAGCCGCGTGTATTGCTGCGACCGTCGCGGGCGGGCAAGCCTGCCTCCGAGGGAGTCCCCCGGATCGCTCCGGTATCAGCACCGGCTCAGGAGCGTCTGCAGGGAATCGATGCAAATCTGGAAATACCGTCCACCGTCGCCGCGCCATCCACCGGGCAGGGCAACCCCAGGTCCGATATCCAGTCGGAACTGCAACAGGCGTTTGCGGCAGCACGTCAGCAAGGCTTCGAGCAAGGCATGCAAGCCGGTCATCAGCAGGGTCTGGCGGAGGGACATGCCGCCGCCGAGCGGGAATGGCGGGAACGGTTGCACGCGCAGCAGGAAACCATGCAATTGCGCCTGGCGCATCTGGATCAATTGCTGGCGGCGCTACCAGGCGCCATCGCGGCACGTATCGACGCAGCCCAGGACGATATGGTGGCCTTGTGCCATGCAGCCTTATGCCGCTTGCTCGGCGACAGCGTGCCGCAACACGACAGCGTGGTGTCGCAGGTGCGCCAGGCCATCCTCGAATGTTGCGGCGAGCCGGGGCGACTGGGCGGTTTGCTGGCGGTGCATGTGCATCCGCAAGACCTGGAGCGTCTGAGAAACGACCAGTCCTTGCAAGACTGGTTGCAGCAGCAGGGGGCGCACAGCATGTATTGGCAAGCCGATGCGCAGATCGGGTTGGGCGGTTGCCTGGTGCGCTCGACCCAGGGCACGCTGGACGCGCGGCTGGAAATCCAGTTGGCGGCGCTGCAGGACATTTTGCTGCAAGGACGGCAATCGGCATTGCCAGAGGCCGGCTCATGAACGCACCGGTCCATCGTCTCGCGCAGTTGCGTGACTCTGTCAGAGCGGTGCCGCTGAACCGCCGCCTGGGTGTCGTGCGCAAGCTGCACGGCCTGGTGATTGAAAGCGAAGGGCCGCAGACCCGCATCGGCGAGCTGTGCGCCATCGTCCAAGCGGGGGCAAGCGGGCCGATCAGGTTGGCCGATCTGTTGATGGCCCCTTCGCCGCCGGCCGACAGTGCCGGTGCCGCGGCCCCGGTGCTGGCTGAAGTCGTCGGTATTCAAAGCGACCACGTCACGCTGATGCCCTATGGCGGCATCGCGGGCCTGGCGCCGGGCTCGCAAGTGTTTGCCCTGGGTACGCAGTCGACCATCGGTGTCGGAGATGCCTTGCTGGGACGTGTTATCGATGGTTTCGGCCGTCCGCTGGATGGCCGGCCTGCGCCGCTGACGAGCGCGCTGCGCCCGCTCAAGGGCAAGCCAGTCAATCCCATGCAGCGTCCGCCGATTGCACAGGTGCTGGAGACCGGCATCCGCAGCATCGACGCCTTGCTGACCTTGGGTAAAGGGCAGCGGGTAGGGATTTTTGCCGGCAGTGGCGTGGGCAAAAGCACCTTGCTGGGAATGATCGTGCGGCATGTGCAAGTGGATATCAACGTGGTCGCCCTGATCGGTGAGCGCGGGCGCGAGGTCAGGGAGTTCATTGAAAAACAGCTGGGTGCGGAAGGCCTGAAGCGTTCCGTGGTGGTGGTGGCCACCGCCGATCAACCGGCGCTGGCGCGTATTCGGGCGGTGCATGCGGCGCTGGCGATTGCTGAGCATTTCCGTGAACAGGGCAAGCATGTACTGCTGACGATGGACTCCATCACGCGTTTCGGCATGGCACGTCGCGAAGTAGGCCTGTCCGCCGGCGAACCGCCGACGGCACGCGGCTATACACCGTCGGTCTTCGCCGAATTGCCGGAATTGTGTGAGCGTTGCGGCACGGCGCCGTCGGGCGGGTCGATTTCGGCGCTGCTGACGGTGCTGGTGGAAGGCGACGATCTGAATGAACCGGTCTCCGACGCGCTGCGCGCGATCCTCGATGGCCACATTGTCCTGTCGCGACAGTTGGTGCACCAGGGCCAGTATCCGGCTATCGACCTGTTGAAGAGCGCTAGCCGCTTGCTGTCCGAATTGACCAGCAGCGACCAGCGCAAAACCATCCACGAAGCGATCCGCGTCCTGGCGCTGCTCGAGCGCAGCCGGCAGATGGTCGAACTGGGGGCTTACGAGGCCGGCGGCAATCCGGAGTTGGATCGCGCATTGGCTTGCCAGCCGCAGCTACAGAATTGGTTGCGCCAGAGCGCAGGCGGTGTCGCTCGCACACAAGCGCTGGAACAATTGACGTTAGCCCTGAACGGTCGGGCATTAACCGGAGAGCTGATCCCATGAGTGTTGATTTGCGCGCATTCGACTATGCGCTGGAACCGATCCGCGCCCAGCGCCGTTGGCAACTGGATGCGTTGCATGCGCAGCTGGGCAGTATCCAGCGGCAGATCGATACGTCCCGGCAGGCGCTCGCCGGGTTACGCGAAAGCAGGGAGCGGCAAAGCCGGCAGGTGGCCGAGGCAATGTCCGAGCGCTTTGATGCCGGCCATCATGCCCAGGCCTTGCAGTGGCTGGCGCGTGCGCAGGCGCATATCCTCGCCGCCGAACAGTCCTTGCAGGTATTGCGCGAAGAGCGCGCCATGCTGCAGGAACACTGTCTGAAGCAGCAGCGCGAAGTGGATGTGATAGAAGCGCATCGCACTGACGCGCTGGCTGAATTCGCCCGTGCCGAAGCGCAGCGCCAGGCCAGCGAAGCAGACCGGGACTGGCTGTCGCGCCGGGCCACGGCGCCGCGTACCAGTTCATCCTCGCCCGCAGGTATGCCATGAATCTCGCCTTGCTCTGGAATAATGCCGCGCCAGCGACGGCTGGCGCCCCCCGTGAACAAGCAGCCCCGTCCACGCCATCGAGCGCGGCCAGCGATCTCGCATGGCAGCGTGCCATGGAGCAAGCACAGCAAGCCGGCATGGTCGATTGGTTCAAGCCTGTCGCAAGTAGTCCGTCGACCGAAGTGCACAGCGCAAACAGCAAGGAGCAGAGCGCAGCCGCAGCCGCGGTACATGCCGGCGCTGATTCGACTGCCGTAGTGAAGGCTGTCGCTGTTGTGGCCAGGCCTGCAATGCAAGCGCCTATCGCACCCGCGCAGTCGGTTGGCGTACCAATCGCTCCGGTCGAGGCTGCGACGTTTTTTGCCGGCGCGGATCGCGCCGCCAAGGGCCAGCGCGCCGGCGATGTGCAGGCTGACTCGTCTGAGCCGCTGGCGCCGCAGCCGGCCTCGCTCGTGTTGCCGGCTGTGGGGGCATCCAAAATATCCGACCTGGCCGTTGCCGAGGACTCTGCGCTGATCGCGCAAGAAGATGTGTCCGGAGCTCCCCACTCGCAAGCGGCGCAGGTGCCTCCTGGCGTGGACGAGGCCGCGTTGCAACCAGACAGCGCGACAAGCGGTACGCCGGCCCCCGAAGCAGTGCGGGTGTATGCCGAATGGCGCGCCGAAGGTGTGCACATCTGGATAGGCGCCGACCAGAACCGACTCAAGGCAGTGGAGGTATTGCCGCAACAGTTACGGCAGTGGCTGTCGGGGCAGGGCGAGCAACTTGGCGGCCTGGTGGTCAACGGCCGCAACGTGTTGCGTATCGATCCCGGTGGTTCGCGAGAGTGATTTTCCTGCGCACGCTTAGTTGTCCATTTTTGCTGCATCGTGTTTTTTGCATAGTCATTTTCAGGAGTTTTTATGTCAGCCATCAGTACCGTCACCGCAACCAGCAGTAGTGCCTCCAATACCGATATCAGCCTGCAGGATTTCTTGAAGGTGCTGATGACGCAATTGACTTATCAAGACCCGCTCAAGCCCATGGACAACGAACAATTCATGGCGCAGATCGCGCAATTCACGGCCTTGGGGCAGACCCAGCAAGTCAACACCAATGTGCAGACGCTGGTAGGCAACCAGGCCGCCGCGCAATCGGTCGGCCTGCTCGGGAAAACCGTCAACTTCACCACCAGCAGCGGGCCCAAGAGCGGCAGCGTGACGGGTATCGACATGTCGGGCAGCTCACCGTTGCTGACGGTTACGCCACCTGGCGCCACCGCGATATCAGGTGTCAACCTGAGCCAAATCACCTCGGTTCAATAAAGGAGCAGTGATGATCGATTCAATCTATATCGCCACCAGCGGATTGCAAGGATTCGAACAGGGGTTGCAAAACATTTCCGGCAATACCACCAACCTCAATACGCCGGGATTCAAGGAGTCGACCACCCAGTTTGCCGACCTGTTCTATACCGACAGCTTGTCCAGCGGCGGCCAGTTCAATGCCGGAGAGGTGGGCATGGGCCTGGAGACGCTGGGCACCCGCATCAATTTCAAGCAGGGACAATTCCAGACGACCAACAATTCGCTTGATCTGGCGATCGACGGCCAGGGCTATTTCATCCTCAAGGGCAGCGATGGCGCTATCCACTACACCCAAGACGGCGAGTTCAAGTTTGACAGCAGCGGGACGCTGATTTCCAGCACGAACGGGCAAACTGTCATGGCGCTCGACGGCAGCGGAAATCTGGTACCCATTACGTTGACCAATCTGACTACTGACTCTCCCCAGGCGACCACCAGTGTGAAGTTCAGCGGCAACCTGTCGAGCACGGCGACTAGCGATACGATCAGCAACGTGACGGTGATCGATAGCGCCGGCACCTCGCATACGCTGACTCTCAGTTTCGCCCCGGTATCCGGCAGCACTGGCAGTTGGACCGCCACGCTCAAGGATGGCACTACGACCGTGGGGAGCGGCACGATTGCCTTCTCCAGCGGCCAACCCGTCAGTGGCAGCAACACGATTGCCGTGACTTACACGCCCAGCGGAGCATCGTCGATGGCGCTTACGCTGGACTTCTCAAGCAATGTGACCTCGTTCGATTCCGGCACCAGCTCCACCTTGGCGGTTGCCTCCAAAGACGGCTTTGCGGCCGGCACGCTGTCGGGAGAAACCTTCGATTCTACCGGTACTCTGGTGTTGACTTACTCGAATGGGCAGACCGCCAAGAGCAAGCAGTTGGCGCTGGCGCAATTCAATTCTCCCGACGATGTAGTACAGGCCGGCAGCAATGAATTCAATAGCGCCCCCGGTCACGCATGGACGATCGGTGTCGCCGGATCCAACGGTTTCGGTTCGATTCAGTCGGGGGTCGTAGAAATGTCCAATGTCGACTTGTCGCAGCAGTTCAGCGACCTGGTCATCATGCAACGCGGCTACCAGGCATCGTCGCAGATCATCTCGACGGCCAATGACATGATGACGGCCTTGTTTGGTATGGCAGGAAAATAGAGATGGTCTCTTCGTTCAAGCCGTCTGCGGGCGCATTGTTGCCGCTAGAAGCTTCGCTCAGGCAGGTGCGTCCGTTGCGGCATAGCAATCAGGCGCAACGGGCAGTGCTGGCGCAACATGTGCAACTGCTGCTGCAGCAATGGCAAAGCCAGTGGGGTATCGAGGCCTCGACGGCGAAAGTGCATTGCCATGCCTTTACTGCGACGACTGCGGAAACAGTGCTGGCGGCACAGACGTGGAAGCCGCTGAGTCGCGGTATTCCATCCGAGACGATCTGGTGGACCTTGCTGGCGCCGTCCTCGGCCGCCACGCGTCCCGGCGGCGGGCGAGCCAGGCCGAACGGGGCAGTGTTGCTGGCGGCCTTGTCGCAAAGCTTGTTTGGCGAATCGGTGAATGTGCAACAAGAGAGTCACTTGCCCGCGCGACCAGTCTCTACCTCGATATCCGAGGAAAAGGGTATTCCGGGAACGCTGCGTGAGGAACCCGTCATCCATGCCGAGGCGACGCTGGCAGCCGAGCTTGTGTTTGCAGCATGGACGGATTGGCTCCAGTGCGTGGGGCAGTTGTTCGGATACCTGGAAGACGTAGCGCCGGCGTTGCGGCAAGCCGATCGCGCCGTACTCACCGATGCCGATGCGCGCGCAACCCATGCTTTGCCTGCGGAGTTTTTGCGCAACTGGTCCGGCACGCTCTATCTCTCATTGCCCTGGTGCGGCAATACCCTGTTGCTGATACTGCCCAGCACGCAGGTAGAACGATTCCAGTTGCGCGCGACGCCCGCGCGGGAAGCGGCCGCCGCCGGTGCTGCCCGGGCGGCCGCCGTGACACCGTTGTGGCAGGCCCTGGCAGCGCAGACCAGCACCGTCGAAGTGAAATTGGCGCCATTGGAAATCGCACTCGGAGCCTTGACCTCGCTGCAAGTGGGCGACGTGGTGCGCACCAGCCATGCGTTGGACAGCCCGCTGATCGTCACGTTGCGTACCGCACCCGGCAGCATGACGAGCGCGGAGGACGAAGCCGGAAGATTGTGCGAAGGCTACCTGGGTCGTCAGGCGGGGTACCGGGCTGTCGAACTGCTGTAAAGAATTTTCTTCGTTGCACCTGCGCTTTGCCGATTTCCTGGATGCGCTATTTTTTGGTAGATAAAAATGACCCAAGCAAACCAAGCAGATATACAAAAGAAGTCTGTCGCCACTTACGCCAAGCCTGAACAGGCCAACGACGAATCGCCGGCCGGTGGCAGGCCGTCGGTGGTGCAACTGCTCAATCTGTCCACACTGGAAGCCGGCGCCAACCCGCAGCCGGAGCATGCGATCAAACCTGCCGGCGGCAGCGCCAATCCGCTGCACAGTATCAAGACGCGCTTGACGATTTGTGTCGGCAGCGCCGAAGTCAGCGTCGGCGAATTGTTGGAAGCGCGCGAGCAACAGGTGTTGCGGCTGGACCAGACCATCGACCAGGCGGTCGATATCATGCTGGAAGGACAGGTAGTCGCGCGCGGGGTGCTGGTGGCGGTAGACGATTATTTCGGCGTTCGCATTACCGAATTGCCTGTGTCGCTAAGCGCCTGAATGCCGATTCGCGCCATTGCCCGTGCACCCATCTTCTGATGCCATCATGACCAATCCAACTCCTGCCGCCGGTCAATTGCAGAGCGGCCTGGCTGTCTTGCCGTTGCGCCGCGAAGCGGACTTTTCCAATGCCGACGGTGTCGGTTCTTTCCAGATAATTGCCGTGGTGCTGTTGCTGCTGCTATTTGTCGGCGTCGTAGTCTGGCGTCGTCGCCGTGCCGGGCTCAAGCTCTCCGGGAAATGGCGGCAATGGATCAATTCGCCGGTCGATACGGGCGCTACGCACTTGATGCAGTCGACCCAGTTGACACCCTCGGCCAGTGTGCACGTGTTGCGCTGGGATGGACGGGAGTGGTTGCTCGGTTGCAGTGAGCAGGGGATTTCCGTTATCGCCGAACGGCAACAGGCCACGCCTGAAAACAGCGATGCCAGGGACGGTGCATGAGGCAAGTGCTGAAATATCTGGGCGGTTGCGCCCTGGCTTTGTTCTGTTTGCTGCCGGCTGCGACGTATGCGCAGGGTCCGTCGCAGCAGGCTGCTATGGCGACGGCGCACACGCATGCCGGGGCGAGCAAGCAGTCCGTCGTCACGCCCACGGCCGAAACGGCACAGGCCTTGCGGATCGTGCTCGGCTTGACACTCATTGCGGTATTGCCGGCGCTGCTGGTTTGCGTGACTTCGTTCATGCGCATCATCATCGTGCTGTCGATGTTGCGGCATGCCCTTGGCATGCAAGAAACGCCGCCGAACACGGCGCTCATCGGCCTGGCCCTGTTCCTGACGCTGTTTACCATGTCGCCGGTGTTGCAGAAGCTGGACCACGATGCGTTCGAGCCTTTCATGGCCGGCACCATGTCGATGCAGACCGCCTATAAAAAAGGCAGCACCCCGGTGCGTGAATTCATGGTGCGCCAGACCCGTGAGCAGGACCTGGCGTTGATGATCGAGCTTTCCAAGGCCAGCGTGCCGCAATCGATTGACGAGGTCAGCAATGTGCAGCTGGTGCCGGCGTTCATGTTGTCGGAGTTGCGTGCCGCATTCCAGATTGGTTTTGTGGTGTTCCTGCCGTTCTTGTTGATTGACCTGATCGTATCCACTTTGTTGATGGCGTTGGGCATGATGATGATGCCGCCGTCGACGATCAGTTTGCCCATCAAGATTCTCATGTTCATTCTGATTGACGGTTGGAGCCTGCTGCTGCGCGCTCTGGTCGGCTCCTTCCACTGACCTCGCCGATCATGATGGAACGCTCCGAACTGGATGACTGGCTGCCCTACAAGCCGCCGCGCGACGAACCCGAAGAAGCAGAGGACCTGGATCGTGCTGCGCCATTGCGCCGGCGCGACAAGCAGGTCGGGCAAGACGGCCTGGATGCCGATGCGGAACTGGCGTTGTGGCAGCGTTGGCACCAGCAGGACACGGATGCGCGTGCGCAATTGATCGCGCATTACATGCCCTACGCCAAGGCGCAGGCGGCCAGGCTGTATGCCCGGCGTCCACATGATGAGTTCGAGTTCAACGAATATTTTCAGTTTGCCATGGTCGGATTGTTGGAATCCATCGATCGTTACCAACTCGGGAAGGGCGCACAATTCAAGACCTTTGCCATGTTGCGTATTCATGGGGCGGTGCTGACGGGGCTTGGCAGCCTGAGCGACAAGACCCAGCAAATTGCGATGCACAAGCGCCTGGCGGCGGAGCGATTGGCGTCGCTGAAAGAAGATAAGTTATCGACTCCGGCATCCGGGAGCCGCAATCTGCTGCAGCAATTGAGCGATGTCGGCGTCGGCATTGCCCTGGGCATGATCCTTGACGGCAGCGGCATGTTGGTCGAAAGCGGCGAGACCATCCCGGACAATGGCTATGTGGAACTGGAAATCCGGCAAGTGCGCGAGCAACTATGGACGATGGTCAAGCGGCTCACCGAGCGCGAGCGCGAAGTGATTCAGCTACACTATTTGCAGCAAAAAGATTTCAACGATATTGCGGGTGAACTGGCGTTGAGCAAAGGCCGTATTTCACAACTGCATCGACAAGGTATTGCTCGCTTGCGTGACTTGATCAGCAAGCTGGAAAAATGCGACATTGCATTTTAATTTGACCACCCACCAGATACAGGTATGAACCTCACAGCCGGCAATCCAGATGTGGCGCAACAAAAGTTGGCGCGCTTGTTGCAGTTTTTATCCAGCGATCCCGACAATCAAAGCTTGCGCGCCGATGTCTATGACACCGCACTGGCTTGCGGGGCGCTCGAAGAAGCACAGTTCCAGCTGACGCATGCCTTGCGCCTGCAGCCCGATCATCCTGCCTGGTTGAATCGGCAAGCGTTGCTGTTGATCCGGCAGCATCGTCCCGGCGAAGCGCAAGTCGTGCTTGAACAACTGCTAGCCGGCGGCCACCAGGATGCCGGCATCCGCTTCAACCTGGCCTATGCGCAATTCGCGCAAGGCGCCATGGCGGCAGCGCTGGCGACATCGGCGCCGCTGCGCGAGGCCGGCGCCGATATTGCGTCGCTGGCCTGGGCGCTATGGTTGCGTTGCCGGCACCACCTGGGACAACTGCGCGAGGGCTTGCAAGCATTTGCCGATGCCGCCGGGGCAGCCTCGAAATCGGCCGATTGCTGGGGCGTGGCAAGCCTGATGGCATTCGACGCCAATCAGCTGGCGGAGGCCAAAGACTGGGCGGCGCGTGCGCTCAATGCGCGCCCCGATCAGCAGGAGGCATTGGTGACCGCCGGTTCGCTGGCGCTGGGAGAGCAGGACGCGATGGCGGCACGAGAGGCGTTCCTGAGGTCGCTGCAAATCAATCCCGAGGACGGTCGCAGTTGGTCAGGCGTGGCGTTTGCCGCCATGCTGCAAAGGGATTTTTCTGGTGCGCATACGGCCTTCGTCAAGGCGGTCGAGGCGATGCCGGAGCATATCGGCACTTGGATCGGCCTGGGCTGGTGCGAATTCGCCAGCAAGCATGCCGAGGCTGCGCGCAGCGCCTTCCAGCAGGCCCTCGCGTTGGATCCCAATTTCGCGGAAAGCCACGGCGGCCTGGCCGTGGCGCTGGTGCAACTGGGTCAGCCGGTACAGGCTCAGGTGGAAATTGAAGTGGCGCTGCGGCTGGATGTGCGCAGTCTCTCGGCCAGATATGCGCAGGCCATGCTTAGCGGCGAGACAGATGATCCGGTCAAATTCCTGCGTTATAGCAGACGCATGCTGGCCCAGCATCCTGCGCCTGGAAGCAGTGATGGCGCACAGACGCTGGCTGACGTGATATTGCGCCATCACAATTGACGGCCGTCAGCGGCAGGATTGCAAGCGACGCGACGTCTCAGAAGGAATAACTGGCCAGCGCCCACAAACGCGGTGAATGCGTTGCATCGGCCGGTTCCGAGGTCGGCGCACCGCCGCTGAAGGGCCATGCCAGATAGGTTTTGAATTGCCATTTCTCAAGCAAGGCGTCAAGCCCAATGCCGCCGCCGGAGAGCGTGCGCCGGTTACTGGCGGTGGTGAATGGGTTGCGGTTGAAGTCGACGGAGCCGGCATCGTAGAAGATGACGGCTTGCAGGTTCGGCCGGAATCGGTAGCGCCATTCCAGGTTGGCCAACCAGCCGCGGTCGCCGCTGGCTTCTCCCTGCGGATAGGCGCGCACGCCATTGGCGCCGCCGAGGCTGAATTTCTCCGACGAATTGAGGTTCTTGCTGGCTTCCTGGCCGGCGACCGCCAGGTATAAATTGTTGTTGTCGCTGACCCGCTGCAGGCGGCTCAGGTTGTAAGACAGGCGCGCAAATTGATTGTCAGTTTGCGCGGAGGCCTGATCCAGTGTCTCCGACAGCGCATCCATGTTCAGGTGGCCGGATGCAAGATTGACTTCAAAGCTGGTGTTGCCCGCGCCTCCCAGGCTGTCCTGGCGATTGCCGGACAAGCCCAGCGCCACAAGATTGACGTCCTTGGTGATATTGCTTTGCGGGGTGTCGGTTTTGTCGACGAGATGTTTATGTTCCCAACTTAGTGTGGCCGACAGATTTCCGCGTTGGCTGCGAATCAAGGGATAGACGACAAACAGGCTGCCGCCAGCGACATTGCCGCCAGCCTGCAGAGAAGAGAATTCTTTGCCAAGCCGATAACGGGTGTCTGAATAGGCGGCGCCCAGGCGCAAGCCGCTGGCGCCAAGCGGGACCTGATAGGCAAAACGAACGTAGTCGAGCTGGTCCACGCTGGTCAGTGCGCGCACGCTGATCTGGTCGCCAATCCCAAGCGGGCTGTTGATGGCCAGCGAACTGCCCAGGCGATATTGACCGGTATAGCGATTGCCGTAGTTGTCCAGATCGACGCTGCCAGCGTACGGCCGACCCGGAGTCAATTCCACTACCAGATCGGATGTGCCGACACTGGCTCCCGGTTGCAGTGTGGCGCGCGCGCCGCCTACTCCAGGGGTATCGTTGAGCAGCATCAAGGCACGGTCAACGTCTTGCGTGACCAGGATGTCGCCGTTGTGGATACCATCCAGATAAGCACGGGCACGTTGATCGGACAGGCCGGAGCGATTATCGATACGTTGCTGGTCGAGGCGACCTTCCAGGATACGGACCTCGACGATGCCATCCTTGATGTCCTGGGCCGGCAGGTAGGCGCGCGCGATGGCGTAGCCATGTTGGCGATACCAGCTGGTGATGCGCGCAACGCCGGTATTGAGTTCGCGCAAGCTGAGCCGATGGCCGGCAAGATCGTCCAGCAGTGCTGCCAGCGTGTTGCTGTCGACTATCGAATTGCCACTGATGTGAAAGCCTGTGACGAGGAAATGCACTGCGCCGTCGCCGGTTGGCGTTGCTGCATCGGCCCCCTCTATACGCAGCGGTGCAACCGCCTTGGGTTGTTCCGGCTGAGCCGATTTTTCCAGCTCGCGGCTGGTTTGGCCAGCATCGGGAACGAGCGGCGCGGCGTTCGCGCTCAGGGTGGTCAATACCGCTAGTGTCAAAACGGACAACGGAAAACGGACGTGGCGTATCAAATCAGGAGGCGTCATGCTTGCTTACGGAAACTGGGTATGGGAAGCGGCGAAATGTCACTTTGCGGTGGAGCTGTCGCCGAGGCTGTCCGGCACCGTCATGCCGCCATCGCTGGCGCTGAACCAGGGCGATTGCGCGGGGTCGCCGCTGTTCGCTGGTGATTGCGGTGTGATCGGTTTGGCGGCTGCTGCACCGTCGGCGTTTGAAGTGGCATTAGAGGTTGCGTTTGCATTGGCGCGCACATCGTTATAGGTGTTGACCAGACGGGCGCCGCCTGCCATTGCAGTGATCGCCACCGCCACGTCCGTCGTGATGTCGCCCGTCAAGAATGACTGCGGTATTTCTTCCTTGTAGAACAGCCAGTTGCCGCTGGTGGCATAGGCGGGCACGCTACCAGCGACATAAGGTTGCACGTAGGCGACGTTGGCTGTCATGCCGCCGAGAACATTGCGACCAGGATCGGTCGTATACAGGAACCATTGATTGGCATTGATCGGCGTGGCAGAGCCGGAGTTGTTGATGAAATTACCCCTGTTGGCGGCCAGTGTAACGGTCCCTCTACCTGCATTGATTGAGGCTCCTGCGCCAAAAGTAATGGTCGGCGTACCAGGCTGGACTGCACCGGCAATTGCGCCTGCATCGCCGGCCACGCCGGTGAAATTGCCATTGGCCGTGGTAATGATTGAATTCAGATTCAGGTTGCGGCCCGCCTGCAAGGTGAAGTTGCCGCCGTTGCTGCCGCTGACGATGATATCGGCGTTGACGGTGATGTCGTTGCTGGCTTGCAGCGTTACGGCGGTGCCGTTGGCGAGGGTGGTTGTCAGTCCGGACGGATTTACGTTCATGGTCTGGGTGGAGGCGCTGCCGGTATTGAAGGCGATGTTGCCGGGCGTGCCGATCTGGAGCTGGCCGTTGCCGCCAGCATAGTTCGGGCTGCTTGCCAGGTAGCTGCCGCTACCGAGATCGATCACGCCGTTGCTGCCCACGTTGTCTGTTGCATTGGCGCCGACCAGGCTGTTGGCGCTGGAGATGGTACCGCTGACGCTACTCACGCCGCTTCCCCAGGTGACCGCACCCGCGCCGCCATTCCAGTTGGCGCTGCTGACGACATAGTTGCCGTCGCTGAGTGCTTTCACGCCGTTGCTGCCTACCATGTCGTTGCTGTTCGATCCGACCAGGCTGTTGCCGGCGCCCACTACGCCGGTGGCGCCATGGGTCGCGCTGTTCCAGGTGACCGCGCCGCGGCCGTCGTTCCAACTGAGGCTGTTGACCAGATAGTTGCCGTTGCTCAGGACCGTGATGCCGCCATTGCCGATGGCATCATTTGCGTTTGATCCGACCAGGCTGTTGGCTGCGGAAACGTTGCCGTTGACGCCGCTGGCGCCGCTGCCCCAGGTGACGGCGCCCATGGCGTTGTTCCAGTTGCTGCTGCTGACGACATAATTGCCGTTGTTCAGTACCGTTACGCCATTGCTGCCGACACTGTCGTTGGCATTCGAGCCGACCAGGCTGTTGCCGGCTGAGACCACGCCGGTGATGCCGCTGGCGCCGCTGCCCCAGGTGACGGCGCCCATGGCGTTGTTCCAGTTGCTGCTGCTGACGACATAATTGCCGTTGTTCAGTACCGTTACGCCATTGCTGCCGACACTGTCGTTGGCATTCGAGCCGACCAGGCTGTTGCCGGCTGAGACCACGCCGGTGATGCCGCTGGCGCCGCTACCCCAGGTGACGGCGCCCATGGCGTTGCTCCAGTTGCTGCTGCTGACGACGTAATTGCCGTTGTTCAGTGCCGTTACGCCATTGCTGCCGACACTGTCGTTGGCATTCGAGCCGACCAGGCTGTTGCTGGCTGAGACTGCGCCGGTGATCCCGTTGGAGCCACTGCCCCAGGTAACCGCGCCTGTGTAGTTGTTCCAGTTACTGCTGTTGACGACGTAATTGCCATTGTTCAGTGCCGTCACGCCGTTGCTGCCGACGCTATCATTGGCATTCGAGCCGACCAGGCTGTTGCCGGCCGAGACCGTGCCGGTGATGCCGCTCATGCCGTTACCCCAGGTAACCGCTCCCATGTAGTTATTCCAGCTACTGCTGCTAACGACGTAATTGCCATTGTTCAGTACGGTCACGCCATTGCTGCCGACACTGTCGTTGGTGTTCGCGCCGACCAGGCTGTTGGCGGCAGACACGATGCCACGGGTACCGCTCGCGCCATTGCCCCAGGTCACGGCACCGGCAGTGTTATTCCAGTTGCTACTGGCGACGACATAGTTGCCGTTGCTCAGCAAGCTGACTGCACTGCCGACCTGATCGCCGGCATTGCTGCCGACCAGGCTGTTGGTGGCAGATACGACACCGCTGGTGCCGCTCGCGCCATTGCCCCAGGTCACGGCACCGGCAGTGTTGTTCCAGTTGCTACTGGCGACGACATAGTTGCCGTTGCTCAGCAAGCTAACTCCGCTGCCGACCTGATCGCCGGCATTGCTGCCGACCAGGCTGTTGGTGGCAGATACGACACCGCTGGTGCCGCTCGCGCCATTGCCCCAGGTCACGGCGCCGGTGGCGTTATTCCAGTTGCTACTGGTGACGACATAGTTGCCGTTGCTCAGCAAGCTAACTCCGCTGCCGACCTGATCGCCGGCATTGCTGCCGACCAGGCTGTTGGCGGCAGACACGACACCGCTGGTGCCGCTCGCGCCATTGCCCCAGGTCACGGCGCCGGTGGCGTTATTCCAGTTGCTACTGGCGATGACATAGTTGCCGTTGCTCAGCAAGTTAACTCCGCTGCCGACCTGATCGCCGGTATTGCTGCCGACCAGGCTGTTGGTGGCAGACACGACACCGCTGGTGCCGCTCGCGCCATTGCCCCAGGTCACGGCGCCGGTGGCGTTATTCCAGTTGCTACTGGCGACGACATAGTTGCCGTTGCTCAGCAAGCTGACTGCGCTGCCGACCTGATCACCGGCGTTTCCCCCAACCAGGCTGTTGGCGGACGAAACGGCGCCGCTGACGCCACTGATGCCGCTACCCCAGGTGACTGCACCGGCACCGCCATTCCAGTTGGCGCTCTTGATCAGGTAATTGCCGTTGGCCAGCGTGGTAAAGCCGTTGCTGCCGACGGCATCGCCTGCATGCGATCCGATCACGGTCGAGATCAGGGCGCCGGTGCTGGTATTGAACAAATAGACGGCCCCTGCGTTGGCGCCGCCCAGATTGTCTCCGGCCACGCCGACGGCGAGATTGCCGTTGGCGGTGAACACGCCGTTTACGGTGATGCCTAGCAAGGCCAGATTGCTGCCGAAACTGTCTCCCGCAGTGGCATGTGGATCGAGCAAGCCAAAGGCGGCCGGGCCGGCGCTGTTGGAGATGACGATGTTGGCCGGATCGATCAGCAGGGTACCGCCCGCGCCGGCATTGACGACGCCGCCATTGATCACGGTACCTTTGCTGGAGATCTCGACCGTACCGGCACGGTCGGCGCTGATGCTTCCTTCATAGTCAGTCTGCACGTCAGACCAGACCGCGACCTTGCCACCACCGTTGGCATTGATGCGGGTGCTGCCATTGATGATGGTGGTTTGGGCATTGGCTATGGTTGCATTGCTGCCGTGGAAGTCGCCGCCGATCCTTATCGTGCCGCCTTGCGTCGTACCGGACGCATCCAGGTTGGCAGCCGCCAGCGTGACCTGCCGGCCAAGTACATTGATGTTGCCGCCTGCGGCGCCGGTGGCGCTCAGAGCGGCAGAGCTGAACAGGCTGGCGCCGCCATCGATTGTAATGCTGCCGCCGCTGCCGGAAGCAGTGGTCGTGCCGTTGGCCTGCAACGTGGCCGCCGCCGTCTGGATCAATGCATCGCTGGCGCTGATGCTGATGTTGCCGCCATTGTTGCCATTGGCATTGCTGCTGCCGGAGTCGACCACGGCGCGCGCCGCAAGTGCGATGCTGCCGCCGTTATTGCCGTTTTGCGCCGAGACGTCCAGGCTGCCGCTTTGTGTAATCACGTCGCCGGCCAGATGGATCACGCCGCCTTGTTCGCTCACGCCACGCGCCTCGATGATGCCGCTGTTGTTGACTACCGCGCTGCTGAGCGTATCAGCCGCCTTAGCCGAAAGGATCACGGCGCCGCCTTCAGCCTGGATCAGCAATTTGTTTTCGGCCAGGGCATTGAGAGCACCCTCATCGATGCTGTAACCGAGCAGGCTGCCATTGTTCAGGTTGAGCGTGATCTTGTTGCCCGCCGCCAGCATGGCGGTACCCAGGTGAGCATTGATGACGCCTTCATTGCGGACCTCGGGCGCGAGCAGGGCGATATAGCCGCCGCTGGCCGCAGTCAGGCTGCCCTGGTTGACGACACTGCCGGTTTTTCCCGAGAAGCTGTAATTGCCCGCCTTGAAATCACTGTCGCTCAGGCTTTGTGTGGAGGCGACCAGACCACCGACATTGACCTGTGAGCCGCTGCCGAACAGCACGCCGTTGGGATTCAGGATAAACACCTGGCCGTTGGCGTTCAGGTTGCCGAAAATCTGGCTGGGATCCTGGCCGACCACGCGATTGAGGGCAATAGAATTGCGGTCCGGTTGCACAAAATTCACGGTCTCGCCGCTGCCAATATTGAAACTGTTCCAATTGATCGCCACCTTGCCGCTGGTCTGATTGATCGTAGTGGTGTTGCCGACGGTGCTGATCGGCGTGCCGAGCGTACCGCTGGTCACCGTGCCACCGGTCGGCGCGGCATACGCAGTAGAAGTGTTCAGTGAACAGAGAGCCGCAAGCGAGATAGCGGTGGCAATTGCCTTGCTCTTGCTGCTGCCGCCTTTACGATGACTCCGGGATGTTTCTGCAGCAGGGACGTAGGCATTGAGTCTTGCACTGAAGACCAGGCGATAGGCGTGATTCACAGAAATTCCCCCTGAAAGAGTAGGCTTTTATGGTGAGCGTGGAAATAGTTTTTGGCGACGTGCCTGGTCTGGTGATCCTGGATTTGCGAGGCGCCGGCAATGCTGTCGGTCTGCCCTAGCTCTTGTCGGCAACCTGTCGCAGCAACATGTCGCCGGCTTGGTCGATGGCTTTTTTCAGTTCGGTATCGGCGTTCATGGTTTCTTGTACTTTATCGAGCAGATGTTGAAATTCGGAGCCATGTACCTGCGTTATCCCCAGTTCCCGCGACAGCGCCGATGCAAGGTAGGCGCGAAACGCCTTGCCGCGTCGCTGCGGATCGTCGGCACTGATGGCGCTGATGGTAAGGCTGACCTGCGCCATCCAGTCATCCGCGCCGCGTGCGGTTTTGCCGGTACTGGATTCCTTGCCGGCGCGTTTGCTGTCGCCGGCTTTGCCTTGCGCTTGCAGCGCAGTCGCCTGGGCACGAACGAGCGCGCCTAATTTTCCGGCGATATCTATGCTAGTCATGCAATGTCAGAGTGAGCGCGATGCATCAGTGGAGATTTCGATAGGCCGACACTAAAAAGTGTTCTTCCACTTGAGGCGCCGCCGGTACTTCTGTCGACGTTCCAGGAACCAGAGGTGAAGACGGCGCTGCTGCGCTGCCGTTGCCGGTCGCAGCGTTCACACGGTCGATCTGGCTGACGATTTTTTGCATGTCCAGGTTCAACGGCGGATTGTCATGATTGTTCGCCATGCCTTGCACCAGCCAACGTCGGGCTTCCTGGAGTTGATCGACAGCGAGACAGTCAAACGCATTTTTGAACAGGCGCAAAGGATGCCCGTCAGGTAATTGATCGAGTGGTGCAAAGGTCGCCAGCGCAGTAGCCGGGCGCGCGCTTGAAAATTGCAATAATCCCAGTTGGAAGCGCGCGATGGCGAAATCCGGCGCACGAAGCAAGGCTTCGATATAGCAGCCCTCGGCACGATCGAAATCTTGGGCATGCGCGTAGTGCGCGGCCAGCAGCAATAGCGGACGCGGATCGGCCGGATGTGCCTGGGCGGCGTCACTGAGCAGTTGCACCGGGTTTTCGATGCCCGGCTGCAGCAGAAGCGGCAACAAGGCTTGCAGATAATCTGGTTCGGCGGACATGCGTTCAATCCCGGTCAATGGTCAGCAAAATGGTCATCAATTCAGGCCGCAACAGCGACGGCATCGCCAGGCAGGCGTCCGGTCTTCGCCAACGCCTCAAGCTCCATCGAAATGGCCCGGATGTCCAGAAGGTTGCCGATGGTCTCGATCCTGGCCTGCATGGTGTCCTTGATCATCTCGGTGCGCATGAGCACTTGTTCCGCTTCCTGCATGCTGCCGAGGATCAGGCGGGCGGCATCGAGCAGGCTGAGATTGCGCGCCTGTGCATAATTTTCGAGCAGACTGAAATCGGCTCCCACGGATTTCTGGCCATCGTTGTTCAGCAGCGTCTGAGCCAAGCGCGCCTTGAGTTTGAACAGCGTGTCTTCCTGCAGATACTGGGTTTGCACCTTGGCGCGGCGGCGATTGATCAGTTCCCGCAATTGCACTTGCAAGCGGATGATTTCGTGCTGGCGCTGGATGTCGGAGAGCGGCTTCTTCCAGTCTTCAGGCTCGAAATGCGTGGAAGGATAGGCCATCTTCTTGGAGAGCCCAGGCAAGACCTCATCGAGTAATTCGCAGCGCAGCTGTATAAGCTCTTCCTGCGTCCGGGCGCGTTGAATCGCCTGCGTGTAGTGTTCCCGGGTGTGTTCGGTCGTCGCCAGCAAACGTTGCGTATCACGCTCGCGTGCTTCGATCAACTGCGCTGCCTCGTGCATGGTGATGTCGCGGGCGGCGGCGACTGCCCTGAGCAGACTGAATTCGTCCGGCTCGGTAACCGCTGGATCATCTTGCGAAGGCATGTGATCGGTTGCCAACCGGGTCTGGAAGTTGCGCGCTTCGATCACTTTCTGGCGACGCACTTCGCTACCCAACTGGCAGGTTGGCGCCAGAGCGGTTCTGCTCTGATTAATCTTGTCACGCAACAAATCGAGCAAGGCTCGCCGATTGCTGGCCAGCAGCGTTTCCAGCGGCGATTTTGGCTCCGGCTCACGGGCATCCTTGAAGACGTTGCCGTTGAAGCGCCAGCTCCAGCAATTGCGTAGCGTCATCTCGGCCGGTAAATCGCCCAAGAAGTGCGTCACAAAATACCAGTTGCCGGCCATGGTCGGCTGGTACTCCGGATCGTCGGTGAAATAGACGATGCGGTTGGATTTGACCTGGGTGACGATGAACCAGCCGGGAGCCGTCGCAGGCGCAGCAGGGGGGGAGACGTCGGAAGTGGAGGAGGCGACAGATAACATGGGGAAGCTCACGAAGCGGGTTGATCGTAGAAAGAATGAATGAGGAAGGCCTTCAGACCCGAATTGTTGCTGGCGGCAACCATCATCGGCCGGCCATTGATCTTGCCAATCGCCGGTGGTTGCTGATAATGGCCGCCGATTTTCCCCTCCCATAGCTTGATTTGACGTTGTTTATCCAGGACGGCCAGTTGACCTTGCCTGGACAAAACCACCAGATGTTGATGCAATGGGAGCGGCGTCCAGACACCGGCTGCGCGCAGCTTGGATACCCATAAATAACGGAAATCATCGACATTGAAGACGCTCATATGGCCCATGTCGTCTAGCACATAGGCGGCGCTCTCGTCCGTGTGCAAAAATTGATGGCGCAGCCCGCGCCCATGGCGCCGCGAATGCAACAGCTCCCCGCTGGCTATATCGAAGCTTTGCAGGTGACCGCTTTCTGTTGCTACCAAAATCGTATTGCCGCATATTCCGGGCTTGCCACGCACGAGGCCTCGCGTGCGTACCTGCCAGCGCAAAGTTCCGGTATCGGCGTCGACGCAGATCAAGGATTTATCATTGGCGCAAGCCAATACGGCGTTAAAACGCTCGTGGTATACCGCCGTACAAGGCGGCCAATAAGCTTGGCGATATTGCCAAATCACTTTTCCTGTCGCCCAATCCAATGCATATAAGTGCCCAAACGGTATGCCGTGGCCTTCTTGTTCGGTGTTGATGAACAAGCGCTGTCCTCGCAGATCTAGCGTTGGCGTGGCATGGATATGGGAATCGGGTCGCCAACGCCAGACAATCTCTCCGTCATTTGCGTTCAAGCGGGTGATAGTGCCGTCGTAGCATCCGAACACCAAGCTGCCGTCCGCATGTTGCAACTGCTGCACGATACCCTTATAGGGGCGTCCAAGACTGTCGTACTGCCAGACAGTTTCTCCGGTGTTGCCATCCAGTCGCCAGACCCGTGAGCGATCATCGGCAACGAATACTGCGTTGTCTGCAATGACCGGCGCGCATTTGGAAGGATGAGCGCTATGGCCATTCAGCTCAAAGCGCCACCATAGCGGGCTTCCCACCAGCGGCGGCGCGTTGCCTAGCATTGCCGGAGGCTGCGCGTCGTAACAGTCACGGCTCAGGCCGATATCATGCCGCTTGAAGAGGGAGACAACAGGGAACTTGCTGACTGACAGCTGCCGCGATCCAGGCATGGACCAGTGGTCGAAAAATACAGCCGCAGCGCAGATGTTCAATACGCGTTTATCGGCCGCAAGCGCTTCTTCGACCAAATCGATACCGCTGCCTCGACCGATAAAGTCATCCACCAATACCGCGCGCGTATTTCCCGGATAATGCGCACCCTCAATCCAACGCTTGCGACGGTGCTGCTTTCGCTGGTCGCGCACCATCAATACCGACAGGTTGACGCCATCTGCCAAGGCGGCAAGGGTAATGGAGTACAACAGCGACATCGCACCGAAACCGGGACCGATTAACAGTTCTGGCTGGAACGGCTTGATCTGCTGCCACATCAGCCGGCCTGCTGCTTGCAGGTATTTTCCGACGGTCAGCAATTCACGCAAATCGAAGGTCAGTTTGTCGGTCAGCAAAATGCCACGATTGCATATCTCGTGACGCAGCATCTCCCAATCCGGATCGCCTTGGACTGCACGCAACACCGGTTCTGTGTTGACGCCAGCCGGGCGATGGTCCGGCTGGGAAAGTGTCGATGTGCCAATGGCGTTCAAACTACGATCCTCTTTTCAGGGTATCAACCACCGTCGCCACCATCACCGCCATCACCGCCGCCGTCGCCGTCGCCGTCACCATCTCCGTCGCCATCACCGTCATCACCGTCGTCACCATCGTCACCGTCATCACCACCTCCGCCATCACCGCCGAGAGCGTATGGAAACGCCGGTTTTTCTGGCTTTGGAAAAGCTGATGTACGCGCGGGAGCATTGATAAACGGTTCATCCAGCGCACAGAACAAAGAGGGAAATTCTATTTCGTTTAAGGGAGTAGACATGGCAAATCCTTAGATTGGAAATCAAGCAGACTGTAACGGGTTGGGTGATTGACCGGGTAGTTGCGAAACAGCGATCGGCGTCGCGTTGTCCGGCGTTGCGGGGATGAGATCGGCAATCATCCTCGGGTACACCAACGGATGTACCTGGGGATTGCTGTTCATTTCCAGCAGCCAGACGTCTTGTTGGGCATCAAGGATGGCATCGACTGTAAAAATCGTGCCATTGCGAACATTATTTGGGATCGTGCCGTAGAGTTTTTCCCCAATCGTATACAGCTCCGGAAACCATGGCCGATCATTTGCGGTGCGCAGATCGAGCAGGCGTCGATCACGCGAATGCATGAGATCGGTACCATAGCGGAATTCGATAATCTGGCGTTGATTGGCTGGCAACAGCGTAGACGCAGTGACGCCATAAAATTTCAAAAGAGCGGCACAGCGCATCAATAGCCGCTCCTTGTCCTGATCGCTTTGCCGTCGGCTCAGGGCGGCACGACGAACGATCATGTCTCCGATGGTCGAGATACCGTCGCCTTTAATCGCCGGCATCGGGTCCAGCTCGGTACAAATAGGCTGGTCATTCCAGTACCATATTTTGAGTATGCGCCCCTCAATAAACCGTTCGTAAAATTCGCCTTGCGCCAGGTCGATAGGACGCTCCTTGCTGGAGCGATAAGGTCCATGGACTTGTTCGCCGAAAGAAGATTCGGCGCGTTTTACGACAACATCGTTAAGTTCTGCGTCGGCATTGAAAGAAAATTCCGGTGTTTTCAAGCCGACACTAGCGACGAAATTCTTGAATGCAAGCTTGTCACTGGCCAGCCGCCAGCGCCTGTTGCGATAGGGGAGCCATCCAGCGAAATTTTGTGCTTCCGGCACCAGTTGCGTCGTGTACTGTCTGACACCGTCAATCGTCGCCATAAACTGCGGGTACAGCGTCCAATGGGCTGTTCCTTGCCGTAACAGCACCTGCAAGGAATCTCCTGCAATGAGGAACTCGCCGCCTTGGTCCAGTACGGCCTCTCTGAGAAGGCGGACATGATCCAGGAAGTTGTTTTTGGATAGGGCCACGATAGGAGTTCTAAAAATTAAATTTTATCGGCATGTGCTCTTGGAACAGGTGTTCTTGCAATGAGCTTATCCGGAGGATTTCAAGAAAGTTTAGGCTTTCTGTTACTTTCTTTTGGGGGTGTGGTTTGATGAGCCCTAAACTTATGCAGGATTTCTCTGATAAGCATTATTTGGGTAAGCAAGATTGTGTGGTCGTTGCTTGATCCGGCGAGTAATTGGCAACGGAGTGGTAACTAAGCAGCAACGGAGGAAAAGGACGATATGAAAAATTTCATATTGATAAAAAAGGACATTGATGTCTGTGCCATTGTGGATGAGCTTGGTGAAAACGATGAGGCCTGGAAGGTGCACACCAGACGGAAGATCAGGGTGCAATGTCAGCGCGAGACGGAATCCATTTTTCTGCGCGTGGCAGACAGGAAGGATCCGGACGAGCTTTCAGAGGAGATTCATCAATCCAGGGATTCCTCTGTTTCCGTCAATTTTGGCCTCACCATGGCGTGGCTGGCGGCGGTAGAGCGCGCGTTTGGCGGAGAACTCGGAAGAGCTTTGTTTGCCAGGTTGCCGCCGGAGGGGCGGGTTTATCGACATTTTGATCGCGGTAGCTACTATGCGCCGCGACATCGTTTTCATCTGGTATTGCAGAGCGGCGGCAGCATGATGCGTTGCGGCGATGAGGAGGTCGTTATGCAGGAGGGCGAGCTCTGGGTGTTCAATAACAAGAAAAAACACGAATCATTTAATGATTCATCGCAGGCCCGTACGCATTTGATTTTCGATGTATTGTTGCGTGAATCTCTGCTATGAAGAGCTGGTTTGAACATGTCGTTGTGGAAATTCGTTGCGACTGTTGCTGTTTATCTGTTATTCATGGAATGTTGGATTCGATAGTGATCCGGAAATAAACAATGAAAAATCTTTCCAAGAGAATCGCGCTGACGGTCATTGCCGATCCGCACGCCTGGAATCGGAGAACTGCGCGGGAAGAGGCTGCCAACGGTAACGAGCTGGGTGCGGCGCCAGATCAAAAACAATCAAAAATAACCGATGAAAAAGATCTTTAAAAAAATTATGCTATCAGCGTTGGCTAAAGGTAGCGGTGCATCATTTTCGAAAAAAAATGGGACCGCAGACCTGTTTATCTTCATTGTGAGGTTCATCGCCCGCCTTTTGTCGCCGGCCGCAGTCTTGGCATTGCTGTGGGCGGCTGCAGCTTCCACTTACGCGGCTGATATGCGGGATGAAATGGTCAAAGTCACGAAGGGGAGTGGCTTTTTCTCGACCAAACTTACTACTCGCATCTATGCGCCACGCGGCGATGGTCCTTTTCCCATTGTCGTAATCAACCACGGCAAGGCGCCGGGTATGGCGTCCATGCAAAAAGATCGCGGTTTCTATCCTCAGGCTTTGGAATTCGTGAAGCGCGGCTATATCGTGGTCGTTCCCACTCGTTCGGGCTTTGGTTCTAGTGGTGGCGGCTATATCTCCAACTGTTCCCTTGAGTCGATGGGTTATGCCCATGCGGATGACGTCGAGGCGGCCATCAACTATGCCAAGGCGCTGCCTTATGCAGATTCACATCACATTGTGGTGCTGGGGCAGTCTCAGGGCGGCCTTGCCACGCTGGCGCTGGGTGCGCGCAATGTCAATGGCGTAGTGGGAGTGATCAATACGTCGGGAGGAATGTTCAATCCGTCCTGCACGGGGGACAACGGTTTTTTCGCACTGATGGCTGCTTTCAAGAGTTTTGGCGAGATGGCCAAGGTGCCGGCACTTTTCATGTATGGGGAGACCGATGAGTACTTTCCCGGTGACAGGCCGAAGAGATTGTTCGAAGCCTACACGTCCAAAGGTGGTCGGGCGCAGTATTTCAACACCGGGACCTTCAATGGCAATTCGCACATTTTGTTCAACCGACCGGAGGGTATTCCGATCTGGCTGCCGGTGATCGGAAATTTCATCCAGTCACTGGGATTGAATTGGGATGTGAAATACGATTTGCGCACGCCGGGTGCTCATCCGGATGTCGAAGATGTGGATGCCGTTCCCTATCAGCAGGCCAGCGATACCGTACGAAAAAAATACCTGCATTTCTTGATGCAGGATCCACGTTCGAACCGCGCATTTTCCATTTCGCCGGACGGCCAGTCAGGAGAGGGGCAGGGGAGGGACGCGCCTGCCCTCGCGCTCGGCTCTTGTCGCAAGAACGGTGGTTCTGATTGTCAGCTCTATGCGGTAGGCAATGATGTGGTCTATCGGGGTGGCAATCCATAATCAAAGGAGATTAAAAATCCGCCTGCGCGCTCAGTCAAAGGCGTAGTGGCAGGCATCGAGTAGATAAGAGATGTTCCTGCCAATGACAGGGGCGCTATCGCCGTTATGGCGGGGATGGTCGTCTGACCCGCCATTTTTTCCGCGCATTGCCATGCTGTTGTACGTTTGCCCCGGCATGGCATTGCTCCTTCTTCCTTCCTATACGTGCATTTTCCTCTGGGTCGGGCTCATTGTTAGCGCGGCGCATCGGCGTCGTCACCATCTGAACCTCCCTCCACCATCCCCGTCAATTCTATTCAAACTATACAAACTACAAAAATTTAGGGAGGGCGGAGAACTTTTATTTATAGATCCAGAAGTGATTTCTCTAAGCGGCCTAAACTTTCACTCAATTTATTGGATAAATAGGGAGGTAAAACTATTTTCTTGAGATGGAAGGTCGAGAATGGGTGTGTCAGAGTTAGGTGGTGTGATTGTCAGCGACGATTTTATATCGCGCTCGCTGCAGAAAAGGATTACTGAAGTAGTGCAAGGACCCATTTGGCAATATGGCTGGCATTCAAATTCGCGCCGCGACCGCTTTTGTTACTGGCATGCTGCTTTTGCCGGCGGCAGTGCTAATAGTCGTGTGAATTGTGAAGAAGAGTTGTCGAGTAAGCCGTATTTGGCGCCGATCCATGAGCTATGGTTGCATCTTTCTCAAGGCGCTCTTAAAGGGCACGAGCCTTTGCGTGTATATGCAAACGGCCATACCTATGGTGTTGAAGGCTATGTTCATCGGGACAATAAAGACACGGAGAATTATTTTTCTACTGTCTATTACGCCCATCCCGTATGGCACAAAAATTGGGGCGGTGATACGGCATTTTACTCGCGGGACGGGCAAGATATCATTCATTCGGTTTATCCCCGGCCTGGACGCGCCATTACGTTTCATGGCGCCAGTCCACATTGCGCACGTGCTCCTAGTCGTGAATGTGCTGAGCTTCGGATATCGGTTGTCATCAAGACACAGATGCGAGCGGGCTGAGAATGTATACCCACTACATCGATTTTTTGAAAAGTGTGAATGCCGATGCGCGTGGTCATTCTGGCAGGACGCTGTCGGCACATTTAGAGGGCACGTATGCGCTACTGCAATCGTGGGAGTGTGAGGAGCAGGTGTGTATAGCCGGGTTATTTCACAGCATCTACGGCACCAATGCGTTTAAAAGTCAATGCGTATCTTTTGATGAGAGGGGAAACATTCGCGATCTTATTGGTCACGGAGCCGAACATCTATCCTATCTATTTTGTGTAATCGATCGTCCGGCGGCGCTATTGGATATCGCTAAAAACGGGTCGGCTAGACATCGTATCAGTGGCGAAATTATTCCGGTCAATCGAGAGGAAATTTCAGGGCTTTTGGAAATCGAATGCGCAAACTTGATCGAACAAGATAGCGGCCGTAAGTTTCTTGCTTCGTTACTTGCAGATAGCGGCATCGCACGAGCTTGTCTTAAACCCGTTATTGTCAATGCTGTCAGTCAGTATCTCAATATCACTCCTGACAAAGACGTGTCGGGAGTGTCCATGAGACGTATGCCGCCGTCTCCGGTCTTCAAACAACCAAATCCAAAAAAGACGTATCCGATGAAGCTTCGCCTTTGCCGAGAAGATGATATCGACCAGATTGTCTGGTTGGCGAGGGGGTTGCATGTGGACAGTCGCTATGCCTCGATACCATATAAAGCTGACATTGTTAAAAAACGTCTGACGGAATCACTGATAGATCCGAAACGCTGCTGTCTTCTTGCATGCCGAAACGACGAGATCGTCGGATTTTTGATGGGCTCGTTGGATGAATTGTTTTTCTCGAGAGCCGAGGTGGCCGTTTGCCGCTTTCTGTATGTCGTTCGTGGAGAACGTGGCGTGGTTGCGCATCGGTTGTTGCGCGGTTTTATTTTATGGGCCAAAAAAATGGAGGCCAGAGAATGCCGATTGGATGACACGTTCGGGGAAGACATTGATCGTTCTGAGCAACTGTTCGACCATCTTGGCATGAAAAAAATCGGCGGTATTCATTCTTTGTGGCTGTAACTATTCGCATAACGTAAAAAATATTACCGTAGCCGACGTCGGTCATTTAACGAACGGCTCGGTGGTAGGAGTATGTTCTGCGGCTTTCGCCCACTGAAGTATTTTAGTTAGGAACAGAAAATGAAATTTTGGAAGAGTCCTGTTTCTATTTTTCGTATCGTTCTATAGATAACGATAATCTGCGTCATGGCAGTTTTAGGTGGTAAAGCATTCGCCATGGAGCTGGCGAAGTTTGGCAATACCATGATTTTGTCTGGTCCGATTAGCGGTTCTTAGCGGGCAATCATCAAGGGTACTTTTTCCGCAAATCCTCACATCGATTTGGTGGTGCTACGTAACTCTCATGGGGGAGATGCGGGGACTTCCTTTATGCAAGTGAGAATCGACAATGTAGCCATTGAATAACGTTTCTCGCGTCGTTTTTTTTTGGGGGGGGGATTCACCCACCATGTCTCATCATCACAATGCTTTGTCGATATGAGCGCCTCAAGTGGCGAATTTTTTCCAATCGCTGGGTCTGGGTTGGGGTGTGAAATACGACATTGTCGATCCCCATGCCTGGAATCGAAAAGCTGCTCGTGAAGAGGCTGCCAACGACAACGAAGTTGTCACCACTTCCTTGCGCAAATAGCGACGCTTAACCTCAGGGAGGGGCGTGCATGCGGGTCTTCTCGCATGCTAGCTCAGATCTATATTTCAACGGCAGTCCTGCCTATTGGTGTAGTGCCGTCCTGGCACGTCAATTCTCTCTTTATTTACTAACGCTCTCCTCATGCCGAGGCGACATTGATGCACCGTTGACGCAGTGCGTCGGTTTCCGTTCGACCTCATCCGCCGGCTGGTGGACTCCTCTCCGGCATGGCAGGAATTTTCCGTCGTCTCCCTAAACTTCTCGAAAACTATTTGGATAAGTGCTTAAGAGCAGTGTTGCCAAACGCGATGTTTCATCGAAGCAGTCGTGCTGGCGAGATGCTATTCCACAAATTCATTTGAAAAAACGACAATTATGGTAGCGATCGTCAGCGGCAACTCTCTTGGGCTCAATTCCGGATCGGCAGCATCGCTGCCAGGAGATCAGCAGACCGGCACGGCGGCGCTGGGCAATTCCGGCGAGGGCGCCTATATCGATGTCTCCAACGGCAATCTGGTCTTGCAGGATATTGACAGCATCCTGGTCGGGGTGGGCGGAGATGTCGCAGCACTGCGCACCTACAACAGCCAGAGCGTCAGCAATTTCTCCAACAACGACGGTTGGCTGCAAGGTTCATACAAATCCCTGACTGACCATGGCTCCTATCTTGAGCGCACCGACAGCGATGGCTCAGTGGTCGATTACGTTTTGAATACCACCACGCAGATCTATGTGGCAACCACCAGCACGGGCGGCGCGGTTGACACGATTGCCAAGGTCGGTGCTGCCTATGTCTGGACCGACGGCAACACCGGTGCGAGCGAGAACTACCAGATTAAAACAGTAGGCACGCCCGGCTTGATCGTTTCCTCTGCCGATATCGAGGGTAATAAAACCACCTATAGCTATGGTGCGTCGAATCTGTTGACCTCGGTGGTCAATGCTGATGGCGAGAAAATCACTTATCTCTATTCCGGCAACAATCTCACCAATATCACGACGACGCTGAAAAGCGGTCAGTTGATCAACGAGATTAATTTTCTGTACGACAGCAGCAACCGCCTGAGTACCTGCAACGTCCGCCTGAATCCTACCGGCAGCAGTAACGGAACCGGCGGAGCCACTACCTATAGCACCAACTATTATTACGACGGCACGAGCAACCGTATCTCCTCGCTCAGTCAGTCCGATGGCACTACGCTGCGTTTCGTCTATACGCTGGTCGGTACGACCTACCGCGTCGCGAACTATACCGATGGCGATGGCAACGTCACCAAATTCACCTACAACACCAGCACGCTGCAGACCACGGTCACCGATGCGCTGGGTGAATCGACGGTCTATCAGTACAACAGCAGCGGGCAATTGCTGCAGGTCCAGAAAGGAGTAACCGCGTCCAACACGGCCGGTCTGAGCAAAGTCAATTACACCTATAACTCGTTGGGCGAGCTGGCCAGCATCAGCGACGGCAGCGGCTACAACTTGCACTACACCTATGATGCCAGCGGCAATCTGCTGACCCAGGTCGATGCCAGCGGTGACACGATAGTCAGGACCTACAACAGCAAAAATCAGGTGCTGACTTCGACCGTCTATGCAACACCGGCCAACGGCGGCACCGCCGCACAACAGCCGCAGACCACCAGCTACATTTATGACGCCGGCAACAAGAACCTGCTGCGCTTTACCATCAGCCCGGAAGGGCGCGTAACGGAATATCTGTACAACGCCCAGGGCTTGCGCACCAGCAGCATCGATTTCCCGGCAGCGCTCGATACCACTGATGTTCAGACCGCTTCGGCCAGTCTGACCGAAGCGACCATGGCGCAACGGGCGGCGGCGCAAGACTTGACCAAGACTCAGCGCACCGACCTGAGCTACGACTTCCGCGGGCAACTGCAGAGCAGCACTACCTATAGTGCTGTGGACGCCAGTGGCAATGGCGTGGCCGCCGGTGCGTCGACGGTGCAATATGTTTATGACCAGCTCGGTGAATTGTTGCAGACCATTTCCGCCGACGGCAACGAGCAGACCCAGGTCTACTACGATGGCCTCGGACGGGCATTGTCGTCGGTGACCAAATCTGCCGACGGCAGCCTGGTAAGCAGCACGATGACGCAATATGATCCGCTCAACGACAAGATGACCGTCACGCTGGCCAACGGTTTGAGCACTGTCAAGGTCTATGATCATGCGGGACGCTTGCTGAGCGTGACGGAAAACAACGGCAGCACCGTTCTTGCGACGACCACCTACAGCTATGACGCCGACGGCCGTCTGCTGATGACGCAGGATCCAACCGGCCTGCGCACTTGGATGCTGTATGACGCGCAAGGTCGCATGGTGGCCACCATTGATGCCACCGGCACGTTGACGGAATACAAATACAACGTCGGCAACCTGGTCACCGAAACGATCGTCTACGCCACCAAGGTCAATACGGCCGTGCTGGTCGATGCCAACGGCAAGCCTACCACGGCCTACAACGGGAACCCGGGCGCCGCGCCTGCCGGTACTACGGCCGTCACGCTGGCAACGCTGCGTCCTGCCGGCACCGCCCAGGACGCCAAGTCCTGGACCATTTACGACGCCGACGACCGGCCGCAATGGCAGGTGGATGCATTGGGTTACGTCACCCAGATACAGTATGACGGCGCTTCGCGCGTACTTTCGGTGACTCACCTGGCGATCGCCATCGATACCTCGCAACTGGGCGACGGCACCAATGTCACCGTCAATCTGGGGGCCGGCACCAGCGCCGCTGACCGCACGGTCAATAATATTTACGACAAGGACGGCCTGCTGCGCGCCACGATTGACGGTGAAGGCTATCTGACGGAATTCCGTTACGACGCCGCCGGCCAGGAAGTCGAGACGATTTCCTATGCCAACAAAGTACCCGGTTTCGTCAATGCGGCCAGCATCTCCACGGCGCTGGCCTCGGCACGCAGCAACGACTCGCTGGCAGGCTTGCTGCCGGCGGCCAGCAGCAGCGATATCGCAAGCTATGCCTATTACAACGGCAAGCATCAGGTGGTGGGCAAGGTCGATGGCGAAGGGTATCTGACCGAGTTTGTCTACGACACCAATGGCAACGTCACGCAAACCATACGTTACGCGACACGTGCGGTGACACCGGTCACTGTCGGTGCGAACTTGACTGGCTTGCGACCGGCTTCCACTGCGCTGGATCAGGTGCAGTTGATGAGCTGGGATGCGTTCGGTCGGTTGTCGACCACAACCAACGCGGAAGGCAGCGTCACTTCCTATACTTACGACAGCGTCGGCAATGTGGTGTCGACCGTCACGGCGCAAAACACCAGCGACATGCGCACCCTGACGACGCAATACGATGTGCTGGGGCATGTCACTGCGCAATTGTCTCCCGACGGTGCGGCCTTGCTTACCGGCAGTCAGACGGCTGCCCAGATCGCTGCCATCTGGGCACAATACGGAACGACCTTTACTTATGACGCCGCAGGGCGGCGCACCAGCGCCACCGATCCGAACGGCAACCGCACGGTGTATTTCTATGACGATGACGGTCGTCTGGTCGATACCGTCAACGCTGTGGGCGACGTTACTGAAAATAGCTACGATGTCCTGGGACACCTGACCGCCACCACGCAATACGGCGTGGCTTTATCGTCTTCGTCGCTGGCGGCGCTACAGGGCGGATTGTTGTCGGCCTCCGCCAATCAGGCGGCGGTACAGGCGCTGGCAGCCGCCAAGTTGGCCGGCAGCGGCAGTAGCAATACTGTCAGTACCTACGCCTACAATGCCGATGGCGAATTGATTCTGAGCACCGACGCCAAAGGTGGCACAACCAGTTTTTCCTATGACGCCTTCGGTGAAGTCGTCAGCAGCACCAAGAGCATCGCCGGCGCACAAACCGTCACCAATACCAGCAGCTACGACCACCGCGGCCTGCGTACCGGCGGCGTGGCAGATGCCGGCGGTCTTAACCTTGCCACCAGCGCGCAATACGACGCCTTCGGGCGCTTGATCAGCAGCACCGATGCCAGTGGCAACATCACCCAGGACAGCTTTGACCGGCTCGGCCGGGTGGTGCAGATCGTCGACCCGAGCAACGCCGCGCGCAGTTCCACCTACGATGCCTTCGGCCGCGTCCTCACGCAAACCGATGCGCTCGGCAACACCACCAGCTACAGTTACAACCTGGCCAATCGCAGCATCACCGTCAGCATGCCGGACGGCGTCACGCTGACCACGGTGCACAACCGCGAAGGGCAGACGCAAAGCGTGACCGATGGCGATGGCAATGTCACCAGCTACAGCTATGACGCGGACGGCAACCTGCTGTCCACGCACACGCCGCTGACCACCAGCAGCGCCCAATACGATGCTGCCGACCGCCTGGTCGAGACGACCGACGCCGACGGCAACCAAGTGGTCTATGCCTACGACGCCGCCAACCGCGTGCTCACACGCACTGTCGACCCGGCCGGCCTCGACCTGGTCACCAGCTATCAATACGATGCCAAGGGCGAGCAGGTCAGCGTCACCAACCCCGACGGCGTGGTGACTCAGATTGCCTACGACGCCAAAGGCGAAGTCGTGAGCCGGACGGTCGACCCCAGCGGCGCCAATCTGACCACCACCTATACCTACGATTTGACAGGGCAATTACTGACCGTAACCAGCCCCGGCGGCACCGTCACGCAATATGTCTATGACGCGCTGGGGCGGCGCACCCAGACGATTGCAGATGCCACCGGCCTGGCGCTGTCGCAGGGCTACAGCTATGACAGCAATGGAAACGTCAGCTCCAGCACCGACGCCGACGGCAATGTGACGCGCTACGTGTACGATAGCGACAACCGTCTGGTCTACACCATCAACAGCCTCGGCGACGTCACGCAAAATACGTATGACGCCGACGGCCGCATCGTCAGCATTACCAACTACGCCAGTTCAATCAACACCGCCGGTTTGGGTGCCGCGCCGACCCTGTCGGCCGTGGCTGCGCTCATCAGCGCTAATCCGGCGCTGGACAACGTCGAGCGTCGCACTTACGACAGCGCCGGGCGTTTGACCTTTAGGATCGATGCCGACGGCGACGTGACTTCCTACAGTTACGATGGCAATAGCAATGTGACGTCGATGACGCGCTATGCCAATCCGATCAACCTGAGCACTTGGACGGTGGGCACCAATCCTCCGGTGGTAGCGGACAGCAGTCGCGACCAGACGGTTCGCACCGTCTACGACGCGCTCAACCGGGCGATCTATACGCTCACCAGCAGCGGCGACGGCAGCCGTGTCGCAGTCAGCGCCACCAGCTACGACAACAATGGCAATGTGATCAGCAGCACCCACTATGCCGCCACCATCCCCGCCACGACGGCTGCTAGCGCAAGTTCTGTTGCTGCGGCATTGAGCAGTGTCGCCAATCCTGCTGCTGACATCAGCACGCATGCGGTGTACGACGCTGCTGGTCGCCTGGCCTGGCGTATCGACAGCCTGGGTGCAGTGACAGGCTATCGCTACGACAATGACGGCAACCTGCTGGCCGAGGTGCATTACGCCAACCGCATCAACCTTGCCGCCTGGGTGCCTGGCACGACCCCGGCTGTAGTTACTTCGCCGAGCCAGGACGAATCGATCCAGACCGTCTACGACAGCCTGGGGCGAGCCATCTATACGTTGTCCAGCAGCGGCGACGGCACGCAAGTCGCAGTGACCGCGCAAACCTACGACCGCAACGGCAATGTCACCAGCCGCACCAGCTATGCCAACACGATTGCCGCCGGCACCGCCATCAACGCTGCGGCGATTGCCGCTGCCGTGGCCGCCATCGCCAATCCCGCCCTGGATCACACCAGCAGTGCGGTCTACGACAGCGCCAACCGCCTGCTCTGGAGCATAGACGGCGCCGGCGATGTCACTGGCTATCGTTACGACAGCAATGGCAACCTGCTGGCCCGTACCAGCTACGCCAACCGCGTCAATGTTGCAAGCCTTGCGGCCGGCGCTGCACCGACGGTGGTGCCGGATATCGCGCATGACGAGACCGTGCGCTACGTCTACGACGCCCTTAACCGTGCAATCTATTCCCTCAGCAGTACCGCCGACGGCACCCAGGTCGCGGTCACTGCACACAGCTACGACGCCAAGGGCAACCTGGTTAGCAGCACCAGCTTTGCCGGCACTATCGCGGCCGGCACCGCCGCCACCGCCGGCGCAGTCGCCGCTGCTGTCAGCGGGATTGCCAACGCGGCCAGCGACAGGACCAGCCGCGCCGTCTACGATGCCGCCAACCGCGCCATCTGGAGCGAAGACGGCCTGGGCGATGTGACCCAGCAGGTCTACGACGCCAACGGCAATGTGGTTAAGGTCATCCAGTACGTCAACCGGGTTGCCGCCAATGCGGCGCCGAGCAGCGTGGTCACCGGCAGCGGCGATCGCGTCACCTTGATGAGCTACGACAGCGCCGGACGTCTGGCGTATCGCATCGATGCCCTGGGCGACGTCACCCAGACCATCTATGACGCCAACGGCAATGCGGTCAAGCAGATTGCTTACGCCACCTCCATCGCTGCACCCACTGACGGCAGCAGCGCCCCGAGCGTAGCGACGGTCGCCGCCAGCGTAACGACCAATGCGTCAGCTGATCGGGTTAGCTACGCCGTGTTCGATAGCGACAACCGGCAAATCTATAACGTCGACGCCAGCGGCACCGTCACGCAAAACGTGTTCGACAGCTTCGGCAATGTCATCGCCACGACGGTCTATGCCACCCAGCTCAATACAGCGGGCCTGCCTGCCGTTATCGGCGCCGGCGATATTCAGAGTCACCTGACGGCACAGGCTGCCGCAGACCGGACTACCTTGCATGTGTACGATGACGCCAACCGCCTGGTCTACAACGTTGACGCCCTGGGCTATGTGACGCATTACAGCTACGATGCGCTCGGCCGCACCAGCGCCACCATGCTGTATGCCACGCCGGTAACGGGTATCGCCGTCGGCGCCGGCAGCGCAACGATCGCTGCTGCGCTCACCGTCAATGCCGCGGCCGATGAGGGTAGCAGCTTCAGTTATGACGCCGCCGGCAACTTGCTCGCCAGTACCGATGCGCTCGGCCATAGCGAGAGCTACACCTACAACGGTGTGGGCGACAAGCTCAGTTTCACCAACAAGATCGGCAATACCTGGAACTACGACTACGACGCCGCCGGACGCTTGATCGCCGAGATTGATCCGGCCGTCAACGTCACCACCGCGGCGCTGTCGACCCAGACTACCTCGGAACGCACCACCACGCAGCTGACCTACGACGCGCTGGGCAACCTGATCGCGCGTACCGAAGCCGCCGGCACGGCGCAGGCACGCACCACCAGCTATGTCTATGACGCGTTGGGTCGCCAGGTCAAAGTGATCTATCCGCCGGTGGCTGTCTACGACACCAGTGACCTGGCCAACCTGAACACCGATTCGGCGACGACGACAGCACGTACCGAAGTACTGCAGACATTGTCGACCCAGACCAGCTACGACAGCTTCGGCGATGCCGTCGCCAATATCGATGTCGCCGGTAACGTCAGCTACAAGACTTACGATGCGCTCGGCCGGCTCAGTTATGACGTCGATGCGATGGGTTATGTCACCCATTATCAATACGACAGTTTTGGCGATACAGTGGCCTTGACGCGTTACGCCAGCAGCGTCAACCTGGCCGCGCTCACCAACGCCGCCAGCGGCACTGCGGCGCCGAGTTCGGCGCAAGTGGCTGCGGCAGTGTCAGCCGGCAGCGCCGACCGTACCCTGACCACGCAATATGACAAGATGGGGCGCGCCGTGCTGGTGACGCAGCCGTCTTCCTGGATCAGCAACAATGGCCAGAGCTACAGTGCGGCCGCGCAGACGCGCACTACCTACAATGCTTTCGGCCAGGCCATCGAGACCTCGGTACTGGCGGATCTGCCGAGCAATACCTGGGCCAATACCTATTACTATTTCGATCAGCGCGGGCAACAGGTCGCCAGTGTCGATCCGATGGGTTATCTGACGACGCAAAGCTTCGACGCTGCCGGCAATCTGACCGGCCAGACCGAATATGCCAACGCCGTCACGCCTGGCGCCTGGACGCCGGCGCAGGCGTTGCCGGCCAGTTCGGTCAATGACCGCATCGTCAGCAATGCCTACGACCAGCTCAATCGCAAAGTCAGCCAGACCCAGGTCAATGTGCAGTACAGCGCGGCAGCCGACGGCACGCGCATCAGCGGCAACCTGACTACCACCTATGGCTACGATGCGCTGGGCAATCAGACCCGCGTCACCGATGCCCTGGGCAACACTACCTATACCTACTACGATGCGCTGGGCCGCACCCAGGCGGTCGCAGCGCCGGCACAGACGGTCTACACCAGCGGCAGCGCTACGGCCAGCGTGATGACGCCGTTGACGGTGTTCCTGCGCGACATCTATGGCAACGTCACGGCGCAGACCGTGTATGCCAACGGCGCCGCCAGCGCCAACGCCGGCGGCTACACCGCAGCAGCCGCCAGCGCCCGGGATCGCACCAGCCTCACGGCTTACGATACACGCGGCAACGTTATCCAGAGCGTCGATGCCGGCGGCGTCAGCCACTACATGTCATATGACGCGCAAGGGCATATCGCCAAGAGCTGGGTCGATGTCAGCGACGACTACAGCGGCATGAAGAATATCTACACCGTCTTCGAATACGACAAGCTTGGCAATCAGACCGCCATCATCACGCCCGCGACGACCGCCATCATGACCAGCGGTGGTGTCGTCATGGAGAGCCAGCAGCAAGCCGGATCGACTACGGTCGGCATGGTCTATAACGCCTTCGGCGAAGTGATTCAGCGCGGCAGCTATGCTACTGGCGGCACTGTGCAATATCAGGAGTATTTCAACTACGACAATACCGGCAAGGTATGGCGCACCAATAGCGGCGACGGCAACGCCAAGGTCATGCTCTACAACCTGCAAGGGCAGACCACCGCCCAGATCAGCAGCGCCGGCAGTGTGGGCAGCACCACCAACATGGGCGTCGATCTGAGCCAATACGGCAGTGCCCAGGCGGTTGATCAGTTGGGCAATAGCGGCGTGCGCCGTATCGACGTATCCACCGATTTGCTGGGACGCGCAGTGCAACAGACCCTGGCCTTGCGCCAGGACAGCACCGACGCCCAGGGTTACCGGCCGGTGGTATACCAAACCTTCGACCGTTGGGGCAATGTGCTGTCGCAAAGCGACGTGCGCAATACCAACTGGATCACCTATTACCAGTACAACGCCAACAACAAGGTCATCCAGGAAACCCAGCCCGACGGCAACGGCGTCAGCAGCGCCAACAGCCCCGTCACGCAGATCTATTACGACGCGGTGGGCCAGCAGATAGCGTTGCGCGATGCCGACGGCAACCTGAACGGACAGACCTGGAATGCCGCCGGCAAGATGACCAGCGAAATCCATGCCGACGGCGGCGTGGTGCAGCACGGCTACGACATCTTCGGCGATCAGGTCAAGCTGACCGACGCCATGGGCAATGTGACGAAATACGGTGTCGACGTCATGGGCCGCAATACCAGCATCACCAATGTCGGTGTCGGCATCTACACCAACAACGGCGGCAGTGTCGGTGGCGGCGTGGGCAACCTGACCGTCAGCATGACCTATGACCAGCTCGGCCGTAAAATCACGCAAACCGATGGCACGGGTGCCGTGACTCGCTATGCCTATGACGCCAGCAACAACGTCATCGCCACCACCGGCGCGCTGGGCGACGTTCAATACACTACCTTCAACGCTCAGGGTAAGGAAATCGGCGCCGAAGATGCCAACGGCAAGGTATCAACCTGGACCTACGATCATTTTGGTGAACTGCAAGGGCATACCGACATCGGCGGCGCCAGCTACTGGTTCAGCTACGACAACGCCAGGCAATTGATAGGCCAGGGCAACAGCCGCGGCGAGAACCAGAGCGATGCCTACGACGCCGCCGGCCAGCTGGTGAAGATTACCGACAATGCGCTGAACCAGATTACCAATTATTCCTACAATGCGGCCGGCCAGCACGTGCTGGAGCAAACCATCCAGGGCGGGGTGACTTACCAGAACCAGACGCTGGCCTACGACACTCTAGGCCGCCTGGCCCAGGTCAACGCCATGGACGGCGTGAGCACGACCACCATCTACGACAAGATGGGCAACAAGCTGCAAGTGCACGTCACCTACAACACCGAAACCTATACCACGGTGTATGACTACGGCAACGTGCAAACCGGCACCGATGAATCGGGGGCGCCGGTGTATACCTATGAAGTCATCGGCAGCCACGTCGTCACCAACGTCATCGGTCACACACAAGACTTGTGGTCTGCCTACGACGTGATGAACCGGCAAATCCTCGTGGATGGCGCCGCCAATGGCAACGTCCACGACCTGGCCAACGTCAACAGCGGTCAAGGCCATATCCTGGGCTACGACCTCAACGGCAACCGCATCAGCGATACCAGCTGGGGCACGCAAGTCACGCCGGAATACCAGGTTAATACCACGGATGAGTCCGGCAATGTGATCAGCAGCGTCCCCGTACTGACCGGTTACTCGACGCAGACCGGCGTCAGCACGCAATGGTATAGCTACGACAAGATGAACCGGCTGTCCAAGGTCGCCACCGGCGCCTACGGTGAAGTGCAGACCGGTATAGAGCAAGTGCAGATCGGCACCGACGAGTCGGGAAATGCGATCTACACCACCAAGCGGACCTATACCCGGGAAGCGCTGGGCATCGGTCAAGCCATCGTGCTCGATACGCGACTCTACGACGGCGCCTCGCGGGAACTGCAAAGCGGTCCGCGTGGCAGCCTGCCGAGCGCTTACATCTCCGCGCTGGTGGGCAGCAACACCAACCTGAGCGGCGCCACCAGCACGGTCAGCGCCTACGACGCCGAGGGCCACTTGCAGAGCCAGCACGTGATCAACGAAGCCGACAGCAGCGGCAACTACGACATGCTGTATACCGGCTACGACCGCGCCGGCAACGTCACCAGCGAACAGTTGACGCAAGGCGACATCCGCACCAACTACACCTTCAGCGAAGCCCTGTACGACGGCTACAAGGAAGGCACGGTCTCGGGCGTGGCCACCAACACGGCCTCGGGCAACCAGACCAGCGGCGTCACCAGCGAGAGCTACGACGTCAACGGTTATCTGGTGGCGGTAAGCGACAGCGCCAACGGCGCCGACAACCGCAGCTTCGTCAACGACGTCACCGGCCACGCTTTGCAGAAGACGCAGCAAGGCAACGTCTTCAAGCAACTGGTGGTCAATGGCGACGTGGTCGGCAATTACGGCGTGAGCATCAATCAGGTGCAGCCGACTGACAGCAATGGCAATCCGAACTACATCGGCATCTACGACTTCGACCTGGCCTATGAGCCGGTGACCAACAGCTACCCGGCGGCAGCGACGGGGCAGTATCCGGTGCAAAGCGGCGACACCTTGCAGTCGATCGCGCTGGCCGCCTACGGCGACAGCAGCCTGTGGTATGAGATTGCTGACGCCAACGGCCTGTCCGGCAACGCCGACCTGAAGGTAGGCCAGGTGTTGACGATCCCGACCAAGCTCGACGCCACCCATAACACGTCAAGCACCTATGCGCCGTATGACGCCAGCAAGATAGTCGGCAGCACCACGCCAAATCTGCCGACGCCGGCGGGGGTGCCGGATGATGGCGGCGGCTGCGGCGGGCTGGGAATGATCGTCATGATCGTGGTGGCGGTGGTGGCGACGGTGTTGACCGCGGGAGCAGCGTTGACGGCGTTGGGTCCGATGATGAGCGCGGAAATGGCGGCAGTGGCGGCGGGGGCAATTGGCGGCGCTGTTGGCTCGATTGCGAGTCAGGTGGTCGGTAACGTCATTGGGGCGGAGAACGGCTTCGACTGGGGTCAGGTTGCGATGGGCGCCATCGGCGGTGCCGTCACTGCAGGTGTAGGGGAGGCAACGGGTGCTAATGCTGCCGTGGGAGGTACTGCATCCGCAGCAGAAAACAGTGCGCCGGCCTGGCTGGCTGCCGCGGGACGAGCAGCCGCCAGCAGTGTGGTGTCGCAAGGCATTGATATGGTAGTGGGTCTGCAGCACAGCTTCAGTTGGGTGGGCGTGGCCGGGGCGGCAGCCTCAGCCGGCGTGACCGAGGGTGTAAACGAAGATTTGCAATCAGCCACCGATTTCAATGCTTCCTTTGGAAGCAGTGCCAAGTACGTTGATCTTGGCATCGCGAAATTTGCTGGTGGGGTGACCCAATCCTTGATCATTGGTGGCCGGATCAATGTCGTCAATATTGCGGCGGATGCATTTGGCAATGCGTTGGGTGCAAGCTTGGCGAATAACCAGCAGCCGCCATCGCAATATAGCTTGGCAGCAGGGATGGCGCCAAGCCAGGGCTTCAGGGCGACCGGAGGCGAGGGCCTAACGGTGGGTAGTGGCGGCAATCCATTGGGGCAGGATCTGATGGACAACATCCCGTACGTCAGCTTGCCTGGCGGTGAGCAATACAGCCTTGCGCCTAGTATCCGACCGATGGAAGGACTGACCGCCGGAGGCGGGGCAGGATTGCGTTTGGGTGGAATGAGAGCAAGCGACGATTCCTCGATCTCAGACGACGGATCGATCGACAACTGGTCGAACAGGGCCATGGGTGGTGGCGACAACCCGAATTCGCCAATTAGCAACCGTACGTTGCTGACCGTGGGAACGGGCGCATCGGACGGCACCGTGGAGGGACTGGCCAAGCAAACCTATGGCGATCAATGGCGTGCGGGCATGGCGTTGCTCGTTCGGGATAACAAACTGCAGCTTAACAAATGGGGCAGTCCGATCATTCAGCCCGGACAGACCTTGACGGCCAATGATTTGAGTATTTATAGCGACAGCGGTATTGCGTCGCTGAGCAATGCCGGCGGCAATCTCGAAGCGAACAATTCGAAAGGGTTGATGGCGTTGGCTCAGTGGAATGCTCAGCAACAACAGCTGCAACAGCAGCAGAATACGCTGTCGGCGGATGAGCAGGCGTATGCAACGTATATGAGGATGGGGGGGCGTAATGACGAGGTGGCTGGGCCGCCTACCGCCTACACAACAAGTGCGGGCGCGGCAGCTTCCTCGCCCACATTACAGGCGCTGGCAGGAGTTGGAGACGCGCTGGGAAGTCGTGCTATGGGTGTTATTTCGTATGTTAATGACACGTTGTGGCAGGTGGGGAATATAGCGACGGGTGGATTGCTGGCGCAATACAACTCGGATGCACAAGCGGCCTTGGTAAGGCAGCAAATGCGCGGCGAGGCGATTGTTAGCTCTGTCACGAATCTGTCGATCAATGCAGGAAGGTTGATAGTCGACCCTGTGGGTACTGGAGAGCGTGCAGTCGATGCAGTGTCGAATGAGTTTGGAAAGATTTCCTCTGCCTATAACAGCGGAAATTATCGTGCCGCTTTCAATATGGCTGCGGGCGATATTATCGATACGGCGCTGACGGTTGCGCCTGTGATCGGCCCTGCGGCACGTGCATTGGATGCGGCTGCTGAAGTTGGTTTGCAAGGGGCTAGTCTTGCTATCGGTGACTTTGCGGCGTCACGGACCGGGCAGATGGTTGCCAGTAGCACTGAGCAATATATGGCGCGGTCGGGGTTGTTGGCGACTGCGGTGCCGTTGGAATCTGGTACGATTGGCGGCCTTGTTGATGCGACAGGGAGTATCGGCAATAGTGAAGTTCAGCTCTCGGCTACACAGCTGCGAAATACTCCCGGTGTTGCAACTGTTAGCACCGAGCTGATGCCGGCTTCAGGTCGTTGGCTTGATGCTAGTCTGCCGACGCCTATCCCTGCGCAGGTCGGTGATGCTCTTGCTGGGCAGTCATTCAATACATTCGGGGACTTACGCCAGGCGATTTGGGAGCAGGTTGGAAGCAATCCTGACCTGAACAGTGGTTTCTCACGAGCGAACCTAGCAAAGATGAGCGACGGGCTAGCGCCATCTGCTCCAACGGATTGGTTGACTGAAACTGGCGCATTTGGTGATGTTTTTAATATTCACCATGCGAATCCGATTGAGTTTGGTGGTGCGGTATACGATTTGAGTAACCTTCAAATCGTTTCCCCGAAAGTTCATTTTGATATTCACTACGGCCAGAACTAAGACGAAGCCATGAAAGAAAAACTCACTAAAATCCAACTACTTCAGTTGCTGGATAAAATTATGCATCCCAAGGAAAATGGTTTGACAGAGCAAACCTACAACGATGTGCTTCTTGCTTTTTGTGCAGGATGCCCTGATCCGATTAAGGCTAGATGGCTAGTTGTCGAGTGCTTGGATCCCATATCGGATGAAGAGCTTATCGAGCGGGCTTTGGCTATGCCCATTCGCTTAATGGCTGATGTGCCGAACTCAGAACTTCCGGCGAGACATCCCTTGAGGAATTTGTCCGCGTAGACTTTGCGACGGCGACAGAGAGTACTGCCGATGATACGGTTTCTCTGTTCCGTAAGATGTCAACTACCGAAGCTGATGTAACGCTTGCAATTTCGTCAAACATTAAGTCGCGGGCGACCCCGCCCCCCCTTGTAAAAGCAACACACATTACGCACGCCCACAGCGAGCCGTAAAATCAGCCTCCACGCCTTAATGGGTAAGGCTTTGCGTCGTCCCACAATCATCATGCAGAAGGCACACCAAAACAGTGGCTCTGTTTGATATCTCAGTTAAATCAATGGCTTATGTCGTGTGCTTTTGTCCCACGACAGCATTGCCGCTTCTTCGTCTGGGCCTCAAAATGCGTGATTTCCTGAACGGACAGCCGCCGTCGCAATATAGCCTGGCAGCAGGAATGGCGCCGAGCCAGGGCTTCAGAGCGACCGGAGGCGAGGGCCTTACGGTGGGCAGCGGTGGCAATCCATTGGGGCAGGGTCTGGTGGATAACATTCCGCAGTTCACGCTGCCGCAGGCCGCGCCATCGTATATGGTGTGGAGCCGTGGGCACCTTCTGCAAAATGAGGTAATTTTTGCATGTGAATTCCTGTAGTACAAATTTTAAAAATTAACTTATATGATCAAAGCGTTAAAAATATTCGTGATGGTCAACTTGGGATGTTTTTTTATCATGATAAATAATGCACATGCCGGTTTAGGTGATTTTTTTGATTATCTTCATGAGAAAAAAATCACGCTTCGAATATCTGTCGTTGATGAAGCAGGAAAACCGATTCCTTATGCAACCGTATGGGAAGTAGATTCATATAGGAAAAATCCTATAGACGCAACGGGAGTAATGAAGCGACTTCTTAGAAGATATGCCAAGGATGCCGACAATGTCACTACGGTAGGATTGCACCCGTCGATGTTGGTGTATTACGCAGACAAAAACGGAAAAATTGATCTGACTGTGGAAGCCAAGGATGTGGAAGATAGAGATGCGGGATCAATGCTGTTTGCAGTGGCAGGCTTGAAACGCGGGTATATGCCTGCAATGAGCAGTAATGAATTAAAGCTGAATACAACCGTATCTATTACCCTACGTTTGCAAGCGATACCGCAATTCATTGTCGATCCAGCCTTGGCTGAATTGGATGAAATTCGCGGTGCTGTTGAATCGAGCAACAAGATGGGAATGAGATCGCTAGAACGCTCCAAAGTATTATCCGATGCAGGGTCACGCATACGTGTTCTGGCCATGCAAGCAGAGCACGATGGAAAATTGGATACCGCAGCCACGCTATTTCACTATTTAGCAAATATTCCTTCAATCGAAACATTTGTGAATGCCACTGGTAAGCCGGTTGGCATCAAAGTTACCAATGGATATGACGAAAAAAATGAGCAACGCCGCAGCGATTATGAAAAAGCGTTGGAATTGAATAGATCAAATCCACAACTTCTCTATGTTCGGATGTGGAGAAAATATCGAAATCCAGAAAATTCGGTGCTCATTAAAAACGATGATGTTCAGCGAAAAGCATTTCTTGCAGAGGCGGAAGTATTGCGGGAACGTTTTGGTGAAAGTCTTTGGCCATTTGATTTTCAAATGGAGTGGAAACAGTATGCTCAGCTTGGTTTTTATCAAAAATCATGTGAGCATCTCAATGAATTCTACCAATTTGAACCTACATATTTTAACGAGAAAGAATGGGCTGATGAGGCTGACTACGTTGCTTATAAAGCGAAACAGCGCGGTGACACTTTTGTGTGTCATATTAAGAAAAACTAGATAGTCTGCATGAATTGCTCAGAGGAATGAGGGCGTTGCTCTCATAACTCGTGAGAGAGCATTGCCAGTGTTCCATGATCTCGATGGAAGGTTGCGGGATAAATTGGCAGAAGGAGGGAGACAGCTTTTCACGCTGTGCAAATCGCATTTGTATGCTGATGGGAAGTTATGCGTATGATTCTGTGGATTGGGACGGTTTAATCACCGCTGAATGGAATTTTTCATCAATAACATCATCGCATTGCCGCGATAGCGAGTTTGGTTGTCCAAGGTGAGCTCCCGTGAGACGGTTGACGCGTTGCGCCCAATACGGGCATGTCAGAAATTTCGTGGTTACGCCATTTTAAAATAAAAAGATGAAAACCTTCCTTGTTGTTTGCCTATGTCTGATCATGAATGCCTGTGCTACGACGGTATCTGCCCCGTTTGTTGTGGGTGAGGATGTCGCAACGGTTACCTTCATCCGTGAATACGCGCCGCCAACGGCATGGAATCTTTCTATTCAGATAGATGGACAAGAATATGCGTCAATCTCAAATCTCAACAAAGAAATACCGTATTCCGTACAAAAATTTACATGGCAGATTTCCTGCCCTTTGACAAGTTCTCTATTTCTCCAACAACAATCGCATCAGTGCGCATTCACGACTCTATGAAACGACTTTTAGTTTTACTCGCCCCCCTCTTTTTCGCTGGCTGTGCGACGGTGCCTCCGCCCAAATTCGAAGTGTCTGGACTCGAGAAGTCCCAGACAGTTGTCCTCCAAGACCTACATCCTGGAGATGAAAACAAGAGTGAAATTTTTAGCTATCTCCTCACGAGTGAGCGTTATGGCATATACCGAACCGGGGCAATCAACACGAACCCAAGCGCAATGCGTTTGCTGCAACATCGCGCTTACGAACGCTTGGGCGAGCGCAGCCCTCTAACTATCAAGGTTTATCATTTTGCCGTCTATCGTAACGTCCAAGGTTCACTACGTGCTGGCGCGCTCGGCTCAGTGTTGGGTCCAATCGGTGCAGTAATCGCAAGCTCCTCTGTCAATAACGATCTTGGCGGGTCTGCCGCTGTAGTTGACCCATCCCTGTTTACCAGCACCTCCGGCGACAACGAATGGAAGCGTGCTGTAATGAGTCGCAAGGAAAATCCGACCAATGGAGCGGCCTTCGTCATCTGGCTCGACGTCGACATCAATGGAAAACGTGTGTTCGTCCGCGACGTCTCGCCGATAAAAGTACCTGAGGGTCAGAGTCCCTATAGTGTCGCACTCGAGTCGACATATGACTTTTTGCTGAAGCAATTCTGATCTTACGGCGTACACGGCGCTTGCTGTGTACCTGAAGGATGTCCTCCTCCTTTGCAGCGCCATGGGAGTTGCAAAACCCCATGGACAGCCCAGACAGAATAGATATATCGACGATATTTCAATAAGGTCTTGCGCGGCATTGCGCGCAGCATCGCTGCTGTCGACGACATGACGGCATCTCTCTTACCAATCGACGGCGCAGATGTTTGTTAAAAATCGCAGTCCTGATTGACCTCCCTTACTAAATCCCTGGCTGTCCTGTATCTGAATAACCCTGCGGAGCTGCCTGAGAATTGGGCCTGCTGATCAGTTGGAAGGAGTCACTGCCGAACGGATTTTGTAGTTCATTCTGCCTCTCATTTTCGATGCTCCGTACGAGACAAGTACCTTCGAAAAATATCAGCACAAGCATTGTGCTTTCCTCATCTGGACGTCAGTGCATTGTCAGCCTTTTGTGCCATGATTTTGTCAGAAATAAAAAGCATATCTCCAAAAAAATTCAAACTAAATAAAGAATATTGATGGGGGATGGAGCGGTTGCACTACCGCGCTCAATGCCGGGTCCAGCTCTGTCATACACATTGTTAAATTCATGCTTGCTGATTTTTTTTCGTTGCGGATGAAATGGCGCCTTGCGTAGACATTTTTCTCCTGCACGGTTCAGCTTGAGTAGCTTGGGGGCAAGTGCCGGGTCCAGCGGCTAGAATTTTTCAGGGTGTTCGGCGGCATGAAAACGGATACAAAATACGATTGAAAAATATGACAAAAAACAAAAGGACTTTGCTTATTCTTGGCGTGCTGCAATTTGTTTTATGTGCTTGTTCTCACTTGACGTCTCCATTGCCTTTTTACGATCCGGAAAGAAGTCCTGACAACGTCAATCTGGTCATTAAAAACAGCTCTCCATTTCTGCCTGTACTGGTGCGTACTTTTGCCGATGGCGATCGATGCACGCTCGATGGTATGCAATCGATTTTTCGCGGCGGCCGTCCGGAAGGCGCTGTACCTCCCAAAGTTTATAGAGAGACTCGTGCTCCGGTCGGGAAAACACTAACCCTGTCGTACTTTGCAGTGAATAGCTGCCAAGGCTTAAGCAGTTTTACACCCAAAGCCGGATACGAGTATTCCGTAGACGTCGTCGTCTATTCGAAATGCATCCTGGAAGTGCATCGGCAAAGAAAATCTGCCGATGGTCGCGTTATCGAATCAGTCAAAGAAGAAACGTTGAGAGCACGTGAAATTCAGGTCGCAGCGATGCATGGCGGAAGTATGTGCGTCCCTGAACAGCCTAAGAACTAAGCTGAAAAATATTCAGATCTATATTAGTTAACCCGGAGATTGCCCATGTACAAGCGAATTACCCGCTGTCTGTTTGTTGTCGTTTCATTGTTGCTGACGGGATGTGCAGCTTCACCCCTGATTCCGGCGACCGGTGCCAATACGGCCGCTTTGCGCCTCGTCAATCTGTCTCCATATGTGCCAGTGAAGGCGACTGAGTATCCGGGTGAAAACTGCAATATGGTTGGGGCAAAGTCGATTGTGAATGATCCGGTAACGGGCGCTTCCCTTGAGCCGAAAAAGACATTTGATACGCGCATCCCTGCGGGCCAACTTTTCAATGTTCGTAGTTGGGTGGTGCAGCCTACACTCACTTGTTCCGTTACCGTCAGCTTCATGCCGCAGCAGGGCAAGGAATATGTGCTTACTTTCGATGCTCAAGAGGGAAAATGTTTTATCGGAGTAGGGCGCGTAGAGCGCAATGGTGTGAGTTCAAATTCGACTGTCGTGCGAGAGGAATCGACGCGTAAGCGAAGCGCCGTAGCGGGCATCACAAATGGTGGAAACATTTGTGCGCCTGAGCTCAATTGATAGCTTGTTTCAATCCTGCGAAAGCAATCGAACGTGAGCGATGATGAAAATATCTAATGTGAGGTTAGTCCTTGTGGCTGCCGCGATACTTCTTTCCGGTTGCGCGTCGACAGTCAGGAACTATGGTCTCGACGATCATTTTTCCAGTACGGAGGCAACGTCCGGTTCCAGCTCTACGCGTGAGCAATGTGCGCATACCAATGATGCCGTATGGGTCGAGGGAGCATCGTTTCACGAATGCATCCGCTATTTTCCTTCCAAAGATTTCAGCAATGGAACGGTGCCCAGAGTTATCGTCTTCATGGCCGGCGACATCCTTTCCACGAGCGGTGTCAGCGCCGCCTATCCGGCAGGTACGCCTCGGAAACGCATCGAGAAAGCCGACCTTGAGCGGAGTCGCGGCGGTACCGCTTATCTGATACTTGGCAGGCCGGGAACGGATGGCAGCAGCGGCAACCAGAACTGGCGACGCACGCAGTATGAAACTCTCGTGATGAATGCTGCGCTGGACAAGATCAAATCCAGATATGGCATCGAGGAGTACGGCCTGGTCGGGCAGTCGGGCGGCGGCGGGCTGGTCGGGGCGTTGATCGCTGAACGTCAGGACGTGCTATGCGCAGTGTCGTCGTCGGGGGTGACGGCGGTCAAATATCGGGTTATTGCAGCAGGTCGATCCAGCGACTACACGGGCAAGTCGATGGCGGAAATATGGGATCCGGTTGAACAACTTGATCGGGTGCATCCCATGCCTGGTTTCCGCATGTTTGTGACCAGCGACGAGAGCGACACGGACGTCGGTTTTAGTTCACAGGATCACTACGTCCAGGCCGCCAAGAAAATTAAATTGCCGATTACCCAAATCATGGTACATGCCACCGGACCTGTGCATCACCAGACCTTCGGCATTGGCAATCGCGTGGTCGAAGATTGCATGCTAGGTCTTTCTAGCGATTATATTTCCCGCACCTACAGCGGCATGTCGAACGACTATCCGCATATGGAAGAGCTCGCCAGAAAAGCGCGAACAGAGGTGGGGCAGGAAGGGGGAAATAATAGAAAGAACAAAAGCGGTAATTAACATGGGAACCGTTGTCAATTAATCCTTCAAATTGAAACGGATACGTCGTTCATGTTGCAAAAAATGGTTCTGGGATACCACGATGTATATGCTGGAATTGACGATCAATGTCAGGCAGTCAAACAAATTCCATGTCGTTACTGGCAGTTCTTTCCATACCTCGTTGACCAGAAGGTCGCCGCTGGAAATGGTAGAGGAGGTGATGGCCCACATCTATATCGAAGCTAAACATGCGTTTGAAGCTCTCACCGGTTGTCAAGGATGACATCCTTAGCATTGCTCTAAACTTTTCATGAATTGCATTGATAACTAAATTGGTTTTCAGTCAATTGCCTCAACTCATTCTAGGGAAATATGCGTCCAATACTTGCATGGTTGCTTGCTGCAGGGCTAACCGCTGGATGTGCAACGGTCGTGCCAAACTCTCCTATCCCAGGCGATGCAGCAAAGACAGGTTTTTTCGTTTCTTCTGATTTGCCTGATAGCAAATTTCTCCCTCAGCAGTCAGCGAGCGTTCCAGACTCCCAATATGTCATGGTGCAAGCCGGAGGCGGAAGCATTTTTCTTGGGCCTGTACTTGGCAGCATGAACATATCCGCAAAAACTCAAAAAATGGCGGAGAAATATAAAGATCAATATTTGGGTGTCAATGTCCAATCTATTGCGGAAAAATCGCTGAGCACCCTAAATAACTTTAGTCCGTCTGATAAGTCTTTATATGTAGTCAAACCGTTCGTTTTTGTTCAGCATTGCTACGATGAGAAATTCAGACTTTCATTGGTTTTTCACGTCGAGAAATTAGATCCCTCTTCTCATTGGGTTGGCAGATATGTCTATCATCTGAAGACTATATTTCAGGTCGCTGATTTTGGATCGGCCTCTGGGGAGCAGATTGCAAATTACTTGCAGGAGCTAAATGTTGGTGCAACGCAGTTGGCGGCACTTTTTCGTCAAGATATGGAAGGACGAATTCCTGCAATAGGTAGAAAGGCAAATATTGGTAGCCTGTACATCATGGGAAACAAGATGGGGGGAACCATGCCCGAATTGCTTAGCTTGAAAAATGTCGATGTTGTGTCGGAAGAAAACGGACGCGTGTTGGTTCGAGTAAAAGGCTCGATGAATACCACCGCTTTAATTGGAGGCCTGGCTTTTGGGCTTCATTCATTTGATAGATCCCAAATTCACACGTTAAATTATCTTCCATGATTTGAGGGGGAATGAGATAAATCTGGGATAGGGAAGGACAAACCGGGATTGACAACGAATTGACGCCTGACCCAAAGCCGATTCTGTTGAATTGCATCGAATATTGACCCGAGGCCTGGAGTGCCCCCTCGGGCTGGACCAAGGATGAAGTGATGGGCTTGTCAAGCCTTCTCAGGGGGAGTGACATCATGTCAGCAAGAGGACAATATCGGCGGCACAATCTGCAGTTCCGACGTCCGCAGCGGCAAGCTCGGGCGGCGAGAGGAGTTCAAAACTTACAACTTGTCGGCCAATTTCATCCAGATGTGGCTAGGACAGTTTGATCGCGGTGAGCTGGAGAGGGAAGATGCAGCCGCATCAGCAGTCGCAGAGTATGAAGCGCACATTGCTGCTTTGGAGTGGGAGGGATTCGCTTGCGCTGTGCAGGCCGCTGAATCGCTTGCAAGCGATTCCCTTCGAATCCCTCGCATAAGCCGCGCAGGCGGCTTATGCGTCTCCGCAGATGGGTTTGCTACGCAAACAAAAAGGGAAGCACAAATAAAAACACCCGCCGAAGCGGGTGTTTGTATTCTGGCGGAGACGGAGGGATTCGAACCCTCGATACAGGTTTAAGCCCATATGCTTCCTTAGCAGGGAAGTGCCTTCGACCACTCGGCCACGTCTCCACGCTGTAGGCAGATGTTGCGCTGCCTCAGCAAAGAAGTCCCGAATAATATCTTTTCATGCGGATTTGGTCAATGAAACTTTGCGATTTCGGGAGGATTATTTTTCCTTCCGCCAGAGTTTCACTCACCGGTGCTGCTTGGCTTATTTGCCGTTTTCCAGATCGAAGGCCTTGTGCAAGGCGCGCACTGCCAGTTCCATGTATTTTTCGTCGATCAGGACCGAGATCTTGATTTCAGACGTGGAGATCATCTGGATGTTGACGCCTTCTTCCGACAGCGTGCGGAACATCTGCGAGGCGATGCCGACATGGCTGCGCATGCCGACGCCGACTACCGATACCTTCGAGACCTTGGTGTCGCCGACGATGCTGGCGGCGCCGATGTGGGCCTTGACGCTGGCGTTGAGCACTTCAACGGCTTTGGCGTACTCGGCGCGCGGCACGGTGAAGGTAAAGTCGGTTTTGCCTTCGACGGACTGATTCTGGATGATCATGTCCACTTCGATGTTGGCGTCGGCGATCGGACCGAGGATCTGGTAGGCGATGCCTGGGCGATCGGGTACGCCGAGCACGGTGATCTTGGCCTCATCGCGGCTGAATGCGATGCCGGTAATGGTTGCTTGTTCCATCTTGGTGTCTTCCTCAAACGAAATCAGTGTGCCGGACTTGGTTTCTTCTTCCAGCGACATTAGTGGGTCAGTCAGCGACGACAATACGCGCGTCGGCATCTTGTAGTTGCCGGCGAATTCGACCGAGCGGATCTGCAAGACCTTGGAGCCCAGCGACGCCATTTCCAGCATTTCTTCGAAGGTCACGGTATTCAGGCGACGCGCTTCGCTGACCACGCGCGGGTCAGTGGTGTAGACGCCGTCGACGTCGGTGTAAATCAGGCATTCGGCAGCCTTGATGGCGGCGGCAACAGCCACGGCCGAGGTGTCGGAACCGCCACGGCCGAGCGTGGTGATGTTGCCGTCGGCGTCCACGCCCTGGAAGCCGGTAATGATGACGATCTTGCCGGCATTGAGGTCTTTGCGGACCTTGGCGTCGTCGATCGAGCGAATGCGGGCTTTGGTGAAAGCGGAATCGGTCTTGATCGGTACTTGCCAGCCGGCGTAGGAAACGGCTTCCTTGCCGATGGCCTGCAGCGCCATTGCCAGCAGGGCAACGGAGACCTGCTCGCCGGTCGAAGCCAGCATGTCCAGTTCGCGGGAGTCGGGCTGGGCCATAATTTCCTTGGCCATACCCAGCAAGCGGTTGGTTTCACCAGACATCGCGGAAGGAACAACAACGATCTGGTGGCCTGCGTCGTGCCACTTGGCAACGCGCTTGGCGACGTTCTTGATGCGCTCTGTCGAACCCATCGAAGTGCCGCCGTATTTGTGAACGTATAAAGCCATAGGAAAAGTAGGTCTGAATTGCCTGACTAAATGCTGCTATTGGGTGCTGCTTTTTTGTTGCCGGATTGCGATCAAGGCCGGAGGAAACAAACCCTCGACTCTACATGCAGAGTCCCAAAATAACAAGCAAAAGGCACCGGAAATGGGCATTTCAAGGCGTTTTTGGGGCTGTTTTACGGAATTTGATGCAAAAGGGAAATGCGCGGAAGGAGCTTGGTACACGCCATCCACCATGGTGCTGCCATGTGGCAGGTCGACCAAGGTAGACGGTGGTTGCGGGCGGAGCCGTAGTATTGCTTGCTACGAGTGAAGCGCCGGGCAGCGATTAAGCGCCGGTGTAGATGCTGTTGTCGCTGGAAGACTTCGATTGGCCGACAACTTGTTCACGTGTCAGCGGGCTGCGCGCCTGGATGACGATAGGATAGTTGTTGCCGTTGGTGATCAGGCCTTGTGCTTGGGCTTGTTGCAGTTCTGCAGTCACTTCAGCGCGCGTCTTGGTCGACACAAACTTGGTTTCTGGTGGAAATGGCGATTCAGCCATGGCAGCGCCGGCAGCGGCAAACAGGACGATAGCGGCAGTGATTTGCTTGGTGTTCATGGTAATTCTCCCTAAAAACAATAAATGAAATTGCACGTCGATGAGCGGGCGGTGCAGCTTGTGACTGCTTGTCTGTCATCGATGAAGCAAGTTTATCTATTGCTTAGGATAAGAAAAATAGGTTTAATGGCAATGCACTATTTCGATTAAAGAAACAATCCGGGGCTTGAAATATGGATCGCTTGCACTCAATGAAAGTGTTTGCCAAGGTGGTGGAGCAGGGCAGTTTTGTCCGGGCGGCGGAAATCATGTCGCTTTCGAATGCGGTGGTGACGCGCTATATCGTCGATCTGGAAAACCATCTGGGCACGCGTTTGCTGAATCGTTCAACGCGGCGCCTGTCGCTGACCGAGTCGGGCCAGGCTTTCCTGGAGCGGGTCCGGCACATTTTGCCAGAAATCGAAGAAGCCGAAGCGATCGTGGCGATGGAGACCAAAAAGCCGGCCGGCACCTTGTCGCTGTACTCGCATGTGGGTTTCGGCCAGGGCCAGTTGGGCAAGCTGTTGCCGGAGTATTCGCTGGCGTATCCGGATGTGGTGCTCGACGTGTCCTTGTCGGAGCGCACCATGGACCTGGTGGAAGAAGGCTTGGACATCGGCTTTTTCAGCAGCCTGCAAAAGTTCGACGCCAGCATGGTGGTGCGCAAGATCGGCGTGGCTGAAGTGGTACTGTGCGCTTCGCCAGCCTATATCGCCAAGCATGGCGCGCCCGAGACCCCGGACGAACTGACGCGCCACGCCTGCCTCAATTTTTCGCACGAACATTTGCGCCACTACTGGCACGTCAAGACCGAAGACGGCGTGCGCGATATCCCGATCACCAGCAAGATGGTGTCCAACAGCGCCATCCTGCTGCGCGATTTTGCACTGGCCGGCATGGGCATTGCGATGCGACCCTCATTCAGCCTGGGCGACGATTTGCGCTGCGGGAAATTGCAGCGCGTGTTGGCGGACTACCAGATGGGTCAGGTTGCAGTGATGATGGCTTATCCGAGCCGACGGTTGTTGTCAGCCAAGGTGCGCAGTTTTGTGGATTTCATCATGGACAAATTCCCGCAGCCGGAGTCGGATCCTTGGCTGTAAGGCGGGGGAGTGTCAGCCGGCGTCGGACAGGGCGCTGATGCGCTGTTGCAGTTCGCATTCCTGCCAGCCGCGGCGTTCTTCGGAGCTGTGCGCTTCGCGTTCCAGTTCGGCGGCGGTTTTTTCGGACAGCGCCTGCAACAGGCGTTCCGCCAGGCGCGTGTCAGGCTCCATGGTGCCGAAGAAACTCACGATGGCGTCATGCTGTATCAGCAGGGTGGGGAAGTTGTCGATATCGAGGTCGCCGACCAGATCGGCCTGGTCCTCGATGTCGATCCAGACGAAGTGGTGTTGCGGGCTGCGTTCGGCCCAGGCGGCAAAATTGACGGCGTATTCGCGACAACTGCCGCACCAGCCGGCGCACAGGCAGGCGACTACCCACTTGCCGCTGCGCAGGGCAGTGGCGAGTTCTTCGCGATTGCTGTGGGAAAAATTCTGATAAGGCATAAGGCGGCCTATTCTACTCCGGATGCAAAAAAACGGCGCAAGGCGGCAAGCGCTGCTCGTAAAAGGGCGGTTGCCAGGAGGCCGGCGCTGCCCCGGCGCGGTAAAATAGCGGGATGTCTATCATTCTTGCCATTGAAACCTCGACCGAGCTCGCGTCTGCCGCCTTGTTGCACGGCGACGAGCTGATCGCCCGCGAATCGCTGGGCGTGCAAACGCATTCCGAAACCATCTTGCCGATGGTCCAGCAATTGCTGGCGCAAGCGGGTATCGCGCTGTCGCGTTGCGACGCCATCGCCTTCGGCGCCGGCCCGGGCTCCTTCACCGGCGTGCGCACGGCCTGCGGCGTGGTGCAGGGACTGGCGTTCGGCGGCGATTTGCCGGTGATCCCGGTGGTCACGCTTGAGGCGATGGCGCAAGCCTGCCTGGAAGTCACGCAGGCCAGCGAGGTGCTGGCCATCCTCGATGCGCGCATGGGTGAAGTGTATTGGGCGCAGTATCGTTATCAGGCCGACGGCTGGACGGCGGTGACCGAACCGACCTTGTCGGCCGCGATTCATGTGCAGGCGCAGGGCCACGTGCAAGCCTGCGGCAACGGTTTGACTGCCTACGCTGCTGATTTCGCGTCGCAGGCGTTTGCCGCCGCCGGGCTGGCGCTGCTGATGCCGCATGCGGCGCAGGTCGCCACGCTGGGTCGCCGCGCGTTTTCCCAGGGTAAAACCATCGGCCTGCAAGATGCCCAGCCGCTCTACCTGCGCAACAAGGTCGCGCTGACCACGGCGGAGCGCCAGGTGCGCGATCTCGCCAAAGGCGCAACGTGAGCAAGGACGCCTTGTTGGCCGCGTTGGAAAGCAAGTTCGGCAAGCTGACGTTTGCACCGATGCAGGTGGTCGATATGGAGGACGTGGTGCTGATCGAAGAAAAGATTTATGCGCATCCCTGGACCCGCGGCAATTTCCTGGATTCACTGTACAGTGGCTATCAGACGCTGACCGTGCGGGATGAGGCGCGTCGCTTGCTCGCTTATTTCCTGGTGATGGAAGCCGTGGATGAGGCGCACCTGCTCAACATCAGCGTGGCGCAAGACTTGCAGGGCGAGGGTTTCGGACATTTGCTGCTGGACTACGCCGTCGATCTGGCGCGTCGGCGCCAGATGACAATCATGCTGCTGGAAGTGCGGGTTTCCAACCTGCGCGCGCTGCAGGTGTATAAACGTTTTGGTTTCGTGGAAATCGGCCGCCGCAAGAATTATTATCCGGCCGATCAACAGACGCGCGAAGACGCAATTGTGATGAGTTTACCGCTATGAGTCAGCACACATTGGCCGCTTCGGCCCAGGTATTGGAAGAAATCGGCGTCGGCCCCATCTGGGTCCGGCGGCATCTGGCCGTCGATGCCGCGGTTGTTGCTGCTGTCGCGGCGGAAGAGGTCGTGCCGGTAGCGGCTGCGGCAGCATCGCCCGAACGCGTCATCACCTCCAAACGCGAGCTCGCCGCCGCTCCTGTTGCGCCGGTTGCTGCGCCGGCGATCGCCCGCCCGGCGCCGGCCCGGCCGGCGGCTGCCGCCCAGGACGACGGCTTGCCGGCCTGGCTCAGCGAGATGGATGGCGCCGATATGGTTTCCTCCGGCTTCATGCCGTATGACGACGAGGAAGACGACGAGCCGGTGGTGAAGATCAATCCGGCCATCGCCACCATGGATTGGGGCAAGCTCAAGGAAACCGTCGCCGACTGCCAGCAATGTGGCCTGTGCAAGGGGCGCAAGAAAACCGTATTCGGCGTCGGCGATGAAAAAGCCAAATGGTTGTTCATCGGCGAAGGTCCGGGCCGTAACGAGGATATGCAGGGCGAGCCCTTCGTCGGCCCGGCCGGCAAGCTGCTCGACAACATGCTGGTGGCAATGGGCCTCAAGCGCGGCGACAACGCCTACATCGCCAACATCGTCAAATGTCGCCCTACCGACGAGAGCGGCAAGGACAGGCCGCCGACGCCGCAGGAAGTGGCGTCGTGCATGCCTTACCTGCAGCGCCAGATCGATCTGATCCAGCCGACCGTGCTGGTTGCGCTGGGCAAGACCGCGGCATTGTCGTTGCTGGGGCTGGACCCGGCCACGCCGGTATCGAAGTTGCGCGGCACCGTCCATCGTTATCGGGACTTGCCGCTGGTTGTCACCTACCACCCGGCTTACCTGTTGCGGCAGCTTGGCGACAAGAGCAAGGCCTGGGCCGATCTCTGTCTCGCCATGACTACCTATGCCGACACCACCCACTGATGCAAGGCCTGATCTGAGCACATCTTCGCTGTCCTGCCAGGCGCGTTTCCATCAGCGTTGGGGCGGGCTGCGCGATCCGCACGTGAGGGCATTGACCTGGCTGCTGGATGCGCCCGACCTGCTGGATGCCGAGGCGCCGCGCTGGGCCGGCAGGATCGCCGCGCTCGGCCCGATCAGCGACATGGACGTCACTTGGCTGCATGCGCTTGACAGCAATCCGCGCGCTTTGTACATGCAGGTCAATGCCCAGCCGTCGGCGCGCTTGGGACGCTATGCGGAAAAATTGCTGACTTTTTATCTGCAGCAGACCGGTCGCCTGATCGCGCACAACGTGCAAGTTCGCAATGGCCCCAACGACACCATCGGCGAATTCGATTTCCTGGTGCACGATGCGCAGCACAGCGGCGCCGTGCATTGGGAGTTCGCCACCAAATTTTACCTGCTTGAGTCGCACCAGGCGCAGATGCGGGCCGACGCGTTTGTCGGCCCCAACCTGGCCGACTCGCTGGGCGCCAAGATGGACAAGATCATGCAGCAGCAACTGAAGCTGGCCGAGCATCCTGCGGCCGCACAGTATCTGCCGCAAGCGGTGACGCAGGCGCAGGCGCTGGTCAAGGGCTGGTTGTTTTACCGCGATGCTGTGGCTGCGACAAAGCCCTTGCCGTCGGGTTTGGGCATCGCAGCCGAGCATTGTCGTGGATTCTGGTGTGCGTTGTCGGCCCTGGATTTGTCTGCCGCCGAACATTATCTGGTGTTGCCGCGGCTGGAGTGGCTGGCGCCGGCACGGGCCGCGCTTGCCAAGGCCTTGTCGGCTGATCAACTGCGGCAAGCGATCTCGCTATGCTTTGCCGAAGCCCTGGCGCCGGTGATGATCGCCGTTTGCGACCGCGACGGCGAGTTTGTGCTCGAACGCAGCCGGGGTTTCATCGTGCCCGATGACTGGCAGGAGAAGGCGGCGCAGCGGGTGCAGCAGGCGGTGGTCAGGTATTGAAGGAATGGCTGACGGATGGCGGCAGGACACATCCTGCCTCCATGAGGTAAAAAAGCGCGTCTTGAGCATGCTCAGGAACGCGCTTTTTTATTACCTGTGCTTTGCCGCCGGCAGAGTGGGTATCAGTGCTTGTGTTCGCCGATCAGCGCCAGCGAATCGTGTTCGCGCTGGTTGGCCGCATGGCGACGCATGATCAGGTACATCATGCTGGCCACGAAGATGCCGAACATGACGATGACGATATTGACGTTGAGGTTCAGCCTGACCATCACCGCGTAGAGCACCAGCATGGTCAGCACCGACAGGTTTTCATTGAAATTCTGCACCGCGATCGAGTGCCCCGCGCTCATCAGCACGTGGCCGCGGTGTTGCAGCAGGGCGTTCATCGGCACCACAAAATAGCCCGACAATGCACCGATGATGATCAGCAGCGGATAAGCGATCCAGATCGAGGTCACCGTGGTCATGGCGATCACCACGATCCCCATGATGATGCCAAGCGGCATGACCGTCAGCGACTTTTTCAACGGCACGAAGCGCGCTGCCCCGACGGCGCCGATTGCTACGCCGAGGGCGACGATGCCTTGCAGAATCGCGGCCTTGTCGAGTGGCATGTGCAGCGACTTCTCGGCCCATTTCAGCACGATGAATTGCAGTGTCGCGCCGGCGCCCCAGAACAGCGTGGTCACCGCCAGCGAGATCTGGCCGAGCTTGTCGCGCCACAGGGTGATGAAGCAGTTGGAAAAGTCGGCGATGAGTTTGATGGGATTGTGCTGCTGGTGGGCGTAACGGGCGCCGGTGTCGAGGATGTTGAGGTTGAAGATCGCGGCGATGATGTAGATGACGGTGATGACGCAGAGAGCGGCTTCAGTCGGTGTATTGACGTTGAAATCGAATATCGGGAAATCAAACGAGAGCAGCACCGAGGCCACATGCGGGTTGACGAGTGCACCGCCCAGTACCGTGCCGAAGATGATGGAGCAGACCGTCAAGCCCTCGATCCAGCCATTGGCGGCGACCAGTTTTTCAGGGGGCAGCAACTCGGTCAGGATGCCGTATTTTGCCGGCGAGTAGGCGGCGGCGCCGAAGCCGACCACGGCATAGGCAATCAGGGGATGTACGGTAAAGAACATCAGCGCGCAACCGACTACTTTGATCAGGTTGGTGATGAACATGACCTTGCCTTTGGGGAAGGCATCGGCGAACGCACCGACGAAGGCTGCCAGCAGCACATACGACAGCACAAAGAACAGTTTCAGCAGCGGCGTCATCCATGCCGGAGAATGCATCTCCGCAAGGAGTGCAATAGCTGCGATCAGCAGGGCATTGTCGGCAAGCGACGAAAAAAACTGCGCCGCCATGATTGTGTAGAAGCCGCGATTCATCCGTATCCAAGATGTGACAAATTATCTCCGGCTTGCTTTATACCATGAAAAGATGACATGCCAGTGATAAGTATGATGAGGGGAAATACCGGCCCGAGCGCATTTGTGATTTGCTGCCGGCACTACATGGAAACAAGTTGGTCCGGTAAAATGGCTGCTTGTTCCCGAATCGCGGGATTTGTCTTGCGCCGTGCCGCGCCCACACTGCTTCTATTCCGTTTTTACTCGCTTTTATGCCTAGACCTATCGTTGCCACCATTGATATTTCTGCACTACAACATAACCTTGCAGTCGCAAAAGCGCGTGCGCCGCATGCCAAAGCCTGGGCCGTGGTCAAGGCGCAGGCCTATGGTCATGGTTTGGGGCGGGCGGTGCGCGCCTTCGCCGATGCTGACGGCCTGGCCCTGATCGAAGTCAATTATGCCGTGCAACTGCGCGAGCTGGGCTGGAAAAAACCTATCCTGCTGCTGGAAGGTTTCTTCGATGCCGATGATATCGCCGTGGTCGCCGAGCACCAGCTGCAATTCGCCGTGCATTGCAAGGAACAGATCGACATACTGGAACAGGCTACGCTGCCGGCCGGCGTGCAATTCGATGTCCATCTGAAAATGAACAGCGGCATGAATCGCCTCGGTTTCAAGCCGGAGGTTTACCGCGCTGCCTATGAGCGTCTGCAGAAACTGGCTTGCGTGCGCAGTATCACGATGGTGACGCACTTCGCCAATGCCGACGACGCCGCCAATCCCGATATGCCGCTGGCCGAGCAGGTCAAGCGTTTCAAGGCGGCAACCGCAGGCCTGGCCGGCGCCCATAGCGTGGCGAACTCGGCCGGCGACCTGATGCATGCGGAACTGGCCAGCGACTGGGTACGTCCCGGCGTGATGCTGTACGGCGGCACGCCCGGTGGCGGCTCGGCCAAGGACTTCGGTTTGCGCCCGGCGATGACGCTGGAAAGCCAGATCATCGGCGTGCAGGATATCGGCCCCGGCGACGCAGTCGGCTACGGCAGCCGTTTCGTGGCCGACAAGGCGATGAAGATCGGCGTGGTCGCCTGCGGTTACGCCGACGGCTATCCGCGCCATGCGCCCAATAATACGCCGGTGCTGGTCGACGGCGTCAAGACCGGTACCGTCGGCCGCGTTTCGATGGACATGCTGGCGGTGGACCTGAGCCACATCCCCAACGCCGGCGTCGGCAGCCATGTGGAGCTGTGGGGGGCAGGCTTGTCGATCGACGATGTCGCGTTTGCGGCCGGCACCATCGGCTATGAATTAATGTGCGCATTGGCGCCGCGCGTCACCGTGCGTGAAAAGAACTGATATGGCAAAAGCCAAAACCAATTACACCTGTACCGAATGTGGCGGCGTCAGCAATAAATGGGCGGGGCAGTGTCCGGCATGCGGACAGTGGAACACCCTGGTCGAAACCCTGGTCGAGGCGCCCGGCGCCAATCGCTATTCGAACCAGCACCAGGGGCTGGCGCAAACTGCACCGGTGTTGTCGTTGGTGGATATCGAAGCAATCGATGTGCCGCGTTTCGGCACCGGCATCGAAGAGTTCGATCGCGTGCTCGGCGGCGGCCTGGTGCCGGGAGGCGTGGTGCTGATCGGCGGCGATCCCGGCATAGGCAAATCAACTTTGCTGCTGCAGGCGCTGGCCAATATTTCCAAGCTCAAGCAAGTGCTGTATGTCAGCGGCGAAGAGTCGGGTTCGCAGATTGCCTTGCGCGCCAAGCGTCTGGCGGTGGACGCCAAGGATCTCAAATTACAGGCCGAAATCCAGCTTGAAAAAATCCTCTCGACGTTGGCCGAACACAAGCCCGACGTCGCGGTGATCGACTCGATCCAGACCGTGTATTCCGACGCCTTGAGTTCGGCGCCCGGTTCGGTGGCGCAGGTGCGTGAATGCGCGGCGCAACTGACGCGCTTCGCCAAGACCTCGGACACCACCATCATCATGGTCGGCCATGTCACCAAGGAAGGCGCGCTGGCCGGTCCGCGCGTGTTGGAGCATATCGTCGACACGGTACTGTATTTCGAAGGCGATACGCACTCCAGTTTCCGCCTGGTGCGCGCCTTCAAGAACCGCTTTGGCGCGGTCAATGAACTGGGCGTGTTCGCCATGACGGAAAAGGGACTCAAGGGCGTCTCCAATCCCTCTGCGCTGTTTTTGTCGCAGCACGACAGCCAGGTGCCGGGCTCTTGCGTGATGGTCACGCAAGAGGGTACGCGGCCTTTGCTGGTCGAAATCCAGGCGTTGGTCGACAGTTCGCACGTGCCCAACGCGCGCCGCTTGTCGGTCGGCCTGGAACAGAATCGACTGGCGATGTTGCTGGCGGTCTTGCACCGTCATGCCGGCATTGCCGCGTTCGACCAGGATGTCTTCATCAATGCGGTCGGCGGCGTCAAGATCACCGAACCGGCGGCCGACTTGGCGGTGCTGCTGGCGATCAATTCATCGATGCGCAACAAGCCTTTGCCGCGCGGCTTGGTGGTGTTTGGTGAAGTCGGGCTGGCCGGCGAGATCCGGCCGGCGCCGCGTGGGCAGGAACGCCTGCGTGAAGCCGCCAAGCTGGGTTTTTCGATCGCCATGATTCCCAAGGCCAATGCGCCCAAGCAAGAAGTAGAGGGATTGAAAGTGGTGGCGGTGGAACGTATCGACGAAGCCTTGCAAAAAATCCGCAATATCGACGAATGAGATGGTCGCCGGGCGCGACGGCAGTCAGTCCGGCAAGTCGTAGGTAACGATGAGCTGGTTCATTTCGCCTAGCGCCGGTTGCCCCAGCGGCCCGCCGCCCTGGACGCGATAGTGCAGCATGAACGGCCGGGTGGCATCTTTACCGTTGAATGCCTGCGTATTGCCGCTGGGGTTGTTGGTCAGATTCCAGCAGCGCTGCTGATTGTCCCAGCACAACACAGCTTCAAAGCCGATCGGCTTGCGCGACAAACCATATTTCCATGACACATTGCTGATCGTGCTGCCCGGTGGAACGGGCAGGCTGACCTTGAATGTCGTTTCGTAATCCACATTTTTTGCCTGTATGGCCGCACCCATGGCATCGGAGACATACGATCCGCTGGGTTTGTTGCGCGCATTGTTATTGATCGGCGCGGGTGTCGGCAGCGGCAATATCGTCACGGGGGCGGGCACCGCGTTGATCACGGCTGGCGTTGACGGTTGCACGCTCAAGGTGCGATCGACGCGGGTCTGTGCACTTGCCGTCCTGGTGTTGGCTGCCAGTCCAAGCAGCAGCCCGACCGGCAGCAACAGCAAGGCGGTCCGGCCCGGATGTCGTCGGCGCTTCATCCCTGCTTGCGGGCAAGCGCGCCGCGTTGCGGTTGCGGGAAAATCATCTGCACGACCAGGCCGCCGCCGTCGCGATTGCGCAGGTGCAGTTTGCCGTTGTGGCGGATGACGATGCGATTGACGATGGCCAGCCCTAGTCCGGAACCATTGGCTTGTCCACGTGCAGTATCGAGCCGGGTGAAGGGGCGCAGCAGGCGTTCCAGTTCGTGCTCGGGTGCACCGGCGCCATGATCGGCAATTTCCACTTTGACGCTGTGGCCGTCGAGCTTGCACAGGATGTCGATGTCGGCGATCTCGGTATCGGGCGTCTTGCCGTAACGGCGGGCGTTCTCGATCAGATTGCTGATGACGCGTTCCAGCTCGACCGTATTGCCCATCACTTCGACGCCCGGCATGATGGCCATGGTCATGCGCACATCACTGAGGCGTTTAGTGTTGTTGGCGGCATCTTCCAGCAGGCCGGATAAGTCGACCGGCATGAAGTTGCTGCTGTCGAAGGGTTTGGCATAATCGAGGAACTGACCAATGATGGCATCCATCTGCGCCAGGTCGGAATGCATGCCGTCGCGCGCCTCGTCGGACAGATGCGCCATTTCGACCTCCAGCTGCATGCGCGCCAGTGGGGTGCGCAAGTCATGCGAAATGCCCGCCAGAATAACGGCGCGATCGGACTCGATACGGTTGAGGTCGTCGACCATCTGGTTAAAGCTGCCGTTGGCTTCGCGGATTTCAGTCGGCCCCGATTCGGGTAGCGGATCCGGTTGTTTGCCTTTGGCGATGGCGCGTGCGGCGGCCGTCAGGCGCGCCAACGGCTGGTTGATCAGGGTGGAGATGAAGACTGCGCCGATCAGCGACAATACCAGCGCAATCGATGCCCAGCCGAACCATTGCAGACTGGAAGTGCGATCGAGGCGGCCGCGATCGAGCATCAGCCAGTATTCATCCTCGTCAATCTTGAAGCTGATCCAGAAGCCGTCGACGTCATTGACGCCGGATGCAAACTGGGTGTCGTCGCCCATTGCTTGCTTGACGTAGTATTCCAGCTCAGGCAAGACGGGGGAGTCGTCGGGCGGCGAGATCTTGTCGCTTTTTTCCAGCGGATAAATGCGGATGCCTTCATTGCTGGCCAGGTCGAACAGCAACTCGCGCCGCATTTCCGGCGCCGAGTGGGTCAGCGCCGCACGCGTGATCGTGACCACCGAAACGATTTGCGCCGCCAGCTGTTCGGCGCGCGGGCCGCGCTCCACCATGCGAAAGCTGGCCACCCAAGCCACCATGCTGGCGGTGATCAGGAAGGTCAACAGGAAGAAGGTGCGCCAGAACAGCCCGTTGCTGAACCATCGTTGGCGCGCTTGATAGCTCATGGTCTGAATCCCGGTCGACGGGTTGGGCATGCGCATCAGCGCGGTTTGCCCTCGGGAATGAAGACATAGCCCAAGCCCCAGACGGTCTGGATGTAGAGCGGATTGGCCGGGTCGGGTTCGATCAGTTTGCGCAGGCGCGAGATCTGCACGTCGAGGCTGCGGTCAAATACTTCATACTCGCGACCACGCGCCATTTCCATCAATTTCTCACGCGACAGCGGTTGGCGGGCGTTGCGGGCAAACACTTTGAGTACCGAAAATTCACCGGTAGTCAGCGGTACGGTTTCGCCTTTCTTCTTCAAGGTACGCGTGCCCAGGTCGAGCACGAATTCACCGAACTCAAACGACTCGGGCGACTCCGATGGCGCACCGGGCAATTCATCCGGACCTTTGCGACGTAGCACCGCATTGATACGTGCGACCAGTTCGCGTGGATTGAATGGCTTGGGCAGATAATCGTCGGCGCCCATTTCGAGGCCGATGATGCGATCCACATCTTCGCCTTTGGCCGTGAGCATGATGATCGGCGTCTGATCGCCGGCGCCGCGCAAGCGTCGGCAGATAGCCAGACCGTCTTCACCGGGCAGCATCAGATCCAGCACCAGCAGATCGTAGCGCTCGCGTATCCACAGCTTGTTCATCGCCTGTGCATTTTCTGCCGTGACCACATTGAAACCTTGTTCGGTCAGATAGCGGCGCAGCAGGTCACGCAGACGGATATCGTCATCCACCACCAGAATTTTGGATTGGTGGGCCGGAGTAGCAGGTGTGCTTGTGTTGGTCGTATTCATGGCGTTATGGTAGCGTCTTAACAGCGATCAGCAATATGTAAGCAGCCAAAGATTACAAACTGTTACATACCTTACCTTAATCATCTTATACCATCCGGCCAAGCAACCTACACTGGGTACATCGATGAATGCACTTTGTCGTTGGTCCAAAATGTGGAAAAATGCCGTTATGGATATTGCTGTTTTTAAAAGAATGGGTGTTGCTGCAGCGTTGTTAGTGCTGGGTGTTGGCGCCGTGTTGGCGCGTCCGCCCGAGCCGGGACGCGCAATGCCGAATCAGCCGTCCGATTTTCGCCATCAGGGCGGTAATGGTGGCGGACGTCCGCAGCCGGAGCAAGACGCCAACCAGCGGCGTGGCAAACTGAGCCCGGACGAGCGTCGCGAATTGCGTCGTCAGATCGATGAAGCCGGACAGGATATCTATCGCGTCAAGCGCTGATGCCGGCCAAGCTGACTCACCCCGCACCAACAAAAACCGGACCCGAGCGTCCGGGTTTTTTTATTGGTGCGCGCGTTCCAGGCGTCGTTCCAAGCGGTGCTGCAGCGCTTCAAAACAAATGCTTAAGAACCAGTACACCATCGCCGCGGCGATATAGAGCGGCAACGGCCGGAAGGTGACGGCGATGATTTCCTTGGTCGACAGCATCAATTCCGTGACGGTGATGACCGACACCAGCGAGGTGTCCTTGATCAGGCTGATCAGTGTATTGCTCATCGACGGCACCGCGATGCGGATCGCCTGCGGCACCACCACGTAGCACAGTGTTTGCGGATAAGTCAGGCCCAGGCTGTAGCTGGCGCTCCACTGGCCCTTGCCGACGCCCAGGATGGCGCCGCGCAGGCTTTCCGACAGGTAAGCGCCGGCATTCAGGCTCAGCGTCAGTACGCCGGCCATGAGCGGCGAGAATTCAATGCCGACGCTGGGCAAGCCGTAATAGACCACGAAGATCTGCACCAGCAGCGGCGTGCCGCGCATCAGGCTGACGTAGACCGCCGCCGGCCAATGCACCACACGCCAGGGTACGATGCGCGCTACCGCCAGAGCAAAGCCCAGGATCAGGCCGCCCAGCATCGACGACAGTGCAAACAGCAAGGTATAGCCGGTGCCCTTGAGCATGATCGGCGCTGCCTGGTGCAGCAAATCCCATATTTCCATTTTTGTCGGCGCAATAAAAATATCCCCGCTGGTGCGGGGATATCAGGGTTGAGCGGAGTCGCTTACGTGCTTATTGTGCGGCTGGCGGCTTGCTCACGTCAATGCCAAACCACTTGATCGAGGCTTGTTTGAAGCTGCCGTCCTTCTGGATATCGGCCAAGGCCTTGTTCAGGGCCGCCTTGAATTGCGGATTGCCCTTGGCGAAAGGGATGCCGATTTTGTCGACGGTGCCGATCGGCGAGCCGCCCTTGAGTGGCAGATTCGACGACTTCAGCAGGTAACCGACCAGCAGGCTGTCGTTGAGGGCAGCGTCGATGCGACCGCTGGCCAGGTCGGCCAGGTATTCAGGCGAACCTGGGTAGGTCTTGACGTCGATGCCGGGAACGCTCTTTGCCTTTTGTTCGAAGTTGGTGCCCTGGCCGAGGCCGAGCTTCTTGCCCTTGAGGTCTTCCAGGCTCTTGAATTCGCGCTTTTCATCCTTGCGCACGATCAGTTGCGCGCTCGACAGCGTGTAAGGATCGGAGAAGTCGAAGGCTTTTTGACGCTCATCGGTAATGCCGACCTGGTTGATGATGACGTCGTACTTGCCGGCGCCCAGGCCTGCGAGGATGCCGCTCCATTCGGTGGCGGTGAATTCAGGTTTCAGACCCAGCTTGGCAGCCAGCAATTTGGACACGTCGACTTCAAAGCCGGTCAGTTCTCCGGTCTTCGGATCCTTGAAGTTGAACGGTGGATAGTTGCCTTCCAGCGCGATCTTCAGCGTGCCGCGTGCTTTGACGGTGTCGAGCAAATCGGTCGCGTGGGCGCCGACAGTCGCGCCGACCAGCAGCAGGCCGGCCAGCAACGGCGACAATTTGCGCAAGGTAGTGAATGCCATGTCTGTTCCTTTTAATAATTTATATTGATCGGTGGAAATCCGATATGCGAGCAGCTTAATCGTTTTGCAAGGCAATACCAAAGACATCTACGTAAGAAGTATATGGCCAGGCTGGCGCAACGACGATCTGGCGTCGTTGCGCCGACTTGCCGTACTCACGTGCTGTCTGCGTCGACGCCCTTGCAGGGCGCATCCACGCATGCACGCGTGGACCGTTCCGCAGGCGCACAGCTGCGGTGCGAATTCCTTGCTACACCCTAGCCATATCGCCTTTGCGCCAGTCTTGGAATAGTCAGGGCAAACGAAAAAAAACGCACAACCCTTAAGCGAGTATCTGCTCCAATGCCTCGTGCTGTTCCAGCCAGTCGCTTTCCAATCGCTCCAGTTCCTTGGTGCAATAGGCCTGGTCGCTGATGAGTGTCTTCAGCGCTTCCTTGTTGGCGGCGTCGTAGATTTCCGGGGCGGCCAGGCGGGCGTCGATCACTGCTTTCTTTTCATTGCATTTGGCGATCTGTTCTTCCAGTCGCTTGATGCGCGATTCGATCGGCTTTTTCAAACCGGCCAAGCGCTGGCGTTCGCCGGCGTCGAGACGTTTTTGTTCGCGGCGGTCGCCGCCTGGCGCAGCGGCTGCCATCGGCTCCGGCGCTTTCTGTTCGACTTTTGGTTCTGCTTTCGGCTTGGCCGCAGTGGTTTGCGCTGCTTCCGCGGCGCTGTTCTTGGCGGCGAGCTTGGTCTTGAACAGCCAGTCGCGATAGTCGTCGAGGTCGCCGTCGAAGGGTTGCAGCTTGCCGTCGGCAACGATCAGGAACTGGTCGGTGGTGGCGCGCAGCAGGTGACGATCATGGGACACCAGCACCAGTGTGCCTTCGAATTGCGCCAGCGCCATGGTCAGCGCTTCGCGCGTTTCCAGGTCCAGATGGTTGGTTGGTTCATCGAGCAGCAGCAGGTTGGGACGTTGCCAGACGATCAGCGCCAGCGCCAGGCGCGCTTTTTCGCCGCCGGAAAACGGAGCGATGCTGGACGAGGCCATGGTGCCGTTGAAGTTGAAGCTGCCGAGGAAGTTGCGCAACTCCTGCTCGCGCACGTCGGGCGCGATGCGCGCCAGATGCCACAGCGGCGATTCGTCGTGACGCAGCATTTCGACCTGATGCTGGGCGAAGTAGCCGATCACCAGACCCTTGCCGAACTGCGCAGTGCCGGCGATCGGATCAAGTTCGTTGGCGATGGTCTTGATCAGTGTTGATTTGCCGGCGCCGTTGACGCCGAGCAAGCCGATGCGTTGGCCGGTTTGCAGCGAAAAATCGATGCCGCCGACGATGATTTTTTCGCTGATTTCAAAGCTTTCAGGATCTTCGCTGCGATAGCCGGCATTGACCTTTTCCATCACCAGCAGCGGATTCGGCGCCGACAGCGGTTCGCGGAATTCAAACGAAAATTCGGCCGCCGCACGCAGCGGCGCCAGTTCTTCCATCTTGGCCAGTGCTTTCATCCGGCTCTGCGCCTGGCGGGCCTTGCTGGCCTTGGCCTTGAAGCGGTCGATGAAGGAATGCAAATGGGCGCGCTGGCGCATCTGCTTCTCGATCATGCCGGCCGCCAGTTCCAGTTGTGCCGCCCGCTGACGTTCGAAGGCAGAGTAATTGCCGGAATAGCGTTTCAGCTTGCGTTCGTCGATATGCACGATCACGTTCACCACGCCGTCGAGGAAATCGCGATCATGGGAGATGATGATCAGCGTGCCGGCATAGCGTTTGAGCCAGTCTTCCAGCCAGATGATGGCGTCCAGGTCCAAGTGATTGGTCGGTTCATCGAGCAGCAGCAAATCGGACGGACACATCAGCGCCTGCGCCAGGTTCAGGCGCATGCGCCAGCCGCCCGAAAAGCTCGCCACCGGACGTTCCATCTGCTCCAGCGTAAAGCCCAGTCCGATCAGCAATTGTTCGGCGCGCGAACGCACCGTGTAGACATCGGCGTCGGCCAGCGCACCGTACAGCTCGCCGATGCGGATGCCGTTTTCGGCGCTTTCCGGTTCGGCTTCGGCGGCCGCCAGTCGAGCTTCCAGGCGGCGCAAGGTGACGTCACCGTCAATGGCGTATTCCACCGCGGCGCGGTCGAGCGCAGGAGTTTCCTGGGCCACGTAAGCGACGCGCCATTTCGATGGATAGTCGATGTTGCCCTGGTCGGCATGGAGTTCGCCGCGCAGCATGGCGAACAGGCTGGATTTGCCGGCGCCATTGGCGCCGATGAGGCCGATCTTGTCGCCCGGATTGAGCGTGAGGTCGACATTCTCCAGCAGCGGTTTGACGCCGCGGGCCAGGGAAACTTGCTGAAAACGAATCATCGTGAAACTGCAATCAAAGAAGAGAAAACCAGGCTAAACCGCTAGCCGAAAATGGAGCTTGAAAATCAAGCCAGATGTTGCAACTGATCCGCCGTCAACAGGAACACCATGTCGTCGCCGGCGCTGGTGGTGACCCAGGTCAGCTCCAGCTCGGGGAAGGCCGCTTCGGCGTAGGCGCGCTCGTTGCCGATTTCGACGATCAATACGCCGTTCGGCGTCAGGCGCTGGGCCGCGCCCTTGACGATCTTGCGCACCAGGTCCATGCCGTCCTTGCCGCCGGCAAGCGCGATTTGCGGCTCTTGCAGGTATTCCTTGGGCAGCTTGCTCATGGAGTCCGCATTGACGTACGGCGGGTTGCTGATGATCAGATCGTACTGGCGTGCCGGCAGTTTGCTGTAGAGATCGGATTCAACCAGGTTGATGCGCGCGCCCAGCTCGTAATCGTCGACGTTGCGACGCGCCACTTGCAGCGCTTCCGGCGAGATGTCGACGGCGTCGACCTGCGCTTGCGGGAAGGCGTCCGCAAGCAGCACAGGCAGGCAACCGGAACCGGTGCACAGGTCGAGGATGTTGGCGACTTGCGCCGGGTCTTGCACCCACGGCGAAAAATGTTCCGGAATCAGTTCGGCGATGAAGGAACGCGGCACGATCACGCGCTCATCGACGAAGAAGCGATAGCCGCCCAGCCAGGCTTCGTTGGTGATGTAGGCGGCCGGTATGCGGTCTTCGGTGCGGCGCATGACCACGCGCAGCAAGTTGTCGATCTCGCCTTGCAGCAGGCGTGCGTCGAGGAAGGGTTCGAGCTGGTCCAGCGGCAGTTTGAGCGTGTGCAGGATCAGATAAGCGGCTTCGTCGAAGGCATTGTTGGTACCGTGACCGAAGAACAGCTTTTCGGTGTTGAAGCTGGTGATGGCGTAGCGCAGGATATCGCGCACGGTAGCGAAATTGTTTGGTGTCATGATCGATATTCTCGGTCTGTACATGGATAAGGTTCCTACGTGGTGATCTCAGTTGCCGTGGTTACGACAGCAACAGATTTTCCAGCGTGCGGCGGTAAATGTTTTTCAGTGGATCGATGTAGCGCACTTCGATGTATTCGTCGATCTTGTGGATGCTGTCATTGGGCGGCCCGAACTCGATCACCTGCGGGCAGATCTGCGCAATGAAGCGACCATCTGAAGTGCCGCCGGTGGTCGACAACTCGGTGTCGAGGCCGGTCTCGGCTTTGATCGCCGACGCCAGCGCATCGCTCAGGTTGCCGCGCGGCGTCAGGAAGGGCAGGCCGCCGACGGTCCATTTGAGATCGTAGTCAAAAGTGTTCAACTGCGCGTGCTTGTCGAGGATGGCGTGCACGCGTTGCTGCAAACCTTCTACCGTGCTGGCGGTCGAGAAACGGAAGTTGAAGTCGATCACGACTTCGCCCGGAATCACATTCGATGCGCCGGTGCCGCCATGGATGTTCGACATCTGCCACGAAGTCGGCAGGTAGTATTCATTGCCATCATCCCACTGCTCTGCGACCAGCTCGGCCAACGCCGGCGCGGCCAGGTGGATAGGATTCTTGGCCAGCTGCGGATAGGCGATGTGACCCTGGATGCCCTTGACGATCAGCTTGCCGGACATGGTGCCGCGGCGGCCGTTCTTGATCATGTCGCCGAGTTGCTTGGCCGAAGTCGGTTCGCCGACGATGCAATAGTCGAGCTGTTCGCCGCGCGCCTTCAATTGATTGCAGACGATCACGGTGCCGTCGGTGGCCGGGCCTTCTTCGTCGCTGGTGATCAGGAAACCGATCGAGCCCTTGTGATCCGGATGCGCCGCGACGAATTCTTCCACCGCCACTACCATCGCCGCAATCGAGGTCTTCATGTCGGAAGCGCCGCGGCCGAACAGTTTGCCGTCGCGCTGGGTCGGCACGAACGGCGGCGATTGCCATTTATCGACCGGGCCGGTCGGCACTACGTCGGTGTGCCCGGCGAACGCCAGCAGCGGCTGCGTCGTGCCCTTGCGCGCCCACAGGTTGGTGACGTCGCCGGACTGGATGGTTTCGCAGACGAAGCCGAGCGGGGCCAGCAGTTCAGCCAAGCGCGCCTGGCAACCTTTGTCTTCCGGGGTGACGGAAGAGAGGGCGATCAGTTCCTGGGTCAGGGCAAGGGTTTTGCTCATGATGAATGGGGCAATCAGTTCTTGAAAATCTGTTGATAGAGATCGGCGCTGAAGCCGACGTGGGTCGCCTGGCCGTCGCCGGCTTGCAGCACCGGGCGCTTGACGATGGAGGGCAGCTCGACCATCAGCGCAGTGGCGCTGGCGTTGTCGCTGATGCTGGCCTTGCGTTCGTCCGGCAGGCCGCGCCAGGTGGTGCCTTTGCGATTGACCAAGGTGTCCCACGGAATGTCCTTGAGCCAGGTTTTCACCAGGCCGGCGTCGAGTCCCGCCTTCTTGAAATCATGGAAGGTATACGCAATGCCGTTGGCGTCGAGCCAAGTGCGCGCCTTCTTGACCGTGTCGCAGTTGGGGATGCCGTAAAGAGTGACTGGTGAGCTCATAAAATCAAATCGTGCTGTCGCAAACAGGTTCGTACAAAAAGCGAAGGCCGGCGTCTTGCCATGCCGGCCGTCATTCTCATTTCACTGCAAACCAAACTGCCGGCACGCGCCGGCAATTCGTCACGCTGATCAGGCGCCGCGCAGCAGTTCGTTGATCGAAGTCTTGGAGCGGGTTTGCGCATCGACCTTTTTGACGATGATCGCTGCGTACAGGCTGTACTTGCCATCTTTCGACGGCAGGTTGCCCGGCACCACGACGGAGCCTGCAGGCACGCGGCCGTAATGCACTTCGCCAGTTTCACGATCGTAAATCTTGGTCGATTGGCCGATGTACACGCCCATCGACAGCACCGAGTTTTCTTCGATGATCACGCCTTCGACGACTTCCGAACGAGCGCCGATGAAGCAGTTGTCTTCGATGATGACCGGTCCGGCTTGCACTGGCTCCAGCACGCCGCCGATACCGACGCCGCCGGAGAGGTGGACGTTTTTGCCGATTTGCGCAGCGGAGCCGACGGTGGCCCAAGTGTCGACCATCGCGCCTTCATCGACGTAAGCGCCGATGTTGACGTAGGAAGGCATCAGCACCACGTTCTTGCCGATGAAGGAACCGTGACGCGCCACTGCCGGCGGCACCACGCGGAAGCCGCCCTTGGCGAAATCTTCAGCGGTGTAGTTGGCGAACTTGGTCGGGACCTTGTCGTAGAACTGCGGATAGCCGGGGATGCCCGAGCTGACCGGCACGTTGTCTTCCAGGCGGAACGACAGCAAGATGGCTTTCTTGACCCATTGGTTGACTTGCCATTGGCCGACGCTTTGGCGATCCGCCACGCGCAGGGTGCCTTCGTTGAGGCCGGCGATCACTTCCGCGACGGCGTTGCGAATGTCGGCAGGCGCAGTCTTCGGCGACAGGCTGGCGCGGTCTTCCCACGCCTGATCGATGATTTGCTGGATGGATTGAGTCATCTTGTTTTATCTAGGTTGAAAATGAATAAAAACCGGGCCATCGTTTCTTTGATGCTGAGGTGCTCAATGGAAACTGCGCCCGGGTTGGCAGAGGTGCTGAAAAATTTATGCGGCGGCCAGCTTGCGTGTGAAAGCGACAATCCGTTGCGCCGCTTCCAGGCATTCTTCCACTTCGGCGACCAGCGCCATGCGGATGCGCTGCTGGCCCGGATTGACGCCGTTTGCTTCGCGCGCCAGGTAACTGCCGGGTAATACCGTCACATTATATTCGGCATACAGGCGCTTGGCATATTCCGTGTCGCTGATCGCGCTCAGTTTATCGACCTTGGCCCACAGGTAAAAGCTGGCGTCGGGCAACGACACGTCCAGCACTTCTTGCAGCAGCGGTGTGACCTGGCTGAATTTGGTGATGTACTTGGCGCGGTTTTCCTGCACATGGGTTTCATCGTTCCAGGCGGCAATCGAGGCGTTCTGGATGGCGGGGCTCATGGCGCCGCCGTGGTAAGTGCGGTACAGCAAGAATTTTTTCAGGATCGCGGCGTCGCCGGCGACAAAACCGGAGCGCATGCCCGGCACGTTGGAACGCTTCGACAAGCTGGAAAACGCGATCAGGCGCTCATAGCCGCGGCCCAGCTTGTGGGCGGCCTCGAGGCCGCCCAACGGTGCTTCGGCCTTGAAATAGATTTCAGAATAGCACTCGTCGGAGGCGATCACGAAGCCGTAGCGATCAGACAAGGTGAACAGTTTTTTCCAGTCTTCCAGCGACAGTACGGCACCGGTCGGGTTGCCCGGCGAGCACAGGAAGACCAGCTTCACGCGTGGCCAGATATCGTCCGGCACGGTACTGAAATCCGGTGCGAAGTTGCGCGCCGGATCTGAATTGACGAAGTAAGGTTGCGCGCCCGACAAGTAAGCCGAGCCTTCATAGATTTGATAGAACGGATTCGGGCAAATCACCAGCGCGTCTTTTTGCGAGGGATCAATGACGGTTTGCGTCAGCGAGAACAGCGCTTCGCGCGAACCGTTGACCGGCAGCACCTGGGTAGCCGGATCGATTTTCGGCAAGCCGTAGCGGCGCTCCAGCCAGCCGGCGATGGCGCCGCGCAAGGCTTCCGAGCCGATCGTGCTGGGATAGCTGGCCAGACCGGCCAGGTTGTCGGTCAGTGCTTGTTTGATGAAGGCAGGTGTCGGATGTTTCGGTTCGCCGATGCCCAGGCTGATGTGACGGTAGTCCGGATTCGGTGTGACGTCGGAAAACAGATTTTTCAGTTTTTCGAAGGGATAGGGTTGCAGCTTGTCGAGTAATGGATTCACGGAGGAGCTTGGCAAGGACAATTGAAGCGACATTATACCGATTGTTGCAGGGGGGGATGCGGCAGGCGAGCGCAGTCCTGACTTGCGGCAAGAAATGGCCTGGCGGCAACAAGCACCGGTCTTGCCTGTTGATGGCACTCGATGTTGTAAAAATTACATCATTGAAATTATATCGGCCGTTTCTCTTTACAATGCCATGACCAGTTATCAAGAAGTAGCCGCCGGAAGCCAAAGGCGGCGCTGTCACCTCCCGAAATGGTGAATCTTGATCAACGGGAGTAAGCAGATGAGTTACAAGTTCGTGCGCAAGGCCATCGTCGCCGTTACCTGCGCAGTTGCGGTATGTTGTCCCGCGCATGCGGAAGAGAGTGGCAAGCTGGTCGTGAAGATCGGCTTCGTCGGCGCCTTGGGAACGCTCAGGCAGGGCAACCTCAGCTTCGGCGCCCGCGACGGCGCGCAACTGGCGGTGGATGAAGCCAACCAGCGCAACATACGGATTGGCGGTCGCGCGGTCGAGTTTGAGTTGCTGGTAATGGACGATCAATCCGACGTCAATTTTGCGCGTCTCGCCGCCCATGCCTTGGTCGCGGCCGGCGTGGTCGGAGTGATCGGTCACAATACCACCGACACCAGCATGGCCGCCGCGCCCATCTACCATGCAGCGGGTTTGCCGTTGATATCGCCGATGTCCACTGGGCGGCAGCTTACCCAGGCCGGCTATCGCAACGTGTTTCAATTGCTGGGGCACAGTGACATCACGGCGATCTACCTTGCCCAGTTGTCGCTACAGACGATCAAGGCCAAGCGCATTGCCATCGTCGATAATGGGCTAGCGCTTGGCATCGGGCTGAGGAACGCCTACCTCCGACAACTCAAGCAAGATGGCGGCAAGGTTTTGTTCAGTGAGTCCATCAGCAGCAAGACCTCCGACTTCAATGCCGTGCTGTCCTGTGTGCAGCGAGAAAAAGCGGATTTGTTGTTTTTCACTGGAACCGGTGCGCAAGCGGTGGCTCTTTCGCAAAATGTTCAACGCCTTGGCGTGGCCACTCCTTTGCTGATCACCGGTGGCGCTGTGAATGTGGAGTTTCCTCGCGTGGGGCCCTATCCCGAGGGCGCCTATTTGTTGTTGCACGGCTTGCCCGTAGAGACGCGTCCGGGTTATGCCCAATTCGAAAAAAACTATCGCAAAAAATCCAGCTCACCATTGACGGCCTACGCCATGTTTTCTTATGATGCCGTCGGCATGCTGATCGAAGCCTTGGGGAGCAAGGATTCTCTCTATCCCCAAATGGCCGTGGAAACCCTGCACAACATGCAATACAAGGGTGTTTCAGGCCTGGTTTCGTTTCGTGCCGACGGTAGTCAGAACGATCCACCTTACAGCTTCTACAAAGCGGTAGAAAGGAATTGGGTGCTCATCAAGACCTATGGCGGTTGAGCTTTCCTCCATGGGTGGTGACGCATAATTTTCCGGCGGCAAGTTCACCATTAAATGCCCGATTCCCCAAGTGGCGCTGGCAGCCTTTGCATAACATGCAACGCGAGGGGATTTCAGGCCCGGTTTCGTTTCGCGCCGACGGTCGCCAGAACGATCCGCCTTACCGTCTCTACAGGGTAGTGCAAAGAAAATGGGTGCTGGTGAAGACGTGCGGCGGCCGCGCTCCCGGGCTTGTCGCCAAACACCGTTTTATTCGTCAAAAGAGACAATCGCATGACGGAAACCGTGTTGTTCTCCAGATGCCTTTGCCGTGAAGTAAGTTAGTGTTGTCGGTCGAAAAATAAATCTCCCCCTCATACTGCATACTGAACGGAGTTGTAATAATGAAAACATTAAGGGCGAAGCTGTTGCTGGCCTTGGTCGTCATGTGGATAGGCCTGTTGGTGCTGGCCGCATGGTCGGCGCTCAATACCCGCCAAAACATGATCCAGGAGCGCGAAGCCGGATTGAAGCGGGTGGTGGAAACCGCCGAGGGCATCCTCAAGAGTTATGCCGCCGAAGTCGCCGCCGGCAAGACCACGCTGGACGACGCCAAGAAGAATGCATTGGCGCGCATCTCTTCCATGCGCTACGACAACGATAATTACATTTTCGTATTTGACTCCAAGCCGGTGGTGCTGATGCATCCGACCAACAAGAGCGTGGTCGGCAAGAACGTCTCTGACCGCAAGGACAGCGACGGCAAGCTTTACTACGTTGAAATGGTCAAGGTCGGCAAGGCGCAGCAACGCGGTTACGTCAATTACATGGGCCGCCTGCCGGGCGCCGACGACACCAACCGCACGCAAAAAGTCAGCTACCTGATCTACTACGAGCCATGGGATTGGCTGCTGGTTTCTGGTGTATTCCTCAATGATGTTGAAAGCGATTTCTATCAAAACCTGATGAAGCTGGCGGCGATCCTGTTTGTGGTCGGCGCGGTGGTGTCGGCAATGATGCTGGCGATCATCCGCAACATCACGCGCAGCTTGGGCGGTGAGCCGGCCTATGCAGTTGGTGTGGCCTCGCGTATTGCCGCCGGTGACCTGACCACGGCGATCACCACGCGCCCTGGCGACAAGCGCAGCCTGTTGTATGAAATGAGCGTGATGCGCGAACGCCTGTCGTCGGTGATCAGCGGCATCCGCAGCGGCACCGAATCGATTGACACCGGCGCCAAGGAAATCGCCGCCGGCAATCTGGATTTGTCTTCGCGCACCGAGCAGCAAGCGGCGTCGCTGGAAGAAACTGCATCCAGCATGGAAGAGCTCACTTCCACCGTGAAGCAGAACGCCGACAACGCGCGCCAGGCCGGCCAGCTGGCGCATAGCGCCTCCGACATTGCACGCCGCGGCGGCGAAGTGGTCGGGCAGGTGGTCGACACCATGCAAGGCATCACCGAAAGCTCGCGCAAGATTGCCGACATCATCGGGGTGATCGACGGCATTGCGTTCCAGACCAACATCCTGGCGCTGAACGCTGCCGTGGAAGCGGCCCGTGCCGGTGAACAGGGCCGCGGCTTCGCGGTGGTGGCGAGCGAAGTGCGCAGCCTGGCGCAACGCAGCGCACAGGCGGCGAAAGAAATCAAAGACCTGATCGAAGTCTCTGTCACACGCGTCGACAGTGGTTCCGATCTGGTCCAACGCGCCGGTCAGACCATGGGCGAAGTGGTCGACGCGGTGCAACGCATGACCGACATCATGGGAGAAATCTCGTCGGCCACCGAAGAGCAAAGCAGCGGCATCGGCCAGGTCAACATGGCGATCGCGCAAATGGACCAGACCACACAGCAAAATGCCGCGCTGGTGGAGCAGGCTGCTGCCGCGGCAGGCTCGCTGGAAGAGCAGGCGCGTCGCCTGAAAGATGCGGTTGCCTTCTTCCAGGCCGACGAGGTGGCACCGGTCAGTGCGCCGGCGTTTGCCAGTCGTCCGCGCGCGAGCGCTGCCAAGCCTGTTGCTCGCAGCGCACCGCGAGTTGCGACCAAGCCGGCAGCGCCGGTGCGCAAACCGGCGGCAACCATCACGCGGACGTTGCCTGCGACCGGAGGCGCCAAGCCTGCTGCGCCGAAAGCAGCCGCGGGCGATGACGGCGATTGGGAAACTTTCTAAACTCGCAGCCGGCCTGGTCGCCGGTTTGTGAGACACAACAACGGCTTGCCTGCGCAATCGGGGCGGCCGTTTTTCATTGCCAGGGGCATGTGCGAGCAGGTTTGCGCGCCTTGATTTGAGCGGTTTTCCCTCCCGGAATGTTATGATACCGGCCTATTGCGGGCGAATTTGCCTGCTTCCGTCAAACTCTGTGAAATTGTAGATAACGTGCGCTTAAATTCCATTAAATTGTCAGGATTCAAGTCTTTCGTCGATCCGATGAATTTCCAGGTGCCGGGGCAGTTGGTCGGCGTGGTAGGTCCCAACGGTTGCGGCAAGTCCAATATCATCGACGCGGTGCGCTGGGTGCTGGGCGAATCCAAGGCTTCCGAGCTGCGCGGCGAATCGATGCAGGACGTCATCTTCAACGGCTCGACCAACCGCAAACCGGCCGGGCGCGCTTCGGTCGAGCTGGTGTTCGACAACGCCATGGGCAAGGCCGCCGGACAGTGGGGGCAATATGCCGAAATCGCCGTCAAGCGCACCCTCACGCGCGACGGCACCTCTTCGTATTACATCAACAACCAGGCGGTGCGTCGCCGCGACATCCAGGACATCTTCCTCGGCACCGGCCTCGGTCCGCGCGCTTACGCGATTATCGGCCAGGGCATGATTTCGCGCATTATCGAAGCGCGTCCTGAAGAGCTGCGTATTTTCCTGGAAGAAGCCGCCGGCGTGTCGAAGTACAAAGAACGCCGCCGCGAAACCGAAAATCGCCTGCACGACACGCGCGAGAACCTGACGCGCCTGGAAGACATCTTGCGCGAACTCACCAGCAATCTGGAAAAGCTGGAAGCGCAAGCCGCCGTCGCCAAGAAATTCAACGAACTCACCGCCGACCAGGAAGAGAAGCAAAAACTGCTGTGGCTGTTGCGCAAGAACGAAGCCAAGTCCGAGCAGGAAAAATACTTCCGTGAAATCGAGCGCGCACAAATCGATCTCGAAGAACAAACCGCCAAGCTGCGTCATGTCGAGACCGAGCTGGAGCATATGCGCCAGGCGCACTACGGTGCCGGCGATCGCCTGCATACCGCGCAGGGACATCTGTACCAGACCAATTCCGAAATCGGCAGCCTGGAAGCGCAGATCAAATTCGTGATCGAATCGCGCAGCCGCCTGCAATCGCAACTCAATTCGCTGACTGCGCAACGCGACCAATGGCAACGCCAGGGCACGCAACACCAGGATGACCTGGCGGAAGCCGAGATCCAGCTGGAAGAGCAGGGCATGCGTGTCGAGCAGGCGCAACAAGCGGTGCAGGACGCCAACGACAAGGTGCCGACGCTGGAGCAAGCCTGGCGCGAAGCACAACTCAAGACCACCGAGTCGCGCGGCAAAATCATGCAGATCCAGCAGCAGATCGAACTGGAATCGGCGCATCAACGCAACGCCTCCAATATCTTGTCGGGCCTGACGGTGCGTCGCGAGCGCCTGATGCAGGAAAAGAACGGCCTCAACATGCCGGACGACGCCCATCTGTCCAATCTCAAGATGCAACTGGAAGAGAAGCAGGCGTCGTTGGAAGAAGCTTCCATGTATCTGGAAGAGGCGCAGGAGCAGCAGCCCAAGCAGGAAGAAGAACGTCGCGCCGCGCAAGAACTGGTGAGCAAGGAAACCACCGAACTGGCGCAGCTGGAAGCGCGCCTGTCGGCCCTGAAGCAATTGCAGGAAAGCGTGCAGACGCAAGGCAAGGTCCAACCCTGGCTGGAAAAGCACGAGCTGGCCAATTTGCCGCGCCTGTGGCAAAAGCTGCACATTGACGGCGGCTGGGAAACCGCGCTGGAATCGGTGCTGCGCGAGCGCATGTCGGCGCTGGAAGTGTCCAACCTGGATTGGGCCAAAGCTTTCTTCAACGATGCACCGCCGGCCAAGCTGGCCTTGTTTGCGCCAAATCCGGCGGGTTTGCCTTCCGAGCCTGCGCCGAACGGCCTGAAACCGTTCATCAATCTGCTGCAACTGAACGACCCGGGCCTGCGCACCTTGATGCAAGACTGGTTGCACAACATCTTCATCGCCGACGATACTGCCAGCGCCTTCATGGATCGCAGCAAGCTGCCCAACGGCGCGCTGTTCGTGACCAAGCAAGGCCACGTGGTGAGCCAGTCCAGCGTGCGTTTCTACGCCTCTGATTCCGAGCAGGACGGCATGCTGGCGCGTCAGCAGGAAATCGAAAACATCACCAAGCAGCAACGCGCGCAGTACATGCTGGCGGAAGAGGCCAAGTCGCGCGCAGTGCGCGCCGATGCCGCCATGACCAATGCGACCCAGCGCCTGCAAGAGTTGCGTCAGCGCGTGGCCGGTTTGACGCAAGCGGTGCACAGCTTGCAGATCGAAGTGATGAAGCTGTCCGAAGTGCAGGAGCGCTTCAACCAGCGCAGCACCCAGATCGTCGCCGACCTCGCCGAAATCGAAATGCAGGAAATCGAGCAGCAGCAGGTCAAGACCGAGTCCGAGGCCAAGTTCGAACAGCTCGACGTCGAGCTTGCTGAATTGCAGGAATCGCACGAAAACGGCCAGACCGATTATCTGGGCAAGGAGCAGCAACTCAACGATGCGCGTTTGCGTTTGCGCGAGTTGGAGCGCGCCGCGCAAGAATCCGAATTTTCGGAAAAGTCCCAGCGCAACAAAATCGACGAACTCAAACGTAATATCGCCACCGCGCTGGAACAGGCTGCGCAATTGTTTGCCAGCATGCAACAGGGCAGCCTGGAACTCGAAAGCCTGGACGACCAGGCGGCGCAAGCCGGCCTGCAATCCTTGCTGGACAAGCGCACCGACCAGGAGCGCGCCTTGGCCGATGCGCGTCACGAGCTCGACCAGTTGTCGCAAAAATTGCGTCAGCACGAAGAAGCGCGGCTACAATCCGAGCGCAGCCTGCAGCCGCAGCGCGACCGCATTACCGAACTGCAATTGAAAGAACAGGCCGCCCGCCTGAACCAGGAACAGTTCACCGAAGCGTTGGCCAGCACCCAGGCCGATGAAGCGGCCTTGTCGGAGAAACTGACCGAAGACATGCGTCCGTCTTACCTGCAAGGCGAAGTGACGCGCCTGACCAATGCCGTTGCCGCGCTGGGCGCCGTCAACCTGGCCGCGCTCGACGAGCTGGCCACTGCGTCCGAGCGCAAGAACTTCCTCGATGCCCAGCACGCCGACCTGAACGAAGCGATCACCACGCTGCAAGATGCGATCCACAAGATCGACATCGAAACGCGCGGGTTGCTGCAAGACACCTTCGACAAGGTCAACGGCCATTTCGCCGAGTTGTTCCCGATCCTGTTCGGCGGTGGCCAGGCCAAGCTGACCATGACGGGCGATGAAATCCTCGACTCCGGCGTGCAAGTCATGGCGCAACCGCCGGGCAAGAAGAACGCCACGATTCACTTGCTGTCGGGCGGTGAAAAGGCGCTGACCGCGACTGCGCTGGTGTTCTCGATGTTCCAGTTGAATCCGGCGCCGTTCTGTTTGCTGGACGAAGTCGATGCGCCGCTGGACGACGCCAATACCGAACGTTTCTGCAATATGGTCAAGCGTATGTCCGCGAACACCCAGTTCCTGTTCATTTCGCATAACAAGATCGCCATGGAAATGGCCAATCAGCTGATCGGCGTGACCATGCAGGAGCAGGGCGTGTCGCGTATCGTGGCGGTGGACATGGAAGCGGCGGCGAACTTCACGTCAGAGGTGCAAGCCGCCTGACGCAGCGGCACTTGGGGCGTGGCGCAAGTTGGCAGTTTTTTCGACTTGCGCCGGTATTTCGCAAGGCGCGTGCAGCTTGACAAGCCTATAACGGAACACTACCCTAAACAGCTTGTCATACAAGGGCTTCAGCACGGCGTTTGCACAGCGGACCGGGCACAGAATAACAAGATGGTAACGGCAGGTTTGTATCGTTTGCAGCAGTGTTTCGGTACAACAAAGCTGCCGACTCCGAGGAATCCATAAAGACCAGCTATGACCAGTTTTATCGAACCGAACATGTTTTACCCTATTGATTTGGCGCATTGCGCCGATCTGGTGATGAGCGGCGCCTTGGCGCGCCTCACTTTCAAGAAAAATTCCAAGGTATATTCGGCATGACAGACCTCCAAACCAGTCTGATCGTCATCGGCGGCGTGATCGTCGTCGGCGTGATCTCGTATAACAAGTGGCAAGAGCACAAGACCCGCAAAACCGTCGAACGCGCGTTTTCGTCGGATCATGATGATGTGCTCATGAATGCCGATGCGCAGTCGCAGCCCTTGCCGCCGACTTCGCCGCCATCCGCCGTACCGACCATGACCGCCTATCAGGCGCCAGCAGCGGCGCCGGCAACGCCTGCGGCACCCCCGGTGCAGATGGCGCCGGCGGCCAAGTCGCCGCTGTCGATGTATGAAGATGACCGCGTCGAGCCGGAGTTGTACGAGCGTCCCAAGCCGGTCGCCAATCCCCAATTCACGCAGCAACACGATCCGTATGCGGCGCAGCCGGAAGAGTCGATCGAACCTTACCTGTCGCTCGATACACCGGTCGACAGTCATTCCGATTACCCGGCCGATCCTCTCGGCACAGACGACACTGAAGCCGATCTGAGCCACGTCGAAGCTTCACTTGCGGACTCGAGCATGTTTGCCGGCGAGCAAGCTGGGCAAGCACAGGTCGCCGCAGCACCACAGCGCGAGTTGCCGGTGGATGAGCTGGTCGATTGCATTATCCCGATCGCGCTGGAGCTGTCAGTACGCGGAGAAAAAATCCTTCCCGGCGTGCAGAACCTGCGCCATGTTGGCAACAAGACCGTGAATTTCGTCGGCCGTACGGTCGATGGCGAATGGGAGGCGATCGGCCACGGTGGCGTTTATACCGCGCTGCTGGCCGGCGCCCAACTGGCCAATCGCAACAATGCCTTGAACGAGCTGGAATATTCCGAGCTGATCATGCGCCTGCGCGAGTTCACCGATTCCATCGGCGCCGAGCCGGAAGTGCCCGACATGATCGACGTGATGAAAACCGCGCAAGCGCTGCATCAATTCGTCATGGATCACGACGTGCAACTGGGCGTCAACGTGCGTTCCAATGGCGCGCCATGGAACGTCAGCACTTTGCTGGCGGCACTCACGCGCCAGGGTTTCGATCGCCGCACCGACGGCCATCTGGTGATGCAGGACGGCGAGGGCGAAGTCTTGTTCTCGATGTCGACCAACGCCGGCGGCGCCGCCGAAACCACCGATCGCCTGACGCTGTTGCTGGACGTGCCGCGCGTCGGCCCGGCGCGCGACGGTTATGGCGCGATGATCGCCTGTGCACGCTCGTTGGCCATGCGCCTGGGAGGTACCGTGGTTGATGACAGCGACCAGTTGCTGTCGGACGCCGCGCTGAGCGATATCGCCGAACAAGTCGGCGCGTTTTACAGCGCCATGGAATCGGCAGAAATCCCGGCCGGCTCCAAGCGCGCCATGCGTCTGTTCAGTTAAGCCTGAGCGCTTCCTTTTAAAGCGCATCTCATCTCATGTACCCAGATTCACATTCAGCACCCGCGGCGCCAAACGACTGGCGCGGGCGGGCGGCGTGGCTCAAGGCGACTTTGGATCGCCACAACCACGCCTATTACGTGCTCGACAATCCCAGCATTCCCGACGCGGAATACGACAAGCTGTTCCAGGAATTGCAGGCGCTTGAGCTGGGGCATCCCGAGCTGGCCAGCAGCGATTCGCCGACCCAGCGCGTAGGCGGCGCGCCCTTGCCGCAGTTTGAGCAGGTGCGGCATGCGATACCGATGCTGTCGCTGGGCAATGGCTTTGATGACGACGACATCATCGCTTTCGACAAGCGCGTCAAGGATGTCTTGTCGTCTGAAACGGAAGTGGCCTACGCCACCGAGCTGAAGTTCGACGGCCTGGCGATGAGCCTGCGCTACGAAGACGGCGTGCTGGTCAGCGCCGCCACGCGCGGCGACGGCACCACCGGCGAAAACGTCACTGCGAATATCCGCACCGTGCGCGCAATTCCGCTGCGCCTGCATGGCAACAATCCGCCGCAAGTGCTGGAAGTGCGCGGTGAAGTGCTGATGTACAAGGATGATTTCGCCAGACTCAACCAGCGCCAACGCGACGCCGGCTTGAAGGAATTCGCCAATCCGCGCAATGCCGCCGCCGGCAGTTTGCGCCAACTCGATTCGAAGATCACCGCACAGCGCACCTTGCGCTTTTTTGCCTATGGCATCGGCGTGCTGGAAGGTCGGGGTATGCCTACCTCGCATTCGGCGCTGCTGGACTGGTATTCCGCGCTCGGCCTGCCGGTGTGCAAGGAAAGAGCCGTGGTACAGGGGGCCGACGGTTTGCTGACGTTCTATAACGGCATCGGCGCCAAGCGCAGCGAGCTGCCGTACGAGATCGACGGTGTGGTCTACAAGGTCGATCGTCTCGACCAGCAGCAGCAACTCGGTTTCGTCTCGCGCGCACCGCGTTTCGCGCTGGCGCACAAGTTTCCGGCGCAAGAGGCACTGACCGTGGTGCAAGGCATAGAAGTGCAGGTCGGCCGTACCGGTGCCATCACGCCGGTGGCGCGTCTGGTGCCGGTATTCGTTGGCGGCGTGACGGTCACCAATGCCACGCTGCACAACGAAGACGAAGTGCGCCGCAAGGATATCCAGATCGGCGACACCGTGATCGTACGTCGCGCCGGCGATGTGATTCCGGAAGTGGTGGCCTATGTGCCCGAGGCGCGTCCGGCCGATGCGCAGCCGTTTATGATGCCGACGTCTTGCCCGGTATGCGGTTCGCCGATCGTGCGTCTGGAAGAAGAGGCGATTGCGCGCTGCTCCGGCGGCTGGGTCAAATGTTCGGCGCAGCGCAAGGGCGGCCTGCAGCATTTTGCTTCACGTCGGGCCATGGACGTCGAAGGCCTGGGCGATCAATTGATCGAGCAATTGGTCGACAAGAATGTGATCACCACCGCTGCCGATTTGTATCGCCTCGGTTTGCGCGCGCTGGCCGAGCTTGATCGCATGGCGGAAAAATCGGCGCAAAACGTGCTGGATGCCTTGGAAAAATCCAAGTCGACCACGCTGGCGCGCTTCATCTATGCGCTCGGTATTCGCCACGTCGGCGAGGCTACCGCCAAGGAAGTGGCGCGCCACTTCGGCAACATGGACGCCGTGATGGCCGCGACCGAAGAGCAATTACTGGAGGTTGCGGATGTCGGCCCGGTGGTGGCGCAGTCCATCATCAGCTTCTTTGCCGACGGCCTGAACGTCGAGCTGGTCAACCAGCTGCGTGCTGCCGGAGTGCAGTGGAGCGAAGGCGCCGGCATCGAGATCCAGGCCAAGACGCTGGCCGGCAAAATTTTTGTATTGACCGGCACCTTGCCGACCATGTCGCGCGACGACGCGGCCCAGCTGATCGAAGCAGCCGGCGGCAAAGTGAGCGGATCGGTCTCCAAGAAAACCAGTTACGTTGTGGCCGGCGCCGAAGCCGGCAGCAAACTGGCCAAAGCGGAAGAGCTGAGTATTGCCATCCTTGACGAGGATGCGCTGGTGGCCCTGGTGCAAAATGGTCCGCAAGAAGGCCCGCCAGAGACGATTGCCGGCTAAAGCGCGATAGTGGGCGATAATGCCCGCAGACGCCGTGACGATATTTATTTTTATTGGGAACTGCAATGACTAAGAGAATTAAGAAAGCCGTATTTCCTGTCGCAGGACTGGGCAGTCGATTTTTGCCGGCAACCAAGGCGCAGCCGAAGGAAATGCTGCCTATCGTCGACAAGCCGCTGATCCACTACGCGGTGGAAGAAGCGGTTGCCGCCGGCATTACCGAAATGGTGTTCATCACCGGCCGCAACAAGCGCGCCATCGAAGACCATTTCGACAAGGCCTACGAACTGGAAGCCGAGCTCGAAGCCGCCGGCAAACAGCAATTGCTGGATATCGTGCGCAACGTCATCCCCAAGAACGTGACGTGCATTTTCATTCGTCAATCGGCGCCGCTGGGCCTGGGCCATGCCGTGCTGTGCGCACGTCCGGTGGTCGGTGACGAACCGTTCGCGGTCTTGCTGGCGGACGATTTCATGGACGTCGGCCCGGGCCATAAACCGGTGATGGCGCAGATGGTCGACGTATATGAGCGCGAAGGCCTGAGCCTGCTGGCAGTACAGGACGTGCCGCGCGCCGACACCAAGCAATACGGCATCGTCAGTGCGACCTCGTATCAACCCAATCTTGAGCGCGTCAACGGTATCGTGGAAAAACCCGCCCCTGATGTGGCTCCGTCGACGCTGGCGGTGGTCGGCCGCTACGTGCTGAACAATCGCATTTTCGATTATCTGGAAACCATAGGCAAAGGCGCCGGCGGCGAGATTCAGCTGACCGACGGCATCGCCGCGCTGATGCATGCGCAAACGGTGCTGGCCTATCGCTATGAAGGCCAGCGCTATGACTGCGGCTCCAAGCTCGGTTACCTCAAAGCCACCGTCGCCATGGGGATGAAGCATGCCGAAACCGGCGCTGCCTTCACCGAATACCTCAAGCAACTCAATATCAACGCTTGATCACCGCATAGAAAGCCGCAAGGAGAGCAGGGATGGCAATACGCGAAATTCTGAAAATGGGCGATCCGCGCCTGTTGCGTCAGGCTGAGCCGGTACAGCAGTTCGGCACGTCGGAAATGGATGCGCTGATTGCCGACATGTTTGAAACCATGCGCGCCGTCAATGGCGCCGGTCTGGCGGCGCCGCAGATCGGTGTCAACTTGCAGCTGGTGATTTTCGGCTTCAAGAAAAACGCGCGTTATCCCGAAGCGCCGGAAGTACCTGAAACGGTACTGATCAATCCGACGCTGACGCAACTCGGCGAAGACATGGAAGAGGGCTGGGAAGGCTGCTTGTCGGTGCCCGGCCTGCGCGGCGTGGTGCCGCGCTGGAGTCGCTTGCGCTATGAGGGATTTGATGCCGCCGGCGCGCGTATCGACCGCACCGTCGACGGCTTTCATGCGCGTGTGGTGCAGCACGAGTGCGACCACTTGTGGGGCATTCTGTATCCAATGCGCATCAAGGATTTTACGCGCTTCGGGTTTACCGAAATTCTGTTTCCCGAGCTCGATCCCAACGACGACGATTGAGTCATGTTCGCCTGAGGAGCATAAAAAAATCGCGGGTGAAGTCTGGCTTCACACGCGATTTTTCATTTCAGCGACTGTTATTGATGGATCGCCTCAACCTTCGGCGACGCGCTTGGCAATATGCGCCAGCGCTTCTTCGATCTGATCGATCAGGATCAGGCACAGATCACCGTCCTTCAGTGATGCCAGCGCCGTATCGATAGCCAGGAATTCGCCAAAGACTTCCTTGGTTTCCTTGGTGCGACGCGCGTTGACCAGGCCCTGGCGCAGCAGCGCCAGTACTTCGCCGTCGGCGCGGCCGCGTTGGCATTGGTCTTGATACAGCACGACTTCATCGAAAGCATCGCCGAGGATTTCAGTTTGCTGACGGATATCGATGTCGCGCCTGTCGCCGGCGCCGCTGATGACCACTGAGCGGCGTTTGGCGGGGATGCTTTCCACCGCCTTGACCAGCGCATTGATGGCGTCCGGATTATGGCCATAGTCGGCGATCAGCGTGGCGCCGCGGTAATCGAACATATTGAAGCGGCCGGGCGCGGTGCCGACATCGCTGATGAAGGTGCGCAAACCGGCCCGCACGATTTGCCAATCAAGATTCAGCGCCCACACCGCGGCCACCGAGGCCATGGTGTTTTCCACTTGGAAGCCGATGGTGCCGCTGCGTGTCAGCGGAATCTCGCCAAGCGCCAGGCGGGTTTCCTGTTCGCCTTGCGCCGCGACGATGTCGTTGCCGTCGCGAAAAATCACGCGATGACCTTGTGCGCGGTGTGTGGCCATGATCGGATGCAGCGGATCAAGCGCGAAGAAAATCACGGAGCCGGTGCAGGACTGCGCCATGCTGGAGACCATCGGGTCGGCCGCATTGAGCACGGCATAGCCGGTCGGTGCGACGTTTTCGACGATCACGCGCTTGACCACAGCGAGGTCTTCCACGGTGCTGATGTAGCTCAGGCCCAGGTGGTCACCCATGCCGATGTTGGTGACCACGGCGACGTTGCAGCGGTCGAAACCGAGGCCTTCACGCAGGACGCCGCCACGTGCGGTTTCCAGTACGGCAGCATCGACGTCGGGGTGGAACAGGACATTGCGCGCGCTGCGCGGGCCGCTGCAGTCGCCGGTGTCGATGCGTTGCTTGTCGATGTAGACGCCGTCGGTATTGGTCATGCCGACGCGCAAGCCTTTTTGCGCCAGCAAATGGGTGATCAGGCGCACCGTGGTGGTTTTGCCGTTGGTGCCGGCCACCGCAACCAAGGGGATGCGGGCGTCGTCGCCATCGGCGAACATGGTCGAGATGATGGCGTCGCCGACTGCGCGGCCTTTGCCGTACGATGGCGTCAGGTGCATGCGCAATCCGGGCGCGGCGTTGACTTCAACCACGCCGCCTTCCTGTTCTTCCAGCGGTGCGTGCACGCTGTTGCAGACGATGTCGACGCCGCAGATGTCGAGGCCGACCATTTGCGCGGCGGCGATGGCGCGCGCTGCCAGCTCGGGATGCACGTCGTCGGTGACGTCGGTGGCGGTGCCGCCGGTGGACAGGTTGGCGTTGTTGCGCAAGACGATGCGCGCGCCTTGCGGCGGAATCGACTCAGCATCGTAATGTTGCTTGGACAACGTAGCCAGCGCGATGTCGTCAAAACGGATCTTGGTCAGCGAGGTGGCGTGACCGTCGCCGCGCAACGGATCGCTGTTGACCTTGTCGACCAGTTGGCGAATCGTATGGACGCCGTCGCCGATGACTTGCGGCGGGTCGCGGCGGGCAGCGGCGACCAGGTTCTTGCCGATCACCAGCAGGCGATAGTCATGGCCGGGCATGTAGCGTTCGACGATGATTTCGTCGCTGATCTTGACCGCGGCACTGAAGGCGGCGGCGATCTGGGCTTGCGTACTGATATTGACGGCGACGCCTTTGCCCTGGTTGCCGTCGCGCGGCTTGACCACCACCGGTGCGGCGATTTCCTGGGCGGCGGCCCAGGCGTCTTCAACGGTTTCGACCACGCGGCCGTTCGGCACCGGCACACCGGCCGCATGCAGCAGCATCTTGGTGAGTTCTTTGTCTTGCGCGATCGATTCGGCGATGGCGCTGGTGTCGCTGGTTTCGGCCGCTTGTATGCGTTTTTGGCGGCTGCCCCAGCCGAACTGCACCATGCTGCCGTCGGTCAGGCGACGGAAGGGGATGCCACGTTTGACTGCCGCTGCGACGATGGAACCGGTGCTCGGTCCGAGGCGCACGTCTTCATCCAGTTCGCGCAGGCGCGCCAACGCGTCGGCCAAGTCGAAAGGCTTGTCTTCGACGGCGGCCAGGCACAGTTCCTGGGCCAGTTCGAAGGCCAGGCGACCAACGGCTTCTTCGCTGTATTCAACGATGACCTGGTAGACGCCGGTTTCGACGGTCGGCACCGTGCGGCTGAAAGTGACCGGGCAACCGGACTGCGATTGCAGTGCCAGTGTTGCCGATTCCAGCGCATGCGCCATCGATACGGCCTTGGCTTCGCCGGCTGGTTGCAGGAAGCCGATGTGCGGGAAGCGCGCGCGCAACCGCACTTCAAAACCGGCAATGCCTTCAATGGCGCGCTCAGCCTCGCTGCACGACACGATGGCTTCAATCGCAGTGTGCCTGCTCCAGAGGTTAGGGCCGCGCAGTACGCGAATACGTGATACGTCCATCAACAAGTCTTCCTGAATGTGTCGTAGGCCAAGGCGGCCCCGGTTTTAACTGTTGTTCCGTGCCGCGGGTTTTCCTGCTGGTGTGGCGGCACGGCGATATTGTCGATGCAGGCGATCAGACTGCTTGCGCCTTGCGTTTCTTGTCTTGTTCCTCGGCTTGTTCGGTGCCGAACAACTCGATGCCGGCGCGAATCAGGTCGGCTGAGATGCCCAGCGCCCAGGCGGCAGCCACTGCCGCCAACACGTTTTCGATCTGGAAACTGACGGCGCCGCCGCCGGTGATCGGGATCGCAGCGACCGTGCTGACGCGCATTTCCTTGTCGCCGTGCGCCAGGATGACATCGCCGTTGCGCACGAACACGCCGCGCTTGCCTTGCTTGAGATGCTCGGCGATTACCGGCGAGCCGGCGTCGGAGGCAAAGAACATCACTTCGCCGTCGCACAGGCCTGCCATGTCGGCCACCAGGGGATCGTCGGCATTGAGGACGGCGACGCCGTCCGGCAATACCACGTCGACCTGGGTGCGCTTGACCTTGGTGGCCATTTGCTCGGCGTTGTCGATGTAGTACTCGGGCAGGCTGTCGGCCGGATCGATATTGGCGACCACGCCGACCTGGCAACGGTCGTAGGCGAGGCCTTCGGAGAGAATGGAAACGCTGCCGTTTTCAAACACGGCGGCTTCGACGGCGCGGTTGAGCAGCACGCGATGCGCGGCGCCCCAGTTGGCGCGATTGCCTTTTTCGACCAGGCGCTGGCCGAAGTAGAGGCCGTCGCCGCAAGCCAGGCCGACATGCTTGCCGCTCAGATGGATGATGCGTGCAATCAGGCGCGCGATGGTGGTCTTGCCGTGGGTGCCGGTGACGCCGACGATGGGGATGCGGCCGGTGTCTTCCGGTTTGAACAGGTGTTCGACGATGGCCTGGCCGACCGGGCGCGGCGTGCCTTCGGATGGTTTCAGGTGCATCAGCAGGCCGGGGCCGGCATTGACTTCGACGATGGCACCGCGTTGTTCATCAAGCGGGCGCGAGATGTCTTCCGCCACCAGGTCGACGCCGGCGATATCCAGGCCGACCACGCGTGCCGCCAGCGCTGCAGTGGCCGCCACGCTAGGGTGGACCTGATCGGTGACGTCGATGGCAACGTTACCATTACGCAGCAACAAAACCTTCTTGCCGGCAGGCGGCACCGAGTCGGCGGTCAGGCCCTGGCGTTCAAGTTCAAGGCGGGCGGCCGGCTCACGCGCGAGGATGACCGGGTTGAGCGGATGTTCTTCCAGGTCGCCGCGGCGCGGATCGGTGTTGACGACGTCGATCAGTTGTGAAATCGTCGACTGGCCGTCGCCGATGACGAAAATGGGTTCGCCGCGCGCCGCTGCCGCCAGCTTGCCGCCGACGATCAGCAGGCGATGTTCGTTGCCGCGGATGAAACGTTCGACCAGCACGCTGCTGCCTTCTTCCAGCGCAGCCTTGTAGGCGGTCTCGACTTCGGCCTGGGTATTGAGATCGATGAAGACGCCGCGGCCGTGATTGGCGTCGGACGGTTTGACCACCACCGGCAGGCCGATGTCTTCGGCGGCTTCCCAGGCGTCTGCCGGGCTGTCGACGATACGTCCTTCAGGAATGGCGACGCCGCAGGATTGCAGCAAGGTCTTGGTCAGGTCCTTGTCGCGCGAGATGCTCTCGGCGATGGCGCTGGTCTGGTCGGTTTCTGCGGTCCAGATGCGGCGTTGCTTGATGCCGTGGCCGAGCTGGACCAGATTGCCTTCCGACAGGCGGATCGATGGGATGCGGCGTTCGTCGGCGGCGTCCACGATGCAGGCGGTACTGGGGCCGAGGCAGAGCGAATCGACCATGTCGCGTAGTTTTTCAACGGCGGCACTAACGTCGAACGGTTTGTCTTCGATGGCTGCCATCACCAGGTCGCGGCCGGCGTACAGCGCGGCGCGGGTGACTTGTTCGTGACGGGCGCGCACCACGACTTTATAGACGCCACGGACCGAGGTTTCACGCGCTTTGCCGAAACCGCCGGGCAGGCCGGCCAGGTTTTGCAGTTCCAGCGTGACGTGTTCCATGATGTGGCCGGGCCAAGTGCCTTCTTTCAGGCGCTGCAGGAAACCGCCTCGTTCGCCATAGCTGCAGCGATGCTCGACCAGCGACGGCAGCCAGCCGGTCAGGCGTTCATTGAAGCCGGGAATGATGTTCGACGGAAAGTCTTCCAGTTCTCCGATATCGATCCAGACCTCCAGTGCTGGCCGGTAAGTCCAGATGTTGGGGCCGTGCAAAGGGAGGATACGGAGAAATTCTATATTTTTCATGGGTAAGCAGGTCTGCCGCTGAGCGTTGTCCGTTCTGTCGATCCAAGCATGAATAACGCATAAAGCCGCGATTGGTTTACTTGATCGCAATAAAATGCGCTCATATAAAGATGTTCACAAGCACGGCAACCAGGGGGCATGCGAAGCTGGGGCCGGTTTTTTTTGTTATTTATGTACTAATAATGCAAGTTTGAAGCTCGGTTGTATGTTTTGTTTGTCATCCGCCCCTTCCCTAAGTTGCCGATGCACACAAAATGTAACGATATTGTCGCAGACTGTTTCCGGTCTTGCATGCAAAATAATCAGGTTTTCGTCAGCTTGGAGCGCCAAACGGTCATGCTTGCTGTCATCGGCGAAGCCGGTTCGCGCGTTGTCGGGGTGGCAAATCGATACGATATAATATGCGCGGCATAGATTGTCGGCAAAAAATTGCCCACAAAACCATTCTTCACTGTCCGCACAGGACATACATGCCGTCTAGATGAACAAAGAATCCCTCATCCCAAGCTCCACCAATTTGCCCGCGCCATGGCGCGCGGAAGTGCAGGCGCAACTGACGCCTGACGAAAAGATCACGGCCTGGCTCGATCTCGATCTCGATACCGCGCTGCAATTCACGCGCGGCCTGGTGCTGGTCACCGACCGTCGACTGCTGGCCAAGAACGATGGCGGCAACAGCTGGAATACCTGGGAATATCGCCAGGGTGCCGTGTTGAAGCATTACGACCATGCTGGCGTCGGCACGTTGGAACTGCTGGACGGTCAGTCGCGGCTGGCTTGCTGGCGTTATACGCTGGCGCAAAATTCCCAGGCCTTGCGCCTAGTCAATCAATTCGAACTGCAACGCGACATCCACGTCTCGGGCCAGCAAGTGGTGCAGGAAGAGCTCGACGTCTGCCCGCAATGCAAGGCGCCGATTCCGGAAGGGCAGGAGAGCTGCGCCATTTGTCCGGAGGCCAAGGAAGCGCCGCCGTCGACCTGGGCGCTGTTCCGCCTGACCCGTTTTGCCAAGCCTTATAAAGGCTCGTTGCTGCTGGGTTTCCTGCTGACGCTGGCCTCGACCGCCGCGACGCTGGTGCCGCCCTACATGACCATGCCGCTGATGGACAACGTGCTGATTCCGTTCCAGAACGGTGCGCCGCTTGATTCTCATTTGGCGGGAATGTATCTGAGCGGCTTATTGGGATCGGCCATGGTGGCCTGGATTTTGGGGTGGGGGCGTACCTATATTCTGGCGCTGGTCAGCGAACGCATCGGCGCCGACTTGCGCACCACCACTTATGAGCATTTGCTGCGCCTGTCGCAGGAATATTTCGGCGGCAAGCGCACCGGCGACCTGATGGCGCGCATCGGCTCGGAGACCGACCGCATCTGCGTGTTCCTGTCGCTGCATTTGCTGGACTTCATCATCGATATCTTGATGATCATCATGACGTCGGTGATTTTGATCTCCATCAATCCCTGGCTGGCGCTGGTGACTTTGTTGCCGCTGCCGTTCATTGCCTGGATGATCCACGTGGTGCGCGACCGCCTGCGCCACGGCTTCGAAAAGATCGACCGGATCTGGTCGGAAGTCACCAATGTGCTGGCCGACACCATCCCCGGCATCCGCGTGGTCAAGGCGTTTGCCCAGGAAAAGCGCGAAGCTGCGCGCTTCAAGGAAGCCAATCGCCACAACCTGGTGGTCAATGATCGCGTCAACAAGATCTGGTCGCTATTTACACCGACCGTGACCATGCTGACCGAAATCGGTTTGCTGGTGGTGTGGGTATTCGGCATCTGGCAGGTTTCGCACAACCAGATTACGGTCGGTGTGCTGACCGCTTTCCTGGCCTACATCAGCCGCTTCTATACTCGCCTGGATTCGATGAGCCGCATTGTGTCGGTGACGCAGAAGGCGGCCGCCGGCGCCAAGCGTATCTTCGACATTCTCGATCACGTTTCCAGCGTGCCTGAGCCGGCCAATCCGGTGCATCTCGAGCATGTCAAAGGCGCGATCGAATTGCGCAATGTCGGTTTCCGTTATGGCAATCGTTCCGTGATGCGTGGCGTCGACTTGTCGATTGCGCCGGGCGAAATGATCGGCCTGGTCGGTCACAGCGGTTCCGGCAAGAGCACCATGGTCAATCTGATCTGCCGCTTTTACGATGTCTCGGAAGGTGCTATCCGCATCGACGGCGTCGACATCCGCTCGCTGCCGATTTCCGAATATCGCCGCAACATCGGGCTGGTGTTGCAGGAGCCTTTCCTGTTTTTCGGCACGATTGCCGAGAACATCGCTTACGGTAAGCCGGAGGCGACACGCGCCGAAATCATCGCAGCCGCGCGCGCCGCGCATGCGCATGAATTCATTTTGCGCCTGCCGCAAGGCTACGATTCTCTGGTGGGCGAACGCGGCCAGGCTTTGTCGGGCGGCGAGCGCCAGCGCATTTCGATTGCGCGCGCCTTGCTGATCGATCCGCGTTTCCTGATCCTCGACGAAGCGACGTCGTCGGTGGACACCACCACCGAGAAGGAAATCCAGAAGGCGCTCGACAACCTGGTCAAGGGCCGCACCACGATTGCGATTGCCCACCGTTTGTCGACCTTGCGCAAGGCCGATCGCCTGGTGGTGCTGGATCGTGGTCAAGTGGTGGAGGTCGGTCCGCACGAAGAGTTGATGGCCAGGCAGGGCGCCTACTATCGTCTGTATCAGGCGCAAGCGCGCAATCCCGAAGGGGAGGTGCCGGGCAGCGATGAAGATGATGGCGACGGCAGCGACGAGAAGGGCGGTTGAGGATGAGTACGCCAATGCATACAGCACTACACAATTTCCGGTTGCGCCATAACGCGCTGGGCCGCCTGGTTTTCATCAATGCGGACGGCGTCGAGCACGAGGGTGCGATCCCGGTGCGGGCGTTTCCTATTGGTGCGCCGGACGAGGGGATTGCCCTGGTCAGCGCCGACGGCCATGAGCTGGCGTGGATAGAGCAATGGTCGGACCTGACGCCGGAGCTCAGGGCGATGATCGAGGCCGAACTGGCAACGCGCGAATTCATGCCGCAGATCAGCCGCATCGTCGGCGTCTCCAGCTTTGCCACGCCGACGGTCTGGGAAGTGGAAACCAATCGCGGCAATACGTCGTTTACGCTCAAAGCTGAAGAAGATATCCGTCGCTTGCCGCAATCGGCGCTGTTGATTTCCGATAGTCATGGCATCCAATTCCTGGTGCGCGACACCAAGGCGCTTGATAAGCACAGCCGCAAGATTCTGGATCGTTTCTTATAGCATTGGCGCGCAATAAAAAACGGCTGCTTCCGTGATCGGGAGCAGCCATTTTTTATCTGTCTCAGCAAACTTAAAACTGTTCGTCGGGGCGCAGGTAACGCCATTGGCCGGTGGGCAAATCGCCCAGTTTGACGCCGCCGATGCGCACGCGTTTGAGGCCGACCACTTTCAATCCGACCAGCTCGCACATGCGCCGGATCTGACGCTTCTTGCCTTCATGCAGCGTGAAGCTGAGCTGGTCTTCATTTTGCCAGCGCACCTTGGCCGGCTTGAGTGCTTTGCCGTCCAGCGACAGGCCGTGGTTGAGGCGCTTGAGTTCGCTCTCGGGCAGCTTGCCGGGCTTGCTGTATTGCACGCGCACCAGATATTCCTTGTCGACGCTGGAGTCTTCGCCGATCAGCTGTTTGGCGATGCGGCCGTCCTGGGTCAACACCAGCAGGCCGACCGAATCGATGTCGAGGCGTCCGGCCGGCACCAGGCTGCGCAGCTGGGTCGGATGGAATTGCGTGTCGACCTGGTCTTCGGCCCAGCGCGAGGCGGCTTCGACCAGGGCGACTGCGGGTTTGTAGCCGTCCTCGGCCTGGCCGCTGACATAGCCCATCGGTTTGTTGATCAGGATGGTGACGCGTTTCGATTGTTCCGCGCTGGCTTGCCGTTCCACGCTGATGCGCTGGTCCGGCAAGACCTTGCTGCCGAGTACCGCGACGACCTGGCCGTCGACACGCACCCAGCCCTTTTCTATCCATTCGTCCGCTTCGCGGCGCGAGCAGAGGCCGAGTTCGGACATGCGTTTGGATAGGCGTACTGGTTCTGTCATGGTGTCTGGCAAAGTAAAGTCGGCACGGTCAGTGCAGGGGTTGGGCAAAAAGCGAAAATGGCGTCGCGCACGGTATTAAATGCGCAGCGCCTTGAGCAGGTCGGTTTCCAGCATGATCTGGTTGCGCGGATGGTTCAGTGCCGCGCCGTCGACCAGGAATACGTCTTCCACGCGCTCGCCCAGCGTCATCACCTTGGCCGTGTGCAAGTTGATCTTGTACTTGGCCAGGATATTGGAGATGGTATAGAGCAAGCCGTTGCGATCATTGGCCGAGACCGACAGCAGGTAATACTGGCCGCGTTCGTCGGGACGCAAATCCACCGAAGGATTGATCGGAAAGGTGCGCGACAGGCGCGACAGCCGTCCCTTGGCCGGCGTCGGCAGCGGGCTGTCCGATTGCAGCAGCTGCGCCAGTTCATGCTCGATCAGGTTGATGATGTCACGATAATTTTTGGCGAACACCGGCGCGCTGATGAGGAAGGCGTCGAGCGCATAGTTGAGCTTGGTCGTATGAATCTTGGCGTCGAGAATGCTGAAATTCTTTTCGTCGAAATAGCTGCAGATGCGCGCGAACAGATCGGGCTGGTCGGGCGTGTAGACCGCCACCTGCACGCCTTCGCCGATCGGCGCCAGGCGGCATTTCACGACCGGCACGGTGCTGTCGATCTTGTCATAGAACGAGCGCGTCTGCCAGGCGATGTCGGAAGCGTCCAGGCGCAGGAAGTAGGCGACGTCGAGTTGCTGCCAGAATTTTTCGTGGGCATCGGCAGGCAGGCCGTACAGGCGCAAGGTCTTGATGGCTTCCTGCTGGGTGTTCTTGAGTTCACGGTCAGCTGACGGCGCTTCGCCGCCGAGCACGCGCAAGGTCATGCGGTACAGGTCTTCCAGCAGTTTGCCTTTCCAGGCATTCCATACTTTCGGGCTGGTGCCGCGGATGTCCGCCACGGTCAGCAGGTACAGCGCGGTCAGGTGGCGTTCGTCTTTGACCGAGTTGGCGAATTGCTGGATCACGTCGGGATCGGACAAGTCTTGTTTTTGTGCGACTTGCGACATGGTCAGGTGATGCTCGACCAGGAACACCACCAGCTCGGTGTTTTCTTCCGACATGCCATGCTGCACGCAGAACTGACGTGCATCGGCCATGCCCAGCTTGGAATGGTCGCCGCCGCGGCCCTTGGCGATGTCGTGGAACAGCGCGGCGACATACAAGATCCAGGGTTGCGCAAAGTTGGCCATCAACTGGCTGCAGAACGGATATTCGTGCGCGTGCTCGCTCATCGTGAAGCGGCGCACGTTGCGCACCACCATCAGGATGTGCTGGTCGACGGTGTAGACGTGGAACAGGTCGTGCTGCATCTGGCCGACGATGCGGCGGAAATTCGGCAGGTAGCGCCCCAGTACGCTGGTCTGGTTCATGTCGCGCAGCGCGTGCGTAATGCCGCGCTTGCTTTGCAGGATCTGCATGAACAGCGCGTGATTGGCCGGGTTGGCGCGGAAGGCGTTGTCGATCTTGAAGCGTGCATGCCAGAGCGCGCGCATGGTGCGCGCCGACATATCCTTGAGCTCCTGGTGCTGGGCCAGGATCAGGAATACTTCCAGCATGGCCGAAGGCGTGTCTTCGAAGACGTTGTCGTGCGCAATGTCGACGAAGCCGTTCAGTTCATTGAAGCGTTCATTGATCTTTTGCGGCACCAGTTCTTGGGGGAACAGCTGCGCTTCGATGTTTTGCAACAGAATCGTGTTGAGCTGGGTGACTGCCTTGGCCGCCCAGTAATAGCGTTGCATCAGGTATTCGCTGGCGCGGCGCGTATCAGTGTTCTTGAAGCCGAAGCTTTCGGCGATCGGCGTCTGGATGTCGAACACCAGGCGGTCTTCGCGGCGATTGGCGTAGATGTGCAGGCGGATGCGGATGTCCTTGAAGGCGCGTTCCTTTTGCGTCAGTTGGCGTGCTTCGGTCGCGGTCAACAGCCCGCGTTGCGCCAGCTTGCTCCAGGAATCGCCCAGGCCGGCAGCCTTGGCCACCCATAAAATCACTTGCAGGTCGCGCAAGCCGCCCGGGCTTTCCTTGCAGTTCGGCTCCAGGCTGAAGGGAGTGTCTTCGTACTTGACGTGGCGCTGCTGCATTTCCAGGGTCTTGGCCTGGAAGAAGGCGCGCGGATCCATGGCGTTCTGGCATTGCACTTGCAACATTTGAAACAGGGTCTTGTTGCCGGTCACCAGGCGCGCTTCCAGCAGGCTGGTCTGCACCGTGATGTCGGCCGCCGACTCGGCCATGCATTCGTCAATGGTGCGGATGCTGTGGCCGATTTCGAGTCCGATATCCCAGAACAGCTGCACCAGCGACTCGAGCTTGGCTTGCATGGCCGGGTCGGGTGCCTGGTCGAGCAAGATCAGAACGTCGACGTCCGAGTGCGGAAACAATTCACCGCGGCCGTAACCGCCTACTGCGACCAGCGCAATGTCGCGCGGCAGCGCGCATTTGTCCCAGGCTTCCGTCAGCGCGGCGTCGACATTGCGACGCAGTTGCGTCAACAGCTGTTCGGTTTTGCCGTCAGCCTGGAAAGCCTCGATGGCCAGCTGGCGCGATGCTTTCAGTTGTTTTTTGAGGGTGACGGCAAGCGCGGGCATAGGTGATCGGGAAGTGGGCTCAGGGTCAGGCAGCGACGGTCGCTGCTTGCTGGATGAATGCCGGCGGCGCAGGCATGCCCGGCGAGACCGTCAATACTTCGTAACCGGTAGGCGTTACCAGCACGGTGTGTTCCCATTGTGCCGAGAGGCTGCGATCTTTGGTCTTGATGGTCCAGCCATCGCCCATTTCGCGAATCTCGCGGCGGCCGGCGTTGATCATCGGCTCGACGGTGAAGATCATGCCGGCTTCGAGTTTTTCCAGCGTGCCGGGGCGGCCGTAATGCAGCACTTGCGGTTCTTCGTGGAAAACGGTGCCGATGCCGTGGCCGCAAAACTCGCGCACCACGCTATAGCCGGCTTTTTCCGCATGCTGCTGGATGACATGGCCGATGTCGCCCAGATGGGCGCCGGGTTTAATCTTGGAAATGCCCAGCCACATGCATTCGAAGGTGATCTCGGTCAGGCGGCGCGCCATGATGGACGGCTCGCCGATGTAAAACATGCGGCTGGTATCGCCGTGGTAACCGTTTTTGATGATGGTGACGTCGATGTTCAGTACGTCGCCGTTCTTGATGACCTTGTCGCCCGGGATGCCATGGCAGATGATGTCGTTCAGAGAAGTGCAAATCGCCTTCGGATAGGGTGTGTAGCCGGGCGGACAGTAATTGAGCGGCGCCGGGATGCTGTCTTGTACATTCACCATGTATTCATGGCACAGACGGTCCAGCTCGCCGGTGGTGGTGCCGGCCTTGACGAAAGGGGTGATGTAGTCGAGTACTTCTGCGGCAAGTTTGCCGGCAATGCGCATGCCTTCAATATCTTCCGCGGTTTTGATGGAAATGGTGCCCATAAAATTGTCGCAATTCGCTTAAAAATCATTAAGTAGAGATTATAGACGAGGGCGGGCGCTTCTGTCGGCGGCGATTGGCCCGGGGATGCTGCTAAAAGCTAATGAAAACAATGCTTTCGGCGCTTGAATGGATTCTCCAGATGAGGTAGAATGCTCGGCTAACTTGATTTGATCAGGTTGGAAGGCAAGTATTTGCGGAGTGGTGCGGTTTTTCCTTTCTGTTCGTGCAGATGTTGTCTTGGTGTAATTGCAGTCCCAAAGAGTTGTTAATTTTAAGTTGAAACGCGAATCCGTTCGCCAAAGGGTGTTCCGGTTAGTTGTTTGATTGTTGTTAAATGATCAGGCAGACCGGAATGACCGAATGGATTCCAGACCTAACCCTGGAGAAATTTATGTCCGTAACTATGCGCGAAATGCTGGAAGCAGGTGTCCACTTCGGTCACCAAACACGTTTCTGGAACCCAAAGATGGCCCCGTTTATCTTCGGTCATCGCAACAAGATTCATATCGTCAACCTGGAAAAGACCCTGGGCATGTATCAGGAAGCGCTGAAGTACGTGCGCCAACTGTCGTCCAATC